>OJLY01000012.1_pt1 | contig 220748 bp, 213 predicted proteins | sample 1597031 | NCBI WGS metagenome assembly OJLY01 (sample SAMEA3904673, study PRJEB24821) | metagenome | biome: Builtin; feature: hospital; material: surface | place: USA | collected 2013-06-03
CTCGCGACCCTCACCTTGGCAAGGTGATGCGCTACCAACTGCGCTACATCCGCATGCTCTCCGGAAGCGGAACCTCCGTTGTGCGTGAACAAACATTATCTGTTGGCTCTAAGTTTTCCAAATCGCCAGCACAGGGCCGGTCTTGGCGGGTGTGTACGATGGTGAGGCGCTGGGTTGGCAGGGAAATTGCTGTTACTCGGTGAAAGTGTTGCTGTACTGCGGATTCGTTGAAGGAGTGGAGGGGGTGTAAAGTAGTTCGCGTTCGGTCCTATGGCTCAGTGGAAGAGCGTTCCGTTCACACCGGAAAGGTCGCTGGTTCGATCCCAGCTAGGACCACAGAAGAAACCGCCAGGAAACTGGCGGTTTCATGCTTTTTGAAGCCTTCGATTGCTTTGAGTGTGGTACCTGCGTGGTATGTGTTAGCTAATCTCGGTCGTAGGTGAGGGGTCGGCCAGTTTTTTAGTGGCGGACCTTGCTGGAACGTGGGCAATCCTGTAGATTGACTCACATCCGGAGCAACCCGCTCCGGTGCACCAGGTCAGAGTCCCGGGTTTGGTCTCCCGCTGGCCTAGAGAGTGAACCAGCCCATCGGGTAGGGGTGCCACTTGGCCCTGATGATCCGATGGAGAGAGTTACAAGTGGTGCACCCACCCAATATCCGGTGGGAGTAGGCAGGACACGTGGGATGGCGATCCCCCTGCCGAAGCGACGGCGGTGCCCAACTTCCATTAAAGAATGGAGGTGGGCTGACGCATGTCTGCACCACTCATTGAAGATGACCTTAGGGTCTTTACAAAGCGAGAGGCCGCTGAACGCCTCAAGGTATCTACTTCTACTATCGATCGCCTGATTGCTCGCGGAGAGCTTCGATCTGTCCGCCCTGGTCGCCATGGGGTAGTGGTCACCATTCCCGCACGTTCATTGCGTGATTACATCTACGGGGGTGACATGTGATGAATGCAAAAAGCCCCGCACGGCACGCGAGGCTCTTTGGACACTGTTCAATGCGAATTTTAGCGTGCAATCCTTCGGGTGTCGATACCCAAAAGCGGCGACCATGTGAAACGAATGGAACATGGCGGCAATGTTCATGTTCCATGGCAAAATCGCAGGTAGATATGCAAAATGGGGGCTGCGCGGAACATGGGGAACGTGATCCCCATAACTTTTCCGTTGCAATCTGTTCCAGCAGAACAGGAGTTTTACGGTTTCCATGTTCCTCATGTTCCAAAAGCTCCACAACAGCACTGTTGAGCTGGAAAAATGTACTGGAACATAGGATGGAACATGGCTGGAACATGGGGGAACAAACCACCCTGGGCTTGTTCCACTCCCCGACGGTCGCTTCTGCAGGGGAGGTGACCTATGTCTGCGGTAAGTAGACCTCAGTATGTCGATATCGACGGGCTCTACGACGATGCGCTGGGGAGTATCCTCCCCGTACCCGCCGGAGCAAAATTCCCCCCTCCAGCCGGTTTTACCGGAAAGACCGACCAGGTGCCTGACACTGCACAGCGGCAGAATTGGGCGCCTCACACAGGTAATTTTGCTCTTCGGCTCGCTCCTACCGTGGTGGGCATCGACGTTGATCACTATGGCGACAAAGCCGGCGGTGACACGCTGAAGCAGCTTGAGGCTCAATTGGGGCCGCTACCGCCCACGTATCGCATCAGAAGGCGAGGGGTGGGTACGTACCTATTCCGATATCCTGGCGGGCCCCTACAGGGGTCTGCAGGGCCGGATATCGATGTCGTGCAACACGACCATCGCTACACGATGGTGTGGCCCTCTGCGGTGCCTGATGATGCTGGCACAATGCTCACCTACAAGTGGCTTGACGGCGACGGTAAGGAATGTGACCCGCCGGCCTACGTGGACTTGGCTGAACTGCCAAAGTCGTGGGTCGATCACCTCAGTGGTGGGAAGACCCAGATTTCCGGCCATAAGACCCGAACGCGCCCCGGCAAGAAGGCTGTAGCGAGCCGTGCATCCGCCCAAATGGAAGATGACGATGAGGGTAATGAGCAGTTCAGGGCTGATATGTTCGCCTACGAGGCCGACATGTCTGAACAAATGGAGCTGGCACTCGACAAGGCGCTCGCCACATGGGACAAGCTTGAGAAGGGCAGTCACCACGATTCGATGATGCACGCGCTATACCCAGTGCTGCTAGAAGGCGTTCGTGGCTTTGCAGGGTGTTCGGAAGCCATTGGAATCCTACGAGACCATTGGTTGTCGTATGGAGAGCCTCTAGGCCGTGGTGAAGCTGAATTCGATGGGATGTTGGATTGGACCCTGAAAACACTCATCCCAGGGTTCAGGGAATCGGTCTCGCCGTCGTTTAAGCCGATCGGTCCACTAGAGGCAAAGCGTCATTCCATCAAGCTTAAGCTTGGCAAAGGAAAGGTCTCGGTGATGGATTGGTCTGGCGGTGAGACGGAGATTGACGCCGATAGGGCTAGAAAAGACGGTCCTACCTACCAAGATTCGCGAATAATCTATTCAGAAGACCCGGTGCTCTCCAAGCTGGGTTTTTCGACAATGAACGGCCAGCTTGCCTGGCGCGGTGGCCTACCTCCGTGGCGTTCGCAGCAAGCCATCACCTCGATTGAGGACACCTTTTTCAGCAATCAGGATGAGGTGGAATGCAAGCGCCTCCACCGTTGGTACTACGGAGACCATCACCGCGCGGTGTCGGAGCAGACGTTTCGAGAAGCGCTGGAGATGCACGCATTCAGGAACGAGTTCTCGCCGCTGGTCGATTACCTGGAAGGTTTACCGGCATGGGACGGTGTGGACCGGATCGCAACAGCGATCCCTACGGTGGAAGATCCGGGAGACTACACCGAGCAAACGTTCCTGAACTTCTTCCTGGGTTTCGTGCAGCGGGCATATGAGCCGGGTAGTCAGGTGGACTCCGCCCTAGTCCTTGTAGGTGGGCAAGGGCTGAGGAAAACCAGTTGGCTGCGCGCTATTTCGCCGTTTAACGCGGTCGAGCTCTCAGGTGTGCCAGACGCTTCCCACGATAAGGATGCGTTGTCCCGGGCTTACAGAGGATCTCCGGTGATCTTCGACGAGATCGATAAGCTGCGCAGACGTGACGATCAGTCAGCGCTCAAGGCATTTATCACTGGACGCACCGACTCTTGGAGACCGCCGTATGCGCGGACAGACGTGTACATGAAGCGCTCCTTCGTGATCACTGGAACGACCAACGACGACAATTTCCTGATCGATACCACGGGCAACCGTCGATACTGGGTGCTCAAGATCCTCGAACGCATCCCAGCAGAGTTGATGACTCGGGACCACATGGACCTTCTGCTAGCTGAAGCGCGAGACCGCTACAAGCGTGGTGAGAGGATTCGTTACGACGAGGCCTACGAGCAACAAGCGGAGCAGCGGCGTGAGGCGCACATCCATGATCCCATTGGTGAGGCCATAGAGTCCTGGCTTGAACATCCAGTTAGCGCCGTGCTTTGGGGACAAGATGCACCGCAGGTGATGAACACCACGGTCCTTACTGTGGGCTACTTGGCTAAGCATTGTGCGGCCCTGAACTCTTTTGATCCGCTACGGGATCGGAGGATCGCTGATCAGGTTCGAGACTATCTCAATTCACGGGAGGACTATTTCCCGGTTACCAATATTCGCGTAGATGGTCAGAAGGCTCGTCGAGGCTGGCATAAGTTTCTGCCGGGGCTCATTGAACCGTCACCATAAGACGCCGGTCGCAAGTTTTGACTGCGTGCCGTGCTAGATAAGTGGGAAAGTATATACGACCTCTTGTTTCGGCGTGTTGTTCGAGACTAAAATTGTGCCCAGTACCGCGCAGGTACTGGGCACAATTTATGGATGCCAATTGCTCTACTGAAAAAATGCAGAATGTTAAGGAGGCCATTGTGGCTACTAAGGTGAACGAACCCGAGCACATCAAACAACTCCGCAAGGAGCTAAAAGACGCCTTGAGGCAGGAAGCGAAGACCAAGGATAAGGCGCGTGATCGGCTGGATAGGCATGCTGCAAAATGGTCGAAAATATGCAGCACTTTATACGGTGAGGATGAAGCTGCAGTGAGGGGGAGAATAGACAAACTGGTGAGCGAATTCCGGGAAGACTTCATTGAGAATGAGGGATTGGAAGCGGCCCGAATTGCGGTTGCAGAGAGGCAACAGAGGTCTGAGCGGGCGAAGGAAAGTGCGCGCAAACGTGCAGACCGTGCAAAGCAGAAGCAGGAGGCGCCCAAAGCCGTGTCCGCTGTTGACACTTCTAGTGTCGAGCTGTCCAGCGATGAGATGGCTGAAGAGCAAGCGAGGGCGATTGAGGCGCATCTTCAGAGTTCGGGATACCGGCTTGAACAACAGCAGGGCGGCTTCCAGAATTGGGGTTACGGTAGTGAGTAACACCTGCTCTGGAAGGCTGGGCTGCGCCCAGCGAGGCGCGCTAGCGCCGCTGCACGCCGCTCAAGCGGCGCGGGGGTTTCTAAGGGGGCTTGACCCCCTTAGCAAGCATCGTTTTTGGTCTGCGCCGAAGGCTGGCAGCCAAAAACGTTGCTTGCCGTCTTTGTATTTCGACTCTTGGGGTGTGGTGAAGCATGAGACACACTGAGGGGCCCGAGGGTCGAAATACAACTGCGGCGCGAGTGACTGTACGCCTGACCGAGAAAGAGAAGCGGTCCTTGGACCGACTCGTTGAGGCGTACGGTTCGAGTGGCGCAGGGGTGATGCGGGCCGGGCTGAAGGTCCTAGGCCAGTTGGATGGTCGCACGGGAATACAGCCCACCCAGCACGCACTGCTTAGCTCCGAGGCGGTGGCTGACGTCGCCGGCTTGCGTCTCGCGGTTAACCGTCTGGGCAACAACCTCAACCAGGCTGTGCGCCGGTTGAATTCGGTGCAGGATGCGCAGACGGCACAGGAAGTGCGTGAGCAGCTTCGGTTCATCAATGACACCCTGGATAAGCTCCTGGGTGTGCATCTGACAGGTGGTGGTGTCGATGCCGTTCACTAGCGTGTCGCCCGTACGGGCGATGAAGGGGTATCTGACGTACGCGTTGGTCAATACGATGGGGGCGCTTCGAGGCGTGGGTTTTGAGTCCACTCTCGGCGGCTCCGTCGCGGAAATCACCGCGAACACCAGAGCGCTCCTGGCGTCGGGGCCTAAGCGTCGTAAGCGGGAGGGGTACGCGGTGCTGATTAGCTTTGACCCGAAGGAGTTCAATCCGCACGACGCCGGAGATGTGCAGCGGGCGAAGGAGCACGTGCTGGAGACCTTAGATCGCTTCGCGCACAACGTGCCGTACGTAGTGATCTTCCACAACGACCGTGGACATCTGCACGCGCACGTGTTTCTAGCGAACCACGACCTAAAGACCGCGAAGAGCTTTCAGGGTGGTGTGCACAAAAAGCTGGCCAAGGCATCGGACGAAGTGGCCTCAGAGATGGGCATCTCGGTGATCCAGAAGACTGGTGGCAAACGCGATCCGCACAAGGTTCGTGCAGAGCGCGAGGGGGAGTCCTTTCCGAGCGACGATGAGCTCGTTGCACGTCCTATCGCTGAGCTGGACCGGAAAACCTGGAAAGCTGCGTTGAAGGCGCAAGTCGATGCTCTGATCCGCCACCCTGAGGTGGACTCCTTTGAGGCGTTGGAGTTCTTCGCTCAGCGCCAGTCGATTTCAGTGAGGACCAAAGGCAGCGACAACGAGGTTGCTGCTGGTACTGCTGGAGTCTCCTTCGCGTTTGTGAACGGGGGAGACGTGGTCACACTGGCCCCTTCAGGGCGTTCAAAGCGCGCGACCAAGATGCGCTCGACAGGGCGCAAACTCGGTGGTGAGCGCTACAAGAATGTGGCCGGGATCAATGCACTGATCGCTGAGGCCCACGCCCCTAAGCAGCACACTCCCAAATCGCAGGTCGATTACAGTCCGCGAAGCATTTTCGACCGCAAACCTTCAGGCAAGTCGGTATACGAGCGTGTGCAGCAACAACAGAGGGGTTCGGCTCAAAATGAGGTTCTAGAACGGCTCCGACGCAGCAGACAGCGAGGTTTTGGTGATGACTAAGATGCCGGTTGTGATTAAAAACGGTGGTAAGCGGCTATCGCGATCCGAGATCGTGGCAAGGTTGCAGGAGTTTGCAGTTCGTTGGCGCGGGATTCTGGACAACCCAGGCGTGGAGCAGGCCAACATTGAGCAGCGGCATGCTCAGACGTACTGGGCCGAGCTCTACGGCTGCTTCGGGTTGGATGCTGCGTCTGTTGCCATCTACGAAATGTACGCTGAGCGTGCTGGTTCGGTGGGGTTGGGGAGGGTGGATCTCTTCCAGCCCTCGGTTGTTATCGGTGAAGCGAAAAGCCCAGGTGTAAACCTCGACGTCGCGGTCCGGCAGGCCACCGAGTACCTGGCAGGCGGGTCGATCAAGCCGCACGAGGTGCCCCGCTACATCCTGTGCCACAACTTCGAGTATCTGCGGAATGAGTAGGAGGTCTGGTGATGGATGAAGTCCTCAAAGGAGTCGGTCCTCGGCTGCGGAGCATCCGCCTGTCGCGTGACCTGACGTTGGGCGACGTGGCCGAGGCAACAGGCTTGTCGGTCTCGACATTGTCACGACTGGAATCAGGGGGCCGGAGACCCACACTGGAGCTGCTGCTCGCGTTGTCCGCCCTGTATGACCTACCCCTGGACGATCTGGTGGGAGCCCCGCCAGTGGGAGATCCACGGGTCTATCCGCGTCCTCTACGGCGCAACGGCATGACGGTGGTGCCCCTGACGCACTTCCCGGGCCCGCAGCAAGCGCTGAAGATGGTGATTCCCAGCACGAGGTCGACGCCCGCCCTTCGCCGACACGATGGCTACGAATGGCTTTACGTTCTGTCTGGCGAACTACGGCTCATCGTCGGGGACCATGACATGTTACTCACGGTGGGACAGGCAGCTGAGTTCGACACCACCACACCGCACTGGTTCGGTAGCACTGGGACATCGGCCGTGGAGGTCCTCAGCCTGCTGGGACTCCAAGGGCGGAGAATCCACCTCGCTGGCTCGGTGGAGGCCAACTCAGGCGCGGCGATGCACAACCGCGTGGACGAGCTGCCCTGACAGCCAGATGCCCACTCCGTAGGAAGTGTGGGCGCGCAGGCTGCCGAGCCGTGCTTGCTTGGGATTGGGGGTCTTGGCCGCCGCCACGCCCATCCCGAAACAAGGCTGCATGAGCAGCCAAGGCGCCCCCAGCGTGGCCAGTCCCCATGCTACCGCGGGTATGAAACGCGGCCGCTCGAGCCAGCCTGGATCAGCGGCGGCCAGCGCAACGGCGAAGCCCGTCCCGATGGCGTAATGGGCCGCCCAGCCCAACTCCTTCTCGTGAGGGACGGGCTCGGCTGCCATGATCGGATCGTGCCGGAAGACACCGGCGGGCATGTGCCCAAGCCATCGACCAACCATCGCGTAGTCCAATGACTTGGAGCCACGAGTACGGCGCAGCATCTCCGCCACCCCGTCCATCACGATGGTTGCTCCCACGCCGACAGCAGCAGCTTGGACAAGTTCTCCGACACCGATACGCATGACCTGCACCTCTCGTAGACAGTTCCATTACCGACAGTTCCATTACCGCACACTACCAAAAGAGCCCGCAACTGTTTTTGCTGATTCAGCAAACTTGATCAACGTGCCCGGTCAGTACACCTAGAGCTCCCTGGCTGCGGGCCCGCCCTGGTGCATCCAGGGCGGGTTTCCTATGTGCGCCGCCAGTGCATCGCATCAGGTGGCAGCAAGAGCTCGGCCCAGGCGCGCTGTGAGCCGCTGTGAGCCCGCGAGATGACCTCGTGGCTGCGTCCTTGGCGCAACAGCTCTCCAATGACCCGTGCAGGCGTGTAGGAGGGCATCTCAGCGCTTGCTTGGCGCAGTGCCTGCAGCGCCCAGGGGGTAATACCCTCCTGCAGCGCGATAAGCGCCCACATGCCCAGGGCGTGCGCTCGTGCTTCGCCGTGTGTGGTCTTGGCGACGTGCATCAACAGCCCTGCGGTTTGCTGCGGGTGGTCGAGCGCTTCGGTGATCAGGCAGTCGCTGATCTTGCTCACGCTCAGTGCTGCGATGAGCACTTCAAGCTCATGCGGGTCATCGACCAGCACGATCTGCGGGCATGAGTGTGTCGGCTCGATCAGCTCGCTGGCCACAGCACTGCGCAGCACGTCACGGGCGGCGTAGACCAGATCGACAGCGCGGTCAGCGTTGCCGTCGTTGAGGTCCATCAGCGCCCGGTGTGCCCTGCGCAGCGCGCTGGTTGCCACATCCACCACGGCGTTGGCGGTGGCGAACTCTTGTGAGGCTGCTTTGCTGTGCACGCCTGTCAGCGCTGCTAAGTCCTCGGAGTACTCCCAGTAGCCGGCAAACGTCGCGAAGTTCGCCGCTGGGCGCACGCCACAGTTGTGTAGCAGGCGCATGTGGTCGTTGTCTTCCGGGTCGGCCACCGACCCGAACATCACAGGCGGTCTGCGCACGTCGTAGCCCAATAGCCCTGGTGTGGCGAACACCAGCGAGAATGGCTCGCCGTGGGCGATGTCTGCCACGTGCCAGCACGCCTCGATGAGGTTGGTGCCCAGCACTTGGGCCACATATGCGTGCTCGGTGATGTCATCGACCTGCTGCGTCTCACGATGCGGGGTCACGATCACGGCGAAGACGTGAGGCAGTCTGCGCAGGTCGCGAAACATCGCGTGCTGCCAGTTCTGGCTCAGCACCTGCTCTAGGCCGAGATAGGCCAGCTCAACGGGTTGTAGCGCATCGTCTAGCCAGTCCAGGCCGACCAGCACTAAGGCATCGCGTGGGAAATAGGCGAACATGCCTGGGATCTGCGCGATCATCCGGCCTGGGAAGAACCGCTGTGGCACAGCTGGCCCGGTCATAGGCCAAGCTCCTGCAGGGTCATATTCGCCCCGTCAGCGGCGCTATTGAGCAGCTGTCTGCTCAGCCCGTGCGCCATGATCTTGTCCAACAGGCGCGTCAGCCTATGCTCTGGCTCGGTGTCCACCGCAGCATCGAGCGCGGCACGCGCCAACCCCGCCAAGTCTTCGTTGGTGGCCAGCATGGACCACAGGCACAGCGCATTGGCACGCACAACACCGTCGAAGCAGGTAGCGACAGCAAGCAGGATCTGGCTTGCACGCTGCGGGTTGTCGAGCACGACGGTAATCAGCGCGTCGCGCAGTTTGCTGCTGGTCAGACACGCCACAAAGACGGTCAGCTCGTCGGTGCCGAGTAGCACCAGCGGATCGGGGATCTGCGCGGGCACAACCATTGCAGGCTGTGCTGTTTCGATGGTGAGCATCGCCTGTGCCACCAGCGCGCGGGCAGGGTCGTGGATACCATCAGCCCAGGCGTGAAGCACCTCACTGCCGTGCAATTTGGCGTCGGCGGCCACCTGGTCGTAGCGCGATTCGCGGTGCGTGGCGAGCGCAAAGTAGCCCATGATGTCATCGCGGCTCAGCTCCGGCAGCACGCCGTGTTGCGCAAGCTGCGCCATCGCAGGCGAGGCCATGATGCTTGCGACGTCGCCTTCATAAAAGCGCGGGTCATCCACCATCGACGGCTGCTGGCCGTACTCAAGGTGGTAGCGCTCGCCCTCGGCAACATCGGGCACAGACCAGATGGCGTCGATGAGCTCATCAACGTAGGCGACGTACAGGTGATCCAGTGCGTTGAGCACGACCGGGTGGTGGCGGTGGCGGGTGATGATGACGCCGAGCACCACGTTGTAGTCGCCGGTGATGCGTGCAAAGCGCTCACCAAATGCGTCCTCTGTGACCTGGTCGAGGTCAAGGCGCATTGCAGGGCCGGTTGCCACATAACCGCCGTCGCGGTTGAAGCACAGCACCACCAGCGATTCTTGCGGGTAGAACCCGAGTAAGCCGGGGATTAAGGCGATCACATCGCCGGGGGTCGAAATAGGTTGCTGCTCCATGATGTCTCCTCACACGTGCAGATGACCCGCACACTGGCCATGCGCGGGGAACCACCGTGGGTTCAAAATCTGCTTGCTCGCAGCTATTGCTGCGAGATGTGCGCCTGGGCGGGGCAGCAGCGCACAGGGCGCCACCAACGCCTTGATAATCGTGTGTTCACGGGGAGGGCGTTGGTGGCGCAGCTGTTCGGAGCACTAGTTTCGTGCTGCTTTACGTGCTAGCTCAGCGGAGCGGCCACCTGCGTGTTGGTAACGCATCGCGGCGTTGACGTCGTTGTGGCCGAGACGGGCCATAATCTCTTTCAGCGTCGCTCCGGATTGGGCATAGCGGGTGCCCTGGTAATGGCGCAGTGCGTGGAAGGTGAGGTCTGGCCTTCCTGCTGCGTCCCTGGCCTTCTCCCATGGGTCCTGAAGGGTCGTCATCGGCATAGGTTTCGTACCGTCGCGGTTGGTCCAGATGTACGCATCAGGGCTCTTGTCAGCGATGTAGTTGGCAATGGTGGTGGCGTCTTTGCCGTAAATCTCCACATGGCGCACGGACGCGAGGGTTTTCGGCTCGCCGACGCCCCGAGTGCCGTCCTTGGCCTCGTAGAGCGACTTATTGACAGTGATATCGACCCATGCGACTTCGCCCGACTCGTCTCTGACCACCGCTATGTCGTTGGTCTTCAACGCCAGGATCTCGCCCTTACGAAGCCCGCCTGCCGCTGCGATTACTGCGATCACCTCGTATTTGGTCGGGAGCACCTCCAGAATTTTCTCCAGCTCGTCATCCGTGGGTGGGGTGACCTTCTTGCCGGTTGAGGCGCGGCTTCCTCCTTTGACGGTGCACGGGTTCACGGTGATCAGGCCATCTTCGACGGCAGTCTTGAGCACCGACTTCAGAAAGTCGTACTGCTTGGCCAGCGACGTGAGATGCCCGTCCCGCTGCTCTTCGATGTACCAGCTACGTACAGCGTCAGGTGTGATGTGGGGGATTGGGATGTCTTTCCAGTAGGCGAGCTTGCCGGTAGACAGGTAGCGCTTGTATTCAGCCTTGCTCGTTGGCTTTAGCGGCTCGCCACGGCTGTTTGTGCGCTCTTCAATCCACTTAGCGGCATATGTGCCGAATGGGATCTGCTTCGCGGCTTCACGGGCCTTCTGTGCGTCGGCTTCAGCCTTCTGTAGTTCTTTCTCCTCTTTAGAGAGCCAAGTGCCGCGTTCGATATCGGTGCGCACCTGTGCGAGGTAGGCGTCAGCTTGGGCCTTGCGGGTGAAGGTTGTGGGGGCGGTATGGCGCTTGCCCTGGTGGGTGTAGCGGGCGCGGAAGCGGCCGCTAGGCAGCTTGTCGATGATGCCCCATGATCGTTGTTTAGCCATGGTGTATCTCCTTCTGTGGTACTTGCGTGGTACGAATCATGCTAAATCTTGAGTAATGATGGTAAAAGTTGAGCAAATAAAACCCTTACCACCAGCAGTTTACTAGATCTACTGGCAAATTAGTAGCTAATTCGATCCCAGCTAGGACCACAACGCAAACCGTCAGGAAACTGACGGTTTTTCTTTTTCTTCAGGCAGTCAGGCTGTGGCCTGCGATTCCTAGCTGCCAATATTGGGGGTTTTGTGCCAGTGTGGGAACTATTCGGCCGTTTTAGGCGACTACTCATTTCGAGTGTGAAAATTACGCACTCAATAGTTTGAACAAGGAGACGAAATGCCCAAACCTGCACATTGCAGGCAAGTTGCACGAGTGGGTGGTATTGCTGCCGCGGCGTTGGCAACTGCTCTGGTTACCTCGGCTCCCGCGGTTGCGCATGACGTTGTTATCGGATCCAATCCCGAAAACAAGTCTGTGGTGCAGGACTTTCCTGAGCGGATCGAGCTGGAGTTTTCTGGCGAGCCCAAGGAAGGTTTCAATACCGTCGCCATCTCACGTACAGAGGATGGAAACACGGATGTGCTGTTCACCGGCGAACCGGTAATTGAGGGCCGAAACGTCACACTCGATCTTCCGTCGGATCTGCAGCCGGAGGCCGGAGACTACAAAGTTGGCTTCCAAATCGTGTCGTCTGACGGGCACGCAACTAAGGGCATGACCTCGTTTAGCTATCAGCCAGATGGCGCCGGCTCGGAATCGCAACAGGATTCGACCGTGAGTAACGCTGCAGAAACGAATGAAAACTCAAGCTTTTCTGCTCTCTGGCTGCTTGCTCTCGGAGCCGTCGCGCTTGCGGTCATCGCAGTGTTGGCCGTGACGAATCGTTCGAAGAAGAGCAAGACCATAACCGATGACGTGCGCAAAGGCGCGCAGTAAGGAAACATGATGAAGAATCGTTTGATGGCCACCGCAGTTGTCGCCGCTTTCGCCTTGACCCCGGCGCTGACCGCCTGCTCTAGCGACTCCAATGAAGCGGCAACCGACACAGCTACCTCGACCGTTGCGACGTCGGCAAGCGAGACTGCCACGGATGCTGCCGCCGCCTCGGACGTTGAACTCGTCGATGGCACTGTGCGTGCAAAGGCTGCCAAGGACGCAGAAAATGGCAGTGATATGACGGCGATCTTTGGCACCTTGAAAAATGGCACGGATGAAGACATCCACGTGATTGGCTTCACTACCTCGCTGGGTGAAGCCATGTACGAAATCCACGAGGTTGTGGATGGCGTCATGCAGGAGAAGGAGGGGGGCATCGTCATTCCGGCCGGTGGCACTTACGAGCTGAAGCCAGGCGGTGACCACTTCATGGTGATGGGCTACCCGGACGAGATTCCTGCTGGAGACACCGTTGACGTCACGCTGCTGACTGAGGGTGGCACCACGATTGACATTCCGGAAGTAGCCGTCCGTACCATGCTGCCGGGCGATGAGAACTACGGCGAGGATGGCAAGGTCATGGACCACAGCCAGCACAAGCACGGCGACGATGCAGCGCATGGCGAACACGCCGAGCACAGCGAAACCGCTGAGCACAAGCACTAGGAGGAGCGAATTCAATGGTTGAGCCACAGCGTGGCGGAGTTTCCCGCCGGGTGTTTCTGGCCGGTGCGGCTGGAGTGGCGGGGGTTGCGTCGTCAAGCATGGCGCTCGTCGCGTGTAGCAGTGAGGATGATCGCGAAACTGCATCACGGGCACTCACCGAATCAACTATCGCATTCGATGGCGCTCATCAGGCAGGCATCCAAACGACTACACAAGCGAATCTCAACCTCGTTGGGTTCAACCTCAAGGACGGCGTGAAGGCCGATGGTCTTCGCCGTCTTATGCGGTTGTGGACGGAAGATGCGCGAGAGCTCGTCTCCGGCCGCAACCCTTTGTCAAGCCTTGAGCCAGAAATGGTAGACAAGCCGGCAAACCTTACAATCACATGCGGGCTAGGCGAGCGAATCTTTGACGTCGCCGCCCCCGAAAGTAAGCCGGCGTGGCTGCACGACATTGAGTCGATGCCACGGGAGAAACTCGTTCCAGAGTGGGGACAAACCGATATCGTTCTCCAGATCTGCTCGGATGACCCGATGGTGTGCGCATGGGTAATGCGCCACATGACCCGCGCAGGGATGGACTACGTAAAAACTGCGTGGGTGCAGCAAGGGTTCATGAACGCCTACGGCAATATTCCGAAAGGCCAAACCCCGCGCAACCTCTTCGGTCAAGTCGATGGAACCGTCAACCCACATTCGGACGATGAATTCGCGGAGCAGGTGTTTCACGAGGATGGCTCTTCCTCACTGGTAGTGCGCCGGATCGCGATGGATCTCGACGATTGGGAGCGGCTCGACCGGGCTTCACGCGAGGAGTCTGTCGGCCGCAGGTTGAGCGACGGTGCCCCGCTCACTGGCGACAGCGAATTCGACAAACCAGATCTCGATGCAATTGATGAATACGGTCTGCCCGTCATTGACAGGAACTCGCACATGGCGCGAGCAATGCCGCCGAAGGACCATCCGGAGCAGCGTTTCTTACGCAGACCGTACAACTACAACCTTCCGCCGGATCCGAACTCGAAAGGTCTCTCAAATGCAGGCTTGGTCTTTCTGACTTTCCAGAAGGACCCGGATATCCAGTTCACGCCGGTGCTTCGCCGTCTGCTGGAGATGGATCGCCTTAACGAATGGACGACTCACATTGGTTCCGCGGTGTACTGGGTGCCACCGGGCACTGTGGAGCCGGGTAGTGGTAACTCCGGTGATACGTACTGGGGCGAAGCCATACTTTCCGGCACTCGGGGGTAGAATCCCTATCGACCGGCGTGCGTCTGCGCCGTCGGGACAGTGAACAGCACGATGGGGTTGCGTCCAGGTATGACGCAGCCCAATGACGCGCAAAGGAGCGCACGACACCTATGTCAAACGAAGCAGTAGTCGAGTTTGCAACGTTCGAGGTCCCCGCAGGCACCGCCGTGGGTGCAGCGATGCGGGAGTTGAACTTGCCAAACAAGGGCGACGACGCCGTCGTTTGCGTCTTGGATGCAGAGGGCGAACTCAAAGATCTTTCCCACGTGCCGGAGCAAACCGCCACGTTCACTCCTGTCCCGGCAAACACTGAGCTTGGTCGCTCGGTTATCCGCCACTCCTGTGCGCACGTACTTGCACAGGCTGTTCAGACGGAGTTTCCGGGAACCAAGCTGGGCATTGGCCCTGCGATTGAAGACGGCTTTTACTACGACTTTGATGTCGCCGAGCCGTTTACGCCTGAAGATCTGAAAACGCTTGAACGGCGTATGAAGAAGATCATCAAGCAAGGCCAGAAGTTTGTCCGCGGTGTCTACGCATCCGTGGAGGAAGCAGCCGAGGATCTCAAGGATGAGCCGTACAAGCTCGAACTGATCAACGACAAGGGGAACGTCGACCCAGATTCCGACGAAGCTACTGAAATCGGTGCAGGCGAGCTGACCCACTACGACAACGTCAATCCCCGCACGGGCGAGGTGGAGTGGCATGACCTTTGCCGTGGCCCGCACGTGCCAACGACGAAGTACATCCCGGCATTCGCACTGACCCGCTCGTCCGCTGCCTACTGGCGAGGCGACCAGGACAACGCTGGTCTGCAGCGTGTCTACGGCACGGCGTGGGAGTCGAAGGAAAAGCTCGACGAGTACATGACCATGCTCGAGGAGGCTGAGAAGCGCGATCACCGCCGTCTTGGCAATGAGCTGGATTTGTTCTCCTTCCCAGACGAGGTCGGTTCTGGTCTTCCGGTATTCCACCCGGACGGTGGCATCGTGCGTATGACCATGGAGCAGCACTCGCGTGAGCGTCACGTGGCAGCCGGCTACTCCTTCGTCAACACCCCGCACGTGACCAAGGGTGACCTTTTCAAGAAGTCTGGTCACCTGGATTGGTACGCGGACGGCATGTTCCCGCCGATGAAGCTCGACGGTGAGGTTGACGCTGACGGCAACGTGACTAAGCAGCCGGTGGACTACTACGCCAAGCCGATGAACTGCCCGATGCACAACCTGATCTTCGACTCTCGTGGTCGTTCCTACCGCGAACTTCCGCTGCGTTTGTTCGAGTTCGGCACGGTGTACCGCTACGAAAAGTCTGGTGTGGTGCACGGTCTGACTCGTGCTCGTGGCTTTACCCAGGATGATGCTCACATCTACTGCACTGAGGAGCAGCTGGAAGAAGAGCTCACCAGCGTTCTGGAGTTCATCATCTCGCTGCTGCAGGACTACGGTCTGGATGACTTCTACCTCGAACTGTCCACGAAGGACCCGAAGAAATACATTGGCGACGACGACATCTGGGAGCGTTCCACGAGCATTCTCGAGTCGGTGGCGAAGAAGTCTGGCCTTGAGCTGGTTCCGGACCCTGCCGGCGCCGCTTTCTATGGCCCGAAGATTTCGGTGCAGGCACGCGACGCCATCGGTCGCACCTGGCAGATGTCGACCGTCCAGTTGGACTTCAACCTTCCTGAGCGCTTTGACCTGACCTACACCGCCTCTGACGGTTCGAAGAAGCGTCCGGTGATGATCCACCGTGCACTCTTCGGCTCGATCGAGCGTTTCTTCGGCGTGCTGCTCGAGCACTACGCGGGTGCGTTCCCGGCATGGCTGGCGCCACACCAGGTTGTGGGTATTCCGGTTGCTGATGCGTTTGCCGACCACCTTGATGGGGTCGTCGCAAAGCTGCGCGAGCGCGGTATTCGTGCAGAGGTTGACCACTCGGACGACCGCATGCAGAAGAAGATCCGTACGCACACCACGAACAAGATCCCGTTCATGCTGCTTGCGGGTGAGCGTGACGTTGATGCCAACGCTGTGAGCTTCCGCTTCCTTGATGGCACGCAGATCAACGGCGTGAATGTCGATGAGGCAGTGGAGATCATCGCGGACTGGATCGCGGCGAAACGTAACGATCAGCCGAGTGAGGCAAACGTTGCAGCCCAGCGGCAGTAATCATGGCGAGGACCCCTACATCGATACCGGTGTAGGGGCTCCTGACCGTCTTGTACGTCTGTGGGCGCCCTACCGGTCGAGTTACATTGCGTCGGCGCCGAGATCGTCGAAAAGCAATGACCCGTTTCTAGAGATACCGAAACTCAGCGACGAAGACGGATTGATTATTGCCCGTGGCACGCGTGTATACGCGGTGTTGAACCTGTATCCGTACAACGCCGGACATCTCATGGTTGTGCCGTATCGCAAGGTCGCGGAGCTTGAGGCGCTTGACGACGAAGAAACAACCGAACTGATGGCGTTTGCCAAGCATGCGGTAAAGACGCTGAAGCATGTGTCGAACCCAGAGGCGATTAACGTCGGTTTGAACCTGGGCAAGGCGTCCGGGGGGTCGGTTGGAGATCACCTGCATCTGCATGTGGTTCCGCGCTGGTCCGGTGACTCGAATTTTATGACTGTGCTTTCCGGAACCAAGGTTCTGCCGCAGCTCCTGCGAGAGACTCGCGAGCTGCTGGCGCAGGGGTGGCGCGAGGTCGAACAGGGCGAGGGGAGAAGCCACGATGCTTAGTGTGCATGGGCGTAAACCGGCAGCTGTTGTCGTGGAACCGGTGGCGAAGGGCTTGTTGAAAGCCGGCGTCACGCCGAACATGATCACTCTTGCCGGCACGATTGCCACGATGCTGGCGATGATGGTTCTCATTCCGACGGATCATCTCGTGTGGGCAGCGGTGTTGAGCACGATTTTTGCAGCGTGTGACATGGTGGACGGCACCATGGCGCGATTACGTGGTGGTGGGACGGCTTTCGGCGCAACACTAGACGCCAGTTGTGACCGTCTCACGGACGGCGCCCTGTTTGGGTCGATCGCTATGTGGATGGTCTACGTTGCGGACTTGTCTGCGGCCCATGTTGCAGCCTGCCTAGCTGTGTTGGTCCTCTCGCAGGCGATCAGCTACATCAAGGCGCGCGCTGAAGCCGGCGGCATCAGCGTCGTCGGCGGCCTCATTGAACGGCCAGAGCGTTTGATCCTTGCTTTGGGCGGGCTAGCGCTCGAGGGGTTTGGGGTGCCCAACGCTGTCGTGGTGTCAATTTGGATTCTGTTAGCAGGGTCGTTGTTTACCGTGGTGCAGCGGCTGGTCTTCGCCGCGCGAGACGATCAGGCGAACGCGAAGATGGCGCCACCAGCAGGGGCGTAGATGAGCGGCATTGGAAAGCGTGTGTCTTCGGCGGGTTACATCGCCGGGTGGAAGATCGTCGGGGCGCTTCCGGAGTGCCTCACGCGTCCGTTAGCTGCTGCTGGTGCGGATTGGGTATCAAACGACGGCGCCGGAATGGACATGCTGCGCCGCAATCTCACACGCGTCGTCGGTGCAGAAAACGTCACCAAGGAGCTGGTGCGTGACAGCATGCGTTCCTACGCAAGATATTGGCTCGAAGCTTTCCAACTGCCTCGCATTGCGGATGATCCAAACTTGGATGAGCGACTCACTGCAGGTCTGGTTGGTAGGGAGTATTTGCAGGAGTCGATCGATGCTGGCAACGGGGTCGTACTGACTCTGCCGCATTCCGGGAATTGGGATATGGCGGGAATGTGGCTTGCAAAGCACTATGGAACGTTTACAACGGTTGCTGAGCGGCTCAGGCCTGAGAAGCTGTTTGATGCTTTCGTGGAGTATCGCGAAAGCCTGGGTTTCGAAGTACTTGCCCTCACCGGGGAGAAAACTCCTCCCTATGCAAGGCTCAAAGAGGTCCTCCAAGGCGGGGGCATCGTGTGTTTGATGGGAGAGCGCGACCTTGGGCGTCGAGGTGTGCCAGTGACATTTTTCGGCGAGGATACGACTTTTCCTGCAGGGCCAGCAAAGTTGGCATTGGAGACAGGCGCGGGCCTTCACACGGTGCATACGTGGTTTGCAGGTTCGCAGACGGATCCTGGCTGGGGGATGAGCGTTGCACCTGCGCTGAAAGTAACCACGCTTGAGCGAACGGTGCAGGCAATTGCAGACGAGTTCGCTGCCGCGATTGCCCACCACCCGCAGGATTGGCACATGCTGCAGCCGTTGTGGCCTGTCGATGTCCCGGTTCGCGGGAGGCGCTGGGCGCTCGACAACCGTTCAGACATCTCAAGGGAGACCTAGCCGATGCGGGTTGGGCTAGTCTGCTCCTATTCTTTTGATGAACCTGGTGGGGTTCAAGCGCATGTCCTTGACTTGGCGGAGCGGTTGCGGGAAATGGGACATCACAGTGAAGTCCTCGGCCCTGCATCTGCCGATACACCGTTGCCCGAGTGGGTAACTCGGGGCGGGCCAGCGGTTCCGATTCCTTACAACGGTTCTGTGGCGCGCTTGTCGTTTGGCCCGCGAGTAGTGAGGACGACCAGGCGATTCATCGAACTCGGCGATTTCGACGTGCTGCATATCCACGAGCCAAATTCGCCGGGCTACGCCATGGTTGCGAACCGAATAGCCACGGGGCCGATCGTGGCTACCTATCACACCTCTGCGGAGAGCTCCTACGCGCTGAAAGTAGCACTGCCTGCGTTGCGAGCGAACTTGGAGAAGATTCGTGCCGGAATCGCAGTGAGCGAGTTGGCATGGCAGTGGCAGGCAGAACAGATTGGCACTGACCCTGTGATCATTCCGAACGGAGTTGACACGCGACGCTTCGCGCGGGCTCGTGGTGTGCGCAATGACTCTTCAGACGTGGAGGTTGTGTTCCTTGGGCGACTCGACGAGCCACGTAAAGGCCTCGATGTGTTTTTGGCTGCACTGGAGCGTCTTCCGCGCCTTCCTCAGGTGACGGTGATGGGCGGAGGTGCTGCACGCGAAATGGACGGGGTGCGTTTCGCTGGGAAGGTTACGGAGGATGAAAAGGTCGAGATTCTCGGCCGCGCCGACATTTTTGTTGCCCCGAACCTCGGCGGCGAGTCGTTTGGCATCATTCTGGTCGAAGCAATGGCGGCGGGGTGTGCCGTGGTAGCCAGCGATATCCCTGCTTTTGCCGCCGTTGGCTCTGACGCTGCGGCATTCTTCCCGCCGGGGGATCCCGATGCTTTGGCGCAGCAGTTGCAGCTGCTTATCGACGACGCCACTTACCGCAATGACTTGATTAACCGAGGCGCACGTCGGGCCAGGGGATTCGACTGGTCAGTGGTGGCGAACCGTATTTGCGCTGTGTATGAGGCTGTTTCCTACAACGAGAAGGTGAGGATTGAGCGGTGACATTTGGTGTCGTGCTTCTCGTCGTCGCGCTGATCTTCGTTGTCATCGTGGCTGTCTGGGCGTTTCACACTGCGCAGCGACTTCACCGATTGCATATTCGTTTGGATAGGTCCCGTGATGCGCTGCAGGCTGCTCTTGATTGCCGCTGCGCTGTAGTTGCGGCGCTGTTTCCCGAGCTCGCGCAGCAGGCTCACGAAACGGAGGCGCTTCGGTTCAGCTCGAAGGATCTTCGGCTGCGTCTTGGCGCTGAGGGGGATCTGATGCAGGCGGTCAGGGAGTCGTCGCAAAGCAGTGGCGACGTACCGGCTGAACTCCGTGATGCACATACCCGAGTAGAACTCGCCCGGCGATTCTATAACGATGCGGTTGCGGATACGTTGGCGCTGCAGTTGCGACCTCTGGTGCGGTTTTTCCGTCTTGGCGGTACGGCGGTAGTGCCGCAGTTTGCCACCGACGGCCAGTAACAGCGTATTTGTGCAGCTGGCGTATACTTGCGCTCTGTTAACCGTCAACAGAGGAATGAAGGGGTGCTCGATGGCAGGCCACTCAAAGTGGGCAACGACCAAGCACAAAAAAGCGGCGAACGATGCAAAGCGTTCCAAGCTCTGGGCGAAGATGATCAAGGATATCGAGGTCGCCGCCCGCACAGGCGGCGGTGACCCCGCTGCTAACCCGACCCTCGATGACATGATCCGCAAGGCGAAGAAGGCCTCGGTCCCCAACGACAACATCGAGCGCGCTCGCAAGCGTGGCTCCGGCGAGGAAGCCGGCGGATCCGACTGGGAAACTGTCATGTACGAGGGCTACGGCAACAACGGTGTTGCTGTGTTGATTGAGTGCTTGACCGACAACCGCAACCGTGCCGCAACCGAGGTACGTACCGCCATGACCAAGAATGGTGGCAACCTGGGCGAGTCCGGTTCTGTCGGTTACATGTTTGAGCGCACCGGTGTGGTCACGATCAAGAAGGGTGATCTCTCCGAAGATGACGTGCTGATGGCAGTGCTCGACGCCGGCGCTGAGGAAGTCAACGACCTCGGTGAAGAGTTCGAAATTACCTGCAAGCCGACTGACCTGCCTGCAGTGCGTGAGGCCCTGATCGGTGAAAGCATCGAGATTGAAGACGCTGGCCAGGAATTCCGTGCTGACGTTCAGGTCGATCTTGATCTCGAAGGCGCACAGAAGATGATGCGCCTGATCGACGCGTTGGAAGATTCCGACGACGTCCAGAATGTCTACACCAATATGACGATCTCTGACGAGGTTGCAGCGCAGCTCGACGCATAACACTTCGTCGTGAACCGGCGCGCCCTCTTCGGGGGCGCGCCTTTTTCGCACGTTGTGGTAGAACATATGTGTCATGAGCGAAGGAGTGATTGCGTGAACCTCGAAGGACTACGGGTGATGGGAATTGATCCCGGTCTGACGCGTTGTGGCTTGTCTGTTGTGCAGGCAGGTCGTGGCCGCCAGATCATTCCCGTAGCAGTTGGCGTCGTGCGAACTCCCTCAACCGCGGAGCTTGCGGAGCGCCTGCTCAGAATCTCTCGGGCGGTGGGCGAGTGGATGGATGATTACCAGCCCGATGTTGTTGCTATGGAACGTATCTTTGAACGTGGCAACGTCTCCACGGTGATGCACACAGCGCACGCTGTCGGTGTCATGGTCTTAGCCGCTGCGGAACGTGACATCCCGGTGCACATGTACACCCCTTCAGAGGTAAAGAAAGCAATATCTGGCAATGGACGTGCGGACAAGAAGCAAATGACCACTATGGTCACGCGCATTCTTGGTTTGAGTGAGGCGCCGAAACCAGCAGATGCTGCTGATGCGCTGGCCATTGCAGTCTGTCACTGCTGGCGCGCGCCACTTATCGCTCGAACGCAACATCTCCAACAACTTCAACACCCCAATACGAAGGCGGCAGTGCAATGATTGATTCTCTCAACGGTGAGGTGCTCACTATTGGTCTCGACCATGCGGTCATTGAGTGTTCTGGGGTGGGCTATAGGTTTCTTGCTACACCGCAAACGCTTGGCGGTCTTGTGCGTGGTGAAACGCGTCGAGTGATGACCTCGATGGTGGTCAAAGACGACGGCGTCACCTTGTATGGCTTTGGCGACAATGAATCGCGCGAGATGTTCCATAAGTTGCAGACCGTGACTGGCTTGGGGCCGAAACTGGCTATTGCCGCGTTGTCTGTTTTTGAGCCTGGCGAGCTTTCGACGCATATTGCAAACGGTGACGCGAAGAAGGTTCAAACGATCCCCGGCGTGGGCAAGAAAATGGCCGAGCGCATGATCCTCGAGCTCAAGGACAAAGTTGAAGCGATGTTGCCGGCGCAGTCACCAAACGGTGTGGGGGCTGGTACAGCAGCAAAGCCAGCCACCACTTACGCCTCGGAACAGGTTGTGGAAGCGCTGGTCGGACTCGGATTCCCAGAGCGTACGGCACAGTCGGTCGTAGATCAGCTGACAACAGACCAGCCGGATCTCGACGCTTCTGCGTTGTTGCGTCAAGCGCTGACGCATTTGGGCAAGAAGTAGGCTAATGCGCAATGTCTGATGTGGAAAAGACCGAGTTCCAGCTCCCTGAAGGTTTTTCAGCGAAAGCACCGTCGCCTGTCGACGCCAACGTGCAGGCCGACGAACACGATATTGAGCGTTCGTTGCGTCCGAAGTCCATTCAGGAATTCATCGGCCAACCCAAGGTACGAGAACAACTCAGTCTTGTGCTTACGGGCGCCCGAAATCGTGGTGTGACGCCGGATCATATCTTGCTGTCTGGTCCGCCTGGACTGGGCAAGACCACCATGGCAATGATCGTCGCACAGGAATTAGGCACGTCGTTGCGCATGACCTCCGGGCCTGCTCTTGAACGGGCAGGCGACTTGGCGGCGATGTTGTCTAACTTGATGGAGGGCGATGTGCTCTTCATCGATGAGATTCACCGCATCGCACGGCCGGCTGAGGAAATGCTCTATATGGCCATGGAGGATTTCCGTATCGACGTCATTGTTGGCAAGGGCCCGGGCGCGACATCGATTCCGCTAGAGATTCCTCCGTTTACCCTTGTCGGGGCAACCACGAGGGCAGGTATGCTCACCGGCCCGTTGCGTGACCGCTTTGGGTTTACAGCTCAAATGGAGTTTTACGATGTCGACGACCTTACCAAGGTTGTCAGCCGTGCAGCGAACATCCTTGGGGTGCAGATTGATACTGACGCTGCGGTTGAGATAGCCTCGCGTTCACGTGGAACCCCGCGAATTGCGAACCGACTCCTGCGTCGAGTGCGCGACTGGGCTGAGGTCCATGGCGACGGCAGGGTAAACCTGGATGCCGCACGAAGTGCGCTCGAAGTGTTCGATGTCGACGAGCTAGGGCTAGATCGCCTCGACCGTGCTGTGCTTGGCGCCCTGATCAGGGGACATGGCGGTGGCCCGGTAGGTGTAGGGACCCTTGCGATCGCGGTTGGCGAGGAATCCGGCACCATCGAAGAGGTCTGTGAGCCTTATCTGGTGCGCGCGGGACTGATGTCGCGAACAGGCCGGGGGAGGGTTGCTACCGCCGCCGCGTGGGAGCACTTGGGTTTGCAGGCACCTCCCGAAGCGCCTGGGCAGATGCCGCTCTACTAAGCCCACGATTGTGTTGTGCAATGATGGTTTCTCATGGAACCAATTTTGCTCATTGTCATTCTGGCCTTGTTCTTGCTGCCTTCCATCCTCATGATGCGTGGCCAGAAGAAGCGTCAGGCTCAGATTGAACAACTGCGTCAGTCGATTCAGCCTGGCGATCAGATTGTCAACGTTGCAGGCTTCCACGCCACGGTCGTGGAGCACAATGGCGAGACCATGCTTGTGGAGCTTGCCCCGGGTGTAGCCGTGACGATGGATACGGCTGGTGTGATGCGCAAGATTGAGCCTGTGGCACCTGTCGACACAAATGAGGTACCCAACTAAGTTTTTCTGGCCTGATGGCGTAGCATATTTGCGTTGTGCCATCACCGGCTCGCGCGATTGTTTGTGTCCACCGCACCTTGAAAGATGCTGCTGGATCGGCGTGTGCGCCGGTGTAAGGCGGAAAACCCGAGCCTGAACAAAGAGGAGTCTGCTCAGTGTCTACACGCACTCGGCGATCCGGCGAGGCGAAGTCGAAGCGGCAGTGGCCCGCGAAGGCGCTTGCCCTATTCGCTCTCATCGTCATCGGCGTCTACGCCCTTGTATTTTTTACCGGCACGAAGAGTGCTACCCCGAAGCTAGGTATTGACTTGCAGGGCGGTACTCGTGTGACACTGGTGCCGCAGGGTGAAGAGCCTACGTCAGAACAGCTCCAGGATGCTCGTCGGATTCTGGAGAACCGTGTCAACGGCATGGGTGTCTCGGGCGCATCGGTCGTCGTCGATGGCAACACCATCGTGATCGAAGCAGCCGGTGACGATACCTCGGAGATCCGTAACATCGGACAGACCTCCCAGCTGTTCTTCCGACCTGTGCTTGACCCTCCGGCTGCAAACCCAGCTGAAGCAGATAAAGCCATCTTGGATATGGCGAACGAGTGGGTAAAGTACGGCATCTTCACGCCCGAAGAGGGCCAGTCACTGCTGAAACAGTTCGCGGCTCGCAAGGAGCAGGCTGAGAAACAAGCCGAGGAGCAGGCCAAAGCTGCTGAGTCAGGCGATGCAAACAACCCAGAGGTTGGCAAGGACGTCGCGCCAAGCGAGGAAGAAGCGCCAGCAGAGCCGAAGAACGTCCCACAGATTTCCGCTGAACCACTGCCGGAACCGAACGGTCCGGTTGAGGCCGCTGAGCGCCGCCAGGAAACAACCGAACTGCTGCGGAAGACCCGCCAGTCGACTGACCCGACTCAGCAGTACGCTGCGTTGACGTTGATGTCCGCACGCTGCTTCGGCCAGGCAACCGACCCGCTCGCTGGCTCGGATAAGCAAGATCTTCCGCTAGTCGCTTGTGACCCGTCGACCGGTCAGGCGATGTTGCTTGACGAGGTCCCCCTGCTCAGCGGTGTAACAGATCCGGAAGGCCCGCGCCTGACCGGCGAGCAGATTGATACCAGCCGCGCGATTACCGGCGGATACAACCCGCAGTCGGGACAGATGGAGATCAGCTTCGCTTTCAGCCAGGCTGGTGATGTCAACGGTTCCGCTACCTGGGCGAAACTCACCAGTGAGATGCTGCAGAAGCAGATCGCAATCACACTTGACTCCCAGGTGATCTCCGCTCCAGTTATCCAGGGCGCAACCCCAGTCGGTTCCGCAACCTCGATCACGGGTCAGTTCACTCAGGAGGAAGCTGAGGGTCTCGCGAACAACCTGCGATACGGCGCGCTGCCGCTGTCGTTCGCCGGTGAGAACGGTGAGCCAGGCGGAACTGCGATGACGGTTCCCCCTTCACTCGGTCAGGCCTCCTTGAAGGCTGGCCTGTATGCGGGGCTGGTGGGTCTTGCCATGGTGGCGATCTTCGTTTTCGCCTACTACCGCCTCTTCGGCCTCATCTCGTTGGTCACCCTGGCAGCAGCGGGTTTGCTTGTCTACGGCATGCTCGTGTTGCTCGGTCGCTGGATTGGATACTCGCTCGACCTGTCGGGCATCGCTGGTCTGGTCATCGGTATCGGTACGACCGCAGACTCGTTCATCGTGATTTATGAGCGCATCAAGGACCAGGTACGCCACGGCAAGACATTCCGTTCGGCGACCGCGTCCGGTTGGGAACGGGCCAAGGAGACGGTCATCACAGGCAACATGGTGACTCTGATTGGTGCGGTCATCATCTACTTCCTGGCAGTTGGCGATGTCAAGGGCTTCGCCTTCACCATGGGTCTGACAACCATCTTCGACCTGTTGGTCACCTTCCTGGTCACTGCGCCGCTTCTGGTGCTCGCATCTCGCAGCAATTTCTGGTCGAAGCCGTCTGTCAACGGTATGGGTGCCGCATTCCGCACCGCAGAAGAGCGCCGCGCTGCAGGTGATCTTGAGGAGGGCGACGGCGTCGTCGTCAAGCAACAAGCTTCCGTGGAAGCATCCGCCGCGAATGAGGAGGCCTAATCATGTCGAGCACTGTAGCTACGACCGAAACCCCCACGACGAAGCGCGGCTTTGCACGTCGCGACCGTGAATCGCTGTATGACGGCTCCGGCGGCCTCGACTTCGTCGGGCACCGCAAGACCTGGTACAGCATCACCCTCGGACTTATTGTGGTCGCGATCCTGGCGATGTTCATTCGTGGCTTCAACATGGGTATCGACTTCGAGGGCGGCACCAAACTGACGATGCCTGCCGGCGATTTGGTTGCGACCGAGGTCGAGGAAACCTTCGTCGAGGCCACTGGTGTGACACCTGAGCTCACCCAGATCGTTGGCGCTGGCGACGCCCGCACGCTGGAGATCAACTCTGCCCACCTTTCACAGGAGCAGATCGATGCCGCGCGCCAGGCTATTTTCGATACTTACCACCCACAGGATCACAACGGTGAGCCGAGCGCTGACGCTATCGGTGACTCCACCGTGTCGGAGTCGTGGGGTTCCACGATTACGAACCGCATGCTCCTGGCTATGGTCGTGTTCCTTTTGGCAGCGTCCGTGTATGTCGCGGTGCGTTTGCAGCGCGCGATGGCGCTGGCTGCCATGGGGGCGCTGTTGGTTGATGCCATCCTCATCATGGGTATCTACGCATTGTTCGCCCTTGAGATCACCCCAGCGATGATCATCGGTTTCCTGACTGTGTTGACGTTCTCGCTTTACGACACGGTGATTGTGTTTGACAAGGTCAAGGAGAACACGTCGGGAGTGCTTGATTCTCGACGATCCACCTACGCGGAAGAGGCCAACCTCGCGGTCAACCAGACCGTAATGCGTTCGATTTCCACCTCGGTTATTTCTGCGCTGCCGATCATCGCACTGATGATTGTCGCGGTATGGATGCTGGGTGTGGGTACTTTGAAGGACCTTGCGCTCATCCAGCTCATTGGCGTCATTCAAGGCGTGATCTCCTCGTTGTTCTTGGCCACCCCGATGTTGGTCAGCCTGGTAAACCGCCGTCAGGAGCACAAGGACCACAATGCTGCGGTTGAGGCATTCCGTAGCCGTGGCCAGGTCGAAGAAGTTGAAGAGGAACCGGTCGAAGAGAAGAAGCGCCACGTGGCTACTCCGATTCGACCTGTGGAAGACACGGGTGCATCTTCGACAAGCACCTGGCGTCCGAACGCGTAAGAAAGCGGCTGAAACCTAGTGGTGCGTGGACTCATGAGACCGAAAATGGTGATTGGCAGCAAGGTTGCGGCTGTGTTGGCCGCAACGGCGCTGGTGCTTTCCGGGTGCGCATCTTCAGACAACGACGATGATGAGTCCACGAAACTTTTCGGTTACCAGGTAACAAGCAACCTGCGCACCACAAACGCTGGATCCCTCGAAGGATCGACAGACTTAGCGCAATCGTTGTCCGGTCGCCTGTACCCCGGGGTGTATGTTCCTGGTCCAAGCGGACAGTTGATCCCCAACACTGACCTTGTAAAAACCCAGGTGCTGCCGGGGGATCAGCGCAAGGTGATTTACACCTTGTCGGAAGCGGCAGTGTTTTCGGACGGCACTCCCGTCACCTGCGCTGACTATCTTTTGACGTTTGCTGCCGGACAATACCCGGCGACGTTCGGTTCGAATATGCCTTTGTTCGGCGACACGGACTCGCTGTCGTGCACACCCGGATCGAAAGAGTTCACTGTGACCTTCAAGGAAGGCCGTGGTGCACGCTGGCGTGGTCTTTTTGAACCAGGCACGGTCCTTCCCGCACATGCTGTTGCTGCAAAGACCAATCGATCTGTCGAGGACCTCGTCGCTGATCTACTCTCGGATGATCTGGAGCGACTCAAACCAATCGCGCAGGTGTGGCGCCACGGGTTTGACCTCAAAGAGTTCGATCCTGAACTCCAAGTCTCGTTTGGCCCGTTCAAGGTTGCGGAGGTAGGAGAGAAGGGCCAGGTTCGGCTCGTCGCTAATGAGCATTACTACGGGGACGCTCCGCAGACAGCAGCAATGGTGGTGTGGCCTGGTTCCGTAGATTCTGCGGAGCTAGCAGCATCCAAGGCGATGAAGATCGGCGACCTGCGGCAGTTGCAACCACAGTGGTACGACGAGGACGCAGAAGGCAATCGACTGGATGTGAAAACGGCCATCGGTGAGCTCACCGAGATGTTGACCCTGCCGGAGGTTGGTTTTTGGGCGGATCCGGATCACCGGAAGGCACTTGCACGTTGCATCGATCCTCGCGCTGTTGCCGCCGCTTCAAGTGAGAAGGCGGGGGTTGAAGTGCCAGTTGCACCGTTGCATGTCATTCAGCACACCGACCCGTTGGCTCAGCGTATGGCAGATATCGCTGCCCCGTTTTTGGACGTGAATATCCAGGAAGCTTCCGCACTTCGGGGTTCCACGTTGCGTATCGGTTACGTGTATCCGGACGAGCGTTGGGCCGCGATGGTGGAATCGATGCGCCGCACCTGCGAGCCAGCAGGAATTACGATCGTCGACGTCACAGGCGAGGGGAAGACGCTCGCTGACCTGCCTCACGTGGAGTACGACGAGTGGCGCAACGAATCCGTGCATGACGGCGAAGCCGACGCTATCTTGCGAGTCGTTGACCCGATGAGCGAGTACCCAGCGGCCAACAATCGCGCCCAGGATCTGGGGGCGTTGCGTGCCCAGGAGGGGCATCTGTGGAAGACGCTGCCATCGATTCCGCTGGCCGCACAACCCCGAACCTTCGTCGTCGATAATGCAGTGCGCAACGTGGTGCCGTATACAGGACTTTCCGGCATTGGCTGGAACATGGACCGATGGTTCAACTGACCAAATGTAATTCCCGACCCTAAAAACCCGATAAACCTGACCAGGAGACGATCCGAAATCATGTCGCCCACCCCGTCGATCAGCCCGCATGGCGGTCAGCCTTACGCTTCCGCTCTTGAGGCACTGCAGGACAAGATTCGCCGCGTTCCGGATTTTCCGGAGCCGGGAGTGCTGTTCGAGGACCTGACTCCGGTGCTTGCCGACCCAGCCGCGCTCAACGTGGTCATTGCAGAGATGGCCGAGGCGAGCAAGGAGCTCGGCGCCGATCTCGTCGGCGGTCTTGATGCCCGAGGGTTTTTGCTCGGCTCCGCTGTGGCGTACGAGATGGGCACCGGCATCCTTGCGATTCGCAAGAAGGGCAAGTTGCCGCCACCGGTGATTACCCAGGAGTACACCACGGAGTACAGCTCCGCTGCGCTGGAGATCCCCGCTAATGGGGTGGATATCTCTGGCAAGAGCATTGTGCTTGTCGACGACGTCCTGGCTACCGGCGGGACGTTGATCGCGGCGCGCGACTTGATTGAGCGCGCCGGCGGGCGAGTTGCCGGCTACGTCGTCGTCTTGGAAGTCCCGGGACTTGGAGGGCGCGAGCGACTCGACGGCGCTCCGCTTGTGGTTTTGGGGAAAGAAGAAAACTAGCCGGGTAGTATCACAGACTTAGTACCTGCTGACAGTGGAGGAGTCCTGACATGACAGATAAACCAGTCAAACGGTCGGGCCCGACCGTGCGCAGTGTCTCCGCCAGGTTGGCCCGCTCTCTTACGGGAGGTGGGCGTCCGCGAACGAACCCAGTGCTCGATCCGCTGTTGTCGATTCACCACAAGTATCACCCGAAGGCTGACGTAGAGCAGCTTGGATTTGCATACGAAACGGCAGAGCGGTTGCACGAGGGTGTGTTCCGCAAGTCAGGTGATCCCTACATCACCCACCCGCTCGCCGTCGCAACGATTTGTGCCGAGATTGGTATGGATACCACCACGCTGGTGGCGGCTCTGCTCCATGACACGGTAGAGGACACCGACTACTCACTTGATGAGCTCACCCGTGATTTTGGCCCTGAAGTGGCCAAACTTGTCAATGGCGTGACCAAACTGGACAAGGTCGCGCTCGGCGCCGCCGCAGAAGCGGAAACGATCCGCAAAATGATCGTTGCTATGTCCGAGGATCCTCGCGTACTGGTGATTAAGGTCGCGGACCGATTGCACAACATGCGCACAATGCGTTTCTTGCCGCCGGAGAAGCAGGCGAAGAAGGCGCAGGAGACGCTCGACGTCATCGCACCGTTGGCGCACCGCTTGGGTATGGCGACGGTGAAGTGGGAGCTAGAAGATCTCGCGTTCGCTATTTTGCAGCCGAAGAAGTACGAGGAAATTGTGCGTCTTGTGGCGGATCACGCTCCGTCACGCGACCGTGCCCTGCGCGAGATCACTACCGATCTGCAGCGCGAGCTGAGCACGAATGGCATCCAGGCTGAGGTCATGGGCCGTCCGAAGCACTACTGGTCGATCTATCAGAAGATGGCTGTGCGCGGTCACGACTTCGCGGAGATCTTCGATCTGGTCGGTATCCGTGTTCTGGTGGATACGGTGTATGACTGCTACGCCGCTGTTGGTGTGGTCCACTCGCTGTATTCGCCGATGCCGGGCAGGTTCAAGGACTACATTTCCAACCCGCGTTTCGGTGTCTACCAGTCGCTGCATACGACGGTGATGACGACGACCGGTCGCCCCCTTGAAGTGCAGGTGCGTACACACGAGATGCACTACAACGCCGAATACGGTGTGGCTGCCCACTGGCGTTACAAAGAGACGAAGGGCTCCCACAAGGGCGATCAGGCCGAGGTCGACCAGATGGCGTGGATGCGTCAGTTGCTTGACTGGCAGAAGGAAGCCGCGGACCCGAATGAGTTTTTGGACTCGTTGCGTTACGACCTGACAAGCCAGCAGATCTTCGCGTTCACTCCGAAGGGCGATGTAGTGGATTTGCCGGCAGGCTCTACTCCGGTCGATTTCGCCTACGCCGTGCACACTGAAGTTGGCCACCGCTGCATTGGTGCGAAGGTTAACGGCAAGTTGGTCACCCTAGAAACCGAGCTGAAGTCCGGCGACAGGGTAGAGATTTTCACTTCAAAGGATCAAAACGCTGGGCCAACGCGCGATTGGCAGGACTTTGTTGTCTCCCCGCGCGCGAAGGCGAAGATTCGACAGTGGTTTGCCAAGGAACGTCGCGAGGAGCAGCTCGACGCGGGTCGCGATGCCCTGGCTGCTGAGGTGCAGCGTGGCGGGCTGCCGTTGCACAGGCTGTTTACCAACGAGTCGATGCGCCAGGTAGCAACGCGTTTGCACTACCAGGACGTTGATGCGCTGTATACGGCTATCGGCGCGGGAACAGTGTCTGCAGCGCACGTCGCGCACTTGCTCATGGACATGTTCGGCGGCGACGATGACGCCGTAGATGCGCTTACCGCACGTACCCCTGTTTCTGCACTTGTTCGCCCGCAAACAACCGGCGACGGCCCTGCGATCCTGGTTGAGGGCAGCCCGGATGTGATGGCGAAGTTGGCGAAATGCTGCCAACCCGTCCCCGGCGATGCCATCTTCGGGTTTGTCACCCGTGGTGGGGGAGTTTCCGTGCACCGGACTGACTGCACGAACGCGACCAAACTTAACGACGAGCCAGAGCGTCTCGTCGACGTGTCATGGTCCGCCCCCGGTGGCACCAAGAGTGCGTCACGCGCGACGATTCAGCTGGAAGCACTCGACCGCAATGGTCTGCTTACCGAGACCACCGGGGTGCTCTCCGAGGCGAAACTCCCAATCCTCGCGATGTCGTCTCAAGCAGGGGAGGACCGAGTGGCGACGATCCGACTGACCATTGAGGTGTCAGACATCAAACAACTCGGCTCGATCATGAATCAGATTCGCAACATTGAAGGTGTGTTCGACGTCTACAGAGTGACTGCGTAACCTAAGCTCGTTCGAGACCTGTTCAACGTTGCGTTGATAGGAAGGTTGCGATGCGGTTCAAACGGGTCACCCTTGCACAAGAGCTGACAGGGGATGCGTCTCTTGCGCGGCTACTCTCCTCATTGGCAACACGGGCGAGTGCGGATAGTTATCCTCTTCGCAATGTTGCGTCTTGCGTTGTTGAAGACGGGAAAGCCAACTTTGCTGGGCTCGGGGCGGATGAGCACACCGAGTTCGAGATTGCCTCGATAACCAAGACGTTCAATGCCGAGCTGCTCGAGCAAGCCATTACCAAGGGGTTGGTTGACACCGATACAATGGTCGGAGATGTGCTTGGGCAGCGTGTGCGAGGTAACGCATTAGCAGATGTGACGCTGGCTGAATTGGCGAACCACACCTCGGGCTTGCCACGAACCGGCAAGCAACGACCGCGAAGCATTGCACGAGCACTTCTCGGCTTGAATCCTGATGTAGGAGTCACATCCGAGGATGTCATCGAGCAGGCACTGTCAGCGACACTGCGAGAGCCTGGCGTGGAGGAATACTCTAACCTCGGCCACGACTTGCTCGGGCTTCTACTGGCCAGGGTGTCCACCACGACCTACCCGACGTTGATCAAAGAGTGGGTGCTCGACCCGTTGGGGATGACGGAGACTTACGTCGCTTTGCCTGGAACAGTCGGACCGGATAGACCCAGGGGAGTCTCCGCACTCGGTCTACCTGTTCAAGCTTGGGAGATGGACGGCACAGCTCCATCCGGCGGCCTGCGTTCGACCACCTCGGACATGGCGAAGTACGCCATGCATATCCTTGAGCGTCGCAGTACGCGATTTACGTGGGCGAACATTAAAGGCACCGAACTGTACTGGCATAACGGTGCAACGCGGGGATTCTCCTCGATGCTGCTGCTGGACTTAAGCACTCAGCGTGCATCGTTTGTCACGACGGATTCGTATGCAGACATTGAATGGATTGCGTTTGAACTCATAGGCCTGCATGACCCAGCGCGAGAGAAATGACCACGAAACAGAAAAGCGTCTCCGGCGAGAAACCGGAGACGCTTTTCGCAGTGACGCGTTTTAGCGCATGAACTTCATGGCAACCGTAGCCACCTGGCTCAGGATGCCGATGATCGCGGTGACAACTGCGAGCCAATCCTGGATCTCGGACGGACTCATGTCGCGCGTGGACGAGCCCTCTTCGTTGGACGAAGATCCATTGTCGTTAGTGGTGTTGGTGGTGTTATCGCCGACGACGGTCGGCGCAGCCTGAGCAACACCTGCACCGGTGAAGGCGACTGCGGTGACGGTAGCGGCTGCAACAAGGCTGGTGCGGGTCTTCATGAGGGTCCTCACTGAAAAGGTTTGAAACGGAATCTCTGCAGGATGCTATCGCCTGCGAGGGTTGCGTGCAATAGCGATATGTATGTGGTGCTACTTCACGCTTGCTGCGGTGATACGCACTTCCTCGGCCGGTGCGCCGTCAGTCCCGCCGCCTTCAATGCCCTTTTCGGCGATCTTGTCCAGGGTGGCAAGGCCCTCGTCGTCAATCGTGCCGAAGTAGGTGTACAGCGGCGGCAGGACCGAGTCGCCGTAGTTTAGGAAGAACTGGGAGCCGTTGGTGTCCGCGCCGGCGTTAGCCATGGCGATCGTGCCACGGTCATAGCGCTTAGGCTCGTTTTGCAGCATCATCTGCAGGGTTTGGTTCTTGGTAGCCTCATCCATATCGGCTGGTAGGTCGAGACCTTCGATGTCGATGCCGTCGAGTGCCTCGTCAGTGGGAAGCTCGTTGGCGAACTGGAAGCCAGGGCCACCCGCACCGGTGCCATCCGGGTCGCCACACTGCAGGACCTTCAGCCCGTCGGCGGTGGTCAGACGGTGGCAGACCGTGTCGTTGAAGTATCCCTCGGAGGTCAGGTACTCGATGGCGTTGACCGTGCACGGGGAAGCTGCGCGATCGAGCTCCATGCCGATCGGACCCTGGTTGGTCTCGAGCTCGACGGTGACGGTGCCTTCGGTGGACACGTTCTCGGTCGGCGGGGTGCCAGCGCGCAGCTCGGCGCCGTCCTCGTCTTCATAGGTGCACGAGACGGTAGCCGGCAAGGCCTTCTCGCGCTTCGTAGCAATCGGCGCGAAGGTGGAAGCGTCGAATTCTTCCTGTTCTGCGTTGTCAGCATCCGTAGTTGCGGAGGTGTCATCGGCTGCAAGGTTGTCCTCGTCGCCCTGGTTGGCTGCGACGTAGATTCCGCCACCAATCAGCGCGATGGCAACGGCGGAAAGCGCTGCGACAGACCACGGGCGGGACTTTTCCTTGCGGTCGCGGGAATCGAGTTCCCGTTCCAGATTGGACAGGGCCTCTTTGCCACGCTGTTCGTTGCTAGCCACTGGCGATGCACCTCTTCGAGTATCGGGGAAAGCGCGTGCGTGATGTCGTCGAAAAGCACGCGCGCATTGAACGGTGCAAAAGCCTAGCAGGGCTAATCGCAACAGCGGTGGAAAGACCACAGCGACAAGTGCGCCCGCACAGGGGAGAGGTTGGTTAGACTAAGGCCTCGTGAGTGAGAATCAAGCCGAGCAGTTCCAAAAACTTTCCGCACCGAAAGGCGTGCCCGATTATGTGCCGCCCGCCTCGAGTGCGTTCATCCATGTCCGCGACGAGTTCGCGCGCCAGGCACGGATCGCTGGCTACCAACACATTGAGCTGCCGGTGTTCGAAGACACCACCTTGTTTGCCCGCGGCGTCGGTGAATCTACTGACGTAGTGAGCAAGGAGATGTACACCTTCGAGGACCGCGGTGGCCGTTCGGTAACGCTGCGTCCCGAGGGCACCGCCGGCGTCATGCGCTCCTTCATCGAGCACAACATGGACCGCGGTTACCTGCCCGTGAAGCTCAACTACTACGGACCGTTCTTCCGCTATGAGCGCCCGCAGGCCGGACGCTACCGTCAGCTGCAGCAGGTGGGCGTGGAAGCCATTGGTGTCGACGATCCGCTGCTCGACGCCGAGGTGATCGCCTTGGCAGACCGCAGCTACCGTGCGATCGGCCTGAGCGGTTTCCGTCTGGAGATCACCAGCCTCGGCGACAAGAATTGCCGCCCGGCCTACCGCGAGAAGCTGCAGAAGTTCCTGTTTGATCTCCCACTCGACGAGGAAACTCGCCACCGTGCTGAGATCAACCCACTTCGAGTGCTCGACGACAAGCGTGAGGCGGTCCGAGAGATGACCGCCGATGCGCCGTTGATGCTGGATCACCTTTGCGACGAATGCCGTGCCCACTTCGACGCCGTCACCGCGGCGTTGGATGACTTCGGCGTGCCGTACGTCATTAACCCACGCATGGTTCGTGGTTTGGACTACTACACCAAGACCACCTTCGAGTTCGTCCACGATGGCCTCGGCGCACAGTCCGGCATCGGTGGCGGTGGACGATACGACGGCCTGATGGCCCAGATTGGCGGCCCGGACCTCTCCGGCATCGGCTACGGTCTCGGCGTTGATCGCGCGGTACTCGCCCTCGAAGCTGAACGCGTCGAGCTTGAAGCAGCAGCCCACCGTGTCGATGTGTTCGGTATCGCGATTGGCGACGAAGCACGAGTGAAGATGAGCAAGCTTGTCGACGAACTCCGCGCGGCCGGTATCAGCGCCGACATGGCATACGGCCACCGCGGGCTCAAGGGCTCAATGAAGGGTGCTGACCGCGCGGGCGCACGCTTCGCGCTGGTGCTCGGCGAGCGTGAGCTGGAGGCAGGCGAGGTTGCAGTCAAGAACCTCGCCGAGCACTCACAGGAGGCCGTTGCGCTTTCCGCTGAAGCGGTCGCGCAGGCAATCAGCACTCAGTAATGTTCACGGGCAGGCCGAGCTGGACTGCGAGGCCACCCATGGACGTTTCCTTGTACTGAGTCATCATGTCGCGGCCGGTGGCTGCCATGGTCTCCACCACGTCGTCGAGGGTGACGATGTTGGTGCCATCTCCAAGCTTCGCCAACCGTGCCGCGTTGATGGCCTTTACGCCACCAATTGCGTTGCGCTCGATGCACGGAACCTGGACCAGACCGCCCACAGGATCGCAGGTCAGGCCAAGGTTGTGCTCGAGCGCGATCTCAGCTGCGTTTTCAACCTGCTCAGGGGTGCCGCCCAGGATTGCGCACATGCCAGCAGCGGCCATCGAAGAAGCCGAACCGACCTCGCCCTGACAGCCGACTTCTGCGCCTGAAATCGAGGCGTTGGTCTTGATGATCGACCCGATCGCACCAGCCGTAAGCAGAAATTCGCGGGCGCGCTCAGCAGTGAAGTCGTCGGTGAAGTCGCGGCAGTAATGCATAACTGCAGGGATAATGCCGGCTGCGCCGTTCGTTGGCGCGGTAACCACCTGGCCGTGAGCAGCGTTTTCTTCGTTCACGGCAAGCGCGTACAGGTTCACCCATTCCATAGCGTCAAGCCCACGGGCAGTGGATGCTTCGTACTCTGCAGTCAGTAGACGGTGAAGACGGTTCGCGCGACGCCTTACGTTCAAGCCGCCGGGAAGGATTCCCTCTGTCTTCAGGCCATGCGCAACGCATTCCTGCATGACGTCCCACACCGCATCCAAATGGGAGTTGAGTCGCTGCGCCCCGTGGATCGACTCCTCGTTCGCACGCATGATCTCTGCGATTGTCATCCCATGTGTTCGGCACTGCTCCATGAGTTCTGCGCCATTGTTAAACGGGTAGGGGACCGTCGCAATTTCACGAGCGGATGCAACACCGGATTCTTGTCGGTGCGCTTCCATCTCCCAGCGATCCAGAATGAAGCCGCCGCCGACAGAGTAATAGTCCTCGCGTTCGGCGATCATGGTGCCGTCTGTGTCCCACGCATCGAAGATGAGACAGTTCGGGTGCTCGGCCACCGGTGCCGGGTCGAAGCGAAGCTCGTACTCCACGCGCCCTGTCGGGCCTTCGATCACGCCTGTGGAAGGGATCGGCTCGCCAGGTTTTGGAGCAATGTCTGCAGAAGTGGTGGTGGGGGTGTACCCAACCAGCCCGAGCAACGCAGCACGGTCGGTGCCGTGGCCGACTCCCGTGGCGGCGAGGGAACCACGCAACTCTACGACAACCTTCGCCGGTACCTTCCCGAGTTTCTCCACAAACGTCATTGCAGCCCGCATCGGGCCAACGGTGTGAGACGAGGAAGGACCGATGCCGATACTGAACAGGTCGACAACACTGACAAAGTTTGCTGACATGCGGCGAATCCTACCGCAGAAACCGGTTGTGGCTCGTCGATAAGCGGGATGCGCTACTGCGCTTGAGATAGTGCAGGGATGTCGGTTGCCCCCAAAACCGAGATCGGCCGCTGGTTTGCCTTGCCGTGCTCGGTAATGATGGCCAGGCGAGGCACCGCGCCGGTTTCCAATGGAGTACTCAACGCATCAACAGCACGTGCGGCGGTTACGGTCCGTGGAAGAAACACCGGGTGGTCGAGTTTGCCACTGTGGGTGAGCACATCGCGAACGGTGGTAGCGGGAATGCGGTCATCATCTGTTAGTTCCGCCGCCACCCAGCGCGCGATTGCATTCGTGGTGAGCAGCCCGACGCACTTTCCTTCGTCGTAGATCGGGAATTGCGTTAGTCCCTGTGTCGCGATTGTCTTCAATGGCTCATGAATGTCCGTCTCCGGCGTAAACGTCACCACCTTCTGATGCGGGACCACCTCAAGGGCCAAAGGTGGGGAGAGTATCGCGTCGCGCAAATGCTCGATTGTTTGAACCGTCTCGGGGAGCGGCTCTGCAATCGGGCGGAGATTGTCGTACTCCCCATGGCTAATCGCGTTGCGCAGATCCGCAAACTCACGCAACGTCTCGGCCTGGTCGCGAGCAAGAATCCCTTTCTTTGCGGCGAGGCCCACCATCCACGTAAACGAATCGGATCGTTTGGCATCCAATTCGCTGCGCAAATGCGACTCGATCGAATTGAAGGCGGCAAGGAACGGGATAGCGCGGTTTGGTGCGGACTTGGTCATAAGCGAACGGTGCCTTTTAGTTGTAGACGCCGCGGTTGAGCGTGTCGCAGGCGGCCATCTGTCCAGAGTTGTATCCGGAATTAAACGCTTCCATACGCTGCTCAGAGGAGCCATGCGTCCACGCATCCGGGTCGACGTCGCCGCCTGAGCGTCGTTGAATGTTGTCGTCGCCAATCGAACGGGCGGTCTGCAGTGCCTGCTCGAGCTGTTCGTCGGTGATCGGTTCCAAAACGCCCTGCTCGGCAGCATGTTTTGCCCAGATTCCGGCGTAGCAGTCCGCCTGCAGCTCAATTGCGACAGCCGCAGAATCCTGGCCTGGGTTCTTATAGTCGCTCAGCCCCAACGTTCCTTCCAGATGCTGGATGTGGTGGCCGTACTCGTGGGCAGTTACGTACTCCTGAGTAAGCGGACCGTTCGCGCCGCCGAGTTGGCCCAGCTGCTCAAAGAAGCTCACGTCAAGGTAAGCGGTGGTATCGCGAGGGCAGTAGAACGGGCCGGTATCGGAGGTAGCGTAGCCGCAGCCAGTGGTGACATCGTTGCGGAAAAGCACCATATCTGCCGGCTCAAATTCGACATTCGCCTGCGCGGGGAGTACTTCGCTCCAAATCTGTTGGGCAGACCCGAAGGTTGCCGCCGCGCGGCAATCGTCGTAGGTGTTCGAGGATCCTTGTTCGTTGCAATGCTCGAGTGAGTAGTCACCCTGCGACTCAGACTGGGATTGAGAATTGCTCCCGCCGCCAAGGAGTCCATCTAACGCACCGCTGAAGTACAGCACCGCGAGCAATATCAAGATGACAGTCCCTCCGCCACCGCCGCGAAGCAGCATCGGAAGAATTGCCATTGCGCCGGGGCTGACCCCGCCGCCACCGCGACCGGAGCCGGAGCTTGTCCTGACGTTGCCGCCCTGACCCTGCGCGTAATCACCACGAAATGTCATGGCTGAATTGTGCCAAAGATCCCTACCGAGTGTCGCGGTTGGGCCAAAAAATCGTGTCTCGAGCGACTGGGGTGGTGTGGGGCGGACCTCGCCGAGGCACCACTCAGCCGGGGTAGGTAGACTTTGTCAGGTTAGATTCGCCATCACGTGGAAGGACGTGGAAGAAACCGTGCTGCGCACTCACCTTGCGGGGAACTTGAACAAAGAACTCGACGGTCAGACCGTCACGCTCACAGGTTGGGTGGCCCGCCGCCGTGACCATGGCGGGGTCATCTTTATCGATCTGCGGGACCGCTCTGGTCTCGCTCAGGTTGTATTCCGTGAGTCCGAAGTAGCGGAGGCTGCACACGACCTGCGCAGCGAGTTCGTCATCCAGGTCACCGGTGTGGTTGAGCCACGCCCGGAAGGCTCTGCGAACCCGAACCTCGCATCCGGTGAAATCGAGGTCAACGTCACTGACCTGAAGGTGCTGAACAAGGCTGCAGCCCTGCCATTCCAGATCGAGGATGCATCCTCCAATGAAGTTGGCGAGGAAGCACGTCTGAAGTACCGCTACCTGGACCTGCGCCGCGAGCGTCAGGCTAAGGCAATTCGCCTCCGCGCTAAGGCCAATCAAGCCGCCCGTCGCGTCTTGGACAACCACGACTTCACCGAGATCGAAACGCCTACGCTGACGCGTTCGACCCCGGAAGGTGCACGTGACTTCCTTGTTCCTGCTCGTTTGAAGCCAGGTTCTTGGTATGCGCTGCCGCAGTCGCCGCAGCTCTTTAAGCAGCTGCTGATGGTCGCGGGCATGGAACGCTACTACCAGTTGGCACGCTGCTACCGCGATGAAGACTTCCGCGCAGACCGCCAGCCTGAGTTCACCCAGCTCGATGTCGAGGCATCCTTCGTTGATCAGGACGACATCATCGAGCTGGCCGAGGAAATCCTCGTCGAGCTTTGGAAGCTGATCGGCTACGACATTCAGACGCCGATTCCGCGCATGACCTACAAGGAAGCGATGGAGAAGTACGGCTCCGACAAGCCGGACCTGCGCTTCGACATTCCATTGGTCGAGTGCACCGACTTCTTCAAGGACACCACCTTCCGCGTATTCAAGGCCGAGTACGTGGGTGCTGTTGTGATGGAAGGTGGCGCATCCCAGCCTCGTCGTCAGCTTGACGCATGGCAGGAGTGGGCAAAGCAGCGCGGTGCGAAGGGCCTGGCCTACATTCTCATTCAGGAAGACGGCGAGCTCACCGGTCCGGTGGCGAAGAACATCACTGACGAGGAAAAGGCTGGCATCGCTGCGCACGTCGGCGCGAAGCCGGGTGACTGCATCTTCTTCGCAGCAGGCGAAACCAAGGCATCTCGTGCACTGCTTGGCGCAGCCCGCGGTGAGATTGCGCGCAAGCTTGACCTGATCAAGGAAGGCGATTGGGCGTTCACGTGGGTTGTGGATGCACCGCTGTTTGAGCCTGCTGCAGACGCAACCGCATCCGGTGATGTCGCGTTGGGCCATTCCAAGTGGACCGCAGTCCACCACGCGTTTACCTCTCCGAAGCCGGAGTTCCTGGACAACTTCGAGCAGAACCCGGGCGAGGCTCTCGCCTACGCATACGACATTGTGTGCAACGGTAACGAGATCGGTGGCGGCTCCATCCGTATCCATGAGCACGATGTACAGAAGCGCGTGTTCGAGGTCATGGGCATCACCGATGAGGAGGCCGAAGAGAAGTTCGGCTTCCTGCTCGAAGCGTTCAAGTTCGGTGCTCCTCCGCACGGTGGTATTGCCTTTGGCTGGGACCGCATCGTGTCGTTGCTCGGTGGGTTTGAATCGATCCGCGATGTGATCGCTTTCCCGAAGTCCGGCGGCGGTGTCGACCCGCTTACCGACGCGCCTGCTCCAATTCCGGCTGAGCAGCGCAAGGAAACTGGAGTGGACTTCAAGCCGAAGAAGGTTGAAGACAAGGCAGACGGCGAAACGGACACGAAGTAGCCGATTGAATGCAGCCACCGCAGGAACCTGCTCCTGCGGTGGCGCACGACAAAGGGGACCGGATGCAGCCCGAGCAAGTAAGTGACGAGCAAGTCGTTGCAAGCGCTACAGACATTCTCACTCGCCGTTACGGCGGTGAGCAGTCGTTGTTTGAGGTTGAACGCCTTAATGGCTCCGGTCCCTCGATCGTGTTGAGGGCTCGTGTTAAAACGAACCCGTTTTTCCAGCAGCGCTCAGTCATCATTAAGCAGGCGCCGCCAACGGAGTCTGTCTTCGAAGAGGCGGCGTACCTTCGAGAGGTTGTCGCGTACCAATTCGCCACTTCCTTAAGTGAAAAGACCAGGCCTGGCCCTGCGTTGTTGGGCTACGACACGCAGCAACGCATCATTATCATCACCGACTCCGGTGATGGGGAAACTCTCGCAGAAGCGCTTGAGACTGCAAGCGAAGAGGACCACATCGCACTGTTGCGCAGCCTGGGCACAGCACTTGGCCGAATGCATGCAGGTACTGCCGATGAAGAGGAAGCGTTTAACGTCTTACTGCATCGGATGACGCGTTCACGGCCCAACGCTGCACCGCTGCAACGTTTGAGGGACCGGTTGCTGTCCCATCGGATCAGAGTTGGCTTGCGGATCATGCGTGAGGCCGGAATTGAGATTCCTCAAGAGGTGGTTCTCACGGCTCGTAACATCGAGCGCCGGCTGCTGCGTGGCGGTATGCGTGCTTTTACGCCGTTTGACCTGGCACCAGATAACGTCATTCGGTCTGGGAACTCGTTTCACTTTCTTGATTATGAATCTGCGGGCTTTCGGGATGTTTCATTCGATGTTGCCTACGTAGTTGCGCGGTTCCCGGTGTATTTGGCTTCGCAGCCGTTTAACGAGGAAGCGACCAAGGCGTTCGTCGATGCGTGGCGGATACAGGTCTCTGACCTTTGGCCAGGAGTGCAGCATCCTGATACGTTGCAGGCGCGCATCACGGGTGCACTGGTGGGGTGGGCGCTTAGTAGCGTCGCCATGTTGGAACCGAAGCCTATGGCCGCGTTGTTGCAGGATGATCCGACATTTGAGAAAGAGCTTGAAGCTGCTGGTCTTTCGGCAGGTGATATTCAGGATTTTGATCTTGTAGATGGGGTAGCCGATGCCATTGGCGACGACGCCGAAGAGAATGCTGGCGTTGTGCTTCGACCGCGAGGTGGAGAACCATTGACCGAAGATGAGCTTCTCGTGCGACGTGATTTGCGCGAGACGTTCGAGTCGTTGGCAGCTTATGCGGGTAGCGGTAAAGACCCCGCATACGTTGTCGTTGCTGAGTTCGCGTCCGAGGTCGCAAGGCGGTTGCGTTAAGGCAATGGGCCAAGAAGAACTTTTCGCGGCTGCTTCTAGCAACGACGTTCCCGGTGCAGCATCGGGGAATAGGGGTACCTCATTTTTTGAAGCTGGCTCGACAGCACCGCTGGCCGCACGGATGCGCCCCCAGTCCCTAGATGAGGTAGCGGGGCAGAAGCATTTGCTCAGCGAGGGAAAGCCGCTGCGTCGGCTCATCGAAGGCTCTGGTGCAGCATCGGTGATTTTGTATGGTCCGCCTGGGACAGGTAAGACCACGATTGCATCGTTAATCGCAAAAACGATGGGGCAGAACTTTGTGGCGTTGTCCGCGCTGTCTTCCGGCGTGAAGGAAGTCCGCGCGGTTATCGACGAGGCGCGGCGTGACCTCATCCGCGGTGAGAAAACCGTGCTCTTTATCGACGAGGTCCACAGGTTTTCTAAAACGCAGCAGGATGCACTGCTTGCGGCCGTCGAAAATCGCACAGTGTTGCTGGTTGCCGCCACGACGGAGAACCCGAGTTTTAGCGTTGTTGCTCCGTTGTTGTCGCGCTCGCTGCTGCTCAAGCTCGAGTCGCTTAGCGACGAAGACCTTGGCGGAGTCATCGACCGCGCATTGGCAGATGAGCGGGGGTTGCAGGGGCAGGTTTTGCTTGACGACGAAGCCCGCGCACAACTCATTCTGCTCGCTGGAGGCGATGCGCGTCGGGCGCTGACGTACCTCGAAGCTGCCGCTGAAGCTGTTTCTGGCGGTGGCACGATCACGCTGGAGATTGTGCGTGAAAACGTCAATCGTGCGATTGTTCGCTACGACCGCGATGGCGATCAGCATTACGACGTGGTCAGCGCCTTTATCAAGTCGATCCGCGGGTCTGATGTCGATGCAGCGCTGCATTATCTGGCGCGAATGATCGAGGCCGGGGAGGACCCCAGGTTTATCGCACGACGTCTGGTCATTCACGCTTCGGAAGATATTGGTATGGCAGATCCGACTGCGTTGCAGACTGCTACCGCTGCGGCGAATGCAGTGCAGTTTGTCGGCCTGCCAGAAGGGCGTCTTGCGCTAGCACAGGCGACAATTCACCTGGCTACGGCGCCGAAGTCGCCTGCCGTCATTAAGGCCATCGATCGTGCTTTAGCGGACGTGCGTGAGGGGCATGTGCCTCCAGTGCCGGCCCATTTGCGCGATGGCCACTATGAGGGCGCAAAACAGATGGGCAATGCGGTTGGATATGTCTACCCGCATGACGACCCGCGGGGAGTGGTCGAGCAGCAATATATCCCGGATGGGCTGGAAGAAGCGGTGTATTACGAGCCGACGGAACACGGCGCGGAGCGCCGAATTAGCGAGTTTATTGGTCGGTTACGCCGACTTGTTCGCGGGCGGTAGCCCAACTGTAGAGGAGTCGCGGGTAAAGTAAGCGCGGAAAAACTCCGGAGCAGTTGAAAGGACACCGAAGCGTGCAAACCCATGAGATCCGAGAGCGGTTTACCAACCATTTCGTTGAGGCCGGGCACACCCCGGTACCGAGCGCCTCGCTGATTCTCGACGATCCGACGCTGCTGTTCGTCAACGCAGGAATGGTGCCGTTCAAGCCGTACTTCTTGGGCGATCAGACCCCAGACTTTGCCAATGGCACGGCGACATCGATTCAGAAGTGCGTGCGTACCCTCGATATCGAGGAAGTGGGTATCACCACCCGCCACAACACGTTCTTCCAGATGGCTGGCAACTTTTCGTTTGGTCAGTACTTCAAGGAAGGCGCCATTACTCACGCGTGGAACCTGTTGACGGGTGCTGTTGCTGACGGTGGCTATGGCCTTGATCCGGAGCGTCTCTGGGTTACGGTCTTCCTTGACGACGACGAGGCGGCCGCAATCTGGCGCGACAAGATTGGCGTTCCGGAAGAGCGTATTCAGCGCATGGGCATGGAGGATAACTTCTGGTCCATGGGTATCCCCGGTCCGTGCGGCCCTTGCTCTGAGATCTACTACGACCGGGGCCCGGAGTACGGCAAGGAAGGCGGCCCAATCGCCGACGACAACCGTTACATGGAGATCTGGAACCTTGTGTTCATGGAGTCCATTCGCGGCGAAGGTGATAAGAAGGGCAACTTCGAGATTGTCGGCGAGCTGCCACAGAAGAACATCGATACCGGTCTTGGCATTGAGCGTGTGGCCTGCATCCTGCAGGAAGTAGACAACGTCTATGAGACGGACCTTCTGCGCCCAGTCATCGATGCAGCGGTAGAACTGACCGGTTCGAAGTACGACGACGGCAACAAGGAAGACGATGTCCGCTTCCGCGTGATCGCTGACCATGCCCGTACCGGCATGATGATCATCCTCGACGGTGTTACCCCGTCGAATGAGGGACGCGGCTACATCCTGCGCCGTCTGCTTCGCCGCATCATCCGCTCCGCGCGTCTGTTGGGTGCGACGAAGCCGGTTATGGAGACGTTCATGAACACGATCATGGACACCATGACGCCGTCCTTCCCGGAGATCGCGGACAACCGCGAGCGCATTTTGCGTGTTGCTGTTGCGGAAGAAAAGGCGTTCTCCAAGACACTGGAGTCCGGCACGTCGCGTTTCGACGAAGCCGCAACCGCAGTGAAGGCTTCGGGTGCTGCTGTCCTGCCGGGTGATCAGGCCTTTGAGCTGCATGACACCTACGGCTTCCCGATCGACCTGACGGTCGAGATGGCGCGCGAGGCCGGCCTGGACGTCGATATGGATGCCTTTAACGCTGCGATGCAGGAACAGCGAGAGCGCGCGAAGGCCGACAACAAGGCGAAGAAGCACCGCAACGTTGACGAGTCGCTGTACCGCGAATGGGTTGACAACAACCCGACGGAATTCGTCGGCTACGAGCAATTGGTCCACGACGGCACGGTCATTGGCCTCGTGCGCGACGGTGAGAAAGTTGGCGAGGTTTCCCAGGGCGACGAGGTCGAGGTCATCCTCGACGTCACCCCGATGTATGCCGAATCTGGTGGTCAGATGGCCGACCGTGGCCGCTTGATCATGGGGGACACGATCCTCAACGTCAACGACGTGCAGCGCGTAGGCAAGAAGCTGTGGCTGCACAAGGCGACGGTCCAAAACGGTGGACTGGATCTCGGCTCGACGGTCACGGCTGAGGTTGACGGTGCGTGGCGCCACGGTGCCCGCCAGGCGCACTCCGCAACGCACCTCATTCACGCGGCGCTGCGTGAGGTGCTCGGCCCCACAGCAGTCCAGGCTGGTTCCTTGAACAAGCCGGGTTACCTGCGCTTCGACTTCAACTACACCGAGGCGCTGACCGAGGCGCAACTGCAGGAGATTGCGACGATCACGAACCAGGCTGTCGACGCAGACTTTGCTGTCAACACCATTGAGACCACGCTGGACAAGGCGAAGGCCATGGGTGCGATGGCGCTGTTCGGCGAAAGCTACGGCGACGTTGTCCGCGTCGTGGAGATCGGCGGACCGTTCTCCGTCGAGCTTTGTGGCGGTACCCACGTGGAGCACGCCTCCCAGATCGGCCCGGTCGCCGTGCTTGGCGAGTCCTCGGTCGGTTCCGGAGCCCGCCGTATCGAGGCGTACTCCGGTATGGATTCCTTCAAGTACCTGTCGAAGGAGGCAGCGCTGGCTTCTGGCCTGGCTGCGGAGCTCAAGACGCCGACGGAAGATCTTCCGGACCGTATTGCCCAGCTTGCTGAGCGACTGCGTGCGGCTGAAAAGGAAATCGAAAACCTGCACCGTCAGCAGCTGTTGGCTTCCACTGCAAGCCTCGCGGAGGAAGCAGAGACCATCGGCGCGCGTCGCCTCGTCGCAAAGCAGCTGCCCGACGGGATCAACACGGGTGATCTGCGCACGATTGTTTCTGACCTGCGTGGCAAGTTGCAGTCCGAGGATGCGCTGATCGTGCTGACCTCGAAGGTTGGCGACAAGGTTTCTCTGGCGGTTGCAGCAACAAAGGCTGCAGTGGAAAACGGCATCAAGTCGGGCGATGTGGTCAAGGTGCTTGGCGAGTACGTCGATGGCAAGGGTGGCGGAAAGCCTGACCTTGCGCAGGGCTCTGGTGCGAAGCCCGAAGGCATTCCTGCTGCTTTGTCCGCTGTGCGTGACTGGCTTCGCCGGGACTAAGCCTGGCGTTCGCGGACAAACTCGACGCTGACACGCCGAATGCGCGTCCGACGAGACGCACAGCTAACGGCTAGGTTGAGACCAGGCCAGCAGACACGGAAAGGAGCAGCGATGAAGGTGGAGCCAGATCGCCCTGGGGTCGACGACCCCGGTGCGGGACGCCGACTTGGCATTGATGTCGGCACTGTGCGCATTGGCGTTGCCCGCTCCGACCGGGATGCCCGCCTGGCAACACCGGTCGAAACGATTGACAGAGTGACCGGCTTCAAGGACCGCGATGGGCAAGATATCGAGCGGATATTGGAACTCATCGCTGAGAATGAAGCAGTCGAAGTCATTGTGGGGCTTCCTCGTGATCTGCAAGGCAATGGATCAAAAAGCGTGAAACATGCGAAGGAAATCGCATTCCGTATTCGCCGGCGTAGCGATGTGCCGGTGCGGATGGCGGATGAGCGTCTCACCACAGTTGCTGCGACGCATTCATTGCGGATGTCTGGTGTGAATGAGAAAGCAGGCCGTGCGGTCATTGATCAAGCAGCTGCTGTAGAGATTTTGCAATCGTGGCTTGACGGCCGACTGAACTACCTCAAGGAGAACTAACCGTGTCTACCCGTGAAGCCGCACGCCGGCGTACCCGAGGCACCGCGGTGCTAGTCGCATCCATTTTGCTCATCATTGGCCTTGTCGCTTGGATTGCCGTCTTGCGCAACCTTTCGGGTTCGGCAGACTTTGAGGGTGCAGGCAACGGTGAGGAACAGGTCGTTCAAATCAAGGAGGGATCGAGCCTGTCAGCGCTCGGCCCAGAGCTTGAAGAGCGCGGCATTGTTGCCAGCGACGGTGCTTTCCAAACAGCGGCAGCGAATAACCCTGATGCGGGAAACATTCAGCCTGGCTTCTACAGATTGCAGGGCAAAATGAGCGCGAAGTCAGCGGTTGAGGCACTCCTTGATCCCGCGCAGCGCATCACCCCTCTGCAGGTTTACGGAGGTGCGACGTTGATGGATGTCAACGTCGTTGGCGGCCAGACTCGGTTCGGTATTTTCTCGATGATCCAGTCGGCTACCTGTGGCGAGGAGGTAACACCGGATTGCGTCAACGTGGAGAAGCTGAACAACGCTGCGGCGAACAGTGATCCTGAGAAGCTCGGTGTGCCGGAGTGGGCTCGTGAAACGGTTGCTGCCCGTGCTGGCGACGCGAAGCGTTTGGAGGGCCTCATTGCCCCTGGTGAGTACATCATCGACCCGCACGCGAGCGCCGAGGATATTCTTTCGGATCTGGTGACGCGCTCTGCGAAGCAGTATGACGCAACCGACATTGTCAACCGCGCGCAAGCGATTGGCTTGAGCCCGTACGAGTTGCTTGTCGCTGCGTCCTTGGTTGAGCGTGAGGCGCCGGCCGGAGAGTTTGACAAGGTCGCTCGCGTCATCTTGAACCGTCTCGATGAGCCGATGCGACTGGAATTCGACTCCACGGTGAACTACGGGCTGCCGAGCGTTGAGGTTGCAACCACAGATGAAGACCGCAAGCGGGTTACTCCGTGGAACACGTACGCAATGGATGGCCTGCCGCAAACACCGATTGCATCTCCGTCCATTGAGGCGATCGATGCAGTAGAGCACCCAGCTGACGGCAACTGGCTGTTCTTTGTCACCGTGGACAAGGACGGCACAACCATCTTCAACGACACGTTCGAGCAGCACCTCAATGACACGCAGCGCGCGATCGATTCAGGCATCCTGGACTCGCAGCGTTAGTTATGGAGTCGTCGCGCAGCATGAACTCAGCCAAACCTGTGTCGGGGACTGTGACGAATCGGGCATCGGTCCTCGGTTCACCGATCGAGCACTCCTTATCGCCGGTTCTTCACAATGCGGGTTACGAGGCGGCGGGCCTCACTGGGTGGCATTACTCGCGCCAACAGTGTGTTGCGGATGATTTGGCTGATCTCGTCTGCAACGCTGATCCGAGTTTCCGGGGCTTTTCTGTAACCATGCCGTGCAAGTTTGCCGCTCTCGAGGTGGCGGATGAAGTCACTGATAGGGCACGTGAGATCGGCTCCGCAAACACGCTGACGCGTATCGACGACAACCGTTGGCGCGCCGACAATACTGACTGCGAGGGCGTGATTGCTGCCATTGGGGAGTTACTTGGTCCTGATTCCCCGGTTCACGCCGTTATCGTTGGCGCGGGCGGTACAGCGCGCGCAGTGATGTGGGCCTTGCGGCATATCGGAGTCCGTGAGGTAACCGTGGTCAACCGCACTGACCGCAGCGGGGAGTACACAGACCTTGCTGCGGGGATGGTGCTTAACTTCGTGGATTTCGAGGCACCTCTAGCGGACATTACGTCCGCATCGGACCTCGTCATTTCGACTGTCCCCGCCGGGGCAGCTGACTACGTGGCATCCGATCTTGCACACGCCCCGGTGTTTGACGTGATCTACGACCCGTGGCCCACGCGGCTCGCCGTAGAGGCTGCAGCGAACGGCTACCGCACCGTTGGTGGACTGTCGATGCTTGCCGGACAGGCGTACGCTCAGTTCGAGCAATTCACCGGTGTGGACGCACCGCGACAGGCGATGCGCGACGCGCTGATGCGGCACGCGAACTCGTAAGAAGCAGCTCGCTTGCCAGAGCGGTTCGAAGTACTCAACTTCGGTACGCTGTTCATATGGAATTCGGGGGAGTTTTGGGGGCCACTGTTGCTGCCTGTTGGACAGCGGCCCTGATGGTGTTTGATGTTGCGTTTCGGCGTCTGCCGAATGCGCTGACAGTGCCGCCGGCCATTGTGGCGCTGATTGCTTGCCTTCTCGCGCCATTTCTTGGCGAGGCGACGTTGCTGTGGGCACTGCTGTGGCCGGGGCTGTATCTGTTTTCGCCTCAGGGGGTCGGTGGTGGGGACGTTAAGTTGGCGCTGCCGCTGGCGATGGTGTGTGTGATCTCCGGAAAACTGCCGGCGGTACTCGTTGCGATTGGTGTGTCCGGCCTGTTCACAGTCTTAATGGCGTGGTTAAGTCGCAGCCGAACCGTCGCACATGGTCCATCGATGCTTGCCACAACGTGGCTCGTCGTAATGTATTTCGGGGTATAAGCACATCTATCGCAGCTGCTTGTGCGAGAATGTCGCCATGCTTCGTTGGACTACAGCCGGTGAATCGCACGGCCAGGCCCTCGTAGCCCTCGTCGAGGGCATGCCTTCTGGGGTGCCGGTATTGAAAGAAGAAATTTCTCATCAGCTCGCTCGTCGCCGTCTCGGTTATGGCCGTGGCGCGCGAATGAAGTTTGAGGCAGATGAGCTCACTTTGCTGACGGGCGTCGTGCACGGCTCATCTATCGGTAGCCCGGTGGCTATCCAGATTGGCAACACCGAGTGGCCGAAGTGGACCACGATCATGTCTGCTGAGCCGGTTGATGCCTCTGACCCTGAGGTGACAAAAGAGTTGAGCTCTGGTCGCGGTGCGTCGTTGACCCGTCCGCGTCCGGGGCACGCCGATTTCGCCGGCATGATCAAATACGGTTTCGATTCTGCACGTCCTGTGCTTGAGCGTTCCTCTGCACGAGAGACTGCTGCCCGCGTAGCAGCCGGTACGGTTGCCCGTAGCTACCTGCGTGAGGTTCTCGGGGTTGAGGTGTTTTCCCATGTGGTGTCGATTGGGGAGTCGGTGCCGTACGCAGGAGAATCGCCAAGTTTCGGAGATATCGAGGCAATTGATGCTTCCCCTGTTCGTGCGTTTAACAAGGACGCCGAGGCGGACATGGTCGCGTGCATTGAGGCTGCGAAGAAATCGGGCGACACGCTCGGCGGGATCGTTGAGGTCATTGTGGATGGGCTGCCGATCGGCCTTGGCTCCCACATTTCTGGCGAACGACGCTTGGATGCGCAGTTGGCAGGCGCGCTGATGGGTATCCAGTCGGTGAAAGGCGTCGAAATCGGCGACGGTTTCGAAGAGGCGCGTCGCCGTGGATCGCAGGCACACGACGAAATCGAGCGCACCGAAGATGGTGTGCGGAGGCTGACCAACCGTGCAGGCGGTATCGAAGGTGGCATGACGAATGGGGAGCAGTTGCGCGTTCGCGCTGCGATGAAGCCCATCTCGACTGTCCCTCGTGCCTTGAAGACGGTTGATATGAGCACCGGCGACGCTGCCACGGGGATTCACCAACGCTCCGATGTCTGTGCCGTGCCCGCTGGTGGTGTCGTTGCAGAGGCAATGGTTGCGCTTGTTCTGGCACAGGCTGTCTCTGAGAAATTCGGGGGAGACACGATTGAGGAGGTGAAGCGCAACGTAGAGTCGTACAAGGAGTACGTCGCGCAACGTCTTGCGTTTGATCAAGGTGGGGGTGCCGATGACTGAGCTCACTGATTTGCAGGCAGTAGAGGCATGCAACGAGGAGACAACGGGTACAACTCCGGCGACGGTTCATACGGCTCCTCGCGTGGTGCTCGTCGGTATGCCGGGGTCGGGTAAGTCAACGATTGGTCGTCGAATAGCTAGCGCGCTGAACCTGCCGATCGTGGATTCGGATCTGCTCATCGAGCAGGCTGAAGGCAAAGCGTGTGGCGAGGTGTACGCCGAGTTGGGTGAGGATGCCTTCCGTGAGCTCGAAGTCGGGTTTGTGGCACGTGCTCTGGCCACCGGTGGGGTAGTCAGCCTCGGGGGCGGTGCGATCGTGACCGAGGAAGTGCGACAGCTGCTGCAGCGCCACACTGTTGTTTGGATCGATGTCAGCGCGGAAGAGGGTATTCGCCGCACAGCACAGGATTCCACTCGACCAGTGCTTGACAGTGATGATCGCGAGCAGCGTTACCGCGACCTCATGGATCAACGTGAACCGCTGTACCGCGAAGTGGCCACGTTCCGCGTCCGCACGGACGCGCGGCCACCGCAGCGTGTTGTCGCAGAGATTTTGGGTTTCATCGACGGCGAGTAGTTTCCGTCAGGCTTCAGTTCTGTCAAGCGAAGGAGCAAACAATGGCAGTGGTATCCGTCACGGGCCCAAGTCCGTACGACATTCATATTGGCAGCAATAACCTTGACGCCGTAGCAGGTCACCTTGCGGATTCCGGCGCACGCCGTGTGCTGGTGGTCCACCAGGAACCGTTGCGTGCCGTTGCTGAGGACCTTGAGCACATGCTTGAGCAAGCGGGCCTGGCGCCGGTCTTGGCATGTGTTCCCGATGCGGAGGCTGGAAAGGATCTTCCGGTGCTTTCCCACTTGTGGGACGTGTTGGGGGAGCACGGGTTCTCGCGCCAGGACGCCGTTGTCGGTTTGGGTGGCGGCGCTGTGACAGATCTTGCCGGTTTCGCCGCGGCCACGTGGATGCGCGGTATCAAGGTTGTGCATGTGCCGACGACATTGCTCGCCATGGTTGATGCGGCAGTCGGCGGCAAAACTGGCATCAACACGACCGCAGGCAAAAATCTCGTCGGTGCGTTCCACGAGCCGAATGCGGTGTTTATTGATCTCGCTCGTATTGCAACGCTGCCTGAGCAAGAGGTTGTTTCAGGTTCTGCTGAGTTGGTAAAGACGGGCTTTATTGCGGACCCGCGGATTTTGGAGCTCTATCAGGAGGGCCCAGAGCATCACTGGGCGGAGCTTGTCGAGCGCTCTGTCAGCGTAAAAGCCAAGGTCGTGGGGGAGGACCTCAAGGAAGCTGGGCTGCGCGAGATTCTTAACTATGGCCACACTCTGGGCCATGCGATCGAACGTCGCGAGCATTACATGTGGCGCCACGGCAATGCCGTCGGGGTGGGCATGATGTTTGTGGCACACCTTGCTCATGCGCGCGGGCTTATCGACGATGACCTGGTCGCCCTCCACGAGACCGTCATCAGTGGTGCGGGACTTCCCACGCGCTACGAGGCCGGTGCGTTTGAAGAGTTGCATGAGGCGATGCTTCTGGACAAGAAGAACCGCGACGGCAAGATCCGATTTGTCGTCCTGGACGGCCTTGGGTCCTGCACTCGCCTGGAGGACGCAACTGTGGAAGAGATGCGCGCGGCGTACGCAAAGATTTCGGAGTAGAACATGAAAATCTTGGTACTCAATGGTCCGAACCTCAATCGACTCGGCAAACGCCAACCGGAGGTGTATGGGACGGTCACGCTGGCGGACGTCGAAAAGCAATTGCACGATCACGCAGCCGATCTTGGGGTTGAAGTGGAGTGCCGCCAGTCCAACTACGAGGGCCAACTCATTGACTGGGTGCATGAAGCAGCCGATAACACTTGGCCGGTGATCATTAACCCGGGTGGTTTTACCCATACCTCGGTTGCGCTTCGTGATGCACTGGTAGAACTAAATGATCACCAAGGTTTTATTGAGGTGCATATTTCGAACGTGCACGCGCGCGAGTCGTTCAGGCACCATTCGTACCTCTCGCCAATCGCCGTAGGCGTGATCGCGGGGTTGGGTACGGAAGGCTACCGGCTCGCGTTGGACTACTTCGCAAGGAGGAAATGATGGCATTGGCCGATACTCGTTTTGAAACTCGTCGGAGGAAACTCTCGTCGCAACTTGCGGCACAGCGTATCGACGACATGCTGGTCACCCATTTGACCCACGTGCGTTACCTGTCTGGTTTCTCCGGCTCGAACGGCGCGCTTCTGGTGTCGAAAGACCGTACTGCGAAGATCGCAACCGACGGTCGTTACACCACCCAGATTGCTGAAGAGGTCCCGGATATCAAGGCGACGATTGCTCGCGCGACAGCAACCGAGTTGTTGTCGCAGGTTACCGAAGGCCACCGTGTGGGCTATGAGGCCGATTTCGTTTCCGTTGCGGAGCTCAAGCGCCTCGAGGATGCATGCCCGGAGGGCGTAACCCTTGTGCCGGTTTCTGGCGTGATTGAAGGGATCCGCTTGTTTAAGGACAACCTTGAACTCACCCGTCTGACTGAGGCTGCCGAGCTGGCCACACAGGCGTTGGAGGAACTCGTCGCCGCAGGAGAATTGCGAGCAGGCCGTTCTGAGCGTGACATTGCCGCTGACCTTGAGTACCGCATGCGTCGACTTGGTGCAGAACGCCCAAGTTTTGACACGATTGTCGCCTCCGGCCCGAACGCCTCGAAGCCACACCATCAGGCCGGCGACCGTCTTATCGCCGAAGGCGATTTGGTGACCATTGATTACGGTATGCACCGCCTCGGGTTCAACTCCGATATGACCCGTACGTTTGCTATCGGGGAAATCGGTCAGTTGGAGCGCGAGATTTACGAAGTGACGCTTGCATCCCAGCTTGCTGGCGTGAAGGCAGCCACGGCGGGAACGGCACTTGTGGATGTAGACAAGGCCTGCCGCGACGTTATTGAAGAGGCAGGCTTCGGCGAGTACTTCGTTCACTCCACTGGCCACGGTGTCGGCCTGGACGTGCATGAAGCCCCGTCTGCCGCACAGACCGGCAAGGGAGACCTAAAGGAAGGTATGACCCTGACCATTGAGCCGGGGATCTACATTCCGGGCAAGACCGGTGTGCGTATCGAGGACACGTTGATCATCACATCAGGGAAGCCACGGATTATCACCAAGTACCCGAAGGAATTGACGGTGCTGTAGCATTGCTGTGTTTGTACACGTTCCGAAACAATTACGAGGAAGGTACCACCCATGGCAACTACCGCCGATTTTAAGAACGGTCTTGTGCTGAAGGTCGATGGCAAACTGCAGCAGATCGTTGAGTTCCAGCATGTCAAGCCCGGTAAGGGACCGGCATTCGTGCGCACCAAGCTTAAGGATGTCGTCTCCGGAAAGACCGTTGAGAAGACGTGGAACGCAGGTGTGAAGGTGGAGACCGCGACGGTTGATCGTCGCGATATGACCTACCTGTACAACGACGGCACGAGCTACGTTGTCATGGACGACAAGACCTTCGAGCAGTTCGAGCTGCCGGCCGACAAGTTCGGCGATGCAGCACGCTTCCTGCTGGAGAACATGCATGTTCAGGTTTCTTTCCACGAGGGTGAAGCACTTTTCGCTGAGCTTCCGATCTCTGTGGACCTCAAGATCGAGCACACCGAGCCGGGTCTGCAGGGCGACCGTTCCACCGGTGGTACCAAGCCGGCAACGCTGGAGACTGGTGCTGAGATCCAGGTTCCGCTGTTCCTGGAAACCGGCAACGTGGTCAAGGTTGACACGCGTACTGGCGAGTACCTCTCTCGCGTGAACAACTAATGCTCGACTACAAACGTCATGGCGCCCGTTACCGGGCGCGCCGTCGTGCGGTAGACATGCTGTTCGAGGCGGAGACACGGGATATCGATCCGGTTGCCATCGTTGAGGACCGCACTGAGCTTTCGCGGAATCCGTTGAACGCAGTTGCGCCGGTTGCTGACTACACTCGCGAGATTGTCGCAGGCGCTGCGGAGAAGCTCGACGACTTGGACGATGCGATTGAGCGCTCACTCAGCGAGGACTGGGAGCTGTTTCGTCTGCCAGCCGTCGACCGTCAGATCCTGCGCGTGGCCGCCTGGGAGATCTTGTTTAACGACGAGGTCGATGCGCCGATCTCGATCAAGGAAGCGGTCGAGATGGCGTCTGAGTACTCAGGTGCCAAGGCTGCGCCCTACATCAACGCGGTGTTGGATCGGATTGCCTCGTCCGTTGATCCGAATTCTCCGTTTTTCGTTGTACCTGATGGTGAACATGCCGACGAGGAGGAGGGTCAACCTGACGGCCTCGGCGACACCGAGAGCGACGAGGAGTAGCTTCCTCAGTATTTGCGAAGCGCATTGGAGCCGTTACTGATTGTTGTTCGCACTTGCCGTATTTTGTGCGGAAGAGGCAGACATCAGTAGCGGCTTTTGTTATGCGAACGATCTTCAAGAAAGGATGCCATGTCGAAACTCACTGTTGAAGAAGCGAAGCAATTTCGGGTCGGTCCCGACTTTCAACTTGCGGATGTAGATCCAACAGCGACACCCGGGGTGAAGGATGCCGCTGAGGTGTTTAATGACTACGACGATGAACTCGATGACCTGCAAAGGCGGCTGTACGCCAACGGTCGCGTAGGCAACGAGGATGCGGGCTCGGTGCTGTTGGTGCTGCAGGGGATGGATACGTCAGGCAAAGGCGGGATCGTCCGCCACGTCGTCGGTGCGACCATGGACCTTCAAGGCGTACACGTCCAGGCGTTCGGGCGTCCAACGGAGGAGGAGGCATCTCATGATTTCCTCTGGCGGTTCTACGACCACCTCCCAAAACCTGGGCAGATCAGTGTCTTCGACCGTTCCCATTACGAAGATGTACTTGTGCAGCGCGTGAAACAGATGGCTTCACCGGAGGAGATTGAGCGCCGCTACGGAGCAATCGTTGAGTTTGAACAGGAGATTGCCGCCCGTGGCACCAAGATCATCAAGGTTATGCCACACATCTCACGGGAGTTTCAGGCAGAGAACCTGAAGAAGCGCATTCTGCGGGAAGACAAGCACTGGAAGTACAACCCGGGTGATATCGATGATCGTCGGCTCTGGAGCCAGTACATGGCGGCGTATCAGATCGCAATGACGCGCACGTCGACGGAATCTGCGCCGTGGTATTGCATTCCTTCGGACGATAAGAAGTACTGCCGCAGTGTGGTGAAAGCGTTGCTTTACGACGCTTTAGAGTCGCTCAACCCGACGTGGCCCGAGCCCGACTTCGACGCTGAAGTCGAGCTTGAGCGATTGGAGAACTCCTAGTCCTCGTCGGGGGCAGGCGCAGATTTAGACTGCGCTGCGCTTGCTTCCTCAGCGGTGCGCTTGATCTCGCCCACCAGCACCTGCATGGCATCTTGGGTTTCCAACACACCAGCAACAGCGGCCTTGAGCGAGGACGCGAGTTGCTCGTCGCTTAGCCCTGCGCCGATCGCGATTTCCGATTCGGTGCGCACAACGATCGTCTCGGTGCGGTTGACCACGAGCGCACGCGCGTCGAGGTACGAGCTGTTGACCTGGTTTGCGGCCAGGTACAAGGTGGCATCGGGCGTGTCGGACGGGGTGTCGGTAACCGAGTCCGCACGCAGGATCAACACTGAGTCCAACAGGACAAACAGCAGGTTGAATCCCTTGTAATGGGCGTGGCCTGCGCGGCCAGACGGGTCGTCGGAAACTTCGATGCCCTGCTTCGCCATCGTTTCGATGACGCGGTCGATGGTTACTTGAGTTGCGGTGCTCACTGCTGCGGTTCCTCCCAGTTCACGACGGTCGGGAAAGTGGTTTTGAGGTAGTCGAATGCCTGAAGCGTGGCGTCGATAGACGTCACAATGAAAGAGCCGAGCTGGTTGAATGAGGCTCCATCGGCGATGTTCATCGAGCGAATGGCGCTCACAGCCAGGTTGTCCTCACCGCGTTCGAAGAAACGCAGGGTCGGTGCAAAATGCGTCTGGTTGTGCTCGTTGCAGGCAAACAGCACCTGCGATGCGCTATCGCGGGGAAACTCGCCACGCCACAGGGCCTCGAAGATGAGGTGATCGCCGTCGAGGGCAATGACGATTGCTGCGTTGATAAAACCAGAGCGCACGGCTTGATCTTCGACGCGGTATTCAAGGTTTTCTTCCTCAAAAATCGCGGCGATTGCTTCGGTAGTCACCGGTTCCGGAACGTTGCGTTCTGGGTGCTCGTTGGGCTGGATGGCTTCAGTCTCTTCTGTAGTCACACTTGCGAGAATACCCATCTGGGTGAAACTCCTCGCGATGGCGCGGTGCTGGTGCTAATGTGAAGCGCAGTCTCCGAGACTTCACACGGCCCCGATAGGCGGGACCGCGTCGATATTTCCTTTAAATGCCGCACAGAGAGGCGGGGAAGGAGGTTCGATGAGTGGAAACGAACGGTCGACGGTTGAGCTGCTGAACGCTCAGGACGTCGGTCGCACTGTTGCACGCATCGCGCACCAGATCATCGAGAAGACAACGCTGGACGACAGCGACGGACCGCAGGTCATTCTGCTGGGGATCCCGTCCGGTGGTGTTCCGTTAGCGCAGCGTATTGCGGAAGCGGTTGAAGAATTTTCAGGCGTGAGCGTGCCAGTAGGCAGTCTCGACGTCACTTTGTACCGCGACGATCTCCGCGACAAGCCACATCGGGCACTGCGCCCAACCCACATTCCGGTCGACATCGACGGGGCAATTGTCGTGCTTGTCGACGATGTCTTGTACTCCGGCCGAACCATTCGCGCCGCCCTTGATTCGCTGCGCGACATCGGTAGGCCAGCCGCGATCCAGCTCGCAGTGCTGGTCGATCGTGGCCACCGGGAACTGCCAATCCGCGCGGATTACGTAGGCAAGAACATCCCCACATCGAAGGACGAAGATGTCACTGTCGCGATCGCCCAGCTCGACGGCGAAGATCGCGTGACCCTGGAACGGGAGGCGTAAATGAAGCACCTCATCGATATTGCAGATCTCAGCCGCGACGAGATCATCGAGCTAATGGATGAAGCGGACCGCTTCCGGGAAGCTCTGGATGGTCGTGAGATCAAGAAGCTTCCGACCCTGCGCGGCCGCACTGTGATGACGTTGTTCTACGAGAACTCGACGCGTACCCGCTCGTCGTTTGAGACAGCGGGCAAGTGGATGAGCGCCGATGTGATCAATCTGTCTGCGTCTTCATCTTCGGTGAAGAAGGGTGAATCGCTCAAAGACACCGCTGCAACCTTGGAGGCAATCGGTGCAGACGCGATCATCATGCGCCACCCTGCTTCGGGTGCGGCACAGCTTCTGGCCAAGTGGTTGCCGAATACAAGCATCGTGAACGCAGGTGACGGCCAGCACCAGCACCCGACACAGGCTTTGCTGGATGCGGTGACCATGCGCCAGCACATTGGCGATGTCGCTGGAAAGCGCGTCCTGATCGTCGGCGATATTTTGCACTCCCGTGTTGCTCGCTCCAACGTGGATCTACTGCACATCTTGGGCGCAGAGGTTGTGTTGGTTGCGCCGCCGACGCTGCTGCCTACCGGTGTGGAGTTCTGGCCGGCACGTGTCTCGTATGACTTCGATGCCGAGATTGAGCACGCAGATGTCGTGATGATGCTGCGCGTGCAGGCCGAGCGCATGAACGGCGGGTTCTTCCCGTCGCACCGCGAGTACGCCACCTTGTACGGCTTGAGCGTTGATCGAGCCGACCGCATGAAGGATTCGGCGTTGATCATGCACCCGGGTCCGATGCTGCGCGGCATGGAAATTAACTACGACGTGGCTGATCGCGACAATGCTGTCGTCCTTGGCCAGGTCTCTAACGGCGTGTACACCCGCATGGCCGTGTTGTTCACACTGCTCGCCGGCACTGGCGGCGAAGAAGGAGCGATCAAGTGACCAAGCTTGCACTCAACAACGTTCGTCCATATGGCGAGGACGTGACCAGCATTCTCATTGATGTGGAAGACGGTGTCATCGACTCCATTGGGGAAAACCCGTTTGACGATGCTGATGAAACCATCGACTGTGGTGGCAACGTGTTGCTTCCTGGTCTCGTCGATATGCACGTGCACCTGCGTGAGCCGGGCCGCGAGGACACCGAAACCATCGCTACCGGCTCGGATGCTGCCGCCAAGGGAGGCTTCACCGCTGTATTCACCATGGCGAATACCAACCCAGTGATCGACCAGCCGTTCCTCGCCGAGGCGGTCTGGGAGAAGGGCCAGACGTACGGTAAATGCGATGTCTACCCGGTGGGCTCGATTACCAAGGGACTCGAGGGCAAGACGCTCACCGAGATCGGTCTGATGGCCCGCAGCGGTGTGCGCATGTTTTCTGACGATGGCAAGTGCGTCAACGACCCGCAGCTCATGCGCCGCGCTATCGAATACGCCAAGGCACACGACGTGATTCTTGCCCAGCATGCGGAAGACCACCGCATGACCGAGGGCGCTGTAGCCCACGAAGGCGAGCAGGCAGCGCGCCTGGGGCTTCGAGGTTGGCCGCGTGTCGCGGAGGAATCCATCGTCGCACGCGACGCGATCATGACTCGTGACTACGGTGGTCGTTACCACCTCTGCCACGCGTCGACCGAAGGCACGGTCGAGCTGCTTCGGTTCGCCAAAGCACAGGGCATCAACGTTACGGCAGAGGTCACCCCGCACCACCTGCTGCTTACCGACGAAATGCTGTCCACCTACGACGGCCTGTTCCGCGTCAACCCTCCACTGCGCGAGAAGCGCGACGCTGAAGCGCTCAAGCAAGCGCTTCTCGACGGCACCGTGGACGTCATCGCCACCGACCACGCTCCTCACGGATCTGAAGACAAGTGCGTGGAGTTCGAGCACGCCAAGCCAGGCATGCTCGGCCTAGAAACGTCCATGGCGATCGTGCACCGAGTCTTCGTCGAATCGGGTCTTGCTGACTGGCGCTTCGTGGCCAAGGTCATGAGCGAGCGCCCTGCCGAAATTCTGCGGCTTGAGGACCAGGGCCGTCCGATCGCGGTTGGCGAGCCAGCAAACCTCACCTTGATTGATCCACAGGACACCTGGACCGCAAAGGGCAAGGATATGGCGTCGAAGGCGTCGAACACTCCCTACGAAGGCATCGAATTTAACGCACGCGTAGTTGGCACCTGGCTGCGCGGCACCCAAACCTACTCTGCAAAGAAGGCCTAAACCCATGACAAAAACACAGCAGCAGCGCACCCGCGCACAACTCGTCCTCGACACAGGCGAGAAATTCACCGGCTTCGTCTTCGGCGCAGCACCGGAAGGTGACATTGAAGGCGATCTCAAGAGCATCATCGATATGTTCGGTTACGAGCGCGAAATGTGCTCTGCCGATAACGACGGCAAGATCCTGGTGTTCGCTACACCGCACATCGGCAATGTTGGCTGGACAGGTGAAGGAGCAGGGGAGGAACGTACGGCAATCACGGCAAAGGCCGTGGTGATCCGCGATCTCGCTCGCATCGCATCGAACCAGGAAGCAAAGCACAGCCTGGAAGAAGAAATGAAGGCGCAGGGCATTACCGGCATCTGGGGTGTAGACACCCGCAGGCTGGTCCGCCACGTCTCTCAGGCGCAGCACGAGGGTAAGTCGGTGCGCGTGCAGGTAATCGTCGAAAAGCAAGAAGCTTAAAAGAAAGACCAGGAGAAACATTATGAAGCGAGAAGATCTCAACCACGTCCTGGTCATCGGCTCCGGGCCGATCGTCATCGGACAGGCGTGCGAGTTTGACTATTCCGGCACCCAGGCGTGCCGCGTGCTCAAAGAAGAAGGCCTGCGCGTCACCCTGGTGAACTCGAACCCGGCAACGATCATGACCGACCCTGAGTTCGCCGACCACACGTACGTAGAGCCGATCCAGCCGGAGTACATCGACCGCATCCTCGCCCGCGAGGCAGAGCAAGGCCACCCGGTTGATGCGATTCTGCCGACGCTTGGTGGGCAGACTGCGCTGAACACAGCCATCAAACTCGACCGCCTTGGCATTCTGGAAAAGCACGGCGTTGAACTCATCGGCGCAGACATCGACGCGATTGAGCGCGGCGAAGACCGCCAAAAGTTCAAGGACATTGTTGAAAAGATCGGCGGCGAGTCCGCCCGTTCCCGTGTCTGCTACACCATGGAAGAAGTGGAAGAAACCGTCGCGGAGCTCGGCTTCCCAGTCGTCGTGCGCCCGTCGTTCACCATGGGTGGTCTCGGTTCCGGCCTTGCCTACGACATGGACGACTTGCACCGCATCGCCGGCGACGGCTTGACCGCATCGCCAGAAGCGAACGTGCTCATTGAAGAATCCATCCTCGGTTGGAAAGAAATCGAGCTCGAGCTCATTCGTGACTCGGATGACAACTGCATTACGGTTGCGACGATTGAGAACGTGGATGCCATGGGTGTCCACACGGGCGACTCTGTCACGGTGGCGCCGGTGTTGACGATGACCGAGCCCGAGGTCACCAAGATGATCGAACAGGGCAAGGCCATCATCCGTGAAGTCGGTGTCAGGACCGGTGGCTGCAATATCCAGTTCGCCATCAACCCCAAAGACGGCCGCATGATCACGATCGAGATGAACCCGCGCGTGTCGCGTTCGTCTGCACTTGCGTCGAAGGCGACCGGCTACCCGATTGCCAAGGTGGCAACCCGACTCGCCATTGGCTACACGCTCGACGAGATTGCTAACGACATGACCGGTGGCGCAACCACTGCGCTTGAGGAGCCGTCTCTCGACTACGTCATCGTCAAGATGCCACGCTTTACCTTTGAGAAGTTCCCGGGCTCGGACGAGACTCTGGGCACCTCCATGAAGGCGGTTGGCGAGGCCATGGGTATTGGCCGCAACTACATCCAGGGCCTGAACAAGGTCATGCGCTCGATGGAAGACAAGCCAAACGGCTTCTGGACTCGTTCCGACGAGTACGTCGCAGGAGAGCGTGCAAATGACGTCGCAGCGGTGCTCGAAGACCTTAAGGTGCCGACCGACAAGCGTCTCTACGATGTCGAGCTCGCGCTCCGCCTCGGCGCGAGCGTTGATGAGGTCTACGCAGCCTCCGGCATCGATCCGTGGTTCCTCGAGGAAGTCACTGGGCTGGTCGAATTCCGCCAGGTGCTTATCGACGCCCCTGTGCTTGACGCAGATCTTCTGCGTGAGGCAAAGGCTCAAGGCTTGTCCGACGCCCAGATTGCTACGCTGCGCCCAGAACTCGCGGGCGAAGACGGCGTGCGTCAACTGCGATGGACGCTGGGTATCCACCCGACCTTCAAGACCGTGGACACCTGCTCGGGCCAGTACGAGGCGAAGGTTCCGTACTTGTACTCGGCGTACGAACTCGACCCGGCTGCCGAGTCTGAGGTTGACCAGTTCACCGGTGCAAAGGAAAACAGCAAGGGCAAGGTCATCATCCTGGGCTCTGGTCCGAACCGCATTGGTCAGGGCATCGAGTTCGACTACTCCTGTGTCCACGCCGCCCTGGAACTGTCCCGCGTTGGCTACGAGACCGTGATGGTCAACTGCAACCCGGAGACCGTTTCTACCGACTACGACACCGCGGACCGTCTCTACTTCGAACCGTTGACGTTCGAAGACGTGATGGAGATCTACCGTGCGGAAGCCGCTACCGGTGAGGTCGCTGGCGTTATTGTGCAGCTCGGCGGTCAGACCCCGCTGGGCCTCGCGCAGCGACTCGCGGATGCGGGCGTGCCGGTTGTCGGTACGAGCCCCGAGGCAATCGATCTGGCGGAGGACCGCGGCGAGTTTGGCAAGGTGCTCGAAGCAGCCAAGCTTCCAGCTCCCGCATTTGGCACCGCAACCTCCTTCGAAGAGGCTCGCGAAGTGGCCAACAAGGTTGGTTACCCCGTCCTCGTGCGCCCGTCTTACGTGCTCGGAGGCCGTGGCATGGAGATCGTTTATGACGAAGACTCCCTGCGCAACTACATCGAGCGCGCAACCGAGCTCAGCCCGGACCACCCAGTGCTTGTGGACCGCTTCCTTGACAACGCCATCGAAATTGACGTCGATGTGTTGTCTGACGGCAACGAGGTCTACCTCGGTGGTCTGATGGAACACATCGAGGAAGCCGGCATTCACTCTGGCGACTCCGCCTGTGCGCTTCCGCCGATGACGCTCGGCCCCGACGACATTGAAAAGGTCCGTCGCTCCGCTGAGGCACTCGCTCACGGTATCGGGGTGAAGGGTCTGATGAACGTCCAGTTCGCATTGAAGGACGACATCCTCTACGTCATCGAGGCAAACCCGCGCGCGTCGCGTACGGTGCCGTTCGTCTCCAAGGCGACCGGCGTCCACCTTGCGAAGGCTGCAGCACGCGTCATGCTCGGCGCGACGATCGCTGAACTTCGCGACGAGGGCCTCATCCCGTCCGACTACGATGGCGGATCCTTGCCGCTGAACCACCCGATCGCTGTGAAGGAAGCGGTACTACCGTTTAGCCGCTTCCGCCGCCCAGACGGGTCGATTCTGGACACCATCCTCGGCCCGGAAATGAAGTCCACCGGTGAGGTCATGGGGCTTGCCCCGTCGTTCGGTGTGGCATTTGCTAAGACCCAGGCCGCTGCTTACGGCGAACTGCCAACGGAGGGCACGGTCTTTGTCTCCCTGGCTAACCACGACAAGCGCACCCTGATCTTCCCGATCCAGCGTTTGTCCACCATGGGGTTCAAGGTGATCGCGACGGCAGGTACAGCGCAAATGCTGCGCCGCAACGGCATCGAATGCGAAGTAGCACTCAAGGGCTCCGAGGTCCGCGAAGGTGCGAAGGGCCGTTCCATCGTGGAGCGGATCTTGGACGGCGAGATTGATCTCATCCTGAACACTCCGGCGGGCTCGACAACCGCGCGCCACGATGGCTACGACATCCGTGCCGCAGCCGTGATCGCGGATGTACCGATCATGACCGATGTGCAGGGTGTTACCGCCACAGTCCAAGGCATCGAAGCAGTGCGCAGCAACTCTATTGATGTGACCAGCCTCCAGGAGCTCGAGCACAGCGTCTCCAAGAACGCAGAGGGTGGCCAGTAGTGGTACAGCCCCATGCCTCCTTCGGGGAGCGTCTCGTTGCCGCTGGTAATGAATATGGCCGACTGTGTGTAGGCATCGACCCGCACGCGGCGCTGCTAGACAAGTGGGGTCTTCCGGACACCATTGATGGTCTGCAACGGTTTTCCTCGGCGTGTGTCGAGGCCTTTGCAGGATCAGTTGCGTTGGTCAAGCCACAGGTTGCCTTCTACGAGCGGTTCGGCTCTGCGGGTTTCGCGGTACTCGAGGAGACCCTCGCCGCACTCCGTGAGAGCGGGACGCTCGTCGTCGCGGACGCCAAGCGCGGCGATATCGGCTCCACGATGGCCGGATACGCCGCCGCGTGGCTGCAGCCAGGCTCACCGTTGGAAGCGGACGCGCTCACGCTGACACCGTATCTGGGTGTCGGGTCGCTGGAGCCTGCCATCTCACTTGCTGCAGCGCACGGTAAGGGCGTGTTCGTGATGTCTGCGAACTCCAACCCTGAAGCTGAAGCGTTTCAGACGAGTGAAATCGATGGACGCATGGTGTCGCAGTGGATGGTCGATGAATGCGCCACGTACAACCAGGGCGCTGCAGTAGGCCACGTTGGTGTCGTTGTCGGTGCAACCGTGGCGAAGCCGCCGGTGCTCGACGCGCTCAATGCTCCAGTGCTTATGCCTGGAGTCGGAGCGCAGGGAGCGACGATGGAAGACGTGGCGCAGATTGCAGGTGCAAACGCACACCTGGTGTTCCCGAATGTTTCCCGTTCCGTCTTGTCTGCTGGGCCGGACGTTACTGAACTGCGGAAACGTGTCGCTGAACTGGTAAAACAGCCATAACTAGCGGGTCCATTTCATCGGCTGAGAAAAACCCTGGTAGTTTAGGTGCGTCGCAACGGTGACATGGAGAAATGCAGCAAGAATGCGCTCCATTTTCCCGGTGCCAACCAGATGCAGTGTTAGACTGTGTCGGATGCGGTGCGTCTCCTGAAACGCAGAGTGTGGAGGAGGCCCCGCGCCGGCACGAGTCGGCCTGAACATATTGAATGAACTACCTACATGGAGGAACCCGTGGCACTTCCACAGTTGACCGATGAACAGCGCAAGGCAGCCCTCGAGAAGGCGGCTGAGGCTCGCAAGAAGCGCGCTGAGCTGAAGGCCTCCCTGAAGCGCGGCGAGACCACGCTCAAGGACGTGCTGGAGAAGGCTGACACCGACGAGATCATCGGCAAGACCAAGGTTTCCGCTTTGCTCGAGGCCATGCCGAAGGTTGGCAAGGTCAAGGCTCGCGAGATCATGGAGGAGCTGGAGATCGCTCAGACCCGTCGCCTGCGTGGCCTGGGTGAGCGTCAGCGTCGTGCTCTGCTCGAGCGCTTCGGCTTCGAAGAGAACTAAACATGGCTGAGGTGGCGCCCCGCGGGCAGCTGGTCGTTTTGGCCGGACCGTCTGCCGTAGGTAAGTCAACGGTGGTTAGCCGCCTGCGCGGCGAGGTGCCGGACCTCTACTTTTCTGTCTCGATGACAACTCGGGCTCCACGCCCGGGCGAAGTCGACGGCAGGGATTACTACTTCGTCTCCTCGAATGATTTTCAACAGCGCATCGATGCTGGTGAGATGCTGGAATGGGCTGACATTCACGGAGGCCTTCAGCGCTCGGGCACGCCTGCGGGTCCGGTCCGTGAAGCTCTTGCAGACGGGCGCCCGGTACTCGTAGAGGTGGACCTCGCAGGTGCTCGCAACATCAAGCAGCTCATGCCTGAAGCGCGTACAGTGTTCCTTGCACCCCCGTCGTGGGAAGTCCTCGTTGAACGTCTCACGGGTCGTGGGACCGAGACGGAAGCTGTGATTGAGCGCAGGCTCACCACCGCGCGCGAGGAGCTCGATGCGCAAGGGGAGTTCGACACCGTTGTTGTGAATGACGATGTCGACGATGCCGTTGCACACATTGCGCGCATCCTTCTAGGCGCAACATCCGACAACAATTAGCGAGTGGGTTTTAGTGACTGAATCAACCAATGACCTGTCGCAGGACACCGCTGTTGAGGAGACTCAGCAGGAACGTGTCTACGACACCCCGGACGGCATTACCGCGCCCCCGATCGATGAACTGCTGACGAAGGTCTCGTCGAAGTACGCTCTGGTGATCTTTGCGGCCAAGCGTGCACGTCAGATCAACAGCTTCTACCAGAACTCCGAAGATGGTGTTTTCGAGTTCATCGGCCCGCTGGTAACGCCAGAGCCTGGTGAGAAGCCGCTGTCGATCGCGCTGCGTGAGATCGAGGCAGGCCTCCTCGAGCACGAGGAAGGCCAGTAAACGCTTCTGCTAATGACGCCGTTGTGTGAGCCATTGGGGCTCGCACAACGGCGTTTTTGTATGCTTGGCCCACATGAACGAAGCCACGTCTGCCCCCAAGAACGTTGTGATCGGTGTATCCGGCGGAATTGCTGCGTATAAGGCATGCCACTTAGTCCGTGACTTTAAAGAGCATGGCGATAATGTGCGCGTTATCCCTACGGAAAGCGCGTTGTCGTTCGTGGGCGCAGCAACATTTGAGGCGCTGAGCGGAAACCCAGTTGATACGGGGGTATTCAAACGTGTCGACGAAGTCCAGCACGTCCGTCTCGGTCAAGAGGCCGATCTCATCGTTGTCGCACCTGCAACCGCTGATCTCATGGCTCGTGTCGCAGCAGGCCGAGCAGATGACCTGTTGGCTGCAACCATTCTTGTGGCCACATGCCCCGTCGTGCTTGCGCCTGCAATGCACACCGAAATGTGGCATAACCTAGCGACGCAACACAATGCAGAGGTGCTTCGTTCGCGTGGGATTACGGTTCTTGAGCCGGCGCATGGGCGCCTGACGGGTAAGGACACGGGCGCGGGTCGTTTGCCGGACCCTGAGGCGATTGCGCAGCTAGCCCGTACGGTGTTGGCAACCGGTCCAATGAAGCAGACGCTCGCAGGAACCCGCGTACTTATTAGCGCGGGAGGAACGCAAGAAAATATTGATCCTGTGCGTTTCATTGGTAACCGATCCTCTGGCAAGCAGGGGTTTGCACTCGGGGACATCGCAGCGCAGCGGGGAGCACAGGTCACGATCGTGGCTGGAGCAACCGCGGAACTATCTGTGCCCTCAGGGGCGGAGGTGGTGCGTGTGCAATCCACACGTGAGATGAAAGACGCGATGGATGAGCGTGCCGCAGGCGCAGACATCATCGTGATGGCGGCCGCCGTGGCCGATTACCGTCCAGAATCGGAAGCTACGACGAAACTGAAGAAGGGCAAGAGCGATGACGCGCTCTCCGTTGTTCGCTTGACCGAGAACCCGGACATCCTTAAAGGTCTCGTCGAAAAGCGAGATGCTGGCGAGACTCATGCCACGATCGTCGGGTTTGCAGCTGAGACGGACAACGAACTTGAGAATGGTCGCGCGAAACTCAAGCGTAAGGGCGCGGATTTGCTCATGCTGAACTCGGTTGCTGGTGGAAATGTGTTTGGTCAGTCAACTAACCGCGGCTGGTTGCTGAGTGCGTCCGGCGAAGAAGTGGAAATTGAGGACGGAACGAAACACGAGGTAGCCGCTCGGATCTGGAATGCGATTGAAAAGTTTCGGGCTTAGCTTTGCGTACTTAGACCGCTTGGTCTAGTGTGTTGGAGAATCCGCCTCAAGGCCACGTAAAGGAAAGATCCGTTGTCACTCGACACTTACTACCGACTGTTCACCAGTGAGTCCGTCACTGAAGGGCACCCAGACAAAATCTGCGATGCGATCTCGGACGCGATTTTGGACGACATGCTCGCGCAGGACCCACAGTCCCGCGTTGCAGTGGAAACCCTCGTTACCACTGGACAGGTTCACGTTGTTGGAGAGGTGCGCACGTCTGCGTACTCCAATATTGCGAAGATCGTGCGCGACAAGTTGGTGGAAATCGGGTTCACCTCCTCCGAGGTTGGTTTCGACGGCAACAGCTGTGGCGTCAACATCGCAATCGGTGATCAGTCGCAGGAGATTGCGGATGGCGTGACCACCTCCCAGGAGGTGCGCGAACAGGCCTCCACTGAAGAGACTGACCAGTCTGGTGCAGGTGACCAGGGGCTGATGTTTGGGTACGCCTCCAACGAGACCCCGGAGTACATGCCGTTGCCGATTGCGACTGCGCATCGCCTTTCACGCCGACTGTCCCAAGTGCGCCACGAGGGCATCGTCGACGGCCTTCGCCCAGACGGCAAGACTCAGGTCACGTTTGCGTACGACGGTGATACCCCGGCGTTTATCGACACGATCGTGATCTCCACGCAGCACGACCCACACTTCACTGGTGAGGCACTTGAGAAGGCGCTGCGAGAGCACGTTATCGCTTGGGTCATGGAAGACGCCGGTCTGGAGAAGTTCTACCGCGAGGACACCAAGGTCCTGATCAATCCGTCTGGCTCGTTTATCTCCGGTGGTCCGATGGCGGACGCAGGCCTGACCGGACGCAAGATCATTGTGGATACCTACGGCGGTATGGCACGCCATGGCGGTGGCGCGTTCTCTGGCAAGGATCCCTCAAAGGTGGACCGCTCCGGCGCGTATGCGACACGTTGGGTGGCGAAGAACATTGTCGCTGCGGGCCTCGCAGACCGTGTTGAGGTTCAGGTTGCGTACGCAATTGGTCGTGCAACCCCGGTTGGCCTGTACGTGGAGACGTTCGGTACCGCCGCTGAGGGGCAGACCAACGAGTCGATCCAGCAGGCAGTGGAGAAGGTCTTCGATCTGCGACCGGATGCGATCATCCGTGATTTGGATTTGAAGCGCCCGATCTACAGCCAAACCGCTGCCTACGGCCACTTTGGTCGCACAGACATCGATGTGCCTTGGGAGCACACCGACAAGGTGGACGACTTGCGCGCAGCCGCAGGCGTTTAAGTTTCCTTCGAAGCCGCTTGGGGTTTGTCCCAGGCGGCTTTTTGCTGTTCAGACTTCTTGTGGTTGCGCAAGGCCACGATTCCGACAACCACGCCAATGAGGATTGGCAGCCAGATCTTGGAGTATTCGAGCGCAACAAGAACCCACTCGGGCAAGTCCGGGAGGTCTAATTCGGGCCAGTTGATCTGGGGGAGCGGAAGATCCATTTGGGGAAGGTGCGGGACCGGAAGATCCATGTGCGGCAAGGTGATGTCGGGGAGTTCCCAGTCCGGAAGGTAGCGCAGAAGCCGGTCGATGATTCGGCTTACGATCGGACCGAGGACAATCACCGCCAGCGCCCAGCCACCTTTGCCCAAGCCTTCGGCCATAGGGATGAGTGTGCGCTTGAGCGAACTCGATTCCATTGTCCGACGCCGTTTCGCACCGCGTGAGCCTTCTGGAGGGTCGAACTCGACGATGGTGTCGCCCTCCCGAAACTCGACACTGAGCAGTTCGTCGAAGCCACTTGCACGCAGTTTAAGGTGAGGCTTTTGGCGGTCAACGCCGATCCCCATTGGAGTCTCGAGTTTTGCCCCGCCGTTTCCAAAAAGGGGGAGTCGCCCGCTGTTCACGTCGTTGTAGCGGTGCTGCACGGTGCCGTCGACACGCACTTCCATGCGCTCACTCGGATTCTTTGCCCAGAGTTCGACGCGTTCGGGCAGCGTGTGTTTGTCTGTGGCCAGGGTGCCTTCCTTGTCAGTCTCATCTCCGGGCCACTCAGGGTCCTCTGCCGCGAAGTCGCGGTCGAATCCCACACGCAGTTCGATAAGCCCATACTTCGGGTGGTTGAGGCTCCAGGTTTCCATCGGCTACACCTGAGCACTGCTTGTCGACGACACCGGGGCCGGCTGCTTGCGCACCAAAGACATCAGCCATGCGCAAAGTGCCGACACGACAGCCACGCCGAGTGCATAGATGAAGGTGGCGTCATTGAAGTAAAGGATCTTCGCCACCCAGAAACCGCCAGCGGCGGATAGTGGCAATGTCCAAGAGGGACGGAAGCAGTAGCCGTCGACAAGCCCTGCGATGGCAGCGACAGCAAAGATGAAACCAACGAGGAGCCATGGCGTGCCAGCGACGGGAATGAGGAGTGCAGGTGCGATCACATACAGTGCAAAAACGGCATAGGGAAGTGCCTTGAGCCAACCTTCGCGGTCTGCAGTGTCTTCCGATTGCTCGTCTGTATGCTCGCCTGGATCAGTCATGGCGACGAAGTCTAACGGCTAATTCGCGTGGGTGTACACACGCCCCGGGACGGGGTCCTTAATCATCTCGTCGAGGCTTACCGGACGCAGCCCCTTGGCGCGCAGACCATCGATGATGCATTCCGCTGCGTTGATGGTCGGCTCGTGGATGTCGTGCATGAGCACAATCGATCCAGCTTGCGCCTGATTGACCGCTATGGAGCAGGTGCGTGCGGTGTCACGGTGGCTCCAATCCATCGTGTCAACGTCCCAAATTGCCAGCGATAGGCCACGGGCCTTGGAAGCATTGATTACACGGCCGTCGTAGGAACCATAGGGCGGGCGCACCCAGTGCACCTTCACTCCCGATTGCTTCTCAATGGCAGCACTCGTGTCGCTGAGCTGTGACCCGATCGTCGCGTCGGATTGGCGCGCCAGGTCCGGGTGTGAATACGAGTGGTTGCCAATCGTGTGGCCCTCGGCGCGGATGCGGCGCAGGATCTTCGGGTTTGCATTGACGTTGTTACCGACGACGAAAAACGTCGCATGCGCATTCTTGCGCTTGAAGATGTCGAGCAGGCGCTCCGTACCGGGAACCGGTCCGTCGTCGTACGTAATTGCTACGCAATTGCTGCAGTTGGTTGCGTTAGGAGACAACGTTGGCTCCGCTGCCGGGACCACGGTTACCGGCACAGTCTCTTCTTCCTGCGGTGCAGGGCGCAGGTGAGGTGGCACGCTATCTCGAACTTGTTGGGGGAGTTGGTTGTATGCCTTGCGCCAGTTGTCCTGTACGGCTTGCTGTGCGCCTTGCGACGAGCCGTGGATGTAGGCGGATACGTTGTCGATCGGCGAGCCGTTACCTGGACTAAGTATCGGGCCAAGGGAGGAGCCTGCAAAAAGCTGTTGTGTCTTCTTGCTTCCTAGCGAAAGATTTGTGACGTCAACCGCATGTGCTTGGGGAGCAGTCATGGCTCCTGCGGCAACTGCAGCGGATATACAGACGGATAAGACTGCGGGAAGCAGACGTTTCATGGCGGAAGCGGGTCCCTCATCGGCGCGATTGATTTGTGATGCATCTATTACTACCGCACTGTTTCGCACAGCTGAGCCTTAGGCCCGGAGTGTCGTGTCGTGGCGTGGTTTAGAATGCTGCACCATGTCGAACACGCGAGCTGCCAACCTGCCTGTGGCCCGCGTGCTGCCTATGTTGGGGCTCGCGCACCTTGATCGGGCCTTCGATTATCTTGTCGACGAGCAGGATGCCGATGCCGCACAGCCAGGCGTCCGCGTGCGGGTTCGGTTTGCAGGCAGGCTCGTGGATGCGATCGTGCTGGAGCGGGTGTCGTCGACAAGCCATGAAGGCTCACTGCGCTTCATCGAACGCGTTATCTCACCCGAGGTCGTGGCCCCGGAGCACACGCGCATGCTTATCGACGCACTCGCGGACCGGTACGCAGGCATCCGATCCGACATTTATCGCTCTGCAATACCCGCACGACATGCGAAAGCGGAAGAAACGGATACCTCCACACCATGGGTGGAGCTCGGGGAGGTAGCCGAGCCGGACCTTTCCGCTTGGACGACGTACACACACGGTGAATCCTTCGTCGATGCCGTAGTAGAGGGAAAGCTGGCTCGTGCCGCGTGGCAGTTGGTGCCGGGCGAGGATTGGCCTGCCGCGCTTGCCGCACTCGCTGTCAAGGTGGCAAAGGACGGCGGTGGCGCGCTCATTGTGGTTCCGGACCAAGATGCTGTTGACCGTTGCGAGGAAGCGCTACGCGAGCTCGTTGCGGCAAAACAAGTGACGACTTTGACCGCCTCCCAGGGACCCCAAGCACGGTATTCCCGCTACCTGTCCGTTCTGCACGGCCAAGGGCGCATCGTGGTGGGGACCCGCTCCGCCGCATTCGCGCCGGTCCAGAACTTGCGGTTGATGGTCGTCATGTTCGACGGCGATGACAACCTCGTGGATCCTCGCGCGCCCTACGTTCACGCCAGGGAGGTGCTCACGACGCGCTCGAGCCTCGAGCGCGCATGTTTGGTCATCGGTGGATTCTCACGCACAGCAGAGGCGCAACTGTTGGTGGAATCTGGCTGGATGCACGAACTGGTTGCACCCCGCCAAACGCTTCGTACACGTTCGCCTTACATTCACGCCGCGGGCGATTCTGACTTTGAGCTCGAACGGGACCCAAGGGCGAAACAAGCCCGTCTTCCTTCGTCAGCATTTGCGGCTGCGACGAAAGCCCTTGAGCGAGGCACCCCTGTGTTGTTCCAGGTTCCGCGCACCGGGTATATCCAATCACTCGCCTGTGGGCAGTGCCGTACACCGTCGCGTTGCCGTTGGTGCAACGGTCCACTGGGGTTGCCCTCCGGCGGTGAAGCAGCGGCACCGACATGCCGGTGGTGTGGCCGAATGGACCCTGCACATGTGTGTCCGGCATGCGGTTCCCGGCGTGTGCGGGCTGTCGTACTGGGCACCGAACGCACCGCAGAAGAGCTTGGCCGTGCGTTTGCGAAATATAGGGTCAAAACGTCCGGGGGCGATCGTATTTCGCGCACGATTGACGCGGGGCCTGCGATTGTCGTCGCCACGCCAGGCGCAGAACCTCGAGTACCAGGCGGATACGGTGCTGCTGTGCTGCTTGACGCGTGGGCGCTCGTGCAACGCCCTGACTTAAGGGCAGTGGAGGACACGCTGTCGAAATGGATGGCTGCTGCCACGCTTGTCCAACCGCATGCCGATGGCGGAGAAGTCGTAGTGGTAGCGGAGCCGAGCATGCCGGTCGTGCAGCATCTCATTCGCTGGGACGCGCCGGGATTTGCAGCTGCAGAGCTGGCTTTGCGCCGCGAGGCGAGATTTCCGCCGGCGGTCCACGTTGCCGTGGTTGACGCGCCCCGAGACGCGCTGGAGCCGTTCTTTGAGCGCACCGACCTGCCGGACTACGCGGAGATCCTGGGGCCTGTGGATTTGCCCCCGGGTGTGCGTTTGCCCGGCGAGTGGGATCAGCGTGAGTACGGTCCGGCGCAGCGCATGCTGGTGCGCGCGCCGTTAACTGGGCGGTCTGCGCTGGGCAAGGCGCTGCGGGCAGGGGCAGTCGCGTGGACGACGTCGAAGCAGGAGCTGCCACTGCGGATCCAGGTCAATCCGGTGGATATCGGGTAAGCGAAATTTCGCTTGTCCAGGTCAGTACACTTGGCGTTCATGGCCATACGCGACATTCGTCTATTCGGGGATCCGGTGCTCAACACGGCAGCGGAGGAGGTGGATGTGTTCGACGAACGCCTGCACAGGCTCGTGGGTGACATGCTTGAGACGATGGATGCGGCTGGGGGTGTTGGCCTAGCGGCAAACCAAGTCGGTGTCGCACAGCGAGTGTTTGTGTTCGATTGTCAGGGCCTTCGGGGACACATCGTGAACCCGGTGTGGACGCCGTTGGGCGAAGATACCCAAATTGGTGTGGAGGGATGTCTTTCGGTGCCTGATGTTCGCGGGACTGTTGAGCGGCACAACACCGTGGTTGCCCATGGCGCCGACATGTGTGGGCGCCCGCTGACACTACGCGGCAGCGGATTGCTCGCACGCTGCATTCAGCACGAAGCAGACCATCTCGACGGCGTGATGTTTACGGCCCGAATGTCGCCAGCTGACCGCAAAGCGGCACTCGATGCGATTGCCGCGGCGGAGTGGAATAAGGAGAACTAACCGTGAGACTTGTATTTGCAGGCACCCCTGAGCCGGCGGCAGTGGCACTGGAGCGGCTGCTGGCATCGGAACATGAGGTAGTGGCCGTGCTGACGCGACCCGATGCACGCAAAGGCAGGGGGCGCACGTTGCATCCGTCGCCGGTGAAGGCAGTTGCACTCGAGCATGGCATTGAGGTGCTCACACCCGAGAAACTTGACGACGACACCGCGGCCCGACTGCGCGACATCGCCCCAGACGCGATCCCGGTCGTTGCGTACGGCAACCTGATTCCTGCTGGCATGCTCGATATTCCGACGCACGGTTGGGTGAACTTGCACTTCTCGCTGCTGCCGCAGTGGCGCGGTGCTGCGCCGGTACAGGCCGCGATCCGCGAGGGCGATGCCTCCACCGGTGCGACGACGTTCCGGATCAACGAAGGGTTGGACACCGGCGACATTTTGGACACGCTCACAGACACAATTTCCGACGACGACACCGCCGGTGTTCTTCTCGAGCGTTTGGCGTACTCCGGCGCAGACCTGCTCGTTCGCACCATGGATGGTCTTGAATCCGGCACACTGACGCCGAAAGCACAGCCTGAAGAGGGAACCTATGCGCCAAAGATTCTCACTGCAGATGCGCGCGTTGACTGGGCCGCCGATTCCACGGTCATCGATCGGGCAATTCGTGCGCATACTCCAGCGCCTGGTGCATGGACTATGCGAGGCGAGGAGCGATTCAAGCTCGGGCCAGTAACGTCTGTCGATTCAACCGAGCTCGCCCCGGGCCAGGTTGCATTTGGCAAGAACGAGGTGCGAGTGGGAACCGGCACTCGTGACGTCGTGCTCAGCACGATTCAGGCACCCGGCAAGAAAATGATGAACGCAGCTGATTGGGCTCGAGGCTTGGCCAACGATGTCCGGGCGGAAGGGATGACGTTCGAATGAGTGGTGGATTCCGGTCACGCGCAGCAGGGCGCCGTGAACACCAGCCGAAGCGAAACGGGCGAGCAAACACGCGGCAGGCGCCGAGGCGTCGCAAAGAAGCAGCACCTGTGAACGCAACCGCACGCATCGGTGACCCGGCGCGCGAGGCGGCATTTGAGGTGTTGGTACGCGTCGAGCGCGACGCGGCGTTTGCAAACCTCACCCTGCCGACGGTCTTGCGTGAGCGAAAGATCACCGGTCGTGACGCTGCGTTTGCAACCGAGCTGACTTACGGCACGCTGCGCAGCCTTGGTGTTCTTGACGCTGTGATTGCAGACAACGCATCCCGCGGCCTGGACCGAATGGCTGTTGAAGTGCTGACTTCGTTGCGGCTCGGCACCTACCAGTTGCTGTACACGCGAGTGGAGGACCATGCGGCCGTCGACACCTCCGTACGTTTGGTTGAAGCGGCCGGTCAATTCAAGGCCAAGGGCTTTGTCAACGGCGTGTTGCGCTCGATTACGCGGACTCCAGCGGAGGAGTGGCTCCGCAAGCTTGAACCGGAGGACCCGCTTGCTGCGGTGGCGTTCCGCCATGCGCACCCGGTGTGGATCGCGGAATCGATCCGTGCTGCACTGGGCTCGAGAGACGACGAGCTTGAGGCTGCGCTTGAGGCTGATTCAGCCCGCCCGGTCGTACATCTTGTTGCTCGACCAGGCGAGATGAGTGCGGAGGAGTTAGCGCTGGTCACTGGCGGAGAAGAGGGGCGCTACTCACCGTACGCCGTCTACCTCCCTGAAGGTGATCCAGGACAGTTGCAGCCGGTACGCGAGGGGCTCGCCGCAGTCCAGGACGAGGGCTCGCAGGTGATTGCGCGTGCGGTAGTGGACGTGCCGGTCGAAGACGACCAAGGCCGATGGCTCGACTTGTGCGCTGGGCCGGGAGGTAAGGCGGCACTCATGGGGGCGTTGGCTGCTATCGATGGCGCAGTAGTTGATGCCGTCGAAGTGAGTCCGCACCGTGCTGAACTCATTCGGAAAACCGTGCGTGATCTTCCTGTGCGCGTCCATACTGCCGATGGTCGTCGTTCTGGCCTTGAGCCGGGCTACGACCGTGCTCTCGTCGACGCACCCTGTTCCGGTCTCGGAGCGCTTCGCCGCCGCCCAGAGGCGCGTTGGACCAAGCGTGAGGAAGACATCGCGGAACTCAACGTGCTTCAGCGCGAATTGCTCTCGGCTGCAATCGAGCTAGTTAAGTCCGGCGGTATTGTCGTCTACTCCACGTGCTCACCCGATGTGCGAGAAACCAGGGGAATCGTCGACACGATCCTCGCTGATGGCAAGGTCGAGGAGCTCGATGCGAGCCAGTACGCAGCGGGCATGGATGACGTTGGCGACTTGCCAAGCGTCCAGATGTGGCCGCACCGACACGGAACAGACGCTATGTTTTTCGCTGTACTGCGAAAACTCGGACCCGAGCCGACCACCGAAGTTTAAGGACACCTCATGATTTACATCGCACCATCAATTCTTGCCGCTAATTATGCAGCGCTTGGCGACGACGTCCGCAAGGTCCCCAACGCAGACCTGATCCACGTTGACATCATGGACGGCCACTTTGTGCCCAACTTGTCCTTTGGTCCCGACGTGACCAAGGCGGTTGACGGCGTGACGGACCAATTCCTGGATATGCATTTGATGATCGAGGAGCCGGAGCGGTGGTTTGAAACCTATGTCAAGGCCGGCGGCGACCGCCTCGTGTTCCATGTCGAAGCGACCGACGACCATGTAGCTGCTGCGAAGCAGTGCCGCGAACTCGGTGTACAGTCCGGCTTCGCCATCAAGCCAGGGACCGCAATCGAGCCGTACCTCGATGACCTCGAGCATTTTGATCAGGTCATGGTCATGAGTGTCGAGCCAGGATTTGGCGGCCAGAAGTTCATGCCCGAGGTCCTGGGCAAGGTGATGACGCTTCGCGATCGCATTGCGGAAGCGGGCCTGGACACAATCATTGGTATCGACGGTGGCATTGCCAACAGCACTATCGCACAAGCGGCAGCGGCCGGTGTGGACGCATTCGTTGCTGGTTCCGCCGTATTCGGCGCTGATGACCCAGCCCAGGCGGTAGAGCGCCTCCGCGAGTTGGCAACTGAGGCTGCGCAGGCGTGACACGTGATAATCCCGCGTTAGCCAACGCGGTTTCTGCGGCCATAGCGGCGGGTGACGCAGTGCGCGGGACGACCTCGCCGAACCCGCCGGTGGGCTGCGCAATCGTGACCGCATCCGGGGAAGTTATCGCGACTGGCGGGACCTCTCCCGCGGGCGGGCCCCATGCTGAGGTCAACGCCCTGCGTGAAGCGGGACCACGGACGAAGGGCGCGACAGCCGTTGTCACTTTGGAACCGTGCAACCACACTGGCAGGACAGGTCCGTGCACCCAAGCGTTGGTGGATGCCGGAATTGCGAGGGTGGTGTATCTGACCGCTGATCCGTTTGAGCCTGCATCCGGCGGCGCGGATTGGCTGCGAACACATGGATTGGATGTGGCCCTACTTCACACCCGTGTGGAGGCACTGCAGCCCTGGCTTCGCTCGGTGCGCAACAACCGCCCGAGTGTGACGCTGAAGTTTGCGTCGACGCTGGACGGGTTTACGGCAGCGGCCGATAAGACGAGCAAGTGGATCACTTGCGACGAAGCCCGCGCCGCTGTGCACGCAGATCGCACGAAACGTGACGCGATTGTCATTGGCACGGGGACCGCGCTTGCTGACAACCCATCGTTGACCGCCCGCCACAGCGATGGCGCTCTGTATGAGCACCAGCCGCGACGTGTGGTCGTCGGTAAGCGGGCTGTTCCCAGCGGCAACCTGACCGAGCTCGGGTTTGAGCAATACGACACTCCACAGGCCGCGCTGACAGCGCTGTGGGATAGCGGCGCGAGAGATGTGCTTGTAGAAGGCGGGGCAACATTGGCGGCGAGTTTCCTGGAACTCGACCTGGTAGACGCGGTGCAGGCCTACATTGCCCCTGCACTGCTGGGGGCCGGACGGGGAGTGCTCGACCGCGAAATCGCGGGAACGATTGGCGACGCTAAACGTTTCCGCACCACTGATGTGCGCCGGATCGGCAACGATGTGCTTATGGAAATGGAGAAGGACTGAACTGTGTTTACGGGACTCGTTGAGGAGATTGGTGTCGTCGACACGCTTGAGCAGCTCGAGGATGCCGTCCGGATCGCGGTGCGTGCGCCGAAGGTCACCGAGGATGCATCACCGGGGGACTCCATCGCGGTCGACGGCGTGTGTCTGACGGTGGTTGACAACGTTGCTGGCGTATTCACCGCTGACGTGATGCGCGAAACGCTGGATCGCTCGCGTCTCGGCACCTATAGCGAGGGGAGCAAGGTCAACCTAGAGCGCGCGTTGGCTGCTGGTCAGCGCATGGGCGGACATATCGTGCAGGGCCACGTCGATGGTGTCGCCGAGGTTGTCTCTCGCACGCCTTCGCAGCACTGGGAGGTAGTGCGCTTCACTCTGCCCGCGAATCTTGGTCGGTATGTGGTGGAGAAAGGATCCATTACGGTCAACGGAACATCGCTGACGGTTTCCGCAGTCGGAGACGACTTTTTCGAGGTGTCGCTGATCCCCACCACGCTGCGCGATACCACTGCTGGTGACCTTACGGTCGGTGATCCGGTGAACCTTGAGGTGGATATCGTGGCCAAGTACGTTGAGAAAATGGTGCAGGGCTAGGGTTGAACGGTATGACAGCATCCGCCGGTAGCGCCGGTAATCACACCACCGACTTGGACACCGAGTTGAACACTGTGGAGGAGGCGATTGCCGCCATCCGCGAGGGCAAAGCAGTCGTCGTCGTGGACAGTGAGGATCGCGAAAACGAGGGCGATCTCATCTTCGCCGCACAAGACGCCACGCCGGAGTTGGTGGCGTTTATGGTGAGGTACACCTCTGGCTACATTTGCGTGTCCATGTCGGACGAGCGGGCTACTGCCCTCGATCTGCCCCCGATGGTTGCGCAAAACCAGGACCTGCACGGGACTGCCTACGCCGTGACCGTTGATGCAGCAACCGGCACCACCGGTATTTCCGCACGTTCGCGCGCCACGACGATCGCATTGCTTGCCGACGATTCCGCGACCCCAGAGTCGTTTACGAGGCCCGGACACGTTGTGCCCCTGCGGGCGCGTGACGGGGGAGTACTTGTCCGGGATGGACACACGGAGGCAGCGGTAGACCTTGCGACGCTTGCGGGTAAGGCCCCTGTCGGTGCCCTGTGCGAGATCGTTTCTGAAGATGACCCTGCAGACATGGCTCGATTCGACGAGCTCCGCAGGTTCGCGAATACGCACGGGCTTCCGATGATTTCGATCGAGCAGCTCGCTGCGTACCGTCGCCAGCATGAACGATTTGTCGAACGCAGCACTGCTACTCGTTTACCAACGGAGTTCGGTGAATTCACTGCGGTTGGCTACCTGGATACGTTGACTGAGACCGAGCATGTTGCGCTGATCGCTGGGGAACTTGATGCACTGCGCGACGCCGAGGACGTTCTCGTCCGCGTGCATTCGGAATGTCTCACCGGCGATGTGTTTGGCTCCCGCCGTTGCGACTGTGGTCCGCAGCTTCAGGAATCAATGCGCCGCGTTCAACAGGAAGGCCGCGGCGTTATCGTCTACTTGCGTGGACATGAGGGACGCGGAATCGGGTTACTCGCCAAGCTGCGCGCCTACCGTTTACAGGACGACGGGCTCGACACCGTTGATGCAAACCTTGAACAAGGCCTGCCAGTCGACGCACGCGACTATTCCGCAGCAAGCGACATCCTTGCAGACCTGGGTATCGGTTCGGTCGATCTGATGACCAACAATCCCCAAAAAGTCGATGCCTTTGCCGGTCTGATCCCCAAGGTTGCTCACCGCAGTAGGATCGAAGTGGTTCCTAACCACGACAACATCGCCTATTTGCGGACGAAGCGCGACAGGATGGGACACGACCTGCCCGGCATTCTCGGTTGGGCTGAAGAACACAACACACAACACCCACAACACCACACCAACTAGGTATCAAGGAGACCCACCAGTGGCAGCTACTGGAGCACCCGAGGACTATTCCCTGCAAGCGGAGGGGCTTACCGTCGCCGTCGTTTACACCCGCTGGAATGAAAAGATCGTCGAGATGCTGCGCGCTGGCGCACGAGATGAGGCCCGAGAACTGGGCGTTAAAGTCGATGAATATGCGGTAGCAGGCGCGTTGGAGTTGCCAGTTGTGGTGCAGGCATGCGCAAAGCGCTACGACGCGGTAGTGGCCCTCGGCTGCGTCATCCGTGGCGAAACTGCCCACTTTGATTACGTTTGCGACTCTGTCACCGCTGGCCTCACCCGTATTGCATTGGATGAGGAAACGCCGGTAGGCAACGGCGTGCTCACGGTTGAAGAAGAAGACCAGGCTTACGAGCGTGCCGGTGGGGAAGACGCGAAAGAAGACAAAGGCGCCGAAGCGATGCGTGCGGCCGCTGGGGCCTTAGTTGAACTGCAGAAAGTTCGCGCTTTGCCGCTAAAGGGTTAAAGTAGCCGGAGCTAGCGCGGCACGGAGTCGTCGAGAAGCAAGAGCGTTTTCAAGTTGACAAGGAGTGCGGAAGTGACTGATCAACCAGCAGGCACACACATAACGAACGAGCAGGAAGCTGCTTACCTGACTGCGCTTGATCCGCACGCCAACACCTCGACGAAGCCGTGGGAGCTTGAGATTTCGTCGAAGTACCTGCGAACCGTGGCGATCGGCTGGATCATCCTTGTCATGGCCGTGCATTTCTTCATGGCGTGGGCCGTGGACGCGCAATTCTCGGGCATCGCGATTACCAGCGTGGATAAGTTCGCGTTCGTGGGCGTTGGCCTGATTATTTCCGTCCTGTCCTGGATCGCACTGACTCGCCCTCGGGTGCGCGCCAACGAAGACGGCGTCCAGGTAGCCAACATCATCGGCACCCGTTTCTACCCCTGGACCGTCATTTACGGTTTGAGCTTCCCCAAGGGCTCCCGCATGGCGCGACTCGAACTTCCGGAATTCGAGTACGTCACCCTGTGGGCGATCCAATCAGGCGATAAAGAGCGCGCGATTCAGGCTGTCGAGCAATTCCGCAAGCTCGAAGCCAAATACATGCCTAAGGATTAACCCTTGGCTGACCCCCAGTCTTACCGCCCAGCGCCCGGAACGATCCCAACCGATCCGGGCGTGTATAAGTTCCGGGACCGCGACGGGCGTGTCATCTACGTTGGCAAAGCCAAAAATCTTCGTGCGCGCCTGAGCAACTACTTTCAGCCACCGGAGACTCTGCACCCGCGGACCCGGCAGATGGTCTACACCGGCGCTTCAGTCGAATGGACCGTTGTCGCATCCGAGGTAGAGGCGCTCCAGCTCGAATACACATGGATCAAGCGCTTCGACCCATGGTTTAACGTCATGTACCGCGACGACAAGACGTACCCAATGCTTGCCGTCAGCGTGCGCGAACGCTACCCGCGCGCGTTCTTCTACCGTGGCCCCAAACGTAAGGGCGTGCGCTATTTCGGCCCGTACTCGCACGCGTGGGCGGTGCGCGAGACCCTCGATCTGCTCACGCGCGTGTTCCCGATTCGGACGTGTTCCAACGGTGTGTTTAACCGTCACGAATCCCTTGGACGCCCTTGCTTGCTTGGGTACATCGACAAGTGTGCGGCACCCTGCGTCGGTCGTGTCGACGAAGCCGAGTACGACGAGATCGTCCAGGGCTTCCTTGGCTTCATGGCAGGTCGCTCCGAGAAGCTTGTCCGTGGCATCACCGCACAGATGGAGGAGGCCGCGGAAAACCTCGAGTTTGAAAAGGCGGCGCGGCTTCGCGACGACCTCGGCGCCGTCGAAAAGGTAATGGAGCGCCAGACGGTCGTCCTCAGCCAAGACACCGATGCGGACATCATCGCCTTTGACACCGACGAGCTTGAAGCGGCGGTGCAGATTTTCAACGTCCGCGATGGGCGCATCCGCGCACAGCGGGGCTGGGTTGTCGAAAAAACGGGCGATGAGCCCGGAGCCGCAGAACGTCTGGAGGAAGGCCAGACCGACCCAACGTTGCCAACGTTGATGCAGAACTTCCTGGTCCAGTACTACTCGGATGCGGTCGAGCGAGTGAAGCAGGAGCGTGAAGAGGATCGCAAGATCGAAGCGCAGAAGGTTCGTCGCCGAGGCGTAGATCAGGAGTCACGTGCACAGGCGGCGGCACCGATGCCGGTGCCGCGTGAGATTCTCGTCGAGACGCTGCCCGCGGAACTGCCGGAAGTGACCCAACTTCTCGAAGAACTACGTGGCGGGCCTGTGGACCTTCGCGTGCCGCAGCGCGGTGATAAACGTGCACTGATGGAAACAGTGCACAAAAACGCCGCCGAAGCGCTCCACCAGCACAAGTTGAAGCGGGTCGGTGACCTGACCGCACGATCGCAGGCCCTGCAAGATATCCAGGACGCGCTCGGGATGGACGAAGCGCCGCTGCGTATTGAATGCACCGATATTTCCCACATCCAAGGCACCGACGTTGTAGCCTCCCTCGTGGTGTTCGAGGACGGTTTGCCCAAAAAGAACGACTACCGTCGATACCGCATCAAGGAAGCAGCCGGCGATGGTCGATCCGACGACGTCGGGTCCATCGCCGAGGTCACACGCCGGCGCTTCAAGCGCTACAACGAGGACAAACTCGCCAACCCTGATGAGGTCGCTGAGGCGCAGACCTTCGAGGACGAGGCCGACGAATCGACCGGTGCGAAACGCTTCGCTTACCCTCCTCAGTTGTTCATCGTCGACGGTGGCAAACCCCAGGTTAATGCCGCACAGGCTGTGTTCGACGACCTCGGCATCGTCGATGTACAACTCATCGGATTGGCCAAACGCCTCGAGGAAGTGTGGGTGCCAGACGACGACGAGCCGGTGATCCTGCCGCGAAACTCCGAAGGCATGTATCTGCTCCAGCAGGTGCGTGATGAGGCCCACCGGTTCGCCATCACCTACCACCGCCAGCAACGCTCGAAGCGCATGCGAGCGTCCGCCCTCGACGCAGTCCCGGGACTAGGCCCCGCGCGGAGAACCGATTTGGTGAAGCACTTTGGCTCGGTGAAGAAGATCAAAGAGGCTTCTATCGAGGAGATCCAGGAGGTTAAAGGCGTCGGTCCGAAACTCGCCGCGACGATCTACGAGCACCTTCATACGTAGCTGGTTGTGAGGCTGGTTATGAGGCTGGTTTTGCGGCAGCTTTTGCGGAACCGCGACGCGGCTCGCTGCGCTTCGTTAGGATGAGCGCCATGTCCACAGCTTCTGCTCAAGCATTGCCACACGATTTGCGTTCCGCCAGTTGGCGTCCGGTGATCATCACCGGTTTGTCCGGTGGCGGATTGTCCACCGCAGCGAAAGTATTCGAGGACAGAGGTTTCTTCGTTTCACAGAATCTGCCACCCCAGTTAATTCTGGAGCTTGTGGACCTTGCAGCAGCGGACGATTCCCCAGTGGAACGGCTGGCGGTCGTGTCGGACGTGCGCGCAGACCGGTTCAACGGTTCATTGGCCGACACCCTTGAGGGGCTCCGTCGACGTGGTTACTCACCGTTCGTGCTGTTTCTTGAGGCGCGTGACGATGTGCTGATCCGCCGATTCGACTCCGTGCGGCGCACGCACCCGCTGCAGGGCGATGGTACCTTGCAGGACGGCATCGATCGCGAACGCGAGGAAATGGAAGGCATCCGTTCGGCCGCAGATGTCATCATCGACACGTCCAATTTGTCTGTGCACGACCTACGCCGCGCTGTTGAGGCATCGGTCGGCGAGCTGCCGGTGGAGCGTCAACACGTCACTATTGAGTCTTTCGGATTCAAGCATGGTTCGCCACGTGACGCTGATCTGATCATTGATGTGCGATTCCTACCCAACCCATACTGGGTTGAGGAGCTGCGCGACTTCCGCGGTATCGACGCACCTGTAGCAGACTATGTCCTGTCGCAGGATGGTGCGAAGGAATACGTGGACCATTTCGTTGATCTGTTGTCGAGCACGTTGAAGGGCTACCGCCACGAAGGTAAGGACTTCATCACTGTGGGCGTTGGCTGCACAGGTGGGCACCACCGCTCGGTTGCGGTCGCAGAAGCGATCGGGAAGCGACTGCGACAGCAGGGCCAAGTTGATGTCAATGTCATCCACCGTGATTTGGAGAAGCACTAATGCGCGCGACTGATCCCGCGGCGATGACGTACACATGCCTCGGAGGAGGGCATGGGCTCTACCAGACGCTCACGGCCGCGCGCGTTGCCGGCGCAGCTCGTATTAACGCTGTGGTGACAGTTGCCGATGACGGCGGCTCGTCGGGCCGCCTGCGTCGCGAGATGGAGATTGTTCCTCCGGGAGATCTCCGCATGGCGCTGGCAGCGCTTACCGACGACAGCGGGGACGGCGCAATGTGGCGCGACACGCTCCAGCACCGCTTCGGTGGGCATGGCGCAATGGCTGGACACGCCTTGGGAAACTTGATCATCGCCGGACTTGCGGAGCGCCTTGGTGACACACAAGCGGCGCTGGACCAGGTTGGCAAATGGACCGGCTCCCAGGGACGAGTCATTCCAGTGAGCCCACAACCCCTCGACATTGAAGCTGATGTTGCAGGGCTTGACGACGACCCACGGGTGCTGCGCTCTGTACACGGCCAAGTCGCCGTTGCGACGACACCGGGCACTGTGCGCCGTGTGCGGCTGACTCCGTCCGAACCGCCAGCGAGCCGGGACGCCATCCAGGCGATTATGGACGCGGATCTGGTCACCATTGGGCCTGGTTCGTGGTTTTCCTCTGTGATCCCGCACCTGTTGGTGCCTCAAGTGTGTGATGCGCTGAACGAGACCGAAGCGAAGGTGGTTGTGGTACTCAACCTCTCCCCAGAAGCAGGGGAGACCCATGGGTTTACCACCGAGCGTCATATCCATGTCTTTGCGCAACACGCCCCCAACCTGCGGGTTGATTGCTTCCTGGCGGACAGTGACATGGTGACTACGCACGGTGAACGTGAAAACGTCCGCCGTGCGGCGGAACGGCTCGGCGCGGACGTCGAGTACCGCTCCTTACGCGTCGAAGGCGACGATGGTGTGAAGCGCAATCTTCATGATCCGTTGAAGCTTGCTGCTGCGCTCAAGGACCTCTCGACGAGCAGCTAACAGCTGCAAGCTAGACTGCTCCGGGTTGAAGGGGGCGATGAAAGGACGGAAACATTGGCGCTTACGGGCAAGGTGAAAGAAGAGCTACTCGCCGTATCTTGTGGTACCACCGAGGCTCGGGCGGCGGAAGCCACCGCGCTTATTCGTTTCGCCGGCTCGATCCAGCCTTCCGATAACGGTCTGGCCATCGTCGCAGAATTCGGCGAGAAGCCGGTGGCGGTGAGGCTCGCGGAATCCATTCAAGAACTCTGCGCAGTCCAGCCTGCCATCGAGACCGTACCCCCTGTCCAAGGCAGTAAAGACACCACGTATGTCGTTCGGGTGGAACGTGACGTGGCTGATGTCATCCGCCGGCTGAGGCTTGTGACAGCGTCTGGTCACCCGGTGGTTGGTATGCCGCGACAGGTGATTTCAGGATCAATGGCCGGCGTTGAGGCAGCTTGGCGTGGCGCGTTTCTCGCGCGAGGAAAGCTGATGGAGCCTGGCCGTACCGCGACCCTTGAAGTGGCGTGCCCGGGCCAGGAAGCTGCGCTCGCACTCGTTGGGTTGGCCCGTCGTCTGTCGGTGACCGCGAAGACCCGTGAAACCCGAGGTGTGGAGCGAGTGACTATCCGCGACGGCGAGACCATCGGAATCCTGCTGAGTCGTATGGGGGCACCACTGACCCGCCTGGAGTGGGACCGCAAGCGCGCGGCGAAGGCTGTGACAGCGAAGGTAAACAACCGCTTGGCTACCTTCGATGACGCCAATACGCGCCGTTCGGCGCAGGCTGCAGCAGCTGCTGCAGCTCGGGTGGAGCGTGCGATGGACATTCTTGGCGACGACGTTCCTGAGCACCTTGCAGAAGCGGGCTACCTCCGCGTGGAACACCGTCATGCTTCACTCGAGGAACTTGGTCGTTTGGCTGACCCGCAGATGACCAAGGACGCCGTTGCAGGACGTATTCGACGACTGCTGTCGCTCGCTGACCGTCGAGCAGCCGAGATGGGGATCCCGGACACACACGGAGTGGAAACGGCTCCGAATCCTGTGAATTCAGATTAACGCCCAGAACGTGTCCGGAATCACAGTTGCCTGTGGGATACATGACATGCCCTGAGCGGGCGGTATTTCCCCAAGGGGAGTGGGGGCGCTGAGGTGTCGTGGTGTGGGAAACCACATTCAGAATCGGCACGACGGGGGAATGCTCCCCCTGGTTGTGGGGAGGGGGCCTTGGGGCGAATTTGCGCCCTGCAGGCTGTGAGAGGCGCAGATACACTGGCTTGCGTACGAGGTTTTCTACAACCATCGAGGAGAAAATACAGTGACTACGCGCATTGGCATTAACGGTTTCGGTCGTATCGGACGTTCCGCGCTCCGCATCATCGAGGACGAGTACAAGGGCGAGCTCGAGGTCGTCAAGATCAATGACTTGACGAACAATGAGACTCTCGCGCACTTGCTGAAGTACGACACGGCCTACGGCCAGTTCAAGCACGGCATCGAGTACGACGACCACTCGATCTCTATCGATGGCCGCCGCATTGAGGTCTCTGCTGAGAAGGACCCGGCACACCTCGCCTGGGGTGACCTCGATGTTGACATTGTCTTGGAGTGCACCGGCGTATTCCGCAAGGGGCCGGAGGCTCAGGCGCACATCGACGCCGGCGCGAAGAAGGTCATCATCTCCGCACCGGGCAAGGAAGTTGACGGCACCTACGTGTGGGGTGTGAACCATGCCGACTACACCGGCGAGGAGAACATCATCTCCGCGGCATCGTGCACCACGAACTCTCTGGCGCCGGTTGCGAAGGTCCTCGATGAGGCCTTTGGCATCGAGCGTGGCCTGATGACGACCATCCACGCTTACACAGGTGACCAGCGGATCCAGGATGCTCCGCACAAGGACCTGCGTCGCGCCCGCGCGGCAGCGCAGAACATTGTTCCGACGACCACCGGTGCAGCTAAGGCTGTGGCGCTCGTGCTCCCGAGCCTTGAGGGCAAGCTCGATGGCTTCGCAATGCGTGTGCCGACCATCACCGGTTCCGCCACCGACCTCACCGTGACCCTGGGCAAGGATGTCACTGTCGAGGAGGTCAATGCGGCAGTGAAGAAGGCTGTGGAGGACAGCGAGTTCGGCCAGGCGCTGAAGTACACCGAGGACCCGATCGTCTCTTCCGACATCATCGGTGACCCGCACGGCGCTATCTTCGACGCTGGCATGACTCGCGTCATCGACGGCAACCTGGTCAAGATCATCTCGTGGTACGACAACGAGTGGTCTTACACCGCCCAGTACATCCGTCTGACCAAGCTGGTCGCGGACAAGCTCTAAGTTATGGCACCCCCGGGTCCGTGGCGCTTCCAGCGCGGCGGACCCGTTTTTCATACGATGGGATGCGTTCACCGAACTAAAAGGAGAGACCCCTTGACTAAGAACTTGCAGCAGCTTCTCGACGAAGGCGTCGACGGCCGCCACGTCCTCGTTCGTTCCGACTTCAACGTTCCGCTCGACGAGAACGGCAACATCACCGATGCCGGTCGCATTGACGCGTCGCTGCCTACGCTGAAGGCGCTTCTCGACGGCGGCGCGAAGGTCATCGTTATGGCACACCTCGGCCGCCCGAAGGGCGAGGTGAACCCGAAGTTTTCTCTCGCACCGGTTGCAGAGGCGCTGTCGGAACGTCTCGGGCAGTTTGTCCCGCTGGCAGGCGACGTCAGTGGCGAGGACGCCCACGAGCGTGCCAACGGCTTGACCGAGGGCGAAATTCTGCTCCTGGAAAACGTTCGTTTCGATCCGCGCGAGACTTCAAAGGACGAGGCGGAGCGCGCGGAGTTCGCGGCTGAGCTCGCTGCGTTGGCGGCTGACAACGGCGCGTTCGTCTCTGACGGTTTCGGCGTTGTGCACCGTGCCCAGGCGTCTGTGTACGACGTTGCGAAGAAGCTGCCGGCGTACGCGGGCTTCCTCGTCGATAAGGAAGTAGAGATCCTGTCTGCGGTCAAGGACAAGCCGGAGAACCCCTACATTGTGGTGCTCGGTGGCTCGAAGGTGTCCGACAAGCTCGGTGTGATCGAGGCGCTTGCAGAGAAGGCAGACAAGATCATCATCGGTGGTGGCATGTGCTTCACCTTCCTTGCGGCCCAGGGCCACAACGTGCAGAAGTCGCTGCTGCAGGACGACATGATCGATACCTGCAAGGAGCTCATCGCACGTTTCGGCGAGAAGCTGCTTCTGCCGGTTGATGTCGCTGCGGGTGCTGGCTTTGACAAGGACACCGAGAAGAAGGTCGTCGGCCTGGATGAGATTCCGGATGGCTGGATGGGCCTGGATATCGGACCGGAGACCGCAAAGAACTACGCCGAGGCAATCAAGGGCTCCAAGACGGTGTTCTGGAACGGCCCCATGGGTGTGTTTGAGTTCCCGAACTTCGCCGACGGCACCAAGGCAGTGGCTGAGGCAATGATCGCAGCGACGAAGGACAACGGTTCCTTCACGGTTGTCGGCGGCGGCGACTCGGCGGCATCCGTGCGCACTCTGGGCCTCGACGAAGAGGGCTTCTCCCACATTTCGACCGGCGGTGGCGCTTCCCTCGAATTGATTGAGGGTAAGGACCTGCCTGGCGTTTCTGTTCTGCAGTAAGGAGGTCTATCCATGGCACGTACACCACTCATCGCGGGCAACTGGAAGATGAACCACGATCACCTTGAGGCGATCCAGAGCGCGCAGAAGCTTGTCTTCGCGTTCCCGAAGGATGGTTACGAGGTAGTCGATATCGCCCTGACCGTCCCGTTCACAGACCTTCGTTCAATCCAGACGTTGGTGGAAGGCGACAAGCTCCAGATCACCTACGGCGCGCAGGACGTGTCTGAGCACGACAACGGCGCGTACACCGGCGACATTTCTGCCGCGATGCTGGAGAAGCTCGGCTGCACCTGGGTGGTCGTCGGCCACTCGGAGCGTCGCGAATACCACGGCGAAACCAATGAGCAGGTCGCTGCCAAGGCGAAGAAGGCCCTTGAACACGGCATCACGCCAATCGTCTGCGTCGGCGAGCCACTCGAGGTCCGCGAGGCGGGCGACCACCTCGACTTCGTGGTCAAGCAAACGCGTGAGTCGTTAGCTGGTGTGGATGCGTCCAAGGTCGTCATCGCCTACGAGCCCGTCTGGGCAATCGGTACTGGCAAGGTAGCTTCCGCCGCGGACGCGCAAGAGGTCTGCCACGGCATCCGTGAACTTGTCCGTGAGCTTGCGGGCGACGACGCAGCCGAGCAGGTCCGCATCCTCTACGGCGGTTCGGTGAAAACGGACACCGTCGCAGAGATCGTGGGCCAGCCCGACGTCGACGGTGGACTCGTCGGCGGTGCCTCCTTGGATGGCCAGGAGTTTGCGAAGCTTGCTGCCGCTGCCGCGAACGCGTCGATGTAAGTTCCCACCAGAAAGTGGTGTAGGCTCAACAGAGTTTGCACCAATGTGATTTGGAAAGGTATCGCAGATGGCTCTTGCTCTCGAGATCGTGCTGGTGATTTCGGCGATCCTCATGACCGTGTTCGTCTTGCTGCACAAAGGCAAGGGCGGCGGTCTGTCCAGCCTCTTCGGTGGCGGCGTTCAGGCGAACCTGTCCGGCTCCACCACCGTGGAGCGCAACCTGGACCGCGTGACCGTGCTGATGGCGATCATCTGGATCGCCTGCATCATCGGTCTGAACCTGATCCAGACGTTCGCGTCCTAACAGCGAATTAGTTCAACGGTCCTGCTGCATCCTCGGTGATGCGCAGGACCGTTTCTTTACGCCCAACTGCGCCGGCGACCGGCCAATCCTGAGCTGCCGTAACACCGTCACCTGCGTGGGAGGCAGCCTCGGCTTTCTCTGCGCCGGAAACGAGCAACCACACACGGTCGGCTGACTGGACCGCAGGCAGGGTCAGGGTTGCCCGCTCGGCTGGTGGCTTGGGGGAGTCAGTAACCGTGACGACCATGGCATCATGTTCGCGCACGGCGCTGGTGTGAGGGAACAGCGAGTTGATGTGACCCTCGCCGCCCATACCGAGCAAGTGGAGGTCGAAGCCATCCGGCGCAAACTCCGCTAAGGCTGCTTCATAACGCGCTACCGCGGCATCCATGGGCCCACCGTCCAACCCGTAGCCGTGGATGTTCGCTTCGGGTATGTCGACATGGTCAAGCAACGCCTCCCGGGCCTGGCCCTCGTTGGACTCGGGGTGGTCTACCGGTACGTTGCGTTCATCGCCGAAAAACACGTCTACGTTTGCCCAGTCGATCGCTTCGGTGCGCAGACGTCGCAGGAGAGCGATGCCCGCGGTTCCGCCGGTCAGTACCACTCGAGCGCGGCCGTCGCCAGAGCGCTGAGCGTCGCGGATGGCGGCCGCAACGTCGGCGGCGGTGTCGTCGATAAGAGCCTCGAGATTCGGATAAATCATGCGTGTCGTACCTTTCCTAAGCCGTTCAAAGCGTTGCCGTAGATGGCATCGGGACCGAGGTGGCGAAGTTCTTCGGCAAGACATTCGGCGTCAGTGCGCTCACCCATTGCGACGCGCGAGTCAGCCATGTCTGGTACCGAAATGCGTACCGTGTACTCACCCTCAGCAACGACTTCAACATCGCCGCCGTCAGTGTGGATGATGGTGTGGGCGATGGGGAAGCCGGAGATATGCTCGTCGCAACGTGTTACCTCCACATCGAGGCTGTCAGCGAGCCAGCCGGCCGCAAGATCCACGCTGGGGTCTCCAGGAGCACCGGCGACCTCTGCACCCGTGATTGTGTGCTCAGGGAACCGGTCAAGCGCCGAAGCGAGAATTCCCCTCCAGGGAGTGATTTGAGACCACAACATATCGGAATCGCCGGGCGTATAGCCTGCCGCCAACTCCGCGAGCGATCCATCGCGGCTCGCACCACGAATGTTGGTAATGCGACGTTGCGCAATGTGTCCCAACTGCTCTTCGGCGGGCCGTTTTGGAGCAGCGCCTGGCCAATATGAGACAACGGGGGTGTCGGGAAGCAGAAGGGGTGTCACCACCGCACCGAGGTGCTGCGTCAATTCCCCGCGCAGATGCATGACGACGACCTCGGAGGCGCCTGCGTTGGACGCAACCATCACTTGGGCGTCGAGACGCGATTCCTTAGCCGGGTCGCCGGAGACCAGCACGAGTACACGTGCTGGGTGCTCGAAAGAGGCGTCCCGGAGGGTGGACAAGGTGTTGTCGAGAAGCTCGCTGTCTTCATCTACCGCAACCAAAAGCGTCAGGACGCGACCGGTAGCTAGCGAATGGCTCTCGCGCACGCGTGCGAGTGACGTCTCAATCAGTTTCGTGGTGGTGTTAGGAAGATCGATGATCATACGTCGAACCCTTTCTGCTCCGTTACGGACGACGCCACGCCCGGCCCTCGCGGGCAAGCATCTCATCAGCGGACGCAGGACCCCAGGTGCCTGCCTCATAGTCTTCAGGGGCGCCATGTTCCGCCCAGTAGTCCAACACCGGATCCAGAATCTGCCAACTGCGCTCCACCTCGGCGTTGGTGGGGAACAGGCTGGACTCGTCAAGCAGCGCATCAAGGATGAGACGCTCGTACGCCTCTGGGGACTGTTCCGTGAACGCCTCCGAGTAGTGGAAATCCATGTTCACGTCCCGAAGCTCCATACCCGCACCAGGGACCTTCGAACCGAAGCGCATGAGAACACCTTCGTCGGGCTGGACGCGGATGACCACTGCGTTGTTGGTCAGCAAATCCGTCTGGCCTTCTGTAAACGGCTGGTACGGGGGTTGTTTGAAGACAAGCGCGATTTCGGTCACCCGTCGGCCTAGGCGCTTGCCGGTGCGCAGATAAAACGGCACACCAGCCCAGCGTCGCGACGCGATTTCTAGCGTGCATGCTGCGTACGTCTCAGTTGTCGAATTCGGATCGAATCCGTCTTCCTCCCGCAGCCCTACGACGCGTTCAGAGCCCTGCCAACCCGCGGTGTACTGGCCGCGTGCCGTCGTCTCAGAAAACGGACCGACAGCGGTGGTGGCACGAAGCACCTTAAGCTTCTCCGCGCGCAGCTGCCGTGGCGAGAACGATGTCGGCTCCTCCATGGCAACCAACGCGAGCAGCTGAATCAGGTGGTTCTGGATAACATCGCGAGCAGCGCCGATGCCGTCGTAGTAGCTCGCCCGACCACCGAGGCCGATGTCCTCGGCCATGGTGATCTGCACATGGTCGATGTAGTGCGAGTTCCACACGGGCTCGAAGAGCTGGTTAGAAAAGCGCAGGGCCAAAATATTTTGGACGGTTTCTTTGCCCAGATAATGGTCGATGCGGAACACGGAGCGCTCGTCGAACACGGCGCCTACCACCTCGTTGAGCTGGTGTGCTGACTGCGCGTTGTGCCCAAATGGCTTCTCGATGATCACGCGCCGCCACTCGCCTTCACCTGCGTGGGCCATACCACTGCGATCAAGTTGGTGGATCACATCCGCGAAAAAATCGGGAGGTACCGACAGGTAGTACGCCCAGTTGCCAGCAGTGCCGCGTTCCGCGTCGCTGCGTTTCAACGTGGCCGCAAGGGCGTCGAAGGCGTCGTCGTCATCAAAGTTGCCCTTGACAAACTGAAGACCTTCAGCGAGGCGCTGCCACACATTCTCGTGAAAGCTAGTGCGCGCGCCCGCATCGATTGCTTCACGGACATAGGCCTGAAAATCAGCCTGTGTCCAGTCCCTCCGCCCGTAGCCGACGAGCGTGAACCCGCCGGGGAGGAGGCCACGATTCGCTAGATCATAGATCGCGGGAAGAAGCTTTTTGCGGGCCAGATCGCCGGTCACACCGAAGATAACCATGCCGGAAGGTCCGGCGATCTTGGGCAGCCGCTTGTCCTCAGCGGAACGGAGTGGGTTAGTCACATTAGGCGAGTTTAGCTGTCATCGAATCGAGCAGCTCCTGCCACGCGTCCACAAACTTGTCTACGCCTTCGCGCTCTAGCGTGGCGACGACATCCTCAACGTCAATGCCAACCTCACGCAGCGCCGCAAACACCTCGCGGGAGACAGCTTCGGTGCCGGTGAGCGTGTCGCCGTGCACACCGTCATCCGCGAGCACCGCGTCAAGAGTCTTCTCCGGCATCGTGTTTACAGTATCCGGTCCGGCCAGCTCCGTGACGTACATCGTCGCAGGGTACTCAGGGTTCTTCACACCCGTTGACGCCCAGAGCGGACGCTGCTTGTTCGCGTCGTTAGGCAGTTCGTCGATGAGCTCCGCCTCGAACTCCTTTTGGAACAGTGCATACGCCAAGCGGGCGTTCGCAATGCCTGCCTTGCCACGAAGCGCGAGAGCCTCGTCGGTGCCGATGACCTCGAGGCGCTTGTCCACCTCGCTATCCATACGGGATACGAAGAACGATGCCACCGAATGGATAGTGCTGACATCGTGGCCGTTCGCAGCAGCCTGACGGATGCCTTCTTTGTACGCGTCGATGACCTGCTGGTAGCGCTCTACCGAGAAGATCAGCGTCACGTTGACCGAAATGCCTTCGGCGAGGGCGGCGGTGACGGCCGGAAGCGACTCGTCGGTTGCGGGAATCTTGATCATCAAGTTCTCCCGGTCGACCTGATTCCAGAGCTCCTTCGCCTGCGCGATGGTCTTTGCTTCGTCAGCCGCGTAGCGAGGATCTACTTCAATGGACACGCGACCGTCCTTGCCACCCGTTGCCTCGAACGTATCGCGGAACAGGTCGCACGCATCTTGAACGTCCTTGACGCTCATTGCGTAAACCGCTGCATCAGCAGCAGATCCAGCAGCCTTCAACTCGGCGAGTTGCTCGTCGTAGTGTGTGCCCGAGCTCATCGCCGCAGCGAAGATCGCCGGGTTAGTGGTTACGCCGACAATCGATTTCGATGCCTTCACTTCAGCAAGGTTGCCGGTAGCAATGCGTTCACGCGACAGATCATCCAGCCACGTTGACGTGCCTACGTTGTACAGATCGTCGATAGCAGTCATGCACTCCTACTTTCCGTCGCCGCGGGTTGGTTCGGACTCAGTTTCGCCGACACGCTGGCTCGTTGGCACGCTGCGGTTATCTCGCACGCATGCAAGAGTCTCGCGGGCGACGCGTACAACGTTGTCGGTGGTGAAACCAAAGCGTTCGAAGAGCTCCGCGCCCGGGGCAGAAGCACCGAAGTGCTCCAGCGACACAGCGCGGCCGAACTCGCCGAGGAAACGGAACCACGGCATGGAGGTTGCTGCCTCGACAGACACACGGGCCTTGACCTCGCGAGGCAAAACAGCGTCGATGTAGTCGTCGTCCTGTTCCATGAACCAATCAATGGACGGCACGGAAACCACACGCGTTGCGGTGCCATCTTCCTCGAGCACCTTGGCGGCCTCAACCGCGTACTGCACCTCGGAGCCGGTCGCCATGATGATCAGGTCCGGAGTCTCCTTCGAACCCTCAACTAGGACGTAAGCACCGCGGGCGACACCGTCGAACGCCTTCTCCTTGGTGCCCTCGAGCACCGGCAGGTTCTGGCGCGACAAGGCCAGGGCCTTCGGCTGTTCCTTCGCCTCGAGTGCCGCGATCCACGCAGCAGAAGTCTCGTTCGCATCTGCCGGACGAATCACTGCAACGTCCGGGATAGCGCGCAGCGCAGCCAGAGTCTCCACCGGCTGGTGAGTTGGGCCGTCCTCGCCGAGGCCGATCGAGTCGTGCGTAAACACGTAGTAGCCATCGATGCCGGACAGTGCGGCAACGCGGATGGCGGGGTAGAGGTATTCAGAGAAGATGAGGAAGGTGCCACCGTATACGCGAGTGCCACCGTGCAAGGCAATGCCGTTCATGACAGCGCCCATCGCATGCTCACGAATACCGAAGTGGAGGTTGCGGCCGTACGGGTTCGCCGTGAACATCTCCGTAGAGATCGACTCAGGACCGAACGACGGCTCGCCCTTAATGAGGGTGTTGTTGGAACCAGCAAGATCCGCAGAACCGCCCCAGAGCTCAGGCAGCACAGCGGCCGCAGCCTGGATCGCAGCTTCAGAAGCCTTTCGGGTAGCTAGGCCCTTGGCATCCGGTTCCCAAGTGGGGAAGTCCTTCTTCCAATCCGCAGGCAGCTCACGGGCAGTGAGACGATCCAGCAGCGCCTTGCGTTCCGGGTTTGCCGCAACCCAGGCGTTGAACTTCTCATCCCACTGGGCACGCTTTTCGGCTGCGCGCTCACGCAGCTTGCGGGTGTGGTTGATCACGTCGGCTTCCTCAGGGAAGTGAACGTCGGTATCGAAGCCGAGTTCAGCCTTCACCGCAGCTACCTCGTCCGCGCCGAGAGCTGCGCCGTGGATAGCACCAGTGTTCATCAGGTTCGGGGCCGGGTAGCCGATGACGGTCTTCACACGGATAATGGTCGGCTTCGTGGTCTCGGCCTTCGCCTCTGCGACGGCTGCTTCGATTGCCACGACATCCTCGCCCGACTCGACGGTCAGCGTCTGCCAACCGTAGGCCTCGTAACGCTTCATCACGTCTTCGGTGAACGCGATTTGGGTGTCGTCCTCAATGGAGATCCGGTTGTCGTCCCAGAACAAGATGAGGTTGCCCAGCTGCTGGGTACCTGCAAGCGAAGATGCCTCTGCGGTGACGCCTTCTTGGAGGCAGCCGTCGCCAGCGATGACATAGATGTAGTGATCGAACGGGGACTCGCCAGCAGGCGTCTCAGGGTCGAAGAGGCCGCGCTCTCGTCGAGAAGCCATTGCCATGCCCACAGCGGAGGCAAGGCCCTGGCCGAGTGGACCCGTAGTGATCTCCACATGGTCCGTGTGGTTGTACTCCGGGTGCCCCGGCGTCTTTGCACCCCAGGTGCGCAGATCCTTCAAGTCCTGCAGCTCGAGGCCGAAACCACCGAGGTAGAGCTGCACGTACTGGGTCAACGACGAGTGGCCGTTGGACAACACGAAGCGGTCGCGGCCAACCCAATCCTTGTCGGACGGGTCAACATTCATCACACGCTGGAACAGGGTGTAGGCGAGCGGCGCCAGGGACATCGCCGTACCCGGGTGTCCGGACCCGCAGTTCTCCACCGCGTCGGCCGCCAGCACGCGGGCGGTATCAACCGCGCGGGTGTCAGTATCGGTCCAATCCGACGGGTAGTTGCGGACAGTCATGGCTTGCAGCTCGGGTGGCAGCGTCACTTCATTCCTCGCTTAAGTTGAGTCTGATGAGGTCTCCCAAGAGCATACTGCGTGACCCTTATGGCGTGTTCGATTCGTGCCTACAGTGGGGGAACGGCTACCATCGTCCAAAGGTATGAGTGCCCTGCGCCACCTGAAGAATAAAAAGGAGAGAGTTGTTGGAGACCATTAAGGCATATTTCGCGTTGACGAAGCCGAGGGTCATTGAACTACTCCTGGTCGCCGCAATCCCGGCGATGCTCCAGGCTGACCGCGGCGAAGTTCACGTTTGGCTCGTCTTCGCAACTCTCCTCGGAGGCTGGATGGGTGCCGGCGCCGCAAACACGTTCAACATGGTGGCCGACTACGACATCGACCAGAAGATGGGGCGTACGCGCGCCCGCCCGCTGGTCCGTCACAAGATCACCAAGCAAAAGGCCGCCGTCTTTGCATGGGCACTGCTGATCATCAGTGTGCTGTGGCTTGGTTTGCTCTGTAAGTCCTGGTTGGCGGCGTTCTTCATCATCTTGACCAACGCGTTCTACATCTTCGTCTACACGAAGTGGCTCAAGCGCCGCACGTGGCAAAACGTGATTTGGGGCGGCGCGGCTGGCTGCATGCCGGTGCTCGTCGGTTGGGCCGTGATCCGCGACAACGTCACCGACGGAACGCCAGACCACTGGTGGCAGGCCATCGTGATGTTCCTGATCATCTTCTTCTGGACGCCACCGCACACCTGGGCGCTAGCAATGAAGTACAGGGAAGACTACGCGCGTGCGAATGTGCCGATGCTGCCGGTGGTGGCCTCGCCAGAAGAAACCAGCCGTCAGATCGTGCTGTACTCCTGGCTGACCGTCATTGTCTCGTTTGGCCTCGTGCCGGCTGCGTCGTGGATTTACCTCGTGATTGCCGTGGTATCCGGTGTCGCATTCCTCGTCATGGCGACCAAGCTGCACAACGGCATCGTCCGTGGCGAGAAGGTCAAGCCGCTAAAGCTGTTCATCTTGTCGAACAACTACCTCGCGGCCCTGTTCCTCGGTCTGTCCTTTGACGCCGTGCTTGGCTGGGAGACTATAGGAGAACTGCTCTTCTAATCCCGCTCGATTAATCCCGCTCGATCTTGAGCACCACAGAACCTGTGGTCTTACGCGCCTGCAGATCCTCATGGGCTTTGCGGGCGTTCTTGAGCTCATACGGCGGGTGGACGCGCATCCTGACGGTGCCGTCCTCGATCGCACGGACAACTGCCTGTGCGCGCATGAGGAACTCCTCGTCTGTGGCAACGTAGTGCTTCAGCGAGGGGCGGGTGAGGAACAGTGCTCCGTGCTGGTTCAACTCTTGAATCTTGAACGGCTCCACGTCGCCCGACGCGGAACCGAAGGAGCACACGAGGCCACGCGGACCTGTGACCTCAAGGGCAAACTGGAAAGTGTCCCTGCCAACGCCGTCGTAGACCACGTTGACGCCCTTGCCACCGTTGGCTTCCTTGATTTCCTCTGCGAGAGCGGAGCCCTTGTCTCCGTATCGGAACACCTTGGTCGCTCCGGCTTTGTACGCGAGATCCTCTTTCTCGTCACTAGAAACAATCGAATAAACCGTGGTTTCGAGCGCCGCAGCCATCTGGGTCAGGATAAGGCCGACGCCACCGGCGCCAGCAGTGATGACCATGGTGTCTCCCGGCCTGGTATCTCGAACACCGTGGAGAAGGTAGTGCGAGGTCATCCCCTGTAGAAGCATGGATGCCGCAACCTCGGGCTGCACGCCTTCCGGCACTGCGACGAGACGGTTGCGGTCGACGGCAACCTTCTCTGCGTAGGACCCTGGAGCGTCGTGCCAAGCGACGAGCGTACCCGGCGCGATTTCCCCCAATGGGTCGTCGACCACTCGGCCGCAACCTTCGGTGCCGGGGATGTAGGGAGGCTCAGAGGCGTACGTTCCGGAGCGGAAGTACGTGTCTATGTAGTTGACGCCGGCATAGTCGACGTCGACAAGCAATTGCCCCTCGCCTGGAACGGGATCGGCGATCTCGGTGTATTCGAGTACCTCCGGGCCGCCATGTTTGGTAACAAGAATTGCCTTCATGTCACACTAGCGTAGGCAAACGACGCTTTCCGTGTGCGAAAAGGAATGCACTAAATGCTACGACCGTTGATGACATGCCGATGTGGGCTGGGATTGTCCAGCGTGGAACACCCATCCTGAACTGGATGACGCCGATGGCCCACTGCACAAAAATCAATGCAATGAGCACCCAGACGGTTCGTTTTGCGTCTGCAGGGGCATCAGAGCGGCGCAAGATGAAAGCGACGACGAAGGTTGCGATGAGGTAGACGTACATGCAGATGGCGTGGACATAGGCGAGCATCCGGGTGTCGAGGTCGAGACGACCTTCCATGCCAGCACCGGAATCACCCGAGTGTGGACCCGAGCCGGTAACCATAGTGCCGGTAACGAGGACAAAGCAGAGCGCGACGGCGGCGATGACGGTCCAGGTCTGAGCATGCGCGGGGAAGCGGCGCGTCGGATCGGCCGCATCGGTTTCTGCGATGCGCATGTAGAGCACTGCCGCAACCCACACGAGCAGCATCGACGGCAGGAAGTGCACCGCGACGGACCACCATTGCAGGTCGAGGCGTACTGAAATGCCGCCGATGACGGCCTGGACAACAACGCCGAGGAAGGAAACCCAAGCCATCGTCTTGATTGCGTCGCTGCGCTTCGCTTTGTATACCGCAATTAGGACAAGGACTGCGGCAGCGGCGACGACGAAGGCGAGCAGGCGGTTACCAAACTCGATTGTCTGGTGAATCCAAGGTGCAGCGCCCGCAACCGGCACGAGTGAGCCCTCGTGGCACAGCGGCCAGGTGTCGCAACCGAGACCGGAACCGGTCACGCGGACAAGCGAGCCGGTGACCGTAATGCCACCTTGGCAGATGAGCAGCACCATGCCGAGAACGCGCTGCAGGTGGAGTGAGGGATCTTGCCAGGCCTCTTTGAAGCGGCTTTGGGACTTTGGTTGGGCAGTGGTGGTCGACAAAACTTCTCCAACTTTCGGATGAATAACGGCTTGAGTGTATCGCGGTTAGTCGTCAAAGCGGAACAGGCGCACCGCCCCGATGATCGCTAGGACAGTCCATACTGCGAGCGAGACCCAAGCCGACACGTTAAAACGCAGGTCAACAGCATCTGCCAAAGCGCCGGCTAGCGCGACCGTGGGCACAGCATTCCATACGCCGGCACTAGAAAGGTCTCCGGAATAGACCACCCATCCAACAATGCCCATGAACGCAATCCAGATCAGGTTTGCCAGCGCAAGGACTAGCTCGGAGCTCAACGTGCCGCCCATCAGTAGTCCCATGGCGGTAAACGCCGCCACGCCGAACAGCAGGGTAATCAGGCCGAATCCGGCGCCTGCGACCGAAACTCGCCAGCCCAGGTATAGGGCAATCGCGCCGAGGACGACGATCTGTACCAAAACGGTGGCGAGAACACCGAAGATTTTCCCGGCGACAATGGTCCATGGTGGCACGCCCGAGGCGCCCACGCGCTTGAGCGCTCCGTATCGACGATCAAACGCAAGGGCAATCGCCTGGCCCGTGAAGCCAGCCGAGGTAGCAGCAACAGCAAACACCATCGGAACGAGTGCGTTGAAGTCGGTGTCGTCGCCAAACATCGGCATGTGCGTGGCTGCGATGAGCACCGCAGCAGGGATGATGAGGTTGACGAGGAGCTGTTCGCCGTGGCGCAGCATCAGCCTTGCTTCAACGCGGCCTTGTGCCAGTGCCATCTGTGCAAGTGATGCACGTTGCGGGTTCGGCGTGAAAATACCAGGGGTAAGAGCTCGGTCGGTGGTCTGGGCTTGCGTAGTCATTGCGTTAGCTCCTCAACTCTCGTCCGGTGATATCCAAAAAGACGTCCTCAAGGTCGCGGTGCGACACCGACAAATCCCGGATCAGCACGTTTTGCTGGGCAGCACTTCGCGCAAGCGCTTCGATGACGGCCGGGGAACCGGCGCCAAGAATTCGGTAGCGCTGAGGGCTGACTGCCTCGGCGGAAATGCCGAGCGCTCGGAGTTCGTCGCTAAGCAGGTGCACATCGAGCTCACGGTCCGTGCGGACAGCAACAACCGGGTGCTCCTCATGACTGGTCAACTCCGCCGGGGAGCCTTGGGCGACGAGTTTGCCATGATCAATGATCGCAACGTCGTCGGCGAGCGTTTCCGCTTCGTCCATCAAGTGGGTGGTAAGGAGCACAGTGGTGCCGTCACGCTTCATCGCCTGGATGATGTCCCATACTGCGAGGCGCGACTGGGCATCCATGCCCGCGGTGGGTTCGTCGAGGAAGATTAGTTCCGGGCGACCAATCATCGCGAGCGCGAGCGACAGTCGCTGCTGTTGGCCACCCGACAGGCGGCGGTACGTGGTCTTCGCTACGCCTTCGAGCCCGAGCAGCTCTATAAGCCAGTCCGGGTCGTGAGGATTGGTGTTGTACCGCGCAGCGAGCTGCAGGATCTCGCGAACCTTCAACGACGCATAGGATCCGCCCCCTTGCAGCATGATGCCGATGCGGTCACGGACCTTCTGCGCTTGCGTAACAGGGTCGATGCCAAGCACCCGGATAGACCCGGAGGTTGGTGTGGTAAACCCCTCGCACATCTCAATCGTCGTCGTTTTGCCGGCACCATTCGGGCCGAGCAGTGCCAAAAGTTCACCACGGCGCGCGGTAAACGTCAGTCCGTCGACAGCCCGCTTTTCGCCGTACTCCTTGACGACATTGTCGACTTCAAGAGCAAGATCACTCATGGCCGATCAGTCTAGCCCGCGGCCCCGCCAGTACCGGAAACCCAACCAGGCAACAAGCACTAACGCAGCGAACGCAACAGCAGCTGACCCGTAGATTGTCACCACAGCAAACGGCGGCAGTGCCAGCCCGCGCGGGAGCACGAGGAAGCTAAAAACCGCGCTATAAGACGCCACAATCACCCGGAAAAAGAACCGGTTCGCCCAGGCCGCTAGCGGCAAGATCGCCCAGAGCGGATACCAGGGGTGCACCACCGGGAACAGGATCACGAGCACCAGCATGGATACGCCGAGCCCGCCAACGGGGTGGATCGTGCCTTTAAACGTTGCCCACAACATTCGCACCGCGAACGCCGCCGCGACGGCGAGCCCTGCGCCACGCGTAACGACGAGTATCGCCTCGGTCTGATCGCCAAGTCCCAGCAGCATCCCAATGAATCCACTGATGACGCCGATGTCGGTGGTCAGCGAGAGCCAACTGCGTATCGACGCAGCACCGCCCTGTCCCGTCACCCACCCGAACCCGATACCGGTACCGAGGGAGACGAGTGTGATCGTCGCTAAGAAAATAAGCGTTTGCACGGCGACTGCCCGCGCAATGGAGCGCACCGTAGAGACTCCCCTGAGGTGAAAACTGCGCGCGAGCGCCATGCCAATAAACCCCAGCGGGATGAACCCGGTCACCTTCACCAACCCCGCACAGGAGAGGAGGGCGCCCGATGCTATCAGGATGATCCAAGTACGGAAGGTTGCATCGCCAGTTCGGATCGGATCGACTGCTCTGAGCCCGAGCTCGAGGCCGACGAGGACGAAGCCGACCAGTAACGCCTCGTTGTGAATACCTCCGACCAGGTGCAGGATGGTCAGTGGGTTGAGCAGGCCGAGCCACAGTGCAGCCGAGGCGTTGACACCGCAACGCTGCGCAAGTGCACGCAACCCCCACGATGCTGCGAGCAATCCCGCGACAGAAAGCACACGGTGCAGGAAGACCCCCCAAAACACTGCATCGGCGGTAACAATGGAAATTAACGCCGCGATGCCGAGTGCAACCGGCCCGTACGGGCTTGGAGAGTGCGCCCAAATGAACGGCACGGACCTGGCCAGTGGGTGGTCGACGCCGAGGATCTCTACTGGCCCGGCGGCGTACGGATCAAGCCCCATGCGCACAATCGCGCCGTTAGCCAAATAAGAATAAATGTCCTGAGTAAACAGGGGCGCGGTCAACATGAGTGGCAGCACCCATGCGACGAACGTGCGCTGCAACGCCGGTGCTCCGATGCGCGGTGCGTGCCCACCTGCGCCGACAAACGGCGCCATAATCAGCCATGACGCGACAAGCATGCCCACGCCGATGAGCACGATGGCGTTAGAAGCCAGCATCATTCGACTCATGGTGGCCCCAAAGGGGAAGGCGAACCACGGATTATCGACGACTGGGAGCGCCCCGCCACCTAAACCACCGAGCGCGATGAGACACGCGCCCAGGGCTCCGAGCCAGCGCAAAATGAAAAACCGGTCCCGCTCCCGGTAAGACGGTTGTGGAATGGACGAACCGCCATCAAACCCGGGTGACGGATTGTGCAGCTCCGAGGAACGCGAACCGGGCCGCCCCATGTGGGGAAACTCCGCAAGGACCGCACGGCCAGGGCGCCGCAGACGCGGCAATCTCGGCGAGCGGGGAGGCTGGGCAGTCACGTCGCTAGAGCTTACTTGGTGCGCGCCACGCCAAGGAGACCCGCTTCGGCGGGAATAATTACGACACACTAGTGTTGTGTAAAGGCGAGCAGAGAGCCAAGGAAAGGGGTTGCATGGTGGCAGAGAAAGACACTGCATACCGCGCGAACGGAACAACCCGTTCGCAGGTGATGTCTATCCTGCTCAAACAGGGGCCCGTTGCGGCGGCCGAAATCGGCACCGAGCTTGGACTTTCGCCCGCCGGCGTACGACGCCATCTGGACAAGCTCGTTGAAGAAGGGATGGCAGAAACCTGCCAGCCGCGCGCGGTAGCAGGGGACCAGGCATCCCGCGGCCGTCCGGCAAAGCACTTCCAGCTCACCGTCAAGGGTAGGGAAGAGTTCGGTACGAGCTACGACACCATCGCACTTGAGGCCGTTGATGTGATCGAATCTATCGGCGGCGAGGAAGCGGTGCGTGAATTCGCTCGCAGGAGGGCCGAACGCATCTTCGCAGATGTCCAGACTGGTGCTGACAGTGACGACCCGGAAGCAGCAGTGCAAGCTGTTGCTGCCGCGCTCGAAGCCCACGGATACGAGCCCACCGTCAGGCGTACGCCAGCAGGTATCCAACTGTGCCAACACCACTGTCCAGTCTCCGCGGTAGCGGCTGAGCATCCAGAATTGTGCGAGGCGGAACACGAGGCCATTGCGCGCATCGTCGATACGCATGTGCAACCGCTCGCCCTTATTGTGGACGGACACGGCATCTGCACGACTAACATCCCTCTCGCCCCAAAGGCGGGAAACGAAACGAAAGGAGCGGCTGACAATGACTGAAGCGAAGCCAACGCCAGGTCTTGAAAAGCCGATGAACGACGACGAGATCATCGAGTCCATCGGCGCTTACAACTACGGCTGGCACGACTCCGATGTTGCCGGCGCATCCGCGCGACGCGGCCTCAACGAGGACGTTGTCCGCGACATTTCCGGCATCAAGGAAGAGCCGGAATGGATGCTGAACCAGCGTCTCAAGGCGCTCGAGATCTTTGAAAAGAAGCCGATGCCGACCTGGGGCGCAGACCTCTCCGGCATCGACTTTGACAACATCAAGTACTACGTCCGCTCCACCGAGAAGCAGGCGACCTCCTGGGAAGATCTGCCGGAGGACATCAAGAACACCTACGACAAGCTGGGCATCCCCGAGGCAGAGAAGCAGCGCCTCGTTGCAGGCGTTGCAGCACAGTACGAGTCCGAGGTTGTCTACCACCAGATCCGCGAGGACCTGGAGGAAAAGGGCGTCATCTTCGTCGATACTGACACCGCGCTGCGTGAGCACGAGGACCTGTTCAAGGAGTACTTCGGCTCCGTCATTCCAGCCGGCGACAACAAGTTCTCCGCGCTGAACACCGCAGTGTGGTCGGGCGGCTCCTTCATCTACGTCCCGCCGGGGGTCCACGTGGACATCCCGCTGCAGGCCTACTTCCGCATCAACACCGAGAACATGGGCCAGTTCGAGCGCACATTGATCATTGTCGACGAGGACGCGTACGTGCACTACGTCGAGGGCTGCACCGCCCCGATCTACAAGTCGGACTCCCTGCACTCCGCGGTGGTGGAAATCATCGTGAAGAAGGGCGGCCGCTGCCGCTACACCACCATTCAGAACTGGTCGAACAACGTCTACAACCTGGTCACCAAGCGTGCCAAGGCTGAAGAGGGCGCGACCATGGAGTGGGTCGATGGCAACATTGGCTCCAAGGTGACCATGAAGTACCCGGCCGTCTGGATGACCGGTGAGCACGCCCGTGGCGAGGTGCTCTCCGTCGCCTTCGCAGGTGAGGGCCAGTTCCAGGACACCGGTGCGAAGATGACGCACATGGCTCCGCACACGTCGTCGTCGATCGTGTCCAAGTCCGTCGCCCGCGGCGGTGGCCGTGCCGCATACCGTGGCTTGGTCCAGGTCAACGCCAACGCGCACGACTCCGCATCTAACGTGGAATGTGACGCGCTGTTGGTTGACAACATTTCCCGCTCGGATACATACCCATACAACGACATCCGCAACGACCGCGTCACGCTCGGACACGAGGCGAAGGTGTCCAAGGTCTCCGAAGATCAGCTGTTCTACCTCATGTCCCGCGGCATTGCCGAGGAAGAGGCGATGGCAATGATCGTGCGCGGCTTCGTCGAACCGATCGCCAAGGAGCTGCCAATGGAGTACGCCCTCGAGCTGAACCGTCTCATCGAGCTGCAAATGGAAGGATCGGTGGGCTAAATGGCTGAAACCGTCAAGAACGCCACCACACACAACAACAAGGGCGACCTGTACTCCTCCTTCAATGTCGAGGATTTCGAGGTCCCAGGCGGCCGCGACGAAGTCTGGCGCTTCGTCTCCCTACGTCGCCTGCGCGGCCTGCACAACGGCCAGTTCGCGCCGCAGGCTCCCGCCCAGATCACAGTTGACGCTCCGTCTGAGGTCACCGTTGAGCAAGTTGCGCTTGACGACGACCGCGTGACCGCCGCCGGAGCCCCCGTCGACCGCATCGCCGCCCAGGCGTGGACCTCCTCCGAAAACGCCACCCTGGTATCGGTGCCAGCAAACGTCGAGCTCAACGACACAATCACCATCACTGTGACCGGTGCAGGCGCAGACGTCACGACGTTTGGCACCATCGTTGTCGAGACCGGCGCGAACTCCGGCGCAACCGTGCTGGTGCGCTACGAGGGCTCCGGCACTCACGCCGACAACGCCAACTGGGTCATCGGTGAGGGCTCCCGCGTCAATGCCGTCATCGACGCCGAATGGGATCTTGATGCAGTACATGTTGGCCAGCAGGCGATCGTCGTCAAGCGCGATGCAACCCTGCGCCACCATGTCGCAACCTTTGGCGGCGAGGTCGTGCGAATCTCCCCACGCGTGTCCTTCGAGGCACCGGGCGGCGACGCTGAGCTGACCGGCGTGTACTTCGCCGATGCGGGCCAGTACATCGAAAACCGCCTGCTCGTCGATCACGGTGTACCGAACTGCCGCTCCAACGTGCTCTACAAGGGCGCCCTCCAAGGCGACAAGGCCTCCGGCTTGCCCGAGGCCCGCACCTGCTGGGTCGGCGACGTACTCATCCGCGCCGAAGCGCAAGGCACCGACACTTACGAAACCAACCGCAACCTGGTGCTTACCGACGGTGCACGCGCCGACGCGATCCCGAACCTGGAAATCGAAACCGGCGAAATCGCTGGTGCAGGCCACGCAGCAACCGTCGGCCGCTTCGACGACGACCAGCTGTTCTACCTGCGCTCCCGCGGTATCCGCGAGGAAGACGCCACCCGTCTGATCATCCGTGGCTTCTTTAACGAGGTCCTCAACCAGATCCCAATCGAGTCGGTCCGTGAAGACCTCATCGCCCGCGTCGCCGGCGAACTCGAGCGCAACGAAAACTAAAAGGAGCTTCTATGTCCACCCTCGAAATTAAGAACCTGCACGCCAACGTCCTTCCCTCCGAGGAAGGCCAGGAGCCGAAGCCCATCCTCAAGGGCGTCAACCTGACCATCAAGGGCGGCGAAACCCACGCCATCATGGGCCCCAACGGCTCCGGCAAGTCCACCCTCGCCTACACCATCGCTGGCCACCCGAAGTACGAGGTGACCGAAGGCGAAGTGCTGCTCGACGGCGAAAACATCCTTGAGATGGATATCGACGAGCGCGCACGCGCCGGACTCTTCCTGGCCATGCAGTACCCGGTCGAGGTCCCAGGTGTGTCCTCCTCGAACTTCATGCGCTCCGCTGTCACCGCAGTGCGCGGTGAGGCTCCGAAGCTGCGCGAGTGGGTTTCCGAGCTCAACGCAGCGCGCGAGGCACTCCAGATGGATGCTTCCTTCTCCGAGCGTTCCGTCAACGAAGGCTTCTCCGGTGGCGAGAAGAAGCGCCACGAGGTCATGCAGCTTTCCCTGATGAAGCCGAAGTTCGCCGTCATGGATGAGACCGACTCCGGCCTTGACGTCGACGCGCTTCGCATCGTCTCCGAGGGCATCAACCGCTACCAGGACGAGACCGGTGGCGGCGTGCTCATGATCACGCACTACAAGCGCATTCTGAACTACGTCAAGCCGGACTTCATCCACGTCTTCGCCGACGGCAAGATTGTCAAGACCGGCGACGCCTCCCTCGCTGACCAGCTCGAGGCCGAAGGCTACGAGAAGTTCATCTAATGACGCTCGACGTAACTGCAATCCGGCAAGAGTTCCCGATTCTGGGGCGCACCGTGCGCGGCGGCAAGCCGTTGGTGTACCTGGATTCGGGGGCGACCGCGCAACGGCCGCAGCGGGTATGGGACGCCGAGCGTGATTTCGTGCTTGGCTGCAACGCCCCGGTGCACCGCGGTTCATACCTTCTCGCTGAAGAGGCGACCGATGCATACGAAACGGCGCGCGAGGCGATCGCGGCGTTCGTAGGCGCGCGTAACGACGAGATCGCGTTCACCAAAAACGCCACCGAAGCCCTGAACTTGGTTGCGTACGTCCTGGGTGACTCGCGGGCGGGCTCGCTCGCGGTCGGGCCCGAGGACACGATCGTGATCACCGAGCTTGAGCACCACGCGAACCTGGTGCCCTGGCAGGAGCTTGCCCGTCGCACCGGTGCGACGCTGAAGTGGTACAAAATGACTCCGGACGGGCGCATCGACCTCGACTCGCTCGAGCTCGACGACTCCGTCAAGGTCGTCGCCTTCACCCACCAGTCAAACGTCACCGGTGCGGTTGCAGATGTCGAGGAGATGGTGCGCCGCGCAAAGGCTGTCGGGGCTCTCACCGTGCTCGACGCTTGCCAATCCGTGCCGCACATGCCGGTCGATTTCCACGCCTTGGACGTCGACTTCGCTGCCTTCTCCGGGCACAAGATGTGCGGCCCCAGTGGCGTGGGCGCGGTGTACTCCAAGCACCTCAACGAGCTGCCGCCGTTCTTGACCGGTGGATCCATGATCGAGGTCGTGCGCATGGAGGAATCCACCTTCGCTCCCGCCCCGCAGCGCTTCGAGGCGGGGACCCAAATGACCTCGCAGGTTGTCGGGCTCGGCGAGGCAGTGCGTTTCCTCACCGAGGTGGGTATGGAGGAGATCCAGGCTCACGAACACGAGCTCACGGCCTATGCACTGGAGCAGATGCAGGCAATTGATGGGCTGCGCATTGCTGGCCCGCTGACGGCTGAGAATCGCGGTGGCGCGATCTCGTTTACTGTCGACGGTGTCCACCCACATGACTTGGGTCAGGTGCTCGACTCTGAAGGCGTTGCGATTCGCACCGGCCACCACTGTGCGTGGCCAGCGCACCGCGGCCTCAATCTGCAGTCGACCTCGCGGGCAAGCTTCTACCTGTACAACACGCTTGACGAGGTAGACACGCTGGTGGCCTCTATTGCCAAGGCGAAGGAGTTTTTCGCACGATGAACCTCGAATCCATGTACCAGGAAGTCATCCTGGACCACTACAAAAACCCGCAGCATGCCGGGCTTCGCGAGCCATACGAGGCGGAGGTGCACCACGTCAACCCGTCCTGTGGCGACGAGCTGACCCTGCGCGTGCACCTGTCCGAAGACGGCTCCACCGTCGAGGACGTTTCCTACGACGCCGAAGGGTGTTCTATTTCCCAGGCTTCGACCTCAGTGATGGCCGAGGAGGTCATCGGCCTGCCGGTCGCCGAGGCAATGAAGAAGTTGGAAGCGTTCGACGAGATGATCACCTCCCGCGGCACCCTCGAAGGCGACGCGGAGATGATCGGCGATGGCGTCGCCTTCTCGGGTGTGTCGAAGTTTCCGGCCCGCGTCAAGTGCGCGCTGCTCGGCTGGAAGGCATTCCAGGCGGCAACGTCGGATGCATTGGAAGAAAAGGAGTAACTGTGACCGAATCGAACAAGCAGTCCGAGCGACCACAGCAAACCGAAGAGCAACTCAAGTTGGTCGGTGAAGTAGAGGAGTACCTCCACGACGTCATCGACCCGGAGCTGGGTATCAACGTTGTTGACCTCGGCCTGGTCTACGACCTGTGGATCGAGGAGCGCGAGGGTAAGACTGTCGCGGTGCTCAACATGACGCTCACCTCGCCGGCGTGCCCGCTCACCGACGTGATCGAGGAGCAGGCCACCAATGCGGTGGTGTCGAATACCGCGGTCGACGAGCTTGAGCTCAACTGGGTATGGATGCCGCCGTGGGGCCCGCAGTTCATCACGGAAGAGGGCCGCGAGCAGCTGCGTGCGCTTGGCTTCGCTGTCTAGACATCTATCTTGATCTTTCCCCGTCACGGATTGACTGTGGCGGGGAATTTTCGTTTAGGGGTGGTTGATAGAGTGGTGCCCCGTGATTGTTACGAATGATCTCGAGGTCCGCGTCGGGGCACGCACGCTTCTCGACGCACCAGGCCAGCACCTTCGCGTCCAACCCGGCGATCGCATCGGCCTAGTCGGCCGCAACGGCGCCGGCAAAACGACGACGATGCGCATCCTGGCGGGGGAGACCGAACCCTACGGCGGCTCGGTGACCCGGGCGGGCGAGATCGGCTACCTCCCGCAGGATTCCAAGGAAGGCGACATCGAGCAGACCGCCCGCGACCGTGTGCTCTCCGCCCGTGGGCTTGATCAGATTCAACGCTCCATGGCGAAGCAGCAGAAGATCATGGAGGAGACCGACGGGGCGGAGCGTGACAAGGCGATTGCGAAGTTCTCTCGCCTGGAGGAGCGCTACCAGGCCCTTGGCGGTTACGAGGCCAACGCTGAGGCGGCGCAGATCTGTGACAATTTGGGGCTGCCGGCGCGGGTGCTTGATCAGAAGCTCAAGACGCTTTCGGGTGGCCAGCGTCGCCGCGTCGAACTGGCCCAAATCTTGTTTGCTTCCCGGCAGGGCTCGGGTAAATCGAAGACGACACTGCTTCTCGACGAGCCCACCAACCACCTCGATGCCGACTCCATCACTTGGCTGCGTAACTTCCTGTCCAAGCACGAGGGCGGGTTGATCATGATCTCGCACGACGTCGAGCTTCTCGACGCTGTCTGCAACAAGGTCTGGTTCCTCGACGCCGTCCGCGCGGAGGCCGACGTGTACAACATGGGCTTTTCCAAGTACAAGGACGCACGCGCCCTCGACGAGGCCCGGCGTCGCCGCGAGCGCGCCAACGCGGAGAAGAAGGCCTCGGCCCTGCAGAAGCAGGCCGCCAAGCTCGGCGCGAAAGCCACTAAGGCGGCCGCGGCGAAGCAGATGCTGGCGCGTGCCGAGCGCATGATGGGGGAGCTCGACGAGGTCCGCGTCGCCGACAAGGTCGCCTCCATCTCGTTCCCTGAGCCGGCGCCGTGCGGCAAGACCCCGCTCTTCGGCAAGGGGTTGACAAAGATGTACGGCTCGCTCGAAGTCTTCGCGGGCGTCGATCTTGCGGTGGACAAGGGATCCCGGGTGGTCGTTCTCGGCACGAATGGTGCGGGCAAGACTACTTTGCTCAAGCTGCTCGCCGGGGTGGAGCGCACCGACGGGGAGGGTGGCGTCGTCTCCGGCCATGGCCTCAAGATTGGCTACTTTGCCCAGGAGCACGACACGATCGACGGCTCCAAGTCGGTGTGGGAAAACACGATCGAGGCTTGCCCCGACGCTGGCCAACAGGACCTGCGTGGGCTGCTTGGTGCCTTCATGTTCTCCGGCGACAAGCTCGATCAGCCGGCGGGCACCCTTTCTGGCGGCGAGAAGACTCGCCTAGCGCTGGCGACGCTTGTATCGTCGCGCGCGAACGTGTTGCTTCTCGACGAGCCTACTAACAACCTCGACCCACAATCCCGCGAACAGGTCCTCGACGCGCTGAAAACCTATACGGGCGCGGTGGTGCTGGTCACGCACGATCCGGGTGCGGTGCGGGCGCTCGAGCCAGAGCGGGTCATCATCATGCCGGAGGGCGATGAAGATATGTGGAGCGACGAGTACATGGAGATCGTCGAGCTGGCTTAGCAATTCGCCATTGGGGCTTGGGCAGGCTAGCGCCCACCAACGTTCGAGGCAGGCGAGTTTCCGGTGGCAGCCTAAAACGGCGGGTAAGGGGATTGGTGTTTAGCCCATGATGGCGGCTCGGCAGGCTCGCGCGGTGGTGGTTTCGCTGTGGCTGTGTTCAGTCGGTGGTTTCGTTTACGGATCCGATTGACGGCTGAGTTTTCTGCCGCATCTGCATGATTGAACCTAATCTTGGTGGATCCGGGTTGCTTCACACCCACGCGGCCAGTTGCGTGGTCCCGTTCGATGTGACTCGTGTTGCCTCTGTGGTCTTTGAAGTCGTTGTTACATCGGTGATGGGTTCTACAGAGGGCCGCGAGATTATCGATGTTGGTGTCGCCGCCCTGCAGCCACGACGTGATGTGGTGGATCTCGGCCTGGGTCAGCGGGGCGGTGCACCCCGTCCAGGCACATACGCCCTGCACCGCGAGCAGTGTGATCCTCTGCGCCAGTGATGCAAGGCGGTTTGTGCGGTAGAGGTTCAACGGCAGTGCGGTGGCGCCATCAACGGTCAGGATGAAGTCAGCGGTACCGTCCATGCCGAGGCGGACGAGGTCGAACGCGGTGAGGTCGATGCCGGTATTGGTTTGAAACCTTGTGGTTGGGGAGGCATCGGCGATCTCGTCGAGCGTCACGGAGACGACGACAGATGCGCAGCCGCCACCCGTTGGCTTCTGGCACGTGTCGTAGTGCTTCAGCATTTTTGCGAACTGGTCGTAGGCCCGTTGGGCTGGCGATCGGTAGTCGTCGACATCCTTCGGCATGTTTGAGTTCGGCGCTAGCCCCTTGTCGGCGAGTGCCTTGAACAATGCGGTGTCGCTGGCAGTGGCGTCGATGGTGATCTTGTGGGTGCCGTCGGCGCGCTGTGGCCCGATGTGGAGCCCACGTTTCTCCATGCCGGCGTTTGGGTTCGTGGGGTCGAGGTGTTCGCGGTTAGCGTCTTCTACCCAGCGTCGTACTGTTGCACGGAGGTCTTTGACTGTACGTCGCGGAGCCTCTGCGAGCGCCTTAGCCTGGAGACGAGCGCGGGCACCTTTGGCGGCCTCAACGAGGCGATCCAGCTCGAGACGAATCACGCGTTGTTTTTCGGCATTGACGCGCTCGGCGTTTCGGCGTGCCGTTTCCTGTTCGCGGCGCGCCTGCTCGCGCGCTGCTTGCTGCGCAGCTGCTTTCGCGGCCGCCTGTGCGGCATCGTCCGCCGTGGAATCTGCGTTGGAGTCGAAGAGGTCACCATCAGCAGCGTCCTCTGCGGTCCCCTCGACGGCCGGCTCCCCGTAGTAGTCGCGGCCACGGGCGAGACGGTCGTAGGCCTCCTTGGGCTCAAGGCCAAGCTTCTTCTGTAAGTACTGGGTCGGATGTTTCGCACCGACGGTGCGGCCAGCTTCATCGCGCTCGCAGAGGAATGCGAAGAAGGCGTCGAGGCTTGCCTTGACGTTGAAGGCTGCTTCGAAGCGCTCCATCTCTTTGTGGATGTCGTCGAAGTGCAGCGTTGCTGGGTCGTGAAAGAGGTCCTTGATTGCGAAAAGGGCATGGGAGATGGTGTCGACGTGGCGCGAAAGCTCCGTTGACATGGTTTCTCTCCCTTAACGCAATCGGAATTAGTGCTAGAACGGACCTTTAACAGTTGTAGGGCTGGAGTCAGCCCAGGATGTGTCGGTAAGAAAGTCAACTGTGATGGATTCTCGGCGTGGTTGTGTCAGCCGTTCATGTACGCGCTTCATCGAGTCTTCGTTGACGTCGACTACCATGATCAACCTGCCGGAACTATCGCTCAGGCGCAATGAATTTTCCGGCGAATCAATGGTGAGGAATGGATAGTCGCTCGGGAAGTGTGGCTTCACTACCGTCTCGTATTCGTCGCCAAGCAATGCGTCCTGGAAGGGGCGAATCTGGACGTGTGGTGGCTTCCAGTGGAATAGGTATTGCGCCAAAATCTCCGCAGTAACGGATCCTTCATCCCGGAGTGAAAGCAGATTGGTCAGGATCCTGTCTCCGCCGGCGGGGAGCAGGATATCCATGCCTGAACAGTACTCGCCGTTGCGCTTTGAGATAACCCGTATGACTTTGCGTTCAAGAAGTGGCGGTAGCTGCAAGTACATGTCCGTGTTGCTAGCGCGAGCCAATTCGTAAAGTGGCTTAACGTTTTCATGATCAAACGTGCAGCGGTCCGGCTTATAGTTGTCGATCCTGAGCGTCACTTCGCGTCGGGCGTAGTCGAGGATGAGGTAGTCTTCGCACAGCTCGTCGAGGTACGGGGTGTCCACATATTGCGTGGATAGTGGCGCTGGAAATTGGGCGAGAAGATTTGCGATGTCTCCGAGTCCCCGAGTGGGATTTCGTGTGTCGATCCTATATGCGTAAATAGATTCGAGTATGGATGTGAATCCGTCCCCGTGAAGATAGAAAGTTGCGCCAATGGGCTCGCATTCGATGCGTTCGGTTATGACATGTAGTAGCGGTTCTGGGAACATTTTTGCGCTCCTTAGGTCGTAAAAATTGCGTTACCAGTGACCGTAATGAGCTAAACATTGCTCGCACAAGTGTTTGATCACTATATTGTGCATTGGACCCTAGATAAAAGAAATATCCGAAATTTTGCGAGAGGGGCAACACGCTTATCGACGATCAACCCGACCGGCTAAACTTCAAACCATGGCTAAAAACAATGAGTTCATCGACACCATCAAGGACGCATGGAACAGCTTGTCTTCGGATCAGAAGACAATTGCTGGCGTCCTGGCCACGATCGATACGGCAGGCAAGGCCTTTGCGCTTCGCGACCTCGCTCGGACCAATTCCAAGAGGATTCGTGGCCCGAAGTGGCTGTGGACTCCGATTATCGGCGCAGTTAACACGTTTGGCTGGGTTGGCTACTTCATTATCGGGAAGAAGCGCTAGGCACCTTGGTTCCGTTACCGCGGTAGTAACGTATCTTCCTAACGCGTACGGGAACTGGTCGCTGCCACGGGTAGCGATCGGGATAGGCCAGCACGTCCTCATGTAGGCAGATGAGTGTGTCTGTTCCGGCAGGACCGCCGAATGTGAGTACGCCATCGGCGACCTCGACCGCAGAAGTATATGAAGGGGAGTCCGTCACACTGTGCACGGAGGTCGTTGGTATTTCCGTAAAAAGCGTTCGTCCGCGACGAAGCACGACGGTCTTGTCGTCGAAATAGCTGGGACGAATTCGCTCCGCGGCGATTAGACCCCACACGAACACGAGGGCCCACAGCGACAGTAGTAGCGCAACGACTCGAATGATCCCTTCAGGCAATACGAGGTGAACAACCCCGGCCTCAATTGCGAGCACCGCCGTGACTATTCCAAGCATTTGTAATCGACCCGGTTGGTGAGGAATCGCAACTGCCCCTTCAGGGATGAGTGTCTCTCGGCGGATCCAGCGAATGAGATCTCGGTATAGCCCGAGTTCATACTTGGCTAGTCGGAAGCCGGGGTGTTTTCGAAGTAAGCGGAGGAAGCTACGCAGGAAAATCACCTGCCAGCATTCGAAGCGCTAATCCTTGTGCGCCCTTCGTAGGAACATCGGACAGTGCAAGTGGTACGTCTCCGGGGTTAAGGGTTGGGAAGATACCTCGCATCAGGCCGGCTTGCGCCAGCGCTTGTAGCCGGCGCACCAGCATGGCAACGGCAGGGTCTGTTGGCTTCATCTCGCCGAGTTCTTGCCAGAGAGTCTCCGCCTTTTGGGTAGCAGCGAGACAAGTCGGATCGTGAAGATTCTTCCGAAGCTGCTCCCAAGTGTCCGGCGTAGCAACGCCGGTGAAACCCATGAGATCCCATGAATCTAGTTCAATCTGAAAAAGTGACGGGTCGTTGATTGCAGATTTGAGGGAGTTACGGATGTCCTCCGGTGCTCCATGTGGCGAGGATGCCAGGGCGAGAAGGCGCTGTTTTTGCCGTTGGAGCTGTGTGATGCGTTCGTCGAGAAGGACGAGCGATTTCTCAACAGCATTCGGGCTCTGGACTTCAGATACCGGAACGCCGGCGTCGATAAGTGCTCTGGCGCGAAGGACCGCCGCGAGATCGGATACGGAATAGTTGCGGTAGTTACCACTGGTCCGAGCAGGTTCGGGAACTGCGCCACTCGTATGCAGGTGACGCACGGCCCGCACGGAGCAGCCTGCGACTGCAGCGACTTCTGAAATCTTCACACGACCATTCTCAACCCTGACACTGTGTCAGGGTCAAGAAGTCGGAGGAACTAATTAGTTCCTAAACCCGTGCACCGGTGCGGGGATGAATCCGCCACGGTGGATGAATTCGTCGTTGCCCACCTTGTTTACCGGAATGACCGGTGCGTAGCCGAGGAGGCCGCCGAAGTTGACTTCGTCGCCAGGCTTGGTGCCCGGCACGGGGATCAGGCGTGCTGCGGTGGTCTTATGGTTCATGACACCGATTGCCGCTTCGTCGGCAATCATGCCGGCGATGAGTTCGGCAGAAGTGTCGCCTGGGATTGCGATCATGTCGAAGCCGACGGAGCAGATGGAGGTCATTGCCTCGAGTTTGTCCATGGAGATCGCACCGGAGTTTACGGCGTCGATCATGCCTTTGTCCTCGGAGACCGGGATGAACGAGCCTGACAGGCCACCGACGCGGGAGCATGCCATCATGCCGCCCTTCTTCACGGCGTCGTTAAGCAAGGCTAGCGCTGCGGTTGTGCCGTGGGTGCCGACCTGGTCGAGCCCCATGCGTTCGAGGACGTGTGCGACGGAGTCGCCCATTTCTGCGGTAGGCGCAAGGGAGAGATCGACGATGCCAAACGGGACGCCAAGTCGCTCAGCAGCAAGGGTGCCGACGAGCTGGCCCGCACGGGTGATCTTGAACGCGGCCTTCTTGATCTCCTCGGCGACCTCGTTGAGCGTTGCGCCCTTGAGCGGAGCAATAGCATTGTCGACGACACCTGGGCCCGACACACCGACAGAGATGACGGTGTCTGGTTCTTCGATGCCGTGGAATGCACCGGCCATGAACGGGTTGTCGCCGACTGCGTTGGCGAAGACGACGAGCTTCGCACAGGCGATGGAGGAGCGGTCCTTGGTCAGTTCCGCCGCTTCCTTCACAATCTCGCCCATCTTGGCCACGGCGTTCATGTTGATGCCGGCGCGCGAGGATGCGATGTTGACGGAGCTGCAGACGTTGTTGGTCTCCGCCAGAGCTTCCGGGATGGAGTAGATCAGGTTCTTGTCGGCGCGGGTGCCGCCCTTTTCTACGAGCGCCGAGTAGCCACCGACAAAGTTCACACCAAGTTCGGCCGCTGCGCGATCAAGTGCACGAGCGATCTCAACAGGGTTGCCCTCGACACCTGCAGCGACGAGTGCGACCGGGGAGACTGAGATGCGCTTGTTCACAATGGGGATGCCAAGCTCGCGTTCGATGCCCTCGCAGACGGGGACAAGGTCGCGGGCGCGTTCGGTGACGCGGTCGTAAACCGCCTGCGCGGTCGCTTCCATCGTGGCGCGGGTGCAGCCGATGAGCGAGATACCCATGGTTACGGTGCGGATGTCCAGACGATAGTCCTCGATCATCCGGATGACGTCGAGGAATCGTGCGTCAGAAAACTCGAGTTTCACGGTCGTCCCTTAGATGTCGTTGATGGCGCTGAACAGTGCTTCGGATTGGATCCGGACTACCATGCCGAGCGGCTTACCGCACGCGTCGAAGGCGTCCTGGAGGACACCCATGTCAACGTTTCCTTCGGGGAGCTCGACGCGCATGATCATGGTGAAGAAGTCATCCATGATGGTTTGCGATACATCTACGATGTTAAGGCCCTGGTCGGCTGCGGTTTTCGATACCGCTGCAATCACGCCCGGGCGATCCTTACCTGTGGTTGTAATAATTGCATGCATGCGAAAAGTATAGGCGGGAAATGTGCGTTAAGGTCGCATTTATGAAAACTCAGCATGTACTTGTTCTCGGTGCGGGTGGTAACGTCTCGCGCTTCACTGTGCCCAAACTAGTGGGCAATGGCCATAACGTTAGTGCTCTTGTCCGGAATCCTGACCACGCCAAGCAGCTTGTCGACGATGGCGCCACCGTCATCGTTCGCGATCTCACCACTCTCGACCAGGAGGGATGGGCACGCCTCCTTACACCATTCGATGTGGTTGTCTGGTCTGCGGGCGCAGGTGGGGGTTCTGCGGAGCGGACCTGGGCGGTGGATCGCGACGCTGCGATGACGATGATCGACGCGCTCGAAGAGCTAGACGAGTTCGCCCCTTTTCTCGTCATGGTGTCCTATGCAGGTGCTACCGAGGCCTCCACTGAGGATGATGGCGGTTCGTGGTACGCCTACGTTGAGTCAAAGAAAGCCGTTGATCGGCGACTGCTTGATTCGAGCCTGCCACACCAGATCCTTGGCCCAACGCTGCTGACCGATGATCCAGCAGAGGGCATCGCGCTTCTCGACGAACCACGTGGCACCGAATCCGAAACCCCTCGAGAGCTCGTAGCAGATGTGATCGTCGAATCGGTTGGCCGTGGCGAGCCGTTTGCACGTAACCCGCTGGACTTTGAGGGTGGCAGCGGGTCAGTCGCAGGACTTTAAATGTCGAGGGAAAAGTAGTCCTCGCGGCACAGCCGGGCGAAGTTGCGAAGAAGCAGGTTTGCCCGGCTGACGTCGTGATTGGGCAGATCTGCGACGATGCGGGCGTACTCCTCGGCAGGGAAGTAGCCGTAGTCGTGGAAGAAATCCATACGTGTACGCATGGCGTCGGCGTCCATTTCGGCGTGAAACTGTGTGGCCCACACGTGGTCGTCGTAACGCACCATCTGCACTGGGCAGGAGGGACCTGTAGCGAGCACGGTCAACGAATTGGGCAACTCTACGGGGTTCTCTGTATGTCCCGTCAGCGCGGTAAACGTGCCGGAGCCACTGACTACGGGGTCAAGCTCCCCTTCGGCTGTCACGTCAACGATGGTAGGTCCAGAAGGCTCAGGCGAGGTGCACCCAACGGTGCCGCCGAGGTGGTCGACGAGCCAGGAGATGCCGAAGCAGACGAAAAAGACAGGCTTGCCAGATGCAACCACGGTGGATAGCACGTCGTCGATATGCAGGTGCCAGGCACCACGTTCTTCATTGGTGACGTTCAGCGAGCATCCGCCGACGATAATCCCGCTGACCGTGTCGAGCGGGCCTAATTCAGCGTCAGGCGAATTGATGATGCGAAGCTCCATATCCAATTCGCTCAGGCCAGTTGCGCGCAGCGTGTCGTGATACTCGGCGTGCGCGACATCTGGGCCGATCTCGCCGTTGCGAAGTGAAAGGAAAAGGAGCTTAGCCATGCCGGCTACTCTATACCGCTCGGTCTAGTCCTGATTCATTGGGTGCCGAACGGCTTGCTCCACGATGTCAAGCATCGATTCGAGGCGTTCCACAGGCTCACCGGCAGCGAGTTTGGTGATAAACCCTTCGAGAACAGTCTCCAGGTAGGTCTGCACTACCTCCACGGGGACGTCGTCGCGCATATGCTTGTTCGATTCCAAGCGCGTCCGCACAGCCTGGTCGAGCACCTCTTGATGTTCCCGCCAGCGTGCTTCGAACTTCGGGTCAGTTCGCAGTCTCCGCAGGATTTCCGCACGGGTGGTGAACCAATCGTTTGCTTCAGTGTCGTGGAGCATCCCACGCATGACCTCAACCAAACCCTGCTCACTGACCACTTGTGCCTGGCGCTCCGCGTCCGCTTTCGCAATAGCAAGGAACAGTGATTCCTTGTCTCCGAAGTGATGGAAGATCGCGCCTCGGGTTTTACCGGTGGCTTCCTCGAGCCGTGCAACAGTGGCGCCCTCGTAGCCGTAATGGGCGAAGCATTTGCGTGCGGTATCGATAATCTCGCTACGGCGGCGTGCGAGCTCGGCCTCGCTCACGATAGGCATGTCAGTGCTCCTTGGCGTAGTTCTAGGTCAAACGTGGTCGAAGACTAGCGGAGTCCGGAAACAAAGGATTAGGGGGTAAAAATGCGGAAGGGGCCCCGCGTAGTGCGGTGGCCCCTTCGCGGCGATGGCGTCAGGAGAGCTGACTAGCTCTTGACCATCTGGCGAAGCACGTACTGCAGAATGCCGCCGTGGCGGTAGTACTCAGCCTCACCTGGGGTGTCCACGCGGACAACAGCGTCGAACTCGACAGCGTCAGCGCCGTCCTTCTCAGCCTTGACGTGAACCGTTGCCGGGATGTCACCCTTGTTGAAGTCGGTGATACCGGACAGGGTGAAGGTCTCGGTGCCGTCGAGGCCGAGGGACTCGTGGGACTGGCCCTCCGGGAACTGCAGCGGCAGAACACCCATACCGATCAGGTTGGAACGGTGGATGCGCTCAAAGGACTCGGCGATAACTGCCTTCACACCAAGCAGGTTGGTGCCCTTAGCAGCCCAGTCACGGGAAGAACCGGTGCCGTATTCCTTACCAGCAAGGACGACGAGCGGAATGTTCTTCTCGGCGTAGTTCATCGCAGCATCGTAGATGTATGCCTGCGGTGCACCCTCCTGGGTGAAGTCGCGGGTGAATCCACCCTGCTCATCAACCAGCTGGTTGCGCAGACGGATGTTTGCGAAGGTACCGCGAACCATGACCTCGTGGTTGCCACGACGGGAGCCGAAGGAGTTGTAGTCCTGGCGCTCAACACCGTGGGAATCGAGGTAATTCGCAGCCGGGGTGCCCGGCTTAATGGAGGAAGCAGGGGAGATGTGGTCCGTGGTGACCGAGTCGCCCAGCTTCGCCAGAACGCGAGCACCCTCGATGTCCTTGACATCCTCCGGCTCCTCCGGCATGCCGTCAAAGTACGGTGCCTTGCGGATGTAGGTGGAGTCTTCGTTCCACTCGAAGGTCTTGCCGGTCGGGATGTCGAGACCCTGCCACTGTGCGTCGCCCTTGAAGACGTCGGCATAGTCAGCCTCGTACATCTCACGGGAGATGGTGCCAGCGATGGTCTCTTCGATCTCCTCGGTGGACGGCCAGACGTCCTTGAGGAAGACGTCGTTGCCGTCTGCGTCCTGGCCGAGCGGCTGGGTTTCGAAGTCGAAGTCCATGGTGCCGGCGATTGCGTATGCAATGACCAAGAGCGGGGACGCGAGGTAGTTCATCTTCACGTCCGGGGAGATACGACCCTCGAAGTTGCGGTTGCCGGAAAGCACTGCGGTTGCGGTGAGGTCAAACTCGTTGACAGCCTCGGAGACCTCAGCCGGCAGCGGGCCAGAGTTGCCGATGCAGGATGCGCAGCCGAAGCCGGACAGGTAGAAGCCAACAGCCTCGAGGTCCTTCCAGAGGTCTGCGCGCTCGTAGTAGCCGTCGACAACCTGGGAGCCCGGAGCCATGATGGTCTTGACCCACGGCTTAGCCTTCAGGCCCTTCTCAGCAGCCTTGCGTGCGAGCAGGGCAGCGCCAACCATGACGGACGGGTTGGAGGTGTTGGTGCAGGAGGTGACTGCAGCAATTGCGACGAAGCCGTGGTCGAGGGTGTACTCGCCACCCTGCGGGGACTCGACGATGACCGGCTTGGAAGCGCGGCCCTCAGCACCCACAGCAGCGGACTCGCCGTTTGCCGGCCAAGACTCGTTGTAGGAGACGCTGTCGACCTTTGCTGCACGAACCGGCTCGGACGTGCCCTCGCCAGCGGTGTTGTAGTCCGGCAGCTGCTTGCGGAAGGTCTCCTTGGACTCCGCGAGCAGGATGCGGTCCTGCGGACGCTTCGGGCCAGCAATAGACGGCTTGACGGTGGAGAGGTCGAGCTCGAGGTACTCGGAGTACTCAGCTTCCTCAGCGTCCTGCTCAAGCCACATGCCCTGTGCCTTGGCGTATGCCTCGACGCGGTCGATGTCCTCCTGGTTACGACCGGTCAGGTGCAGGTAGTTGATGGTCTCCTCGTCGATCGGGAAGATCGCGCAGGTGGAGCCGAACTCTGGGGACATGTTGCCGATGGTGGCGCGGTTTGCCAGCGGGATCTGCTTGACACCGTTGCCGTAGAACTCGACGAACTTCTGGACCACGCCGTGCTCACGCAGCATCTCGGTGATGGTCAGCACCACGTCGGTTGCGGTCACGCCGGTCGGAATCTCGCCGGTGAGCTTGAAGCCGACAACGCGCGGGATGAGCATGGAGACCGGCTGGCCAAGCATCGCTGCCTCAGCCTCGATACCGCCGACGCCCCAGCCAAGGATGCCCAGGCCGTTTTCCATGGTGGTGTGGGAGTCGGTACCAATGCAGGTGTCCGGGTATGCAACGCCGTCGTTGTCAAAGACAACGCGGGAGAGGTACTCGATGTTGACCTGGTGGACGATGCCGGTTCCCGGCGGGACAACGCGGAAGTTAGAGAAGTTCTCTGCACCCCAGCGCAGGAACTGGTAGCGCTCCTCGTTGCGCTGGTACTCAATCTCTACGTTCTTCTCGATGGCATCGGTGGAACCAAAGGCCTCGATGATCACAGAGTGGTCAATAACCATCTCTGCCGGGTTCAGGGGGTTGACCTGATCCGGGTTGCCGCCGAGCGACGATACGGCCTCACGCATGGTGGCAAGGTCGACGACACACGGCACGCCCGTGAAGTCCTGCATCAGCACACGTGCTGGGGTGAACTGGATCTCAACGCTCGGCTCTGCCGACGGGTCCCAGTTTGCAATGGCCTTGATGTGGTCTTCGGTGACGTTCTTGCCGTCCTCGGTGCGCAGGAGGTTCTCGCCCAACACCTTAAGGGAGTAGGGGAGTTTCTCCATGCCTTTAACAGCATCGAGAGCGAAGTAGTCGTAAGACTTACCGCCAACCTCGAGCGTCTTCTTGGCACCGAAGGAATTCTTGCTTTCTGCCACGGTGAGCTCCATTCCTCGTCGTAATCAAAAACAGGGATGATGACCCTATGGTCAAGTCCCATACTAAGCGACCCGCCATAGATCCGTGCTGATGATAACAGTACGTTCGTTATGTTTTCATATTTTGCTTATCGACTACAGCAAAATCACTCAGATTAGAATCGGCCCAGCAGTTTGGTATGAAGGAGTAATCGTGGAGCCGGAAACGACATTGGACGAGCTAATCGGCCAGCTTGAAACCTCTGGCGTGGCTTTTGGTACGGAGAATCCGGTAAACGATGACCTGCGAAATGGCATTGAAGGCGTGCTGAGCTCGCCGCATTCGGATTCGATTGACCCTGCCGCAGTAGTCGTTTTAGAGCGCACTCCAGAAAAGGTTGCCCAGCTCCGAGATCTTGCCCAGGACATTGCAAACGCTACGGAATATTCAACGGTGCTGATCCGCACACCCCACACCGCAGTGGGGGTAAGCGAAGAGTTGAGTCGTGCGCAGATAGAGACAGGGGAGCTCGCGATGATGTCGCATGCGGATTATGTCGAAGGGCTGAAAGCGTTTACAGGGGAGGCGAGTTCCTTCTCTCCAATGTGGCCGGTAGTTGTTGGGGTGGTGCTGGTCGCGTTTGCCCTCCTCGCGATCGCTGCGCGGCGCCCAAAGCCGTCGCGCTAGACAAGTTTCAAGACTTGACGGAGTTCATGTCAGGAGTATCTCGGGTTGCTAAAGGGTACCTGCTCCACAGCTCTTTTTTCGCCATTTGCCCACGTCAAAACGTATAAGTAACGGTTCGGTAACCTTGGATGTGAGCAAACTCACACATCAAATAAGCGTGTCAATACATGCAGGTGAGGCGCGTGTGAATCATGTGACAAGACTTGACTTGATCAACTTTATGTAACGAAAGGGATACAAGTCGGTTGGCTTGACGTATGGTGCTCCTATCGGCTCGCGGGTCGATAGTTGTCACACGTTTCGCGTGAAGCTTCATTGAGCGCTCTAGTCAAGCGTTCGACTGATGGATCGGGCTTGTGGGGAAGCACGCCGAGATCCTGAAACATTGTTGAAGCGCCACGGATTCTTGTGGTGGCTACTTCTTCGCGCTGCCGCGTTAGTAGTCAACATCGAGGCCGCACGTTCCTACCCCTAGTCAGGGTTTATGTGTGCCTTGGCGCGCCTGCAGGTTTCTTGATCACCTGCAGGCCTGCCACGGTATGCGCGTGCGGCGTGAAGGAGCACCTTCGTGGCAAATCCACTTAGGGGCACCCGGTTTGGACGTGCACGTAATGTGTTCGGTACTGCCGCGTGTGTCGTTACCGTGTCGTTGGCGGTGGGCCTCGTCAGCCCGGCTGCCTCTGGTCAGAGCTCGACGTCTACCGTCAGCGAACTCGTTTCCGCACTCACCCGCGCTCAAGCGGACGTGGACGCCCGAAACTTGAACCTCGGCGAACTGCAAGAGGCGGTTAACCAGTCGCTCGTCGATTTGCACGACGCTCATGCAAAGGCCCAGCAGGCCCGCCTCGGCGAAGAGGAAGCTAAGCGTCGCCTGGACGAGGCTCAGGCTCGCGTCGAAAGGCTGCGCACCGAGCTTGATGAGTTAAGCCGTTCCCAGTATCGCGGGGCGTCGACAAGCGATGTGCTCACGTCGATTAGCGGTAAGGACACGCAGCGCGACGTGCTGGATCGCTCGCTGTTCCTGCGCCAGCGTTCTGAAGAAAAGCGTGCGAAGCTGCAGGAAGCGGAGCAGGCCCGTGCAGAGGCGGCGAACGAAGAGTCGACGCTGCGTCAGACGCGTGAGCTTGCCGACTCGGCTGCTCAAGAAGCCGAGGCTGCGGAGGCGCAAGCGCGTCAGCTTCTCGACGACAACCGCGCAGCGCTCGAGGCAAGCACGGCTGAGCGCGACGCCGCGCAACGCGAGCTCGAAGCAGCACAATCTGATCTCCAGGAGCAGCGTGCGCCTGAGCAGCAGGAAGCATCCGATGAGTCAACGGAGGGCCCTGTGGCCAGCCCGTACGCTTCAACCCTGACCATTTCGCGCGGCGATGCCACCTATGAGGTCCCAGAAGAGGTCGTGGACCGTGTTCGGGAGCGCATCTCTGGTACCTCCCCTGAAGCCGGCGAGCCGAGCCGTGAGGCCATCGTGGATGCCGTGCGTGTTGTAGCCCAGACTTCTTCTTCAGATACGACGTCCGACGACGTGTCCCAGGTTGCTGCGCTTTCTTCGGCAGCAGGCTTGCCACAGCTTGACGACGACGCCATCGCGAAGGCTGGTGCCATCGCCGTCGGCGTGGCCCTGGTTGGGGGTGTTGCTGCGAACCACGGCTCCTTCTCTGATGCAGTGAATAGCGGTGACGCAGGTCAACTTGTGACTGCGTTCGCAGAGGGCCTCACTGGTGCCTTGGGCAATGTCGATAACACCTCAGGCACCGTGGCTGACGTATTGCCGCAGGTGCAGACTGCGGCAGATCTTACTGAGAAGGCTCGTGCTGCCTCTGCGGCCGTATCCGACGCCTCTCAGGTTGAGACGGTTATCGCACGGGCTCAGTCGATGATCGGCACGCCGTATGTCTGGGGCGGTGGCGATGCAAACGGTCCAACCACGGGCTTGGAAGGTGGCGGTCAAGCTGGCTTCGACTGCTCTGGCCTCGTGCTTTACGCATTCGCCGGCGCTGGCATTGCATTGCCCCACTACACGGGCTACCAGTACCAGCGCGGCACGCATGTGCCGGCGAGCGAAGCGCAGCGCGGCGACTTGCTGTTCTGGGGTCCGGGCGGCAACCAGCACGTTGCCATCTACCTCGGCGACGGCACCATGATCGAGGCACCCCAGTCTGGCATGAACGTGCAGATTTCTCCGGTCCGTTGGTCCGGCATGGCGCCTAACGCGGTCCGCCTGCTCTAATTTTTCGGGGCCACAGTCTAGGCTCAAGGCTATGGCTCTCAACGACTACGACGCACTCCTCGTCCTTTCCTTCGGTGGACCCGAAGGAAAGGACGAGGTTATTCCTTTTCTAGAGAATGTCACCCGTGGCCGCGGGATTCCGCGTGAGCGGCTCGCCAAGGTGGGGGAACACTACTTCCACTTCGGTGGTGTTAGCCCGATCAATGAACAGAACCGAGCGCTGATTGGCAACATCGAAAAACAGTTGGAGGCTCGGGGGATTGAACTTCCGGTGTACTTCGGCAACCGGAACTGGCACCCCTTTGCGGAAGATACTGCGAAGCAGCTGGAGGCTGACGGGCATAAGCGCGTGCTGGTGTTCGCGACCTCGGCATGGGGTGGGTACTCGGCCTGCCGACAGTACGACGAAGACATCCAGAGGATCCGCGAAGTGACACCGCAGCTTGAATACACCAAGCTTTGGCAGTTCTACGCCCACCCGACGTTCGTGCGGCTTATGGCGAACGTGTTGCGTAGCGCCGTCGATGCAGCGCCGGCTGGTGCAAAAGTACTGTTCACTGCTCACAGTGTTCCGAATGCTGCGGATAATGTCTCAGGTGGCCCGGAGGATGCCAACCTGTACTCACGGCAGGTGCATGAGGCGGCCCGGCTGGTCGCCGCGGAAGCTGGCGTCGAAGAGTACGAGGTTGTCTGGCAGTCTCGCTCCGGCAATCCGGCAACGCCGTGGTTGGAGCCGGACATCGTAGATCGCACCGAGGAGCTCCATGATCAAGACAGCACCTTTACGCACTTGATCTGTGTGCCACTCGGCTTCATCACCGACCACATGGAGGTGATCTGGGACCTCGACACCGAGCTGCGACAGGCCTGCGAGGCACGCAACATCACGCTAGATCGCGTTGCGACGGTGGGGCTCGAGCCCGATTTCGCTGGCATGGTCGTCGATATCGCGCAAGCTATCGCTGATGGTGACAAGCCTGAAACCTTGTCTAACGTTACTGTTCAGGGTTGTACCGTCAACGGCGCGCCGTGCAAGCCGCATTGCTGCGAGCCGTTGAAGCACCCGGGCCGACCGGGTAGCGCAAACTAATTCGCTAGATATTCGCGCCGGTAATCGATCACTGCGTCTGCGACCCCCGCCATGCGGGCGGTGCGGACGTGCCGCCACAGTGCAAACAGGTGAGGGTCGAAGGAGTGGTCGTCGAGGCGCTCCGTTACCGTCTCGATCGTCGCGGCAACACGGTCAGCCCTGGCAAAAAGCTTTGCCGCTCGCGCAGTCACCCCAGACGGCAGCCCAGGGGTGTCGTAGAAATCAGCGAGCGTGCCGACGGTAAGCCGGGGATTTGGCAATTCCTTCGAGGTGCCACCAGCCGCCTCAATCAAAACGGCGGCCTCATCGGTTGCGCGCGACAGCAGTTGATCTGCCTCACCCGGAGTTAGCCAATCCGGTTCCGGCAGCCGCTCAGTTTCTTCAAACCAACGCCAGCGCACTTCCGCCCCCGAGTAGTCGGGGACAAGGATGTGGCTGATCCCATCTCCCCGGACAACCAACGCACCGGCCTGGGAGAGGGCGTCCATTGCGGGGGATCCAGCTCGGAGGCGCGGTGCCTGTCCTGGTCCCCACAGAATCAAGCGGACAACTGGATCCGGAGACTCAAGGTCGGCGGCGGCGCGGACGTCGCTAAGCAATTGCACCATGGGCGCGTCGCAATAGGTGTGGGTGCCGCCGAGGTCTGTTAACGCGTCGAGGGTGTCGTCCGTGGATTCGACGTTGTACAGCCAGGCGGCAAGCCAGACTGCAGTGTTTTGGAGAGGCGAGTAGACCTGAGCGCGCGTGTGCATCCAGTTGAGTCTAGCTAGGGGGATAGAATACGGAGCCACTATGGGAGATAGCCGGTATAGCGGAGATATTTTTCAAGGCCACGCGCGCAAGAGGAGGCCAACGTATCCAGAGATGCCTGCAGAGCCAGGCATCATCGTGGAGATCGTCGGCAACGACTTTGTCGGCGCAGTGGTTGGATTCGAGCGAACCTACGACGGCGACTTCGTCCGCCTGGAGGACCGCTATGGAACCCAGCGGCTGTTCAAAATGCTGCCGGGGGCATTCATGGTCGAAGGGCAGCGTGTCACCCTCACCCGATATGTTGCACCGCGTAACGACGAACCAAAGCGCTCCAACTCGGGCTCACGCAAGGTTGCTAACGTGCAGGCGAAGGTTGCAATGCCGTCACGCATCTGGGTGGAGGGCATCCACGATGCTGCGATCGTTGAGCAGGTGTGGGGGCACGACCTGCGTGTTGAGGGGGTTGTCGTCGAGTATCTGGAAGGGCTAGACAACCTGCAGATGCGTCTCGACGAGTTCCAGCCTGGACCGGACCGTCGCGTCGGTGTGCTCGCCGATCACCTCATTAGGGGGACTAAGGAGGCTCGGCTCGTCGAAAATGTAGGACCTCATGTGTTGGTGACGGGGCACCCCTACATCGATATCTGGGCTGCGGTGAAACCGAAGAGCGTCGGCATCGCCGCCTGGCCGGAGGTTCCGTACGGCGAAGACTGGAAGACGGGCGTGTGCCGTCGCTTGGGTTGGTCTGATCCAAAGGAAGGCTGGCGCCGCGTTTCATCGTCCGTGCGCACTTTCCGCGACTTGGATTCAACACTTATCGGTGCAGTTGAGAGACTGGTGGACTTCGTCACTAATCCCGAGCTCACGAAGGAAGATCTCACACACATGTAAGATTTGCGCCGTGGGAGCATTGATTTGGTTTATTGTCGCGGCAGGTTTCGCGCTACTCGAGCTTGGCGTGGGCGAATTGACGCTGCTCATGCTCGCTGCGGGTGCGTTGACAACATCGGGGGTCGCCTTATTCGACGTTCCACTTGCAGCTGAAGTCGCGGTGTTTATCGCTTCCTCGTTGCTGTTCTGGTTCTTCCTAAGGCCACGTCTGCGCAAGCGGATGGATAAGCCGCTGGTGCTCGATGAGACGCCACGCGCGCTCGTCGGAAGTCGTGCAGAGGTTGTCGAGGACATCGGCCCCGGGGGTGGGCAAGTGCGTTTCGACGGCAGCCTGTGGTCGGCACGCGCCCTGGATCCGGCAAAAACTATTCCTGCAGGTTCCCACGTGACCGTTTACGATATCGACGGACCCGTAGCCGTCGTTTGGAAGGAGTCCTAAATGGGTGGGTTAGTTACCTTCGCCGTCATACTTATTCTGTTTATCGCGCTGCTTACAGCGTCGATCAAACTGATTCCGCAGGGAGAAGCTGCGGTTATTGAGCGTCTGGGACGCTACACGCGCACTGCGTCCGGTGGGTTGACGTTCCTGGTGCCGTATATCGACCGCATCCGTGCGCGCGTAGACACGCGTGAGCGCGTGGTGTCGTTCCCGCCCCAGGCAGTAATTACCCAGGACAACCTGACCGTGGCGATTGACACGGTGGTGACGTTCCAGATCAACGAGCCTGCGAAGGCCATCTACGGCGTGGACAACTACCTCGTCGGTGTGGAGCAGATTTCGACGGCAACGCTGCGTGACGTCGTTGGTGGCATGACGCTTGAGGAGACGCTGACCTCTCGCGAAACCATTAACCGCCGCCTGCGCGGTGAGCTAGATGCTGCGACCGCAAAGTGGGGCCTGCGCATTAGCCGCGTGGAGCTCAAGGCGATTGATCCGCCACCGTCGATTCAGCAGTCCATGGAGATGCAGATGAAGGCGGACCGCGAAAAGCGCGCGATGATCCTCACCGCTGAAGGTAAGCGCGAGTCCGACATCAAAACCGCTGAGGGTGAAAAGCAGGCTCGCATTCTTTCTGCCGAGGGTGAGAAGCACGCAGCGATTCTCGCCGCTGAGGCTGAGCGTCAAGCAATGATGCTGCGCGCCGAAGGTGAGCGTGCCGCGAAGTACCTCGCTGCGCAGGGTGAAGCGCGTGCGATCCAAAAGGTGAACGCCGCGATTAAGTCCTCTGGAGTGACGCCGGAACTCCTGGCATACCAGTACCTGGACCAGTTGCCGAAGATTGCCAACAACGAGGCGGCCACGATGTGGATGATTCCGTCCCAGTTCGGCGATTCGTTGCAGCAGTTTGCCAAGGCGTTTGCCAACAAGGACGACGACGGAGTGTTCCGCTACGAGGCGGCGCAGGTTGACGAGCGCGATCTTGAGATGGCCGATGAGGGCAATCCGGAGCGTTGGTTCGACACCTCGACCGACCCGGAGCTAGCCAAGGCGCTTGCAGAGGCCCGCGCGGTGGCGAACAAACACGTAGACGATCCAGATCCGACCCAACCTACCGCTGGCACGGCTTCCAGCGACTCGGGGTTGCGAGAGATCAGTGCCCCTGCGAACAAGCCGACCGATTTCGGGTTCAATGACCAGGTGTCGAACCCGCTTAATCAGCCAGATCAGCAGCCCGAGTAATCAGGTTGAGGGCCAGTTGCCAGCCGGCTTGTTCGGCTGGCCATCCCGCTGCCTGGAGCCTCTGGCTGATTGCCTGCTTGGATATGCCGAGCTCGGCTGCTGCTTCATTCTGATTCAGCCCGCGGCGCACGAGCGAGGTCGCTTCTCGTCCCTCGAATGTCCGCTTGTGCAGCACGTGGGCTAGCAGGGCGAATGCGGCAGCGATATCCGCAGCCTCAGTAGTTGCGCCTTGCTTGTCGACGACCACACGCACCTGGCCTGCTTTCACCCCAACCGCCTTTGAGGCAGCTTTCAAGGCATCGCTGTTGCTTGCAGCGACCCCTAGGCCGATGGCCCAGTTGCCGTCGGAGAGCAGCGCCATGATCAGGTTTAACGAAGCCTCAGCGTCATCCACCAGGGTGCGGATATCTTCAACACCGAGCACTTCAAACGGGCTGATGCCTGGGAGAGTGCCAAGCGCCTCCGCGGAACGCTCGACGACGGCAGCACGCCCTTTTTCGCGGCCCCTGTATTTCGCATGCACGGCAATCATGGCTGCCAATACTACGCGGGTCTACCCGTGAGCCTTTACTTACGCGCCGGAAGTCGTGCGTCGAGAATCAACCCGCTAAGGCCAATCACTGCCAATACAGCCATCACTGCGATGACCACAGGGTTTGCCTCACCCGTGAGGGTGTCGCCAAAGATAGTGACCAACACGGTTCCTGGAAGTGAACCCGCAAACGTTGCGATGGCAAACGGCAACACCGGAACGCGCGTGAGCGCTGCTGCGTAGTTGAGGACGGAAAATGGAACGGCTGCAATGAGGCGCAGGCTGAAAATCGCGAGCCAGCCGCGTTCTTCGAGGCGCCGGTTGATCTGCTCAACAGCAGGATGTGTCAGTCGCGCTTCTACCCAATCCCGCAGCAGAGTGCGCACGATCAACAGTGAGATAACTGCGCTGACTGTCGTCGCGGTAATCGCGATCAGGATCCCTTGTACCGAACCGAAAAGAATGCCGGCAGAGACGGTCATCACGGTGCGCGGGATAGGGAATTGGGTAATCAAGATATAGAGCAGCCAGAACGCTACTGGGAACCAGGGGCCGAGTGTGTCAGCCCAGGTGCGAAGTGTGGAGAGTGGTGGGACGTCGAGAAACACCCAGCCCGCTATGAACACGACGATAAGCGCTGCGAGTACGAGCTTGTTGCGGGCGGAACCCGATATCTTGGGCATACGCACTCCTCGAGCATGTCTGTAAATATAAATGTCCCGCTCCGCAGTTCTATTGACTGCTGAGCGGGACTTATCTGTGCCCGGAGGGGGACTTGAACCCCCACGTCCGTTAATAGGACACTAGCACCTCAAGCTAGCGCGTCTGCCATTCCGCCACCCGGGCTAGGGTGTTTGTTCAGCCTCTCGGCTGGGCACCTGCACTACTATAGGGTCGGTTCTTGCAGGTACCAAATCGCCAGCATAACGCGCAGATTCTGCTAAATTTTGCGGGGTGATAGCTCCACCGCGCAGAATGCTGACGTACCGCTGGTTCGTCCCACAAGTTCCGCCTGCTCATGACCCCGCCCGGCTCCACCCGGCGCGATGGGAGGAAGGTAACCGGGTCGTTCGGGACATGGTTTCCGCGTATCCGGGTGTGCTCGCGCTGCATATTCTGAGCTACCTTTTTGGCTCCGGTATCGCAGCGTTCGTGCCGGTGGTGGTCGGCATGATCGTGGACGGTCTCCTTGGCGAAGAAACGTTTAACGCGTGGTGGCTGTTTGCGGTACTGGTGGGCATTTTTGTTTTGTCGTTCATCGGTGAGGCAACCGGCGACGGCCTTGCGGCAGCGTCGGTTGGCCGGGTTACCCACAACGCCCGGTTACACTTATCCTCCGGAGTGCTGCGCGATGGTGCAGGCGCGATGAGCCCGGGTACGGTGCTCAACACGATCGATGCAGACGCAAGCACGGTCGGACGGTACCGCGAACTGCTGTCGTTTCCGCTTATGGCGATCGGTTATGCCGCGGGTGCAGTGGTGGCGATGTGGTCTGTGTCCCCGTGGGTGGCACTTGCCATTCCGGTTAGCGCGATGATCATTGGGCTTTTTGCGGCGTGGACCGCAGGACCAGTGACGCGGATCTCGTTGAAGCGTCGCGCTGCGGAAGCGGATGTCGCGGGCTTGGCCACGGATGTCTCTCAAGGCATTCGTGCTGTGAAGGGCCTTGGCGCGGGTGCATCTGTTGCACAACGTTTTGCAGTTGAGACGGCCAACGCCAGGACATTGATCTTGAAGCACCTGAAGGTTGAAGTCGGGCTGGGCTTTGTTCGTCTTGTGGTGGCTTGGCTGTGCAATCTGGCGATCGTGGCACTTGCTGCCTGGTTGACGCTTCGCGGAGAGATCACGCCTGGGCAGATGACATCGGTTGCGCTGCTAGTGCCGCCTGCGCTGAATATGGCGGGATTTGCCTTCGGTGACCTAGCTAGTGGGTGGGGCAGGGCGGTTGCCAGTGGCAAGCGCATCGTGGAGTTGCACCATGCAGCCGAAAAGGTGTCTGAGCCGCAGCCAACCTCCAACGCGATCCCCGGTCCAGGGCTGTGGATCCTCGCTCCGGATGAGCGATCGTTTGCGGTCGTTGAGGCATGGGCGGAGCGTGAGGGGGTGCTGTTCCCACCGCACACCGTTAACGTGTTTGAGGGCACGATCGCGGATAACGTGAATCCGCGCGGTGATTTGCCGGCAGTCGTCGTCAAGCAGGCGCTCGCTGCGGCGCATTGCCAGGACATTCTGCGTCGCCTCGGAGGTGTCCGAGAGAACGGTGAATTGCCTGATGCGCCGCTGGGGGAGGCGGGGCTGAATTTGTCGGGCGGGCAGCGGCAACGTGTGGCACTTGCACGCGCACTCGCAGCGGATCCGGACGTGCTCATTTTGGACGACCCAACAACAGGGCTGGACTCTGTCACCCAAGCTGACGTCGTTGCGGCGGTTAAGACGCTACGCGCGGACAAAACAACCATAGTGATCACTGGAAATGCCGCGTGGCGCTCTGCAGGTAACGCATTGGAGGTGCAGTAAATGAAGCGTGAATACGAGCGCGTCGATGCCGTTGCCCCCGCTGGGGTGAAGGAGACCTTCGCGTACCTTGCGGAACTGCCGAACGCACTGGATCGTCGGTGGTGGGTAATGCTGTTGAGTATCCAGGCTGTGATCGTTGCTGTGAACACTACACAGTCGAACCTGTTTGGGCGCAGCGTTGACCCGTTGATCGGTGGCTCGATACCCGGGCTCGGCTCTGGCAGCAGTGCTTTTATTTGGGCCATCGCATTGGCAATGTTGTGCATGCTGATCGAGCTGTCCCTCCGTGGTCTGGGCAACTATGTGGTGGGCCAGAAGGTCGCCCGTGCGTCCATCGATCTGCGCCGTCGTTGCCTCGACGCTATCTTGCGCGCGCCTGTGCCGCGGGTGATGGAGTTGGGCACCGGCAACGTGATTACGCGCATGACGAAGGACATCGATGATGTGGTGCAAACGATCACCGCGATCGGATCCAGGGTCCTCACCACAGCCTTCGTGTTTCCGATTACCTTTCTCGGGCTTTTGCTTATCGACGTCCGCTTTGCCCTCATCCTCGTCATAGTCGGTATCTGCACGTACCCGTTCGCGCGAGCCGTTGTGCGTGCAATCCCTGCTGCGTCGAACGCAGTGAGTGTGGCGGAGGCTCGTAGAAACGCAGTGCTGCTTGATACGGTGCGTGGCCTGCCGACGCTTCGCGCGTTCGGACTAGAACGTTGGGCGCTTGGGCGCATGCGTCGCACCTCCTGGGGTGCGGTGGAGGCGACGATGGATCGTGTGCCCTGGTTCATTCGTCTCATGGGCATCGGACAGTTCGCCTTCGCAGCATGGGTGCTGCTCACTCTTGGTGTGGGTGCCTGGTTGGTGTCTACAGGCGCTGTGACACCTGGGGAGGCCAGCGCTGCTGTGTTCATGGTGATCCGTGCTGAGGTTGTCGTGTTTAATGCGCTGTTTTTCATCGGAGAGCTCCAAAGCGCCGCCACGTCTGTTGGGCGCGCGGTGAGTTTGGCCAAACTGGCGGACGGCCGAGCGGCCACCGTGGTACCCGATGACCTCGATGCGCCTGAAGACGTTGAGATCAACCACGTGTCCTTTGCCTACCCCGGCGGAGCTAACGTTCTTGAGGACCTTTCGGTGACGCTCGCAGCGGGCACGACGACGGCGCTCGTCGGCACTTCTGGCGCGGGCAAATCCACGCTGGCAGCGCTTATCGCAGGCTTGGTGGAGCCGACTTCGGGGAGCATCCGAGTTGGTAGGGTAGATACCTCCCAAGTCAGCGACGTCTGGACTGCGAAGAACGTCACCCTGCTCACCCAGGACGTGCATATCTTCGCGGGCACGCTGCGCGAAGACCTGTCTATGGCTGCTCCGGAAAGTGACGACACTGTTTTGCTCAATGCGCTCGCCAGTGTCGGGTTGGATCCGAACAGCACGCAGTTTGCCCGACTCTTCCCCAATGGGATCGACACCGCTGTGGGAGCAGGCGCAGATAACCTCCCACCCGAGGTGGAGCAACAGGTCGCGCTCGCGCGTGTGGCTTTGGCAGGTCCGAAGATCCTCATCCTGGACGAAGCGACAGCAGAGGCGGGCAGTGATGCCACAAACACGCTCGAAGATGCTGCTGCAAGGATTACTGAAGGCACGACGGCGTTGGTTGTCGCGCATCGCCTCGATCAAGCTGCAACCGCTGATCGCATCCTGGTAATGGAAGCAGGACGCATTATCGAAGACGGCACCCATGCCGAGCTTCTTGCTGCCGGTGGGAGATACGCACAACTCTTTGAGGCGTGGAGTGGCGAGGGTCACTGATTTTCAGGTAGGAATGGGTCTATGACTGCATCCTATGTTTCAGACCGTTTCCCCGGCCCCGACCCATATGCGCCCCTGGCGGACGTGCCTTCGTTCACGGTGACCTCGGATGACATTGTTGACGGCGAGCGTCTCAACGACACACTTGCCGGCGATAACGCCACCAGCCCGCAGCTTGCGTGGGAAGGTGCGCCTGAGGGGACGAAGACCTACGCAGTGACGTGCTTCGACCCGGACGCACCAACCGCGTCGGGTTTTTGGCACTGGTCCGCGTTCAACATCCCGGCAGATATTACCGAGCTGCCTGCTGGCGCAGGCGCCAAGGAGGACCTGGGCGTCGGCGCGGTTGTGCTCACCGGTGATTCCGGAGTTAAAGGGTTCTACGGTGCAAACCCGCCGGCAGGCCACGGGCCGCACCGCTACCTGTTCGTAGTCCACGCGGTGGACACGGAATTGCCGGCAGATCAGATCGCGAACCCAACGCAGCTCGGGTTCAACCTGAACTTCCACTCGTTGGGCCGGGCAATCATCTGGGGTTGGTACGAGAACCAGTAGTATTCGGCGAATGGTACCTGTGCAGCTTCGCGTCGGCGGCGCCTTTTTAGGTATTGCCGCCGCACTCGTCCTCTATGCAGTCGTCGGATTTACCCGTGGTGATGAGGGGTTTGTGATCACCCCTCAGGTGCTCACGGTGCTTGTGGCTGTCGCTCTCGTCGGTGCGTTTGCGACCACGAACAAAGAGCAGCAAGGCTCGCGCACGCAGGTTATCGCCCTTTTCATCGCGATCGTCTTGATCGGCCTTGGGGTAATTTTGCCGAACACCGCATTATTCACGACGACGCCGGTGTGGCTTGTCGCTTGGGCTATCGCCGCGGGCTTCTGCGCCGTGATTCTACGGCGCAGCGTGCAACCGAAGGCCTAGAGCGCTTTCCACTCAAGCCCACTGCCCACGGCCTGCTCAATAGAGTTCAGACCGTGGGCCTTAATCTGTGCAGCAATGCCCCGGTGGATATCCCGGATCCAACCCGGGCCGCCGTAGATGAATGGCGTGTAGCCCTGCAACAGATTGGCACCTGAAGTGATGCGTTCCCACGCCTGTTGGGGTGTGGAGATACCGCCAACACTGATGATCGCCAATTGGCCGCCGATGCGGTCGTAGAGGCGCTTGAGCACCTCGAGTGAGCGTGCCGCAACGGGTGCACCAGAGATGCCACCCGCACCCATGGCTGCAACCTCGTCTGCATTGGTGTGCAGCCCGTCGCGGGAGATCGTGGTGTTGGTCGCCACGATGCCGTCGAGTCCAAGTTCGACAGCGAGGTCTGCAACAGCGTCGATGTCCTCGTCCGAAAGATCTGGCGCGATCTTGACCAGCACCGGGGTGGTGGCCGACTCTTTCACCACGGAAAGGATGGGGCGAAGCTCCTCCACCGCCTGCAGGTCGCGAAGACCCGGCGTGTTCGGGGAGGACACGTTGACCACGAGATAGTCGGCCAGCGGGCCAAGGGCGGTAGCGGTTGCGCGGTAGTCGGCGACAGCGTCTTCGGCGGTCTTGTTCTTGCCGATGTTAATCCCGACGATGTCGTCGGACTTCCTGCTGCGCAGGTTATCTGCGACAACGAGTGCACCCTTGTTGTTGAACCCCATACGGTTCAAAATTGCCTTGTCCGCGGGAAGGCGGAACAGGCGTGGGGCGGGATTACCCGGCTGCGGCTTCGGAGTCACCGTGCCCATCTCTGCGTAGCCGAAGCCAACGGCGCCCCAGGCGTCGATAGCTTCAGCGTTTTTATCAAACCCAGCCGCAAGTCCGAGCGGGGCAGGGAAGTCAACGCCGAACACTGTCTGGCGCAGCACGGGGTCGTGGACGCGTACAACCTTCTCGAGTGCGCGGTTGATGGGACTCGCGGCATCCAGCACACGCAGGCCACCGCTGATGATGCCGTGGATGCGCTCCGGCGGGATGCGGAACATCAGTTGCAGGGCGCGGTCGTAAAGACTCATGTTGGTCTCCTAGTTAATCTGCTCGTCGGGTGCGACGATTTGGATGCCATCGCCGGTGGCGGATGCGAGGACGACGGTGCCGTCATCAAGCGAAATGATGCTCTGAGCGTTCGCGACAGTGGCGAAACTCTTCTTTTCGATCGGCACACCCTGGGAGATGTCGTATCCGGTTGCGGTGTTTTCAGCCAAGGAACTTACCCATGCAAGGCGTTGCGACGAATCCCACGCGACGTCCCACGGGCCTTCCGGCACAGGTGCGCTCTGCTGGAGACGAATGATGTCGTCGGTGGTGTAGACGTGGATCTGGTTGCCGGTGGAGTCGGCGGCGAGCACAAGCCCGTGCTCGCCTGCGGCAACCTTGCCCACGCCGAGGCCAACACGCAGCGTGCCGCCCTGGCGGGAGCCCTGCCAGTCGATGTCCTGGATGGTGGTGTCGAAGCTGCTGATGCGAACTACCGCGTCATCTTGGCCGTCGAGGGCGACCGCCTGCAGCTGGTCGGTCTCGCGGGCAACATCGATCGTGTCCGACAGTTCCCCGTCCTTAAACACCCACACTTTGCGCTCTGTATCGCTTGCAGCGAGCACTTCACCGCTGGAAACAACAGTCGCCGAAGTCACCGGAAGGTCGGTGCTAATAGTTTGCGCGGCTTGGCCGAAGACGTTGACAGCCCCATCACACGCCACTGCGAACGACCCATCGCTGGCAGATACATCCCCGCACGACGCGTCGAGTGGATGCTCTTCAGCCTTGCCGTTGGCAATGTCGTCGATCGACCCAATCAGTAGAGCGTTTTCTGTGCGCACCCCGACAACACCGTTTGTCGTGTCGAGGTCGCGCACAGCCTCAAACTGCACTACACGCCCAGCCGGGTTCTCGCTCGCAGGGGACTGGGCGGGTTCGGCGCTGCCCATGTTGGCTGCGGCGTCGCCACCCGCCTCCTCGATTTTTGCGTTCGGGGTGGCGCTGCATGCTGCCAGCGCGAGCGGTAACACCGCGCTAAGGCAGAGTGCGGCAGTAAAACGGGAAGCAGTACGTCGAACAATCACGCACGTAAGCCTAGCAATCAGCCTGCTGCGTTCAGTGATCAAGCGCGGTGCGGAGTAGGGTGTGCAGCCATGATGTCGTGGCTACAGGTGATCGTCCTCTCCATCGTGCAGGGCTTGACGGAGTTTCTCCCGGTGTCCTCGTCGGGTCACCTCCGTATCGTCTCGGAGCTGTTCTGGGGGGAGGACGCTGGCGCAAGTTTTACCGCTGTGATCCAGCTCGGTACCGAGCTTGCCGTACTTGTGTACTTTGCCAAGGACATTTGGCGGATTCTCACCGCGTGGTTCGCTGGACTGTTCGACAAGGCCAAGCGAGGGTTTGATTACCGCATGGGCTGGATGGTCATCGCCGGCACGATCCCAGTCGGGTTGGCAGGTGTGTTGCTGAAGGACCTGATTCGCGAAAACTTCCGCAACTTGTGGATCACCGCGACCGTGCTCATTTTGTTCTCTCTGGTGTTCATTCTTGCGGAACGCCGCGGCAAAAAGTCTCGTGGGTTTGAGGAACTGACCATGAAGGACGCCGTTCTCATGGGCCTGTGGCAGTGCCTAGCGCTGATTCCTGGTGTGTCGCGCTCCGGCGGAACGATCTCGGGTGGTTTGTTCCTCAACCTCGACCGCGAGGTTGCTACCCGGTTTAGCTTCCTTCTGGCTATCCCCGCGGTACTCGCGTCTGGTCTGTTCTCCTTGCCCGATGCGTTTGACCCGCAAGCGGGACAGGCTGCCTCCGGAATGCAGCTGCTTGTCGGCTCCGGAATTGGCTTTATCGTCGGTTACATCTCCATTGCGTGGTTGCTGAAGTTCGTTTCTAACCACTCGTTTGCCTGGTTCGCTGCCTACCGCATCCCACTCGGTGTCATTGTGATGATTCTGCTTGGCACTGGTGTCATGCAGCCTGTGTAGGGTTGGGCGCATGCAAGCTTGGCCGAACCCAATTGTTCCTAACGTTGCCGGCACTTCGGTGCCGCTGAAGCTCTACGACACCGCTGATCAGCAGGTGAAACCTGTGGATACCACGCCGGATGCGAAGGGCGAAGTGGGGTTGTATGTCTGCGGTATCACTCCATACGACTCGACCCACCTGGGACACGCTGCCACCTATCTCACATTCGACCTTGTGCAGCGTCAGCTGATCGCTAACGGTCACAAGGTGCACTATGTACAGAACATCACCGATGTTGATGACCCTCTGTTCGAGCGCGCCGAGCGTGACGGTGTGGATTGGCGCGAACTCGGCTCAAGCCAGATCGATCTGTTCCGCAGTGACATGGAGATTCTCTCCGTCATCCCGCCGCGCGATTACATCGGCGCGATGGAGTCTGTCGATGAGGTCATCGAGATGGTGCAGAAGCTTCTCGACGAAGGCGTGGCCTACACACTCGACCAGGGCGATGTGTATGCCTCGATCGATGCAACCGAGCAGTTTGGCTACGAGTCGAACCTCGACCGAGCAACGATGGAGGAGTACTTCGCTGAACGCGGTGGTGACCCGGAGCGTGAAGGCAAGCGCGACAAGCTTGACGCGCTGATCTGGCGTGGTCACCGTGAGGGCGAGCCAGCCTGGGACTCGCCGTTCGGCCTAGGTCGTCCGGGATGGCACGTAGAGTGCTCCGCGATTGCGACGAACCGCTTAGGAGCAAGTTTCGCGATCCAAGGTGGTGGTTCGGACCTGGCGTTTCCGCACCACGAGTTCTCAGCCGCGCACGCAGAGGCCGCGCTGCACGTGGACCGGATGGCCGGCCACTATGTGCACGCGGGCATGATCGCACTTGATGGTGTGAAGATGTCGAAGTCACTAGGTAACCTCGTCTTTGTTCACAAGCTCACCGAGCAAGGCCACGAGGCTTCCGCGATCCGGCTGGCGGTGTTTTCCCAGCACTACCGGGAAGACCGTGATTTCTCCGACGCGATTCTTCACACTGCTGAGGAGCGACTCGACCGGTGGCGTGAGGCTCTGGCGAACGAGGTGTCTGAAGACGAGGCGCTCGGTGTCGTCGATAAATTGCGCGCTGCGCTGGCAGACGACCTTGACACGCCCACAGCTCTTCGTGTGGTCGATGAAGCACGGGGCGACTACGACGGTGTGATTGCAACAGCACTTGATGGACTGCTTGGTGTGCATCTCTAGGCCTCATCCAGCACAATGGTGGTCATGAGCGCAGCAGCACACACGATTCGTGCCCAGTTCCAGCCTGAAGTCGACGAGTTTATCGATGACCTGACGATGTTCGCCTCAGGCTCCTACCTTTCTGAGGAAGACAAGGAGTTGTGGGACGAGCCATTCGACCCGTCCGTGTTGCCTGAGTTGCGGAAAATGCTCGAGCAGTACCTCGACGAGGTCGACGCACTCGGTTCCCAGCCAGAGGACCAGCAACTGGTGGGGCTAGTTGGCCCGTTCTACGAGCGCTTGGAGGCGTTCAATGTCCGTCATGCGGACGCGGTGCTTGAGCCAGAAGAAAAAGCAGATATTGAGACGCTCGTGATTCGGGTGTGCACCGCGGCGGGCGCGACCGATGAGGCGCTAGACGCGCTGCCGGAATTTGAGTAGGCAGCGTCCGGCGGCTGTCTTCTGGGATATGGACGGCACGCTGATAGACACAGAGCCGCTCTGGGGACAGGCGACCTACGAGTTAGGGGAGTTGCTTGGTCGGCCGCTGACCCCAGAGGTTCGCGAGCGCACCATTGGCGGGAGTTTCCCGAACACGCTTCGCATTGTGGCGCAGTGGGCGGGGCACACACTGACTGACGGCGACGAACAGCGATATAAAGATTGGATGTTCGGTCGAATGGCTGAACTGTTTTCTGCAGGTATCGAATGCAACCCAGGGATTCTTGAAGTGCTGCAGTCGCTGAAGGAAGACCACATGCCCATGTTCGTGACGACGAATACTGAACGCGTCCTGGCAGATCCGTGCATTGATGCGATTGGGCGTGCGTTCTTCACCGGCACCATTACTGGCGACGAAGTGATCCACCCGAAACCTGCCCCCGACATGTACCTCGAAGCAGCCCGGCGCGTCGGCGCCGCTCCGCAAGACTGTCTCGTGGTCGAGGACTCGTTCAGTGGCATGTCAGCTGCGGCTGCAGCGGGATGTGCAGTGTTGGGGCTCGCGGATCATGTACCTGCCGGTGTGTATCGGTTTGATCCCCACCTGTTTGTGGGGGCCAGTGCCGACGACGTTTACCGCTGGTTTGCTGCAGCCTGCAGCGCGTAGGTGTCACGCGCACAATCGTCGAGAGGCTTCGCTTTGCTACGTATAGTGGTGTGCCATGAGCACTCGTATTGAAGAAGACCTGCTTGGCAAGGCTGAAGTCCCCGCTGATGTGTACTACGGAGTGCATACGCAGCGAGCAGTAGACAACTTCAAGTTGTCGGCCAGCACCCTGAACGATTTGCCGGAGTTCATCCGTGGCATGGCCCAAGTCAAGAAAGCTACCGCTATTGCGAACCGTCGCCTGCATGTGTTGCCGCGCGAGAAAGCCGAAGCAATTGCGTGGGCCTGCGACCAGATTCTGGATGAGGGACGCTGCATGGATCAGTTCCCGATCGACCTATTCCAGGGTGGCGCGGGTACCTCGGCAAACATGAACACGAACGAGGTGGTGGCTAACCTCGCACTGGAATACGTTGGTGCTGAGAAGGGCTCCTACGACATCATCAATCCGAACGATGATGTGAATATGTCCCAGTCCACCAACGATGCGTACCCGACTGGTCTGCGTCTCGGTGTGTACTACGCGGTGCAGGGCTTGCTTGAGGAGCTCGACGAGCTGCAGAAGGCACTGCGCGCGAAAGGCGACGAGTTTTCCGACATCATCAAAATGGGTCGTACTCAGTTGCAGGACGCGGTTCCGATGACGCTGGGTCAGGAATTCACTGCGTTTGGCGCAAACCTCAATGAAGAGCAGCGCACCATCAGCAACGCTGCAACCTCGTTGCTGGAAGTCAACCTTGGCGCAACCGCAATCGGTACGGGAATTAACACTCCGAACGGCTACAAAGATCAGGTTGTCACGGCACTTCGCGAGGTCACCGGCCTGGACATCCAGGCCTCTCCGGATCTGATCGAAGCCACTTCGGATACCGGCGACTACGTCATGATGCACGGCGCTATCAAGCGTGCGGCAATGAAGCTCTCCAAGATGTGTAACGACCTGCGCCTGCTGTCGTCCGGTCCTCGCGCTGGTCTGAACGAGATCAACCTTCCGGAGCGCCAGGCTGGTTCCTCGATCATGCCGGCCAAGGTCAACCCGGTTATCCCGGAGGTTGTCAACCAGGTGTGCTTCAAGGTCTTCGGCAACGACGTGACGGTCTCCATGGCTGCTGAGGCAGGTCAGCTCCAGCTCAACGTCATGGAGCCGGTCATTGCTCAGTCCTTGTTTGAGTCGATCCGTCTGCTGGCCAATGCGGCACGTACGCTGCGCGAGAAGTGCGTTGTGGGCATCACTGCGAACAAGGACGTGTGCGAGGCTTACGTGACTAACTCGATCGGCATCGTCACCTATCTCAACCCGGTGATTGGTCACCATAACGGCGACATCATTGGCCGTGAGGCTGCTTCCACCGGTAAGAGTGTCTATGACCTGGTGCTGGAGAAGGGCCTTATTGAGGAAGAGGATTTGAAGCGGTTGCTGAGCAAGGAAAACCTCATGCACCCGGAATTCCGCGGCAAGCTCTACGTTGATGAGGACGACGCTCAGTAGGTTTTAAAACCGCATTTCCTTCCGCGTCAGCGGTGAACCGGGGCAGGGTGGTAGCCAATCTCACACCTGCCCCGTTTCCTTTTGGTGTGATCAATACGGGATAATGGCGGAAGTTCTTACTAACCCGTAATGAAGGAGCGCACACCATGTTGGTTGCCCTGCACACCCTCATTCTTTTTGGGGCAATCGTGTTGGGTGCACGCATTGGCTCGATCGCGATCGGTTTCGCCGGGGGATCGGGGGTGCTGCTTCTCGGCGCAACCGGTATGCCGGTCACCGCAGATGCAATTCCGTTCGATGTCATCGGCATCATCATGTGCGTTATCGCAGCTATCTCCGCAATGCAGCTCGCGGGTGGCATGCAGTATCTCGTGGATCTTGCGGAGCGACTCTTACGCAGGAACCCTAAGCGCATCACTGTGTACGCCCCGATGGTGACGTGGTTGATGACAGTCTTCGCGGGAACGGGGCATACGGCATTTTCCACGATGCCGGTTATTACAGAGGTAGCTAAGGAAGGAAACGTTCGTCCTTCACGCCCCTTGTCAGCGGCCGTGATCGCTTCACAGATGGCGATCGTCGCTTCACCAATCTCTGCAGCAGTTGTGTTCATGGCGTCAGCGCTGGAACCGCTTGGGGTGGGGTATCTCCAGATTCTTGCGGTGATGCTTCCTGCGACGTTCCTCGCAATTTTCCCGACGGCGTGGGTTGCCAACCATATGGGCAGTGAGCTTGACGACGACCCGGTGTACCTCAAACGCAAGGCCGCTGGACTCGTCGCAACGCATCAAGCTCATGACGATTACGTTGCCGCACCAGGAGCGAAGCGCTCGGTCGCTATCTTTCTGGCAGCGATCGTCATTGTGATGGTCTACGCAACGCTGATTTCGGATCAGATCGGTCTGATTGCGGAGCCAACAGTGCCGCGTAACGAGGCAATTATGGCCATCATGCTCAGCGCCGCGGTCGTCATCGTCATGAGCACCCGCACTGCTGCCGCGGAGATTCTGAACACCCAAGTCTTTCGATCCGGCATGTCCGCATGTGTCTGCGTTCTCGGCGTGGCGTGGCTGGGTACGACGTATATCAACTACTACATCGACGACATCCAAAACATCGCCGGTAACGTGCTGACCTCAAAACCCTGGCTGCTTGCGGTCGTGCTCTTTGTCGCCGCATCACTGTTGTATTCACAAGCCGCTACGGCGAAAGCGCTCATCCCCGCCGCATTGGCGATAGGGGTCAGCCCACTCACGGCACTTGCAGCATTCCCGGCGGTCTCCGCACTATTCGTCCTGCCCACGTACCCAACGCTGCTCGCGGCAGTAGAGATGGACGACACGGGCTCGACCCGCATTGGCAAGTATGTGTTTGACCACCCATTCCTCGTCCCCGGAGTGGTCTGCATTTTAGTCAGCGTAATCCTGGGATACCTCATCGGTGCGGCGGTAGTGTGAGATGCATGACTGCACAACCGTTGACTGACGTCGAAATCGCTCAAGCACACGAACTCGAACCCATCACCGACATTGCCGCCCGGGCCGGCGTGGATGAGGACGCGCTCATCCCGTACGGCAAGTACATGGCTAAGGTGGACATCAACAAAACCCCGAAGGGCAAGCCGGGCAAGCTCGTCCTGGTGACCGGTGTGTCCCCAACCCCGGCTGGCGAGGGCAAGTCCACCATGCTGATCGGTCTGACCGATGCATTGGCAAAGCTTGGCCACAAGGCGATGGTGGCGCTTCGCGAGCCTTCGCTCGGCCCGGTCATGGGCGTCAAGGGCGGTGCAGCAGGTGGCGGCTACTCCCAGGTCGTTCCGATGGAGCAGATCAACCTGCACTTCACCGGTGACTTCCACGCCATCACCAGCGCCAACAACACCCTGGCTGCGCTGATCGACAACCACATCCATCAGGGCAACGAGCTCAACATCGACCCGCGTCGCGTGACCTGGCAGCGTTGCGTGGACGTGAACGACCGCGTGCTGCGCAACGTCATTACCGGCCTCGGCGGCCCGACCTCGGGTGTTCCGGCAGAAACCGGCTTCACCATCACGGCTGCGTCCGAGATTATGGCGATCCTTGGCCTGGCCACGGACCTGGAGGACCTGAAGCGTCGCCTCGCAGCGATCACTATTGGCCTGACGTACGACGGCAAACCGGTCACTGCCGGCGAGATCGGAGCACAGGGCGCGATGGCCGCTCTACTCAAGGACGCTGTGAACCCGAACCTGGTTCAGACGCTCGGCGGCACCCCGGCGTTTATCCACGGCGGACCGTTTGCCAACATCGCACACGGCTGCAACACCCTCATCGCTACCCGCACGGCACTCGACTATGCCGACATCGTGCTCACCGAGGCCGGCTTCGGTTCTGACCTGGGTGCGGAGAAGTTCTTCGACATCAAGGCACGCTACGGTGATCTGGATGTCGCAGGTGCGGTGATCGTCGCTACGATCCGCTCGATCAAGCACCACGCTGGCATTGCGAAGGAAGACCTTAAGGCTGAAAACGTCGATGCGCTGGCAGAGGGCATCGTGAACCTGGAGCGCCACGTGGAAAACGTGCGCAAGTTCGGCGTCACCCCGGTGGTTGCACTCAACCGGTTTGTCACCGATACCGACGCCGAGCTCGATTTCGTGCGTAACTGGGCAGAGTCCAAGGGCATCGCGCTTGCCGACGCCAACGTGTGGGCCGAAGGCGGCGCCGGCGCCACCGAGCTCGCTGAAACCCTGCTGGCGAACCTCACCGAGGGCGAATCGCACCCGCTGTACGACCCAGCTGAGGGCGTGGAGAAGTCCATCGAAACCATCGCCAAGGAGATCTACCGCGCAGGCGAGGTGCAGTACTCCGCTGCAGCTCTGAAGGACCTAAAGACGTTGAAGGACAACGGCTTTGACAACCTGCCGGTCTGCGTGTCCAAGACGCAGTACTCCTTCTCCGACGACCCGACGGAGCTCGGTGCGCCAGAGGGCCACACCCTGCACGTTCGCAACCTCATTCCGCGCACCGGCGCAGGCTTCGTCCTCGCACTGACCGGTGATGTGATGACCATGCCTGGCCTGCCGAAGAAGCCGGCAGCCAACAACATCGACGTCGACGAGAACGGCGTGGTCAGCGGACTGTTCTAGTCCGTTTCCGGTCCCGGCTCCTCCTCTGCGCGGGAGCCGGGCCAACCGGGATACTCGGGTGGTGTGCCGCCAAACGCTGGACACAGTGATTGGAAGGCGCACCACCCGCAAAGCTTTGACTGCTGTGGACGGAACGAGCCGGCTTTGCCGTCGGCTTCGATCTTCCACCACAACTCCGCCAGGTCGCGCTCGAAGTACTCCAGCTCCTCGCGTGAAGGGGTGAGGATCATTGAGTCCATCACCTTCAGGTACATCAGTTTCAGCTGGGTCGGCACAACGCCGAAGAGCCGCCAGTACACCAGCGCATAAAACCGCATCTGAAACTGCGCGTCCTGGGAGTAGCGGGGCAGTGGCTTCTTGCCGGTCTTGTAGTCGACAACACGCACCTCGCCGGTCTGCGCGATGTCCACCCGGTCGATGAACCCGCGCACGGGAACCCCGTTGGGCAACGTGAAATCAACCGGCATTTCTTGCGCGTGCGCGTCGAACCCGAGCGGGTTTTCCATGGTGAAGTAGCCACGTAGGAGCGTGCGTGCATCCACGAGCAGCTGGTAGTCGTCTTCGACGGGTTCGGCGCAGGTGGGGTCGTCGATACGCATCTGCTCCCACGTCGGCTTGAGCCGCTTCACGGCGGCGGGGTAGGTGCGCTCCTCCCTGGGCCAAGAAAACATCTCCTCCAGGACGGCGTGCACCAGGGTGCCTTTCACCTGCGCTTCCGTGGAAGGTTCCGGCAAGCGGTCGATCGCGCGGAACCTGTATTGCAGCGGGCAGCGCTTGTAATCGGACGCGCGGGAGGGGGACAGGGCGAGTGGTCGTGGCGTATTGCTGGGAGTCATGGTGCCCAACATCTTAGAGTGGGGGTATGACACAGCCGTTCATCGATTTCATCAGCCAGAGTCCATCCGCTTATCACGCGGCGGAAAACGTCGCCACAAGCCTCGAGGCAGCAGGGTTTACTCGCCGGGCATTGCTTGACGACGACGCCACCCGCCCCGGTGGCCACCTCATCATCAACGATGGCGCCGTGATTGCGTGGTGGGTCCCGGAAAACCCCAACCCGCGGTTCCGTGTTGTCGGCTCGCACACGGACTCGCCTGGCTTGATGGCCAAGCCCGATCCGGATGTCGTGCGCGAAGGGTTCCGCCAGGTTGCCACCGAGGTCTACGGCGGGCCGATCCTGGCGAGCTGGTTCGATCGCGACCTCACCTTCGCCGGTCGAGTGGTGACCACCGACCGTAAGGAACACCTCGTGAACACGGGTGCGGTTGCGCGCGTTCCCAACCTGGCTATCCACCTCTACCGGGGTGACATGCCGGAGATCGACCGCCAGGTCCACACCCAGCCGATCCTGGGTGTGGACCGTCCGCTGCTCGAGCTAGCAGCGGAGTCGGCGGGCCTTGCTGCAGACGACATCGTGGCGCACGAACTTATCACCGCGGACGCACAGCGGGGCGAGGTCATCGGTGATCTTCTGGCCGCTGGCCGCCTGGATAACCTGACCAGTGTGTGGGCGTCGCTCGAGGCAATGCTCGCAGCCAAGGAAAATGCCCAGGACATTCTGGTGCTTGCGGCGTTTAACCACGAGGAGGTGGGCTCTGCATCCACCGCCGGAGCCGGTGGCCCGATGCTGGAGCGCGTCCTGACCAAGGTGGCGGCGGCATTCGGCGAACCGTCTGAAATTCTCGCGAACTCCATCCAGGTTTCCGCCGACGCGGCGCACGCGGTGCACCCGAACTACCCGGGCAAGCACGATCCGACGCACCATCCGCTGATCAACAAGGGTCCGGTGCTGAAGATCAACGCCAACCAGCGCTACGCATCCAATGCCGCCACGGAGGCCGAGTGGATCCTGGCGTGCCGCGCAGCCGGGGTTCCGCACCAGACCTTCGTGGGCAATAACGCGGTGCCGTGCGGGTCAACGATTGGCCCGATTTCCTCGACACGTCTAGGCCTTCCGACGGTCGATGTGGGTGTGCCACTGTTGTCCATGCACTCCGCACGCGAGCTGTGCGGAGTGGACGACATGGATTACTTCGTGCGCGCACTGTCGGCTTTTTACACCGGCGCACAGTAGGGCATACTTACCGGCATGTATTCGGGACCGTTCCAGCCAGGCGACAAGGTGCAGCTCACTGACGCGAAGCGCCGCCACTTCACCATCGAGCTCAAGGAGGGTGGCCAGTTCCACTCCCACAAGGGCATCGTCAGTCACGATGACATCATCGGTGCCGACGAGGGCACGGTGGTCAAGTCCACGCTGGGCTCGGACTACCTCTGCTTCCGCCACCTCCTGGTGGATCACGTCCTGTCCATGCCGCGCGGCGCTGCGGTGATCTACCCGAAGGATGCGGCCCAGATCCTCGTTGAGGGCGACATCTTCATGGGCGCACGCGTGCTGGAGGCGGGTGCCGGCTCCGGCGCGCTGACCATGTCGCTGCTGCGCGCGGTCGGACCCGAGGGGCACGTGTACTCCTACGAGATTCGCGACGACCACCTGGCGTTCGCCAAAGACAACGTCGCTGAATACTTCGGTGGCGAACCGGAGTGGTGGACGCCGCGCCTCGGCGACTTCGGCGAGGTCACCCCGGAAGACCTCGACGGCCAAGTGGATCGCGTCATCTTGGACATGGTCGAGCCGTGGCACTTCATCGACACCGTGAAGAACGTGCTCATCCCAGGTGGTGTGTTCATGACGTACGTGGCCACCGTGCCACAGCTGATGAACATCATGGAGGCCATCCGCGAGGCGAAGTGCTTCACCGAGCCACGCGCCTGGGAAACCCTGCTGCGCGAGTGGAAGGTCGACGGCCTGGCCACCCGCCCTGAACACCGTATGAACGCGCACACCGCGTTCCTTGTATGGACCCGCAGGCTTGCTGATGGTGTGACGCCGCCGCGCCCGCAGCGTAAGGCTCGTCGATAAGCACTTGCGCCTTAGCGACGATAGGTAGGCTCGGATCCATGGTTGGACACATTGAAGACGATGCTTTCGGGCCCGAACTGCGCAACCTCAAACGCGAGAATCAAGATCTGGGGGCGCGCAACAAGCGGCTTGCGGAGCTCTTGAAGTCCAGCCGCGACAAGCTCAACGACCTTTACGTCAAGGTCGAGGAACTCGGCGAGCCGGCGTCCACCTACGGCATCTACCTCGCCCCTGGCACTCGCGATGGGGAAGCGGAGGTGCACACGTCCGGTCGGCGGATGCGTCTGAAGATCTCACCGCTGGTCGAGCCGCAAGCTCTCGTGCCGGGCACGCTTGTGCGCCTCGGCGAGGGAACCGTTGTGGTGGAGGCCTGCGGGTTTACCCCAACGGGCCAGATTGCCACGATGGTGGAACGCATCGGCACAGATCGTGCCGTGGTGGCCGACCAGCAGGGCGCGGAGTCGCTGGTCATGCTCGCCGAGCCGCTACTCAAAACCACGCGCGCAGGCGATACGGTGCTGGTGAATTCGTCCGCCGGTTACGCGTTTGAACGCATCGAGAAAACCGAGGTCAACCAACTCTCGCTCGAAGAGATCCCGGATGTGACCTACGAAGACATCGGCGGGCTGTCGTCCCAGATTGAGACGATCCAAGACTCCGTCGAGCTGCCGTTTTCACACCCCGAGCTCTACGCCGCATACGACCTCACCCCGCCGAAGGGCCTGCTGCTCTACGGCCCTCCGGGTTGCGGTAAGACGCTCATTGCAAAGGCGGTGGCGAACTCGTTGTCGCAGCGCATTGGAGACGGGGGGCAGGCGCACTTCATCAACGTCAAAGGCCCCGAGCTGCTGAACAAGTTCGTCGGGGAGACCGAACGCCGCATCCGCCTGATCTTCGAGCGCGCCCGCGAGCTCGCCTCCGAGGGCAACCCGGTCATCGTCTTTTTCGACGAGATGGAATCCATCTTCCGCACCCGCGGATCGGGTGTCTCCTCTGACATGGAGACCACCGTGGTACCGCAGCTGCTTACTGAGATCGACGGCGTGGAGGACATCGCCAACGTCATCGTCATCGGCGCGACCAACCGTGAGGAACTCATCGACCCGGCAATCTTGCGCCCGGGCCGCCTCGACATCAAGGTCCGCGTGTCGCGGCCCAACAAGGAGGAGTCGAAGGACATCCTCGCCCGCTACCTCACCGACGCGATCCCCCTTGCTGCTCCTCGCGAAGAACTTATCGACGCAGCTGCTGCCGCCATGTTCGCCCCGCGCCCCTTCGTGCGCCTCGAACTTGTCGACGGCACCGCCGAGGTACTGCACTACTCCGACTTCGTCTCTGGCGCCTTGATTGCCAATGTGGTGGACCGCGCGAAGAAGCTCGCGATCAAGGACCACCTCTCAGGTGTGTCCACCGCGGGAATCACCGCCGATCACCTGCGCGAAGCAGTACGCAACGAGCAGGACGAAAGCGAAGACATGCCGAACACTGCGAACCCAGACGAGTGGGCGCGTATTACTGGCCGCCACGGCAAACGCGTCGTCGTCGCAGAGGTCATCGGGTAGTAGTTATTCATTTTCCTCGATGAGTGCATTCTGCACCGATAACCCTTTTTCTAATCGGTCGATTCGCTCTTTGAGTACGCGGGCATTCGCGGGTGATTGAAGTAGAAAAGAGGTCTCGTTCATTGACTCGTATTCCGTGCTCGAGACAAAGTCGGCCCCCTTGCGAGACTCTGAGTAAGTCATGACTTTCATCATATGCGTCCGACAGTTTGGACGACGATCTCAACGGCATGGTCGAAGTCAGACGCGCTCAAGTGAGCAAAGCTCAGCAACAGCCCGTCGCCACCATTTGTCCACAATGCAGATTCATGGCCAGACTCGACGCCTGCCTCAAGCAGGCGTTGTTCAAACGCATCCCGTTCCTTTCGCGTGTCAAAATGCACTGCAAGGTCTGCGCCGTCGCCGGGTGCAAGTTCTGCACCGTTGACCAACGGAACCAGCCGCTCGTTGAGTACTTCGCGCCGCTTCGCCAGACCACGGTGCACAGCGCGAGATGAGCGGCGAGCGACGCCGTCGTTAAGCAAGTACGCGATGGCACGCTGTGTGACCGAAGAAACTGGCATGCCGAGGACGCTGCGAACCTCGCGCAGCACTTCTGCAGTTGCTGGCGAGGCGACGACGTAGCCGGCCGCGAGTTCCCGCGAAAGCAGCGTGGAAAACGTGCCAAGGGTGAGCACGTCCGCGCGTGTGGCCAGCGAGGACAGCGCAGGCTGTGGGGAGATGCGGTAGCGCAGTTCGGTATTGAAGTCGTCTTCGATCACCACGGTTTCGGTGCGAGCCGCCCATTCCAGGAGCTCTACGCGGCGGGCGGCGGGCATGGCGCCGCCGAACGGGTAGAGGTGGGAGGGGGTTACCAGCAGAGCGTCCAGAGTGTCAGGGAGTTCGCTGACCACAATGCCCTCGTGGTCGGTTGAGCATTCCACGACCTCGTGGCCGCCGAGCGGGATCACTCGCCTCAGGCCTGGGTGTCCGGGGTCCTCCACGCCGACGCGCAGTGCGGCACCTAGCGCGTAGAGGATGCACATCAGCCCTTCGCGTGAGCCGCCGGTGACCACGATCTGATCCGGAGAAACGTGCATGCTGCGTGCAAGACGGAGGTGTTCAGCCACCGCGTGGCGTAGCTCTGGTTCCCCGGACTTATCCATGGAGTTATCGGGTTCTGCGGCGGCCTCGCGCCACGCTTTGCGCCAAGTGACGGGGCGGATGGTGCCGGCGTTGCCGGGAGAAGGCTTCAGGGAGATCTGGGCCTTCGGTGTCATGCGGGGCGGCGCGTCGGTGGTGCGTTCAGGCATCCGTGCGGCGACGGTGAGGTCTGGGTGGATCCGCGTGGGCGCTCCCTGGCTGGTCAGCAGGTAGCCCTCACCCTCGAGCTGGTCGTATGCAGTGACCACACTGCCTCGCGATACCCCAAGTTGCTCGGCGAGAACACGGGTGGACGGGATTGCGTCGTTAGGCGAAAGCGCGCCGGTGGCAACAGCGTCGCGGATCCCTGCCGCGATTTGAGCAGGAATGGGCGTGGGATAGTCGCGTGAGACGTCGAGAAGCATCAACTGGTCCAAAGAATCTAAATATAACTGGCTCTTGGAATCTACCAGTTGGAGGTGCAGACTAAGCGGTATGTCTGATGTAGAACAGTTGAACCAGAAGTTCCTCGGCGGCGTGATTATGGACGTCGTCACCCCAGAACAGGCGAAGATCGCCGAAGACGCCGGCGCGGTCGCTGTGATGGCCCTCGAGCGCGTCCCCGCGGATATCCGCGCCCAGGGTGGTGTGGCCCGCATGTCGGATCCAGACCTGATCGAAGGCATCATCAACACCGTCAGCATCCCGGTCATGGCCAAGGCCCGCATTGGCCACGCCGTTGAGGCGAAGATCCTCGAGCACCTGGGCGTGGACTACATCGACGAGTCCGAGGTGCTCAGCCCGGCTGATTACGTCAACCACATTGACAAGCGCGGTTTCAAGACGCCGTTCGTCTGTGGCGCGACCAACCTCGGCGAAGCACTGCGTCGCATCAACGAAGGTGCTTCCATGATCCGGTCCAAGGGCGAGGCTGGCACGGGTGACGTCTCGGAGGCCACCAAGCACATCCGCAAGATCACCAGCGAGATCGCTGGCCTGCAGGCGATCTGGGAGAACAACCGCGACGAACTCTACGTGGCCGCCAAGGAGCTGCAGGCTCCGTACGACCTTGTGGCGTGGGTTGCCGAGAACGGCAAGCTGCCAGTGCCATTGCTTGTCGCTGGTGGCGTGTCCACTCCGGCTGATGCGGCCTTCATGATGGAACTCGGCGCGGACGGTGTGTTTGTCGGCTCCGGCATCTTCAAGTCCGGCAACCCTGAGGCCCGCGCAAAGGCTGTGGTGAAGGCGACGCAGAACTGGAACGACATCGCGGTAGTCACCGAGGTGTCCCGTGGCCTGGGCGAGGCGATGGTGGGCATCAACGTCTCCGACCTCCCGGCACCGCACCGCCTGGCTGAGCGCGGCTGGTGACGCATTTATTCGTGCATCGACTAACCGGTTGAGAATGGCCATAGTTGTACGACCCTAAGTTCTCTGCGACTCGAACCTGTCAAACACATCGCCCCCAGGTCATGCGTGATACTTGGGGCGAAGACTATTTCCTCAAAACCAGTCGAATTGGGCGGTCGAATCTATGTGTCTCTTCGAATTGCGAAAGCACTAGCACCGGCAGTGCGGAACTGCACCAGAAAGCTCGCAATCAGTACTAGCCCTGTAGTGCATAGGTGCTCCGGAGAGAACCACGGTCCAGCATCTAGAAGTACCGCAAAAGGCCATGGGGTGAAGTTGGTGAAGAATACCAACGGTGCATTACATGTAGCCCACAGCACAATTGTGGCAGCCACCCCCAGTGATTTTCCCCATTGTGTGATCATTATTCCACCTACAGCGAATATCAACACACTGTTGTTGATAATCAGTTCGCTCTCCGGGCTGACGGCGGGATCGGTCCCCGGCTCAAGATGATAAGCAACATTGCTCTGGATCGAGGCGAAATAGGCGACAATCACGACGACCATCGCACCAAAGGTTTGTCTAAATACTGATAACCACTGAGCCCGTCGTCTCCGCAGATCAATGTGAGGCATCGAAGGTGTTACAAGCACAACCGTGGTCAAAGCGAAAAGAAGCGAAACTAGCTCAGCAGCTTCAATGCCAAAGGTCTCAGTGGGACTACCTCCGACCTCAAACGTTATCCCACGAACTAAACGAATCATTACTCCGCAAAATGCCCCCAAAAGGCAAATGATGTGCCACGGGGTCGACAAGAGAATACTACGGATCGGCATCGGGCTACCTCTGAGTAACTAAACGATGGTCAATGGTTGACCTAGGACTCCTCCGTCAACATTTCCCATGTAGCTTGACAAGACACAATTGCTCTCCAGTTTTTCGCTATGTTTTTGTCGACCACCCTGTGTTCAAGGGAAGACAGAACGTCCTCCGTTGCCGGATCCGTCTCACCGCTCTCGGAAATGCTTTGGTAAAAAGCACCATTTTTCTCAACGCTCTTGGAATAAACACCAGTGCGCTTAGTGATATAGACCCCAACTCGGTCGATCACAAAGGCTCCTTCGGACGTCGGATCTGTACATGACCCGATTCCTAGCTCATCGAGAAGAAGCCCACTGATGTCTAGGCGCCGATCCTCGCCGGCGGTCGTAAAGTTTTGGTAACCGTGGTCCCCGGACTTGATCCGGTAAGCCGAATTGCTGGCGAGTTTCCTCGGTCTTACGCCGTCCGGTAAATATTCTTCGAGGGCGGAGATATCACGAGTCATTTGCTCAAGCCCGGGCTCATCGGCCGAATCCACACATATCTCTGACCCGCCCGACGAGAATGCGCAAGAGTCTCGATCGACGATCACGACGGGACCTGCAGCTGCCTGCAACAGACCTGCAACACCGACAATCGCCGGAATAGCAATTACTCCTCTAAGACTAATGTTTTTCGAAGCACCAGCAGCCAACACAAGAAGTCCACCAGCTACCAGTGCGAGGCAAACGCTTACACCCAAGGCAACTACCAGGTTTCGAGGCTCAGTGAGATCAGTCGGATCAACCGCCCGCAAAACAATTGGAGCGACTGCCCAAGTCTTGGCACTGTTAGCACCGAACGCGACAACAAAGTAGGTGACAAGAACTGCGATCAACGGCGAGACAGCGGGATGAAACTTGCGAAAGGCAAGCGCGACGAAAGCGGACAGCGCAGCAACCGTGGAGAGAAAAACAGTGCTGACAGCGACTACCAGCGGAATCCAGACGGATCCAGCTGCACTTTTAGCGATAGCATCGATGAAAGCAGGCATGGCCCCAAGTGATATTGACGCGGCTGTAATTAATGCTGGGGCGAGGGTCAAGAATAGAACCTGCAGTTTTAGCGGGTACCGGCCAAGTGAGTTGGCAGTTCCCACGCGAGGAGAAGCTAACGCTGCCACGTTGTAGGAGACGATGACTGCTAGTCCAAAGCAGGATAAAGCAGTTGCATCTCGAAATGCCTCAGCGATATCCGCAGTTCGCGGATACGCAAATTGCATTTGTTTAGAGGTCACCCAAAAGGAAACCCCAACACCGAATACCACCTGAAGGACACCGAGCACCATGAGCACTGGTGAGCCAAATTTTCTAGTGATCATAAGCTGAAGTCCTGAATTAATGTTTCGATGCCACGTAAGCGAGGGCGCGTTCTAGGGGATCGGTTGACACCGAGGAAAAATTGTCTGCCGAAACAGCTTTTAACCGATTCCATTCTCCCTCGTACGCGATGCGACCGTTGTGGAGCGCAACCACGTTGTCAGCCACATGCTCGAGATCATCCTGCAGATGCGTGGAGAGAATGATTGTTGCGCTATCTTTGAGACGATTTAGGAGATGTCGCACCTCAATCCTCGCCTGCGGGTCAAGACCTGCGGTAGGTTCATCCAAAAATAGAATATCGGGCGAATGGATCAGGGAAGCTGCAATTCCAACGCGCCGAGTTTGTCCTCCAGACAGGTTGCTGACTCGGGAATTCTCAATCTCTGGGAGCTCGATCATCTCCAATACTTCCGGGATTCGTCGCAAATAGGCGCGTCTATCAAGCCCTGCAACCCAGCCTGCGTATGCAAGGGCGTCACGGCATGTCATAGTCGAGGCGAAACGTACATCTTGGGGTACATAGCCAATACGACGCCGATAGTTAACTAACGCTCTTCCTGCGATCTCCGTTCCATCGACCGAAAATCCACCTCGTGTCGGCTTTTCTATGGTGCACAGGAGACGTATCAACGTAGACTTTCCACTGCCGTTGCCGCCTATCAGGACCGAGAGACCCGGCGGGAACGTTACAGATACGTCTTTGACTGCTTCCGTAGTGCCAGTGCGTGACTTGAAAGTCTTGCTTAAGGAATTGGTGCGGATCAAGGAGCGTCCTTCCTATTTATCGGCAGGCCCCGGAGTTAGCTCCACGTAACGTGTTCCCTGTGCTGCTGACCACCTGGCCGTAGTAGCTTCCAGGTCCCTTGCATGCCCCAAAAGCTCGAACTATTTGATTGTTTACGCCCCTGACAGAACCAATAAGTGGGTCCGGTGCCCGAGGAATATCCTTGCGCAGCTCTAAGAAAAAGTCAGCATTGTTTGCACAGTTTTCCCGACCGCCTTGGATGCCCAGCCAATTTGTGGACTTGTCCCAACCGACATCCCAGACAACCAAACGGCAGGTTCCCGGCGCTCCACTTTCGCGGAAATCGTACGGAACAATCTCTGAGACATCATCAGTCATCGATGTGGAGGGCGAATCGGACCACTGAGAAGGTTCCAAGGAGACGCCACTGCTTGGCGATGCGTCTGATATGGGTGAGAGGAATGACATACCAATTACTGTTGCGGTCAGTATGGCAAAGATGTGGCTCCTTGAAGCTTGCATGTTCTTTACTCCCAAAATAGTTCGGAGGTGAAGCACCTCCACCAGAAACTTACAGGTACAGAAACTATAGCGTGGAGCACTACCGCGTAGCAATAGTGACAATCATCACACTTTACCCCCACCCTGTACTCTGTTGAGGTGATGAGTAATAACCAATTGCGCTACATGGGTACCGAGACCGAATACGGCATCACTTGCCCCGATAATCCGCTGATCAGCCCGCTCGTCACTTCTACCCACGCGGTGGTGGCGTACGCGGCGTTGCGCACAAAAGCGCGTACGCGATGGGACTATGCGGAAGAAGCCCCGCTGAAGGACGCCCGTGGGTTCGATCTGCAGCGCTACCGCAGTGTGCCGGTGGTGGATGCGAATGCGATTGGGGTGGCAAACGTTGTTGTCGCTAATGGCGCGCGTTATTACGTTGACCACGGCCACCCGGAGTACTCAAGCCCAGAGTGCTCGAACGCTTTGGACACCATGATTTATGACGCAGCGGGCGATCACATTCTTAACGACGCCGCAGCGGACATCCGCCACCTGTGGGAAGAGCAGGTTTCCGTCCTCGCCAATCACGATCCGTGCCCGCCGCTGAAGTTCTACAAGAACAACGTCGACGGCAAGGGTCGCTCCTACGGCAGTCACGAGAATTACCTGTACTCGCGCCACACGAACTTTGAGCGGCTCACGCAGGCGTTGATCCCGTTCTTCGTCACTCGCCAGGTGATCATCGGCGCGGGACGCGTCGGAATCGGCCAGGCATCGGAGAAGCCTGGTTTCCAGATCTCGCAGCGCGCAGACTACTTCGAGCAGGAGATCTCGCTCGAGACGACGCTTAACCGCGGCATTGTGAATACCCGCGACGAGCCACATGCACCGGAGGAGGACTTCCGTCGCCTCCACGTCATCGTGGGCGATGCGAATATGAGTCAGTACTCCAACTTCCTCAAACTCGGTATGACGAAGTTGGTGCTCGACGCCATCGAGCAGGACGTGGACTTTTCGGATCTGCGACTGAAGGACCCCGTCGCGGAGATCCATGCGGTTAGCCACGATCCGGCACTGACGCACGAGCTTTCGCTTGTCGACGACACCACGCGCACCGCAATCTCCATCCTGCGGACCATCCGTGAGCGGTGTGCAGGCCTTGAGGGACTTGGGGTCGTCGATAAGCAAGTGCTCGAAATGTGGGGCGAGATTCTCGACGACTTGGAGCGCGATCCACTCTCGACGGCTGACCGGCTGGACTGGACCGCAAAGTGGTCGCTGATCCAGCGTTTCGAGCAGCGCGGCGCGACGATGGCGAAGCTGCAGGCGATTGACCTGCAGTACTCGGACATTGACCCGTCGCATTCGCTGTATCACGCGCTTGTCCGCAAGGGTGCGATGCACACGATGGTTGATGCGGAAACGATCAAACGCGCCGCCGCAGAACCGCCACGCGACACGCGAGCGTACTTCCGCGGCACTGCCGGCCAAAAGTTCGGCGAAAACCTGGTCGCCTCTAGCTGGCAGTCCATGCTGTTTTCTGTCGACGAGCAGCTCTACCGGGTCCCGCTCGACCTGCTTGGGGAGCACACCGCGGCGGACACCGAAGAACTCATCGCCCAATCCAACACGGTGTCCGACTTGCTGGCCGGACTGGGCTTGAAAACGAATAGGTAAAGGTAGGCTGATACCCATGGCTACGCAACAGATGCATGCCGCAGGTGGCGGCGGTGAAGATATCGGTGACAATTTCGACGCATCGCAAGGCGCCGGGCAAGCCCAGATCAACACAACCGGTACGGATGATCTGCTGGACGAGATCGACGCGCTGCTGGACACCAACGCGGAGGAGTTTGTGAAGTCCTTCGTGCAAAAGGGTGGTCAGTAAACGCAATGGTGGCTGGGTACCCGCGGCGCATCATGGGCGTCGAAACAGAATTCGGCGTGGCTGCCTACGACGGTGCTCGCCAAGTGCTCACCCCGGAAGAGATCGCCAGGTATCTCTTCCGCCCGGTAGTAGCGCAGCACCGCAGTTCCAACGTGTATGTGGACAACGCTGCGCGTCTCTACCTGGATGTCGGATCGCACCCGGAATACGCGACGGCGGAGTGCGACTCGTTGTCCCAGCTCCTCGCGCACGATAAGGCGGGCGAGTGGATCTATGCGGATCTTGCAGAAACGGCCGACAAGGCGCTTGCAGCAGATGGTCTCGGTGGGTCTACCTATCTGTTCAAGAACAACGTAGATTCGCGCGGCAACTCCTACGGCGCGCACGAGAACTACCTGGTCAGCCGCGAACTTGCGCTGAAGTCCTTTGGCCAGCAACTGCTGCCGTTTTTGATCACGCGCCAGCTCATCTGCGGCGCCGGCAAGATCGCAGGCGACACGTTCGTCATCTCGCAGCGCGCCGATCAGGTGTGGGAGGGTGTGTCGTCCGCAACGACGCGCACCCGCCCGATCATCAACACCCGCGACGAACCGCACGGAGATTCGCACCGTTTCCGTCGCATGCACGTCATCGTGGGCGATTCCAACATGTCCGAGCCGACCTTTGCGCTAAAGGTGGGCTCGATGCTGCTGGTCATTGAGATGCTCGAGGCAGGCTTCGACTTGCCAGACATGGAGCTCGCAGACCCAATCGCGCATATCCGCGACATTGCTGCTGACCCGACCGGGTCGACACCGCTCGACTTGGCCGCCGGTGACACCGTGACCGCCCTGGAGGTGCAGCGCACAACGCTTGAGGCTGCGAAGCGCTGGTTGGCGCAACGTCCAGACGAGGGCACGCCGAACGAGGAGATGGCCCGGGTTGTAGACCTGTGGGAGCGCACCCTCGATGCGATTGCGACGCAGGACTTCTCCCAGGTAGACACCGAGATCGACTGGGTGATCAAGCGCAAACTGCTCGAGCAGTTCCGTGCCAAGCTCGGTTGCGGCTGGGACCACCCGAAGCTCGCCCAGATCGACTTGACCTATCACGACATCAACCGCAAGCGCGGGCTGTTTTATCTGTTGGAGCGCAAAGGTCTTGCCAAGCGCTGGATTACTGACGACGAGATCGCACAGGCCGTGGCGAACCCGCCTGAAACCACACGTGCCGCCATCCGCGGGAAGTTCCTCGCGGCAGTACGTGAGGCAGAGACACCACATAACGTCGATTGGGTGCACCTGAAGGTCAACCGTCCGGAGCCGCGCACGATTGAGTTGCTCGACCCGTTTGCTAACACCAGCGCCGAGGCTGATGACCTCATCGACTACGTCAACGCTCACGCGGGGGAAGGAGAGTAGCGCATGGCCGACGATTCCGACATGATCATCCGCCAGGTCGGCCTCACCTTTGCACTGCTCAACTCACCCGAAAAGCGGGACGTCGCGTGGGTGCAGCGCCACGTCGACGGTTACGGGGGTCGCAGCCGTGACGCTGCAGGTCATCTCATCCGCCGTGACGTCGCAGAACTGCGCCGACTCTGGGTGCCCGCCCACTTTGTAGACGGAGAAGTGTGGGTAGACAAAGACCTCTACGAACTTCCGCCGGTGGATCTCACCGCCGAGGAAGCATCCGTCGTCGGGCTGGCAGTTGATCTTTCCCAGCCGGGCTCGCTTGGCAGTTTCGCGCGCTCGGGATGGACGAAGCTCGCTGCATCGGGTGCGACGCGGAACCTGGATGCTCCGACATTGGTGTCGGTGTCCAACGATATTTTCCAACTCCGACCAGAGACGTTGCGCGCCATCGTTGCGTGTGTGCGCAACAAGCAGCGCATGTCCTTCGACTTCGTACGCGCACCAGGCAAGGATCCTGAGCGTCGCGTAGTGGACCCGTGGGGCGTGGTATCGCTGAACAACCGCGCTTATTTCGTCGGCTACGACATCGATCGTGGCGCCGAGCGCGTGTTCCGCGTGAAGAAAATTTCCCAGGTGAAACGTGTCAACACGTCAGAGCCGTTCCACGAGCAAGAAGGCGAGCTCCAAAACATTGTGGAGGCATCGCTGCGAGGTGACCTGGTCGATACCACCGTCACCGTTACCAATGGCGCCGGTGAAGAACTCGCAATGCGCGGCAAGCGTATCGACGACACCATCACGCTCACCTCCGTCGACCGCGATTGGGTCGTTCGCGCGATTGCCAGCATCGCGGGCAACGTTATTGCGGTGGAGCCAGCTGGGGTACGGGAGGACGTCGTCAAGCTTCTGCGCTCTGTGACGGGAAAGGAGCCTCATGAGCACTGATCTGCAGCGTCAAGAGCGCGTGGTGCGTTTGCTCAACCTCGTTGCTTACGCATCCAACCACGCGGATCTGACGGTGATGGAAATCGCGCGAGACCTCGGCGCAGATCCACAGCAGGTGCGCGATGATCTGGACTTGCTGTACATGTCGGGCGTTGGCACTGGTCCGGGGGAGATGATCGAGCTCGAGCATTCCTGGAAGGGCGTGCGGATCATCGACGATCAAGGCTTGACCAAGCCGCTTCGCCTCACCCCAGTCGAGGCAAGTGCGCTGCTGGTGCTGCTCGATTCGTTAGAGACGATGCCTGGGCTTGTCGACGCACGCGCGGTCCGCTCCGCCGCAGACAAGATTCGTGCAGCGACAACCTCGAGTGGCATCGGCGATGCGGAGCACCCCACGACGTCGAGTGTTGCGTCCACTATCGCCGACGCGCTCTCTGCCAAGAAGCAACTTGAGGTGACGTATTACTCGGCAACCTCAGACACAACGAGTAAGCGAACAATCGAGCCGGCGAGCCTCTTCCATGAAGACGGCAACACGTACCTCCGCGCCGCAGATGCCGGCGAGATGAAGACGTTCAGGCTCGACCGAATCCGGGAAGCAGTGCTTCTCGACGAGCCGTCCACCGCCACGGACACCGACTTCGACAGCGCCGATCCCTTCGGGATGGCCCAGCAGGCGAAGGCTCGGCTGTTAATTCATCCGGACGCGACGTGGCTGGCGGACTACTGGGACATCGATATCGAAAGTGACGTAATTGACTCCGAAACGGGGTGGATTCCGGCCACCATGCACTACGGCAGCGGCGACTGGCTGATCCGGTTCTGCCTAGGTCAAGGCGACCGCGTACGCATCCAAGAGCCAGCGAAACTGGCTGCTGAACTCGAGGCGCGCGTGAATTCTGCGCTCGAGGCGTTAGACTAAGAGCCCTTACACGTCTGTTGTTGAAAGGAACGCAATGACTTTGCCGAGTGGAGCAGAACTACTCCTTATTCTTTTCGTAATCTTGCTTTTGTTTGGTGCAAACAAGCTGCCGGATCTCGCACGCTCCATGGGTCGCTCCGCCCGTATCTTTAAGTCTGAAGTCAAGGAGATGCAAAACGACGAGGCTGGCGAACAGCCGAAGCAACAGCACGAGATTGAATCCGCGGCTGCCCAAGAGACCCGCAGCGCCGCGCAGGACGCCGATTTCTGGGAGCGCCCGGAGAACCAGCCGCGCTCCTAAGTGGCAATGAAGGCAAAAGTGACTAATCGGAGGAAGAATCCTACCGGCGAGATGTCGCTGGTCGAGCACCTCCAGGAACTTCGTCGGCGGGTGCTTGTCTCCCTAGCCGCTATTCTCGTCGGGACGATTGTCGGCTTCATTTGGTATCAATATGCGCCTTGGCGCTTGATGCCGCTGGGCGAAATCATTCGTGGCCCATATTGCAGTTTGCCTGATGAACTTCGAGCAGATTTTACCGGGGACGGTGAGTGCCGTCTTTTGGCAACAAGACCATTAGAGATGTTCATGCTGCGACTGAAGATTGGTGCTCTCGCAGGTCTTGTTCTGGCATCTCCGGTGTGGCTATCCCAAATTTGGAAATTTATTACGCCAGGACTGCTAAAGAACGAACGCCGTTATACGTTTGTTTTCGTAACTATTGCAGTAATTCTTTTTGTAAGCGGCGCAACTCTAGCCTATTTCATCCTTGACCAGGGTTTTCTTATCTTGATGTCAATTGGCTCTGAGTTTCAGATCGCTGCACTGACCGGTGGAGATTATTACAACTTCCTGCTTTCTCTCATCGTGATCTTCGGCGTGAGCTTCGAGGTGCCACTGATCATCATCATGCTCAACCTTGTCGGTGTGCTGCGCTATGAGCATGTGAAGGATAAGCGCCGGTTCATCATCGTGTTGATCTTTATCTTCGCGGCCGTCATGACTCCGACGCAGGATCCATTTTCCATGACGATCCTTGGTCTTTCTATAACGTTTTTGGTCGAGCTTGCGTTCCAGTTCTGCCGTTTCAACGACCGCAAGCGCAAGCGTGAGCGTCCAGACTGGATGGACCTCGACGACGAACAAGGATCCGGTCCCATCGAAGCACCGACGCCGGTTGGGGCTGCGAGCCGGATTGGGTCGTCGACAAGTATCAAGGCTGCACCGATCGAACGACCACAACCTGTGCGCCGCGCGCCAGAGACGCCGCAGAACAGTTCGCCGCAAACCGCGCAGAAGCGGGGCTTCGAAAACGACATCGACTTTGGGGACGTACTGTAGGGGGCATGCTTTCCCCTGAGAACTCCACGCCGTTTTTGCAGGAATTCGCCGCCGCGAAGCCTTTCGATCTCGACGACTTCCAGATTGAGGCCTGCAAAGCCGTCGAGGAGGACCGTGGCGTGCTGGTTTGCGCGCCGACTGGTTCAGGCAAAACCATTGTTGGCGAGTTCGCGGTCTCGCTCGCGCTGCACCGGGGGACGAAGTGTTTCTACACCACGCCGATTAAGGCGCTCAGCAACCAGAAGTACAACGACCTCGTCGCCGAGCATGGCGAAGAGACTGTTGGGTTGCTCACCGGTGATACCAGCATCAATGGTTCGGCTGAGATCGTCGTCATGACCACTGAGGTGCTGCGTAACATGCTCTACGCCGAATCGCCGCAGTTGGATCGACTGACCCATGTGGTGATGGATGAGATCCACTTTTTGGCCGATCGAGACCGAGGTGCCGTGTGGGAGGAGATCATCCTCAACCTGAGCGACTCGGTGAGCCTCATTGGTCTTTCGGCGACGGTGTCGAACTCCGAGGAGTTCGGCGAGTGGCTGTCTACCGTCCGCGGTGACACCGAGGTGATCGTCTCTGAGCACCGCCCGATTCCGCTTAGCCAGTACATGATGGTGGGGCGCAAGATGTTCCCGCTGTTTGAACCTGGCACGGATGGTCGGGTGAACCGCTCCCTCGAGCACGCTATCGAGCGTATCGAGGCCGGCCACTCCAATGAGGGTCGCCGCGACTTCGAAGAAGGCCGTGGCTTCCGTTCGCGCTCCCGCAGCGGCCGTACCCGCGGCCAGGACAAAGTGCGTCCAGTAGGGCGCCCGGAGGTCGTCTCCGTCCTGCAGGGCCAGGACATGCTGCCCGCGATCGTGTTCATCTTTTCCCGCGCCGGCTGCGACGGCGCACTGTTCCAGTGCCTGCGTTCCCGCAAGGAACTGACGACTCCGGAGGAGCGCTCCGAAATCGAGCAGATTATCGACGACGGCGTGGAAGGCATTCCCGGCGAAGACCTTGAAGTGCTCAACTTCAAACAGTTGCGCACCGCTTGGATGCGTGGCTTTGCCTCCCACCACGCAGGTCTGCTGCCAGCGTTTAAGCACATCGTCGAGCAGCTCTTTGTACGCGGTTTGGTCAAGGTGGTCTTCGCCACCGAAACGCTTGCATTGGGCATCAACATGCCGGCGCGCACGGTCGTGCTGGAGAAGATGGTCAAGTTCAATGGCGAGGCCCATGTCGATCTGACTCCTGGCCAGTACACGCAGCTGACCGGGCGTGCGGGGCGCCGCGGCATCGACCACATCGGCAACGCCGTAGTGCAATGGGCACCGGCGCTGGACCCCCATGCGGTTGCCGGGTTGGCCTCGACCCGCACATACCCGCTGATTTCGCAATTTCAGCCTGGCTACAACATGGCCATCAACATGCTGGCCATGAATGGGTTCGACGATTCGATTCGGCTTATCGAGCAGTCCTTCGCCCAGTTCCAAACGGACCGCTCCGTGGTGGGCGAGGTCCGTGACATTGAGCGCCTGCAGGCTAAGGTGCGGACGTTGCGCGAGAAGTTGGAGCGCGACATCTCCGCGTTCGCGCCGCCGTCCGAAGATCCCGCAGCGGAGCTTGTGGAGTACTCGCGGCTGCGTCGAGACCTCAACGATGCGGAGAAGAAAGCGCGCCGCGAAGCGATTGAGAACCGTCACACGGAGACGGTGAAAATCCTTGCCCGCCTTCAAGTCGGCGAGGTGATCGCGCTGCCAGGCAAGCGGAAGCCGGAACTGGCCGCTGTGGTGCAACCCGCGGCGAAGCAGCACGACCCGCGTCCCTGGGTGACCACAGAGCGCGGCTGGTCGGCGCGTATCGACGCCGCCTCGTTCCGCAACCCACCCATGGTCGTCGGCCGCATCAAGGTGCCACGTCACATGCAGCAACAGCCACGAAAACACGCGCGCAAGGTGGCAGACATGCTGCACCGTGGCCATTTCAACGCGCCGAAGCGACTGCGTGAGAAGGCGCGGACCCGTCCGAACAAGCAGGTGCTTGCGCTGCAGAAGGCTATTCGTGATCACCCGGTGCATCATTGGCCAACGCACGACCGCGAACTTCTTGCCAGAACAGCCGAAGACATCGTGCGCGACGAGCGCAAACTCGCCTCACTTGAGCGTCGTGTGGATACCTCGACCGACTCGCTTGGCCGAACCTTTGAGCGCATCATCGGGCTGCTCACGGAGATGGACTACGTCGAACTTATCGACGGCGAACCGCACGTCACCGACGAGGGCGAGCGCCTGTCACGCATCCACAACGTCTCAGACCTCCTGGTCGCGCAGTGCCTCAAACGCGGCATCTGGGACGAGCTAGATCCAGCGGAACTCGCCGGTGTCGCATCCATGGTGGTGTTCGAAAACCGTCGTGCAACCCAGGGTTCGCCGGAGGCGGCAACCGACGCGATGGCTGATGCGATGAACGACACCATGCGCATCTACGGCGAACTGGTGTCTGATGAGCAACGCCATAATCTTCCCGCAACACGCCTTCCGGATGCCGGGTTTAGCCTATCCATGCATCAGTGGACCGCGGGTGCCCCCTTGGGTTACGCCCTCGCAGCTGCGGCAGAATCCGGCGCAGAACTGACACCTGGCGACTTCGTGCGCTGGTGCCGCCAAGTCATCGACCTGCTCGAGCAGATTAAGAAGACCGGCTACTCGGACCAGATTCGTGATAACGCCAACCGTGCGGTCGACGCGATCCGCCGCGGTGTGGTGGCTATCGGTAACTAGCGGGCAATAGCGACACGGTTGCGATTCGTAGGTTTCGGTTCATCGGATCCATGATGAGCGACTGCACTGCGAACACCTTGCCGTGTGCAAAGACCGGCCCGCCAGAGTCTCCTTTGATCGCCGGGGGAGAGGCGTAGACCAAGCCCGCGGGGCGGATACGCGTGGCAAACGACCGTGACGCAGAAAACGGCAGCTTGCCCAGGTAGAGACCTGGCTTTCCCTGAGGAGTTTTCGCACGTCCGCCGAAGCCAACCGTCAGCGTCGATGCGCCAATCTTCGGAGGAGCCCCAATCGCAAGCAGCGGAGCCGATGAGCGTTCGATGAGCCGTGCCAATGCAATATCAGTACCGGGAATCGGTGCGGCGGATTTGAGGCGGTACGTGGTGTCGTCGATACGCACACGCACCTTCGATTCATCCACACCGCGAAAGAAATGCGCACACGTGAGCACCGTATCGGGCGTGATCAGCGCGCCTGAACAGTAACTACGTCCAGGCATACTGATGCGGGCGATTGATCGTGCGAGGGATTCAGACACAGCAGCGATGGTATCGATCTACCATGGCCAGCATGACCTTTGATGCAAGTGTGTATGCGAAGCGCCGACAAATGGCTGCCGACCTGGTAAAGCAACGTGGCTTAAGTGGATTGGTGATCGGGACTGGTGCAGAGTTTGCCTACCTCACCGGCTCCTGGGCGTCCTCCCACGAACGCCTCACCGCCCTCGTCATCTCGGCCGATGGCGCGCGTGTCGTCGCACCGATGACAGACCTGCTTTCGTTGGGGCTCGACGGCGCGGACGACGTCGAGGTGATCGGCTGGCGCGATGGTGAGAACCCGTACCGCCTCGTTGCTGACTCGCTTCCGGATGGCCCGGTCGGTCTCGGCTCCTCTTTGACCGCCGACCACGTGTTCGCACTGCAGGCCCTGCTGCCACGTACAGATCTGGCTGCGACTGAGGTCGCGGAATTGTTCATGGTGAAAGACGCTGCCGAGCTTGAACAGCTTGAGGCCGCAGGCAGGGCAATCGACCGTGTGCACGAACGTGCTGCGGAGCTGCTTCAGCCGGGCCGTACGGAGCGCGAGATCGCCGCAGAACTCAACGCGCTGATCCTCGAAGAGCACGAAACGGTTGCGTTCGTCATCGTCGGCTCAGGCCCGAATGGCTCGAACCCGCACCACGACTTCTCAGACCGTGTGCTCGAGGAGGGCGACCCCGTGGTCGTCGACCTGGGCGGTGTGCTGCCGTCTGGCTACCAGTCGGACTGCACCCGTACTCACGTCGTGGGTGGCAGGAACAAGGCAAAGCTGGACTTCCTGGAAGCGTACGACGCGCTGGAGCGCGCGTTCCAGGCGGCCTGCGACGCAGCCCGCCCCGGCATTACCGCAGGGGAGCTCGACGCCGTCGCACGAGGCGTACTGAAGCAGGCCGGCTACGGCGAATGGTTCACCCACCGTCTTGGACACGGTATCGGATTGTCGGGCCATGAGCAGCCGTTCATCATCGCAGGTAGCGACGTCATCTTGCGCGAGGGAATGGCCTTTTCCATCGAGCCGGGCATCTATAAGCCAGGTGAGTGGGGCATGCGCATCGAAGACATCGTGACGCTGACGGCTACCGGCATGAAGACCTTCAACACCACTCGCCGCGACCTGGATGCAGCGCGTGGATAACCCCGGGGTTGTGCTCCTGCTCGGTGCTCGCAGCGACATCGGCGGCGAGATCGCTGTGCGCATCTGCAGTGGTCGTGAAGTCGTACTCGCAGCGCGTGGTAGCGACGGCCTCGATGACGTGAAACGTCGTTTGCTTGCAGCGGGCGCGACTGTTGTCCGAGCCGTTAATTTTGACGCTACCAACCTCGACTCGCATCGCCGCATCGTCCGCGAGGCGGGGGAGGTCACGTCCGCCATCGTCGCCTTCGGCATTTTGGGCGATCAGGAACTAGCAGAGCGCGATGAACGCGAGGCCGCTCGCATTGCCACGGTGGACTACGTGGCACAGGTCAACATGCTCACCGTCCTTGCCGACGAAATGGCACGCGGCGAGATCTTCGCCTTTTCTTCCATCGCTGGCTGGCGGGCACGTCGCGCCAACTACGTCTACGGATCGACGAAGGCAGGCCTCGACGCGTTTTGCCAAGGACTCTCCGACAAACTCCATGGGACAGGCCTGAACCTGATACTGGCGCGCCCGGGCTTTGTCATCGGTGCAATGACTGAGGGCATGAAACCAGCGATCATGTCTGTGACCCCGGATGTCGTTGCAGATGCTGTCGTTGAGGCCGCAGTCAAGGGACGGAGCACGACAGTGTGGATTCCGCGTCGCCTTACCGTTTTGGCCACGATTATGCGCTTGGTTCCACGTCCAATCTGGCGTCACATGCCGAGGTAGCCATGGCGTCGTTGCTCCTTCCTCGTGTGCGCTCACTTGTCGGGCTCGGCCTTGACTTAGTTCGTCCTGCTCAACGAACCGGGCCAGACTTCGGCCGAGCTACCTGGCTTATGGGCGTGACGCCGGGGTCCCTTCTCGAGGCCGTACAGATCCGACCGGTAGGGGCAAGCGGGCTGCTGAACCCCTCAGACTCCTGGCGTATCGAATACGCCACGAGCGATACTCAAGGCCGGATCTTGTCCGCGACAGGCGCAGTGTTTCGCTCTCGTACGCCGTGGACGGGGAAAGGTGAACGGCCCACGATCGCGTTTGCGCCATCGACGCAGGGCGTTGCACGGCGTTGCGACCCCTCATATTCCTGCACTGTGGGCATCGGACCACGTATCAAGCCCATAGACTTGATCGCCGCGTATGAACAACCCGTAATCAACTTGTTCCTTGCAGCCGGCGCCGACGTAGTCATCACCGATTACCCACGCGACCCCGGGGACGATGTGGAGCTCTATTGCGACCATGTTGCAGCAGCACGCTCGCTCGCCGACGCGGTTCGCGCAAGCACCCACCTGGGTGTCGGTACGTCCAAACTCGGCCTGTGGGGCTTCTCCCAGGGCGGGGGAGCCGCCGCATCGTGGCTCGAGGAACCTGAGTACGCACCCGATCTCCAACTGCTGGCAGCTGTGGTCGCAGCTCCGCCAGTGGACATGGTCAGCATGCTCCATCACGTCGATGGCGCGCTTGCCTCCGTAGTGATCCTCTACGCGGTCGCGGGTCTCATGGCCAGCGACGACGCAATTGCTGCCGAGATTGCTCCGCACTTGAGCCCAAGAGGTGTTGCGGCCATTGCGAACGGGGCGCGCACGTGTGCTTTAGGGGCGGTGCTGCATCGCCCGTGGTCGCATACTCGATCTTGGACGAGGACCGGAGTGAGCATGGCATCTCTTCTCGACGACCTCCCGTTGACCAGCAGCCACCTCGACGCAACACGCCTAGGCAGCAAACGCCCGCTAGGCATTCCGATTCGTCTGTGGAGTTCGCCATACGACGACCTTGTCCCGCACTCAGATGTCGCAGCCTTGGCAGAGAGTTGGGGAGTGGAGTTCCTCTCACGTACGGCCAAGCGTATCCGTGGCAGGACTGGCACGAACCACTTCGGCCCGTATTTTCTCTACGCTGCAACTGACGTGGGTTGGTTGCTCGATCGGCTCAACGGGTAGTCTCTGGCCTATGCCTGTGCTCCTGTTGTCCTACTTCGTTGTTGAAGCGATCGCGTTCTTTCTCGTCGCCAAGTGGATTGGTGTCGGATGGGCGCTGTTGGCAATTTTCGCACTGATGATCTTCGGCGGCTTTGCCGCCAGCATGTCGCTTCGCAGTGAACTTACGCAGATGGCTCGTGGGCGAACCAGCCTTGGCAAGTTGGCTGGCGACTCCGCGCTGTTGATGGCGGGTTGGGCGCTAAGTCTCGTCCCTGGTTTCGTGAGCTCGGTCATCGGCCTGCTATTAGTGTTCGGTCCGACACGAGCAATCGCGCGTCGTTCGATGACCAAACGCGCCCGTCGCGGCATGGAAGACCTCGGCGCGCGCCTCTACGAGGCCACCCCGATGTCGCAGTTCACCACCTCCTACGGTTCGTTTACCAATCCCAATCAGCCCTATCCGCAGAAAGGAGCGGATGCTGACGACGTCGTTATTGATGCCGACGAGTTGGAGGAATGGTTCCGCAACAGCGGCAATGAGCCGGGGGAGAAGTAGGTGACGGCCCTTACCCGCTTCCTCCGGTTCGTACTCGCGGCCTGCTCTGGCTGGCTGGTGTTCTTCTCGTACGAACCGCACGGACACTGGTTCTCCGCCATCGTCGGCATATCCGTGTTTTATCTTGCGCTCATGCCATGGCAACGCTGGCCGGGTACTGATCGTCCTTCCGCAGCCTTCGGCGGCCTACTGGGCTTTACGCAGGCTGCGTTTTGCTACCTCTACCTGCTGCCGTGGATCGGGGAGTTTGTCGGCGCAATGCCGTATGTCGCTTTGTCGATCTTCCTCGCGCTCTACGGCATCGCTATAGGTGTGTTTGGTGTGATCGTCGCGCGTTGGCGCTTTGGCTTCCTCGCGTTTGCGCTGATCTACCTTGCGGTTGAGTTTTGCCGCTCGTCGTTTCCTTTCGGCGGGTTTAGCTGGGTACGCCTGGCGTGGGGGCAAATCAATGGTCCACTAGCTGCTCTCGCACCTTGGGGTGGTCCGGCGCTGATCTCAATTGCGGTGGCGCTGGCAGGGGCAGGTCTCACCGTGGCCATCCTGCAGCGTGGGACGCAACGCTGGGCCGGCCTTGTAGCCGCAGTACTGCCCCTCGGTCTCGGCACCGTGGCGCAGATCGGGGTCAATAACCCTGCCTCGACAGTGGGCGAAGCAACCGTTGCCGCGGTACAGGGCAACGTCCCTCGCATGGGGCTTGATTTCAACGCACAGCGCCGCGCGGTGCTGGCCAACCACGTCAACGAAACGCTTGCGCTTCGCGACGACCTCCGCGCGCAAAACATGGATGTCGACGCCGTTTTCTGGCCAGAGAATTCCTCCGACGTCAATCCGTTCACCGACTCGGAAGCACGAGCGCTTATCGACGTCGCCGTGCGCGGCATCGACGCACCGTTGCTCGTTGGCACACTCACACGTGACGACGTTGGGTCCCGCAACACCATGGTCGTCTTCGATCCAGAGGATGGGCCAGGGGAGTACCACCACAAGCGGTTCCTCCAGCCGTTCGGCGAGTACATGCCCATGCGTGACTTCTTCCGGAAGTTCTCCGACATGGTCGACCTGGCTGGCAACTTCAAACCTGGTGACGGCAACGGTGTGGTGCACCTCGGCAACATCGCGGTCGGTGTGGCGACCTGCTACGAGGTGGCGGAGGACGAGGCCTACCGGATGGCGATTCGCAACGGCGCCCAGTTGCTCAGCACACCGACGAACAACGCCACGTTTGGGTTCACCGGAATGACGTATCAACAATTGGCGATGAGCCGCATGCGTGCACTGGAGACCGATCGCGCAGTGGTTGTTGTAGCCACCTCGGGTGTCTCCGCCATCGTCCATCCCGACGGCTCAGTATCGCAGCAGACGGAAATCTTCACGGCAGATCATCTCGTCGAAAAGCTGCCGTTGCGCGATTCTGTCACCCCGGCTGTGCGATTTGGAAAGATTCTGGAGTGGTTGCTTGTCGCGGCAGGGATCATGCTGATGGCTGTGGCAGGCGTTTCCGCACGTACCCGGGCGCACGGGTATGCTGCACCAAGGAATAAATAAGTGTGACAACGAGGAGACGTAGCACCGTGGCGAATACAACCCTGGTGATTATCCCGACCTACAACGAAGTGGAAAACATCCCGCTTATCGTTGGACGCGTGCTGGATGCCAACAAGGATGTGGACGTCCTTGTCGTCGATGACAACTCGCCTGACGGCACCGGAGCAAAGGCTGACGAGCTCGCAGCTACTCATGATGAAGTTCACGTGCTCCACCGCACCGGAAAAGACGGCCTGCTGGCTGCCTACCGTGCCGGCTTCGAATGGGCCCTTGAGCGCGAGTACGAGGTCATCGTTCAGATGGATGCAGACGGCTCGCATGCCCCTGAGGAACTCGTGCGTTTGCTCGACGCAGTAGCCAACGGCGCAGATCTGGCAATCGGTTCGCGCTACGTCGACGGTGGGGAAGTAAAGAACTGGCCGCGCAGCCGCTACCTGCTGTCCAAGTTGGGCAATGAGTACATCTCGATCGCGCTTGGCGACGATGTCAAGGACATGACCGCTGGCTACCGCGCGTTCCGCCGCGAAGTCTTGGAAGATCTCGACCTGGATGCGCTGTCCAACAAGGGCTACATCTTCCAGGTGGAGATTGCCCACAAGGTCGCAGACGCTGGATTCGGGGTTGTTGAAGTCCCCATCACCTTTGAAGACCGCAAGCTTGGCGAGTCGAAGCTGGACGCAAGCTTCGCTGCCGCATCGTTTGCGGAGGTAACCAAGTGGGGAGCGAAGGAAAAGGCTTCCTTCGTGGGCAACCTGGCGAGCGAAACCTGGCGACAGATTGAGTACGCTGCCGCCAACTCAAAACTTGCAGATCTTCCAAATCGTGCGGCCAAGGCTCCGTCGCAGGTAGCTGACTTGGCTAACGAGGTTGCTTCCTTGACCAAGTACGAGCTTTCCGGCAAGAACCTGGATAAGGTCGGCCGTCGCGTTGCAGAAGGTGCACAGACGGCAAAAGACCTGACGACGGAAACCGTGCGTCAGGTCCTTCACGTATTCAATTCCGGTTCGAAGTAGGGAATTAGCCTTCCTTCTGCGCGGCCTGCTCCTTAGCGAGGCGGGCCGCAGTGCGACGGCGCTTCCGGAGCTGCTCCAAGCGCTCCTCAAGCAGCACGTCGAGCTCCTCAATGCTGCGACGTTCCAGCAGCATGTCCCAGTGGGTACGCGGCGGCTTCGTCGGCTTCGACTCGACACCTTCGCCCTCCATGAGCGTGCCGGTCTGGCCGTTCTTGCACATCCACTCTTCGGGGATCTCAGCCTCATCGGCGAACGGAACCTCAAACACCTCACCATTGGGTGTTTGGTACTTCGCCATGCGACGCGGCGCGAGATCATGGTCGCGGTCAGTTTCGTAGCTCACGGCACCCATGCGGCTACCGCGTAGCACTCGATCAGCCATGTTGTCTCCATCCTTGTCGTCGTTATTGCCCGGTTGCCCAGCAATCGCTCAAGTATAACGGTCCACTAATTCGTTTTGTTCCCTGACCTCACCCAGGCTTGACACCTGTAATAGACTTGCCGCCGTGAAGATCAGGAAGCGGAGAGTAAACGAGACTACAAACGTTTGCGCGTGGTGCGGTAAAGAGATTGAAATCAACCAGGGGCGTGGCCGCAAGCGGAAATATTGCAGCTCTTCGTGCAAGCAGCGTGCGTACGAACAGCGCACACTCCTTGCAGGTACGACCGTGGACCCTGACGCTGTGATTCTGAGCCGTCAGCGCGTCGCAGAGATCCGCGATCGACTTTACGAGTTGCGCTGTGCCGCTGAGGATATCCAAACTGCAGCGGCCGAAGGCGCGACGACGGACGAGTTGCATTCGTTGTGTGACGAATTAGTAGGCTTGGTCCAGAAACTCGAAAAACTGAGGTGAGGTACGTGAAGACCAGCTCCCGTAATACGAAGCTGCTTATAATCGCAGTTTTAGCCTTTGCCATTCTGGCGCTTGCAGTGGCGTTCATCCCGTTGGGAAGGACGCTGTTTTTTAGTCACGGTGTCAAAACTGAGGGTATCGACGAGTCCAACCTGAAATCCGCCACAACGGAAATTGACGGCGTCTGGGAGGTAACAAACAAGCCTGGACCCAACCAAACGTCTGCAGGCTTCACATTCGCCGAGGTGCTGCCAGGTGATCGCCGGACTACGTCAGGCTCGACACAAGGCGTTCGCGGTAGCGTGACCATCGAGGCGGGCACGCTGAAGGCTGGCGAGATTGTCGTCGATATGACAAACATTCGCACCGACTCTGATGTCCGCGATGAAAGCGTGCGACGCAAAATTTTCCATACGGACGATTTCCCGGAGGCAAAGTTCGTTGTCACCGAGCCAGTGGACCTTAGCAGCGTGCCAGAGGACGGGACGATGGGCACCGTAGACCTGACGGGCAACATGACCATCCACGGCGAGACGAACACGATCACGCAGACATTCAATGTCGCGCGCTCGGGCGATCAGCTGCTCGTCGCAGCAGACATTCCGATCAACCGAGAGGACTACGGAGTGAAGACTCCGGAGCTGGTGGCCGCAAAGATCGCCGAGGACGGCGAAATTAACGTCCGTCTGGATATGCGGAAGTAACCCTATATAACGTCACCTGACGTTATATAAAGGATATTTGTCCGATAATGTACATTATGTCAAGTAACATTTGGTGACACCACAGCGTAATCTGTCCCCATGGCAAAGCTCCTCTCTCCCGATCCCCGCAGGATCCCCAAGCCGGTTTACGACGATTCCTACCCGGACGCTGTCAGTGAGCAATTCACTGGCGGCTCCGACCCGGAACTCGTCGCGGCGCTCGCAGCAATCGTCGGCTCGGACAATGTTCACTCACGCGTCTCAGATCTCGTGCGTTACGCATCAGACGCCTCTCCGTACCGCGACATCCCGTCCGTGGTCGTTCAGCCACGCAACGCGCAAGACCTTTCCGCTCTGATGCGCTATGCCCGCCGCGCAGGCCGGACGCTGACGTTCCGCGCCGCCGGGACGTCGCTTAACGGCCAGGCGATGACGAACGACATCCTCGTCGATGTGAAGACCCACTTCGCCGGCATGGAGGTCCTCGACGGCGGCAAACGCCTTCGTACGTTGCCGGGTGTTGTGCTTGGCGACGCTCAAGCGGTCCTGCGACGCCACGGCTACATGCTTGGACCCGATCCCGGCTCGACCGCATCTGCTTGTATCGGTGGCGTCCTCGCTGACAACGCCGGCGGCATGCGCTGCAAGATTGAGCGCGATTCCTTCCACACCATCGATCAGGCTGAGTTTGTATTGACGTCTGGCGAGATCGTCGATACGCGCAAAGGCGACGACGCCTTCCGTAAACAGTGCCCTGAACTGCACAAACAACTCTCTGATTTCCGTGATCGTTTGCGTGCCAACGAGACGCTGGTCGCTCGCCTGCGCTCAAAGTTCTCCATCCGCAACACCAACGGCTTGCGCATCGATGCATTCTTGGACGAGGACGAGCCGGTCCGTATCCTCATGCGCTTGCTCGTCGGCTCCGAAGGCATCCTCGGCGTATTTACCGAGGCTGAGATTCGCACCATCGAGTTGCCAAAGAAAAAGGCTGTGACCTGGGTGGTTGTGCCCGACATCACTGATGCTGCCAACTATGTTTCACAGCTTGTCGACGCCGGCGCTGAAGCCTGCGAGCTGCTCGTCTCCGATGTCATGCGCAGTTCAGTTGGCCAATTTAGTGCTGCTCCTGCTGAATGGGCAGATATTGATCAGTCCACCGCTGCCCTACTCCTCGAGGTCGGTGGCACCACCGAAGACGAGCTTCAGCAGGCCATTGCCGCCGCCGAGGCCGTGCTCGAGGGCGCGGAGCTGCTGGCGCCGCTGCACTTTGAGACCGACCCAAAGAAGCAAAACGCCATGTGGCAGCTACGTAACGGCCTGTTTGGCCTGATCGGGCAAAACCGCCCTCAAGGCGCCGCGCTGATTACTGAGGACGTGTGCTTCCCACCTGCGCAGGTCGGCGAAGGCGCTGCTGAACTCATGGAGTTGCTCCGGCGCTACGGCTACCCCGAAGGCGTGATGGGACACGCACCCTACGGGAACCTGCACTTCTTTATCACCCCGGACTTCTCCAACACTGAGGAGCTCGAGAAGTACTCGCGCTTCCTTGACGAGCTGGTTGAGTTGGTCGTCGACAAGTACGACGGCTCAATGAAGGCTGAGCACGGTACCGGTATCAACATGGCGCCGTTCGTGCGCCATGAATGGGGCGACGCAATCTGGAACCTGTTCTGGGAGGTCAAGGAGATGCTTGACCCGGACACCATCCTCGCGCCGGACGTGAAGTTGACTCGCCAGTCGGACATCCACCTGCAGCGCTTCAAGTCCTTTCCCAAGGTCGAGCAGGAAATCAATATGTGCGTCGAGTGCGGTTTCTGCGAGCCAGTATGCCCGTCACGCCACGTCACTGTTACTCCGCGTCAACGTATTGTGCTGCGCCGTGAGATGGCGCGTCAGCCGGAAGGCTCAGAGGTCTTGGGGGCGCTGCGCGAGCAATACCAGTACGACGCGATCGACATGTGCGCTGCCGACGGAACCTGCGCTATCCCCTGCCCTGTTGGCATTGATACCGGCAAGGTAATGAAGCAACTGCGCGCAGCTCAGGCAACACCTGCAGAGAAGCGTGTCGCAACTGGGATCGCGAAGGGATACGGCGCGGTCGAGGCGTTGGGCCGCACTGCGGTATCTGGCGTCAATATTCTCGGGCCTGCGCTAGCCAATGCTGTCACCCAGGTTGGACGTGCACTCATCTCGCCCGAGCGCCTCCCCTCTGTGCCAGGGCCCATGCCGCACAAGGCACCACAGATGCCGGAAACCTCGCGCAACGGTGCCGCAGCTGTCTACTTCCCTGCCTGTGTAAACCGTATCTTCGGCCAACCTGCTGGTTCTGCTGATCAGATTGCTGTGCCACAGGCGGTTGTTGAACTCGGCCGACGAAGCGGAGCACCTGTGTGGATCCCGGAAAACGTTGACGGCGGTTGCTGTGGCATGCCGTTTTCTTCGAAGGGATTCGACGATGCATACCGTGCGAAGGCACTCGACCTGCTGGAGCGCATGTGGCAGTGGTCAGAGCAAGGCGCACTGCCTGTGATCATCGATGCAGCCTCGTGCACCCATACCGTGGTGGATTCCATGCCGGAGGTACTCTCCCCTGCTGATCTTGAACGTTTCGAGGCGATTCGCGTTCTCGACCTGGTGCAGTGGCTCGACGAAGAGATCATGGAGCACCTGCCCATCACTCAGGACCAGGGGCGTATTGCTGTCCACCCGCCATGCTCCGGTCAGCACCTTGGTACCACGGAAGCGCTCATGCGTGTCGCAGCTGCGTGTGGCGATGCGGAAGTGCCCGCTGGGGCGGCCTGCTGTGGCACAGCTGGCGATCGTGTGATGTTGCACCCTGAGCTGGTTGAGTCGGCGACTCGCGAGGAACGCGAGGGGCTCAATCGTGGCGATTATGCACGCTTCGTGTCAGCAAACCGCACCTGCGAGATGGGCCTACAGATGGTGGCCGGAAAGCCATTTGAGTCGATTGCAGTACTGGTCGAGCGTGCATCCCGACCGGAGGTCACGTTAGCCTAGCGACGGCCTCCGCGGTGGCGCTGCACCATCGTGACCTGCGCGAGGTCCAGCATTTCCAATCGTGCAAGGGCTTCGCGCAGGGCTAGCTGCCAAGTCCACATCCTGCGAAATACAACGTCGTAGCCATCCGCTGCGGCGTCGCGTAAGTGGGCGTCGAAGGCCATTCGCTGCAGCCTCAGCGATGCTGCGAGGTGTTCAGGTGCGGTTGTCACCGCAGTCACGCGCAATGCAGTGTGCTTATCGACGATCCGGGCAACGTCATCGCAACTCACAACGTTCATCCGTGGCCACGCATAACCGGTGGTTGAGGCCAACGCTGCCGCTGCACTCCGGGAATAGTTGTTCGTGCGGACAATTGTTTGCAGCACTACCTTGCCGCCCTGTGCGAGCATCTGTTCCGCGGATACGAGATACGCGATCTGCTCCGGGTGCGGCATGTTCTCAAACGCCTGCATGCTCACTACTGCGTCGTACACCCCGCGACGCTGCCGTGCCAACGCTTCGATTTCGGCTGGGGAATCCAACACGTCAATGCGTGCAGCACCTTCAGCGCCACTGAGGATCAACTGTTCTTCAAGACTTTTTCTCACGCGGGCGTCAAAGGTAACCACATCCAGGGTGCAGCGTCGATCAAGTGCTTCCGCAGCCACCGCTCCTCCACTGCACGGCATCTCAAGCAAATGTGTGCTGGGGCCGGCAGCGGCGGCGTCGAGAAGCATCGAAATGCTCCTGCGTTGCGCATCAGCTAGGTCATCACGATGAGCGTCAAGTGGAGCGCCGATTTCGGTGACGTCGACGAAGTGGTGCCCTGGCTCGTTTCCTCGCCCTGCCCCCGGAGTGTGGGACTTCATCCGCGTGCGCTGAGTCGTCGGCACACCCGTGCCAAAATGTCCCTGCGCATGCGTTGCGGTACCACCATCAAAATGCTGCACCAGATCCGGAGGTAGCTCCCCGATCACCCCAAGGGGTGTGCGACCGTGCTTCGGAGCAGACACGCGTGCTGGTGACGGCCTGTACCCCGCACCGATCAGTGCCTGGAGTGCATCTACAAGCCCTTCGGACGTCGAGGTCACCCACTCGCCTGCCATATAACTTTCAGCAAGGCCAGTCCACCCGCGCGCTGCGATACGCTCAAACATGTCCGCGGATTCCACGGTGAGCGCTGCATCGTCTCCTTCTAGAGCAAGTTCTGCTTTCGCACAGGCACGAGCAAATGTCGCCTCAGCGATCTTCGTGCGCAGCGCTCCTCCACGGGCCCTGGGTACCGCAGCAACAGCCGGCCAGGCCGCGGCGTCGATGGAACTTTTGCGTGCGCGGGAGATATCGGCCATTTCACAAATGCTAGTGGCCAAGAACCTGCTTCTGCGGTACGCCACGGCTCAGATAAAATGCGGCGCGTACTATATAGGCGTTGCACATATAAAAATTCAACCGAGGAGAGATATTTATGGCCTCTACGGTCATTCGCCCAGACGGAAACCGCCATCATGTTGTCATCATCGGCGCTGGCTTCGGTGGCGTCAACGCAGCCAAGGAACTTGCGGATGCTGATGTCGATGTGACCCTGATCAACAGCACCAACCACCACCTTTTCCCGCCACTGCTCTACCAGGTGGCAACCGGCCTGATGTCCTCGGGCGAGATCACCGGTGACATCCGCCAGATGTTTGCTAACCAGCAGAACGTCCGCGTCGTTCGTGGCACTGTTGAGACCATCGACGTCAAGGGCAAGACCGTCACCTCTGTTGAAAGTGGCAAGGAATACACCTTCGGCTACGACTCGCTCATCGTCGCCGCTGGTGCTGGCCAGTCCTACTTTGGCAACGACCACTTCGCCGAGTTCGCGCCGGGCCTGAAGACCCTGGACCACGCGTTTGAGATCCGCGCACGCCTCATTGCAGCATTCGAGCGTGCAGAACTCGCGGAAACCGCAGAAGAGCGCGATCGCGCTCTGACCTTCGTCATCGTTGGTGCTGGCCCGACCGGCGTCGAGCTTGCTGGCCAGGTTGCGGAGATGGCGCACCGTGCCTTCACCTCGGGCCGATACTCCTTCAGCACCGAGCAGTCGAAGATTTACCTGCTTGATGGCGCACCGCAGGTGCTGCCTCCATTTGGCAAGCGCCTGGGCAAGAAGGCACAGCGCGAGCTTGAAAAGGCCGGTGTCACCGTGATCCTCAACGCCATGGTGACCAACGTTGATGCTGACACTGTCACTTACAAGGACATGAAGACCGAGCAGGAAACCACGATCCAGACTCCGACCAAGATCTGGTCCGCTGGTGTTGCGGCTTCCCCGCTGGGCAAGCAGGTCGCAGACCAGATCGGTGTTGAAGCGGACCGTGCCGGCAAGGTTGCTGTTAACGCGGACCTTTCCGTCGGCGACGAGCCCAACGTCTTCATCGTTGGCGACATGATGAATCGCGACCGTCTGCCAGGTGTGGCCCAGGTTGCAATCCAGTCCGGCGCTTATGTCGGCAAGGTCATCAAGAACCAAGTCGAGCACGATATCGCTCCGGAGGATCGCGCTCCGTTCGAGTACTTCGACAAGGGCTCCATGGCGATCATCAACCGCTTCAATGCTGTGGTGAAGATGGGCAAGGTCGAGATCACCGGCTTCATCGGCTGGCTGATGTGGCTTGGCGTCCACATGTCCTTCCTCACCGGCCGCCGTAACCGCATTGTGGCTGCCAACGAGTGGACGATTAACGCGTTCTCCCGCACCCGCCACAACCTGGCTGTCACCGAAGGCCAGCTGGAGAACATCCACCTGGAAAACGGCGAAAAGTAAGCGTTCATAGCGCTCCAACTTCCCCGGTTCTTCGCTCTCAACGAGCGCAGGACCGGGGTTTTTGCTACTCTCCACCCCCGAAGACTTTGTGTGACCAACACCACGCCAAACGTATTACCTATAGTCGGAGAACTTCTTTATACTCATAGGTAAGCGGCAAGCGCTTTAAAGAGACTGTGTTTGGGAATGGGTAAGCGCAGCCGCATGAAGACCACTAGTTATCTATGTGAAAGATCGTGCAACTGTGACTGTTTCTACAGAGCCGCAAATCCAGAACAAGGCGTGGGAAGGTTTCACGCCAGGACCGTGGACCGAGCACATCGATGTCCGCGACTTTGTTCAGCGCAATTACACCCCGTACGACGGGGACGCATCCTTCCTCGAAGGCGCAACCGACAAGACACTGCGCCTCTGGGACTACCTGGATAAGAATTACCTCGCCGTTGAGCGCGAGCGTCGCGTCTATGACGTTGACACTGACACTCCGGCCGATATCGACGCCTTCAAGCCCGGATACATCTCCGAAGACGACGACGTCATCGTCGGCCTGCAAACCGACACCCCAACCAAGCGTGCCATGATGCCTAACGGTGGCTGGCGCATGGTTGAGCAGGCCATCAAAGAGGCCGGCAAAGAGGTCAACCCGGAGGTGAAGAAGATCTTCACCCACTACCGCAAGACCCACAACGATGCCGTCTTCGACATCTACACCCCGCGCATCCGCGCAGCACGCTCGTCCCACATCGTCACGGGCCTGCCGGACGCCTACGGCCGTGGACGCATCATCGGTGATTACCGTCGTGTGGCGCTATACGGCGTTGACTACCTCATCGAGCAAAAGCAGCTGGCCAAGGATGCGTCTTTGGAGAAGGGCTTCTCCGAGCACTGGGCCCGCTACCGCGAGGAACACGCCGAGCAGATCAAGGCGCTCAAGAAGCTCAAGAAGATGGCTGAAGACTACGGCTTCGACATCTCCGGCCCGGCAACCAACGCCAAGGAAGCCGTGCAGTGGACCTACTTCGGCTACCTTGCCTCCGTAAAGAGCCAGGACGGCGCCGCAATGTCCATTGGTCGCCTCTCCCCGTTCTTGGACGCATACTTCGAGCGTGACCTAGCCAACGGCACCTTGACCGAGGTTGAGGCGCAGGAGATCATCGACGCGCTCGTCATCAAGCTGCGCATCGTGCGCTTCCTCCGTACAGAGGACTACGACCAGATCTTCTCTGGTGACCCGTACTGGGCAACCTGGACCGACGCTGGTTTCTCTGAGGACGGCCGCCACCAGGTCACCAAGACCGCGTTCCGTCTGCTGCAGACGCTGCGCAACCTGGGTCCTGCTCCGGAGCCGAACATCACCATCTTCTGGGATCCGGCGCTGCCGGAGGGCTACAAGGAGTTCTGCGCCGCGATCTCCATCGAGACCTCTTCGTTGCAATACGAGTCTGACAAGCAGATCCGTGACCAGTGGGGCGACGACGCCGCTATTGCGTGCTGTGTCTCTCCGATGCAGGTTGGCAAGCAGATGCAGTTCTTCGGCGCACGCGTTAACGCTGCGAAGGCACTGCTCTACGCCATGAACGGTGGTCGTGACGAAGTTACCGGCAAGCAGATTACTGACGGTGACCACAAGCCGATCGAGGGCGATGGCCCACTCGACTTCGACGAGGTCTGGCAGAAGTACGAGGAGATGCTCGACTGGGTTATCGGTACCTACGTCGAGGCTCTGAACATCATCCACTACTGCCACGACCGCTACGCCTACGAGTCCATCGAAATGGCGCTGCACGACTCTGACATCGTTCGCACCATGGGCTGCGGCATTGCTGGTCTGTCCATCGTCGCTGACTCCCTGTCCGCGATTAAGTACGCGAAGGTCACCCCGGTTCGTGATGAGACCGGTTTGATCGTCGACTACATCACGGAAGGCGATTTCCCGTTCTACGGCAACGACGACGACCGCGCCGACGACATCGCTGCAACCGTTGTTCACACCGTGATGCAGAAGATCAAGGCGATCCCGATGTACCGCGACGCTATTCCGACCCAGTCGGTGTTGACGATTACCTCGAATGTCGTCTACGGCAAGGCAACCGGTTCCTTCCCGTCCGGTCACAAGGCCGGCACCCCGTTCGCACCAGGCGCTAACCCGGAGAACGGTGCAGACAATCACGGCATGGTCGCTTCGATGCTGTCCGTGGGCAAGCTCGACTACAACGACGCATTGGACGGCATTTCGCTGACCAACACGATCACCCCGTCGGGTCTGGGCCGTAACAAGGAAGAGCAGATCACCAACCTGGTTGGTGTTCTCGACGCCGGCTTCATCATGGACAACGCCGACGCGGTCATTAACCCCGCCTAATCAGACTTTCCCACTCACCTATTCACTCCGAAGGAGACGACAACATGACCACCCCTACTTTCGACGAGCGCCTCGCTTCCATGAAGGCTTCCCGTTCCGCAAACAACATGGACTCTGGCCTGTACCACGCCAACATCAACGTGCTTGACGAGTCCACGCTTGAGGATGCAATGGAGCACCCAGAGAACTACCCGAACCTCACTGTTCGTGTCTCTGGCTACGCCGTGAACTTCGTGAAGCTGACCAAGGAGCAGCAGCGCGACGTCATCTCTCGTACCTTCCACCAGGGCGCGTAGTTTATGGCCCAAGACGGAACGAGCGGCGTCGTCACGCTATCGCCTGAAGCAGGCGAGCGCGTGCGCGGCGTCGCTGCCGGTTTAGGCGGACTTTCCACCGACGACCTTGAGATCACTCGCCCAGAGTTGTTTGAGGCTCGCCGTACTGGCGAGATCGGCCTCATCCACTCTTGGGAACTGGTCACTGCCGTCGACGGACCGGGCACCCGTATGACGATTTTCTTGTCGGGCTGCCCACTGCGGTGCAAGTACTGCCACAATCCGGACACGATGGAAATGAAGGAAGGCACACTCGAGCGTATCGACGACGTCGTGCGCCGTGTGCTGCGATACAAGCCTGTGTTCAACGCTTCAGGCGGTGGGCTGACGCTTTCCGGCGGAGAACCGTTGTTCCAGATCGCGTTCACACGCCGACTGCTCAAGGCTGTGCATGATGCTGGTGTCCACACCACGATCGATACCTCTGGTTATCTGGGTGCACGCTTGACCGACGAGGACCTGGACAACATTGATTTGTTCCTCCTCGACGTCAAGTCCGGTGATCCTGACACATACGAAAACGTCACCGCGCGCCAATTGCAGCCAACCATCGATTTTGGTGATCGACTGCACGAGAAAGGCAAACCGGTTTGGATTCGCTTTGTCGTTGTCCCCGGCTTGACTGACGCCGAGGAAAATGTGCAAAAGGTTGCCGATATCGTTGCACGCTGGAAAGGCACCGTGGAGCGTGTGGAAGTGCTTCCTTTCCACAACATGGGTGCCGACAAGTGGGACAAGATTGGCCTCGACTACGAGTTGCAGGACGTCACTCCCCCGTCCGCAGAGTCCGTTGAGCATGTGCGATCAATCTTCCGCTCGCGTGGTTTAACGGTGTTTTAACCCGGGGTATCACCCCCGTTAGACATTAAGGCGCGCACGCGTAATATCACTTTCGGTATTCGTGCGCGCCTTTTGCGTGCCTATTCATTACAGGGCGACCTCTCATACGGCAAGCCCCACAAGCGTGAAAGGGGGCTAAAGCTATGCCGCCACGTATTTCAATTCCAGGACAGCGTCCTAAGAAGGTGCAGCCCCCGTCTGTGAACCAAATCCCGGTGCCTGTCGAGCGTCAGATCGACTTTTGCCGCGTTTTTGTCGACGGCAAACGCCAGCCGGGAAATGTGCGCATGACTCACGCACTTGAGGTGGCAGAACGCTACGACAACGCTTTCGTATGGCTGTCTCTGAAAGAGCCCACAACGGAGCAAATGGAACGCATCGCCGAGGTCTTCGATATTGAGGACCTGGTTGTGGACGATGTTGTCGCAGCCCATCAGCGACCGAAGGTTGAACGCCACGACGAGCAGTTGTTCCTGGTTGTGCGTTCAGTGTCGTATCGTGACGACGAAGAGGTGTCGGACGCCCGTGAAATCATTTCCACCGGCGAAGTACAGATGATTATCGGCGAGAAGTTTGCCATCACGATTCGCCATAATGTCCGTCTCCCTGACCTCACCAACAAGCTCGAGGACGAAGAAGAGCTAGCGCTGCTCGGGCCTTCTGCTGTGGCGTGGGCGGTATCTGACTATCTGGTAGACAACTACCTGAAGGTCGCGGATTTCCTCGAAAGCGACGTCGACGAGCTGGAAAACGAAGTGTTTACGCCACGTCGCACGATCAACATTGACAAGATCTACACCTACAAGCGTGAGATTTTGGAGATGCGTCACGCGATCGACCCACTGTCGCCAGCGCTTCGCAACGGGTTGACGAACAACAAGGACTTTATGCGTAAGGCTCTGCGTACCTACTTCCGCGACGTCCAAGATAACTCCACGATCGTCAGCGACCGTCTTTCAGGCTTCGACGAACGTCTCACGTCCCTGCTGGACGCGTCGGTAGCGAAGATTACGATGCAGCAGAACTCTGACATGCGTACGATTTCGGCCGTTGTGGGCATGGCGGCGGTGCCGACGTTGGTTGCCGGAATCTACGGCATGAACTTCGAAGTCATGCCAGAGCTTGGCTGGCGTTACGGCTACCCCGCTGCACTTCTCGCAATGTTCATTGCTATCTCGGTGATGTGGTGGTGGTTCCGCAAGAACCACTGGCTTTAATCAGCCACTATTTGCTCAGGATCATCAGTTTGAGGTTGGTCACAGCGACCAACTTCTCCTCGCAGTACATGTTCACGCGCCACAGGTGGGTGCGGGCACCGATGTGGACCGGCTCCGCGGTGGCGTCGATACGTTGCCCCGCGCGCACGCTGCCCAGAAGGTCGGTGGAGTTGCTCATCCCCACTGCAGGCTGTGCGCTAGCTGCCACCGCCGCAATTGACCCCATGGTTTCACCGATTGCACAGTAGACACCGCCGTTGACGATGCCGGTTGGCTGCAGATGCTCCTCAGTTGCAACGAGGTGTGCATCCATCCGGTCTTTTGAGCAGTAATCCAGCACTAGCCCGAGTCGTTGGGCGAAATCAACGTTGAGGCTGTTGATCACAGCGAGTTCTTCTTCGCTCAACGGCGTGTCAAGCACTTCGTTGTACAGGCGAAAATCGAATTCTAGGTTCATGCTCGTCGATGATACGGATGATCTGTCCTCAGCCACGTAGAATTCGCACTATGACTGCAGATGCTTCAGAACCTCTTGCTCAAATCGGTGTCGTCGGTATGGCAGTAATGGGCTCAAACCTTGCCCGTAATTTTGCATCGAAGGGCCATACCGTCGCTATTTACAACCGCTCACCAGAGAAGACGCGGGCGGTTATCAACGAGTATGGCCATGAGGGAAACTTCATCGCCGCCGAGACCATCGAGGACTTTGTCGCATCTCTGCAGCGCCCCCGCAAGGCAGTGATCATGGTGCAGGCCGGTGCAGCAACTGATGCGGTCATCGAACAGCTCGCTGATGCGATGGAAGACGGTGACATCATCATCGACGGTGGCAATGCCCTGTTCACCGACACGATTCGCCGTGAACGTGAGATGGCCAAGCGCAATCGCCATTTTGTCGGCGCGGGTATTTCCGGCGGTGAAGAAGGTGCATTGCGTGGCCCGTCGATTATGCCGGGTGGCCCAGTCGAATCCTGGGAGACACTTGGACCACTCCTCGAAGACATTGCTGCAAAGGTCGATGGCACCCCGTGCGTGACCCACATTGGCCCGGACGGCGCTGGCCACTTTGTCAAGATGGTGCACAACGGCATCGAGTACGCCGACATGCAGGTCATCGGCGAGGCGTACCACCTGCTGCGTTACGCAGCAGGCCTGGAGCCTGCGGAGATCGCCGACATTTTCACTGAATGGAACAAGGGCGATCTGGATTCCTACCTCATCGAAATCACCGCGGAGGTGCTTCGCCAGGTCGACGCCCGCACCGGAAAACCGTTTATCGACGTCATCGTGGACGCTGCCGGCCAAAAAGGCACCGGACGGTGGACCGTCAAGGAGGCACTGGATCTTGGTGTACCGACCACAGCTATTGGCGAGGCAGTGTTTGCCCGCGCGCTGTCGTCGGCACTTGCACAGCGCGAGGCCACGACGGAAGCCGAACTTCCGGCGGGCGAGTTGAGTACCCTCGAAGCACTCGGCGTGGAGAAGACTGCGTTTATCGACGATGTCCGCCGAGCCCTGTACGCCTCCAAGTTGGTCGCCTACGCGCAAGGTTTCGACGAGATTAACGCTGGGTCCGCCGAGCACAACTGGGATATCAAACCGGGCGATCTCGCACGTATTTGGCGCGGCGGCTGCATCATTCGTGCGAAGTTCCTCGACCGCATTACCGAGGCCTACGAAAACGATCCGAATCTCCCGTCGTTGTTGCTCGATCCGTACTTCACCGGAGAACTGCAAAAGGGCCTGGTAGACGCATGGCGCCGTGTGGTTGTCGTCGCTACGCAGCTTGGACTCCCAGTGCCGGTGTTCGCTTCCTCGTTGTCCTACTACGACTCGCTGCGTGCCAAGCGGCTGCCAGCAGCACTGATCCAGGGACAGCGCGACTTCTTTGGTGCACACACCTACCGCCGCGTGGACATGGAAGGCACGTTCCACACCACCTGGTCCGGCGAGCGGGAAGAGTTGAGCTACTAAAACAACGACGCGCGTACACTGATCTGAATGACTACATTCGCCGACCTCGGCCTACCCCGTGAAATCGTCGCCACGCTGAAAAAGCAGGGCATCACGGAGCCCTTCCCTATCCAAGAGGCGGCTATCCCCGATGCCCTTGCGGGCCGTGATGTTCTCGGGCGGGGTCCAACAGGCTCGGGCAAAACGTTTACGTTCGGTTTGCCTATGCTTGCCCGTCTCGTTGGAGCCCCATCACGCCCGGGTCACCCGCGAGCGCTCGTGCTTGCGCCGACGCGTGAACTTGCAACGCAGATTCGCGAGCGTCTCGACGACTCCGCTGCCGCCCTCGGCCTACGCGTCCTCGATGTTGTCGGTGGCGTGAACATCAATAACCACATTCGTGTGTTGGCCTCCCCAGTCGATCTCCTTGTGGCTACCCCAGGCCGCGCCGAGGATCTCATCAACCAGAAGAAACTCTTCCTGGATAAGGTGGAGGTCACTGCTCTGGACGAGGCCGATCAGATGGCCGACATGGGTTTTTTGCCACAAGTTCGCAAGCTGCTCGACCGCACTCCCAAAAACGGCCAGCGTTTGCTGTTTTCCGCCACACTGGATGGCGACGTGCAAAAGCTCATCGACCGCTACATGCACAACCCAGTGACGCACTCCACTGCGCCGGTGGAGGCCGCTGTGGACACCATGGAGCATTTCCGACTTTTGGTCGGTGGCCGTGAGCAACGCAATGAGATCGCGATGCAGATCGCCGCACGTGACGGCAAGACCATCATGTTTATGCGCACGAAACACGGTGTTGACCGTCAGGTGAAGAAGCTGCGACGTGTCGGCATCAATGCCCAGGGGTTGCACGGCGATAAAACCCAAGGGGCGCGTACGCGTGCCTTAGACGGCTTCAGCGACGGCACCACCCCGGTGCTCGTCGCTACTGATATTGCCGCACGCGGTATCGATGTCGACGACGTCTCGCTTGTCGTCCACGTCGATCCGCCAGCCGAGCACAAGGCGTATTTGCACCGCGCAGGGCGCACCGCCCGTGCTGGCACGTCCGGCACAGTGGTCACGCTCGTCATGGACGAGCAAGCTAAGGAAGTCGCGCAACTGATGCGCAAGGCAGGCGTGAAGGCTCCGGAGGTCAGAGTGGCTCCAATGTCGGAGTCGTTGGTTACGATTACAGGAGCACGTGTCGCAGATGGAAAGCCATTGCCTCCGCCGGGGGCTCCGAAGCAGGCTCCCCGTGGTGGTGGCGGGCAAGGTTCCCGCGCTGGGCGTCGGTCGTCGCAACGATCGAGCCGCGCTGGACGTTCCCGTTCTACACGTGGGCAACGCGGCAACTCGCAGGGTCGTCGTGGAGAGAACAAACGAAGGAGTAACGGCCGCTAAGGCGCAGATCAACACACATGGACATATTCATATCCATACTTTCTCTTCTGGCGTTCGTATTGCTGACAGCCTCTACCGGGTTGTTCGTCGCAATCGAGTTCGCCATGACGGGGCTCGAGCGCTCCACAATCGATGCCCACGTTAAACAACGCGGGGATGCTACAGCCCGCGCTATCGCGCGTGATCACGCGAATCTTTCGTTCGTCCTCTCAGGCGCCCAGCTCGGCATTACGGTGACGACGCTGGCGGCAGGTTTCCTTGCCGAGCCTGTACTCGGTAAGTTCTTCACCCCTGCGTTGGAGGCCGTCGGACTTAGTGCGTCGGCCTCAACCACTGTCGCACTTATTTTGGCCCTTGTCATCGCAACGTTTTTGTCGATGGTTTTCGGCGAGCTTGTACCGAAAAACATGGCTATTACGGACCCGCTGGCAACAGCTCGCGTGGTCGTGCCACCAGTGCACTGGTTTAACACGGCGATGAAGCCGTTTATCAACCTTCTCAATACCTCCGCTAACTGGATTGTGCGCAAAATGGGTATCGAGCCTGCCGACGAGCTTGCCTCGGCCCGCTCTTCTCAGGAGCTTGGCGCCATGGTGCGCTCGTCGGCAGAGGCTGGTGGTTTGGATGCTGAGACCGCTGCAGTGATCGACCGATCACTGCGCTTCGGCGAGACCACAGCTGAAGAGGTGATGACGCCCCGTTCCACCATCGACTCCCTCGACGCGGAGGATACTGTTGTCGACCTGATCGCACTTGCTCGCGAAACTGGGCGTTCGCGTTTCCCAGTGCGGCGTGGCGATCTCGACGACACCCTCGGAGTCGTCCACATCAAGGACGCATTCTCCGTGCCACCCGACGAGCGTGCGACCACACAACTTGCCACGCTTGCCCGGCGTGTCCCAATCGTCCCGGGCACGCTGGACGGCGATTCCGTGCTGAACCGGGTGCGCTCTGCTGGTTCGCAGGTCGTACTTGTTGCCGATGAATACGGCGGCACCATGGGCCTGGTTACCATCGAAGACCTCGTTGAGGAGATTCTTGGCGAGGTGTACGACGAATACGATGACCGCGAAAGCGAAAAGGACTTTGTCCGTTACGGCACCTCATGGGAGGTTTCCGGGCTCGTGCGTCTCGACGAGCTCGAAGAGCACCTCGCCTACACAGCACCCGACGGCCCCTACGAGACGTTGGGCGGTCTGATCATGGCAACACTCGGTCGCATCCCGAAGGTTGGCGACGAGGTCGTCCTGCGCGAAACGTTCGGTTCGCTGCAGGAGGAGTTCCAATCGGCAGGCGCCGGATCATGGCTTGCCCAGGTCACCGCAATGGACGGCCGCCGTGTGGATAAAGCGATGCTGCGCCCGATTACCCCTGAGGAGGCCGACCGATGAGTATCTGGCTCGCTGTTGTCCTGATTGTCGCCCTCCTCGCTGCTAACGCATTCTTTGTTGGAGCCGAGTTCGCTCTCGTATCCTCGCGCCGCGACCGTCTCGAGTCACTCCAGGCCCAAGGCAAAACCAAAGCCCAGGACGTGATGTACGCAACTGAACACCTTTCCATCTACTTGGCTGGTGCGCAGTTCGGCATTACTGTGGCCTCGCTGATATTGGGCAAGGTTGCCGAGCCGGCGATTGCAAAATATCTGGAGGAGCCGTTCCTCGCGCTGGGTGTACCGGCAGATATTCTGCATCCAATTTCGTTCGTTATTGCGCTTGCATTCATTTCTTTCCTGCACATTTTGTTCGGCGAGATGGTGCCGAAGAATATTGCCATCGCGGGGCCTGAGCAATCCGCAATGTGGCTGACCAGACCGATGACGTTGTGGATGAAGCTAACCCGCCCCGTGCTGGAAGCACTTAACTGGGTGGCTCGTAAGACATTGGCTGCGTTCGGTATCCAACAGCGCGACGAGTTGGATTCCACTGTCGACCAGGAGCAGTTAGCCACAATGATTCAGGAGTCTCGCAAAGAGGGGCTCCTGGATGCCGAGGAAACTGTCCGTTTGGCAAAGGCGTTGCGTCAGGATTCCCGCAGCCTCAACGAGGTGCTCATCCCGCTTGTAGAGGTAAAGACGATCCCCTACGACCCGCGCGGCATCCGTCTTTCGATCATCGAGCAGGCAGTGCAAGACACCGGTTTTTCACGCTTCCCGGTACTGATCAGCACTGGATCCCTGGCGGGCTACCTGCATGTGAAGGACATTCTGGACTTGATGGAGACACATGAGAAGGATCCACGCGTGCCGCTTTCACGCATTCGACCGCTCATCACAGTCGACGGCCACGAGTCAATGGACGACGCTCTTACTTTGCTGCACCGACGTTCAGCGCACATGGCGGCAGTGCATGAGAACGGCCGCCTCGTCGGGATCGTCGCCCTCGAAGACCTCATCGAGGAATACGTGGGTACGGTGTCGGACTGGACGCACGAAAACGAATAGTTAGCGTGCGTATGACCACAACCCTGCAACCTAAGGAATATCTCGCACGTATACACGAGCACGAGCAGCGTGCGGCTCCTTGGGCGGACGCCCGCGCGGCTCGGCGTGCGCATGGCGAGTACCACCCAGTATGGGACTTCCTCTTTGAGTACTACCCCGTTCGCCCATCGCATTTGAAGCGCTGGCATCCAGGGGTTGGGGTCGCTCTCGCGCAGGCTGCGGATACACCGCAAGCGTCTTGGCGCGACTACGTCACCACACCTGACGGAACCGTGGCCTTGGACGTGGACCTTTTCCTCCAGCATCGACGCAACGATGTGGAGATGGTTGGAAGGCTGCTGCGTGCCGTCGATACGCGTCCTGCCCACTTTGATTGCTTCGGCATGCACGAGTGGGCGATGGTGTATAAGACCGACCACCCACGTCACGATTTGCCACTTCGCCTTGGAGCAGAGGGCACCAACGACGTGGTTGAGTCTCACCACATCAAGTGCTCACATTATGACGCGTTTCGTTTCTTCACCCCTGCAGCGCGTCCGCTGAATCTGACTGTTCTTACTCGCGAGTCTCAGCCTGATCACGACCAGGCTGGCTGTGTACATGTCAGCATGGATCTGTACAAGTGGGCGTTGAAGTTAGGACCGCTGGTACCTGGCGAGCTTTTCCTGGATTGCTTTGAACTTGCGGCACGGGCTCGGCGCTTGGATATGGAAGCGTCGCCATACGACTGCCGAGAGTTGGGCTTTGATGTTGTCGCGGTAGAAACCGCTGAAGGTAAAGCGGAATACGTTGCGCGTCAACGGGCATTGGCTCAAGCCGCTGCTCCACTGCGCGCCAGGCTTGTCGCGACCGTAGAAGCTGCGTTGGACAGCTAAGCTCGGAGCAGGTTTTCTCAATCGTTCGACGTTGAAGGGGCTACGACCACAATGGCTAGGCACGCAAGCGGTAAAAACAATTTCAGGCTAGCGGGTTGGCTTATCGCCCTGCTTGTCGCTCTCGCTGTAGCTGCAGTGCTTGCAGTGGTTTTGTGGCAGCGCGACGGCACCGACTCGAGCGCTGCAGCTCCTGATTGCGTATCCGGTGATCTGGTTCTGCCGGTCGCCGCTTCCGATGAGAAAGTGGGCCGTGCACTTATCGACGACTACGCAGCCGCCAACCCCGTTGTCCGGGACTACTGCATCAAGCCGCAGTATGTTGACTCGATCAAGGAAGCAGCAGTCTATATCGCTCCGAATACCTCGATTACGCATACTGCGTTGAAGTCGGCTGAGCGCACTGCAGCGGTTGCTGACCCCCAAGCCGTCCATAGTGAACCTGTAGGAGTCGCTGGCACCGAACAGGTGAAGTTGGAGGACGTGAAGACCGAGTCTGTGCTGTTCCCTGTTGAGGAAGAGCCTGAGGCTTCCGCGTTGGTGGCGGCAAAGATCGCCGGCAACGACAATGATGCTGTGAAGGCCCTCACCGATCAGCGTCTGGGTAAGCTGGCGGACTTCGCAGGAGCAGACGGCAAGCTTGTGGCGACTGCGAAGGACAGTGTTCCGGAAGGTCTTTCATTTACCTCAGTCGGCGCAGACATTGTTTACGCGGCGATCCCATTGAACCAGAACGACACAGTAAACGAGGATCAAGCGCGCGCTGGCCAGGACTTCGCACGTGCCGCAGCCGAGAAGTTCGATGGCTCCGAGAAAGATCAGCCGGTGATTTCGGATCTGGTCTGGGCTGCTGCCCTGCCTTCTGGTGGAGAGAAGCTCGGCGATCAAGCTGAGGCTGCAAAGGTGATCGAGCCGGTCAACACGTTGTTCCTGCTTGACACTTCTGAGGCAATGGCGCCGTTTATCGAGCCAGCCAAGGACGCGATTGGCAACACCGCGCTTGAACTTGCCGGTGCAGGGAAGGAAGTAGGTCTGTGGAACTACTCCTCACCGCTGACCCCTGGCGTGGTGAATGGTTTCCGCCAAAACATCTCCGTCTCCCCTGACGCGGAGTCGGTCAACGTGGCAGTGCGTCGCTTCCTTGTCGGCGGAGTCCCCCAGACCCGCGAAGCACTCCAGGCTGCGGCTGCTACATACGGCAACGCAAATGCGCCAATGCGAATTGTGCTCGTTACCACCGGCACCGCTGATGCCGGAGATGACGCAGCATTTATTGACGGCTTCCGGCAGGCAGCGGGCAACAACCTGGACCTGACTGTGGTGCGCGTCGGAGAAGGCGATCCGGATGCGGCACTCGAGCAGATCGCCAAAAAACAGGTCGATGCCAAGACTGCAGAGAACATCGCGGATGCGGTGAAGCAGGCCGCAGGGTTCTGACGACTAACATCGGCGAGCAACAAAGGCCCGGACTGGAGGGAGCACCCAGCCCGGGCCTTTGCTGTGTGGCCTGTTTAGGAAGTCTTGCGACGACGGCGATCAGCCAACTCGTCGAAACCAATGACGTTTGGAGCGTCGATCTCTTCTTCGACACGCTCGGAAGGGAACGCGGAGATAGTGCCGGTGAGTTCCTTCATAATCTGCGGCACCGCGATGCCGAACACGCCCTGGCCACCGCCAAGGAGGTCGATGATCTCTTCGTTGGAGCGGCACTCGTAGACGGTTACACCGTCGGAGACCAGGGTGATTTCCGCAATGTCGGAGACACCGCGGTCACGCAGCTTGTCCACCGCGAGGCGAATGTTCTGCAGGGAAATGCCGGTATCCAAAAGACCCTTGACGATCTTGAGTACCAAGATGTCCTTGAAGGAGTACAGACGCTGGGAACCAGAACCCTTTGCGCCACGGATCGACGGGCGAACCAGCCCAGTGCGTGCCCAGTAATCCAGCTGACGGTAGGTGATGCCTGCAACCTGGCATGCGATCGGTACGCGGTAGCCCACTTCGTCGGACGGACCGACGTCGAAAAGCGATTCCTGCACCGCAGCCGAGGTGGTCTCCTGCTCGCCTACCTGGTTGAGATCGTTGATACTCACGTAATTACTCCCATGAAAGTTATATGAGGGCCTGCTGACTATTAAATGCCAAGCATAGGACCTGGGTCAAGAGTTTCACGCGCAACACGCCGAACTCTCAACCTCAACTTTACACTGAGACTTTATTTCGCCTCGTCTACCCCATCATCCCCATCAGTATCAGGAGTATCACCGGTGTCGAGGTCATCCACACCAAGATTGCGCATGAGCTCTTCAAAATCAGCGTCAGCCTGAGCGTCGCCGCTTGCTGAAACAGATTCCTGCGGATCAATGACCTTGAGTTCAGCACCAAGAAAACGCTGCGCGTCTTCCGGCGAAAGGTAGATCGATGCCTGGCTTGCTACGAGGTCATCAACGCTGAGTTCGTGGTCCAATTCAAGCGCAAGCAGAAGCGCGTCACTCGCCCGCAGGTCCAGTTCAGAGCCGTCAGCAAACGACACGGTTGCCATAAACATGCCCTCTAAGTACGAAGACAGCTCAATGGTTTCTACTGTTTTTCCGGAGTTGCGAATCAGATCCACGACGGCATCTATGGTGCGGGGGCGGATTGGCGACCACCCTGAAAGCCGGGCAGCCAATTCCCCACCCTCATGCGTTGGTACCCAGACAGGAATGCAGCGGCCGTTAGAGGATCGCTGCAGCAATGCGCAAAGGTACTGCTCGGGACCGACAGGGTACACCCCGACCAGCTCGACTGCTTCCATGACGACTAGTTGCCGGACTGCTTGCGCAGCTCGTTCTTCACCAGCGAAGCGTGCAGCGAGACCACCAGCGCGGACATCTGCTGGCCAATCTCTTCTGCTTGCTGCTGTGCATTGACCTTGCCGGACTTTGCAACCGGTTCGGTGACCTGACCGATCATGTCAGCCTGACGAGCGGCAGCAGTACGCAGCGTCTTCAGATGACGCGAGTCCAAGCCGAACTCAGCCAGGGACATTGCGGTAGTGACAGTGCGAACATCGTCGACATTGAACAGGCCTGCCGCGTCTGGGGTGATCAGGCCTACCTTGATGTATTCCTCAACCGTGGACTGCGAAGCCTGAGCCTGTTCCGCAACATCCACGTCGGTCAGTCGCGTCGGTGCCGGGGCCCGGAAGTTCTCCGGAGAGATCATCGGCTCAGCATCGTTTGCAGTCAAAATCGCGGTGACCTGGCCGGAATCCATCGCCTCGAGCTGTTCGCGGATCACCTTCAGCGGGAGGTAGTTGTCACGTTGGGTGACCAGAATGTAGCGCAGACGCTCCACGTCCTGGTCAGTAAAACGGCGATAGCCCGACGCCGTGCGCTGCGGTGTGATCAGTCCTTCGGATTCGAGGAAACGGATCTTAGAGACGGTCACGTCCGGAAACTCAGTCCGCAAACGCTCAAGCACGACACCAATCGACATGGTCTTTGCCGGTTTGTTGGGCTTGGCTTGCTTCGCGGCCGTTTGTTGCGGTGCGGTCTTGCGGATTGCGCTCACGTGATCGTGCTCTTCTTCTCGTGGGACGTCGGTCTAAGGATGAACGGAAGTTTAGGCTTCCGCGGTGATGAATACGAGTCGGAACTTGCCGATCTGGATTTCATCGCCATTGGTCAGCTGCTGCGTGTTTCGCGGCTCGCGGTTGACGTAGGTGCCGTTGAGCGATCCGACGTCGACAACCTCGTAGCCATCCTCGTTGGCGCGGAACTCGGCGTGACGACGAGACACGGTCACGTCATCGAGGAAGATATCCGCCTCTGGGTGGCGGCCTGCCGTGGTCGACTCCTGGTCGAGCAGGAAGCGTGCACCAGCGTTCGGGCCACGCTTGACGACGAGCAGCGCCGCACCTTCGGGGAGGTTTTCGGTTCCTGCTGCGGAATCCACAGATGCCGCGGCACCAGATTCCATCTCCTTGAGCAGGTCTGCTCGGAATACCGAGGTGGTTTCGACCTGGTTCTGCGGCGTGTTGTCGCTCATGACTAACTCCTTGACTATCGAGTCGAGATTGAGAACTTCTGCAATAGTACCGCCCAAGTCGGGATTGGGTGGTGTTTAGTGACTTAACGGAAAATATTGCCGATGCCACTAATGACCGAATTGCCTGACCCGGCAAGCGGATTATCCGAAACCATGTAGGTCCATGTGGCGCTTGGTCGCTTCCATCCTGCATCAGCAAGATGCGCCCCGGATTCATCGATATCCACGGTGTTAAAGGTTTCTACCGCTTGGTCAACCGCACGGTTGGCGAGGTCTTTGAACTCGCGCACAGCAATGCGGTGGTACTCATCGATCGGGGTCTCGCGTGCGATAGCTCGAAGGTGAATAGATTCACGGACATCGTCCATCAGCGCGAGGTGTTCGGACCACTCTGCGTCGAGATGGAACAGCATGATTTCGCGCGCTGCTTGGTCGAGAACCGGCTGCGGTAGGTGCGACAATTCGGCGGCGCGCTGCGGGGAGCGCTCAGAGAGTTCTCGCCACGCTGTGTCAGTATCCAAAATGGTGGCGCGACGCTCGTCGAGAATGTCGCGGTGGTCTGCGAGAAGCTTGTTGTACTTCCACGTCTGGGAGTGGATCTCCAACAGTTGGCCTTCGGTGACGCGCTGGCAGTGCTCAACGAACTGCTGGGCTCGATTGCCGGTGAGGCGCCCATCCGGTTCAGGCTGCGCGGAGAAGGATTCGTCGGCACCTCCGGTGGTGATGATGTCGTCGTCAAGGGAGACGAAGAACAAGCTCAAGCCTGGATCGCCCTGGCGCCCTGCACGGCCGCGAAGCTGGTTGTCCAAACGCGCGGTGCGGTGCCGCGCGGTGCCAATGACCGCAAGACCGCCGAGGGCGGCGACTTCGGCATGATCGTTCTCGTTCGCGCCGCCGAGACGGATGTCGGTACCGCGACCGGCCATCTGGGTCGAGACGGTGACACGCCCGATGTCGCCAGCTTCTGCGATAATGCGTGCCTCTTCTGCGTCGTTTTTCGCGTTGAGCACGTTGACGTCAATGCCACGCGCCTCGAGTGCTTCCGCGAGCGCTTCAGATTCGGCCACATCATGCGTACCCACTAGCACCGGCTGGCCAGTGTGGTGGATGTGCTCAATCTCGTCGACGATGGCCGCGTTTTTATCCGCCATGGTGGCGTAGATGCGGTCTGCCTCGTCGAAACGCTTGAGCTCGTTGGCTCGGTCGATAACGGAGACGTGCAGGCCGTAGAAACTTCGCAGCTGGTCGGTCGCCTCGACGGCGGTGCCGGTCATGCCGCACACGAGCGGGTAGCGGCGCATGAGCGCCTGCAGGGTGATCGAGTCCAGGATGCGCCCGCCCTCGGACACGTCGAGGCCTTCCTTTGCCTCAACCGCAGCCTGCAGCCCATCTGGCCAGCGCTGGAGTTCTGCGACTCGGCCACGTGAGGCGTCGACAAGTGCGACCTTGCCATCCTCGACGATGTAGTGGACGTCGCGGATCAGCAGCGCCTTAGCGTGGAGTGCCAAGTTCACGCGGACCAGTGTGGTGCCGATGTTCTCGTCGGAATACAGCGAGTCGATGCCCAGCAACTGCTCGATCTTCTGTGCACCTTCGTCGGTAAGAAACGCGTTGCGCCCATCCGAATCGATGGTGTAGTCCTTGTCCTCCACCAGGTGCGAGACAGCTTCGGTGATCTGCCCGGTGGCCTGCTGGGCTCCTTCGGAGCCGGCGAGGACGAGTGGAACCAGGGCTTCGTCGACAAGCACACTGTCCGCCTCGTCGACGAGTGCAACATCCGCCGGCGCCTGCACCGTCTGGTCGCGGGAAGTGATCTGGTTGTCGCGCAGGTGGTCGAAGCCGATCTCGGTCACTGGGGCGTAAATGACGTCGCAGCGGTAGGCAGCGATGCGCTCCTCGCGTGTCGACGACTCCGTCACCGCAGCCACCGACAACCCGAAAAACTCCACCAACGGACGCATCCACTCCGCGTCACGGGCCGCAAGGTAGTTGTTCACGGTAATCAGGTGGACGCGCTTGCCCTGCAGTGCGAAACCCGTGGCAGCCATCGCACCGACCAGGGTCTTGCCCTCGCCGGTAGCCATCTGGATCACGTCGCCCTCCAGCAGGCGAAGCACCGCCTGGTTCTGCACGTTAAACGGGGTCATGCCGAGCGTGCGTTGCGACGCAACGGACAACCCGGCGAGGAAACGAGACTTGTCCTTGACCTCCCCATCTGTGACGGCGGCGCGGACGGTTTCGGCGAGCGCGGTGTCGTCGAGAAGCGAAAGCTCCTCAATGAGCCCATGTGCGTCAGCGACGACAGCCTTGGACTTCTTGTTGTTGCGCTCCGCCGTGGAGCCCATGGCTTTCCAGAACCAGTCGAATTTGCCCATAAGGCTTAAGGATAATGCGGTTTGACGCAACGTTCCGCTGAAGGGGTGCGCCAACGTGCGAAATTGATGGTGACACGATTACGCTGATGGTCAAAATTAAGGAGGGAAGCCAAACCATGCTGTCTATGAACGTGAAAGTCCCCTCATCGAAGGGGCACATGATGGCCGGCACCATCGACCGACCAGACGGACCGGCGCAGGCATACGCGATCTTCGCCCACTGCTTCGCTGGTTCCCGCCACACGCCAGGTGCGTCGCGCATTTCCAAACGCCTGACTGAGCACGGCATTGCCACGCTTCGGTTCGACTTTCCAGGCCTCGGCCAATCTGAAGGCGAGTTCAAAGACACCTCGTTTTCGGAGAATGTCGACGACATCGTCGCCGCAGCGCAATGGCTGGAGGAAAACTACAAGGCCCCGCAACTGCTCATGGGCCACTCCCTCGGCGGCGCGGCTGCGCTGAAGGCAGCAACCCGCCCTGAGCTGAAGAAGATGCTCAAGGCGGTGGCCACTGTGGGCGCGCCGTTCGACCCCGCCCACTCGGTGCTGCACTACGCACATTCCATCGGCGACGCCGACATGCACGGCTCCGTCCCTGTCACCCTCGGCGGGCGCGAACTGATCATCTCGCGCGAATTCCTCGAAGACCTCGCAGAGACCAACCCAGAGGAATACCTGCCGAAGTTGCGCAAGCCGTTGCTCATCGTGCACTCGCCTATCGACGTCACCGTCGGTATCGACAACGCCCAGAATATTTTCACCAAGGCCCGCTACCCCAAGTCGCTTATGACGCTGGACAAGGCAGACCACCTACTCACCCGCGAAGGCACTGCACAACGCGCTGCAGACATCATCGGGTCCTGGGCCGTGCAATACCTCCAGCCACTGTTTGTGCCAGCGAAGACCACCGACGACAACGCGGTGTCCTACTCTGCCCGCGGCACGAAGTACGGCGACGTGGTGCGCACCTCTAACCGCGCCATCACCACGGACCGCTCGAAGAACACCGGAGGCAAGGGCCAGGGTGTCACCTCCACAGGCCTGTACATGTCCGCACTCGCCGTGTCCTGCTCCCAGGCAGTGCGCGAGGCAGCCAAGGGCATGTCGCTTGACGACGTCCGCGTGGAAGTCAACCACAACGGCGACGGCACCTTCACCCGCCTGATCACCCTCTACGGCGACCTGACCGACGACCAGGTGGAAACCCTGCGCGCCGCCGGTGCCTCATCCACCGTGGACGGCTACGTGGCCAAGAGCGAGATCGAAACAACTGCGGAGACCGCTTCGCTTGAGCGCCGTCGTCGCCAGAACCAACTGCACCGCGCAGAACGGTTGGGCAAGTAATGGCTGACGCATCCGGGCTTTGGACTGACGTGCGGGGGTTGTGCCCTTGCGGGCAGGGCCTGCCGTACGAGGCGTGCTGCGGACGCTACATCGACGGTTCGTCCGCCGCGCCCACCGCTGAAGCGCTGATGCGCTCGCGATACACCGCCTACGTGCGCGGCGCGGGCGCCTATGTCGCGGAGACTTGGGCCGATGAGACCCGGCCCGCGGACTTGGCCGTGGATCCCTCCGGGGAGCCGTTTGCCCGGCTCCAGGTGCTCGATACCGCCGGCGGCGGACCTTTCGACGCCGAGGGCGTAGTCGAGTTCGCCGCCCACCACCCCGGCGGCGTGATGCGGGAACGCTCCCGCTTCGAGCGCCGCGCCGGGCGCTGGGTCTACGTCGACGGCGTGGCCGCTGACCCGTGACCTGCCGGTTTTGGGTCCGTGTGACAGTGCTGTAATATTTTCGCAGTTACCGTTTAGGTAGCGGATCGGGCTGTGGCGCAGTTTGGTAGCGCACCACACTGGGGGTGTGGGGGTCGCAGGTTCAAATCCTGTCAGTCCGACAAAGTCGAGCCAGTGATTGATTTTCAATCACTGGCTTTCGTCGTTTCCCCATTTCAGGGCGTGTTCCACGCTACTCATCTGAAGATGGTCTTAGGTTCTGGCGTAAGTCATCCAGCCGGGTACTGGGGCGCCTCTCAAGATCTTTCGGAGCTCCGCTTCGACCTCGCCCGGGCGCTCCAGCCAATCGCTTTCCCAGACAATGACTAGCCGGATGCTGTTGCTTTCGCACACAGTCTGTTTCCTCTCATGGCGGGTCCGAATCCGAGGATCCCGGGACTCGTCGTGCCAGTACTCGCCATTGAACTCGATCCCAAGCGCTAGTTCAGGGACGAAGATGTCCAATTCCATTCCAAGGGTGAACAGACTGGAGTCATTTTCCAGCACTTCGACACCGGGGGCGTGTTCAACGACGAATGCATAAACCTCTTTTTCTGCCAGCGACCAGGGTTTGCGACAGTACGGACAGTTTCTGCCGTCCCTTCGAGACTTAATCTGCGCTCGCCACTCGTGCCCTTCCTTGCAAATCCACCACGCCTTGGAATGGGATCCGGAAAGGATCCGATCCGGGGTGTTCTTGTTTTTGGGATGCCACTCGGCGGCAACTGCGGGTGCTACCGTGGCGAGATCATTAAATCCCATAAGCACACGGCGATTCGAGCAGTACGGGCATCCCCGCCCGTGGGTGCGGCTGTTGGGGAGCTGGGAGTACTCGTGCCCAAGCGGACACAACCACCAGTACTTAGTCATGCTGCCCTTGGAAACCTCACTTGGCTTCCTTTTGCCGTTTTTCGTCGGGTGCCACTCTGCGGCAATATCCGGATGCGTAGTCGCAAGATCGTTGTACCCTGCCAGAACAGCGTTGCCAGAGCAGTAGGGGCAACCATACCCCCTCAACCGATCGCCGCTTGTCGCCTGCCACTCGTGTCGTGGATCTGCATGGCACAGCCACCAAATACGGGTCTTTCCAGCCGGAGCGACCTCCGATGGAGCCAGCCCTACGTTCTTTGTAGGGTGCCATTCATCCACTAAGTGCGGGTGCACGGTCGCTAGGTCGTTGTACCCCGCTAGAACCCGCTGGTTCGAACAAAAAGGACACCCGTAACCGAATGCCCGGTCTTTAACGGTTGCCTCCCACTCGTGGCGCGGATCCTCGCTACAGACCCACCAGGCCCGGGAGTGGGAACGAGCTGTTACGTCCTCCGGAGTGGTCCCCTTGTTTTTCGTCGGGTGCCACTGTCTTGCCAGATCAGGATTTATGGTTGCAAGATCGTTGAATCCCACCAGCAACCGTTTCCTCCCCACCGGAGAGCAGTAGGGACACCCTGCCCCTCGGGCCCGGCTAGCCACGGTCGCCGCCCACTCGTGACCACAGGCCCCATTCCACCAGACCTTACGGCCCGATCCCGTGGTCACGTCCGCTGGTCCGAGATCCCCGTTCCGGAATTCATTCCACTGAGCAGCCAGCTCGGGTAGCGCGTCGCGTAGTACCGGGTTTGCCATGTTCTACAGATCCTAGCCTCGGGGTCGATTCGTTGTTTTGGGTCAACATCGAGATCCTCATCCATAACGCCACGAGTCCATCCGCAACAATGAGAACTACGAACTCCTCCATCGTGAATCCGATCCTTCTGGTGGCTTCAGGGATGCTCACCGTTTTCAACCGGTGAGACCTTCCCAGCGCTAGAACACGGTTTCGATAGGCCGCTCCTCCGGATGCGAATCATAGGAGGTTGCCTAGGCGCTCGCGAGGCAAACGTCTCAGTGCAAGGTGCGAATCAGGGTTAGAAACGAAACATAACGTCTCTGCCAGGCCTTTCTTCTTCTGTGGAATACCTCGGTTAATGGGGGCAGATCCTGCCAGTCGACAAAGTTCTTCTGGGGGTCGGTGGTTCTTCTTGCGCGGCGTTCCTAGTCGATAGGTGCGACTCGGATCTGGTTGTCGTCGGGGTCGGCGACGACAAACGTCGTTCCGAACACGTCCTGGTGCGGCTCTTTGATGACATGGACCCCCTTGTCAGACCAGGACTGGAACACGTCCATGACTTCTTCCCCGTTGACGTTGAGGCACACTTCGGTGGTGCGTGCCGGGGCGTCGGCAAGCGCCTCCGAGTTTCCGGTCCACAGTGCGAGGGCAACACCGTCCGCCAAAGCGAACGTCACGTAGCGGGGTGAAACAAAGTCAGTCTCCAGGTCCAGGAGGTCTGAGTAAAACTCGACCGATCTATCAATGTCGGTCACGTAAACGATGAAAACGATTTCGCGGTTCATGTGGGCACCCTCTTCTTTCAAATTGAATTGGAGTCTCCCATGGTACGCGTGCTGGCGCTCTAGCAACTTCCGCCCAACTACTCAAAAATGACAGAATATGGTTGTAAATGTGTCAAAAATGAGTAGCCGGAGAATCCCGCGCGCAGTCAAAGGCGGGCTAAGCGAGATCGGCGAAGCCTTGCAACGCTGGCGCCGCCTCAACCGGCTCACTATCGAACAGGCCGCGTACCGCGCCGACGTGAGCGTGTCTACGTTGCGCCGTTTGGAACAGGGACACGGCGCAACGTTGGAAAACTTTCTCCGGGTATGCCGTGCGTTTCAGCTACTCGACCGGGTGAAAGACGCTGTTGCTCCGATGGAGCACGGCCGCGGTCGCGCTTTGATTGAGCAGATGCTCTAAGAAACGATCTTGCCGTTCGCGTCGTAAGTGTAGAACCCCTGCCCAGCTTCCAGGCCGGTCCTACCTTCTGCGACCATCGGCTTCAGCGTCGTCTCAACGAAGTCCTTCTGCCACTGCGGGGCGTTGTCGTTGGACTCGATCACGGCGACCAGGGTGCGCACGCCAATAAGGTCCATGATCTCAATCGGCCCGCGCGGGGAGCCGGTGGAGTTGCACCAGTCACGGTCGATGTCGACGGGGTCAGCGATGTCGTGGTGCAGCAGGTACATGCCGGCACTGAGCAGCGGCACCAGCAGGGTGTTCAGCACGTAGCCGGGCTGCTCGCGCTTGAGCGGGACCGGTACCATGTTGATCTGCTCCGCAAACTCCACGAGTTGGTCCACATACTTCGGGTCAGTGCCCTCGTGAGGCATGATCTCGGCAGTGTTCTGAATCCAGATGTGGTTGGCAAAGTGCAGTGCCAAGAAGCGCTCCGGCGCACCCGTCGCGTCCGCGAACTTGCTCGGCATGAGCGTCGACGTGTTGGTGGCAAAAACGGTGGTCGCCGGGGCGTACTGCCCCACTTCGGCCCACACCTTGCGCTTGAGCTCGAGGTTCTCCGGGATCGCCTCGATGACCAGGTCCGCGTTCGCTAGCGCTTCCTTAAGGTCCGAGGTCTGGGTGAGGTTTTCGTGCGCCGCCGCGATGGTTTCGTCGTTAGCGGACTCGAGCTCCACCTTCATTTGCTCACCGATGGCGTCGAAACGCTGTTTGCCGGCCGCGAGGGCCTCCTCGTTAATGTCGTAGGACACTACCTTCTTTCCCGCGAACGCAGAGCAAAAAGCGATCTGCGCGCCCAGGACACCTGCACCAAGTACTGTTACGTTATTGAATGTCATGCCCGTCACGTTACTCCTGTTTATGTGACTTTCACAGCAGTTCTAGTGTGAAGTTTTACGCAAGCGACGCCCGGTCCACCGCCATGAGACCTGTCGCTGCCCGCCGGCCCAGCTCCACGTAATACGCCGCGTGCCTCAACCGCGCCTCAAAGGTGTCCGACTCGAGTGCGCGCTTGACCTTTGCCGGCACACCTGCTGCAAGAGAGAACTCCGGCAACTGCTGCCCCTCCAGTACCACTGCCCCGCCGGCAATGATGCTGCCCTTGCCGATGCACGACCGCGACAGCACCGTCGCATTCATCCCGATCAGGCAGCCTGGCTCGATATGGCAACCGTGGATCATCGCAAGGTGGCCAATCGTCACGTCCTCTTCCAGCACTGTCTCCCCATCCGTGTCCACGTGCACGACTGAGCCGTCCTGCACGTTCACACGTGCACCGATACGGATTGCGCCCACATCGCCACGGATGACCACGCCGGGCCAGATGTTGGCGTCCTCACCGATCTCTACGTCGCCGATAATCGTCGCCTCGTCAGAGATGTACGCCGATGGATGAATCTTGGGGGTTTTGCCCTCGAAGCTATAAATCATGCGTTCCAGTGTGCCGGAATTGCCCAACGCGTGGCACTGAAAAGTGCGTAACCGCGTCTGTACGGGTGGTCGTCGTCAAGCAGTGCGCTACTGCTGCGTCGCCCGGCCGAGCCGGAAGAACTTCAGCATGGCGTCGGTGGCGAAGCCTTTCGGCACCGTCCCAGATGAGTCACCGGCGCCGCCTGGCCACACGTGGGGGCCATTTTCGATGCGGTAGTGGGCAAGTTCAGCGTCGCAACCTGTCCACGCCTCGCGGATAACGCCAGGGGCTACCTCAATGTCTTCGTAGCGGGCGTCGCAGTGGTTGCGCGACGCGGACTCGTGAAGCATTTCCTCCACCGAGTTGTATGCCGTGGCGTGGCGTTGCCCGCCGTTGTAGGCAATGACATTGTCGCCCGTGCCGTGGAAATCGACGTGCATCATCGGGATCTGGGAACAGCCTGCAGAAACGCGTTGATAATATGCGCCTGCAACCGTGGCAATACCTGTGAATGCCTGTGGTCGTTGGCAACCCACAAACGCGGCGAAGCCCCCACCGTTCGAGAACCCCGCCGCAAAAATACGAGAGCGGTCAACTGAAAACTCACCTTCAATCTCAGCCAGGACGGCGTCGACGAACGCCAGGTCTTGCTGCCCGGAGGTTGAGGCGTATGGTGCGGGCGCCCAGGCGGAGTCTTTGCCGTCGAGGTACGCCACGATGGCGTCGGCAGCATCGAGCCCTGAGTTCTTCCGTATCCTTTCGGCGTCTTCCTTGTAGCCGTGGAAAACAAAGATGACGGGCAGTCGGTCGCGCTGACGGGCACCCGCGGGCATGGAAACGATGTAGTCGCGCTTCAACCCACCCGCGGTGATGTTGCGATGATCAACCCCGGCTGGACCCCACGGTTCGACCTCTCGCACGTCGTCTATTGCGGGTAGTGCCCTCGTGGTGACCCCGGGCTCCGTGAGATCCCCATCTCCGGAGCAGCCGGTGAGTACGAGCAGGACTGTGGACAACGCCGCCGCGGTGACGGTTGAAACTTTGCCCATTACGTCTGCTGCTCCGGATAAAACACGACAGGTAGATTAGTGCATCATGCCAATAAGCGGAACACAGCCAGGTCCGAGCAAGAAGTCGCAGCCGACCTTTCGTGACCGCGCTCACCAACACACCGCGGCGAGTGCGTTTGTGCGCGATGCGGATCGCTACCACGACGCGCGTCCGTCGTATCCACCTGAGGTTGCCGAGTTGTTCGAAGGCGCCGATGTCGTGTGCGACGTCGGCGCTGGCACAGGGAAATTAACGCAGTTGCTTATCGACGACCACCGCACCGTCTACGCCTGCGACCCCTCCCCCGACATGACACGCGTACTCCATCACCAGTTGCCGGAGGTGCCTGTGTGGCGGGCGACGGCGGAAGCGACGGGGCTCGCGGACAATGCCGTCGATGCGATCGCGTGCGCACAGACCTGGCACTGGGTAGACCCGGCAGAGGCCAGCGCTGAGACAGACCGCGTCATCCGCGATGGCGGTTGCCTTGTCCTGTGTTGGAATACGCTCGCGGTACATCACCCTTGGGTGCTGCGGCTCAGCCGCATCATGCACTCGGGTGATGTGCAGCGCGAAGGCTTCTACCCCACCGTGCACGCCCCGTGGCAACTCGAGCGCGAGGTTCGCACCGAGTGGGTGGACCAGATCCCGGTCGAGCATTGCTTCGAGCTCATGGCAACACGCTCGTACTGGCTGAAAGCCTCCAAGCGCACCCGAGCAAAGATGGAGGCGAATCTGACGTGGTACCTCTACGAGCGCCTCGGGTTCGATGAGGGACAAATCATCCCGCTGCCCTACCGCACGGACGCGTTTGTGTACCGGCGATAGAGCGGGCTGCTAAAACAAATCGGTCCGCTTCTCAATCCCGAAGAAGTCGAAGATCTCCTCGGTCACGTCGATGCCACGATGCGCAGCCCACGGTCCGGTAGGCCACTCGTGGCCCATGCCCTCCACTCGGTGGTGCAGGGTACGAGCCTTGTCGCTGTTGCGACGCTCAAACGCGGCAACCACTTCGGGAGCGCCGAGAATGCCGTCCTCAGCGGGGCTTCCGTATCCCGGCCGGACCTCGCCGTTATATGGCACTACGTCGTCGTGGGTGCCGTGGATGTTGAGGTAGTCCACCGGCTCGGCTGCCTCGATCTGCGCCTCGGTGCAGCGCACAGCCGCAGACACAGAGGCAACACCCGCGAAGGTATCGCTGAGCGTAGACAAGTAGACCGCGAGACCGCCACCATTGGAGAAACCAACGGCGTAAATGCGTTCGGGGTCGATGTCGAAGTGTTCGCTGGTTTGGGCGATGATGTCGTCGATACGCGCCTTGTCCTGCTCAATCGTGTTCAGCGCGTACGGCGCAGGAGCCCACGCCAGACCGGCACCCGTCGGCGCAACGACCACTGCGTTGGCCTGCACGAGGCCGGTACCGCCGAGGAAGTTCCGCCCATTATCGCCACGGCCGTGCAGCGCAACAATCAGGGGCAACGGCCCTTTCGAATCGGAGGGCGCGGAGTAGACCGTCGAGTCCATAGTCCTGCCTACTTCTTTCCGCGACGCTCACGCACACGCACCGCGATGCGCACCGGAGTGCCGTGGTAGCCGAACTGCTCGCGGAACTTGCGCTCAAGGTAGCGGCGGTAACCGCCATCGAGGAAGCCCGTGGTGAACAGAATGATTGTCGGCGGGCGCGTCGTCGCCATGGTGGCAAAGAGCAGCTTGGGCAGACGGTTGTTCTTCATCGGAGGCGGGTTCGCGGCAATCGCCTCACGCAGCCAGTTGTTCAGCTGGCCCGTCGAGATGCGCCTGTCCCAGTTCTCCAGCGCCTGCTTCATCGCGGGCTCCAGGCGGTGCAGACCACGACCGGTGTCCGCGGAAATGTTGAGCTTGGTTACCCACTTCAACTGGCCCATGGTCAGGTCGAATTCGCGGTCGAACTCGTAACGACGATCCTCGTCCATCAGATCCCACTTGTTAAAGCAGATCACCATGGCCTTACCGGCTTCGAGCACCATCGAGATCACGCGCTGGTCCTGCTCGGAAATCTCCTGGGAGGCGTCGATGAGCACCACACACACTTCAGCGGCCTCGATCGTGCCGCGAGTGCGCAGTGATGCGTAGTACTCGTGGCCCTGGGCGTTCTTAACTTTCTTCCGCAGGCCGGCGGTATCGATGAACGTCCAAAGGTCCTCGTCCAACTGCACCAACTCGTCGACCGGGTCGACGGTGGTGCCGGCGACGTTGTCCACGACAGAGCGATTGGACTTGGTCAGCTTGTTCAGCAGGCTGGACTTGCCCACGTTCGGGCGGCCCACAAGTGCAACACGTCGCGGGCCCTGAGTGACCGATGCGGCAGCACGCGGAACCTCGGGGAAGGTGCGCAGGATCTCATCGAGCACGTCGGCACCGCCGCGGCCGTGCAGCGCAGAGACCGGCCACGGATCGCCAAGACCCAGCGAATAGAACTCGGCGACCTCGCCCCACTGACTGTCGGACTCAAACTTGTTTGCAACGAGGATGACAGGCACCTCAGCGCGCTGCAGGTTGCGGGCCATCACCATGTCTGTCTCGGTCACGGTGGTCTTTGCGTCGACAACCATGACGATGACGTCCGAGGTCTCCATGGCTGCCTCGGACTGGCGCGCGATCGAGGCGTGGATGCCCTTTGCGTCCGGGTCCCAGCCACCGGTGTCCTGCACCCAGAAACGACGTCCGTTCCACTCCGCCATGTAGCTCACACGGTCGCGGGTCACGCCGGGATGGTCCTCCACAACTGCTTCACGACGACCCAAGAACCGGTTTACCAGCGAAGACTTACCCACATTCGGGCGGCCCACGATAGACACCGTCGGCAACGCTTCCTTGACCACGTCCGGGCGGATGATGCCGTATTCGGCTTCGATTTCGGCCCATTCTTCGTCGGTGTAGTCGTCGGTCTCGTCGTCACCGTCGGCATCGTCGCCGAAGTCGGCCTCGCTGAACTCCGACTCATCGAAGTCCTCGAGGTCGTCGTAGTACTCAGCGGCGTCCGCATCGACCTCATAGGCTTCCAGGTCGTCGTAGCCAGAGGCATCGATGCCGGGTTGGATGAATTGAGTCTCCGGCTCGAGACCGTCTTCAATGCTCTTCTTCTCGCTCATCGTGCGCTCCTTTCCACCACGGCAGTCAGCGCAGCGAGCACCTCATCCGGGGTCATTTCAGACGTATCCACGATCTCGGCGTCGTCAGCGGGACGCAGCGGGCTGGTCTTGCGTGACGAGTCCGCCTCGTCGCGCCGCTTCACATCCGCCAACACTGCATCAAAGTCCACGTCACGGCCAGCGGCTACATCCTGATCGAAGCGACGCTTCGCACGTACTTCAGCGCTTGCCGTCATGTAGACCTTTGCCGGAGCATCCGGCAACACGACAGTGCCGATATCGCGGCCCTCCACGATCGCGCGGCCGGCCTCGCGGGCCAACTTGCGCTGCAGTTCCACAAGGTTCACGCGGACCTGCGGGATCGCAGAGACCGCAGAAACGTGCTGGGTGACTTCCGGTCCTCGGATCTCGCGGGCAACATCCTCACCTGCAAACAACACTGCGGTGGAATCCGGATCGTCGGATACCTCAAGCGGCAGATCAGCGGTCGCCTCGATCACCGCATCCGTATCAACCGGGTCGACACCAGCGCGCAAGACGGCCAGGGTGGCAACGCGGTACATCGCACCCGTATCCACATACTTCGCGTCGAGCTTCTTCGCTAACGCGCGGCACATCGTGGATTTACCGGTGCCGGACGGGCCGTCCACTGCGAGAATCAGCCCGCCGTCAGCCATGTTGGAAATCTTCTGGTCTGCCATTACATCCCCACCGCCTTGTACAGCGACGCAAGCTCGGAGGAATTGAGCGCACGCATCATGCCTGGCTTCATCTCGCCGAGCTGGACCGTGTGGAACTTGGTGCGAACCAGTCGTTGCACCGGGAAGCCAGCTTCCTTCAGCATGCGGCGCACAATGTGCTTACGGCCTTCGTGGAGCTCCACTCGGATGATCGACTGCCCATTGTGGACATCCACGATCTGGGCGTAGTCGGCCTTCGCGGGGCCGTCGTCAAGCTCAATGCCCTCCTTGAGCTGCTTGACCAGCGCATTGTTCGCCTCACCCAGGACAGTGGCCATGTAGGTCTTCGACACCTCGTACTTCGGGTGCATCAGACGATTCGCCAGTTCACCGTCGTTGGTCAACAGCAACAGACCCTCCGTGTTGGCGTCGAGGCGTCCCACGTGGAACAGACGCTGACCCGCGGCGGTGCGCTCCGAAAGGTAGGAGCCGACCGAGGTGCGGTCAAGCTCATCCTTCATCGTCGAGTGCACGCCACGCGGCTTGTTAAACACGAAGTACTCGTGCTCCTCGTTGACGTTGATGCGCTCCCCATCCACGCGGATGATGTCCACGTTCGGGTTAACACGCATGCCTTGCACGTTGACGATCTTGCCGTTGACCTCAATGCGGCCCTGGTCGATCATGGCCTCTGCGTGACGACGAGACGCCACACCTGCCTGCGCCAACACCTTCTGCAGGCGGATCCCCTCAGTTTTGCGGGTCTTATCCTGCGGGTTGTCGTCCCACCAGTTGTCATCCAGCGGGTGGGGCTCATTCTTCGCGGCATTTGCGCGTCGCTTGTCCAAACGGACATTCTGCTTCTTTGCCGGCTTCGCGTACGAGATGTAGAACGTTTCGTCCTTCTCGGGCTTGTCCGGTGTGCCGTCTCGGCGAGCGGGAGGAGTCATGTTTCCTCAATTCCTTTTCAGTCGTATGCGGTTTTTGGGCCGATCCTACCAGGCATCTTCGATTGCATCGATGTCCGGAAGCAGTGGCGCAAGGTCAGGAAGGCGCTCAAGCGAGTCAATGCCCAGAAGTTCGAGGAACAGCTCCGTCGTCACATAGCGGTGTGCGCCAGATTCTTGCTCAGGATCAACCTCCGCAATCAAGCCGCGCAGCGCAAGGGTGCGCATGACGCCATCAACATTGACCCCGCGCACTCCGGCAACCTGCGAGCGCGTCACCGGCTGGCGGTAAGCAACCACTGCGAGCGTCTCCATTGCCGCGCGCGAGAGTTTCTTCTGCGTGCCGTCGAGCAAGAACGCCTCGACCGCATCGGCATTTTCGGGCCGGGTATACAGCCGCCAGCCTTCTGCGGTCTCACGCAAATCAATGCCACTGCCACGGGTGTCGAGTTCTCGCGACCACGCGCGAAGGTGATCCGACACTTCCGCAGTCGTTGCTCCGAGCGCACCCGCGAGGTCCTCCACGGACACCGGCGTATCGACGACCAACAGCACCGACTCAATCCGCGAACGCAACTGCGCAACCATCGGCATGTCTTCCATACCGCCGAAGTGTAGCTGCCGGTACTGAATCGGCGCCTAGTTCCAGTTCGATGCCGCAACGACCGCCGGATCGACCTCAAGGCCGGTCCATGACACATCAAGTTGGCCAAGCGCTTCGGGCTGCTCTGTTTCCACCGCGCGGGCCTTGTACAACTCCAGCAGGGCGAGGAACCGGCCGACCACCTCCATGGACCTCGTGCAATCGCGTGTCAGTGCGGCGAACGTCATCCAGGTACCTGAGCCAGCGAGCTTGAGTGTATCCAGGATCTTGCCCGCCTGCTCAGGCACGGACACAGCAACGGCGTGCAGGTGGTCAGTTCGTACTTCCTCCGGCGGTTTCGGGCGAAATACGCTGGCTGCCAGTTCCGCGAAACTCGCCGCTGTATGGCCGAGTTCCACCGGAGGCAAAAGGTCCACGAACCGGGGCTCCATGGATACGGCACGCGGGTGTCGTCGATTAGCAGATGCTTGCCACGTAGCAAACTGGTCAGCAACCTGCTGATATGCACGGTACTGCAGAAGACGTGCGAACAGGAGGTCCCGGGCCTCCAGAAGGTCGTAGTCTTCCTCCAGGTCATGATCACCACGTGGCAACAGCCGCGCAGTCTTCATGTCCAACAAGGTGGCCGCGACCACGAGGAACTCAGTGACCTCGTCAAGCGACTCTGTCTGCCCCAACGCACGGGTATACGCAATGAACTCGTCGGTCACCTCGGCGAGCGCAACCTCGGTCACGTCGAGTTTCTTCGCCTGAATCAAGCTGAGCAGCAGATCAAACGGCCCCTCGAAGTTATTCAGCGCGAGGGTAAAGCCCGTGATCTCCGGCTGGGGGTACTGCTCAGGTGCCTGGGCCACTAGCTAGTGCGCTCCAACACCTCAAGGGCCAGATTGCGGTACTGTTCCGCACCTTGCGAGTTGGGAGCCCACGTAATAATCGGCTCACCCGCGACCGATGTCTCCGGGAAACGCACGGTACGGGTAATCACGGTGTCGAAGACGCGGTCGCCGAACACCTCAACTACACGATCCATGACCTCACGGGCGTGGGTCGTGCGACGATCAAACATAGTGACAAGGATGCCCACGATGTCCAGGTCGAAGTTGATGCGGTCGCGCACCTTTTCCACGGTATCGGTGAGCAGCGCGAGACCACGGAGCGAGAAGTACTCACACTCCATGGGGATGATCACGCCCTGCGAGCACGCCAACGCATTCACAGTGAGCAAACCGAGCGACGGGCCACAGTCCAGGATGATGAAGTCGTACTCCCCGCGCACCGGGCGCAGCGCACGAGCTAGCGTGTGCTCGCGGCCGACTTCGTTGACCAGTTGGATTTCAGCCGCAGACAGGTCAATATTCGCGGGTACCAGATCAAGCCCGGACACGTTTGAGCGCTTGATCGCCGCGTGAATGCTGGCAGTGTTGTCAAACAGCAAGTCGTAGACCGTGACCTGATCCTCCTCATAGGACACACCAAGGCCAGCGGAGAGTGCACCCTGCGGGTCGAGGTCTACCAGTAGCACCTTGCGCCCTTGCTCTGCCAAGCATGCACCGAGATTGATAGTGGACGTGGTCTTACCCACGCCGCCCTTTTGGTTCACCATCGAGATGATGGTTGCGGGACCGTGCCGCTCAAGCTCCTTCGGCTTGGCAAACTCACGCCACGGCCGACCCGTCAAAAACGTCTTCTGGTCAGCCGCGTCAAACAGCGCCTCGTCCGCCATGGCCGATCCTTCCCTCGATCACGTCTAAACCCTTGACTGCAGTCATCTTACAACGCTGTGATTAGACCTGCCCACGGCTTCGCTTCCGAAGGAAGATAATCAGCAGCGCAAGTGCCGCGATAAGCGCACCACCACCAATGATGAGCGGGACAAGATCACCTACCGACGAACCCGAGTCAACGCTATCGCCTTGACCTTTGTTGTCTGCTCCCGCATACGGGTTTTCTTCATCCGTTTCGGCAGCCTGCTCAACCGGAGCATTCGTCGACGTAACCACCGCGACAAACGTCGCCGCGCCGTTCTCCACGACCTCCATAATGAACGGGTTGTCAGGCGTCTCGCCTTCCGGGTACGTCAGCGTCAACGTGCGCCCTGCGACGTTCACGTCACGCTTGACCCCTTCGATGATGTTGCCGTTGACATCGAGGTAACGCAGCTTCGCATTCGACGAGTCGTAGTTGGCATACTTCATCAAATCGCGCGCCTTACTCAACGGCACCTTGACCACGATCTCGTTGCCGTGGATCTCTCCCTCGAAATCGAGCCGCTTCGCATCCGCGGTGTCCGCCTTTTCCGCTGGCTTACGCTCAGGGCGATTGACGGCGCCGCTGCCACTGCCTGCACCCGCACCGGATCCGCCGTTCGAGGCTTCACCGTTTGCGTCGCCACCGCCGTTTGCGCCACCGCCACCGTTGTCTTCGGCGTGGCCTCCACCACCGTGGTGCTCGGTGTTTTCTCCAGCGCCACCGCCCGCAATTTCGTCTGCATCAGTTGCCTGTCCGCCGCCCACAGCGACGAGGTTAACTGTCGCCGTGTAACCGCCGGCGCTCGCAGGCACTGCTGCGGTCGCGCCTTCTTCCGCTGGAGCGGTCACCGACACCGACGTGCCATTGGATGTGACCACCCAGCCGCCTGCGGAGTAATTCACATCCACCGGCACGCCCACATCAACCGTCGTCGTCTGCCCCGCAGGCACGGTGATCTCCGAGGGAATCATGTTCGCCACTGCATCCGGGCTTAACCCGCCCGGGATCTGCGCCGAGGCAGGGTGTGCTCCCACACCTCCGCCAAGCCCCACGGCAAGCAGCAGGGCTGCCGGCACCGCAAGTGTTGCGCGACGTGCTCGTGCAAATGTGTACTCACTCATAAGCGCAAAAGCTTACGCACGTGGATGCGAACTACGCCAAACCTCGCGCAGGCTATCTGCTGTGACATGTGTGTAAATCTGCGTAGTCGTCACTGAAGCGTGCCCCAACAATTCCTGCACGGAGCGCACATCTGCGCCACCTTCCAGCAGATGCGTGGCAAATGAGTGCCGCAGTGTGTGCGGGGAGATCTCTTTGTCTATCCCCGCACGCTCCGCAGCCTGCTTGATTACAGTCCAGGCGCTCTGGCGAGATAAGGCTCCACCGCGCCTATTCAAGAACAACGCGTGTGACTTCCCGGTGGCGAATACGGGTCTGCCTCGCACGAGGTACGCCTCGATCGCATCTTGTGCATGCCGGCCGAGCGGGACGAGGCGCTGCTTACTTCCCTTGCCAGTCACGGTCAGAATGCCTTCAGTATCTATTGCGGCTGTCGCATCATCGACGCTCAGATCAAGCACCTCAGAAACTCGCGCACCTGTGGCGTATAGCGTTTCCAACAGCGCCTTGTCGCGTAGGCCGAGGGGCTGTTCGGTCGGGCAGGCATCGAGAAGCGTCGCCACCTCCCCAATGCTCAAAGTGTCGGGTAGCTTCTCGCCAGCTGACGGTGGGGAAACTTCGGCAGCGGTATCTGCCGGCAATACGCCTTCTTCTACGCCAAAGCGGTGCAAGCCTCGGGCGACAGTCAGCGCACGCGCAGCCGAAGATGCCGCGAGGGGGCGTGCGCCGTCCACCCCGCGGCGCAAGTCAGCAACGTACGCCTCTACATCGGTGGCACTGACTGTTGCCAAGTCGCTTTTCCCAGCGGCTGCCAACCATCGTGTGTACCGGTTGACGTCGCGGGTGTAGTTACTCAACGTGTGAGGGGAGACTCCCCGCTCAACAGCGAGATGCTGCAACCAGCGCGCAGCTAGTTCGTCGGCTTTTACCGCCATCTAGATGCGCTTCATATCCGGCACGATGCCACGCTCGGCTCGCCGCTTCGGCAGCGATTGCGGGCGCAACTCGAATGGCTCCGACACATCACGTGGCTGCGCTTTACCCTCTGCGACGCGGCAAGCAGCCAAAATGCCGCCCACGGCGATTGAGTTCACAATCTCGCCTCGAAGCACCATTTGTGCGGCCTCGCTCAGTGGCACCCACCGAAAGTCCATGTCGGCTTCTTCGTCCTCGGCGTCCGGGCGTTCCACCTCGCGCAGTTGCTTTGCGACGAATACCCGCACCGCCTCTTCCGCAAATCCCGGAGACGTCACCAAATCCACCAGCACGCCCCACTGCTCAGCCTCGAGACCGGCTTCCTCAACCAGTTCGCGCTTCGCGCATACCAACTCGTCTTCTTCGTACATGTCCAGAAGCCCCGCAGGCAGTTCAAGCAGCCGCTTGCCTACGCTGTGCCGGTACTGCTCGACGAGCGCGACGCGCCCGTCGTCGTCAAGTGCAACTACTGCCACTGCGCCGAAATGCTCGACGATCTCACGGTTAGCTGGCTTGCCACCCGGCATGACCACACTGTCGCGGCGCACAGCGATGATTGGGGCGTCGATCAGTACCTCGGAGGACTCGACGGTAAATTCGTGGCTCACTCTGCCACCGCCAGCACTGAAGAAATCCTGCCGGACTCGTAGCTCACGTTGCCTACCGTTGTCACGCCGCGCAGTTCCTTTGGCGCGATGTCTTGACTAGTCAGCACGGTTTTGCCTGCATGGCCAAGTGCTTCCGCAAGGTCCTGCACCAGCTTCGCACCAAAGTCTCCGCCGGCGTCACCGGAGGCGCCATCCACAATCACGACAGCCTCCGCGGGCACGATCTCACCTTTCGTCTCGACGAAACCGGATTGTTGCAGCGTGTCAATTACGATTTTGCGATCCGAAGCCTGTGCTGGCGCTTCCTTCGTCTCAGGGTCGATCAACATAATCGACGCCAACGACTCACCCGCATGGGTGCCCGGTGAACGGTTCTCCACGCTCAACTGCGCACCGGACGGCAACGTCGACGCAATCACCGTGGACAACTCGTCGGCAGAGTTTTGCGACGTAAACTTCTCTGTCAGTTTCAACTCACCAGCATCGGAAGCGCCCGCCGCGTTGAGCAGCCACCGCACGGAATCAACATCGATATCGGCGGCCGTATGCGTACGCACGATAGCGACCGGCACCTCTTTGAGCGCTCCAGAGACGATGGACACCGACTCACTGCCCAGAAGAGCATCGGCAGCATCAAGCCGCTGCTGCGCTTCGCTGCTTTCCTTTGTCGGTTCCTCGGCTCCATCACCATTCGCGTTCCGGTCGATGTCGCTGAGAAACGCACCATTGAACAGATCCGGGCCGCCAGGAATAGCCGGCGCGAGTACCGAGGCCCCCAACACCACGCCGAGAGCTAACCCCCAACACAGACCAGCAGTGACAAGCCCACCCGTCCCTTTTTGCTTTCCCACGGTTTACTCCCCTTCCCCTGCCGGAATCCAGCCGCGCACCGTGTTGGCAACTGTGTCCCAGGTATTGACCAGGTTGTCGGCGAACGTCCCATTTCCGCCAAGCCCAACGACGAGAATGACGGCGGCAGCAGCGACCAGCAGGCCGAGTAACGCCCAGGCCCATGCGACACCGCTGGTGGATTCGACTGCGTAAAGATTCTCAATAACCGTAGAATCAACAACCTTGCGGCCGGCCTTCAAGCGAGCAAGCAACGCAGCCGGATCGGCATTCGCCGGGTCCGTGAGCATCCCGTCCAACTCCACCGGCTCGCCTACGGTGACAATCGTCTCCGCATCATGGAACGCAGCAAGCAAGATCGCGAGGTCTGTCGGCGAATCAGTCGCTGTTGGGAACGTCATCGCACCCACACCCAAGTCTTGGATACGCTCCAAGCCAGGCGCATAACCGTCTGGATCAGCCGGCAGAATCACCCGTGCTTCAGAACGCAAGTTCTCCGACGCGACATCCGCGGGGTCACCGACAATGAAATCAGCGGCATAACCCATCTCTGCCAGCGTGTTCGCGGCGCTTCCCACACCAATGATGACCGGGGTGTACTCCCGCATAAAGTTGCGGATGCCTGTCAGACGGCGCCGCGTGTCATCTCCTGGAGAGACAACAACGACCTTGCGGTCCGCCATCGCGTCGCCAAGTTCGGGTGCGCCGACACCGTCGATAAGCAACGGCGCTTCCGAGTGGATGAACTCGATGGTGTTGCCGAAATAGGCTTCCATGTTCTCCACGAGACCTTGCTGTGCCTCAGCGAAGGAGTTGTCCACCTGCTCACGTGTGACACGCTGTGCAACACCGACGTCTTTCCTTCCGACGGTGATCGTCCCCTCTGGCGTGACCGTGACCTTCTTGCCGTCGCGGATCTTCTCGCGAACAGCGGCGTCGGCCACTTCGAAGATCGGAACGTTGGCGTCGAGAAGCAAATGCGGACCGAACGTCGGTAAGGATCCAGTGCTGTACGGCGCAAGATTGATCACCGCAGCAGGACGGCGGGCAATGAGCTGCTCTGCTAAACGACGCTGCATGTCCGGCGCATCCACAATCGCAATATCGCCCTCATGCAGGCGAGCAAGGCCTTTGCCTTGCGGTGTGCAGTCGCGCAGCGTACCGCGCAATTCCTGCGCGGGCGCTTCCCCAGTTCCAACAGTCATAGCGACCATTGTGCAACGTTGACCTGCCAGAACTGTGGAGGCGCGCGGGCTACGCCCGCATTTCCTCCACTTCGCGCTGCGCACGCTTGAACAATTCTGCCGCGTGGGCACGCCCTGTATCCGAATCATCAAGGCCCGCCATCATGCGCGCGAGCTCCTCAATCCGCTGCTCGTCAGTCAGATTGCCCACACCCGACGTCACCGCCTCGTCGCCCACGTCCTTTGACACATGCAGGTGCGTGTTCGCATACGCCGCAACCTGGGGCAAGTGCGTAACGACGATGACCTGATGCCTCAACGCCAACCTCGCCAAACGGCGCCCAATCTCCACCGCAGCACGTCCACCGACACCAGCGTCCACCTCATCAAAGACCAGCGTGCCGCCCGCCGACGACTCCGAAAGGATCACCTCAAGTGCCAGCATGACTCGTGAGAGCTCACCACCAGATGCGCTCGTGGCCAACGGCTTTGGCTCCAACGCGCTGTTCGGTGCGAGCGTGATCTCCACAGCGTCCGCACCATCGCGGCCAAACTTGGCCTCCGCCAGCTCGACGCGCAGCTGCGCCTTCGGCATGGCAAGCCCGTGAAGCTCTTCCGTCACCGCCTCCCCGAGGTTTTTGGCAGCCTTGTTGCGTGCCTTGGTCAACGCTGCCGCTCGCTTTTTTAGTTCGGCTTCAAGATCAGCAACGCGGCGCTTCAGCTCGTCGATAGCTTCTTCTGACGTATCAATCTTGCTCAGCCGTTTCCCGGCCTTCTCTCGCCACGCCAACACACCCGCGATGTCCGGAGCATATTTTCGTGTGAGCCCCTTGAGTTCCTGTTGGCGCTGCAGAAGGCGCTCTAGCTCATCCGGGTCGGTCGGAAGATCTGCGGTGAAACTACCGAGTTCCGCAGACACATCCGCAAGCACACCGGCGACCTCCCCGAGGCGCACACCAAGCTCCCGTAACTCCTCGTCACTAGCTCCTACCAACGCCGCCTGCGCCCTGCCAACAAGGTCTGATGCAGCTTCTTCCGCCTCTGCGCTGTAGCCGCCGACGGCTTCAGCACCATCAATTGCCACCAGCGCGGTCTGGGCGGCCTCACGCAGCGCATCAACATCCTGAAGACGGTTAATGGTTGCAACGAGATCGGCATCTTCGCCGTCTACGGGTGCAACTGCGTCGATTTCCTCGATTGCAAACCGCAGCCGGTCCATCTCCTGTGCCAACTCAAGGCGTTTCTCGGTGCGGTCCTTCAGATCTTTCGATGCCTCGCGCCACTGGACATAAACATCGCGATAGGAGGAGAGCTTCTGAGCGATCGCCGGGTCGAACCGGTCCAACGCCGCCAGCTGCTGTTCCGGCGCGAGAAGCCTCAACTGGTCGTTCTGGCCATGAATCGTGAGCAGATGCCCGGCAAGATCACCCAGTGTCGCGGCCGGAACCTTTCGGCCTCCTAGGTGAGCGCTCGATCGCCCCGTCGCTTTCACAGCACGTGAGACGACGTATTCGCCGTTTTCATCAGGCCCTGCACCAGCGCCCTCTGCAATCGCATGCACGGCGGACAATGTCGATTCCGGCAGATCTGCGATGCTGAGCGCGCCTTCAACCACAGCTTCCTGCGCCCCGGTTCGCACTCGGGAGGCATCAGCGCGGCCTCCTGTCAGCAGCCGCAAGCCGGTGACAACCATGGTCTTACCTGCACCGGTTTCACCGGTGAGCACCGTCAACCCAGGAGCAAGCTCCGCCGAGGCATGACGGATCACGCCCAAGTTAGAAATCGCGATCTCTGCGAGCACTCTGCCTCCCTACGCATCAACGCCGCGTACACCACGACCCGTCCGCGGGCCGCGCCAGCCGGACACCGGCAGCCGGAACTTATCCACCAGCCTGTCGGTGAACGGTTTGTCGTCCAAGCGTACCCACCGCACCGGACGCGACCCCCTACTTACTTCAACCCTCGAACCAGGAGGCACCGGGATGCGACGGAACCCATCCATTACCGCCATGGCACTCGACGTCGTGTGTTCTGACTCCACAGCAACCGTCGAGCGCGGCGAGACAACAAGTGGCTTTGCAAACAACGCATGTGCGTTATTCGGCACCACCAGCAACGCATCGAGTTCTGGCCACATCACCGGACCGCCAGCAGAAAACGCATAGGCTGTGGATCCGGTCGGCGTGGCCACCAGTACGCCATCGCAGCCAAACGACGACACAGGCCGAAAATCAACCTCCAACGTGGCATCAAGCACCCGGGTACGGTCCAGATTCTCCACGCTGCATTCATTCAGCGCCCAATCCGTCCCGACGACCTGCCCCTCTTGGTCGATGACTGCCACGTCGATGGTCATTCTGTCGACAACGCGGTACGTCTTATCGACGACCTGCCTCACCGACTCCTCAAGACTCTCCGCGTCACCTTCTGCGAGGAACCCGACATGTCCGAGGTTGACTCCCAACACCGGAATATCCTGCGCCCGGGCATGCTCTGCGGCGCGCAGAAATGTTCCATCTCCGCCGAGCACCAGCACCAGCTCGCAGCCAAGCGCCGCATTGTCGTCAGCAGCGGCACGTGTCAGCCCACTGAGCACCGGATGCGTCTCAATCGCATCCATCTGTTCCTGTTCAAGCAACCGCACCGTAATGCCGGCTTCCTGGAGCATCTCCGCAGCCCTCGCCGCGGACGCGATATTCGACTCGCGGAACAAGTGCGGAACCAACAAGATCTCACGCTCAGCCGTCATTGCGGCCCCTCCTTCACGGCCTTTTGGACTGCGGCGGCGAGGGAATCGTCGTCAAGCATTGCCTCGCCTCCATCCTTTACAAGCCACAGGAAGTACTCCACGTTACCGCTCGGCCCTGGCAGAGGCGACGCAGCCACCCCACGCACGCTGAGCCCCAGCCCCTGTGCGAACTGGGCGACATCCACAGTGACTTCTTCGCGCAACTCCTGTGAACGGACAACGCCACCAGAGCCTAAACGGTCCTTGCCAACCTCAAATTGAGGCTTGACCATCGGCAACAAGTCAGCGCCATCCTCAAGACATTCCACCAGTGCCGGCAACACCAGCTTCAACGAGATGAAAGACAGGTCGCCGACCATCAGGTCCGCGAGTCCACCCATCATGTCCGGCGTCAGGTTTCGGATATTCGTCCGATCGAGCACCCGCACCCGCGGATCGTTCTGCAAGCGCCACACGAGCTGACCGTAGCCAACGTCCACGGCAACAACCTCACGTGCGCCGTTTCTGAGCAACACGTCTGTAAACCCACCTGTCGACGCGCCAGCATCCAGCGCCCTACGCCCTTCGACGCTCAGGCCACGTGGCCCGAAGGCTTCCAACGCTCCAAGTAACTTGTGCGCGCCACGAGACGCCCAGTCATCAATGTCCTCGACATTGACGCGTATCGACGCCTCTGGCTCTACCACCGTCGCAGGCTTCGACGCCACAAACCCACCGACCTCGACACGGCCCTCCTTGATCCACGTTTGAGCCTGCTCGCGCGAACGTGCAATCTTGCGGCGCACAAGCTCTGCATCCAAACGCCTCCGTTTGGGCGGCATTAGCTGTTCCTTTCTTGCAACGCATGCCCCAGTACCGCATGCGCGCGCGTCAGTGCGTCAACCTCATCGGCAAGCGATTCAGTATCTTCCGCGAGAATCGCTTCAAACTGTGACGTGACCTCCTCAGGCGTCGTATGCGGCGCCCGCGGATCCCTGGGCATGGGTGGCTTCATGTCACCACCACTGAGCTGTAGCAGCTTCAGCAGCCTCTGAGTTGGGCCGCACAAACTCCGGTGGAGTCTCCATATGCCACGCGACCTCCAAAACCGTGCGCAAGGCCTGAATCGGTGTCGCACCATCCTTGCCGTAGCTCAAAATGATGTCGTTACCGTCGATTCGCGCAGCGAAACCGCCCTGCGGTCCCGGGAGCAAAACCTCTGGGTTCTCGTTGAGTCCGCGCATATCCTCCGCAATAAACGTCGGTCGCTGCTCCTTGGGCGCCTCCATAAGCGCCAACGGGCCAGAAACACCGGTAAGCACGTGCAGCGACGGAATCCCCGCCGCAACGCCACCTGCAATATCAGTATCTAGCCTGTCTCCCACGGCAAGCGGACGCTTCGCATTCATGCGTTCAGAAGCCTGAATGAACATCGCCGGCCCCGGCTTGCCCGCGCTTTCCGGAGTCACACCTGTCGCCGATGTCACCGCAGCAACCATCGAACCATTGCCGATCATCAACCCACGCTCCATTGGCAAAGACGTATCCAGGTTTGACGCAAGATAGATTGCGCCCCGCTGAATTGCCAACGCAGCTTCCGACAACTGCACCCAACCGGTCCCCGGGTTGTGGCCGTGCAGCACCGCCTTCGGATTCGCATCTGCACTATCGACGACGACGTAACCCGCATCGTCGACAAGCTGCTTAAACGACGGCGCGCCAACCACAAGAACAGGATCTCCGGGGACGAGGTGCGCCTCAGCCATCGACAACGCAGCCTGTGCTGAAGTGATCACATCCTCGGTCTTCGTATCGAGGCCAATCTTGCCCAGCATCGCAGCCACATCCGCTGCGCTACGCGACGCATTGTTCGTCACATACATAGCCGGAATCCCCGACGCCGTAATGGCCTCTACGGCGTTTGGAATCGCCACTCCACCATTCCACACAGTGCCGTCGAGGTCTAGCAGGAGAGCGTCGTAGTTATCCTTCAGCGCCATTGTCTAGTCCAATTCTGCGGCGCGCTCCGCCGCATCCGTGAAACCATCCGTATCAATCTTCGCAGCGTGTTCAAACCACGTCTTGGCCTCACCACGCTGGCCAGTCGCAAGAAGGGCATCAGCATATGCGTAGGAAAGACGCACTTGCTCAAATCCCTGCGAATCCAAAGAAGGATTCATGCGCTGCAGCGTCGCAAGTGCAGAATCGTGCTGACCGAGATCATGGCGTGCGCCGGCAAGCACAATCGCCAATTCGATCTTCCCCGCTTCGTCCAATTCATTAGCTTCAGGGCTACGACCAAGTTCAAGCGCCTTCTGAGGTCGGCCCAAGCCACGCTCCGCATCAGCCATCACAGCTAGCAGCCCCGGGCCACCAGACATCCGCCGCGCCGCACGAAGTTCTGAAAGCGCTTCCTTCCACTCACCAGCGCGATATGCAACTACGCCAGCAGTCTCACGGACAACGCCGACACGACCAGCACGGTTCTTCGCGGCGCGGGCGTGCTCAAGTGCGAGCTTCGGATCGTCCTCCAGGAGATCAGTAGCCATCAGCATGTGCTGTGCAACGCGTTCCGCATTGTCCTTGGAAAGCACCTTGAGGTCCTGCAGCACAGACGGGTCAAGGTCGTTAATATCCAGGCCCGACGGCAAGTCAGGTTCGCGCTCCTTCTGCGCCATCCGTTCCTCGCGGTATCCCTCACGATATGGGTTCGAGCGATCGTGGCGGACACGGTTGTCCTGCCCGCCGTGGCCCGGGCGGCCGCCCTTACCGTGGGGCTTGCCACGGCCGCGGCCACCACCGTGACCGCCGCGTTTATTGTCGCCGCGTGCTCCACCGTAGCGATCCTCGCGACGTCCGCGCTCTCCGTCGCCAAATTCACGACGACCACGAGACTGCCCGCGGTTATTCCTACCGCGACGGTCTCCGCCACCACCATAAGAACGTTGACGTCCCTGGTTATCTCCGTTGCCGGCCTCTGCCATGGAATCCCTCCAATTCGTATCCAAGCCATTATAGGGATGCTCAACACAGTTATGCTGATCCCCCTCAGCCGAGCGGATTTGGCGAGCATTCGACTCCGTAATGGGCTACCGGAGATTCGTTCTCCGCATTGCGGTTACGTCCCTCTCCTGGCTGTGCTGTATGCAAAACCCGACGTCATATCTTTCGCTGACTTGGGCAGAGTGTAAAACGCCGCGGCCGTGAAGCTTCATTTTGCATTTACGACTGTGTGCTGGTGGCTTTAGTCGAGTCTTCGGTGGCGTGAAGTCGCTTCGCTCCGCATTGCGGACAAGTGGGTAGACACCAACTATTTCCTTGTATCGGCTGGGCTACTTTTCCAAGAGCGCTGACAAGAGCGCCGCGGCTGGCATCGACTCCGTGCTCCACATTGCGGACTAATGGGTGTACGCCAACTATGCAGTGGCATAGTCAGGCACGCAATGTTTCTGACTCTGTATTGCGGGCTGGTGGGTGTGCACCACTGTTGCTGTTGTCGGCGACAACAATCATGTGGGTATGCGTAAAAACACCCGTAGGTGAAACCGGTTGGGTTTAGTTTCGTCTACGGGTGTTTGTGTGTGAAGTTGTTGGGTCGGCGGTAACCTACTCTCCCACTCCCTCCCGGGAGCAGTACCATCGGCGCGGGCGGGCTTAGCTTCCGGGTTCGGAATGGGACCGGGCGTTTCCCCGCCGCTATCAACCACCGACACATCTTGGGGGTTGATGTGATCGTGATGATCAGTATTGAGATGTCATTGTGACAATTTTGGGTGTGTTGTGTCAGTGACTGCATAGTGGACGCGAACAGTGTTCGATGTGTGGTTTGTTGAAAAACCGGGTGTTGGTTTGTTTGGTGTATTAGTACCGGTCGCCTCCACACATTGCTGTGCTTCCAGTTCCGGCCTATCAACCCAGTCGTCTTCTGGGAACCTCAAATGAAACCTCATCTTAAAACAGGCTTCCCGCTTAGATGCTTTCAGCGGTTATCCCTT
>OJLY01000018.1_pt1 | contig 176024 bp, 175 predicted proteins | sample 1597031 | NCBI WGS metagenome assembly OJLY01 (sample SAMEA3904673, study PRJEB24821) | metagenome | biome: Builtin; feature: hospital; material: surface | place: USA | collected 2013-06-03
TAGCAGAGGGTTATCTTTTTTGCTTTTAGCTTACCAACAGTTATTTTACACTAAGGAGGTATTTATGGAAAAAGCAAAAGATTATTATATTGGTTTAGACATTGGTACTTCATCGGTTGGATGGGCTGTGACAGATGAAAAGTATAATATTCCTAAATTTAATTCTAAAAAAATGTGGGGAACTTATACTTTTCAGGCTGCGGAGACAGCAGAGGGGCGTCGTGGCTATCGAACATCACGACGGAGACTGGATCGTCGTAAAGAAAGAATAAATCTGTTGCAAGACTTATTTGCTGAAGAAGTTGTTAAAGTCGATTCGAATTTCTTTTTACGTCTTACTAATAGTGATCTATATCGTGAAGATAAGGATGAAAAATTAAAGTCAAAGTACACATTATTTAACGATAAAGATTTCAAAGATAAAGATTATCATAAAAAGTATCCTACAATACATCATTTAATTATGGATTTAATAGAAGATGATCGTAAGAAAGACATTCGTTTAGTTTATTTAGCTTGTCATTATTTAATTAAGAATCGAGGACATTTTATCTTTGAAGGGCAAAAATTTGATTCGAAAAACTCCCTAGAAAGTTCACTCCATGAGTTACAAATTCACTTAATCGATGAATATGATACGGATATTGAATTCGATGATGAAAAGATGATTAAGATATTGACAAACAGTTCCCTTAATAAAACTCAAAAGAAGAAAGAATTCGAAAAATTACTAGGAAAAGATAAATTTATAAAGGCGATTTGTGCAGCTATGATTGGTAGCTCGCAAACATTAATTGGGCTATTTCCAGCAGATGAAAGTTTAAAAGATGCTGATATAAAGAAAGTAGACTTTTCAACGAGTGTTTTTGAGGAACAGTATGAAGACTATGAGTCATTGCTAGGTGATAAAATCGATCTACTGAATATTCTAAAAAGAATTTATGATGCTTCAATTCTTGAAAAATTATTAGTAGATTCAGAACGCTCAAAAGATGGAAATAAATATATTTCACAGAGTTTTGTTGCAAAGTACAATAAACATGGGGTGGACTTAAAAGAGCTAAAAAGACTTGTCAAAAAGTATTTAAGATCAGATTACAATGAAATTTTCAGAGATGAAAATGTTAAAGGTAATTATGTTTCTTATTCTAAGAGTAATATTACGAAGAATAAGCGAACAAAAGCTTCAGAGTATACTTTAGAAAATGATTTTTATACTTATATCAAGAAGAAACTAAATAGTATAAAAAATAATACCAATATTTCAGAAGCGGATACACTATCAGTCGATAAGATGTTCGAGGATATAACGACTAATACGTTCATGCCTAAACTAAAAAGTTCTGTAAATGGTGTGATTCCTTATCAATTAAAACTGGAACAGCTTCAAAAGATATTGGATAATCAATCTGCTCATTACCAATTTTTGAATGAGACGGATGATTATGGATCAGTGAAAGATAAAATTATCTCAATTATGATTTTTAAAATCCCATATTACGTGGGACCATTGAATCCAGAATCGGAATTTGCATGGGTAGTGAGAAAAAGCCAACAAATTACACCGTGGAATTTTGAGGATGTAGTGGATTTAGATTCATCACGTCAAGCATTTTTCGACCGATTAGTAGGTAGATGTACTTTCTTGAAGCAAGAAAAAGTTTTACCAAAATCTTCATTGCTTTATTCAGAATTTATGGTCTTAAACGAATTGAATAACTTAAAATTAAATTCAATGCCAATAGATGCGACAATGAAAGAATTGATCTTTGAAGAGTTATTTAAAAAACAGAAAAAAGTTACCCTAAAAGCAGTTGCTAATCTACTTAAGAAGGAATTCAATATAACTGATGAAATTCTATTAACAGGAACAGATGGTGACTTTAAGCAAGGGTTAAATTCATACATTGATTTCAGAAAAATCATTGGTGATAAAGTTGATCGTGATGATTACCGCAAAGTGTTAGAAGAGATTATTCGTTTAATCGTTCTATATGAAGAAGATAAAAAATATTTAGAAAAGAAAATTAAAAGCGGATACAAAGACTACTTTACTGACAATGAAATTAAGAAAATTTCAAAATTAAATTATAAAGAATGGGGAAGATTGAGTCAAAAGCTATTAAATCAAATAGAGGGTGTCGATAAAGAAACTGGTGAAGTGGGAACGGTCATACATTTTATGCGTAATTATAATTTAAATCTAATGGAGCTTATGAGCGGTAGCTTTACCTTTAATGAGGTAATACTAGAATTTAATCCGATCGATGACCGAAAACTATCTTATGATATGGTAGATGAACTGTACTTATCTCCTTCTGTTAAGAGAATGCTATGGCAAAGCTTAAAAATTGTTGATGAAATAAGGAAAATTAAAGGGACGGATCCGAAGAAGATTTTTATTGAAATGGCAAGGTCTAATGAAGAAAAAGGAGTAAGAAAAGAGTCCAGAAAAGAGCAAATCAAGAAATTTTATAAAGAAGGAAAAAAAGCCATTATTAACGAAATTAAACCGGATAGGTATAATGAACTCCTTAACAGTATCGAAAAAGAAGAAGCGTCTAAATTCAGATGGGATAATCTATACTTGTACTACACACAATTAGGGCGTTGTATGTACAGTATGGAAAAAATAGAACTTTCTGATTTATCTGCATACAATATTTATGATCAAGACCATATTTATCCAAAATCTAAGATTTATGATGACTCAATCGAGAACCGAGTGCTGGTAAAAAAAGATTTAAATACTGACAAAGGGAATCAATATCCTATCCCTCAACATTTATTGAATAAAAAATGTTTTGCTTACTGGAAAATATTATATGATAAAGGACTTATTGGGAAGAAGAAATACTCTCGGTTAATCCGGCAAACTCCATTTACTGAAGAGGAGTTAGTGCAATTTATCGAAAGGCAAATCGTTGAGACACGACAAGCAACAAAAGAAACGGCCAATCTATTGAAAGCAGTATGTAAAAATTCAGAAATTGTCTATTCTAAGGCAGCGAATGCTAGTCGATTTAGACAGCAATTCGATATTGTAAAATGTCGTACTGTTAACGATCTACACCATATGCATGATGCTTATATAAATATTGTTGTAGGCAATGTTTATAATACGAAGTTTACGAAAGATCCACGGAACTTCATTAAAAATGCTGAAAAAGGCAAAAGTTATAACTTAGAAAATATGTTCAAATATGATGTGGTACGGGGTAATCAAGTAGCGTGGATTGCTGATAGCAAAGATCAGCAAGTAGAAAATGCGACGATTAAAACTGTGAAAAAAGAACTATCAGGACGGAACTTCAGATTTACTCAGATGAGCTATATAGAGACTGGAGAATTATTCAATGCAACGCGATTGAGGAAAGGAAAAGGGACAAGATCCCTTAAAGATAGTGGGCCTAAGAGTTCGATTGAAAAATACGGTGGTTATACAAATGTAAATAAGGCTCATTTTATCGTTGTTGACATTCCAGGTAAAAAGAAAACAGAAAGAAAAATTTTGCCAATAGAAAAAGAAATTTATTTAAAGCAACAAAGTAATCCTGAAAAGGCAGATATTTACTTGAAGGAGTATTTTAAAGATAGGTTTAATATTGATGATTTTAATATTATATACCCTATTGTAAAAATGAAATCATTACTCAAAATAAATGGTTTTTATTACTTTATAACTGGTGGAACAAATAAGCATATTGAATTAAGTAGTGCCGTTCAATTAATTTTACCGAAAAAGAGTGAATGGGCAATAAAACAGATAGATAAATCAAGTTTAAATCAGTATCGAACACTCGATAGAATTAATGGTTTAACAGAACAATTGGTTGATAATACCTTTGAATGTATTATTGATAAGCTCCAAGCATCTATTTATAGCAATTCTTTCTTAGAGATTTCGAAAAAGGTAGATAGCGCAAAGGCTAAGTTTGAAAAGTTGAATTATCAGGAAAAATGTGAAGTAATATTAAAATTGGTAAAAGCAATAAGTTCATCAGGATCTAGACAAGATTTAAAAATGATAAATTTAAGTGGTACGTATGGTCGAATTAGTGGGAAATCGAATAATATCAACAATTATAATGAATTTAAAATTATAAACCAATCCATCACAGGCCTCTTTGAAAATGAAGTGGATTTGATTAACTTATGACCTGGAGAGTAGTAGTTATTGATAATCGTGCGAAACTTGAATTGAAACTAAGCCATCTTGTCGTAAGGCAAGATGGCAACAAGGTTCGCAAAATCTATCTGAAAGATATATCTCATATCATCGTAAATACAACAGAGGCCTCAATAACATTTGCTTTGTTAAATGAGATTGTCAAAAACAAGATAAAATTAATATTTTGTGATGAGAAAAGAAATCCGTCCGCTGAAGTAGCTCCATTTTATTCGTCATACATCACCAGTGAAAAAATTCGTATGCAAATGAAATGGGATGAGTATATAAAGGGTGAGGTCTGGCGACTTATTGTAAAGAAGAAAATAAAAAATCAAATGTTTTTACTTAAAAACAATAAGAAAGATGAGTATAAAATGCTTGAAAATTATATTACAGAAGTAGAATTTAATGATCAGACGAATCGTGAGGGACATGCCGCGAAAGTCTTCTTCAATGCGCTTTATGGCGTTGATTTCTCACGAAGTGATGATTGTAACACAAATGCCGCTCTAAATTATGGCTACTCCATCCTATTATCATCCATCAATCGACAAGTAGTGTCTAATGGTTATATCACACAAATTGGGATATTTCATGATAATATGTTCAATCAATTTAATCTTTCGAGTGATTTAATTGAGCCATGGAGAATATATGTAGATAGTTATGTCTATAATCATATGGATGAGCCATTCGATAAAGAGCAAAAATTTGAATTAATAGACATACTAAATAATTATGTAAGGATTGATAATAAATCTACCCGTATTAATCAAGCACTAGATATCTATACCCGATCTGTATTTGATGCGTTAAACAATAGAGATGTATCTCTGTTGAGGTTTCCAAGCTATGAGTTATAGATATATGAGACTGATAGTAATGTTTGATCTTCCAACAGAAGATGAAGTAGATAGGAAAAGTTATCGTGATTTCAGAAAGTTTTTATTGAAAAACGGATTTATGATGATGCAAGAGTCAGTGTATGTAAAGATTGCTGTGAACCAAAGTGTTGAACGTTTAATTGCTAATAAAGTCCGTGCTAACAAGCCACCGAAGGGACTTGTGCAGATGTTTATTATTACTGAAAAACAATTTTCGAGGATGGAAATATTGGTCGGAACGATAGACGAGGAATACATCACAGATGATCGGAGGTTGATCATATTATAACTCTCGTTACAGAATATTTAGAGAATTCATTTGAAATACATTCAAAAAAATTAAATACACTTGTAATTGAAGATACAAAATATTTTTCAAAATTTGTAAGAGGATTTATAGCATCCTTGAATCGACAGAATGATGATTTTGAGCTTATTGAAAAATTTGAAAAGTTAAACTTATCAAAAATTACCAATATTATTTTTGATTTATTTAACCTAGAAGCAAATGCATCAAATATATTAAAGAAACTCTATTCGGAATTAGAAGAAGATATAAATTCTGAAGAAATGTACTCTAAAAAAGTTGAGATGGAGAGCGTGGTTATCAAAATAATGGATGATTTAATCTACCGGTCAAGATTCTCATTGACGATGGGGGATGTAAATTATCAGAATTTATTTAAAGCGTGTTCGGTAGAATTTGATTATGATCATTCATCCTTAGTTGAGAGATTAATTGAGTACATGGAAGTGTCCTCTAGATTACTAGGCATAAAGTTATTTGTTTTTGTCAATTTAGATAGTTTTTTAAGTGTTGAGGAATTGAATGAACTGAAAAAATACTTATGTTATAATGGGATTAAGGTTTTAGCTCTACAAAGTAATATCTCAAGAAGAATCGATTCAGATGAAAATTTGAGAATTATTGATAATGACTTTTGTGAAATTTAGCTATCGTCAAGCTATTAATTCTTAAATCTCGAATTTGAGGTTTGAGAGTTATGTAATTTCATATAGGACTAAAACTAGTGATGGATCAATTGGCTTTGAAGTCACGTTTGAGAGTTATGTAATTTCATATAGGACTAAAACTTCGCCCTGATTAAACCAACATTCGCTTCTGTTTGAGAGTTATGTAATTTCATATAGGACTAAAACCGAGTTTGAAGTTACACCAATTATCTTGCTGTTTGAGAGTTATGTAATTTCATATAGGACTAAAACAACTTGGCGACAGCTGGTGAGATTGGACTTGTTTGAGAGTTATGTAATTTCATATAGGACTAAAACAGGTCAACAAAGAATTATAAAAAATTAGAAGTTTGAGAGTTATGTAATTTCATATAGGACTAAAACTAAACATTTGAAATGAATAAACCTCAAAGGGTTTGAGAGTTATGTAATTTCATATAGGACTAAAACCAGTACGCTAATGATAAAGGTTTAACACGCAGTTTGAGAGTTATGTAATTTCATATAGGACTAAAACCGCCACAGGCATGAAAGTTCTAAGAACGGAGTTTGAGAGTTATGTAATTTCATATAGGACTAAAACGAAAGAAAAAGCTGTTTATAATATGGTGTTGTTTGAGAGTTATGTAATTTCATATAGGACTAAAACCCATCACATCGTTTAAGACGTTAACAAACAGTTTGAGAGTTATGTAATTTCATATAGGACTAAAACATAAATTTCATTATACTCATTTGCGTCAAGGTTTGAGAGTTATGTAATTTCATATAGGACTAAAACTTCACTCACCGAGCCGAAGAATCCACGAATGTTTGAGAGTTATGTAATTTCATATAGGACTAAAACCCGTTCTGCATGAAGTCGTACATCCCCAGTGTTTGAGAGTTATGTAATTTCATATAGGACTAAAACAGACAATTTTGATTATGTATTAGATAATTTGTTTGAGAGTTATGTAATTTCATATAGGACTAAAACTATGGATTTAAAGGTGAACATATATTGGTTGTTTGAGAGTTATGTAATTTCATATAGGACTAAAACTACCCATAATACCTGCTTGTCGTTCGTACTGTTTGAGAGTTATGTAATTTCATATAGGACTAAAACTGGCTCAAAGGAGCATTAAGAATAGTTTAAGTTTGAGAGTTATGTAATTTCATATAGGACTAAAACTATCGTATCTCCCTTTCTATCGTCCCCGCGGTTTGAGAGTTATGTAATTTCATATAGGACTAAAACAAAACTTGCCTCGGATTGTATGTCAGTGAAGTTTGAGAGTTATGTAATTTCATATAGGACTAAAACAGTGAGTTAGAAAGTTATCACTATCGTTACGTTTGAGAGTTATGTAATTTCATATAGGACTAAAACAATGTACACATTCGAGTGCATTGGTACGGAGTTTGAGAGTTATGTAATTTCATATAGGACTAAAACTCGTCTTGTCGTCAATTTCAATCGTGCGAAGTTTGAGAGTTATGTAATTTCATATAGGACTAAAACCGAGATAACGGTATTATCTTGCGTTCAGTCGTTTGAGAGTTATGTAATTTCATATAGGACTAAAACAAGGTGTAGAGATTATCTCGTCACTTGTTCAGTTTGAGAGTTATGTAATTTCATATAGGACTAAAACAGCAAAGGTTGATGTAAGTAGTCAATTAGAGTTTGAGAGTTATGTAATTTCTGCCGTGAATATTCATTCTGTAGCGAACACTCACTTCAACAGGAGTGTTATTTTTATTCTCAAAATTAAATAAAATCCCAATTAAACAAGCTACTGAAGCAATTTGTCTTCAGTAGCTTGAATTATTTTACTGGTAATCGATGTTTTTGAGGTGGAGGGTTTTGATTTGTTCGAATAGATCAGGACTGAGTTCGTGCTTGGTGACCTGGATGTCACATTCTTTGAACAGATCAATGGCGTTCGGGTCATTGCGATAATCGTAGAGATAATGAACTTTTTTAATGCCGGCTTGAATAATGACTTTCGAGCAATTATAACAAGGGAAGTGCGTAATATAGATTTCTGCGCCGTCAGTCGAAGTTCCCATCTTGGCGCATTGGATCACCGCATTCACTTCGGCATGGATGGTACGAATGCAGTGACCATCCACTACAAAACATCCGTGGTCAATACAGTGTGTTAGGCCGGATACTGAGCCATTATACCCTGTTGCCACAATCCGGTTATCTCTTACAATGACCGCTCCGACCATCAGTCGGTCGCAAGTACTTCGCGTTGAAATCACTAGACTTTGTGCCATAAAGTAATCTGTCCAACTAATTCGTTCCAATTACGTCACCTCATTTGATAATCTTTTCGCTTTTAATTCTACCATGAATTCAAGGTGGTTATAAGCCCATTGATATTGCTTCTCGATTCATCCTATGCTTAAATAATTACAAGTACGAGCGATGAAGGAGAAATGATATGAAAGAACGGACATTAACGTTATTGGAAGAGATGTTGCACATTCATTCACCCAGTCGTCGTGAGCATCAAATGACGGAATATTTAGTGAAGTTTTTAAATGAAATGGGAGCCCGGATCTACTTGCATGAAAATCAAGCTCAGTATGGCGGGGATTCGCCAGTGATTTTTGCCGAGATATTGGGAACGCTCGATGCGCCACCCGTTACTTTAAATGCACATACCGATGTGATTGAGCCCAATGCGGAACTTAATATTATTAAAGATGGAAATCAATGGCGGACAGATGGAACGACGACGCTTGGGGGAGATGATAAAGCGGGGCTTGCTGCGATTCTTGGTGCTATAGATTATTTAAAGCGTCACGCGATTCCACACCGGACATTTTACTTAGTCATTACCCCTGGAGAAGAACAAGGGATGCTAGGAGCGCAGCATATTAACTGGGATGAAGTTCATGATGAGATGACATTATCTAAAAATATGATCGTCTTTGATAATGCAGGTCGAGCCAATCGGGTCGCTTATCAAGCACCTTGTTCGTATCATTTCGAAGTGACAATTCATGGGCGGAAAGCTCATGCAGGAATTGAGCCGGAAGCGGGAGTCAATGCGATCCAACGCGCCAGTCGAATTATTAGTGAACTGCCTTTACTTCGGATTGATTCGGACACAACCGCCAATATCTCGACCATTCAATCGGATTTTCCGACGAATGTGGTGCCGGATCGATGTACGTTTACCGGAGAAGTTCGGGCGCAAAGTCAAGAACGTGCGGATCAAGTCTTAGCTCAATATGAATCAATCATCCAACAACAGGTGGGGGAGTCAAAGTGCTATGACTTTAAAGCAACGTTAGATTATCCAGCATTGCGCTCAAAAGACGGAGGGGCGTTCGTTCAAGAGGTGATTGAAGCCTATCAAGCGGTAGGTGTTCAAGCGGAGCCACAGATTATTGGTGGCGGATCGGATGCGAATTTCTTTGCGGCGCATGGATTTAATGCGGCGATTGTCGGTGTGGGGATGCAACAAGTTCATACGACGGAAGAGTATTTAGAGATTGATCAACTGCTTTTAACAACTGAGATGTTAGTTCATTATTTAACTCAATAAGGAAGCGAAAAGATATGAATTCAAAATTACTACAACTCGCACAACAAATCTTACCTCAAACCATTCAATGGCGCAGAGCGCTACATCAAATGCCTGAACTCGGACTGGAACTACCGAAGACGGTCGCTTATGTCTGCGGTGTGTTAGATGAATTGGGTATTGAATATGATTCACATTATATTGATGGAAATGGGATTGTAGCCTTAATTCATGGGGAGCATCCCGCTAATAAAGTACTCGCTTTACGTGCGGATATGGATGGCTTACCGATTGAAGAGGACACGGGATTGGATTTTGCTTCGACGAATGGCGCAATGCATGCGTGTGGGCATGATGCACATACTGCTGTTCTGTTGTCGGTAGCAGCGATTTTATCGCAACATCGCGATCAATTTGCAGGAACCGTCAAATTAATTTTCCAGCCGGGTGAAGAATATCCTGGCGGAGCTCTGCCGATGATTAAAGAAGGCGCGTTGGAAAATCCTCGGGTGACACGGATTTATGGCATGCATCAAGGGCAACTCGATAGTCAACAACCCGAAGGAACGATCGGCTTGATTGAAGGACCAATGATGGCTTCGATGGATCGATTCTTAATTGAAGTGCAAGGCAAAGGTTACCATGGAGCCTATCCGGAATTAAGTCACGATCCGATTGTCGCAACCGGTCAACTGATCACCGCACTTCAAACGATTAAATCACGCAATATTTCAGCTTTTGATCCGTCAATCTTATCGATTACCCGTGTACAAGGTGGCTTTAATCAAAATATTATTCCCGATACCGTTGAGTTGGAGGGCACGGTCCGTACTTACAGCAATCAACTGAGAGAGAATATTCACCACCGAATTCAAGGGATTGCGGATGGAGTTGCGCAAGCATTCGATGTGCAATGCAAGGTCACGTATGATTACAAATACCCTGCGATTATTAATACGCCTGAAGCTGTTGAAGAAGCCCATCAAGTGCTAGAAGAAGTTCTGGGCGAAGATGCATTATATACTTTGCCGCAACCTCTGATGTCTTCCGAGGACTTTGCTTTTTACCTAGAGGAAGTCCCAGGCGCCTTTATTTACTTAAGTAACCCTGGCCACATCGAAGGCCAATTCCACGGCCATCACCATCCAAAGTTCGATATTAACGAAGATTATCTCGAACTTGCCATCCAAACATTTTTAGCTTTGACGTTGGATTATTTGAAGACTCCGTAAAATCAAGTGGATATTTCATTTGAGTTAATAAGGAGATCTCCCACTTCCCTTATCGAACATTTGTTCGTATAATAAGAGGTGGGAGGTGAAGTTGATGCGTTCGATTCGATATTATGAAGGGCAGCGCTACTTTAATGTGAAGTCCTTTCTCAAGGAGAAAGGCTATAAAATCCAAACGGAATATCATCTTTTTAATGACCATATCCAAATCAAAGAGCGCTGGTGTGAGATATGGTCGCTTCACTTAGATTTGGGGGCGGAGAATTATTTGATCGTACGGCAAAAACAACCGCCTTATGCGGTCTATATTATTGATGTAGCGGGGACGATGATTACTTCGCAAGCGGTGAAGCAGTATATTGAGTCGGGGATTGTTCCAAAGGGTAGAGATTATCTTGAGGGGATTCCTCCAGAAGTGTACAATGGAGACAATCATTAGTATCGAGAGATTAGAAGAGGTGGAGCATGAGAAGACCTATTATTGGTATTACGATGGATGTGGGTGCGATGCAAGCGAGTGGGACTTATACAGGGCTCACGGTGCATTATGCACAAGCAGCCTTTGCGGAAGCGGTGGAAGCAGCGGGCGGGATACCGTACCTTATTCCATTGAATGCGCAAGCTTATCTGAGTGAAGTGATTGAGTTAATTGATGGATTGATCTTAATCGGAGGCAGTGATGTGGGGCCCATCCATTATCAACAACAACCGCGTGAGAAGTTAGGTCCAATCAAGCCTGATCGCGACTTGAGCGATATTGCATTATTTAAAGCAGCAGTAGCAGCGCAAGTTCCAGTATTAGGAGTCTGTCGGGGGATGCAACTGCTGAACGCGGTCTTAGGTGGCACGTTGCACCAAGATTTGTCAGAGAATCCGAACATCTCGATACAACATGATCAGAAGTCGGCGCCGAATGTTGTGACACATACGATTGAAGTAGAATCTCAAAGTTATTGGAGTCGTCTCGTGACCGACCAAAGTTATGTGAACTCGTATCATCATCAAGTGATTGATCAATTGGCTCCGGGCTTGAAAGCAACGGTCTTTAGTCCAGATCAAGTGATTGAAGCAGTGGAGAGTGAAGAAGAGGTGCCGCTCATTCTAGGCGTACAATGGCATCCTGAGACACTCTATCAAGATGCTTCAGATCAGTTAGCGATATTTCAAGATTTGATTCAACGAGCGAATCATTATCGCCAATAACGAGAGGGGGATGGGTATGCAAGAAGCAGGCAATCAAACGTTCAAAGAAGCGATTCGCGCTTATGCGCACTCGATTGGCATTGATAAGATTGGCTTTACCCATGCAGAACCTTTTCTAGCGTTGGAACCGAAATTGCGTAAACAACAAGCGCTTGGTCATCAATCTGGCTTTGAGCACCCGGTCATTGAGGAGCGTATCTATCCGGAGTTGACCTTACCGAAGGCGCAATCGTTCATTTCGATTGCGTTAGCCTATCCGAGTCGGCCGAAGCAACGGGTTGAGACACGGAAAGGCGAACCGCGGGGAAGTTTCGCGCGAGCCTCTTGGGGAATTGACTATCATCATATTTTGCGAGAGAAGCTAGCGTTATTGGTATCCTATATCGAACAATCAGCGGAAGATTATGGCATCGAAGCGGGGCAGATGGTTTCGATGGTTGATACGGGAGAATTCTCGGATGTCTCAGTAGCTGCCCGTGCAGGGCTCGGGTTTATCGGGCGTAACGGTTTATTGATCTCGCGCGAATTCGGCTCGTATATGTATTTGGGGGAGATTCTAACATCAATTACCTTTGAGCCTGATCCACGGGTAGATTATGATTGCGGCGATTGTGACCGTTGCATTCGAGGTTGTCCAACACAAGCGTTGTTGGGGGATGGCAGTATGAATGCCAAGCGTTGTCTGTCGTATCAGACACAGACGAAGACGTTAATGCCTCGAGAATTTCGCAAGCCGATGGGACGGGTGATTTATGGGTGTGATATTTGTCAGGTTATCTGTCCGTACAATCGTGGAATCGACGTTCATCACCATCCAGAGATGGAACCGGAAGGTGAGGTTGTCTTTCCAGAGTTGAAGCCAATGCTTAAGATGAGTAATCGTGAGTTCAAGGAGAAGTTTGGCCATTTGGCAGGGTCTTGGCGCGGTAAAAAACCACTGCAACGCAATGCCATTATTGCGTTGGCGAATTATCAAGAGATGACGGCAGTGCCCATCTTATTGGAATTGATAGAAGAAGACCCACGACCGGAGATTCGTGCCACTGCTGCCTGGGCGATTGGTGAGATGCCAGATCTAAAAGGCAATCAAGAAGTGATTCAACTGCTCAAACGGACTCGAGAACAAGAATCCGATTCGCTGATCCAAGCAGAATATGACGATGCGATTCACCAACTAGATATATATAAATAAAAATAGACCGTTCGTTCTGAGAGAAAGCTCAGGTCGAACGGTCTTTAAATTGTCGTGAATTCGTTGCTGAATGATTCGTGATTATTTATGGTTAAACATCCCGGTAATACCACGGGTAATGGCGCGTCCCATCTCGCGTCCAACTGCACTCATCATATTCTTCGTAAAGCGATCCATTGGCGAGTCGCTGTTACGTTTGCGCTTCGGTTGGGCGGATTGCGTGACCGCTTCTTTCAATGTATCAAAGATTGAATCTTTTTGCGGTGTATCGAGCGGAACTTCGGAGACTTCGGCCGATTGACCGGCTTGAATTAAGGCTTCCTCTTGTTCCTTTACGAGTGCTTGAAGGACTTCATGGGCACTTTCACGATTAATCATTTCACCGTATTTCTCCATGAAGTCAGATTGATTGATCACTTGTAATAGGCGGCTCGGCTCGATGGTGCCAATCTTACTCATCGGAGGATAAATAATTGCTTTCTCAACGGAAGTAGGTACCCCGTCCGAATCTAAGACAGAGACGACGGCTTCTCCGACTTGTAAGTCTTGGATAACGCGCGGTAAGTCCATTGAGTCGTCCTGACGGAACGTTTCGGCCACACTTTGGATCGTTCGGATTTCTTTTGGCGTATAGGCACGTAGACCGTGTTGGATCCGGTGTCCTAGTTGACTGCTGACCGAATCGGGTAGGTCGGTTGGGTTTTGGGTGACGAAGAAGACGCCAATCCCTTTAGAACGAATCAAGCGAACGACTTGCTCAATTTTGTCAACCAATGCTTTCGGGGTATCTTTGAATAAAGAGTGTGCTTCATCAAAGAAGAATACCATTTTAGGTTTGTCTAAGTCGCCAACTTCAGGCAGCTGTTCAAATAATTCCGAGAGTAACGCGAGTAAGACTGTCGAATACAAGATTGGCTGGTTATAGAGCTTGATGGCGTTGAGAATATGGATATACCCACGTCCTTGCTCGTCGGTTGAGAAAAAGTCGTCCAACTCAATGGCAGGTTCGCCAAAGAATTGTTGACCGCCTTGATTTTCAAGCACTAAGATACTGCGTAAGATGACACCGATTGACGCTTTGGAGATATTGCCATAATGTCCGCTAAGCTCTTTGGCATGTTCACCGACATAATTCAACATAGCGCGCAAGTCCATTAAGTCGATTAATAGAAGTCCTTGCTCATCAGCCACGCTAAAGACAATATTCAATATACCCGCTTGCGTCTCATTCAGGCCGAGCAGTCTAGCGAGTAAGACTGGGCCCATTTCCGATACCGTCATTCGTAATGGAATTCCCGACTCTCCACTAACATCCCATAGGTGGACTGGGAACCCTTGCGGCTCGTAGTCGTCATAGTGGGTAGCTTTGAGGCGGTCTTCAAGCCCTTCACCTGAATTCGCATCGACAATACTCATAATATCGCCTTTAATATCGGATAGAAATACTGGAATTCCGGCTTGGCTGAGTTGTTCGGCTAACACTTTTAAGGTGATGGTCTTACCCGTCCCGGTCGCACCGGCGATAATGCCGTGACGATTGAGCTTGTCGGTCTGTAACGCAATGGGGTGCGTACTGTAACCTAGCTTAATTTGTGCCATAAGTCATGACCTCCTCCTAATTAATGGTCTGATAAATCCGGATTAATAATGAGTAATTCTTTGGTAAAGTGATTTAACACTTCGCAACCATCTTCGGTAACAGCAACTAAGTCTTCAATTCGGACTCCAAAGTTATCTGGTAAATAAACACCGGGTTCAATCGAGAAGACTTGGTTGACTTGGCATGTTTCTTCATTGAATTTAGAGACATCACCCGCTTCATGTGCCTCTTGTCCGATAAAGTGTCCTAAGCGGTGAGTGAAGTATTTGCCGTAACCTGCGCAATCAATGTGGCGACGAGCGGTTTGGTCGATTTCGCAAAGCGGTACACCTGGCTTCACCGCTTCAATGGCTGCTTCATTCGCATGCTTCACCACGCGATAAACTTCTAGAGCTCTTGGGCGGGGCGTGCCAACACAGATGGTCCGTGTCATATCAGACGCGTATCCTTTATAGAGACCGCCGATATCAATAATCACCAGGTCACCTTGCTTTAAGGTTGCATCCCCATTGACGTGGTGCGGGTCTGATCCATTAGCGCCGTAGGCAATAATTGGTTCAAAAGAGACGCTCTCGTGACCTGTTTCAGCGTAGAGTTGCTTCGCATAATCGGCCATTTCGCGTTCACTTAATGGGTCTTCTTCTAATTTCTTAATGACTTGCGCCATGACTTGGTCGTTTAATCGTGAAGCTTCGCGCATAATCGCAAGTTCTTCTTCAGTCTTAATTGCACGTAAGCCGTCGATTAAGTCGGTACGATCTACCGGTTGTAGATTTGGTTTGGCTTGCATTAAGCGTAGTAAGAAATGACTAGGCCAATATTTATCGATACTTGTTACCCCATCAAGTAGATGTTCTGCCATCGCTTCAACCGCTGGTTCGCCGTCGTGATAGGTCACTACGTTGACACCTTCCAGATGTTGATAAGGAGGGAACAAGTCATTCAAAATCAATGTCAGTGGGCCTTCCACCGGCACGATCAGTGCTAAAAGACGTTCGCCGGGGTCCGTATGGTATCCGGTTAAGTAGCGAATACTGTAAGGATCCGACACAATCATGTTCGCAACATTTGCTGCTTGCATCGCTTCGGTCAATCGTTTCAAATTCATTTGATATTCTCCTTCTCAAGTTGGATTCACTTTCTATATCTATCTATAGTATAATGAATAAGCAATCTGATTACTATTTAAATTGTTGATTTTTTACTTTGTCAATCTAAAGGAGCTTCACTATTGAGAAGATTATCGTTAGAGACTCGGCGTCAAATCATCCGTGTTACGACCATTCTAGGAGTGATTTTGACCATCGTAGGGTCTATTTATATTAGCCGCTCTCCAATGTTTAAACCTGGAGGGGAATTTGAGGCACTCTTACGCCGGATGGGTGTTTTTGCACCGGTTTTATTTATCTTAGTTCAAACAAGTCAAATTATTTATCCAATCATTCCGCTCGGATTAACCAATGTGATTGGGGATTTAATTTTCGGGCATTTGGGAGGTTTTTTATTAAATGCGACTGGGATGATTATCGGATCAGGGATTAACTTCCATCTTGGGCGCAAATACGGCGAAGCCTTTGTGCGCGCCTTTGTGTCGGATTCGGATTTCGAACGTTATATTCAGAAGATGAATGAAGGGGAAGGGTATCGCCGTCTCTTAAAAATTGGTTTTATTGCACCACTGTTCCCGGATGATATCTTTTGTATGATTTCGGGGATGTCTGATATGGCGTTTAAAGAATTTATGGGTTACGTGATCAAGTATCGTCCAGCTTCGATGTTCTTGTATACATATATTGTTTCGAATGTGATTCAATTTATTTATCAATACATTCACCGTTAAGGAGTGCTCGGATGGAAAAATTATTTATTAAATTAATTCATGGCTATCAACGCTATATTTCCCCAGGGTTACCGCCAAGTTGCCGTTATCATCCGAGTTGTTCGAACTATATGATTCAAGCAATTCAAAGACATGGCATGTTAAAAGGAGTGGTCATGGGGACGGCTCGAATTATTCGGTGCAATCCATTTGTCAAAGGGGACATCGATTATGTCCCCGATTACTTTACGATCCATCGGAATCCACTCTCACCGGAAGAACAACATGAAGTTGAATTGGCTAGGATGATGAACCAAAAATTGTGATATAATATGGAGAACGAACTGAGAAGAAAGTGGGTGTGATTGTGCAAGAATTTATTTCGCAATATATAACGGACCAACCACTCATCCGTCTATTAGATATTTTAGTGGTTTGGTATTTAATTTATTTGCTCCTGATGAATGCTCGCGGCAGCCAAATTATGAACTTACTTAAAGGGGTTGGTATTATTATTACCGCGAAGTTCATCACGGGACTGATAGGTCTACATACAGTCGACTGGCTTATAGGACAAGTACTGTCATGGGGGGTTGTCGCTTTAATTATTTTATTCCAACCCGAACTGCGTCGCGCGCTTGAAGTGATTGGACGGGACTTATTCCGCAATAAGCGCTATACCAAAAATGCCAGCGTCAAGATGATTGAAGAGCTAGAAAAGTCTCTATATTATATGTCGCGCCGGAAGATTGGGGCGCTGATTTCAATTGAAGGAACGGACTCGCTAGAAGAGTATGTTGCGACAGGCATTCCATTGAAAGCAGAGACGAGCAATCAGTTGTTGATTAATATCTTTATTCCAAATACTCCACTTCATGACGGGGCTGTAATTATTAAAGACTTCAAAATTATGGCAGCGTCTTGTTACTTGCCACTCTCAAATAGCACCCATATTCCGAAAGAATTAGGGACACGCCACCGTGCAGCAATCGGCTTAAGTGAATTAACCGATGCGGTAACGTTAATTGTATCTGAAGAGACGGGCGATATTAGTATCGCGGTAGGTGATGAATTATATCGAGGGGTTCAAGGGGAAGAATTAACAGATTTATTGATAAAATATTTATATACTAACGATGAAGAAGCACAGGAAACCTTATGGAATCAAATTATTAGCTTCCTAACTGTTCCGATGAAAGGAGGCAATCGAAATGATTGATAAATTTTTAAAGGACCGACGAGGGGCCGCGGGTGTCTCCTTAATCATTGCGATTTTCCTCTATTTATTTGTAGCTTCGGAGAACAACGCTTTGCGTTTCCAACGAGCAGCGAACCAACAATTTGCGAGTGTCAATGTGACTGAGACGCTCTCCAATGTTCCGGTTGCGGTCGGTGAAATCGATGAAGGGCAATTTATTAGTGGCTTACCAGAATCTGTTCAAGTCCGACTAACTGGACCACGGAACGTGATTAATCAAGTTATTGATGGCAATCTGATTGTTATGACCGAAGATCTTAAGGGGAAATCCCCGGGGAACCAATATATTCGTCTTGTATTACCGGATTTACCTTCTTCCGTTGATTACCAGATCACACCGTCACAGCGTTATGTAAAAATTTCGACGATTAAATCTCAATCTTTAACGGTAGGTTATGAATTAGATCCAGAGCTGGTAGCAAATGGACTTGAAGTTAAACAAGTGACTCTCGCTCCGAAACAAGTGACTTTAACCGGGGACGAAGATGTTATTAATCAGATCAGTCGAGCGTACATTTATATTACGCGCTCTGAGCGCATGAATGAGTCTTTTACAGATAAGTATCAGATTCGGGTGGTGAATCAGCAAGGCGAAGTGTTAGACGTCAATGCAGACATTACAGAACTAGAAGCCCAAGTGGAGATTGGTCGACCAAGTAAGAAAGTTGATTTAACGGTGGTACCATTTGGTGAGAATCCAAATCGTTATCGGTATACGTATCAACTGCAAGAACCGAGTCAAGTAGAAATTGTCGGTAATCGTGCCTCGTTAGATATTATTGATCAACTCGACTTAGTCGTCGATGTCACAGGTATTACGCAAAGTGGTGACGTGAACGCAGAAATCCAATTGCCACGTGGCGTGGAATTAGTTGAGGACCTCAATCCTACGATTCACGTCGAAGTAGAACCAATTAGTGAATAGTACTTTAAGAGATGAACATAAAAGGAGAAACAACATGGGTAAATATTTTGGAACAGATGGCGTCAGAGGAGTAGCTAACACCGAGCTCACACCGGAACTAGCATTCAAGCTTGGGCGCGCAGGAGGGTATGTATTAATCCAACATACGAGTGAAGAAGAGTTGGCTGACCATGCACCACGCGTTGTTGTGGGAAGAGACACACGTATTTCAAGTCAGATGCTTGAAGCGGCGTTGACAGCAGGGTTATTATCCGTTGGAATTGAAGTGATGCATTGTGGTGTTATTCCAACACCGGGAATTGCTTTTTTAACGACAGATTTAGGCGCCTCAGCGGGCGTAATGATTAGTGCATCGCACAACCCAGCTCAAGATAATGGCATCAAATTCTTTGGCCGAGATGGCTTTAAATTATCTGATGATCAAGAATTAGAGATTGAAGCTTTGCTCGATACTGAAGAAGATACCTTGCCGCGCCCAACTGCCGCAGGATTAGGAACGATCGATGATTATCCAGAAGGCAGTGGTCGTTACGTAAGACATCTACAATCTACCGTACCGGGTGACCTGGCTGGATTGAAAGTTTGTCTCGATGCTGCCAATGGAGCAACCTCTCCGGTGGTTAATCAATTATTTGCGGATTTGGAGACAGACTTCCTTACAATGGGTGACCGTCCTGATGGCTTAAATATCAATGACAAAGTGGGTTCGACGCATCCTGAAGCCTTACAAGCGATGGTCTTAGAGAAGGAAGCAGATGTTGGTTTAGCTTTCGATGGAGACGGAGACCGAGTGATTGCGGTAGACGAACAGGGCCAAATTGTGGACGGCGATGCAATCATGTTCATTTTAGCGAAGTATCTAAAGGAGCACGGTCGATTAAATGAAGATACCGTCGTATCTACCGTGATGAGTAATATCGGTTTCCATAAAGCGTTAGAAGCTGAAGAGATGACCGCTGTAGAAACTCAAGTAGGGGATCGCTATGTAGTGGAAGCAATGCGCGAAGGTGGCTATAACCTCGGGGGTGAGCAATCCGGGCACGTTATTTTAATGGATTACAATACAACTGGAGATGGTCTTTTAACAGGCATTCAATTATTAAGTGTCATGCGTGATACCGGGCGTAAGTTATCAGAATTAGCCGCTGAAGTGACGATTTATCCTCAAAAGCTCGTCAATATTGCGGTGCATGATAAGCGAACTGTAATGGATCAACCGGAAGTGCAAGAAATTATTCGCCAAAAAGAACAACAACTTCAAGGGCAAGGCAGAATCTTAGTCCGCCCAAGCGGTACGGAACCGATCGTTCGCGTGATGGCTGAAGCGCCAACCGATGAACAAGTCGATGACGTTGTCGATAAAATCGCAGATGTCATTCGTCAGACATGTGGCTTAGAAGAATAAGAAAATAATAAATTTAACAAAAATATTAAGCTGGGAAGGATGCTCGAAAAGGGCTTGCTTTCCAGCTTTTTGAGTGGAAACTCTTCCAAAAAATAGCGATTTTTGGAAATATTTTTCATGAATTATTATCAAATGTTAGAACTCTAACATTTGATAACGATTACATGTGGCATACTGTAGTCAAGGTTATGGAAGAGAGGTTCGACTTATGAAGGAGCGTCAAGTTGCGATCATTTCTAACAATCGATTAATTCAAGATCGTTTTGAAAACGTTATTAGTATTGATGGCGACTTTCGGGATGTATTACTTAAGGTGAGAGATTATATTCACCTTAATTACCGGCCGGTTACGCATCCCCTTCCTTCTTCGAGTCGAATGTTTCTTTCACCGATACGTACAATTATTTTAACAAAAGGAATGCTTAGCGATTCAATTGAAGTAATTGAAAGTTCAATCCAAAAGTATGACACTACACTTGGAGAGCGTCAGCCGGATTGGGCGCATCGTGAAGATTATGAGTTGATCGATGCCGAACTCTTCCAATCTTCTCTTGCAGAGATAGGCTATCTCTTTAGTTAAGGTGATGTACAAGAAGTAACTGTTGATTACATGTCGTAAAATAATAAAAATACGGAGGTTTGCAACAATGGCTGAAAACAAAGATTACAAATTCGTAGATGAGTATGGTTTTAATGAAGAAGCACTTAAAGAAGCATTTGCTGAAGCGCGTCGTATTTATAAAGAGCGTGGATTCATGCGTGAGATGGGTGTAGGTAAAGCACCTGCAATCACAACAGTTGACATGGCTAAAGCGTGGATGTCTGAAGGACACCCATTCACATGTAACCATGCGGAAGAAGTATGTGCGAATGCACTGAAAGTTCTTAACGCAGCTCGTAAATCAGGAGTGCCAATTTTCCATACAACGACAGGTTATGTAGGAACTGAACAATGGGATCTTCCTCGTTGGGATGAGAAAATTCCTATGCACTCATTAGATATTAACTCTCACTGGATGGAAATTGATCCGAAATTAGAACCAAGACCAGAAGAGCCAGTGATCCACAAAAAGTTTGCATCTAACTTCTTTGGTACTCACTTAGCATCAACCTTAACTTACTTAGGTGTTGATACGGTAATCGTTATGGGTGCTACAGCTTGTGCATGTGTACGCCATACTGCGATGGATTCTACAGGATATGGATTCAAGACATTAATTCCTGAAGGAACAATTGGAGACCGTGTACCAGGTGTTATCGAGTGGAACTTATTCGATATCGAAGCTAAATTCGGTGACGTATGGCCAGTAGACAAAGTGGTTGAATACTTAGAAGGTATCGACCCATCTGTATACCGCCGTCCAGAGCGTCGTGACGAAGAAAAAGTTAAAGCTGTTGACGCATAGTTAAGCCGTATTACCAATCGGTAATCAATGCTAAGGAGTGAAATAATGGGATTATTAATTAAAAATGGCCGAATCGTTACTCCTACGTCAGAATATATTGCAGATATCTTAGTTGAAAATGAAAAAATTGAGTTAGTCGGTGAAAATATCCCAGAAGATGGTCATGAAGTTGTCGATGCCTCCGGGAAATATGTATTTCCTGGAGGGGTTGATAACCATGTTCATATGGGACCATTTGATACCTATGGCTTTGAGACATCCCATGCTGCACTAGTAGGGGGGACTACGACATTAGTTGACTTTGCCCCTCAAGACAAGGGCAAGGGTGTTATCGAGTCGATGCATCGTCATAAAGACGAAAAAGCAGATGGGATTGCATCAGTAGACTATTCTTTCCATGGAATGGTAATGGATACTTCTGAAGCTGTTTTAGATGAAATACCAAAAATGGTAGAAAATGGCATTGTCAACTTGAAATTTTTCATGGCATACAACGGAACACCTTTCCACGTTGAAGATGACTTAATCTTCAAGGCGATGCAGCTCTGTAGAGATCATGGGATTACTGTGATGACTCACTGTGAAAATGGCGACATGATTGAAGTGTTGGTCGACGAATTACATGCGATGGGGCAAAAAGCACCAATTAACCATTCATACTCTCGTCCACCGCTAGTTGAAGATGAAGCGACACAACGCGCGATTTATTTAGCAGAGATGGCAGATTGTCCTCTGTTCGTCGTTCATGTTACTTCTAAAGGGGCGCTAAAGAACTTAGTCAGGGCAGCTCGCGAAGGTAAAGATGTTTATGGAGAAACGTGTGCGCATTATTTAACATTAGATGAATCATTCTTCTTGAAAGATAATTTTGAAGGAGCCAAATATGTTTGTGCGCCTGCTTTAAGAACGAAAGACCACTTAGAAGCTTTATGGAAAGCGGTGAAAAATGACGAGCTTAAAGCGATTTCGTCAGACCATGCCGCAGTCGTAGGTGGTTTTGAAGCGAAGAAAAAGGGTATCGATGATTTTGCGAAGATTCCTAACGGAGCACCAGGTATGCAAGATCGACTTCATATGATCTGGACTCAAGGTGTTGAAAAAGGCAAAATTACGCCTCAAGACTTTGTGCGCTTATGTATGGAGAACCCAGCTAAAATTTGTGGAATTTATCCTCAAAAAGGAGCGATCTTACCGGGATCTGATGCAGATATCTTAATTTGGGACCCTGAGTATGAAGGCGTTATTACTCACGCGAATAGCTATGAAGGAACCGACTACGCATTGTATGAAGGTTTCGAACAAAAAGGTCGTGCAGATAAAGTATATCTTCGCGGAAACCTTGTTGCTGAAAAAGGTGAGTTCGTAGGTGAAAAAGGTACAGGTAAATATATCGAACCTAAACCATACGCTTTATGTTATCAAAATTATAAACCTAAAGAAGATAAAAGAATTAGAGCATAGTGCTCAATTCAAGCATACAGAAAAGAAGGGGGATTGTTTCGGCAATTCCTCTTTTATAATCAGATAAATTGAAGAGGTGATAAGATGAAGTTAGAGCTACAAGAAATTGTAATTAATGATGTAAAATTTGGTGATCAAACAGCAGTACAAGACCAAACATTAATCATTAATCAAACAGAAATGGCGGAGTATTTAGCAAAAATAGATTATGTTAAAGAAGTCACCATTGATCTGGCTCGTCCAGGCGAACGCGTTCGGATTATTCCGGTAAAAGACTGTATTGAGCCACGCTATCGTGTCGATGGCGAATCGTCATTCCCAGGTGTGACTGGTCCTGCAGAACAAACAGGTGACGGCGTCACGAAAGTGATGAAAAATGTAGCGGTCGTAACTGTAGGGGACATTGTTGGTTTCCAAGAAGGGATTATCGATATGTGGGGCGAAGGGGCCAAATGGACACCATTTTCTAAAACATTGAATGTGGTTGTTGATATCGTACCTGAAGAGGGCATCGAGCCACATGTTCATGAGGAAACGTGTCGAATCGTGGGACTGAAGGCCAGTGAATATTTAGGTCGAGTGCTAAAAGAACATGAACCTGACAATGTTAAAGTTTATGAAGTCGAAGACCTTGTAACAGGATTAGATAAACATAAAGGACTACCACGCGTAGCTTATGTGCAAATGATGATTGCTCAAGGCTTACTTCATGATGGGTACGTCTATGGTGTCGACATTAAGAATTCATTGCCAACCTTACTGAATCCTCTGGAAGAAATTGACGGGGCAGTGATTTCTGGGAACTGTGTGGCGGCTTGTGATAAGATCACAACTTACCAACATCAAAATAATGCGGTCGTAAAAGAGTTGCTCGAACTTCACGGCAAAGAGCTAAACTTCGTTGGACTCATTGTGGTACCAGAGTTGACTACCCTTGACGGGAAATATCGTACGCGAGACTTTACGGTGAAGTTATGTAAGATGCTTGAAGTAGATGGGGTTATTATCTCTGAAGAAGGTTATGGAAACCCAGACTCAGACTTAGTCATGATTTGTGAAGGTGTTGAACAAGCTGGCATCAAGTCCGTATTAATTACCGACGAATGTTCAGGTTGGGATGGTGATTCACAACCATTAACGGATACGAAAGAAGAAGCTGTCGCTGTTATTTCAGCAGGAAACGTTTCTCACTTAGTACATCTTGAAGCAGCTGAAAGAGTCTTAGGAGATGAGAAGGCTGTAGCGAACTTAGCCGGAGGTTGGGAAGGTAGCTTGGCAGAAGATGGTACGATGACCGTTGAGCTAAACGCCGTCATCGGAGCCACGTCTGAAATAGGTTATCATAACTTAACCGTAGAAGAAGTGTAAGGAGGTGTCACATGAAAAAAGTATTATACTATGTTAACCAGTTCTTTGGACAAATCGGGGGTGAAGATCAAGCCCATATCGAACCACGACTTGTAGAAGGAACCGTGGGTCCTTCAATGGCCTTTTCGAATATGTTAGAAGGTGCGGAAGTCTCACATACGATTATTTGTGGGGATAACTACTTTAATGAAAATAAAGAAGCCGCTATGAAGTTTGTGCAAGATGCATTTGAGGAGGTTCAACCTGATCTAGTCGTTGCAGGCCCTGCATTCAATGCGGGACGTTACGGTATGGCGGTTGCAGGGGTAGCTGAAGCGCTTAAAGGGAAAGTGCCGATTTTGACATCCATGTATGAGGAAAACCCTGGGGTTGATGCGTGTCGTTCCATTGCATATATTGTTCCAACTGGAGAGTCCGCAGCAGCGATGCGAAAAACATTGCCTGCTTTAGCCGAATTGGCGAACAAAATTTTAGCAGGTAAAGCGGTCAAAGCCAAGGAAGATGGCTATATGCTTCAAGGACGCCGCTTGACAATTCATGCGGAAGATATTGGGGCTCGACGCGCAGTCAATATGTTGGTAAAACGTTTCAAAGGAGAAGAATTTGAGACAGAATTACCAATGCCCGAATTTGATTATGTGGATCCGGCAGCACCGATCGCTGATCTATCGAAGGCCACGATTGCACTTGTAACGACCGGGGGGATGGTTCCGAATGGAAACCCTGATCACTTACAATCGGCTTCAGCCCAGAAATGGGTAAAATATGATGTTTCAAGCTTAGATGAACTGAAAGGTGTCTATCAAACTGTTCACGGTGGGTTTGACCCGGTCTATGCTAATGAACGTGCCGACCGTGTGGCGCCACTGGATGAATTGAAGCGCCTCGAAAAAGAAGGCAAGATTGGTAAAGTGTTTGAATACTTCTATTCAACAACGGGAACCGGGACATCGGTTGCGAACTCTGAAAAATTTGGTCAAGAAATTGGGAAGGAATTGAAAGAATCCGGAGTTGATGGCGTGATTCTAACTTCCACTTGAGGGACCTGTACACGTTGCGGAGCAACGATGGTAAAAGAAATCGAGCGGTACGGGTTACCGATCGTCCATATGGCAACGATTACTACTATTTCAGAATCAGTTGGAGCTAACCGAATTGTTCCAACGGTAGCAATACCTTACCCGGTGGGTAATCCTGAATTAGGCACGAATGAAGACCGTCAGGTGCGCGATGAGCTCGTTGAACGAGCAGTAGAATCATTGGCCACTGCAGTTGAAAAACCTACGGTTTTCCAAAAAGCGAGCCATTAAATTATTCGATATATAACCTCTTGAATGCGGTGCATTTGAGAGGTTTTTATATTTTGAGTATAATCATTTGATAGGTGAAAACGTTTTTGATATATTGTAAAGTATAAAATAAATATTATGAAAGGCAGGAGTACTAGAATGTATAAAGAACTACTTGATTTTCATATATTTGAAGGCATCTCTGAACAATCGAAAGAGAGAATCATGAAAATTCCGATTCTTTATAAAGAATATGAAGCGGAAGAAATAGTTTCTTTTTTTGGAGAAGAGCTTAAATATATTCATTTTATTTTAAAAGGTACTTTAAAAACAACAGAGTATTCCATTCAAGGAAGAGAAATCGTCTCGTCATATTATCCTAAACGAAGTATCTTCCCATTTTACTTACTTTATTCTGGTGCTCAAACTCAGCCTTACAATATCACTTGCTTTAAAGATGCTCAGGTCATCCATGTCCCTGCAACATGACTCGACAAAGTGATCCGGGACGATCCACAACTTATGTTGAATATCATAAAATTCATCTCAGAATACTGTTATTATAACAAACGAGTAATTCGAACTACGATATATTCAAAGGTAATTGAACGTCTTGCCTTTTGGTTACTCACTTCTAATGAAATAGCCCCGAACAAGATTCTTATGCCGGGAACGCAGGCCGTGTTTGCGGATATACTTCAAACATCCCGCTCGACATTGAATCAAGAGTTACAAAAATTAAAAGAGGTAGGTGCTATTTCAGTTAAAGGCTCCTATATTTCAATCCATAATCGAGAATATTTAGAAAAGATCATTGGAGACGCTTAGTACAAGCAACAATCAAAAACTGTCAAATATTAAAACCTAGCAACTTGACTATACAAGCTGCTAGGTTTTTGTGTGTCTTCGTATTACTAAGAGGTTAGCTGTTTTTCTTACGGTGACGCTCACCGAAGCCTAATAAGCTATAGCGTTTACGGTATTCCGTAGGGGTACAATGATTGGCTTCTTTAAAGGTCTTAGTAAAGTGAGAAGGTGAGTGGAATCCAACCATATCTGAAATATCTGAAACTTTAGTATCGGTCTGTGATAAGAGGCGTTCGCCTTCTTGAAGTCGTACATGAATTAAATAATCAATGGGTGAAAGACCTGTCTTCTGTTTGAACAATCGGATTAAGTAGTACTTATTAATACCGACTAATTCTGAAAGTTGAGACAGAGTGATTTTGTGCATGTAGTTTTCACTAATAAAATCAAGCAATTTATCGATATCATCGTGCTTTATCTTAATGCTGGCATCTTTAATCGATAAGCTATCATTGCGTAAGATATGAACGAGCATTGATTCAGTTATTTTTCGTAAAATCATATCCGTTCCGCGGAATGGATTGGCTTGTTCGAGTACTGCCAATTCGAGGTAATCACGAATAAGTCCTGACTCATCTATAGAGGTAAAGACGGCTTGTTTTGAGTTAATATCATTGCTAGAAGTAAATAAAATTCCCTGAAGGGTAATCATCGTGCAATCAATATTCCGAATAGCTTTGAGATAAACTTCTGTTTGCGGGTTGACAATTAATATTCCACGTTTAGCTAAATCCCCGCTCAACCCACTATCTTCGTAGCTCGCTGCTCCTTTGTTGATATAGCAGATAATCACATTGTCGTCCGAGTAAATTCGTTCGACATCTCCTACCGAGATAGCGGTATGCTCAACCGACTGTAAATTAATCGATGATGAACTAATGTTAGAGATATACATCGATTCGCTCCTTTCTATATATTATATTCGTTTCATTTAAACTATATATCCATAATATAATGATATTATAAAAATGAACCTCTATCAACAAATTTTTCAAAAAAATATAAAAAAATTTTATTGCAATTGCGCTTTGTTTCGCTTGCGATACTCCGTTGGTGTTAAGTGGTAAGTCCGCTTAAAGTAAGTTGCAAAGTAACTTTTTGAACGAAAGCCGGATTCACCTGCAATTTGTTGGATAGAAAGACATGAATTTTGGAGAAGATCACAAGCATGTTCAAGACGCAATTGAATCCAATATTCTTGGGGAGAGTAGCCTGTCTCAGCCTTAAATTGCGTTGAAAGAAACCAAGAGCTTCGCTGTATATGATTCGCAACTTCTTGAATCGAAAGATCTGTCCGAAAATGATGATGAATATATAGGGTAGCTTGGTGGATTAATGGGGATAAAGAGGGAAGATTAGGTTCTGAGTCATGAGTCCAATAACTAAGTAAGTGGTTGAAGACCATCGTTTGAAGTGTTTCACTATTAGGAATATGTCTCAGATGATTGAGCGACTCGATTGATTTATGTAGAAGCATATCAAGACCTTGAGAATGTTGAGAAGGGAGTATGGTAACGAAAGAAGTGTCAAAGGCTAGCATCGGTTGCGTCGGTGATTGGAGTTCGAAAGTCCAAATAACGTAGTTTAGTGGAGAATTCAGAGTAGTTTGTAATTTGTACCGCTGGTGCGGATTTATCCAGAAGGCTTGGGAATGGATGACTTGAGTGGATTGATTGATCGTGTTGAGTAATCCAGAACCTCGAAGAATATAAAGTAATTGGTAATCCGTCGATTGAATCCACCGTGTCTGGTAGTCATCCGGAAGATGAAACTCACGATGACTCAATTTAATAACCAACGGATCAGTAGCTGCAGCATGATATGAACTGCAGCCATTGATCTGATGTATGTTAATTAACTCGCTCATAGTGTTCGGGGTCGAGTTGGCTGGCGGCGGCTTCATCTAAGAGAATGTAACAATCTGGGTGGTTTTGTAAGATACTTGCGGGAACTGCTTCGCTGACAGGTCCTTCAACGGTATCGTAGATGGCTTGCGCTTTATTTTCGCCAAATGCCAGTAAAATAATCTTTTTCGCCCCCATAATAGATTGGATTCCCATGGAGTAAGCTTGTTTAGGGACATCTTCCATCTGTTCGAAGAAGCGTTTGTTGGCTTGAATGGTCGATTCGGTTAGGTCAACTAAGCTCGTCTTCGAATTAAAGGATGTCCCAGGTTCGTTAAAGCCAATATGCGCATTTTGTCCGATTCCTAAAATTTGCAGATCAATCGGATTGTCTTCAATTAACTGGTCATATCGAGCTGTTTCTTGAAGCGGGTCGGTATTCGTCCCGTCTGGTAAGTAATGATGTGCAAAGGGTTTTGCATGAAAGAGTTGTTCATTCATATAATAAGCGTAGCTTTGAGGGTGATCGGCGCTCAGCCCGTAATATTCATCCAAGTTGATCGATGTTGCCTGAGTAAAGTCTAGGTCAGACTCACGTAGCAGTTGATAGAGTGGCTCAGGTGTTGAACCCGTCGCTAGGCCAAAGGTTGTGGCCCCGTCTTTTAAGGCTTGCTCAAACTGATTGTAAGCATATTGCGCAGCAGATTGAGCGTTATCGAATACGATGACTTTCATAAAATACCTCCTATAGTAATTCGCTGTAGTTATATCATAACGCGAAAAAAAGCGAGCGACAATTATTTTTTTATGACGGTATTGTCTTTGTGAAGTAACTTTTATTGATATTATATTAGCATCATAAGACAAAACGATTAAATCACTACCCAAACTCGGGAAATATGGTAAAATAAGACTACATATAATCCAATAAATTAAAGGAGGTGGGCCAAAAATGTTCAAGGATAGAAAATTTCACAAAGTCGTTAAGCCGTTCGTTCTATTGATGGCGATCATATGTGGTCTGAATGCTGTTGATATCAATCGAGCGACTGGCGCGAGTGTGTTAACGAAGCGACCATTGATTTTGCAGGCACTGACAAGTACTACCCAAGAATCAACGACCAAGTCTGATGAAACGACTGAAGAATCAGTAAAAGAAGAGGAGGAAGGGTCAGAAGAGTCAACGTCTTCCGAAGAATCCTCGACGGAACTCCCCCCACCACCCGATCCACCTCAAACACAACCAGATTCTACTACGACGACAACAACTGTAGAAGAGATTGTTACTGAGAGTACGGAAGAAACAAGCGAAACAACAGAAGTTCAAACAACCGAAGAAGAGACGGAGACTACGACGAAGGAAGCCGATAAAGTAAAAAAATCAGCGCCGGTTAATCGAGTACCATCGAGCCGTCCGACCATTTCAATGGTTGCGAAGAAAGTACCATCGAATTTAACGGATTTGCAACGATTTTGCCATTACACTCAATTAGCGCTATTAAGTCAGCAAGAGGTGATGAAGTTAAGTACACCGGCTTATATTCCACCGATTGTCGGAACACTGATTAATGAGGGGTTAAATTGGCTTGCCACAAATGAAATTTATTTCTCAACGAACGATTAGGAATTAGCGATTGGATTCGCCTTAAGCGTTCGTTTTTTTGATGCGGTATGATAGAATATGGGTACGAATCAATCAAGGAGGACCTATGACAATACGAGCGATTATCTTCGATAAAGATGGCACACTGATCTCGGCCACACAGGCTTGGTCGATTCCTTCAATCCAAGCGACAGACTATTTGTTAAATCAATCGGACCTTTCGGAAGCGAAGCGGCAAGAAATTGCGAAGTTAGCAGGGATCGAACATGATCAATTGCAACCGAATTCGCTTTTTTTAGCAGGGAGTATTCGCGACCAGGCGCAGTTCTTCGCTGACTATGTCCCACTGGATTGTCAAGAAATCGAGCAAATTCTCGTAGATTACTACTATCAGTTTCAACAACAAGAATTAAGCGATGCATTAATTGAGCCGGGAGTGATAGAGTTATTGCAAACACTCGCACCGCATTATCATATTGGTTTAATTACCAATGACCATTATCTACTAACCCATCATATGTTAGAGGAACTGAAGTTACTTGATTATTTCGATTTTATTGGCTGTGCGGATCAATACGGTCCCAAGCCGAATCCTCAGGCATTGCATGAATTTTCCCGGCGTTTTGATATTGGGTTACATGAAATGGTCTATGTCGGGGATTCTCAATTAGATATGGCCTATGGTAAGTGGACGCGCGCTTCGATTGCGTACGATCCCACAGGGCAAGCGGATTATTTAAGTGATGCTGATTACCAATTACGTCATTTTAGTGAATTACCCTTAGTCATTGATGCAATCGATGAAGAAGATCGGAGGAAATAATATGAATAAAACAATCAAAAAATGGCTAACATGCTTGACGGTGCTAGCGCTCCTTCCCGTTACAAGTATTAAAGCCGATAATTTAACGCCAATTAAACGAATTGAGTGGAAAGGGTCGAATTCGGAAGCGTCCACAGAGGAACCGTCAACGGATTCGGAAGAGACGATGGAAGCGGAGGAATCTCCTGAAGGTGAACAAGAAAGAACAGATTCAGCTGAGGAATTATCGACCGACCAAATTAGTCATGAGAGTCCTTTAGAATTTGTTAAAACATTAAGTCGCGTGAAGCAACGTAGTTTGGAGTATGTTTCATTTGCTAAGGGTGAAGAGACGATGAGCCTCTTATCACATACGTTACATAAAGATGGTGACCGTTACTTTATTGCGCAAGTCTATCCGCCATTCTTACCTTATACTCAATATGTTGAAAGTGATCGTCAATCGATTCAACAAGCATACCTGTCAATTGATGAGTTAAAAGCTTATGCAGCCGACGCACTGGAACAACAGCCTCAAATTTATCAAGAGAGTCCGGTCGCGCAACTTCACGACTTCTTCCAGCAGAACGAAGCAGCACCTGACTTAAGTGATAAGTGTTTGGTCATCGATCCACAAAATAGCCGACTCGGTCCAATTGTAATGGATATGTTCACGATTGAGACCTTCCTGATGGATGTGATCGAAGAGTGGTTAGGCTATGATTCTGTCAATGAGGCTTTTATGGAGACGGAATTAGGGATCCAAGTTGATATTCATGGAGCGAACGGTGAATTATTCAACCAAATTGCACAAGAACGTATGAGTAATTACCCAGGCATCGAGTCCTTTATGGAACAATTCAGCCAAGGTATTGCTGGTACTTTGATGATTAACTATGAGAAAAACCTCCTCGGATTAGGATTGATTGCAGAAGCTACGGATGAATTGGTGACGGGTTCTGAAATATACCTTGAAGCATCTGAAGATGCGCTTCCGTCTTTTGCAGCCGATCAATTAATTACACCTGACCAATTCAATGAGCTGGTAGGTTTTGATGTCTTAAAAGAATTGAATGAATTCGAAGCGAACTTAACCGCTGATCAATTTGTGCCAGTAGAGGAGAGTGCCGAATAATGAAATTGGGATCTATGAAAGCGCCTTGGGGGGACCAAGTTAAAGGTAGTTGGTGGAAAGCTTTATTAATTGTCATCGTCTATTTTGTTTTGCGCGTGATGTTTGAATCTTGGATGTATGCTCAAGGTGCCTTAAAAGTTACTGCAGAACCGACACTCGATATGTTACAAGACCCCGAATTTTTGGGGCAAGTCTTCCAAGTGACTCAAGTGGAAAGTGTTGTCGGGGGCATTCTTTTAACATTATTCGTGATTGGTGTCAGTTATAAAGTTGGCTTCCGTTTCTTCCAATTTAAGACAATGAATTGGAAAAATATCTTGCAAGCTTTAGGGATTTATCTAGGATTTTTTGCACTTCAAATCGCATGGGGTGCACTAGTGACCCAAGTTGCCCCAGAATATACCCAACCTGATAATCAAACGCTTGTCCAAGAGATGGTCGGTAATATGAACTTAATTTATGCCTTTATTACGGTCGTAATTATTGCCCCTATCGTCGAAGAATATTTATTACGTGGGTTGATTATGAAGTATATCTTCACCTATACACCTGTGTTGGGCTTTATTGTCTCTTCAATTATTTTTGCCCTATTACATTCACCCGCTAATTGGATTGATTTTACGACCTACTTTATTCTTTCTGCTTGTTTAGCTGGAGTGTACTGGTATTCACGTCGATTAGAATATTCTATCTTTTTACATATGGTACAAAACTTGATTGGATTTTTAACGATTATTTCCATGAGTTAGTGAGTTAGTGCTTCAAGTTTTTTAAAATGAAAGGGGGAGTTCGATGTTTAAAGCAGATAAAGCACCGATGATTCGTGCTGGTATCTTAGGTATATTATTTGTGTTACAAATCATCTGGTTTATTATGATTGCAACTTCTGTTATCGAATATTTCTCCTTACTTTCGATGTTATTGCAACTAACTTCGATTTTTGTCACGTTATATTTAATTGTTAAGGATGAAAATCCTGCTTATAAGGTAACTTGGATTGCCGTATTGTTTATTGTGCCATTGTTTGGGACCGTCTTATATTTGTTAATCGGTAATAAACGTCCCGCCCGATGGATTCGTCGCCGAATCGAATATCAAGAACAACATCACATGCACGGTCTAGCCGAAGTTCCTGATATTAATGGCGTCCTTAAGCATAAAGATCCACTCTTAGCCGGGATCAGTCACTATGTCCGTCAAGTGTCGAATATGCCACTCTACCCGCTCACTGATGTCAAATATTATCCGGTCGGCGAAGCGGTGATGGAGGATTTATTAAGAGATTTAAATGAAGCGAAAGAAACGATTTTTATTGAGTTCTTTATTGTTTCTCATGGGAAAATGTTCGATCAAATCTTTGAAATATTGATTCGTAAGGCGCAAGAGGGGCTGGACGTGCGTTTTTTATACGATGGTTTTGGGGCATTAACACGATTACCAGAAAATTTTGTAGAACAATTGGAGCGTTATGGTATTAAGGGGGTAAAATTTAACCCTGTCCGTCCATTCCTCTCGATGGTTTATAATACACGTGATCACCGAAAATTTATCATTGTTGATGGCAAGATTGGTTACACTGGTGGAATGAACTTGGCAGATGAATATATTAACGTTGAAGAGCGCTTTGGCTACTGGAAAGATAATATGATCCGTGTGGAAGGGCCAGTAGTTTGGTCGATGACCAATCTTTTCCTTAATATGTTCAATGCAGATTATCCCATTGACGAATCTTACTTACCTTATCGCGATGAGACTTATTTTGAGCAAATGGAAGCCTTCGCAAATGATGAAAGTGTTTTGGAAAATTATCAAGGTGGATTTGTTCAAACATTTGGAGATACGCCCTTAGATAATGAACAAATTGGTGAGAGTGTCTACCGCGAAATATTAGGGCAGGCTACCGATTATGTTTATATTTATACTCCTTATTTAGTGATATCCTATGAGATGCAAACCGCGATGCAGTTAGCAGCGAAACGCGGTGTAGAGGTCATCTTATTAACACCTGGAATTCCAGATAAAAAATTAGTCTTTCGGGTGACCCGCTCGTATTATCGTCCGTTACTGGAAGCGGGGGTCAAAATTTATGAGTATACCCCAGGATTTTTACATGCGAAGACCTTTGTGTCAGACGACGTGATTGCTACAGTAGGAACGATTAATTTAGATTATCGTTCTTTATACTTACATTTTGAATCGAATACGCTGTTGTACCATCATCCAGTTATCCATTCGATTCGGGAAGATTTTGAGCAGACATTGCTTCTCAGTCGTGAAGTAACATTGGATGATATAAAAGTTGGTGTGTTTGGTGGTTTATGGAATGCAATATTAAGATTAGGTGCACCGTTGATATAGTATATAGATGAGAGAGGATGTATTAAATGAAGTGGGAAGATTTACGACGCAGTCAGAACGTTGAAGATCGACGTGGACAAAATAGCACACCCTTTAACCGTCGGAGGCCAGGTGGTTCATATCGCATGCCAGGAGGGTCTGGCGGACTCGGTGGAGGCGGGTTATTCGGTTTAATTCGATTATTATTGATGCTACCTGGGATGGGACGGATTGTATTATTAATTATTGGCGGGATGTTACTTTTCCAATTTTTTGGTGGGCTCGGCTTGGGTGATTCTTCGCAACATTCTCAACCGAATTCGGATTATCGTACCCAACAAGTCGATCGCAATAATGCTTCCGTCAATCGAGATCAAATCGATTCAGGTGAAATTAGCGACCAAGACTATGAATTTATGACACGTGTGTTAGGAAGTACCGAAGATTTTTGGCACGAAATATTTCAATCAGAAGGCCGTTCGTATCGCGAGCCGCAACTTGTTATTTACGAACGTGGAACCATGACGGGTGGGTGTGGGATTGGTCAAGCCCAAGCGGGACCATTTTACTGTCCAGCCGATGAGACGGTCTATATAGACTTATCATTTTGGGAACAATTGTCCCAACGCTTCGGGGCACCCGGAGATTTCGCACAAGCGTATGTCTTGGCCCATGAAGTAGGACACCATATTCAAAATGAATTAGGTATTATGGATGAATATCAGAGAGCACGTCGTCGTTTGTCAGAACGAGAAGGGAATGCGTTAAACGTCCGACTCGAACTTCAAGCCGATTATTTTGCGGGAGCATGGGCTAAATATGCGGAAGAATTAGGTATTTTAGACGAAGGGGATATCGAAGAAGCTCTTCAAGCTGCATTTGCAGTAGGAGATGATACGATTCAAGAGCAAACCTATGGGCGAGTCGTTCAAGACAGCTTTACTCATGGAACTGCTGAGCAGCGTCAAGCGTGGTTTATGGAAGGGTACCGCTATGGTGATTTAGCGCACAGTGATACTTTTAATCGAAGATTAAGCAATGAATAATTATAACGTATAGGAGATGGAAGGTTTGAAGTCACAGCAACATTGGCACCGTGGATTGATTTTAAGTCTTTTCGGCGCACTCATGGTTATTGTGTATCTTTATGGAATGGTCTGGGTGCCCTCTTATCAAGAGCGTGTTGCAAAAGCGGAGTTAGCATTAGAAGAATTGTGGCAAAATCCTCAAGGGGAATTACCTGTTTTGCGTGAGGATGTGGATGAACAAACCTTGCATCAGATTTATTCGGAGTTAGTTAAGTTGGCACCCGAAGAATATACGCAACTTGTTCCCTCTTATGAGGAGGCTTTCGAGCAGTTGACGTTTTGTCAGTGGTCAGATTCAGTATTGCGATTGACTTCACATGACGGCACTTTGAAAATCGATGTGCAAGCGGATGTGAACGATCAACAAATTCTTCAGTTACGTCAAAAAGCTCAAAATGTTTTAACGCAACATTTGGATCAATGGGAAGCAGTTTTTGAAACAGCACGACACCAATTGCGTGAAATGGAGTCAGGTCTCGCATACTTAGGTGAATATGAATCGAGCGTAACCTATTCACGGGATAACTTGAACGACGCATTGGAGTTATTGAATAGAGCAAGTGATTATCTTGAACCTTGGTTGGATCAAACTTATCTTGCTTCTTACTTGGATCAATATCAGCATCAATTGGGTTTGTTTGCGGATTATCTCGTTAAGGAGTATCAAGTTGATTCTTATACGGAAGCAACAATGTTACAAATCCAAGAGAACCCAGCGCTATTTACGTTATTGGATGGGACACCGCTCCATCAACGTCCGAAGATTGCACTGACTTTTGACGATGGGCCTAATGAAGAATTTACACCGCAAATATTAAATATCTTAAATCAATACGGGGCTAAAGGAGTTTTCTTCGTTTATGGGGCGTATGTTGAACAGTTCCCTGATACGGCGCGGCGCATTATTAACGAGGGGCATTTGATTGGGAATCATTCTTATAGCCACCCGAATTTCGATGACATATCCGACGGTGAGGTCTTACAACAAATCAATTGGACGCAAGAAATTGTTGAGGAAGCGACAGGTTATCTTCCAACAATGTATCGAATGCCTTTTGGAGCGGGTGGATTGAGAGTAGTCCAGTTGTTGCCTGAGTTAACCTCCATCACTTGGAACTTAGATTCATTGGATTGGCAGCTTCAAGATGCGCAAGCAATTTTTGACCGAGTCATTCCGATGTTAAGTAACGATACGCTACTCTTAATGCATGATACGAGTCAAACTTCGGTCGATGCTTTGGCACTCCTAATGCCAGTACTAGTGGAGCGAGGCTATGAATTTGTCTTTCCTGATCAATTAATTTATCAAAATCGTTATTATGAATAAACGAATCCCTCTAAAGGTTCATGCTAAAAGAGAATCTTTAGAGGGATTTTATCATTATTCGTAAAGTGAACTCATTGAAAAGAGTGAGTAAGTCGATGTACCTAAATGGTATGGAATTAAGTAGTCATGTGTTTCATCATAATAGCTGATCATAACTAAACGATTGCCAATCATTGATAGTGCCGTATTCATTAAGTGGACGTCACTCGAATCGACTTTGGCTTCGGCTTCCGGATAAGTGTGCGGAACGACAATTCGAACCACATATTGACTAGTATTATTTAATTGCATGGTCACTTGATCAACGGTAGCTTCAAGTTGCTTTAATTGCTCGTCTTCGGCTAATGTTTTCTGGATTCTTTTTAAGATAGGTTTAGAGACCGGTTCGAGATTATTATCTTGTTCATCTTCTGGCACATCTTCGATAAAGTAAGCATTGACCGCTTCACGTACTTCACCAATCGGAATTTCATCAGGGAGTTGGGTTGGGGGTACAGATAAGTTATTATCAACAATCTCACCAAATACATTCTCATATTCTTTATTAGGAATTTTGTTGCCAGTACCCAGACTATCAATATCTACACCGGATTGCGTGCTTTGGTCGTCTTGAGCAGGATCGTCGTTATTAGACCCAAACCAACTACATCCAGTCATTAAAATCGTTAAGATGAGTAAGGTTATTCGTTTCATATAAATCAGTCCTTTATTTATTCGTAGTTGCATTGTAACAAGGAATGCAGCGAGATACCATAACAACTGTGTATCATTTTGGCGAAATCTTGACATCTTTTAAAGTGATGTTTATTTTTCTAAAATGCTGGTTGCAATTAATATTTATCATGGTATTATGTCATAAGACAATAAGGACTTTTAAGGTAATCCCGTGAGGTTACTAAGGTCACCCGTTGATTTAAAGCCCTTATTCTCAAAAAATAGGGGCTTTTTGTGTGCAATCAGCTCCGTGAGGAGAGAGAAAATGGAAAATATTCAAACGACTAATCAGACGAAGATGTTACTAGATGTAGATGATAAGCCGAAATTATTACCGGGCTTACTACTTAGTTTCCAACATGTCTTTGCGATGTTTGGGGCGACAGTTCTCGTCCCCTTAATTTTAGGGCTATCCGTATCGACTGCATTATTAGCCAGTGGTGTCGGTACGCTAATATATATGATTTTGACACAATTTAAAGTGCCGATTTATTTAGGGTCAAGCTTTGCTTATATTAGTGGTATGGCGCTCGCGATTGAACAGATGAATGGTGATATTAGTGCCGCCCAAACAGGAATTATGATGGTCGGACTTGTCTATGTCTTAGTTAGTGTCTTAATTAAATTTATTGGCGTCGAGTGGATTAACTATTTATTCCCACCGATTGTTATCGGACCAATGATCATCGTGATTGGTTTAGGGCTTTCAGCCACCGCCGTTTCCAATGCGGGTTTGGCACAAGACGGAGATTTACGTAATGTACTTGTAGCGATTGTAACTTTTGCAGTAGCGGCTTTAGTCACTTCAAAAGGTAAAGGTTTTATTCAAGTTATTCCATTCTTAATTGCGATTATCGTCGGTTATATCTTCGCCTTGGCGCTTGGTTTAGTTGACTTGTCACCGGTTGCTGCAGCAAATTGGATTCAATTGCCAGAATTCAGTCTTCCTTGGGGAGAGGGAGCTGGTAGTTACCGCTTCTACTTCGGTCCTGAAGCTTGGGCGCTCGTTCCAATTTCATTTGTAACGATTGCAGAGCATATGGGAGACTCAATGGTTATTAGTGAAATTACCGGCCGCAACTTCTTGGAAGATCCAGGACTTGACCGTACAATCTTGGGGGATGGCGTTGCGACATTTGTGTCAGCGTTTATTGGTGGTCCTGCCAACACTACTTACGGTGAAAACACCGGTGTCATTGGGATGACCCGCGTGGCGAGCGTCTCAGTAATTCGAAATGCAGCGATGATTGCGATTTTATTAAGCTGTCTAGGCAAATTTACCGCCTTAGTCTCTACTATCCCATCAGCAGTGCTAGGAGGAATGTCTATTCTTCTATACGGCGTAATTGCAAGTAACGGTCTGAAAGTGCTCATTACAAATCGCGTTGACTTTGCACATACACGTAACTTAATTATTGCGAGTGCAATGTTAGTTATCGGGCTTGGGGGTGCAGTACTAAATATCGGAGGCGTGTTGATGATTTCAGGGACTGCTCTCAGTGCGATTGTTGGGGTTATCTTAAATATAGTCTTACCTTATGAGACTTTAGCAGACGCGAACAACTAATTTATTCATAATTTTTGTGAAAGCATCTCGTTGAGGTGCTTTTTTTAATGGAAATAAACTCATTAGTAAGGCATTGAACCCCTCAATAAATAGAACACTATGATATAATATGATCAAGAAATATTAAAGTAGGAGGAAAATATTATGCCTTATTCTTATTATGGATTTGATGCAACTTATTTTTTAGTTTTAATTGCGATGGCGATTGTAGGTTGGGCCCAGTTTAAAGTAAAATCGACATTTAATAAATACGACCAGTTGATGACCGAACACCAAGTGACAGGGCGACAAGCTGCAGAATATATATTACAACAATCAGGGATTACAAATGTACGTGTTGAGCCGGTTGCAGGACATTTAACCGATCATTATGATCCAAGAAATAAAGTGTTACGTCTATCTGAGTCAACCTATCAAAACACTTCAGTGTCCGCGGTAGCTGTTGCTGCGCACGAGTGTGGACACGCCTTGCAAGATGCACAGGATTATAAATTTATGCGCGTAAGAGCTGCATTAGTTCCGATTGTCAATCTAGGGTCCACAATCGCAATGCCATTGATTTTAATTGGTTTTCTGATGCAAATAGTAGGGCTCATTCAATTGGGTATTCTAGCTTTTAGCTTGGTCTTGTTATTCCAATTAGTTACCTTGCCGGTTGAATTTGATGCGAGTCGCCGAGCGATTGAAATTTTAGGTCAAGGACATATCTTTACTGAAGCAGAAGTTCAACCTGCGAGAAAAGTATTGCGTGCAGCAGGCTTTACTTATGTGGCGGCAAGTTTAAGTACATTGTTCCAAATCGTCCGCTTCATCCTATTATCTAACCGTTCAAATCGTAATTAATCGAATTAAAATAAATGAAAAAAGTTTCAGGTGTAGCTTAATTATCGATGGTTGATAAGGTCTAACCCTTGTAATACCAAGGGGTTAGGCCATCACAGAGTGGATTCGAAAAGGAACACATGAATGATTCTTCCTTTGACTATTAAAAGTCTCTGATTAATAATGTGTTATGTTTGAGCGCCGGAACGAGGTAAAAATTCTGCGCTCATCAATCATTAAAATTTGAAATAGGAGGAATCATTAATGATGAAAAAAATTATCAAAATGATGGCAGCATTCAGCTTAATGTTAAGCCATCTTGTATTGCCAACTGCGTCAGCTCAAGAAGGAATGGATATTGTAACAACGATTTATCCAGTCTATTATCTAGCTAAGCGTATTGCGCAACCCGATGCAAATATTACAATGTTAGTGCCAAGTGGTGGCGATGCGCATGGTTATGAACCAAGCACACAAGATGTAGTTAAAATTCAAGAGGCAGATATGTTTATTTATCAAAGCCAAGAAATGGAATTCTTTATGCAAGCAATGGCGCCGGTCTTAGAGGATGGCGAGGTAACCGTGGTGGAATCCGTTGAAGGGTTACAACTTCTGAAAGGTTCAGATGACCACGACCATGATCACGACCATGACCACGACCACGATCACGACCATGACCACGACCATGATCACGACCACGATCATGACCACGATCACGACCATGACCATGATCACGATCACGACCACGGACATACGCACGAATGGGATCCTCATAGCTGGTTATCACCTAAGTTTTATGCAGAACAAGCTAAAGTTGTAATGGAAGCATTGATCGCGAAAGATCCTGAAAATGAAGCAGGTTACCGTGAACGTACTGAAGCATTAATTGAAGAATTGAATGAATTAGATCAACACTACCATGAAGCGTTAGAATCATTAGAAGATCGTCGCATTGTTGTACAACACCCAGCATTTGGCTACTTGGCTCATGAATATAATCTAGAGCAAATCGGTATTACTGGCTTATTAACGAATAGCGATCCAAGTGCTGAAACAATGGCAGAAATGATTGAATTCATTAAAGAAAATAATATTAAAGCAATTTATGTAGACCCAGCAATGCCAACAGAAGTTTCAGAAGCGATTGCAAATGAAGCTGGCGTTGAAGTTCGTCCATTGCGTACTTTAGAAACAATTTCACAAGAAGAGAGTGCAGAAGGACTGGACTATTTCGATTTAATGAATGAGAACTTAGCTTCTTTAACAAAATAATTTTTAATCAATACGCCTAGGAGAGTGATCGAATGGCAATTTTAAAAGTAAATAATCTCGCATTCTCCTATGGGGAAGAGCGAGTCTTACATGATATTAACTTCCAAATCGATTCGGGAGAATTTATCATATTAACCGGTGAGAATGGTGCAGCCAAGTCAACATTAGTTCGTTTAATATTGGGACTTTTACCGCCTGAATCCGGAACGGTTGAATTGCAACCAACGAATGATCAAGGCGAGCCGCTCCAAATTGGCTATGTCCCACAGGACGTCACGGTCTTTAATAACGGCTTTCCAAGTACGGTTCAAAAATTAGTAGAGTCAGGGCGTTATCCGCAAAGGCGTTGGTTCAAGCGACTGACAGACGAAGATTATGCGCATGTCGATCGCGCTCTGGAATCGGTCGGGATGGCACACTTAAGAAATCGCAAGGTTGGAGATCTATCCGGTGGGCAAAAACAACGGATTAATATCGCACGGGTCTTCGCGCAAGACCCGGATTTCTTTATCTTAGATGAACCGACAACAGGAATGGATGTAGCTTCACGCAAGTCATTCTATCAATTGTTGAATCATAGTAGTAAGGTTCACCACAAGACTATTTTGATGGTGACGCATAGCGATAGTGAAATGGAAGGATTATATGACCGTGAGATTTATTTAACGCGTGAGAAAGGGGTGGAGTGGCGATGCTTCAATACCAATTCATCCAACGAGCATTAATTGCGGGTGTAGCCTTATCCTTTATTACCCCGATTTTAGGCTTATTATTAATTTTGCGTCGTCAGTCACTCTTGTCCGATACTTTATCGCATGTTTCCTTAGTTGGGGTGGCACTTGGCTTATTACTAAAATTCAATCTAACAGTGTCCACCATTATTGTCGTTGTCATCGCGTCGATGTTACTGGAGTCGATGCGACGGATGTATCGCAACTTTTCAGAAGTCTCAATTGCGGTGATGATGTCAGGTGGAATGGCTTTAGCCTTGGTTCTATTAAGTCTTTCAACGAGTGCTTCATCAGTTCAAATTGATAAGTACCTTTTTGGGACGATCTTACTTATTACGCAACAAGAAGTCTATTTATTGATTGGCCTAGCAGTGATTGTTGTCATTCTTTATGCAATCTATCATCGGATTTTGTATGTGATGAGCTTTAACGAAGATACGGCACATACGAGTGGGTTGCCCGTACAGTTTATTTCGATGGCTATTTCAGTTATCAATGGCATTGTGATTAGTTTGATGATGCCGATTGTCGGAGCTCTGTTAGTATCGGCCTTAGTTGTGATTCCAGCGGCAACGTCGATTAGTATTTCTAAGAGCTTTAATCAAGCGATTGGAATTGGAATTGTGATTAACTTAATCGGTATCATTGGAGGAATTATTTCATCATTTTATTTTGATACTCCTCCAGGAGCGACGATTACACTCTTCTTTATTGTAATCTTTGTGGTGACATCCCTGATCAAAAATCAATTTACCGATTAACAAATCCTTAAAAGCCTTCTTCGGGAGGTTTTTTCTTGTTAATTGGGAGAAGTTCGCTATAATAAGTAAGGTATTTCAGATGAAGAGAGAATAAGTAGGTGATTCAGTGAATAAGAATATCAATTTATTGGAAGGTAACATTAAATCCACCTTATTGCGCTTGTCCATTCCTTTAGCATTAACGGCATTTATCCAAATCGCTTACGGATTTGTTGATATGTTATGGATTGCGAAATTAGGAACCAATGCCGTTGCAGGAGTCGGTATCGCAGGCTTTGTCTTCTGGATTGCGAACTCGTTAGCATTGATACCTAAGATTGGGATGGGGGTTTATGCTTCGCAGGCTTATGGTTCAAATCATAAAGATGAGACGATTCGTGTAATCAACAACGGACTTCTACAGGCACTCATCTTAGGCCTTCTATTTACGCTGTTCTCCTTAGCCGTACGTAATGTATTTATTGAGTTTTATCAATTGGGGATGGAAGCAGAGCAAAGTGCTAAGGAGTATATGACCATTGTCGCTTCGGCTATGTTGTTATTTTTTGTGAATCCCATTTTGACGCAATCTTTTACATCGTTAGGAAATTCTTTTACACCTTTTGTTATTAATACGATTGGTTTAGTTGCGAATATGATATTAGATCCCGTACTTATCTTTGGTTTTGGGACGATTGAACCGCAAGGTGTTGAAGGGGCGGCTTGGGCAACCGTATTGAGTCAATTATTTGTTTTCTTTGCTTTTATTTTAACAATTTTTATTGAAAATGGGCTTTTAAGACGTGCGATTACACGGATTACCTTACGTTGGGATTGGCAAGTTGCAATCTTCAAGTTAGGAATTCCAGCTGCTTTATTAAGTGGTTTTCATGCGAGTATTTCGATGGTCTTAAATCGTTTTATGTCTGGGTTCGGTCCGACACCCGTGGCAGTTACGTCCATTGGTTCTCAAATAGAATCCATTTCGTGGAACACTTCGGAAGGGCTACAAGTTGGGATTCAGGCATTAGTGGCCCAAAACTTTGGAGCTGGAAATGCTAAACGTGTTATCGAAAGTATTCGCGAATCCTTTAAGCTAATCTCAATGATTGGCGTCATCGCCACGATTGTTTTAGTAGTATTTAGCGAAGGCTTGTTTACGATGTTTATGCCACATGATCCGGAAGCAATTCGTCTAGGAAGTATTTATTTAATCATCTTAGGACTATCCCAAGCCTTTATGAGTATTGAGATTGGTTTGGCAGGAGCGTTTAATGGCTTATCGGATACTCGAACACCGGCTTTAATCGGAGTGATTTTGAACCTATTCCGTATTCCAATTTCGCTAGTGCTAATGCCAATACTTGGTGTTATCGGGGTTTGGATTGCGATGAGTTCGACGTCGATTGCAAAAGGGGTCGTATCGATGTACTTACTGCGTCGTAAAGTCAATCGAATGGAATGGTTAATTGAAAATCGATAAAAGAAATTGAAGTTATAGAGGGACATTTCATTTTTTGAAATGTTCTTTTTATTTTCAGAAAAATCCTGCAATCTTAAGCGGATAGATCTTTTTTCGCTTTTTAAATTTACCTTATTTTTACGCTTAATTTACGCTATATTTACATCTTGAAACTATAATGAAAATGGGTTATGAAACTGGTAACTCAGACAAGAATAAATTTGGAGGAAAAGAATGAAGAAATTTATTAAAAAAGCTATCTCTCTAGCAATGGTTGCAATGACTTCTTTATCAATGATACCTGGCGGTGTAACAGCATCTGCTCAAGAAAAAGTCCAAATTAACTATTGGCATGTTAATGCAGACACCCAAGGTGGTAAAACCGTCGATGAATTGGTCAAAAAATTCAATGAATCACAAGATGAAATTGAAGTTGTGGCAACATTCAATCCAGATATGTATAAAGGCTTAATGCAAAACATGCAAGCAGCAGTTGCGGGCGGTAACACCCCTGACGTTGTACAAATCGGTTGGGCTTTTGTGGATTATTTCTCTGAAAACTTTGAATATAACACACCTCAATCTATTATCGATCAATTTGATGCTGAAAACAAAAATTACTTGGAAGATAATTTCTTAGAAAACGTATTGGATCTAGCAGTAAATAAAGACGGTGAGTTAGTCGGGTTACCTTATTCAATCTCGAACCCTGTTTTATACATTAATAAGGATTTATTAAAAGAAGCTGGATTAGATGAAAATGGACCTAAAACATGGGAAGAAGTTCGTGAATTCGCTAAGACAGTGAAAGAGCAAACAGGCAAATATGGTTTCTATCTACAACAACCTGCAGATAATTGGGCAACACAAGCTTTGCTAGAATCTAATGGTGCTAACTTTATTGAAGAAGGTAAAGCAGCTTTTGCTTCACCAGAGGGGATTGAAGCTTATAAGTTATGGGCTGATATGGTAAATGAAGACCAAACAGCCGTTAATCTACCTTGGGACCAAGGGGTCCAAAGTTTTATCCAAGGTGAAGTTGCGATGTTATTTACAACGATTGCTCAAAGAACCAATGTTCAGTCAAATGCACAATTTGATGTCGCAACGATTACTGCACCTTCATGGGGAGACAAAGATATTCGCATCCCTGCCGGAGGCGCGATGCTAGTCTTAACGTCACAAGATGAAGCTAAAAAAGAAGCAACTTGGAAATTTATGAAATTCTTATACGAAAATGAAAATGTATTAGCTTGGACTGAAGGAACAGGATATGTACCATCAACAGCTACTGTTAAAGATTCAGATGAGATGAAAAAATTCTTGGAAGAAAACCCAATGATGGAAGCTGCGATGGTTCAAATGGACAAAGTGAATAAATGGGCTTCATTCCCTGGTCAAGCGGGCTTAGAAGCTGAGCAAATGTTATTAGATATGCGTGATGCAATTTTAACAGGTAAGAAGACTGTCGAAGAAGCATTACCTGAAACGCAAGATGCCATTAATAACTTACTTAACTAATTTATTTGTTCAAATATTACTTATAAGAAAAGTCCTTGGGTTGCCAATGACTTTTCTTTTTTAGAAAGAGGTATAAAAAGTGAAAATCCTACATTTATCCGATACGCATTATACACGCAACATCGATGATCCTGAATTAAAGCCTGTATTGGACGCGCAAGTTCCGCTAGAGAAGAAATTCAATCAGATTTTAGAGCATGAAAACTTAGATACCTTTGATTTGGTGATGGTAACGGGAGATATTGTTCACGAAGGGACACCGGAAGATTATCGAACGATTAAAAGTTTAATCGAAAGAACTTTTTCCCCGCTGCCGATCTATTTTTGCTTAGGAAATCATGACCGCAAGCCGGTATTTTACGAAGGGATGACTGGTGAGTCAAAGGATGCTAATTATGATTATGATTTTGAAATGGATCATTTCCATATTATTGTGCTCGATACGGCAAAGAATTATTCTCACAGTGGCATTTTAGACTCCACGCAGATAGAGTGGCTTGAACGAACAATGGCAAAAAATAATCATAAGAAATTAATTTTTCAACACCATCCAATTATTGGGGGAATTTATTTCGATCAGTTTACGATGGAAGAACCGGATGAAGTTTTGCATTTGTTAAATAACCCCAACGTGGTTGGAGTCTTTACGGGACATACCCATTCGCCGGCAATCAATATTTATCAGCATTTAAAGCAATACACAACTTATGCTGTAAGTTTTGGGTTGGAGAAAGTAAAGGATGGGACCCAACATTTTACAGATACTTGTGGCTATTCTGTCATCGAGTATCGCGATGATTCCGGACTGACTGTTGCGCCACGAATTATTCAGCCGGCATATAAAATTTTAAAAACAACCAATCCAAACCAAATGAAAGAACTAAATAGTACCTATGAGTTTGAAGATTAGGAGATAAAATGAAAAATAAATCAATATTTAATTTAAAAGCTTTCGTATTTTTATTCCCTACCTTGCTTGTTTTTGGAATGTTTTTAGTATGGCCATTAATTTACACCGTCTATTTAAGTTTTTTTAAATGGAATATGATTTCTAAAAACAAAGTGTTTGTGGGGTTCGAAAATTATTTAACAATCTTTAAGGATAGCAGTACGAAGCAAATTTTAATGAATTCATTTTGGTATATTTTTTGGATTATTTTATTTGCAGTCTGTCTACCCTATATTATGGCATTCGTCTTAAATTATCTTCTTCCAAAATTTATCGATGCCTATAAAGCAATTTTATTTGTACCTGCTGTCATGTCCTTAGTGGTTGCGTCGGTGTTATTTACTTGGATACTTAATCCTATTTCTGGACCGGTCGCTTTAATCTTACGTCAGGTAGGGATTTCGATGCCGTTTTGGTCTAATAGTGAAGGCTGGGTTATTTTCGTCATTGCCTTAATCGTTTCTTGGAAAGTATTTGGCTATAATTTCATTTTGTTATTTGCAGCTATTTCAGGGATTAGCAAAGAACTCATAGAATCAGCTAAAATGGATAATATTTCTAATGGGCGTATCTTTTTTAAGATTATTTTACCCATCTCATCTGCAACGGGTATTTATGTGTTAATTATGGCAGTTGTGCAGGCGCTTCAGTATGTCTTTACACCGATTGCTGTATTAACTCAAGGCGGGCCCGATGGGGCAAGTTCCAATATTATTTACGAATCCTACCGCCAAGGATTCGAAATGTTTAATACAGGACGCTCAGCTGCTCTTTCAGTCATCACATTATTAATCTGTGTAATCTTATTATTGATTGAATATGTCTTTGTGGAAAGAAGGGTTTATTATGAAAACTAAAAACAAAAAATATATTTTTTGGCATATTCCCTTTATTTTCTTAATGGTTATTTCGCTGTATCCGATCGTCTTTGGGATTAGTAATTCGTTTAAAACGTTACAAGATGCGTATCATACGATTTTGCAGTTGATTCCAAGGAATCCAACGTTAGAAAATTTTAAGTATCTATCGGAATCATTGCCAATCGTAAAAATAACGATAAATACTTTTTTCATTGCATCTGTCACGACCTTAGTTCGCTTGACTATTTCATTTTTGGCTGCCTATGCCCTCACGTTCTTTAAATTCACGGGAAAAAGATTATTATATTTTGCGTTAATTTCTACGATTTTTATTCCCTTTACGGTAATTATGATTCCTAATTATTTGATGATGTCTGAATACAAATTATTAAATAATAATTGGGGTGTAATTTTGCCACAGTTGGCAGACGCAACAGGTATCTTCTTGCTCGTGCAGACGATGCGCCAAATACCAAAGCCGATTATTGAGGCAGCTAAAATTGACAATATTTCAGACTTGCAAATTATTAAAGGGATTGTCCTTCCGATAACACGGCACGCACTATTCTCAACAGGGATATGGTATTTTATTACGACTTGGAACGAATATGTATGGCCACGTTTAATATTAAACAAAGTAGAGAATTATACCTTGCCGATTGCGATTCAAAACTTCATTTCAGCAGAAGGTGGAACAAACTTTACGGTTGCAATGGCTGTGACGGTCATTACGATTATTTTCCCATTAGGATTGTATTTAATCTTCCAAAAATATATTATCGGAAGCTTTTCCTCATCGGGTATTAAATAGTAGGAGGCAATTATGACAGGAATAAAATTAGAAAATGTATCTAAAAGCTATGGTAATACTGAAGTAATCCATGAGATGGATTTAGAGATTAATGCTGGGGAACGGGCGGTTTTCTTAGGTCCTTCAGGATGTGGTAAATCCACGACGCTTCGAATGATAGCTGGGTTAGAATCTATTACATCTGGTAAGTTATACTTAGATGGGGAAGATGTAACAAATTTGGAGAGCGGAAAGAGAGATATTGCGATGGTTTTCCAAAATTATGCTTTGTATCCTAATATGACAGTTAAAGATAATATTACTTTCGCATTAAAAGCGAATAAAGTCGAAAAAAAGGAAATTGAAAGACGTCTTCAAAAAGCGCTTGAAATGTTAGACTTAACCCAATATCAAGATCGACTCCCAAAAGATTTGTCAGGGGGGCAAAGACAAAGGGTAGCCTTAGCCAGAGCCATCGTCAAACGCTCTAAGTATTTTTTACTGGATGAGCCACTCTCAAATCTTGATGTGACTTTACGACAATCAGCGCGGAATCAATTGATTGATATCCACGATGAATATCATCAGACTTTTATTTATGTTACACACGATCAAGTAGAGGCAATGACCCTAGGACACAGGATCGTCTTAATGAATAAAGGTAAAATACAAATGGTTGGGACGCCGGAAGAAGTCTATAATCAACCTAAGAATGTATTTACAGCTTCTTTTATCGGAACACCTAAGATGAATTTACAACCCGTGAGTTGGCGTGACAATCATCTGCTCATCGGTTCTCAAGAGTTAGAATTAAATAGCGAATGGTTGCAATACCTCAATGACTTCTCGGAGAAAGACTATATTATCGGAATTAGACCGGAACACATTAGCATCTCAAAAGAGCCTTCAGAGAATTCGATTCATGCTGTAGTTAAAATGACAGAAAATCTAGGACCGAATTATGCCGTTTATGTCGAGACAAAGTCGACCGAATGGGTTGTCATTAGCTCAATTCGAGATTGGGAAAAAGGGGATTCGGCGCATATTCACTTTGATGTGAATAAAATCCATCTATTTAACAAAACGACCGAAGAAAATATTGGTTATCCTAACAAATAAGTTAAAATGAGAGAAATTAAAAATCTAGCATCAAAAATACCAAGGTCATTGAATGGAGTTCAATAACCTTGGTGTTTATTATATCTTTTATGAAGAAACTATCGACTTAAATAAGCCTTCATCACTTCTTGTGGAACAAGTGCACCGCCCGTTGCCCAACAGAGATGGGTAATCGATTGAGGGCTCGCAATGCCTGCTTGCTGAATATAGTGTTGCATGCGTTGACCAATTTTACTGTCAACTTGATGGAGTTGGTCTATCGCAGCAAAAGTCGAACAGGCGGAAGGTTCGATTTGGATGGACTCGGTTTGATTTAATAATTTCATATCGTCAAAGAGGGTGGCATCTTCAACGGTCACAATGCCTGCAATCAAAGGATCCATCAGCTGACCGATAAAGCTTGAAGGACGTCCTACGGCGAGGCCATCCGCTTCGGTTCGACCATCAATACCGACATCTTGAACACTAATATTTCCGTACTGCTCCGTTATCATGCCGATTAACATACTCGGCGCATGGGTAGGTTCGATAAAGAAAATATGGCAAGCGTCACCGAACAATCGTTTGAGTCCGTAGGCGACACCCCCTGGTGAGCCTCCAACACCGCAAGGTAAGTAAACAAATAAGGGATGTTCTATATCGACGGGCACGGCTTGTGCTTCAAGCTGCTTTTGCAAACGCAAGGCTGCAACAGCATAGCCCATAAATAATTGGACGGACTGTTCGTCATCGATGAAGTAGCTATATGGATCTGATTCGGCCGCTTTTCGTCCTGTTTCAACAGCAAGGGTAAAGTCGCCTTCGTATTCTTCGACTTGAACGCCTTTGCTGCGGAGTAAATCTTTCTTCCACGCTTGGGCATCGCGTGACATATGAACAATGACCTTAAATCCAAGTGCGGCAGCACTAATACCAATCGAAAGACCTAAGTTACCGGTTGAGCCGACTTGTAGCGTATATCGATGAAAGTATTGACGTACTTCTGGTTTGGTTAAAGCAATATAATTATCTTGAGGTTGGATAAAGCCGGCCTCTAGAGCGAGTTGCTCAGCAAAATATAACACTTCATAAATTCCGCCGCGTGCTTTAATCGATCCAGCTACCGCCAAATGTGAATCCATCTTCAAATAGAGTGGGGTATCGAGTTGAATGGCTTGGGCAAAACGGTCAATTCGACGCAGTTCGGATTCAATTATCCCATCTTGTTGTTTGGTCTCGGGGAAGTAATGAGCAATTAATGGAGCAAATCGCTCTAATCTTGCGTTAGCAGCTTGAATATCTTCGAGTTGATAGGGTAATCTGGTCCACAAATTTTGAGTATCACTTTGTAACTTTGGATTGAGCCACAGCATCGGCTCGAGATTGATTATCTCCGTCAATTCAGGATGTTGGGCGATAATTGAATTAAGCATGTTGAACCCTCCCATAATAATATTTTGTAATTCGTAACAAAATGGTTACGCTTTGATTCTTCAAGAATCATTTTCGGTTCTACTGAGTCTAGAGCTCCAAGGACTAACAATCTCATGAAAAAATAATCGCCCAACCTAAGAGGAATGTCCCTCTTCATGGATTGGGCGATTTGTATTAACAAAATAAGGGAATCCTTCTACTATAACCCTCTTCATAAAGCCATTTGTGTTATAAACATAGGCGTCAAATCCAATAGAAAAGGAGGAATGCCCTATGACAAGTATAACACAAATAAACGCTTTTAAGGATCAGGAATTGAGAGATTTAGAAAAATTACGACTACTTTTTGATAGGCTCTCTGATGAGGAACTGTCGGATGCTGTAGATTACGAACGAGCTGAAGGAGGCTCACGAGACTGGTCTAATCGAAGTCTTTGGTATTGTTACTAAGGCAGATTTACTCTACAATATTCTACCACCGACGAGTTGATTCGCGGAATCAAGCGTAATAGTCAATTAAGACAACTATGTGTCTAGAGTTGTCAAACATATGTTACACAAATTGAAGCTTCTGGGTAGCCTGAGCGTAGTGACCCTTCAATCTCTGTGATAGAATAACATGAAGTCCAGCTAGGCTACTTTATTTTCAAAATATTCTTTGATTACTTCATTCGGACTTTTAAAGTTTAATTGTTTACGATGAATATTATTTCCACGACTCACATAGCGCTGGTGAGAGGCAATCAGTTGAGCCTCTGATGTAAATTGACGATGATAGAAGCGTTGACTATCTTCACGGTGACTTCGCTCTACAACCCCATTTTGCCACGGAGAATACGGCCGTGTCCGGCGATAGGCGATACCCTTACTCTCAAGAATTTCTTCAAAGATACTGAGACGAGTTGTACCGAAGATGTCGTTTGTAAATTCAGTCCCATTATCGGTCTGTATCATGTCAATCTGAAAGCCAAAACGCTCCTCAATATCCAACAAAAATGTAGCCGTATGCGTCACACTTTTCTCATCAACAATTTTACACACACGTTTGCGGCTATATTCATCAATCGCAGTAATTTGATAATATCTTTTACCATAGCTATTCCAACCTATACAGTGATGCGGAACGTATTTAATATCAATCTGAACCTTCTGGCCTGGATACGTAACAATCGATGGCTTCCATTTTGATTTTGGATAGGATTTAGGAGCTTGCTTTTCAATACGGTTCCATCCACGTTGGCGTACTTGTTTACACATCGAATCGTAGCTACGTTGATAACCAGATTGCTGACACTGCACATACACTTCCGCTAAACCTTCATGCCCATAGCGTTGATATTTTTGCTTGATTAAGGTTAACTCCTCCTCAGTATGTTGGTGAGGATGCGAGTTAGGCCGGCGACTTAAGTTTCTTAAGCTATCCCAGCTACCATCGTAGCGATCACGCCAACGCTTCACATTTTGTCGGCTGGTGTGGTAACGCCGTGCAGCAGCTGCATTATTATTGTGTTTAATGGCATATTCCACAACTTTCTTTCGATATCGCATTTCTTCTGTTATAATGAGTCTCATAGGAAGCTCCTTTCACTTGTTCGCTCAAAACTAGTGTATCAGAAGCTTCCTTCTTTTTTTATTTTTATGTCACATATGTATTATCGTCTAACAAATAGTCAATTAAGACAACTATGTGAATTAGAGGAGTATTTGAGAGTCAGCTTTCAACCAAGTTGTTCCCAATCCGCCTTAGTGCTTAGTCCCTCAGCCACCAGTCATTTTTCAAAACGACTGATGAAACACCAGGACAAAGTGGAGGTAATGAAGGATGAGTTATTCACTATATTCTATAAGTATCTTCCTAAAAAAGCCAGATTAACTCTTTAGGATTAATGCGTGCTTTTTTAGGCAGAGATTCATTTTGATATGACAATAAAGTGAATGATAAGATAAATGAACGATGAACGGCTTGTCTTTGTGGTTCTTTTTTGTTGTTCCAGGAAAGACCACCAAAAAAAAGAGGTATTGAAAATGATTCAAACAAGAAAGATGTTGAAAGAAAAATATGATTATGTTATAATATTATTAGGTTATAACCATAATTATAAAAAAGGAGGAGATTATCATGAAAAAACTCATTGTTGCTTTGTCATGTGTTGGTTTGCTGTGTTCCCCCTTAGTTCCCAATGTAAGTAGTACTAGCGAGGTTAGTTATGATAATGTTTCTGCGATGACTCATACTCAAGAAGTGAGGGTAACTAATGTTGATTACGGAAGAGCTATGTGGGTTTCGGCTGTTAAGTACGTTCCGTCTTTAGATAAAAGAGTAATGTGTAGCGGGTATATCTATAAAATCCGTACACGCTTTGATTTTTCGAAAGGCAAATGGGAATATACATATTCTGGTGAGTTAAGACCTGGTCCGATTGCTGCACCATATAGTTTGCCTAAATCATCAGAAAAATAATTGATGAAGTAAAAAAAGAGGTATAGCATTGCAAAAATCATGTAAAAAAATAAAGAAAGTGTTATCTGAAAATAAGTTATTATTAATGATGATAACTATGATGATGTTTTTAAGATTTTTCGTCATTTCAGTCTATACCGTTGAAGGCCAATCCATGGATTATACCTTTACCGAGGGGGATCGGATTATTGGCGTTAAGCACAGTCATATTGATCGGTTCGACATCGTGACCTTCCATGCGCCCGGCGACAAGCTCTATGTTAAGCGGGTCATTGGTCTGCCGGGGGACCAAATTCGTTACCAAGACGATCAGCTATATATCAACGATCTTCCTTATGAGGAGCCTTATCTAGCCCAGAAGCAGGCGGAGACGCTTGGGAATTTTACTCGTGACTTTGAACCGGCCATCGTTCCAGAAGGATACTATTTCGTCCTAGGAGATAACCGCCGTAATTCTACCGACAGTCGCCAACTCGGCTTCATCGAAACCAGCCAACTTGACGCTGAAGTGAAGTTCCGAATATGGCCCTTAGACCAGTGGGCTTACTTCGATTAAGCAACTTTTAATAAAATTGTTAATCTTTTTCTCGAATTATTTTCGGTTTTTCTGGGCCTAGAGCCTCAACGGTTAACAATCTCATGAAAAAATAATCGCCCAACCTAAGAGGGCTGTTCCTCTTAGGTTGGGCGATTTCTATTAATAAAATAAGGGTTCTTTGTCAGATAGGGTTGACAAAAGTCCAACTTTTGAGGGTCGGTACACACCTAAATTTGCGGTTCCTTTTTTGTTGCTCCAGGAAAGACCACCAAAAAAGAGGTATCGAAAAAGATTCTTCAACTATGATTATAGCTTACTTTTTGATACACTGGAATTACTAAGGAGGAGACAGAAAATGAAAGTTACTTTTTATGAATATCCGAAGTGTTCGACCTGCCGCAATGGCAAAGCTTTTCTTGAAGCGAATGGTGTTGAGGTTGAGGCAATCGATATGGTAAAACAACCTCCGTCTGTCAAAACGTTGCAACAAATTATTGAAAAATCAAACCTGCCGATTCAAAAATTCTTTAATTCCCGCGGGATGAAGTACAAAGAGTTGGGCTTAAAAGATAAACTCAATCAATTAACAGATATAGAAAAGATTGAACTTTTAAGTTCCGACGGAATGTTGATTAAGCGTCCACTCGTTGTAAGCCAAGAGGATGTTGTCCTTGGATTTAAAGAAGCAGATTACCAGCAGGCTTTTTTGTCGTAATTCGTGAACGATACGAGACTAAAGTGAAATGATAATGGAGGAAATCAAGTGGTAGCAGGGCATAGATATAAACCGAAGAGAAATGAACGCATTGTCTATATTTCGCAATATTTAGTCGACCGACCGAGTCAATTAGTTAATTATCAAACCTTTATGGCCCATCTAAATTGTGCTAAAACATCTGTTAGTGAAGATTTATCTTTAATAAAATTAGTCTTTGAGCAACAACGACTTGGAACGATAAAGACCTTTCCAGGGGCTTCAGGTGGCGTAGTCTATTACCCGATTGTCCATCCGGAAGAACAGCGTCAAATTGGTGAGAAATTAATGGAGATGTTATCCACAGGACACCGTATTTTACAAGGTAACTATATTTATCTTGGGGATATTTTACAAAACCCTAATATTGTTGATCGAATTGCGAGGTTAATGGCTTCGCGCTATATCTATGAACAAGTTGATGCAGTTATGACTATGGAATCGAATGGGATTGGGTTGGCGACATTAGTAGCCCGTTATTTGGATGCGAAATTTATCTTTGCGCGGACCGGGAAAACCACTTCTCGCGAAGCTACCCGCTCAGTAGAATTTGTCTCAGGTTCTTACCACAAAGTCGGTCGGATGGAGCTTGAAGAAAGTCAACTTGAAGCCAAAGAGCGCGTCTTAATTGTCGACGACTTTATCCGAAATGGTGGGACATGCCAAGGGATGATAGATTTAGTTAAGGCATTTGATGCAAAACTTGTCGGAGTTTGTGTCGTAGGAGAAAATCCCGCACCGGATATCGTGCGTACCTTAGCGTTTGATTCATTAGTGAGCATCAATCTCGCATTCAACGAAGAAAGTCGCCAATATGAATTAGAATTGGCTTTAGGCAGTCTTTTTGAAAAAAAGTCAGAACCTACCATAGATTAAAGGATATAAAAGACGTATAATGTGATAGGCCAGTAAAAACACAAGGAGTGTTGGGATGAATAAACGAATGGCGGTAGTGCTAGCTGCAGGCAAAGGCACCCGTATGAAATCGAATCAATTAAAGGTTTTACATAAAATTAACGGTATTACGATGATTGAACATACCGTTCGAGCAGTTCGTAAAGCAGGGGTAGATCAAGTTGTCACAATTATCGGGACCGACGGCGAAGAAATTCAACAAGTTTTAACCGGTCAAAGTGAGTGTGCAATTCAAGAAAAGCAACTTGGTACAGCGCATGCGGTCTTACAAGCGAAGTCAATCTTAGAAGGACAGTCCGGAACAACGTTAGTGGTTAACGGCGACGGTCCACTCTTAACCGGCGAGACGTTAGAGCGATTGTATGATTTCCACGAACAATCAGGCGCATCGGGGACGGTCTTAACAGCGATTGCCTCATTACCGAATGATTACGGTCGGATTGTCCGAGATGAAGCAGGTAATGTTCAAAAAATTGTTGAGACCAAAGACTGCGACGAAAAAGAATTACAGATTACTGAGGTTAACTCAGGAGTCTTTATTTTCGATAATCAGAAGCTCTTTGAATTATTGGATCAGGTTGATAATAATAATGCTCAAGGTGAGTATTATTTACCGGACGTGATTGGCTTATTACAAGGACGCGGCGAAACGGTCAAAGCATATGTGACGGAACAATTTGATGAAATTATTGGGATCAATGACCGTCAACGCTTAGCGGAAGTGACGCGCATTATGAATCAACGCATTATGGATCAGCATATGGATCATGGGGTAACGTTTGTTTTACCAGAGTCTACTTACGTTGAAGTCGATGTTGAAATTGGTAACGATACAGTAATTGAACCAGGGGTTCAATTAAAAGGGAAGACACGTATCGGTTCAAATTGTACGATTGGAGCGCATAGTGTAATTGAAGATAGTCAACTTGGTGATGAAGTCGTTGTTTGCCAATCAGTTATTGAATCGAGCCAGATTGCCCAACAAGCGACGATTGGTCCTTTTGCACACCTAAGACCTGAAACGGTATTAAACGAAGGCGTTCATATCGGTAATTTTGTCGAAGTGAAGAAAAGCGAATTAGGTGCCCATACGAAAGCGGGCCACTTAACCTATATTGGAGATGCAACGATTGGTAGAAATGTGAATATTGGTTGTGGTACGGTCATCGCAAACTATGATGGTAAGAAAAAGCATCACAGTACTATCGGTGATGAATGCTTTATCGGATCTGGTTCAGTGATTGTATCACCTGTACAAATCGGTAATCATGCGGTTACTGCAGCGGGATCAACCATCACAGAAGATATGCCAGATGAGAGTCTCGGTATTGGTCGTGTTAGACAGACGACAAAATCTAATTTTTGGCAAAAATTTATGCAAAAATAATTATTGGGAGGAAAAAAATGAGTAATCGTTTTATCGATGATCCAAGATTTAAGTTGTTTTCGCTGAGTTCAAATGAACCGCTCGCAGAGAAAATCGCTGATGCATTAGGCGTTAAATTAGGTACGATTAATTTAACCCAGTTTGCAGATGGAGAGATCAAGTTAAATGTTGCTGAGAGTATTCGAGGTAGTCATGTCTACATCGTGCAGTCTACATCAAACCCAGTCAATGAACATTTGATGGAATTATTAATTGCGATTGATGCGTGCAAGCGTGCGAGTGCTCGAACCATTAATGTGGTGATGCCATATTATGGCTATGCTCGTCAAGAACGTAAGACGCAGTCACGTGAGCCAATTACCGCAAAATTAGTTGCTAATATGCTCACATCTGCAGGGGCAACGCGCATGGTAACCTTAGATCTTCACGCAGCACAAATTCAAGGATTTTTCGATATACCAATGGATCACTTGCTCGCATCGCCTTTAATTGCGAGCCACCTAATGAATGATGGTTTATATGGTGATGATGTGGTTGTAGTTTCTCCAGACCATGGTGGGGTGACCCGTGCACGTAAGTTAGCGGAATTCTTAAAATCACCGATCGCGATTGTTGACAAACGTCGACCTAAAGCGAACGTCGCTGAAGTGATGCATATTGTTGGGGATGTTAAAGGCAAACGCTGTATCATTATCGATGATATGATCGATACGGCAGGTACGATTACTTTAGCATCACAAGCATTATTAGATCAAGGTGCTACCGAAGTTTATGCTTGCTGTACTCACCCTGTTTTATCAGGGCCCGCAATTGAGCGCCTCGAAGCTTCTCCAATTAAGAAGGTTATGATTACAGACTCGATTCTTCTACCAAAAGAAAAAGAGCTTGATAAGATTGAACAAATTACGGTTGCGAAGTTAGTGGCTGAAGCCTTACTGCGCATTCATGAAGATCGTTCAGTAAGTCCACTCTTTGATGAGAAATTTTAAGGTAAGTTTACGAATACGAATTTCAAATCCACTTAGCTTGCGCTGAGTGGTTTTTTAGTGATTTAAAGAGTTTTTAAGTCCATTTCTTCAGGGTCTAGCATTTTAAAGCTTGAATCAGTATAATAGATGAGAATCCAAAGCTTGGAAGGAGGATACTATGTTTAAGAAAGCCGAATGGAATACGCTGTTGCGTCTGGCAGTTGTCATTGTTAGTTCTCTAATCGCGTTAGGCAGTATGTATCTAAGTTTTTACTTACGTTTTGCTGGGAATATTCCATATCGAAATTACAGTGCATTTCAAGCGAATTATTTGTGGATTGTAGTTGGTTTTATTGTCATTAATTTTCTTTTTGGGACATATGTTTTTTACAATAAAAATTTATTAGATTTGTTTTATTTTACGATGTTGAGCGAATTGGCATTAACGTGCTATATTATGGTATTGATATATGCACGCAGTCGTTTAACGTTTCCACGTTCGGTTTTACTGATTAACTTTGTTTTAGGGACTTTTATTTTATTTATTTATAACGCGATTGTCTATATGATTTACCAGAAAGTTCGCGGTCATAAGCGGGTGATGATTGTCGGGGAAAATGAACGTGTATTAGAGGCTGTACGCAACTTTGATGCGATGAAAAATCAGCGCCACCAAGTTACCCACGTTATTCTTTCCAATTATTTATCGAATATTAAAGCTTACGCTTCGGAAGTGGATATTGTCTATATGACCGGACAGATCGATGAAGCTGTTCGAACGAAAGTATACGAATATTTGATGCAAGAGAGTAAGAAATTATTTTTAAGTTCAGAGTTTGAACACTTAATGATGTTGAATGCCAATGTGATGAACTTTGATGACGAGAGTGTTCTGGAAATATCGAACTTTGAGATTAATCCTGAAGAAGCGGTGTTGAAACGTGCTTTCGATTTGATTGTATCAGTCGCATTGCTAATTGTTACTTCACCAATTATGTTAATTACGGCAATTTTAATTAAGTTGGATTCTCCAGGGCCGATTTTCTATAAGCAGGAGCGCATTACTAAGGGGGGGCGTCACTTTAATATTTTGAAGTTCCGTTCGATGAGTGCAACCGCAGAAAGAGAATCAGGTCCCGTCTTAGCGACAAAGGATGATGCCAGAATTACTCGCGTGGGCCGGTTTATTCGCTCGACGCGGATTGATGAGTTGCCACAGTTAATCAATGTTTTGAAAGGTGATATGTCGCTTGTAGGGCCCCGTCCGGAACGTCCATTCTTCGTAAAACAATACGCAGAGCAAAACCCGTACTATACGCTACGTCACAATGTGCAAGCCGGGATTACAGGCTATGCACAAGTCTACGGCAAGTATAGTTCAGATTTTAATCGTAAATTAAACTTTGATTTGCTATATATTAAGAACTATTCGTTAGCATTTGATTTTAAATTATTATTTAGAACGACAAAAATTTTATTTGATAAAGTCTCTTCGCGAGGGTTTGAAGAAGAAGTCGAACGAGTGGAAGATGAGTGGCAAGATTATGAAGATCAAATGACGATTATTAAATAAAGAATACGAATGATACTATTTGATGATACTAATCATTTTAGTATCATTTTTTTTATGAAAAGCGTATACTAAAATTATCAATCAACGAAGGAGAGATTGCTATGATGAAAAAGATGAAAAAATGGCTCGTAGTTGGCTTGTTAGGCTCAAGTATCGGTATGGGTACCTTAGGTCAATCCGTTCATGCTGAAACAGATTGGCAGAGTATTTACGAAGAACTTGTTGAAACAAGCATGGAACTTCAACCTACCTCTGGAACTTATCAATTAACAGCAAACTTAGTTGGAGCGGACGAACTTAGCGTTAATGGCGATGTAGATGGTGCATTCAAATTTACAACCGAACCTTTAACGGCTCAAGGGAACGTTACAATTAAAGGGCTAGTGAACCCACCAGCATCTGAAGAAGATGCAGAACCGCAAAATATTGATTTTACAGGTGAAGCAATTTATGTCGATGACACTGTTTACTATAATACAGGTTTTGAATGGGAAGTCATCAATTTCGATGGATTTGAAGAGCAATTCACTGAAATTTTCGATCAAATCAAGGACATGCAAGGGCAAACTCCTGAAGACTGGGAACTCGTACAACAACTGTATGATTTTGAAGAAACTGATACAGAATACATCATGACATTAAAAGACGATGTAAGTTATGAACAAGTTCTTGAAATGATTGACTTGGAAGAATTAAAAGAACAATCACGTAAAAATACTGAAGAGATGATTGAAGAAATCGAACAAGCCATCGAAGAAGCGCGTCAAGAAGCAGAAGAAGCCGGGGAAGATCCCGAAGAATTTGTTGGACTCACAGAAGAAGAAAAACAAGAAATGCTTAACAGTGCTACTGAAAATATTGAAGAGCAAATTAAGTTAGGTATTCAAGCTTTAAAAGATGCGGAAATTCATTACGATAAAGAAACAAAACGAATGACTTACACACGCATGGAAATTGAGCTTGATGGTCCAGCTATTCGTGAAGTTATGGAAGAGGTTAATGGTATGACCGAAGAAGAGTCAGCGGTCTTGGATGAATTCAAACTTATGTTAACACTTGAAATTCATATTGATCCAGAATTCCAAGGAGGTCCAATTACAGCACCAACGCTTGGATCATCTGTTGAAAATGAAGCAGCTGAGGAATCTGAAGAAGTATCTGAAGAAGCATCAGAAGAAGAGCCAAGCGATGAATCTATTGAAGAGACTGAGGCGGAATCATTAGAAGAAACAGAAGCGGCTGAAGAAGAAACAAGTGCAGAATAAGTCACGTAAATTATAAAAAGTTTTATCAAACCCCATGTCGAGGCATGGGGTTTGTTTAATGTCTTACGATACTAATTTAGTCAAACAGTATTAGAATGTGATACAATGACCGTAATATAATATAGATAAGAGGTAGAACTATGACGACATATTATCCATGCGATGACAGCTTTATGCTGCATACAGACTTATATCAAATCAATATGGCGATGACCTACTGGGCGGAAGGGATTCAAGATAAGGAAGCTGTTTTTGAAGGTTATTTTCGTTCTAACCCATTCGAGAGTGGGTATGCTATTTTTGTTGGCTTAGAGAAAATGATTCGATATCTATCTAATCTGAAATTTACCGAAAGTGATTTAGATTATTTAAGAAGCACCGAACTATTCCCAGAAGAATATATTCAATATTTAGGGGAGTTAGAGTTCAAGCTATCCGTCCGAAGTTTTGTTGAAGGCGAGTTGTGCTTTGCCAATGAGCCTCTCATTCAAGTACAAGGTCCGTTACTTCAGTGCCAATTAGTTGAGACGGCGTTGTTGAATATTATCAACTACCAAACATTAATTGCGACGAAAGCTGCCCGAATCCGGTATGTATCTGGACCGAAAGCAGGGATTGCGGAATTCGGAAGTCGTCGAGCACATGAATTTGATGCAGCAATCTGGGGAACGCGTGCTGCTTATATCGGTGGCTTTAACTCTACAAGTAATGTTCGAGCGGGTAAGTTATTTGGTATGCCAATTTCTGGAACACACGCCCACTCTTTAGTTCAAGCTTATCGCGATGAGTACGAAGCGTTTAAAGCCTATGCTGAAACACATAAAAATGTCGTCTTTTTAGTCGATACCTATGACACACTAAGATCTGGCGTGCCAAATGCAATCCGTGTGGCTGATGAAATGGGAGACCGTATCAACTTTATCGGTGTTCGGATTGACTCCGGAGATATTACTTATCAATCAAAACATATTCGCGAGATGTTAGATGAGGCAGGTTATCCAGATGCGCATATCATTGCATCGAATGATTTGGATGAATTGACGATTCTAAACTTAAATATGCAAGGAGCCAGGGTAGATGATTGGGGAATTGGCACCAAGCTAATTACTGCCTATGATCAACCCGCTCTAGGTGCAGTCTATAAATTAGTAAGTATCGAAGACGAAACTGGTCAACTAGTCCCAACCATGAAAATCTCAAGTAATGCCGAAAAAATTACAACCCCAGGTGTTAAACAAGTTTGGCGGATTATTAGTAAAGAAACAGGAAAAGGTGAAGGTGATTATATTACCTTTGAAGATGCGGATCCAAATGAACAAGATTCGCTCTTTATGTTCCATCCAACGTATACATACATTAATAAAACGGTTGAGAATTTTGAAGCGAAGCCGATGCTTCATCAAATATTTGATAATGGGAAGTTGGTATATGACCAACCTGATTTAGATACAATTCGTTCTTATGCGCAAGCTAACTTAGAATGGTTGGATGACGAACATAAGCGTGTTTTAAATCCAACGCCATATCCAGTAGACTTGTCCCAAGAATTATACGATGAAAAAATGAATAGCATTCGAAAAATTCAAGCAGAAGTCAACCAACGTGTCCAAGCGATGCAACAAGCTAAGGAGTAGGAGTAAACATGAGACCATTACAACAAGAAATTATCCAACAACTTCAAGTTCAACCTATAATTGATCCAGCTAACGAAGTTCGTCGGACAATTGATTTCTTAAAACAATACCTCAAACGTCTCCCCGGGCTGAAGACGTATGTCTTGGGAGTGAGTGGGGGACAAGATTCCACCTTAGTAGCGAGATTAGCGCAATTAGCGGTGGAAGAATTACGCCAAGAGACCCAAGATACGGCGTACCGGTTTATTGCAGTTCGCTTACCTTACGGTGTACAACTAGATGAGGAAGATGCACAATTAGCGCTTGATTTTATTCAAGCCGATGAAGTATTAACGATTAATATTAAGTCCGCTACGGATCAATTGGTTGAAGAATTAACACAAAATGAAGTCGTGATGACGGACTTTAATAAAGGGAATATTAAAGCGCGTCAACGGATGATTGTACAATATGCGATTGCGGGAGCGCGTCAAGGGGTTGTACTTGGGTGTGATCATGCAGCTGAAAATGTGACCGGATTCTTTACCAAATTTGGCGATGGTGCAGCGGATTTAATGCCATTGTGGCGCTTAACAAAATCCCAGGGAGCCCAGATGTTGCAATATTTAAATGCTAATGAGCGCCTCTATACTAAAGTTCCGACCGCAGATTTAGAAGATCTCCAACCGCTACAATCGGATGAGGAAGCACTTGGAGTAACTTATCGTGAAATTGATGCGTATTTACATGGAGAAGCCATTGCGGAAAAAGCGGCAGAACGGATTGAAAGTTTATATCTAGCGAATCAACATAAGCGACATATGCCGATTACAATTTTTGATGATTTTTGGAAATAATAGCTAAATCGATGCTCTAGTTCATATTGAGTTAATTTAACGGTGATATGATGGGGGTGTAATCGAGGAGGCGAATTAAAAATGCCAAAAACGGCTTATATTATTGATAGCACTGCCACCATATCAGATACCTTAAGAGCGCGGCCTGACGTCTATGAAGTGCCGCTCTCACTTATTTGGGATGATGAAGTGATTCAAGATACATCGGATCCTTCAGCGCTTCAATTATTTTACCAACGTTTAGCTGATTCGGATACGTTACCAACGACATCTCAACCAGAGCCCTCCCAATGGGCCGCTTGTCTTGATGAGATTGTAGCGCAAGGTTATCAGCAAGTCTTAATGATTTCAATGGCCAAAGGATTAAGTGGAACCTATCAAACAATGCAAATGATTGCTTCAGAATACCAGTCGAAGTTGACCATTCGGGTGGTAGATTCAAAGCGCGTATCTTTTGTCATGGAACGGATGTTAATGGATGCGATTGAATTAGAAGCGAAGGGATGGGAACTTGATGCCATCGTCGAACAACTCGAGTGGTTTGCAGCGCAATCTGAAGTGTATGTCGTGATTCCACATCTTGAAAATTTAGTTAAAGGCGGACGTTTAAGTAAGGCGGGCGCTTTTATTGGTGGCCTATTACAAATTCATCCGATTGTCTACTTTACTTCTGACTCGAAGGTGGATATTTTTGAAAAGCAGCGGACACTCAAACGCGTATATCAACGCTATTTACAAATTGTTGATGACGCCGTTGAGAAATACGAATCAGGTATTGAAGTAGGTCTGGCGCATGGGGATAACTTGGCTGATACGGAATGGCTCAGCCAACAAATTAAACAAAAATACCCCCATATTTCGATTCGAACAGGCTATTTATCACCTGTAATCGGAACACATGGAGGTAAAGATTGTATGGGGTTAGGTATTTTGCCTATCTTACCTAAGAATTAATTTCTTCAAGCTGGGCCGCAGGAATACGGACTTGTTGGATATGGATGGGATTAATAATACCTTGTCCATGAGTTAGATTATTAATTTGTTGCGTAAAATCTGCTAAATTATGTGGAAAGAGTGCAAGTTGATAGCGCACTTGTTCAGTATATTCAGTATTGATGATTTGAATGGGTTGAAGAGCATCAACGCTTAAGTAGTGAAAGACCGTATCGTTATGTTCATAAGCAATAGTTAATTCGATAATTTGCTGATCAACTTGAGCTACAATCGTAGCATGGTCTAACGCCGAACTAACACTGCTACTATACGCACGAATTAATCCACCAGCCCCTAATTTAACGCCACCAAAATATCGTACACAGACAGCCATAATATGATTTAAATTATTTTTTTGCAAAACTTCAAGCATTGGAACCCCTGCTGTACCAGAAGGTTCACCATCATCACTCATCCGCTGGATAATTTGTTCACCTTCTAAGATATAAGCATAACAGTGGTGGGTGGCTTTGGGGTGTTGTTTTTTAATCTCATCATAAGCTTGATGAAATTCATCTTCATTTTCGATGGGGATCAGGTAAGTGATAAATCTTGATTTACGAATTTCAATTTCATCTTCGATAGGCTGCTGTATCGTGAGTAAATTAATCATCTAATGAACTCCTTTGTTTATTCTTTCTTTACTGTATCATGTGAAATCAGAATAGACAATCTTAACAAAAAGGGAATAAACAACATTTATAAGAAAGGATAGAGCATGAAAGTTGCAATTATAACAGATTCTTCGGCCTATTTACCGTCGGAACTTCAATCACTAGCAAATATTTATATTGTGAATTTGAATGTTCATTTTTCAGACGGTATTGATATGGTTGACTCAGCTGTTGATCAAGCCGATTTTTATCAAAAGTTAGCCAAGAGTGATCCGCTACCCACAACTTCACAACCTCCCGCTGGCGCTTATATTGAAGTGATGGAAAAGATTACTAATGAAGGGTATGACGCGGTCTTTGGTGTATTTATGTCATCGGGTATTAGCGGGACTTTCCAAACTGCTTCGATGATCTTAGAAGATTATGAAGATCAGTTGCCAATCTACTTGGTTGACTCTAAAGGAGCTTCCGTTGTTGAAGAGGTTCTTGTTCGCCATATTATGGACCGAGTCGCTTTAGGGATAGACTTTGAACAAGTCTATCAAGAAGCGTTGTGGTTAGCTGAGCAGAGCGAGATTTATTTAACGGTAGAAAATCTCGATAACTTGAGCAAAGGGGGAAGATTATCAAGCGGAAGTGCTTTGATTGGTAATCTTTTAAAGATTAAGCCTCTGATGGTCTTTGATGAGGCCGGACAGATTGTTTTATTTGAGAAGTTACGTACTGATAAAAAAGTGATTCAACGGTGGTGTGAACTCGCTGCAGACCGATTAGAACAATATCCAGCAGGCATTGAGATTTGGTTAGCTCATGGAGATATTGAACCAACTATTCAGTCTATTAAAGAGTCTATTCAATCAAAACACCCGAATATCCCGATTCAAATTCGCCCACTTGGATCCGTGATTTCAACTCACTTAGGACATGGGGGACGCGGCATCGCACTGATTCCAAAGATTGATAATCGATAAAATGATCAATATGAACTTATTCAATTTATTATTTAATCGCTAAACAAATTTGTTTAGCGTTTTTTTATTTTAATCAAAATTTTTAAATTTTATGCGTATCTATTCATAAGGAGGGAATTGATGAATGTTATCGATTGATTATGAATTACAAGGCTGTGAGTTAACAATGGATGAAATTGTTCGGTTTTTAAATTTACCAAAGCAACAAAAGTCAGAAATACCCGAATTAGAGAGTAGTCAAGTGGTGATAAAGTACCCTGCCGTCGAGGCAACAACGTCCGGAGGCTATCGTTGCTTACGATGTTCGAATACGGATTCTGCCAGGTTTTTCCAACATGAAGTTTATTCAAGGCTAGTCTATTGTCTGGAGTGTTTAACTTTAGGTCGGATGTCTTTGTCCACGCAGCTTTATTATTGGCCTTCTCTACCATCGGAACCCAATCCAACGATTCGTTGCGCTTGGCAGGGACACTATTCTCCCGCACAACACCAAGCTGCACACCAGCTGATTGATCAATTATCCGATGTAACACGCGCTGATTTGGTGCATGCAGTAACAGGATCTGGGAAAACTGAAATTATATATCCTCTGATCGAGCATCAACTACAACAAGGTAAGCGTACTGCGCTAGCGTCGCCCCGTATTGATGTTGTGTTGGAATTGGCACCTCGCTTGGCCCAAGCCTTTCCACAAGTTGAGATTCAATTAATGTATGGTGGTAGCGATGAAACTTATCGTTACGCTCCTTTGGTAATTAGTACAACGCACCAATTGATGAGATTCAAGCAAGCTTTTGATTTAATTATTGTAGACGAAGTCGATGCTTTTCCATACGTTAACAGCGAAATGTTGCATTATGCGGTTCAAAAAGCGAATCGACCTCAAGGTAAACGTGTCTTTTTAACGGCAACACCGGATGCGAAGTTACAGCAACAAATTGCTAACCATGAGGTGAATTCGATTTTAATTCCTGCACGTTACCATCGTCATCGCTTACCAGAACCACAATTTGTATGGTTGGGTGATTGGCGACGTGCCATTCAACGGCGAGATCGATGGAGTCATTTAGCGAATCATTTGCAATCTTTTTTGCATTTATCGGGGGTAAAATTAATTTTTCTACCAAGTATTCCGATGGCAGAAGCCTTATTTGATTGGCTAAGTGAACTGGATACGTCCGTACGCTTAGCTTGTGTTCATGCACAAGATGTTGATCGAAAAGAGAAAGTATTGCAGTTGAGGGAAGGGGAGTTGGACGGTTTGATAACGACAACGATTTTGGAAAGAGGGGTAACCTTTCCGCAATGTCATGTTTTTGTCGTTGGGGCTGAACATCCTCAATTTAATATGTCTTCTTTGGTTCAAATAAGTGGGCGGGTAGGTAGGCGACCTGATTATCCGACGGGGACACTGATTTTTGGTCATTTCGGTCGTTCCAAATCGATGGTGCAAGCTCGAGAAGAGATTCAGCAGATGAATCAGCTTGCAATAGAAAAGGGGATGTTAGCGAATGAATAATATTTCAGAGTGTTTAATGTGTGAACAACCTTTAAATAATGACTTAACCATCCAACAAATATTATCGTTTCAGCCAGTAATTCAACCGGTAATCTGTCAGAAATGTGAAAAACGTTGGAAACGGTATGGTTCCAAAAATCATGAGTTATCTTGTTCGGGTTGCCAGCGTCCTCTGGATACGAAAGCCTCATCTCCATACACTCAATGTTATCATTCAGAAGGAGAAAGCTGGTGCTATGACTGTTATCGTTGGTTATCAGTCTATCCTCAAGAACAATTGTATCATCAAGCTATTTTCCACTATAATCAAGTATTTCGCGAATGGATCACTCAATATAAGTATGTGGGGGATGTGCGAATGGCTCATGTGATGCGTCTTCCACTCCGTGAGATGTATCGAAAATATCAATCATGTTACTGGACTTACTTACCCAATTCGCCTCAGTCAATTGAAGAGCGTGGTTTCCCAGCCACGTTAGAATTACTTCGGGTGGCGCAGATTCCGGTCGAATCCATTTTTAGTTATATTGGCGATGGTACAAAGCAGGCTAAAAAGAATCGAATGCAACGTATGTCGTTGTCACAACCTTTCAGAATTACTACATCTCGGCAACTTCCTTCGGATAAACCGTGGGTAATTTTTGATGATATTTATACAACTGGGGCGACCATGCATTGTGCTAAATCGCTACTGATATTTGCTCTTCCAAAAGGAAGTAAAGTGTTGAGTTTAAGTTTAGCGCGAGATATTTTATCTGATTGATTGCATTCTAAGCAAAAGAGTATATACTACTTGAATAGAAAGTGTCAGGAGAGAATGCAACATGGTAAAATATAAAATTAAACAATTAACGATTCCACAATACATTGTGGTAAATTACATAGCAATTATCTTAATCGGAGGTATCTTACTCGCATTACCTTTTGCATCGAATGCCCATCAATGGACAAACTTATTAGATGCGATGTTTACAGCAACTAGTGCTGTGTGTGTGACGGGGCAGACAACGCTAAATACGGCACAACATTGGAGTCCGTTTGGCAAGTTAGTGATTATTACACTGATTGAAATTGGTGGAATTGGTTTTATGACTTTGTGGGTGGTTTTCTTTACTCAAAGTGGTCGGCGAACGAATTTGCGACAACGTCGTGTTTTACTTGAAACGCTAAATATTGAGACGATGAGTGGTTCCATCGATATTGTGAAGTATATCATTAAATTTACACTTGCAGTCCAATCTTTGGGAGCGTTAGTCCTTTCGTTAGTCTTTATTCCTCAATTCGGTTGGGTCAAAGGGACGTTATATTCTGTATTCCACAGTATTTCTGCTTTCAATAATGCAGGATTCGATTTATTTGGTAATAGTTTGATTAATTATCAAGCGAATCCATTAGTAATGTTGACGATTAGTGTGTTGATTATTGCGGGTGGCTTAGGTTTCATTGTTTGGCGCGACTTATTGACAGTGTATCGTAACCGTAAGTTAATGCGCTATACGAAGTTAATTATTATTGGAACTTTAGCGCTCCTGTTGTCCAGTACGTTACTATTTATTTGTTTTGAATGGAATAATCAAACTTGGCAGCATTTATCGCCTGTGAATCGGGTGATTAATTCATTCTTCTTAGCGGTAACTCCTCGTACGGCTGGATATGCTAATGTTGATTATAATTTTCTAATGCCAGGGAGTTTATTTTTAACACTCGTATTAATGTTTATTGGCGGGACTTCAGGGTCAACAGCAGGTGGGGTTAAAGTATCGACTGTAATTGTGGCCGGCTTGTTCCTAGTTAATACATTCCGAGGGCATCCGATGACGTTGTATCGTCGAGAATTACGTGAAGAAACATTGCGACGTGCCTTTTTCATTTTAACAATGGGCTTTACTTTCATACTGTTTGCAACTTTAATTTTATTAATTACTGAACCTTTTCCCCATGGTACAGGGATTGAAGTAATATTAATGGAAGTTGTATCGTGCTTTAGTACAGTAGGATTAACAATGGGAATAACGCCACAATTATCTGCAGTCGGTAAGCTTGTCTTAATTTGGTTAATGTTTATGGGACGTTGTGGTTTGGTAACATTTTTATGGTCATTGGGTAGTCATGAAAAAAATTGGCAAATTCATTATCCAGAAATGAATATGATGATAGGTTAGGAGAGACAGTATGGAACAAAAAACATTCGGTGTATTAGGATTAGGCCTATTTGGGGCAGCCTTAGCTCGAACATTGACTCAAGAAGGTCATGATGTCATTATTATGGACAAATTAATGGATCACGTTGAGGAAATGATGGATATCGTTGAGCAAGCAGTCCAAGGAGATTTTACAAAAATCGAGAATTTAAAAGAAGCAGGTATCGATACGTGCGATATAGTGATTATTGCGACCTCAAGTCAGCTTGAAGATACAATTGTTGCGTTACTACATTTGAAGAAAATGGGTGTGCCGCATATTATTGTTAAAACAAAAAATATGACTTATCGTGAAGTCTTATTAAAGCTAGGGGCAGATCAAGTTATTTTACCTGAGACGGAAATGGGTGTGAGAATCGGTCGTGAATTAGCTAACCCATCTTTTGGTCAGTTAGCAGAGTTGAACAAAGAGTATGCGATGGGCTTAATTCAAGTTCAGCCAGATTGGATTGGCCATACGCTTAGAGATTTAGATTTAAGATCAACCTATGGAATTAATATTTTAGCCATCAAGACCGGCAGTGACCAGCGCCATACGATGGAATTCTCACCGGATTATATTTTGAAAGACGGGGATGCGCTAATTGCGATTTCACAAGAAGATGACTTTACAGACCAGTTCATATCTTAAGATTTACTTTTTTGATTGTTTGCGTTTTCTAAAATACCTTTTTATGTTATAATTAATAAAAGTGGTTGATACTACTTTTTCGCTAAATAAGTCTCTTTGTTTGAAAACTTATTTAGAATATTTGGAAAAGAGGGATAGATATGTTTAACTACAACGTACGCGGAGAAAATATTGAAGTCACTGAAGCTATACGTGCATATGCAGAAAAACGCGTCAGTAAATTAGAAAAGTACTTTGATGATGTCGCAGAAGCTACCGCTTATGTGAACTTAAAAGTATATCATGATAAAACAGCGAAAGCTGAAGTGACAATTCCACTCTCATTTTTAGTGTTACGAGCGGAAGAAACAACGGACGATCTATATAAGAGTATCGACTTTGTCGTCGATAAGTTAGAGCGTCAAGTTCGCAAATATAAAACGCGTATTAATCGTAAATCACGTGAAAAAGGCTTGGAAGAAGCAGCCATCTTCGTTGAGTCTTCTGAACCAGAGGAACACCCTGAAAATGAATTGAAGATTGTCCGTAGTAAACGTATTAATCTTAAACCGATGGATAGTGAAGAAGCGGTCTTACAAATGAATATGTTAGGGCACGACTTCTTTATCTTTACGGATGCTGAAACGATGGAAATTGCGATTGTTTATCGCCGAAACGATGGCCGCTATGGCTTAATCGAGACAGCAGAATTAGACTAATCTTAACGTAAAATTAAGACACTTCTTATCGAAAGATAAGAGGTGTTTTTTGCTGAAATTGAAAAACAAATGAAAAAATATTCATATGATAGATTGACATTTTCTAAACGAGAGACTAGACTATGATACATTGAGTGAAAAGGGAGTGATAAAATCATGATTAAATTAGACAATGTCAGTGTCGTATTCCAAAATAAAAACTCAGCGGTCCAAGCCGTTAAAGATGTGAATATCCATATTCAGCCGGGAGAAATTTTTGGAATTGTAGGTTACAGTGGTGCGGGTAAAAGTACCTTAGTTCGTACGATTAATCTTTTACAGCCGCCAACGGAAGGAACGATTTGGGTAAAGGGACAGAACATGATGGCGTTAACTCCTAAAGAATTACGTCAAGCTCGTAAAAAAATCGGGATGATTTTTCAACATTTTAATTTAATGGAATCAAGAACCATCTTTGATAATGTGGCATTCCCGTTGAAAGGGAGCGGGCTTAGCCGAGAAGAAAAAGGTCGACGTGTGGCAGAACTATTGGATTTAGTAGGTCTTGCTGATAAGGTTGATAGCTATCCAACCCAATTATCGGGTGGTCAAAAGCAACGGGTTGCGATTGCCCGTGCTTTAGCTAATGAACCGGATATCTTGCTATGTGATGAGGCGACCAGTGCTTTAGACCCGAAAACAACGAGTTCGATTTTAGAATTATTAGCGAAGTTAAATCAACAGTTAAATCTTACGATTGTGATGATCACACATGAAATGTCTGTGGTCAAAGACTTATGCCATCGCGTTGCGGTGATGGAAGACGGGAGTGTACTCGAACAAGGCTCAATTGTGGAGATCTTTACCGCACCAAAACGTCCTTTAACGCGTGAGTTTATTAATACGGCAACCCACTTCGACCAAGAAATGGAAATTGTTTTGAAGCATCCATCCACACAAGCCTTGAATGAACGTGGCGAAATCATTAGTATTCGCTATATTGGTGACCAAACGTTGGAACCTTTTATTACGCATTTAGTGCAAGAGTATGATTTAACGGCGAATATTTTATACGGGCATATTGAAATTTTAGATAATACGCCTGTAGGTAATTTGCTTATTGGGTTAGAGGGAGATCGACAACAAGTTGAACATGCCGTGCATGGCATGACAGAGCAGGGCATTAAAGTCCAACGCTATAATGAACTATTACGTGAATATGTAAATGTAGAAGGGGGCGATTATTAATGCAACTCGTATTAACTTGGGAAAATATTTCTGTCCAAATGCTCGATTTTATTCTGCAACACTTGCCATATGCTTGGGATTTGCGTGATGAATTTGTAACAGCAACTTGGGAAACAATCTATATGTTACTCGTATCGATGGTTATCGGGGGCTTAATCGGCCTCGTTATGGGAGTCACTATGACCGTTACCGGAAAAGGGGGCATCTTAGAGAATCGGTTTATTTACCGTGTCTTAGATACCTTTGTTAATATTTTCCGATCGATTCCTTTTATTATTTTACTCGCACTATTGGTAGGGGTGACACGTTGGATTGTCGGTAAAACAACCGGACCTACCGCTGCAACTATTCCGACGATTATTAGTACGATTCCATTTTTTGCCCGTCAAGTTGAGATTGCTTTGCTCGAAGTAAACCCTGGAGTTGTTGAGGCGGCTCAAGCGATGGGCTCATCAAACTTTGATATTATTACGCGAGTTTATTTGAGAGAAGGACTGACCTCGCTCTTACGCGTAACAGCTTCAACAGTGATTAATGTAATTGGTTTAACGGCGATGGCTGGCTATGTTGGTGGGGGTGGCTTAGGAACGATTGCGATTGCCCGAGGTTATAATCGCAGTCGCTACGATGTTATTATTGTTTCTACCCTATTGATTTTATTGATTGTTTTTATTTCGCAATTAATTTTCAATTATTTAACACGACGTGCCAGTAAACATCTAGAAAATTAATTTCTGAAAAGTTTTTCAAAAAAGTGTTGACATTTATTTTATGAGAGGGTAAGATAATGTCACAGATTAAGAAACGCAATGATGTGAAAAGTAAATTGAGCAATTCTTCTCAGAGAGCTTACGTGTGGTGAGAGTAAGTAAGAAAAACTTAATTGAAAATGGTCACTGAGCGGTCATTCTGAATGCTTAAGCAATAAGAATGAACGGAAGCACCCGTTATCCATGCCACAGTATCGAAGGTATCGTAATTTAGTATCCTTCCGCACTGGTAGAGGTTGTTATAGTAATATAACAACAAATAAAGGTGGTAACACGAAGTATAACTCTCGTCCTTTCAATTATGAAGGACGGGAGTTTTTATTTTGGATTGTGGTTAATCTGAGAGAGTCTGTCGCATAGCCAATCTGAAACGATTGGTGAGTCAAGTTGTTGTCGTACTAGATTTTATAAAAAGGAGAATGTAAAATGAAAAAATTTTTAAAAGCTTTATCTGCAGCGGCTGTTTTAGCGGGGTCATTCATTGGTCTAGGTACCGAAGTATCCGCAGAGCCTAAATTTGAAGATGAAAAAGTAACGGTTGGCGTATGTAGTGAGGCTGAAGAAGAAGTTTGGAAAGTTGTAGCGGAGAGAGCGAAGGAGGAAGGCATCGAAATTGAGATTGTCTTATTCACAGACTATGTACAACCAAATATTTCACTGCAAGATGGTTCAGTTGATTTAAATGCTTTCCAACACGTCGCATTTTTAAATGATTGGAACGACTCAAACGAAGGAGATTTAGTTCCAATTGGTTATACATATGTAACACCAATCGGAGTTTACTCTGATAAAATCGAATCATTAGATGAATTAAAGGATGGCGATACGGTTGCAATTCCTAATGACCCTACTAATGGTGGTCGCGCGTTGCTTGCTTTAGAATTAGCGGGCGTCATTGAAGTTGATGATGCCGCAGGCATCTTACCAGAAGTGAAAGATATTACTTCAAATCCAAAGAATATTCAATTTGAAGAATTAGAAGCCGGTCAATTAGCTCGTGTGTTACCGGACGTTGCAGCCGCAGTAATTAATAATACTTTTGCACTGGATGCTGGTTTAAATCAAGAAAGTGCTATTTTCTTAGATACGGATAATCCAGCAGAATTAAGTGATGACTACAAAAATGTTATTGCAACACGTAAAGACGACAAAGATAACGAAGTATATCGCTTTATCGTTTCTCTATACCAAACAGATGAAGTCAAAGAAAAATTAGCTGAAGTCTCAGACGGTGGCGATGTGCCAGCTTGGTCAGATCAAGACGATCTATAAGATTTAATTTAATTCTAAATCAAAACACCTCACGAAAAGCGTCGTGAGGTGCTTACTTATTAAAAGAGTCTTTCTTGAATATTAAAGGTTACATCATTGATTTCAGCTTGATAAGCCAATAAGATTTTCATTTGATTTTCAGTTAATAATTCCGGATCCTTTTCCAGTAATTGATGAATCAGCTCACGCGGATAATAGAGCCGGTGGTCTCCGCGTTGCTCTCCGGCAAAGGATTGGACTAGTGGGCTAACTTGGCTGAGCTCAACAATTTGGCCCATTTTGGTAATCAAATCGATTTGAGTTCTTTGACTTGTAGCATTCGGTCGATAGAAGTCATATGGTAAATCAAATGAAGAATTAGAACCGAAATAATACTCAGGGTCTAAATTCATTTGAACTAATTCTTCTTGAATGGCTAAAGTTAATTCCGTAATGGTTGCTTCTGTGGTGAGTAATGATTTGAAAGGTTTGCGATTGATAAAGCGATAAGCTAAGTCGGATAAGATGGTATCTTCTTCCTCAATCCATGCTGAGATATAGCTCGTCAATACATAATCGTCTAACTTGAGATAGTCCGCGAGCGTCCAATGATTTTCTAAAAATGGTGCTAGATATTCACTACAGGAGGCGATTCGATTCGGATATTGCTGAAAATAATCACGCGCTCGAGCGAGGAGATTTTTTAAGACTTCCTCCATACCTCGTGCAACTGGGTGAAAGTATACTTGCATATACATTTGATAGCGGCTAATCACATAATCTTCAACCGCATGCATCCCAGTAAAATCAAAGACAATCTGGCCTTGGTAAGGGCGGATGACGCGTAAGATACGTGTTGTATCGAATTTACCATAAGTTACTCCAGAGTAATAAGCATCTCGAACTAAATAGTCCATCCGGTCAGCATCAATTTGACTTGAAATAATATGAACGACTTGACGGTTCGGATAACTTTTATTAATCACACTGGCGACTTTATTGGGAAAATCAGGGCCCATTTGAAGCAGCACTTGATGCACTTCTGTTTCAGGTGAGGTGATAATTTGTTGTGTTACTGCCTCGTGATTTGTTTGAAAAATTGACTCAAAAGTATGCGAGAAGGGGCCATGCCCTATATCATGCAATAAAGCGGCGCAAAGAGTCACTAGGCGCTCGTTGTCATCCCATAGCCCATCTCCAGCTTCTACCGAAGGATAATTCCGCTGGAAATTATTTATAATACGGCGTGTGATTTCGTAAACGCCTAACGAATGATTGAAGCGACTGTGCTCAGCGCCATGAAAGATATAAGCTGAAGTACCTAGTTGGCGAATTCGGCGCAGACGTTGAAATTCTTTCGTATCAATTAACTGTAAAATTAAGTTATCTCGAATATGTATATAACCATGAACAGGGTCACGAAAAACTTTTTCACGAGGTAAAATTTGTTGCTCGTATCGGGCTTGATATGTAGTCATCGTCTGCTCCTTTATAGTGTTATAACTGATATTTAGAACTGCGTTGGTGTTGCTTTGTTAGCATCTCTTGATAAATTGAATCAAGAGTATGATCTTGATAGCTTAGCGGTTGGATTTCAGTGTGCGATTCAAAATATGACATAATCATTTGCTCGAATTGCTCTACCGTAATGGGTTGATTGAGCAATTGGCTGAGCGTCGTCATACTTGCGGGGTTAACAAGCGGATAGGTCGAATCGGCCTCGCTAATCCGGTAGAAAGTTTGAACTAATCGGCTACGTTCTTCTTGATTACCTTCAATACTTAGATAAGCCGCAATGGCTACGCCTGATTTGAAACGTCTTTGGGCAATGCCCCCTAATTTTAAACCATTTACAACAATGTCATAGCTCCCTGGGCAATAGGAATCAACAATCTCGTAGCTTTCTACTTGAAGATGGTATGGGTTGAGTAGTGTTTCTATTAGATCGACCATCAATTGATAGCCTTCATCAATTGATAAGGCGAAATAATCTGAGTCTACAACGAAACTGACATTACAAATTCCAGGATCACTAATGACGCATAATCCACCATGAGGTCGAACCGCAATTCGATAGTCATTATCCTTTAAATAAGCGATTCCTTGATTGAATCTTTCAACGCGGGTATCTTTTGCTCCAAGGTAGATGCTGTCGATTTTTGTTGAATAGAAGTGGAGAACGCCATAGGGTTTGTCATGCTGAGTTTGATTTTGCTGTACGATATAGCGTACTAAAGCGTCCTGATAAGCTAAGGCACTGTTTACATCTTGATCATCTGGGTTGTTCGCTTCATTTAATGTCTGCCATTGGAAAGTTGCTAGAAAATCATTTAATTGTGTCATAAAAACTCCAATCTTAAACTTCATTGTTATCGATTTATAAAGTTATCTGTAACGATAGTTTCATTATAGCAGAAATTTGATTATAATAGGAATGTGTACAGGAGGAGAAATTGAATGAAGCGTCAAAGCGTAGAGGTTAAAGTAAAGCAATTAATTCGATATAGTCACTGCGATGAATGGGAAGTCGAAGAATTGTCTTGTGAAGGAATCTATACGGAATTGAAGTCATACCGAAAAATTGAATATCAAGATGCGATGCAACGTAATGTGAGTTTAAAATGGGCGAACGATGCGCAAATAGATCACTTGGAGATTCGAATGCCAGAATATACCTTACAATTCAAGCATCAATTAACAACGCAAACACCGTATATGACCCCCCAGGGATTGTGGTTACTTGATGTACATACCAATCAATTAGCTTATCAAGCATCTTCAGATTATGTCAGCTTGGATATCGCTTATCAGCTCTCTGTACCCCAAGGACCTTTGGGAGAATATCAATTTCAATTGCAATTTAATCACTAAGTCGGTAAGATAATAAAGTCAGGAAGGAAGTGCCCATAATGGAATTAAAAACCTTAGCAGGTCAACAAAAAAATGAATTGTCTTGGATTGAAGTTGCTTATGCTATTCTTGAAGAAAGTGGAGAAATCCATCACTTTAATGACCTTTTAATGAAGTTACAAGAATATTTAGAATTAAATGATGATGAGTTGAATCGTTTTATGGCCCGTTTTTATACCGATTTAAATATTGATGGTCGTTTTATCTCTGTTGGAGATAACCGTTGGGGATTAAGATTATGGTTCGCAATTGATGAGATTGATGAAGAGACAGCCACCTCTGATGAGGAAAGCGCGCCACGCCGCCGTCGTAAATCGAAACGAAGTGTTTACGGAGATGATGTGGTCGACTATGATTCGGATGACCCAGAAGATTCAGATCATTACGACGAAGAATTTGAAGATGATGATCTCGATGAAGATAGCGATGAAGATGAAGATGATGACGATATCGAATATGATCGTGAACTTGATGACTTTGAAGATGATCCCGATGAACTGGACGATGATCTCGAAGATTATGATGATGAGATCGGAGATATCGGTGAAGAGTACGATGAAGATGAAGATCGTTTAGATGAAGACGAAGAATATGATGAGGATCACGAATAGTTGACAGAATAGAGCAGAACTCACTGTTGACTCTCGTGTGAAAATCAATTATTATTTATCTTGGGCACTTCTCATAGCGAGAAGTCGAATCAAAACAAACTGAGCCTCCTTATCCCATGCTGGATGAGGAGTTTTTTTATTTTAAGAAGCAACCAGTCAGCAGATCTTAATCGCCAAATTAATGAGGAGGAGTAATATGACTAAATATATATTTGTAACAGGTGGCGTCGTTTCATCCATCGGAAAAGGAATTATCGCAGCCTCACTTGGAAGACTTTTAAAAAATCGTGGATTAAAAATTAATATCCAAAAATTTGATCCGTATTTAAATATCGACCCAGGGACGATGAGTCCTTATCAACATGGGGAAGTCTATGTGACAGAAGATGGCGCTGAAACCGACTTAGACCTAGGGCACTATGAACGGTTTATTGATATTAACTTAAACCAATACTCTAGCGTGACTGCTGGTAAAGTCTATGACACGATTTTACGCAAAGAGCGTCAAGGTGCCTACGATGGTCGTACCGTTCAAGTAATCCCTCATGTCACGAATGAAATCAAAGAGAAAATCATGAGAGCGGCTGAAACAACGGATGCAGATATTGTGATTACGGAAGTAGGAGGAACCGTAGGGGATATTGAAGGTCTTCCTTTCTTAGAGGCGCTACGTCAAATGCGGGCAAATGTTGGGCCTGAGAATGTTCTCTATATTCATACAACATTAATCCCATACTTGAAAGCATCGAGTGAATTAAAAACAAAACCGACCCAGCATAGTGTAAAAGAACTTCGTTCACTCGGTATTCAGCCTAATATGCTAGTCGTTCGAACCGAAGAGCCAATCCCTTCTTCTACAAAAGAAAAATTGGCGCTATTTTGCGACGTACCCTATAAGGCAGTCTTTGAATCTCGCGATGTTGAAACACTTTACACGATTCCTTTATCCATTCAAGAGCAAGGGATGGACCAATTTGTAGTTGATTATTTTGGTTTTGATGTTCCGCCGGCTGATATGACCGCTTGGGAAGAATTGGAACAACGTGTTTTAAATCTATCTAAGAGCGTTAAAATTGCGATTGTAGGGAAATATATTGAGTTACCGGATGCTTATCTTTCAGTCGTTGAAGCATTGAAACATGCGGGCTATCAATATGATGCAGATATCGATATTAAATGGGTTGCGTCTGACCAAATTAATGAAAAAAATGTTCAAGAAGCATTGCAAGATGTTGATGGAATTGTTGTTCCTGGCGGATTTGGGAAACGTGGTATCGATGGTAAGATTTTAGCAATTAATTATGCACGCACGCATAACGTACCGTTTTTAGGAATTTGTCTAGGGATGCAACTCGCTGCCGTAGAGTTTGCGCGTTATGTTGCGAATTTGACAGATGCGCATTCTGTTGAAATCGACCCGAATACGCCATACCGTATTATCGATTTAATGACCGATCAAACGGACGTCGATCAAGTGGGAGGTACCTTGCGTTTAGGTTTATATCCAGCTGTCTTAGAAGAAGGCTCACTGGCTCAGCGTCTCTATGGCAATGCGAACGAAATGAAAGAACGTCACCGTCACCGCTATGAATTTAACAATGAATATCGTGAAATGTTAGAAAAACATGGATTGCATTTCTCCGGTGTGAGCCCAGATGGCAAATTAGTTGAAGTGATTGAGCTGCCAAATCATCCATTCTTTATTGCAACACAAGCACATCCAGAATTCACTTCACGACCAAACCGACCAAATCCACTCTTTGCGGGATTAATTCAAGCAAGTATTGAACATAGCGAAAATTACGATGTAAATTAAAACAAAAAGTTTTCATAAAAATACTGTTGTCATCGAAAACAATAAGGTATAATAGAATCAGAATATCTGAGAGGAGATTATAAATGAGTCGATTAGTCAGTATGACAGAAATGTTAAATAAAGCAAAAGAGGAGCATTATGCGGTTGGTCAATTCAATATTAATAACCTTGAATGGACCCAAGCTGTATTGCAAGCAGCACAAGAAAATAAATCTCCAATTATTTTAGGAGCTTCTGAAGGAGCGACAAAATATATGGGAGGGCCAGAAGTTGTTGTAGCGATGGTCAATGCTTTATTAGAAACAATGGATATTACGGTTCCAGTTGCTTTACACTTAGACCACGGTTCAAGTGTTGAAACATGTAAAGCAATGATTGATGCAGGTTATTCATCTGTTATGTTCGATGGATCTCATCATCCAATTGAAGACAATATTCGTATGACGAAAGAAGTTGTTGACTACGCGCATCCTAAAGGCGTATCGGTCGAAGGAGAAGTAGGTACGGTTGGTGGAGAAGAAGATGGCGTAATTGGTGGTATCCAGTATGCAGACCTTCATGAATGTGAACGTATGGTAAAAGAGGCTGGAGTGGATGCGTTAGCAGCGGCACTCGGTTCTGTTCACGGACCTTACCAAGGAGAACCTGTTTTAGGTTTTGATGAAATGTTAGCTATTTCTGAAGCGACTCAAACACCGCTAGTATTACACGGTGGATCTGGAATTCCAGAACATCAAATTAAAAAAGCAATTGAACGTGGTCATGCTAAAATTAACGTGAACACGGAATTGCAACAACAATGGACGAAAGCGGTTCGTGAAAAATTAGCAACCGATGACAAAGTCTATGACCCACGTAAAATCATTGGGCCTGGTAAAGAAGCGATTATTAAAATTACCAAAGAAACAATGGATATGTTTGGATCAACAGGTAAAGCATAAAATTCAAGAAAGCTGTGACGGAAGTCACAGCTTTTTTTGTGGGTTTCATTACCAGCGTTATCTGTAAATCATGTTATAATGAGACTTAAAGAGACGAAGGAGAAGCCGATGAATATATTATTTTCTATTGATGAACGATTTGTCGAACCGATGCTGACGACATTATATTCTATTCGCATAAATAATCCACAACCACATTTCGATATTTTTGTTTTACAAAAACAACCTTTAGCGCAAAATCAACGGATCAGCCAATGGTGTGAAGCTTATCAGATGACGTACCACCCTATTTTAATTGATGCGGAAGCCTTTCAACATGCCCCGGTCCTAAAACACTGGAATGAGACAATCTACTATCGACTGTTGGCGCACGATTATTTACCTCATCATTTAGAGCGAGTCTTATATTTAGATGCTGATATATTATGTATTAATGCGCTCGATTCATTGTATGATTTAGAAATGGGAGCTAACTATTACGCGGGAGCGAGCCATGGGCGATTAATTAATGAGACGAGGGAAAAATTTAATCGATTACGTCTACAAAATCCTCAGCTTGAAGAATATATTAATACAGGCGTATTATTAATTAATTTGGAAGCTTGCCGGCAGAATGTGTCAGATAAGGTGATTTTTGATTATATTGAGGCCAATCGGCGCCTATTACTTTTACCAGACCAAGACGTCTTAAATGGTCTGTACGGAGCCCATATTCATTTAATTCCAGATGAAATTTATAATTATGACGTTCGCTATCCAAAAGTGTATGAACTATTTAGCGAACATCCCATGACTGCTCAGCGCGTGATGCAAGAAACTGTCTTCTTGCACTATTGCGGCAAAGATAAGCCATGGGATGCTAAAACAAATAATGATTTTAATTTATTATACTTACATTACCAAGCAAAACGAGAACAACAACAAAAGTTATGGGTAGATTAAGTAGCGAGCCAAACCTGCTAAAATAATTAAATGAATTGGGTAAAATAAGTAAAATAGTTTTGAGTTGAATTTACCCCGCTGTCCATTATAAAAGTAAATCAAAATAAAGCTTGGTAAAGCGTAAAAATTATAGCCTAAGTAAATGAAGATTCCAGCTAGTACTTGATAAAGACGTTCGGCTTTAAAAAGATATAATACAACAATCAATAAAACACCAAAAATATCATAATCTGTGTTTAAAAAGTAGCTGAGTGCGCAAGTGGAAGAAATAATCGCTACTTGAATTAGTGTGTTGGCTTTAAAATGTTTCATACCGGCCAATGTGAGTAATCCTAGAAAGAGCGTAAAGTATACATTTTGGGCAGAAAAATCAAAAATCACTTGCGATTTGGCAAGATCAAAGGGGATCTCAGATAATAAAGCGAATATCCCTAAACGAAGTAGGTAACGTTGGATATTACGAGTATGAATAGCACCTTGAACAATTAGAAAGCAAAAAATAGGGAAGGCCAACCGGCCAATAGCACGCGTAGCATAGTAAATCTGTTGCCAAGTGGCAGCAGATTGAGCGTCCGCAGATGTTATGCCCATCAATTGAAAATTGATCCATGGCAACAATAAAAAAGCTCCCACATGATCAATCAACATTGACAGCATTCCGACAATTTTAAGGGTAGTACCGCTGATTGGAGAGCGATCTGTTAAGTGCGATGAATTCATCTAAGTGATCCTTTCTTTCAAATTACATCGTATTAATAAGTGAGCTTTATTATAGCAATGATTGAATAGGTATATCAACTTTATATTTATAGCCAAATGTGTTAAAATCGATGAGCGATATGAATGAAATGGAGGGGAGCGCAAAATGGAAGTACAATACAAAGAATGTGAGCATCACGTATTTGCTGCATTAACAGAGCATATGATTGAGCATCGTCAGTATTCAATCCTTCAAGAAACCCTTCACCAAGCAGATGCCAAGAAGTGGCAAAAGCAAATCACCTTAACGCAACTTGCGCAAGCATATCTCACCAATGATTTAGAGTCAATCCGTGAATTAGCCGTGGTGTTAGAACGAAATTACTTGCTAGCACCTTCGCAATTAGAATTAAGAATCTACAGCTATATTCACCATATGAATCAACTCTATGAGCGTCAAGCTTGGACAGACTATTTCAGAGCAATCTCACCAGTTATGGTAGATCTCTTTGCATTATTAATTGAACGGCATGCCATTCCGGAATTGAGTCATTATATGGAACCAGTTATTAAGCCAACGGATGATGGGCGCCAGATTTATAAAGGTCTTCATTGGATTCAAGAAAAAATTGAGGCGGATGATAATGTAATCCGCAAAACATGGCAAAATTATTATGGTGATTATTTTAACTATGGCCATTATGTGTCTTCGAGCCATTTAATTAAATTGATGCAAGATACAATGGATCCGTCCTTTGTAACCCCTGCACAAACATTGCGTCGAATTGAAAAAGATATACGTAATATCGTTGCGCACGAAGCCATTTACTTGTCGCCAGAGCGGATTTATCACCGGAGCTTAATGACAGCGGAAGAGATTCACCAACTGTTGCATCATTTATGTCAGCAAGCTCAATTGAATGATCCAAGACAGATAGGTATTTTAAGTAATATTGACGAAGAATTGCGCACGTCGATACATCAAGATTTTTAAACTAAGGGAGTAAACTATGAAAAAGTTGATTATACGCGGTGGAAACCCACTGAATGGAGAAATTACAATAAACGGTGCTAAAAATAGTACTGTGGCTTTAATTCCAGCAGCTATTTTGGCTGATTCTGAAGTTGTCTTAGAGGGTGTACCAGATATTCAAGACGTGCACTCATTGATTGAAATATTGAATGATTTTCACGTTAAAACAGAATTCAAAGATAACGTATTACGAATCGACCCAACAGAAATTCAATCCATTCCGATGCCAACAGGTAAAATTCAAAGTTTAAGAGCGTCATATTACTTTATGGGGTCACTTTTATCTAAGTTCGGTGAGGGAGTCATTGGATTACCTGGAGGTTGTGTGATTGGGCCTCGCCCGATTGACCAACATTTGAAAGCTTTTCGCTCTTTAGGCGCACAAGTTGATGATCAGTACGGTGTCATTACCTTGACATCGCCAAATGGACTAAAAGGCAACCGAATTTATATGGACGTCGTGTCTGTTGGAGCGACGATTAATGCTATTTTAGCTGCTGTCAAAGCAGAAGGTAAGACTATCATCGAGAATGCGGCAAGAGAACCTGAAATTATTGATGTTGTCACATTACTGAATAAAATGGGAGCCAACATTCGTGGTGCTGGAACCAACGTAATCCGGATTGAAGGTGTGAAAGAATTAACAGGTACCAATCATACGATTATCCCTGACCGTATCGAAGCCGGGACGTATATTTCCTTAGCAGTAGCCATGGGAGAGAAAGTCCGGATTAATAACGTGATTTATGAACATATTGAAAGTTTTATTGCGAAATTAGATGAGATGGGCGCACGAATGACAATTGGTGAAGACACCATCGATATCGAGCGCACAGATGAACTCAATATGGTTAACATTAAGACCTTACCATATCCTGGTTTTGCAACTGATTTACAACAACCTTTAACTGCATTATTGCTGAAGACGCGCGGAGAAGGGACCATTATGGATACAATTTACCCACAACGCGTGAAGCATATTCCAGAACTAAATCGAATGGGAGCAGATATTCGTGTCGATGGCGATATTATTCGCCTAAAAGGCCCTTGCAAGCTGACCGGAGCTCCGGTTGTTGCAAGTGACTTACGAGCAGGAGCTTGTCTTGTCATCGCAGGTCTCATGGCTGAGGGAGAGACGGTGATTACTGGAGTTGACCATATTTTAAGAGGCTATGCGCATATTGTTGATAAATTGAAAGCAATCGGCGCGGATATTGAGATGATTGAAGAGGACGAATAATTGGAATGAACGTATTAGAAAGAGGCAATCAATGAGCGATGAATTCTCCTTAGAAACGTTACTCAATAAAGAAGTGAAAGAACTCTATAATTATGCGAAAGAGTTGGAAATTCCTAATTATAGTGAATTAAATAAAAAAGAATTAGCACTCGCAGTAATGCGTACGCAAGAAGAAAAACAAGGATTTTTCAATGTTGAGGGAGTCCTAGATATTATCCCTGGTGATAATTTCGGTTTTCTACGTCCGATTAACTATTCACCAAGTCAAGAAGATATTTATATTTCTAACTCTCAAATTCGTCGTTTTGATTTGAGAAATGGTGATAAAGTGGCGGGGCCAGCTCGTCCTGCCAAATCAAACGAACGTTATTATGGCTTAATGCAAGTCTCAACGGTTAATGGGAAAGATCCAGAATTAGCGAAGGAACGAGATCACTTCCCGAGCCTGACACCACTGTATCCTGATGAGCAAATTAAATTAGAGTATCAAGCCAATGCGTTAACCAATCGGATGATTGATATTGTATCACCCGTTGGATTTGGACAACGTGGGTTGATTGTATCGCCACCGAAGGCCGGTAAGACATCGACTTTAAAAGAAATCGCGAATGGAATTGCGGCCAATTACTCGGATGTCGAGTTATTAGTACTTTTAATCGACGAACGTCCCGAAGAAGTGACCGATATTGAACGCTCAGTAAAAGGCGAAGTTATTTCGTCAACCTTTGACCAAAAACCTGAAAATCATATTCGAATTGCGGAACTCGTTTTAGATCGGGCAATGCGACTGGTAGAAGATGGACGAGATGTTGTAATTCTAATGGATAGTATTACTCGCTTAGCTCGAGCATACAACTTAGTAGTCAAACCGAGTGGGCGAACATTAAGTGGTGGTTTAGACCCGGCTTCGTTTTATTTCCCAAAACGCTTCTTTGGAGCGGCTCGCAATATTGAAGACGGTGGCTCACTGACTATTTTAGCGACTGCTTTAGTTGATACGGGAAGCCGGATGGACGATATCATTTATGAAGAATTTAAAGGGACCGGGAATATGGAGTTGCACCTGTCACGTCAGTTAGCGCAGCGACGTATTTTCCCTGCGATTGATATTCAACGTTCAGGTACGCGAAAAGAAGAACTATTAATGATGCCGGAACAGCTAGAATCGATTTGGAATTTCCGTCGAATGATGACCGGTGATTCGCTAGATTATACCGATCAATTTGTTAATATGTTGCGGAATACAGCGAATAATGAAGATTTCTTTGCACAAATGAATCAACTAACTCAAATGAAATAATAAGGCGACGGTACCGTCGTCTTTTTTGATCTATAGAAGTATCATGAAATATTCTTGGAAGCGCTTGGCGATAAAGGGTGTTTCTTCTATAATTAGATATATAGAAAGTGAGGCAGGCGATGAAATATATTGACTTAATTACGGCACTATCGAACGCGAAAGGAGCTCCTGGATTCGAAGAGGAAGTTGTTGAAGTGTTGCAACAATTTAGGGGTTCTTACTCGATGCAGGTAGATTCCATGCATAATACTTACTTTAATCTCCAGTCTATCGATTCAAGTAAACCAACTGTGATGTTAGATGCGCACTTAGATGAAGTAGCCTTAATGGTTAAAGGCATTGATGCGCACGGCTTAATTACGCTCCAGACATTGGGAGGGTGGATGAATGAACATATTGCCGGACAGACGTACTTTGTCCGTAATCGTTGGGGAGAATATATTCGAGGTATTTGTACTTCCAAACCCATTCACTTCTTAACCCCAGCTGAACGTGAACGCAAGATAGAACTTCAAGACTTGAAAATTGATGTGGGCGTAAGATCACGCGAAGAAGCCATTGAAGTCTATGGAATTGAAGTAGGACAGCCAATCGTTCCAGCCACGCAAGCGGAAGTAAAAAGCGAGACCGGCTTTGTTTTAGGCAAAGCTTTTGACGATCGGATTGGCGTTGCATTGTCGGTAGCGATTATGAATGAGCTGGCGGATGAATTAGATCAGCTACCGTATAATCTAGTGGCTGCATTCTCTACTCAGGAAGAAGTTGGACTTCGCGGCGCTAAAGTGACAGCACAACGAGTAAAACCGCAAATGGCTTTTGTATTTGAAGGTTGCCCAAGTGATGACTTTACATCAGGAGATGCACTCGAACAAGGAAAATTAGGTTTTGGACCGCAAATACGTCACCGCGATGTAAGCTATATATCAAATTCACGAATTATTCAATGGCTGCAATCCGCAGCTGAGGCAAAGAACATCTCGCTTCAACATGCTGTAAGGGAAGGTGGCGGTACGAATGCTGGTTCGATTCATTTAGCGCAACAGGGTATTCCATGTGGTGTGATCAGTGTGCCTGCAAGATATGTTCACAGTCATGCAAGCTATATTTGTTATCAAGATTTTGAGGATGCACTTCAACTGATGTTAGCGACATTGAGAGGGTTAACTCAAGAAGATATCGATCAATTTGAGTTGCGTTCGTATTAGGTGATGAATAAAATGGCAAAAAAAGATAAAACAAATGTGATGCGAATATTAGATCAACAACGTCTGGACTATGATGCATATCAATTTGAAGGTGATACTCCTTCTATCCCCGATGCCCCAATCTATAAGACATTGGTAACCGTTGGGAAGTCAAAGGAACACTATGTCTTTGTAATTCCACTCGATTGTGAGTTGGATCTCAAGAAAGCAGCCCAAGTCGTGGGTGAGAAGAGTATCCATATGATTAAAGAGAAAGAATTATTACCTTTAACTGGCTATGTGCACGGAGGGTGCTCGCCAATCGGGATGAAAAAACACTTCGTGACAATTCTTGATGATTCGGCGAAGACACTTGATAAAATATTTTTTAGTGGTGGAAGAGTTAAATTTTCAGTTGGGATGAAACCAGACCAATTACTAGAACTTGTAAACGGACAATATGGCAATGTAGCTTCAGAGCATTGAAAGGATAGAAGAGATGGCAGAATTTAGTTTTGAAATTCAAGAGCACGTCGGTGTATTATCGGAAAAACCGAACGGTTGGTCTAAAGAATTAACCCGCGTTTCTTGGAATGGGCGCGAAGCAAAGTATGATATTCGGGACTGGAGTTCAGATTATTCAAAAATGGGTAAGGGAATTACCTTTACTGAAGAAGAATTACATAGTTTATATAATATATTAGGCGAATTATTTGACTAGAGATTACGAAAGAAGGGGCAGAAGATGTATCAATTTGATGAAGTTGTGGAACGGCGAGGCACTTTAAGTAAAAAGTGGGATCCACAGACCTTAGAAGAGATGTTTGGTAATCAAGAAGCGCTACCACTATGGGTAGCAGACATGGATTTTCGAGTACCACCCGAAGTAATCAACCATTTAAAACAAGCAGTAGAACATGGAATTTATGGATACTCAATGGGGGAACAAGCAAATCAAGCTTTTGCAAGTTGGGTCGAACGCCGTCACCATTGGACAATCAAATCCGAATGGATTGTAAATACACCAGGGGTCGTCGTAGGTTTAAATAATGCGATTCAAGTTTTTACCCAACCCGGGGACCAAGTACTAATCCAACAACCCGTCTATCCACCTTTCTATCACAGTATTATCAATAATGGAAGACAAGTAGCTAATAACCCATTAATTCGTCAGGGAGATCAATATCAAATCGATTTTGAACACTTCGAAACGCTAGCCAAAGATCCACTGACTCGCTTATTTATTTTATGCTCACCGCATAATCCATTAGGTCGAATTTATACACCTGATGAATTGAAACGGATGTTTGATATTTGCTTCAAATATGATGTTCAAGTTATTGTGGATGAAATCCATAACGATATTATTATGCCAGGGTATGAGTTCACAACGATAGGACAATTAGGCGAAGCCTATTATCAAAGGATTATTACTTGTATGGCTCCGAGTAAATCATTTAATATTGCGGGATTACAGTGGTCGGCGATGGTCATTCCAGATGAAGGAATTCGTCAAAAATTCAGTCGTCACTTAGAACAAATGGGAATTCGACTCTGTAATCCTCTCAGCTTTGTTGGAGTGGAAGCGGCTTATCAGTATGGAGATAGCTGGTTAGACACGTTAATTGTCTATCTCAATGATAATTATCATTATATGAAAGAGCGTTTGGCTCAATCACTGCCGTCACTTGAAGTACTAGAATTACAAGCTACCTACCTTTCTATTTTAGACTTCTCGAATTATCTGCTCGATGAGGCCACGCTCGAAGATTTAATTTATCGAAAAGCTGGGGTAGCATTGAATGCAGGAATTTGGTTTGGAGAAGCGGGTGAGGGATTGATGCGAATCAATCTCGCTTGTCCGAGAGCAACTTTAGAAGAAGCACTCAATCGTTTGATTGAAGCTTTAACCCCCTTTGAAAACAAGGCTTAACATAAATACCGTGGAAGACCGAAAAATTCGGCTCCACGGTATTATTAGTTTAATTCAATATAGATTGATTGAGCTAAATCAAGACTAATTATCAACTCATCACCTTGCGAATTAATAATACGATAGGCTTGGTCAATGGGCTCTTGTTGAATAAATTGATAGGATCCATTGAGAGAGATGCCTAATCGATCAGCGTAATCTAACACCTCACGCTGGTCATTAAATGCTCGAATCACGAATTTAACAGGTTCTTCAAGGGATGATAATGGCAAATAATTATCGCTCGTCCAACCACTGCCGAGCACCGGAATGGTCCCGCCATGAGGATCCTGCGTTGGCTGTCCTAAAAATTGATAGAGACGTTCAATCAGTCGGTCGCTCGAAGCGTGTTCGAGGCGATCGGCTTCTTCATGTACTTCAGACCAATCATAATGTAATACGTCGACGAGAAAAACTTCCCAAATTCGATGTTTACGAATTAATTCAATGGATAAATCTAATCCAGACTGAGTTAATTTAGCACCTTTATAGGGAATATAGTGGAGTAATCCTTGCTGTTCCAGGCGAATATTCATTTCCGTTGCGGAAGCTCCAGAGATGTTAAGTAATTGGGTAATTTCTTTATTTGACACATGCCGTGTGCCACCACCCATTTCAAAAATCGCCTTCAGGTAGTTTTCTTTACTCGGTGTCATAGGTCGCCTCCTTTAAGGTTAGTATAACATGAAAAATTAATCCTGCATCAATTTTAGGTTGACTTAAAAATTATTTTAGGGTAGCCTTAAATTAGAAAATATTAAAGGAGATGTAAAGATGTCAAAATTTAAAAAAATAATTGTTGCATTCGTTTTAGGAATGTTATGTTTAGGTCAAGTTGGTCTTGTAGGTCATGCTGAAGAGAAGAAAACTGTAACCGCCACTACTTCGTTTTTGTATGATATGGTGAATGTTTTAGCTGGGGATGCAGTGAATAATGAGTTAATTATTCCGGCGGGAGAAGATCCGCACGTTTATACGCCGAAGCCACAAGATTTAGTAAAGTTAAAGGAAGCAGATTTGGTATTATATCACGGTTTGCACTTTGAAGGTCGAATGATTGATGTTTTAGAAGAAATAGGATACGCAGTTTCAGAGACTTTTACTGAAGATCAGGTTGGTCGGATGGAACAGGACGGTGAGATAGTCATTGACCCTCACTTCTGGTTTGATATCGATTTGTACAAAGAAGCAGTTAATAATGCGGCGGCAAAATTATCTGAATTAGTTCCAGAAGCGAAAGATAGCATTGAAGCGAATAAAGAAGCTTATTTAGCAGAACTCGATGAACTCGACCAGTACGCGCAAGAACAATTCCAAGCAATCCCAGAAGAAAATCGTTTTTTAGTCACTCCGCATGATGCATTTAATTACTTATCAAGACGCTATGCAATTCCTGTAATTGCACCACAAGGTGTATCAACGGATACAGAGGTGGCGAATGCCGATATTGATGAAACGGTTAATGCGATTGTCGAGAACAAGATTAAAGCAATTTTTGCAGAATCTACGACAGACCCTGCTCGAATGGAAAAATTAAAAGAAGCTTGCAAAGCAAAAGGGTTTGATGTGGAAGTCGTTCACGGTGAAGGTCAAGAATTATTCTCAGACTCTCTGGCACCGGAAGGACAACCTGGAGATACATACTTAACAATGTATCGACATAATATTGATTTAATTACAAGTCACTTAAAATAATTAAATAAAGGAGTGTTGATGATGAGTCAACCATTGATTCAAGTTCGCGATTTGACAATGGCTTATCATGACAAACCGGTCATCTGGGATGTGGACTTAGATATTCCACAAGGATCGCGAACGGCGATCATTGGTCCCAATGGCGCGGGCAAATCCACTCTACTGAAAGGGATTCTAGGCTTAGAGTCCCTTTTAGCAGGTGAAGTCTTGATTCAAGGTAAAAAAGCGAAAGATTTACTGAAAGAAATCGCCTATATTCCGCAAACTTCTTCGGTGAATTGGAATTTTCCGACAACCGTTGAAGATGTGGTTTTAATGGGCCGTTATGTCCACTTAGGATGGCTTAAACGCCCTACGAAGCTCGATCGAGAGATTGCTGATGCGGCATTAGAAGAGATCGGTTTATACGAATTGCGCCACCGTCAAATTTCACAATTATCAGGCGGTCAACGCCAACGTACGTTTATTGCAAGAGCTATCGCTCAACAAGCAGATATTTATATGATGGACGAGCCGCTTGCTGGAGTGGATAAGCGAACCGAAGCAATTATTATTGATTTTCTTGAACGTTCTCAATCTGAAGGAAAAACATCGATTGTTGTTCACCATGATTTGAATACTTTATCAAGTTATTTTGATTATTTAGTCATCTTGAATAAAGAATTAATTGCTTCTGGCCCTCTTGATCAGGTCTTTACAAAACAAAATCTCGAGGAAGCTCAAATGCTGTCTGCGCAGGCTATCCTTCTGAAGGAGGAATAATTATGCTTGATTGGCAAATCTTAACCAGCTATTCCTTCATATTAATTGCGGTAGGGACCTTCCTTCTCGCTAGTTCTGCAGGTGTGATTGGGACGATAAGTGTGTTAAAAGGACAATCGCTGATTGGAGATGCGATAGGGCATGCGGCTTATCCAGGGATTATTATTGCTTTTATGCTGACGTTAACAAAAAATCCAACTTATTTATTATTGGGAGCTCTATTTACTGGGACGTTAGCTTTTGGCTTAATTCAGTTAATCAATCATTATTCAAAAGTTGAGTTAGATGCGATTCTAGCCATTGTGTTATCGATGTTCTTTGGGATGGGGATGGTATTAAAAACTTGGATTCAAGGACACCCCATTTATTCACAACAATCGCAAGCAGGATTAAATAATTATATCTTTGGTCAAGCAGCGTATATTATGGAACAAGATGTCCGTTTGATATTGATTGTTTCGATTATTTCATTATCCATTTTCGCTCTGTTCTTTAAAGAATTTAAAATTTTTATTTTTGATGAAGGGTATAGTCAAGCTACAGGATTTCATGCAAAAACAATGTATACCTTACTCGTCTTAATGACAATGTTTATCATTGGGGTAGGTCTTAAATTAGTCGGAACAATCCTTATTGCTTCATTGTTAATCGTTCCAGCGGTTACAGCCTTACAATGGAGTAATCAATATCATAAAGTCTGTTTTATTGCTGCAGGTGTTGGAGGTATCTCGGCAGTGATTGGAACTTATATTTCAACTGTCCATCTCGGATTTAGTACAGGCCCCACCATTATTGTCGTAATGACAACCTTAGCCCTAATCTCTCTAGTCATCGGACGGCGTGGTGTCATCCATCGTTGGCGACAAAGGAGGTCATCAAAGTGTTAGTATGGGATGAAATATTAAAGTTATTTATAACGTCATTTGAATCTTATGTCTTGTTAATTTTAACTGCGGTGACCTGTGCTTTGATTGGCGCCTTTTTGGTACTACGTAAATTATCAATGATTGCCGATGCCATTTCACATTCTGTTTTGCTTGGGATTGTCTTAGGTTTCTTTTTAGCAGGAAATTTAGACTCGCCTTTGCTGATTATTGGTGCAGCAACTTTTGGTATTTTAACGGTTTGGGCGACTGAAGGATTGACTCAAACGGGTCTGGTAGAAAATGATGATGCGGTTGGAATTGTTTACCCATTTTTCTTTGCGCTAGCAGTCATTTTAATTACACGCTTTGCTAGCAATGTTCATTTGGATATGGATGTGGTGTTAACTGGGGAAGTATTATTCGCTCCATTTGCTCGAATCGAATTATTCGGGTGGGATTTACCACGCGCAGTGGTTGAGATGGTTGTTTTATTCGGGGTTAACCTTTTATTTATTACGCTATGCTTTAAAGAATTAAAAGTTACTACCTTTGACCGTGATTTTGGTTACATGGCAGGTTATAATATGACCGTGCTCTTTTACTTATTGATGACATTGGTCTCAATTACGACGGTCGTATCCTTCGATGCTGTAGGGGCGATTTTAGTGGTTGCTTTTTTAGTGGGGCCTGGAGCAACAGCTTATTTAACGAGCAAAACCTTAAGTGGTATGCTCACGTTATCGGCTTGTTACGCTTTTTGGAATGCCACTTTGGGTTATATTATCGGCATTGTTCTGAATGTATCGATTGGGGGGATGGCTTCCGTCATTACAGGCTTAACATTTATCCTAGTATTTTTATTCCATCGTCAAGGCTTAATTACTTCGCTAATTATTCAAAGACGTCGTAAACATCAATTGAAGCAAGATTTGATTTTATTACATATTCAAAGTCATACTCAGCAAAATCAAGAACAAGAAGAATTGGCAGTCGATACGCTATCAGAACACTTTAAGTGGAATCAAAATATCATTAATACGACTTTGAAAGAGTTATTTAAAGCGGATTTAATTTATGTTGATGCAGACCGGAAAATTTATCAATTAACTTCCTTAGGACAAGCTCGTTTAGATTATATTCGAGAATATTACGAAATTTAATCGATTTTAAATCGAATTCTGATTGAGTTCTATAATGGTATGTGTTACAATTCGTATGTTACACAATATAGGTACGAATAACTGTGGTCTAGCCTATAGATCACGGCAGAAAGGAAGTAATAGAATGAAGAAAGATATCCATCCAGAATACCATCCAGTCGTATTCCGTGATACTACGACAGGTTATGAATTTCTATCTGGTTCTACAAGAACTTCTAACGAGACAGTTGAATGGGAAGATGGCAATACGTATCCATTAATTCGTGTTGAAATTTCATCAGACTCTCATCCATTCTACACTGGACGTCAGAAATTCACGCAAGCCGATGGTCGTGTGGACCGTTTCAACAAGAAATACGGCTTCAAAGACGAAAACGCAGAATAATCATTTTGATATGCCAATGGAATATTTCCAAGGCGAAAGCTACTCTCTTCGGGGAGTAGCTTTTTTTATGCATCAACGTTACACTGAAAATAGAGATTCAGTGGGGAGTAGCATTCATAAAGGAGAGGTTAAAGCGTGGATCATTATCAAAAAGCAGCTCAATTAATTAAGGATGCCAAGTATTTGGTCGCTTTGACAGGCGCAGGGATATCGACCGAATCGGGAATTCCAGATTTTAGAGGGACCGGAGGGTATTATCAAACGATCCTGCCGCAGGAAGCTTTATCTGCGAGTATTTTGTATCAAAATCCTGAACGATATTATCGAGAGGGCTATACCATTATTCAAGATGTGCTCGATAAAGAACCGAACGTGTCACATCAAATATTAGTAGATTGGCAACAAAGAGGTTATTTGCAGGAGATTATTACGCAAAATATCGATGATTTACATCAAAAAGCAGGAAGCCAATCGGTGTTGCAAGTACACGGCGATGCCTCAAAGAATCATTGTGAAGCTTGTGGGTATTCAGAAGATGCGATGACTTTTGATCAACGGATTCAACGTGGAGAGATTCCTCCGCGCTGCCCTAAGTGCGGTGGAATACTGCGTACCAATGTCGTTTTATTTGGCGATTCGATGCCGATTGCGTTTGATCAAGCGATGACGGCGGTTGAACGTGCGGATACGATGATTGTTATCGGATCATCCTTAGAAGTCATGCCGGTGGCATATTTGCCTAGCCTGGTCAAACATTTGATTATTATCAATTTAGAACCCACGCCGTTAGACTCTTATGCAGATGTTGTTCTTCATCAAAAAGCCAGTCAGGCACTTCAACAAATTCAACATTATCTATAGATATAAATCCGTGCGAGAGATGTATCGATAAAGCATCTTCCGCACGTATTTTTAATAATACTTATAGTTGATTGATCAAGTTTCGGGCCAATTCACGAGCTTTTTGTTGGATCAATAAAATATTATTATTGGCATATTGAATCTTTGAAATCCAATGTCCTAATAGATAAAGATTTGGTTGGTGACCACTTCTCGGCCGGATAACTTCACAATTAGGCCAACTGACATGGATTCCACCTCGGTAGTAAGGGGTAATGATTTCGCGATCATAAAGATTTTTGACGAAAGGATCATGGTGGGCGGCTCGAGTCACATCGAATTCAAATCCTGCAGTATTAATTAATAGATCTACTGCAATTTGTTTATTTTCTTGCGTTGTAACGAGAAAGCTTTCATCATCTTGAATATCAATCGACTGAATATTAGAGACAAGATCAACTTGGCCTTGATGGTACGCTTTAAAAAAGACATCAAAAGATTCAGCTGGAATTTGACTGAGATAGCGATTAAATTTCGGTGCGTAATCTTGTTCATAGCGGTCTCGGTCGCTTGGTGTCAGAGCTTGATAGAGATCAGGGAAAAATTGGTTTAAATAAACAATATAGGATTGTAATTTGTTGATTTCTGGTTCATCATGCTTAAGCGCAGCTTCAACGGATTTAAGAGACCCCATTGACTCGGATATTTTGAGTTGCTCGAGATCAATTTGATTTTCTTTTAAATCACTTCTTAGGGTTTTGATGAATTGATTAAGCGGTAAGTGGCCCCATTTCTTAACTTGTGAATCAATCCAGTTATGATTAATGGCACTATAAATCTTTCCTAAATCTCTTGATTTTTTTACAGAGTTAAAGGGGGTATCAATGTGGCTGAGTAATTGAACGGGTTCATCGAATTGGGTGTGATGAACGAGAAACTTTAAAGCGTCCATTGCCGAAAGCGACGTACCGATAATTCCAACACGTTGAGTTGAGTGAATATGCTGGAGCTTTTCCTGAATTGGAAATGGATTTTGAATAAAGTTTGGCTGGCCAGCTAATTCATAATAATCGGCATAGGGGGGGTGTCCGATACATAAGAACACAGCGTCATAGGCATCACTCCAGAGCTCATGATGAGACTGAAGATAATATTTGGTGCCATCGATTTTCAAGTCTTTAATGTCATGCTGAATTACGTGGACATGCGGGTGTTTAAAAGCACCCCCCAAGCGATCTATTAAATATTCACCATAAATCGACCGAGGTAAAAAAGTATGGGGATTAGCGTAACTTGGGTAATATTCGTCTAACCACTTGAGCGCATCTGAAGGATCATCGGGTTTAACAGATACGTCTTGGGCATGTAAGTTAAGAATTGCTTCGTCAGTATCAGGTTGATAGGCTTGTCCCACACATAGTAAGTCTCGGGGTTCATAGACGTCAATTTGTAGTTTGTTGATTGTTGGATGGTTGACGAATTCATTGACTAATGTCGCACCGCTTAATCCGGCGCCAACGATGGCCATTTTCATGAGATTTAATCTCCTTTAATATAATTAATTATCGTAAATAAATTGAATCAAACGATTAACAAACGTTGCGGTGATTCCCCACAGACGTTCATCGGGTAGCGAATAAAATAGGATCGGATAATCACTCAATGCATCAAAAGGATAACGCTGTCCTTCGGGGATAAGGTCGAATGGAAAGCGATCACGTTTGACGTCGTAAGTTCTTGTTAAAGCGTGTATTTCAGGGGGATGGGTTTTAAAGAATTCGATGGGTACGGTAAAGATTCGTTCCACTTCTGAATTTGCTGTAAAATTTTCGATATCAAATTCGGTTAATACACCGACAAAGCAGTGAATCCATCTTCCAAAATCGATGATTGAATCCAATTCCCCAAGGATTTTGATGGTTTCAGGCTCGATTAGCAGCTCTTCGCAGGTCTCGCGAATTGCGGCTTGCCCTGGAGTTTCATCGTTGTCAACGCGTCCGCCAGGGAATGAGGTCTCCCCAGGTTGGGAGATGGTTGCGCTGCGTATTTCAAAAAGAAGGTGCCATTCGTCCTGAATTTGGACGAGCGGCATTAAAATCGCATAGATGCGCTGGACGCCTAGGGGCTGAGGTTGATATGATTTTAATCGTTTCATCCATGAATCCATTAAGAATATCTCCAATCTACTATTCAAATCACAAAATAATCGGTATACTTAGTGTATCAGAGGAGGGAGCATATGGGTAATATAAAACCAGATGTAATTCACAAATTTTTAATGTTTTTGCGAAATCATCGCGGACCGTATGTTGCATTCGATCAAATTATTGAAGGGTTCATACAACAGTTTAGAGTGACAGATCAAGAGTTGGAAAGATTGTTTGAATATTTCGTTCATATGAAACCATGGGATGAAGTAGCCCAATTAATCGATGCGTCGCTAATCCGTGAAGAAAGACAAGGTAATACGGCGAAACAGGAAAAGGCAACGATTGTAGCTTTTCCAAAGAGTAAGACAAAAAACAAATCAAAAGCAAAGCCTAAAATAAAAGCAGTATCCAACAAAGCATCGGCAAATACTTCAGTGAAAACTCAAGCGAAAAATAATTCCTCTAAGACAGAAGTTGATTCGCCACTTAAAGGGGTCCGAGGACGAGCTCATTCTAAGCTAACGGAAATGGGACTGACAACCGTTGAGTCCTACCGAGATGTGACTGTAGAGGAATTAGTGAGTCAGCCTGGAATTGCTGAGGGGACGATCAAGTGTCTTCGAAAAAATGGTGTTGTCTTTAAAGGAGAATAAAGTGAAGTCGAAGTTATTAACAGCCAATGGCATTAGTCATTATTTGGCAGGTCGAGGCGAAGCGAACTTTAAGGCTGAGACGGCAGGGGACCAGCTTATCCCATCTTATCAATGGATTGAAAAGCAACTTGAATCAACCCCGCAGGCGCTTTATACCGCACGGCAAGTTCACGGAAATCGGGTCATCTATTGCGATGGCAATAATGGGGAGCAAATGCCTTGGGGAAGATTGGCAGGAGATGCCGATGGATTGATCACGGACCGACCTGGCATTGCCTTACTGGTAAAATTTGCCGACTGTACACCGGTAGTTTTATATGATACGCAGCGTAAAGTACTATCCATCGTGCATTCAGGTTGGCGAGGAACGGTACAACGAATAGCCCAGCAAGCATATGACCAGATGGTGAATGAATTTGGATGTCAGTTGAAAGATATGATTGCCTATATTGGACCTTCAATTGATCAAGCGAATTACCAAGTTGGTCGTGAAGTCTATGAAGCATTTGATGTTTTTTCAGAACGTGACACTTTTATCGTTCCGGATGATGAAGGGCGTTATCGGCTCAGTATGATCAATGCGAATCGATCGATTTTGACGGAGTTAGGTTTCTCACAAGAGCAAATTGAAGTTGCGAGCCAATCAACCTATACGACACCAACACTTCATTCTTGCCGAAGAGATTCACCACAATTTGGCTTGAATGCCTTGGCGGTTATGATGCCGATAGAATAAAAAAGTTTCATAGCGCAAGTATATTGAATTATGCTATAATGTGAACGGATTTGATTCAAAAAGGAGATGAGAAGATGATTTCTGCAGTAGATTTAAAAGCGGGAATGACCATTATTGTTGATGGGAAATTAATTAAAGTATTGGAAGCGAGTCACCACAAACCAGGTAAAGGAAATACCGTAATGCGTATGAAATTACGTGATGTTAGAGCGGGATCAACGGTTGAGACGACTTTCCGCCCAGATGAAAAATTTGAGCGTGCTTATTTAGAAGATAAAGATGTTCAATATCTATATAACGCAGACAATAATGCGGTCTTTATGGATATGGAAACATTTGAACAATATGAAATTCCAATGAATACGATCGAAGATGAGTTAAAATACTTATTGGAAAATGAACAAACTAGCATCCAATTTTACGGCTCAGAAGTGATTGGGGTATCTTTACCACAAACAGTAGTTCTAACGGTAACTGAAACACAACCGTCAATTAAAGGTGCGACGGTAACAGGATCAGGAAAACCTGCGACAATGGAAACGGGATTAGTGGTTAACGTTCCAGACTTTATTGAAGTTGGCGAAAAACTAATTATTAATACAACTGACGGAACGTACCAAAAACGTGCATAATTGTTAATAAAGACTGCCATTATGGAGGGACACCTCATAATGGCAGTCTTTTGTGTTAAAGATTATTATTTATTTTTGTTCGGATTGATATTTTTCCCAGTCTGCTAAGAATGAATCAATCCCTCGATCAGTTAGTGGGTGAGACCATAATTTAGGGAAGATGGATCCAGGTACAGTTGCAATATCAGCCCCAGCTAAAGCGGAACCTTCTAAGTGTGGTAAGTGGCGGATACTTGCTGCAATAATTTCGGTTGAGAAGCCATAAATATCCATCACTTCTTTTAAATCTGCAACGAGTTGGAGACCGTCTGCACCAATATCATCAAGACGACCTAAAAATGGACTAATATAAGTAGCCCCAGCTTTTGCTGCCATCAGTCCTTGGGCGACGGTGAAGATTAAGGTTACATTGGTCTTAATACCTTCTTGTGAAAGTGTATGGACGGCTTTTAGACCTGCTTCGGTCATCGGAATTTTAACGACAACATTATCAGCCCAAGCCGCGACTTCGCGAGCTTCATTAACCATCTCTTCGTAAGTTAACCCGACAACTTCTGCGCTGACAGGACCTTTAACTTCACGACAGATGTCTACGATCACTTCTTTGAATGGTAAGTTCTCCTTAGCAATCAACGTAGGGTTAGTGGTGACTCCATCGACTAAGCCGAGTGCGTTGATGCGTTTGATTTCTTCGATATTTGCTGTGTCTAAGAAAAATTTCATCCCAATACTCCTTTGCTTTTTAATGATTTTATTATAACATATTTGTTTCAAGTAATCGCTTTAATCGTCTGTCGATTGAGAAATTAAAGTAAGATGACTTTTACAAATAGAGTCGCTATGATATGATATGACATGCGAATTATTACGTACTAAATGAAGTGTGCATAATGAAAGAGGAAATAAATATGATAAAAGTTCTAGCAACAGCAGAATCCTTAGAGCAAGGACGCGAATTGGTCGACCTTGGCGTTGATCAATTACTGATTGGAGAGGCTGTTTTCGGGCTACGTATCCCAGGGCATTTTTCGGAAGAAGCGATGGCGGAGATGATTGACTATGCGCTTCAACATAATGTCGAAGTAATTGTTGCGGCCAATGCAATCTTGCATAATGATAAGATAGAGCAGGCACGTCCTTTTTTAAGACGGATTAAAGCGTTAGGCGCGGATAAATTATTAGTTGGTGATACCGGTCTGATTCAAATCTTAAAAGAGCCGGATTGTTCGATGCCTTATATTTATGATGCGGCAACATTAGTCGCCAGTGCAGGGCAGGTGAATTTTTGGAGTCGCTATGGTGCGGTAGCTTCGTTTGTAGCTAGAGAAGTTCCTTATTATGAATTAGTTGAGATGGCAAAAGAAGCGGTAATTCCATTGTACTATCAAGTATATGGAGCTACGTGTATTCATCATAGCCGCCGTCAATTATTGGAGAATTATTTTAACTATATTCAAGCGGAACCCAGTCGATTTGAAGATCGACACTTAGCGTTATCTACCCCAAATAATCCGGACTCGCATTATGCAATCTTTGAAGATTCGCACGGTACTCATATTTTTGCAGATAATGACTTAGATCTACTACCATATTTAAATGATTTGGTAGAATGTGGCGTGAATCACTGGTTTTTAGATGGTATTTTATGCCCTAAGGAACATTATAATCGTATTATCAGTGTATATTTAGAGGCAAAACGACGGATTGAAAGTAATCAGTGGAACGAAGAAGTGATGCAAGCTCTTGATGAACAGTTGCATCAATTTCAACCGGTTTATCGAGATTTAGATACTGGATTCTTCTTACATGAACCAGGAACTGTTAAATAATAAGGAGTAAATGATGGCAGAAATATTAAAACAACCAAGACCTGCGATGGTAAATGGCTTAAAACGTCCAGAATTATTAGCGCCTGCGGGTAGCTTAGAAAAATTAAAAATCGCGATTCATTATGGAGCCGATGCGGTCTATATTGGTGCGCCTGCGTATGGCTTAAGAAGCCGAGCACGTAATTTTGACTACGATCAGATGCGTGAAGGGGTAGAATTCGCACACGCCCGAGGTGCTAAAGTCTATTGTGCGACTAATATGGTAACGCATATGGGAGACGAAAAAGGAGCAGGAGAATTCTTCCGGACGATTCGAGATATTGGGATTGATGCGGTTATTATATCAGACCCTGCCTTAATGCACATTTGTGCAACAGAAGCGCCTGGTTTAGAGATGCACCTATCTACACAACAATCTGCGGTAAACTATGAAACATTGAACTTTTGGCAAGATGCAGGATTAACTCGCTGTGTATTAGGTCGTGAAGTTTCAATGCAAGAAATTGAAGAAATTCGAGCTAATACCGATGTAGAAATCGAAGTCTTTATTCATGGTGCGATGTGTATTTCTTATTCGGGTCGTTGTACTTTATCAAACCATATGGCACATCGTGATGCGAACCGTGGTGGCTGTTGTCAATCTTGCCGCTGGAAATATGGGCTGTCCGATATGATTACGTTAGATGAACGCTTAACCGTAGAGAGTGAGCATGAAGAGTTAGAGTCAGCCTTTGCAATGAGTGCGGTTGACCTATCGATGATTGAGCACATTCCAGATATTGTAAATTCGGGCGTCGACTCATTAAAAATTGAAGGTCGCATGAAGTCGATTCACTATGTCTCTACGGTTTGCAACGTTTATCGTAAAGCAATCGATTCTTACTTAGAAGACCCAGAGAATTACGAGCTCAAGCAAGAGTGGGTGGATGAATTATGGAAGACCGCTCACCGTGAGTTAGCGACAGGTTTCTTCTACGGTCAACCGACAGAGAAGGAACAAATTTTTGGACAACCCCGTGAAATACGTCAATATCGATTTGTAGCAGAAGTTCTAGATTATGATGAAACCACACAAATTGCGACCGTCCAACAACGTTATAAGTTTGAAAAAGGAGACGAAGTTGAATTTTACGGCCCTGGCTTACGTCATCAATACGATGTTATTGATGAGATATGGGATGAGGAGGGGGTACTCGTTACGGAGGCACCAAATCCAATGGACATCTTTAAAATTCGGGTAAAACACCCACTTAAACCACATGATATGATTCGAAAAGCTGATTTAGATTAATTCAACTCTTGAATTTTATCGATATAATCTATTTAGCAGCCAAGTTGTATAAAAATACAACTTGGTTTTTTATTTTAGCGTAAAGATTAATGAGTGCTATAGATAAAATCTCCCCTAGAATTGACCATCTAGTGTTCAAAATCGACCACTTATTGAAAAATAATAGCAAGAGATATTTGTTTTTAATATACTATAGGAGCAAAAGGAGGAGGTGCAACGATGAAAGTTGAAATTGTGATAGATGTGATGTATAAGGAACCTAAAGTTATGATTATGACAGATAAAATAACAGACAATGTAAATTCGATTATAAGGAAACTGTCTGATGATAATTCAGAATTAATCGCTGGTTTTATGGAAGATCATATGGAAGTATTAGACCCGCTAGATATTTATCGTATTTTTTCAGAATCCGGTAAAGTCTACGCCGAGACAGATCGTGGACAATTTAAATTACGTCTTAAGTTATATGAAGCGGAACAAAGATTAGAGCACCAAGATTTTATTCGAATATCAAATACAGATATTATTAATTTAAGGAAGGTAAAAAATTTTGACTTAAGTTTTATAGGAACGATTTGTATTGTTTTATTAAATGGTACTGTCACCTATGCTTCCAGGAGATCGGTGGCTAAAATTAAAAAGAGGTTAGGAATATGAGGTGTAAAAAATGAGAAAAAAAATATTTCAACGAGGAATTTTAGGATTCCCAATTGGTATTGCAATTAGTTATGTCATTACAATCATCGTATCGATTTTTATTGGCAAAGGTCTTTTTTATCCAGTCCCTGAAGAATTAATTTATACTGCAGGAAATGAATTGAATGCAGTGATTTTACAAACACTGCTTAGTGGAATAGTGGGTATGGGTTTTTCAATGGCTTCATTTATTTGGGAGATAGATTCTTGGAGCTTGGCAAAACAGAGTTTTGTTTACTTTATTACTGCATGTATGTTAATGTTTCCGATTTCTTATTTTGCGAATTGGATGCCACATTCAATGCAAGGTATACTAGGGTATGTTGGGATATTTATTATAATTTTTCTGGTAGTGTGGTTGATACAATATTTTATGTTGAAAAATAAAATAAAAAAGTTCAATCAAAAAATAGAAAAAAATCATTAATTCGTTAAAAATTCTTCATCATTAAATGACGATTGAGGCAACCAATGGATAGGATACACGGAGTATATTTTTAGGAGTTTTTCAAATGCTGACCTGTTTTTTAGGGATAACTAAAAAGCAGAGAGTATATGATTATTAAAGAAGGCTCTGACGCTAGTGTCCAGAGCCTTTGCTTTACTTAATCCAATTTGTTTTAGTGTTTTAGTTTTGATCGTTCCACTGTTGTTGGTGTTGGCGAGAAATGCGCATAAGCTCTGTATAAAAATCAGCCAGCGCATCTTCAAATTCTGGATTAGCAAGGTATCCTTGCACTTTCGTAATAACTTGTTTTTCGCGTTGAGCATCTAAGATCGGTAAATGATGTTTTGATTTTATTTGAGCAACTTCTTGAACGACATGCATGCGCGCTTCAAAAAGTCGGACGAGTTCACGGTCGATTTGATCAATTTGTTGACGTTGTTGTTCTAACAATTGAATCATCCTTTCTACTTCTATGGAAGAGGAATCAGATAATGGCCTAATGGATAGGCTAGAAATGTTGCAATTAAAATGCTAATGACGAGAATCCATCCTCCATATTTAAGACAGTCGCGGGAGGAGGTCCAATTGGAACCGATAGATATGGCAACATATGGCATAGCTGGCGGGGTCATTAATGCGATGGAGGCAATAAAGCCAATTAAGCAAGCGACCACACCGACGTTAAAGTTCTGTGTCATTTGAGTAGCAGCAACCGTTGTTAAAATGGTTGTAACCATTGTTGTGGTGACGAGGTTGGAAGCAAAGTTGGTTTGTACTCCAGCCCAGGTGATAAATAATAAGCACATCATAATGGGTGTTAAACCAATCAAAAGGGTCCCAAGATGGGACTCAATCAATTGGGTCACGCCAAATTCCGGATTTGTTAGCACATTTCCTAAACTTAATGTGGCTGCAACAATCAGTAGGCTCGGCCAGTAGACACCACGCTGAATGGCTTCAGGCAAATGGATTAAAGGTTTGCCTTGAAGGTGGATACCGGCAAGTAATAAGCAGCAGAGCATTGGGGGAAAGGCAATGCCTGCGGTTTTGAAAAAGAGTGCCACATTCGGCCAGAGACCGCCCATCAGTTCAGGAACAATCCACATTAGAACCATTGCGATAAAAACTGCAATCGTCCACCGCTCCTGAGTGTCTACCGGAGGCAAATCTTTCAGAGAATGGACAGTTTTAATTTGAATATCTGACAAATCAAAATGCCATAAATATTTGAGTGAAAAGAGTAGTAAAAGATAAATTACCAACCCCGCTGGGACTGCAAAAGACATATATTGCGCATTACTGATAGTAACATCAGAAGCACTCGAATAGATTCCCATTGCAGTAATCGCAAACACATGATTAATGGGTGTCATCGCTGTCCCAATCGCAATCGTTGAAAATAGGGCAATCAACAGTTGAGATGCTCGTCGATCTCCCTTTTTTAAGTCAAATTGATGCATGATTTCTTCGTAAAGTGGAAAGACAATCATAAATAAAATGGTTGGAGAAATAAAGGATGCCAATAGCAAAACAACAGACAAAAACGCGAAGATAAATCGCTCTGCAGATACTTGTGCAAAACGGCTATTCATCGCCCAGGCAATCACGCGTTTCAGGGCATAAGTTTGTTCGAGGGCATAGGTCACAATAAACGTAAAGAATAAGAAAACAAAGGTCGTATTGCCAAAGGATAATGTAAAGACTTCGCTATATGTCAGTCCTGGCAGCAAACCTAGACCGATGAGTGTAATTAAGCTCGGCCAGTCAATGGCTACCTTGAGCCATAAAATAAGACTTGCTAAAAATAATGCGAGCAATTGACTCGTTACAGGGGCAATATTTCCAATATACCAACCTTGCCATCCAATCAGGACTCCGATGGATAGCATCATCAAACTAAGAAATATATAAGGGTTAAATTGACGTGATTTTGTAGGGGGCATAAGTGATCTCCTATCTTAATGTTCTTAACGCATATCTTATGTCATTAATTCAAACGTATTATATCACATACATTGATAAAGTCATTGCACCAATTCGAGGATATTACGTGTGCGCAGACGTTGAATATGTTATACTTTAGTAAGAATTAATTATCATAATCAAGGGAGTTGTTAATATGTTATGGATTATTTTAGGAATCGTGGTTATTATTGGACTCGTGTGGGTTAGTACCTATAATCGTTTAATCAAATTACGTAACTGGGTCAAAGAAGCATTCTCTCAAATTGATGTTCAATTACAAAGACGAAATGATTTAATTCCAAACTTAGTTAATACTGTTAAAGGTTATGCGACGCATGAATCAGATACACTTGAATCCGTCACAAAAGCACGTCAACAATTAATTAATTTGCCAGCGAATGCAACGCCTGAACAAATTAATGCGGCTTCCAATCAATTATCAGGGGCATTATCAAGATTATTAGCAGTGGCAGAACAATATCCAGATTTAAAAGCGAATACGAACTTCTTACAATTGCAATCAACCCTTGAAGAATTGGAAAAACAAATCGCGACAGCACGTCAATTATTTAACTCTAGTGCTACCCAATACAATACAGCCATCCAAAGTTTTCCAACGAATTTAATCGCAGGCATTCATAACTTTGAACCATCCAACTTGTTAGAAACACCTGAAGAAGATCGAAAAGTCCCAGAAGTTCAATTCTAAGAGGACTCACTCTTTAAAAATGCTTAGGTATATCCGAATAGTTGCTTGAACTTTGACTTCAACGAACTATTCGGGTATTTTTGTGACAAAGAATGATTTCAAATCATCTCAAAAAATGTTAAAATAATTCGGTATGAACCATTGTAGAAAGGAGCTCGGTGATGCGTAAAAATTTATATATCCATTATGATTCGGTAACGAACCATGTGATGACTCGCGGTATGGATTTAAAATTAATAGATTTTGATCCGAGCTTTATTCCGAAAGCGATGATTTTATCTGATGCGGCGCTAGATTTTGGGCGTTTCGATGTGCAAACAAACTTTAAAATTTTGCGAACACGCGGTGAAGTGATTAACTATTTCAGAGCGGTTGAAGATTATAAAACACGTCTGTGTGCCTGGATTGACTTTGAGAGTGTCGAGGCGATGCATCAACTAACACCGAATGAAATATCTGAAATGCTATATTTATTTCATGCGAATCGTCCGTTAAAATCCGCTTTTTTCTATAAATTACAAAATAACTATGTGTTTTTGACCTTACCGAACGGATTGATAAAGGTTTATTATCGACATGTAGCACATTTTCTACCGAGATTTCAACGGATGATATGTCAACAGACCCAATTGTTGGTTGAGGAATCCAATCGATTTTCATTGTTCCGCAAAAAAGAAGTAGCGAAAATGCCTTTGGAAATTGCTGAGCAGATGGCCCCGCTCTTTGTAGATGGGTTGAAAATTAATTTTTCCCAAGCAGTCCCGATTGGTGAAAGTTGGCGTATTCCAATTAATATTATTGAAGATGAATTAACTTTATTAACCCAACATCAACTTCCGAAAGAACATGTTGGTTTTATAACTTATGATGATGCGACTAAAACATGGTTGTTCGAATTGAATGAAGAGCAGTTGAGTACAGATACGGAGGATTTATCAAGATGAATATCATTTTACTATATGGTGGACAAAGTGCGGAACATGACATTTCAATATTATCCGCGCACAATATTGCACAAATGATTACTTACGAAGTGTATTCTGTACAACCTGTGATGATTACGCGTGATGGTAGATGGTTGCAAGGGCCAAAACTATCTTCTCCTCCGGCTTATGAAGGTCAACTTCATTTGATAAAATCTGAAGAAGCGAGATGGGGAGAAAATGCCTCAGATACGTCTTACGGTGTTGAAATTTCACCTTGTGAGATTCACCAAGAAGACGCGATTGTATTCCCAGTGTTACATGGTCCCAATGGCGAAGATGGAACGATCCAAGGGTTTCTAGAAACATTAGGTCTGCCATATGTTGGCGCCGGTGTTTGTGCCAGCGCGTGTGGGATGGACAAAATTATTACGAAACAATTATTCGATCATGTTGGAATTCCCCAAGTGCCATATATTGCATTTGATCGTAGAGAATGGAATGAAGACCAAGATGCTCTTATTAATAAAGCTGAGGGTAGTTTGTTGTACCCATTATTTGTTAAGCCAGCAAATATGGGTTCATCAGTTGGGATTTCACGTGTTGAAGATAGTGAAGCACTCGTTCAAGCAATTAATTTAGCTTTAGAGTATGATCACCGAATTGTTGTAGAACAAGGAATTAATGCCGAAGAAATTGAAGTTGCCGTTCTTGGAAACGATGATGCCCATGTCAGCGTAGTGGGCCGTTTAGTAAAAGGGACTTCTTTCTATGACTATGAAGAGAAGTACATTAATAATACAGTAGAGATGGAAATTCCGGCGAATATTGAGGAGTCTCTTTCAGATACGATTCGTGAGTATGCATTGAAAGCTTATCGAGCGATTGACGGTAGTGGCTTAGCACGTGTCGATTTCTTCTTAACATCCAATGATGATGTGTATATTAATGAGATTAATACCATGCCAGGATTTACGCAGTTTAGTATGTATCCTGTTTTGTGGGAACGAACAGGTTTATCGCAAGTTGATTTAGTTGAAGAGTTACTTCAGCTAGCTTTACGCCGCCACGAGCAATTAGCACAAAAGCGGGTTGAATATTAGAAAAAGATGCTGGGCACGAATCTACTCTGTGGATTGAACAGAGCTTATTCGTGTCTTTGCGCATTATGTAAGGAGAGTAATGTGGAGACTATAAACATCCTTGATATCGTTCAAGCGGTCGGTGCGAGTGAATTTACTGCGCCTGGATCGGATCATGAAATTAATATAACAGGTGTCGAGTTTGACTCACGAAAAATTAAACCGGGAGATTTATTTGTACCATTAACGGGTGGTGCTTCGGACGGACATGACTATGTAGTAAATGCAATTGAGCAAGGATCTGTCGCAACTTTTTGGTCGCGTGAAGCGGATAGCGCTCCGATCGATCAACTTGCGGTAATTTATGTGGATGATACATTGCGGGCGATGCAGTCTTTAGCAAATTATTATCGTCATTTGATTGATCCGATTGTTATTGGGATTACCGGTAGCAACGGGAAAACAACGACTAAAGATATGATGGCAAATGCCTTAACCGCCAAATATCATATCCACAAGACTGAAGGCAACTATAATAATGAAATCGGCTTGCCTTACACGATTCTTTCGATGCCGAAAGAAACAGAAGTGGCAGTGTTGGAGATGGGCATGAGTGGCTTTGGTGAGATAGCATTATTAAGTCATATTGCGGAGCCCGATATCGCCGTAATTACTTTGATTGGCGAAAGTCATTTGGAGTTTTTAGGAAGCCGGGCTGGAATTGCGCAAGCTAAGTTAGAGATACTATCAGGTTTAAATCCAGAGGGAGTCTTTATTTATCCTGGAGCGGAACCACTGATTACGGATTTTCTCGAAGACTGGGTTTCTTCGATTGAGTGTATCAGTTTTGGTTTGGATGAGGGCAACAATGTCTATGCTTATGACATTATTGAAGAAAAAGACCAAACTTATTTTAAAACGAATTTAGATCCAAATGTCATATGTAAAATTCCAGTAATGGGTGCCTATAATGTGAATAATGCGCTCGTTGCATTAAGTGTTGCTAAGCGATTAAATGTTCCGATCGAACAAGCGATTTTCCAGCTCGCACAATTTAAATTGACCGCGAGTCGCCTAGAATGGATTCAAGCTGATAATGGTCTGCAAGTATTGAACGATGCGTATAATGCGAGTCCTACATCAATGAAGGCGGTACTTCAAGCTTTTGCACGATTGGAACGTCCAAAAGGTGGCCGACGGATTGCTGTTTTAGGGGATATTCGCGAACTCGGCGAGAAGAGTGAAGCCTATCATCGTAGTATCGCAGAGGTGATTGATCCGGAAACCATAGATCTAGTCTATCTCTTTGGTGATGAAATGGGTGCGCTATATGAAGAAATCCACCCAAATTATCCTTCCGATCAGATTCATTATATTCGCAAAGATCACGATCGTTTGATTGAACGAATCCAAGCATCGATTCGCCCTGAAGACATCGTGCTCGTAAAATCCAGCTTAGGTGTCGATTTGTTACAAGTCGTTACCGCGTTAACCAATCATGAAACACACAATTTTTTACGAAAAGAATAACCGATAGAGAAAGAGGAATGTACTGAGTGGAATTTAACCAACTTAATATAAAACCAGAATTAATACAAATTTTTGATGAATTAGGCTTTGAGGAATTAACACCGATACAGCGCGATGCGATTCCTATTGCTTTAACGGGTGACGACCTTATCGGTCAAGCACAAACAGGGACTGGAAAGACCGCAGCTTTTGGCATCCCGATGCTAGAACATCTCGATTTATCGAATCGAACGATCCAAGGACTCATTATCGCACCGACGCGTGAATTAGCGATTCAAGTTCAGGAAGAATTATACCGCTATGGTAAATTATTAAAAGCCAAAGTCTACTCAGTCTATGGCGGAACGCCGATTGGCAAACAAATTGAACGACTTAAACGCTATAATCCGCAAATTATTGTCGGAACACCAGGTCGAATTTTAGATTTGATAAATCGTAATGTGCTCGATTTTAGTCAATTGAAACAATTGGTGCTTGACGAAGCGGACGAAATGTTGAATATGGGATTTATTGAAGATATTCGCGCGATTATTCGAGCTACTCCGGATTCACGCCAGACAATGTTATTTTCAGCTACGATGCCTTCAGAAATTAAGGCATTGGCAGAGGAGTTTTTACGTCATCCTCAACATGTTCAAATTGAAGCCCAACAGATGACAGCGGATTTAATTGATCAATATTTTACCAAGTGTAGTGACGGTGAAAAATTTGATATTTTAACACGTTTTATTGATATTCATAACCCGAAACAAGCGATTATCTTTTGTCGCACGAAAAAAAGGGTGGATGAAGTAGGTCGTGGGCTCGCATTGCGTGGCTATAATGCGGAGATGATTCACGGAGATATTACCCAACAGAAACGAACGAGTGTGATCAAAGAATTAAAAGACGGCGTCTTAGAAATATTAGTGGCTACCGATGTAGCCGCTCGCGGACTGGATATATCGGGTGTAACTCATGTCTATAACTATGATATTCCTCAAGACCCTGAAAGCTATGTTCACCGCATCGGGCGAACGGGTAGAGCGGGCAAAGAGGGGATGTCGATTACCTTTGTGACCCATAACGAGATGGCATATTTAAAGACGATTGAGCAATTAACTCGTATTCAGATGATGCCAATGCGTCCGCCAACTTCGAAAGAAGCCCAACACGGTCAAATACAACAGTTGATTGATCGAATGAATCTAACATTACAATCTGAAGAAGCGGATGCATTACGTAATACAGCGAAGATGTTATTAGAACACTATGAAGTGAATGACTTAGTAACGGCCTTATTGACGGAAGTCATCAGTGATTCGACGCAAATTGATGTTGTGATTTCGCCCCAAAAACCATTGCCAAAGCGTAAAAGCAAGCGGCATAACAGTCATTCCCGTCAACGAGATTCAAAGTCGAAACATCATCAACAGCGCCGGAAGCACACTTCATCGAACCGTTCAGAACGGATTAAACCAGAAAATAAGCAGTATGATACTAAAGATATAAGAAAGAAAAAATATTCCAAACGTTCAAAACATGAACGAAAAAATAAGGAAGAACAATCAAGATACTCGGGCAAAAGGTCAAGAAATTTTAAGGAAACATCCAAACGCTCTAGCACTAAAAGAAATAGCCAAGTGAGAAAGAATAATAAAGGATTTAAAATACGACAACGTCAACGTTAATAAGGTCTCTAAGAGGTGAGGGAATGCGGCTAGGAACAGATATTATTGAAATCAATCGAATTCAACATGTTTTGACAAAACATCCACAGTTTGTCGAACGTATCTTAAGTGTTGAAGAACAAACACAATTTTTTTCCTACCAACACCCAGGCCGTCGTCTAGCCTATTTAGCTGGAAGATTTGCTGCGAAAGAAGCTTTTATTAAAGCAATCGCTTCGGCTGAAGCGAAGCGAATTCCATTTCATCGTTTATCGGTAATAAATACGGCTGAAGGTGAACCTAGGATGGTAGCAGGTCCAATCTTGTATCCAGAAGTGATTGTATCGATTAGCCATAGTCGAGATTATGCGATGGCTACAGTTATTATTGAAGAATAATTAAAATAAGGTTCTACGAAAGGAGCAATTTTATGCAATTTACGGATCATCGTCCAACAATGGCTATTGTAGATTTAGCAGCGATCCGTCACAATGTTCAGCATGTGCTTGAGACGTTGTCGGCAGATCAGAAGTTATATGCAACGGTTAAAGCCAATGCGTACGGCCATGGCAGTGTGCCAGTATCCAAGGCAGCTCTTGAAGCAGGAGCAACGGGATTGTTGGTAGCAACAGTTGATGAAGCGATTGAACTGAGAGAAGCTAACATCACCTCGGTACCGATTATTGTTCTGGGTCTCACCGACCCAAGAGGGATTGCAGAAATTTTGCATTATCAAATTACCGTTACAGTTGCGCATCCAAGTTGGTTTGATCAAGCATACCGCCAATTAGAACAAACGGATCAATTAGACTTGTTGAAGCATCACCGTTTAATTTGCCATCTTCCGCTTGATACAGGAATGGGACGGATTGGACTTCGCACCCATGAAGAGGTTGAGATGTTCCATCAAGCGGTATCCCAGTTAGATTGGGTAGATTGGCAAGGGGTTTTCACCCATTTTTCAACGGCGGGGGGAGGACCTGCTGATTATATTGAACATCAATTAAATCAGTGGAATACTTTGCTTGAATCGGTCCCTAGCTCCGTCAAAGAACGTCACTTTGCCAATACGGCGATGGGTATTTGGCACAATGATTCAGCTTGGTTAGCAGCGCACCAGACGCAAAAAAGTGACATCGTTCGTTTTGGAATTGGAATGTACGGAATTGATCCGAAAGATCAATTAGATAGTGGCACGCAATACACGTTGCAACCCGCGTTAGAACTAGTATCGGAGTTAGTATACGTCAAACAAGTCCCTGCTGGACAATCTATCAGTTATGGTGCGACTTATACAACCGAGAGTGACGAGTGGATTGGCACCATTCCGATTGGTTATGCTGATGGTTGGTTGAGACACTATCGGGAGGTCACTTTAAGTGTTAAGGGTCAACCATGCCCAGTATTAGGGGTGATCAATATGGATCAATTAATGATTCGACTCCCAGAAAATTATCCCGTCGGCACGTCAGTCATTTTGATTAGTCCGGAGACGCAGTCGAATAATAGTGCGTCGAATATTGCGAAACAAGTTGGAACGATTGGTTACGAAATTGTCACCTCAATCGGGGAACGTGTTCCTAGAGTTTATTTGAATGAGTAAATAAGGAGTTATGTAAAATGTATCAAGTAGAGCAAATGGAAGTAGGTCGTTTGCAAGAAAATACCTACCTCTTAATCAATGAACAAAAAGAAGCGCTTATTATTGATCCTGGTGCTCAAAGTGATCGATTGATTGAGTGGATTGATTCATTGAAAGTACGCCCTATAGCAATCTTAATTACCCACTGTCATTTTGACCATGTAGGGGCAGTCAATGACATTAGAGAACACTATCAAGTTGAAGTATATATTCCTGAAGCAGAAGAAGATTTATTTATTGAATATACTGCAGATCAAATGGGGCATTACCGAGCACCTGAACATTATTGGCAGCATAAGGGAACGTATCAAATTGGGAATTTTGAATTTGAAGTCCGCTTTGTTCCCGGTCACAGCCCTGCGCATGTCGTGTATGTGTTCCATGATCAAGCTTTAATCTTCAATGGAGATACGATTTTCAAAGGGACGATTGGTCGTACAGACCTTCCAGGAGGAAGCTACTTTGACCTCATCTATTATATCGGTCAAGAAATTATTCCATTACCAGAAAATTACCGGCTATATCCAGGCCATGGTGGTACTACAACGATTGGTGAAGAATTAAAAACTAATCCTTTCTTTGAAGTATTCCGTCGTAAAGACATGCATAACTTTAGCGATCAATAATTTTTGTTTGGCAGTGATGCGCTCAAAAAAATCCTAGTGTACTGAATGAGACAGTTACACTAGGTTTCTTATTGAGTCTTAGATTGGATAAGAATTGACGCGATAATCTCGTTTGGTTAAATGATGGATAAACTGATTAACTTTAATATCCGAGATATGATTTGGAATTAAGAGGCATAAACAATTTGGTGTATCATATGTTGTTTCCTCAAAAGTTAATTGGCCGGTAACATTGAGATGGCGCCTCATTAACCACCATAATTTGATTTCTTCAAAGGGAGTATGTTGAAGATCAATCTGTATAAAGTAGCTCGCATTTTTTAGATCCCATCCCTGTACGATATAATCGCGCATCGTTTTATGGTAAATAATACCAATAAAAGAACGTTGTTCATTTAATACAGCAATATAGGGTAAGTCACGAATGGCGAAAAATAAATGCAAAATGGAATTAGGTTCTTGGATGACATGACTTGAATTTTTTAATAAATGTGTTACTGGAATCGTTTCTAGTTGTGTGTCAGGATGCTCATATGCATACTTATAGATATGATATCGATAAATATTCCCGCGATATAATTGCCCGCTGTTATCAATCACTGGTGCACAGCGGAGTTGGTGTTTTTCCAATACTTCTAAGGCTGATTGAAGATTAAATGATTCTGCAATTGTAATAACTTGTGATGCGGGTACCATTAAGTGCTCTAGCATGCTTAACCTGCCTTTCGTATGTATTAACTACTAGATTATATCATTTACCCATTATAATAGCTATCTTTCTCTCATAGTATTTTAACATTAATCAGATAAAAATCATAAACATTTAATAAAATACCATTGAGTCGCGTGTTAACGTTGCATCGTTTAGGGCAAAGATTGCTTTTTTAACTGAAATTGCTTATATTATTGTAGAGAAAACATTATGAAAAAATAGAAGAAAACTGAAATTTTTTTTATCAAAAAGGAGAGAATAAACATGGATTCCCCGGGTTCCTTGTGGCCGCAGTTGTTGGTACTACTAATATTAATTATGCTAAATGCATTTTATGCGGCAAATGAGACGGCTTATGTGTCATTGAATCAATCCAAAATTCGTGCCATGGCGGATGACGGCTTACGTAATGCACGTCGTGTGCTTCAATTGATTGAATTACCTGAAACTTTCTTAGCTACGATGCAAGTGATTACCACCTTAATCACGTTGGTCATCGGATCACGAATGACATTGTATTATTTATCGTATATGTCTTCCAATGGAACCATGGCGACATGGAATGTTTTGCAGTATGTAGCGATTGGACTAGGATTTTTAGGATTAGCCTTATTAATTATCGTATTAGGTGAAGTTTATCCTAAGCAAGTGGCGTTGCAAGCGCCGGAACAAGTAGCACTGTCAACGAGTTTCATTATTATGGGAACTTATCGTTTATTTAAACCCTTCGTTTGGTTAATTCAAGCAGCCTCAAGTGGTTTGCGAAAAATTACGCCAATCGATTTCCATAAGGGAGATGAACGTTTCACACGAGATGAGATGAAAGCCATTCTCTCTGAAAGTCGCGATGAAGGTTCGATTGACTTAGAGGAATTTACCATGTTGCAAGGTGTATTGTCATTAGATGACAAAATGGCACGGGAGATTATGGTGCCTCGAACAGATACCTTTATGATCGATATTGAAGATGACTACAGTGAGAATATTGCGGAAATTTTGAGTTCACCTTTTTCACGGATTCCAATTTATGAAGATGATAAAGATAATGTGGTAGGGGTCTTGCATATTAAACACGTACTTAAAGCAGCCGCAGAACATGGGTTTGAACATATTCAGTTGCATGAATTGGCGAGCCCACCGTTGTTTGTTCCCTCAACGATTTACATCGATGATTTATTGGTAGAGTTTCGCCGAGCGGAGAATCATATGGCGATTTTACGAGATGAGTATGGTGGTGTTGAAGGAATTGTGACGATGGAAGATGTCTTAGAGGAAATTGTGGGAGATATCGAAGATGAAACGGATGAAATCTCTTTAGGCGATATTGAACAAATCGATGAGACGCACTTTTATATCAATGGAATAGTACCATTAGATAAATTCAATAATTATTTTGAAGAGACGTTAGAATCCGATGAAGTAGATACGATTGCAGGATTAATGATTTACCACCTCGGCTATGTTCCTGAAAATGATGAGCAATTAACGTTTCGTGCCAATCGATATGTTCTTACTACCGATACCATCGAAAATGGTCGAATTCGCGGTATTCGCGTTGAGCTCGATCCACTTGCTGCGATTGATACAGACTATAATTTATATAGTGATGTGGATCAAGAACGCGTCCATCAAGAGCTGACTCGTGAGATAAATGAATTAGAAACACTCAAGGATTAATGATGAACGAGCCTACAGTATCCTCGAATGAGGGGTAGGTTCGTTATTTATTTTAATAAAGGAGAAATAAAGAATGTTAAATGAAATGATGCATCGTCCTGTTGTGATGGAGAAAGTAGTCGAATTTATGCGGACGGCTCAGGGTGGATTTGATAGTGAAGGTGTTAATCAAATTCAAGCTTATGCCAATGAAAGAGGGATTCCAATTATTCCTCATGAAACCGCAAAGTTTATTGATCTATTCATGAGTATTATTCAACCTGAACAAATATTAGAAATTGGCACTGCCATCGGTTTTTCAGCTAGTTTGATGGCGCAACATTTAACCTCTCAGGGGCATTTAACAACTATTGACCGTTATCCCTTAATGTATGAACGAGCGAAAGAAAATTTCAAACACCTAGCCTTGGAGGAGCGGATTACCTTATTAGAAGGAGATGCGGCTGACATATTACCAACACTAAATGGGCCGTATGATGTTATTTTTATGGATAGTGCCAAAGCAAAATATGTCGAATTTTTCCCAGAATGCATGCGACTTCTGAAGGTTGGAGGCGTATTATTAATCGATGATGTGCTTCAAGGAGGAACCGTCTTGGATGATGAATCAACCATTCCAAAACGAGTTCGAAAAATTCATCGAAAATTGAACGAGTTATTTGAAGTAGTCTATGCATCGCCTCACCGCGCTTCTTTGATTCCGTTAGGGGATGGGTTGTTGTTGATTCGTAAAGAAATAATTGAAGAATAGTTTTATAAAACGAAAAGGTCAAGCAAATTTAGCAAAAAATTCACATCTCTTTGCTATACTGTGAAGAGAAATGGACAAAGAAGAGAGGTAGTATGTCGATGAAGAAATTTCTTATAGGGTTATTGTCATTGTTTCTTATTTTGTTGATAGGATACGGCGCAGGTATTGGCTACTACGCTGATCGATTTCAAGTAAATACAACATTCGATTCAGTTGATGTGAGCAATTTAACGTTAGCTCAAGCTCGAGAGAAAGTCCAAAATCACTTAGATCAACAAGTGGTCGATATCAAGGAAAATGGTAAGGAATTGGGTCAATTACAGCTTAAAGATTTAAAGAGTGAGTTTAAGTTTGAAACAGCGTTAAATAATACTTATCAAAATCAAAATCCGAATTATTGGATTATGAACTTTTTTAATTCTAATCATCACGCATACTCTTCAAACCAGGGCGTCACTTTTGATGATGAATCGTTGCGCCAGCGACTTGCTGATATGGGTATTAATAATGAACAACGTTCTGTAGGTCAGCCCGTTAGTATTGCCTATTCAGATCATCAAGGGTACTACTTAACCGAAGCGACGCAAGGCGATATGATTGATTACGATAAGCTAGCGACACTTATTGGGAAGACAATAGCGAACGATGAGCATACAGTAGAATTAAATCAAGCTTATCGTGAAGTAGAAGATGACAGCGAAATTAAGGAAAAAGCTGAAAAGGTGATGGAACGCATCAATCAAGTTATCGCAACAAAAATCACCTTACAAATTGCAGGAGAAGACGTTGTGATTCCAGAGGAGAAAATTCAAAGTTGGATCCAATTTGACCAAAGCAATCAATTAGTCTTTGATGAAGAAGCAATTTACGATTATTTAGGTGAATTAAATGATCAATATGCGACATATAATAAATCACGCCAATTCAATTCAACTTATGACGGCCCCGTAACGGTTCAGCCCGGCACGTTAGGTTGGTCTATCGACCGTGAAAGTGAAACGCAGGCTATCGTCAATGATCTACAATCGGGGCAATCCGTTACGCGAGAACCTGTTATTGTTGGGACTGGATATAATCAAGCCGATGATATTGGCAATAGCTATGTTGAAGTATCAATTACCCATCAACATATGTGGATTTATCGCGATGGACAGTTGGTGGTAGAAACCCCAATCGTTACAGGACAAGTAGGAACAGATACGATTCCTGGGGCTTACTCTGTTTGGAATAAAGCTGAAAATGAAAATCTGAAAGGCTATAACCCACGAACGGAAAAGGAATATGATGTCCCAGTAAGCTACTGGATTCCATTTGATGATACCGGTCAAGGAATTCATGATGCAGATTGGCAAGCGAACTTTGGTGGAACGACTTATTTAGAAAGAGGCTCTCTAGGATGTGTCAATACACCACCATGGATTATGGGCGAGGTATATGCAGCGATTGATATTGGCATGCCAGTGATTGTTTACTAATTATGAATTATAGTAAAGCGTTGGATTGATGATTTACGATCAATTCAACGTTTTTTATTAAGGAAAAGCTACGTATAACCTAACTAATTCGGTGAGGATTGGCAGTTATCCTTGGAATTGGTATAATAAGATGATTAATAAAGAAGGAGTGGTATCCATGGCTGAATCATTGGAATTAGTTGTCATTACAGGAATGAGTGGAGCAGGTAAAACGGTTGCGATGCGAAGCTTTGAAGATCTAGGGTTTTATTGTATTGATAACATGCCACCGTCAATTCTGCCAACTTTTTGGGAATTGATTAAAGAATCAGGTAAAATTAACCGAGTCGCGCTCGTGGTAGACTTAAGAACGCGGGAATTTTTTGATGATTTAGAGCGCGTATTATCCAATATGATTGATACACAACATGTTACCACCCGAATTTTATTTTTAGATGCATCAGATACGACACTGGTCTCAAGATACAAAGAAACCCGTCGCAAGCACCCATTAGCAGAAGATGATCGTATTTTGGTGGGAATTCAACGAGAGCGCGCCTTGCTTGAAACCTTAAAAGCACGGGCTCAAATTATTATTGATACAACTGGATTAAAACCCAAACAATTACGAGCAAAAATTAATGAACATTTTGACACGCTGAATCAAGAAACATTTCATATTGAAGTAATGTCTTTTGGTTTTAAATATGGTGCACCCATTGATCCGGATATTATTATGGATGTAAGATTCTTACCTAATCCTTATTACATTGAAGAGTTACGTCCGCTAACGGGGGAAGATAGCCGGGTATATGATTATGTGATGCAACAACCTGAGACTGAACAGTTTTATAAACGTTTCATGGAGTTGATTCGCTATTGTATGCCGGGTTATAAGAAAGAAGGCAAGGCAGTAGTTACGATTGGTATTGGATGTACAGGTGGGAAACACCGCTCGGTTTCTTTAGCGCGACGCATTGCTAAAGATTTGGCCAACGATGATTATCGAGTCAATATAACTCATCGTGATAGCCAGAAGAAATAGAGACGAGGAAAATTATGAGTGAAGTAAAACCTAATAAAAAAGTAGCAGTCATCGGAGGAGGAACGGGGCTTCCTGTTATTTTACGAGGACTTAAGGGCATTAACGCTCAAATTACGGCCGTGGTCACGGTAGCGGACGATGGTGGTAGTAGTGGGATTATTCGTGACTATGTGAATGTGGTGCCACCAGGCGATATTCGTAACTGTATTTGTGCGCTATCAGAAAGTCCGGAAGAAGTCATTGAAATGTTTCAATACCGCTTTAATACGGATGATGCCTTTTTAGCTGGACATGCGATTGGAAATTTATTAATTGCAGCCCTTAAAGAAATGAACGGCTCATTGCAACAAGCGATTGATACCTTATCAAAATGGATGAGTGTGAAAGGCCAAATCCTCCCTGCAGCTCAAGAAGCTTTAATCTTAAATGCTTACTTTAAAGATGGGACGATGGCGAAAGGTGAATCGAAAATTGCGCTACATCGTAAGCCGATTGATTATGTCACGGTAACGCGTCACAACGGAGAGCCTGCGGTAGACGCATCGCCACGAGTTGTACAGGCTATTTTAGAAGCTGATATGGTGGTGTTGGGTCCAGGAAGTCTTTATACAAGTATTTTACCGAACTTGATGATTGAGCAAATCCGTCATGCGATGATGGAGACATCTGCGGAGATTGTTTATATTTGCAATATTATGACTCAACTTGGAGAAACGGAGAACTTTACTGATGCAAATCATGTGGAAGTATTAAATCATCATCTAGGAAAACCACTGATTGATACCGTACTTGTAAACACTGCAAAAGTTCCCGAAGACTATATTATGAACCAGCCCAATGAAGAATATTTATTGCAAGTGAAACATGATTTCCAAGCTTTGCGAGATCAAGGATGTCGTGTCATCTCAGCTGAATTCTTGAGTATGAAAGATGGTGGAGCGTACCATGATACGCAAAAAGTTGTCCATGAATTAAGTTATTTATTAAACACACCAGAATTTAAACTTTAATAATGATTATTTAGGGGGTGGATGCTATGACCTTTGCAGCGGATGTCAAAAAAGAATGCACGCTGTTAGAGGTGCATAAAGAGCATGCCAAGGCAGAACTGGCCGCTTTAATTCGAATCAATGGGAATGTGTCAATCTATCAGCAACGATTCATCTTAAATATTCAAAGTGAAAACGCAGCGATTGCTCGACGCATCTACACACTTATCAAAGAGCACTATAATGTGGAAGGCGAACTTCTCGTCCGCCGAAAAATGAAACTTAAGAAAAACAACGTCTATATTGTGCGTGTACGTACTCAGGTCAAAGAAATTTTAGAAGATTTAAGTGTAATGGGACCAGCTGGAATTCAATCAAAAATCCCAGAAGATATTTTACAAAGTGATGCTAAAAAGCGTTCCTATTTGCGGGGCGCATTTTTAGCGAGTGGTTCGGTCAACAGTCCTGAAGGCGCAAATTATCACCTTGAAATCTACACTAACTATGAAGAACATAACGAAGCATTATGTAATATGATGAATGAATTTGGTTTAAATGCAAAAATGGTACAGCGACGCAACGGCTATATTACTTATTTAAAAGAAGCGGAAAAAATCGCAGACTTTTTAATTTTAATTGGGGCTACCAGCGCAGTGCTGCGGTTTGAAGATATACGGATTGTGCGAGATATGCGTAATTCGGTGAATCGACTTGTCAATATGGAAAATGCGAATTTGAATAAGACGATTGATGCGTCGCAAAGGCAACGTGAAGCGATTCAAATTATTGAAGAAACTAAAGGGTTAGATTGGTTGCCGGATAAATTACGAGAAATGGCAATCTTTCGACAAGCTAATCCAGATATGAGCTTAAAGCAATTGGGTGAAGAAATTCCTGGAGGTCCGATTAGTAAATCCGGAGTAAATCATCGGCTACGAAAACTGGTCCAAATTGCAGAAACTTTAAAATAAAAAAAGTATTTCACTCCTTTTTTGTGTACTTATTACTAGCCCCGATTTTTTGGGTAAAAAAGAAAGGAGTGACTTTAATGAATAAAGTCGTTTTTGTAGGTCGAGTTGTCCGAGATGTTGAAGTGAGACAAGTAGGGAGTAATGGACGAGTGGTTAATAATGTGATTGCGATTCAACGACACCATCGTGATAGCAATGGTAATCGTGCCACAGATTTTATTCCATTTGTTGCTTGGGATCATTTGGCAGAGTTAATGGATCGTTATTGTAAAAAAGGGGATCAAATCTCTTTGGCTGGACGGATGCAAAGTAGAAAATATAAAAATCGAGAAGAACAGGATGTCTATGTCATTGAATGTCTCGTTGAAGAACTGACATTGATTGGATCAAACCCTACTTCTAATACGAATGAATCTGCGCAAGCCGTGCCCCCAGCCCCACGTGAAGAAGAAAAAGTTGGAGTAATAAGTTCAGATACTCCGCTGACGGTCGGGCAACCGAAGTAAGATGAAGTAGATTTAAGAAGCGGCTTTAGGTCGCTTCTTTTTAATGGCTAAGATGAATGTGTGAAAAAATCATGAAAACAAAGAGAGTTTTTATGTTAATCGATGAAACATCAGCGATTTTTCGGTGAATCGTGTATAATAAAGCTGACAGAATACGCTGAATAACAAAAGGAGAAGACCGATGAATATATTGATGATTGAAGATAATGACTCTGTAATTGAAATGATGTCGATGTTTTTTGAAAGTGAACAATTTAACGCAAGCTTTTATCAAGACGGACTTGAAGGGTATCAAGCCTATAAAAATGCATCGAATCAATGGGACATTATCTTGTTAGATTTAAATCTACCTTCAATGGATGGCATTCAAATTTGTCGTGCGATTCGCGAAGAAGATAAAGAAACGCCAATTATTATGTTAACGGCACGTGACTCCGAGAGCGACCAAGTGATTGGTCTAGAGCTCGGCGCAGATGATTATGTCACCAAACCTTTTAGCCCAATGACTTTGATTGCTCGGATGAAAGCTCTGCATCGTCGCTCACAACATCATCATGTAACAAGTGAAGAAACATCACAAAAAACGAGTGAATTCGATGTTGAGACAGACTTAATTCATATTAATACATCAACTCGCGAAGCCTATTATCATGATAAACCAATTGAAAATCTAACGCCGAAAGAATTTGATCTTTTGGTGACATTTGTCCAAAGTCCCAAGCGGGTCTTTAGCCGAGATGATTTATTAACGAGTTTGTGGGAAGATCCATTTTATGGTGATGAGCGGACGGTTGATGCGCATATTAAGAAGCTTCGCCAAAAAATCGAGGCAGTTGGACCGCAAGTGATTCAAACAGTCTGGGGTGTAGGTTATAAATACGAAGCACCAGGTGAGGAAGCATGAAAGTATTTTGGCAACAATTATTAGGATTCTCCTTAATCATTGTCATTGCCATTATGTTGTTTGCTTTTCGAATTGAGCGCCAAATTAGTGATAATTTAATTGATTCGAGAGAACAACAATTGCTTAATTATGGGAATAATATTGTTAACAATAATTTTTCTCGTTATGATCTAGTACGGACATCACAGCTATTGGCTCGCGAAAATATTTCGATCCAAGTTTATTTATCCGACGGGCGAATTATCTATCCAACTTATGACCAACGCTATCAATCAAGCTTAACCCAGGAAGAATTAGCGAAGCTTCAGTCAGGAAATTATTTGGGATTTCGTTCGGTTGAGCGGCAAATATCTGATCATGGAACAGAGACTTACTTAATGGTTTATTTACCGCACCAAGATGTGGGGGAGTTTCCATCGGGATTTATTAGTCTGGCCGCGCCGCTCAATGATTTAGAATTGCAGTTACACAGTCTGAGGGTGACGATTGCAGTTTCGCTATCCATTTCGTTAGTCATCGGTGGTGCATTAAGTGCATTTTATTCAAATTACAGTACGCGCAAAATTCGTCGGTTACAAGAGGCGACCCAGCAAATTGGACAAGGCAACTTTGATGTTGTTCTAGACACTTCTTCGCATGATGAATATGGTGACTTGGCACGCGATTTTGATAGTATGACTCAGTCTTTGATTGCTTCCCAAGAGGAAATTAAACGTCAAGAAGAACTTAGAAGACAATTTATGATGGATGTGGCGCATGAAATGCGTACCCCACTCACAACGATGAGTGGATTACTGGAAGGACTAATCCATAAAGTAATTCCTGAACATCAACAAGATCGAAGTTTGAAGTTAATTGAACAAGAAACACATCGACTAACGCGCTTGGTGAATGAGAATTTAGATTATGAGAAAATTCGCAGTCGACAAATTGTCTTGAAAAAGCAATCGATTAATGGTGTAGCGCTATTTGAACAAATCCAAACGCAGTTGCGTGAGAAAGCCGCACAAAAAAATGACACGATTCTCACTCAAGCAGCGGAAGATTTAGTGATTTGGGGCGATTATGATCGAATTGTACAAGTGCTCATTAATTTAGTCACCAATGCAATCCAATTCAGTCAAGGAAGCGACATCATTTTACATGGCTCAATGCATTCAGATTATAGCGAGATGATTGTAGAAGATTTTGGCATTGGAATTGATCCGGATGAAGTGAATCGGATTTGGGAGCGATTCTATAAAGCCGATGTGTCGCGTAAAAACACCGAGTTTGGTGAATCAGGAATCGGGTTGGCGATTGTCCAATCCATTATTGAAACGCATGATGGGCAAATTTTTGTCGAAAGTAAAAAAGGTGAGGGAACACGGTTTATTATTCATTTGCCCCACCAAGAGACAACGAAAGGAAATCAATGAAATCAACTTTAATTATTGTAGGACACCCTGCAGGGGTGAATTCAACAACGCAACAATTTTTATACCAAACGAGTCAAGCTTATACTTCAGCGGATGTACTAATTCTTGCTGACGAGATCAGCGATATGACCCACCCAATCGATGGTGATCGCTACCGCGATCAACTGGCGCAATATGACCGACTTATTTTTCAATTTCCAATGTATTGGTATCAAGCACCTAGTTTGTTGAAATTTTGGATGGATGAGGTCTTTCAAGATTGGCAGTCCAATCCTGGATGGGCACAAAAAATGCAGGGAAAGGAATTCGGCGTAGTAATTACTGCAGATGTTGCTGCGACACGATTCCATCCTGGAGAAGATGTTGGAGTTACGATGGATCAACTATTGTCACCCTATCAAGCGCTGGCTACTTATTATCGGATGGAGTATCTTGCGCCATTTGCAATCCATCGTTTTAGCATGATGGATGAGCCGACACAAATGCGTCTAATGTTAACTTATGCATGCTATTTATCCACCGGGAAACAAGGAAGCTTGCGAGTTTTCCAACAATTTATTTTGGAACAATTAGCACATCCCACTATATCGAGTTTGCCGCTCGATTCAACTCAAGCATTAACTTTCCAAATGTGGCAAGAAGATATTAGCCATCAAGCGGATGAACTTGAAGAATTATTTACGATGAATGGATGGTGGTATTAGTGGAATTGAAGGAATATCCAATTGAAGAATGGCAAACGCTCGCTAAGACATATCCAACTAAGGCATTAATTTATGTGGCTGAGCAGTTGCGTCATGAACAGGCTACTTTACTTGAAGGCGCACGAAACCGACAAGTTGGCCAAGCGTGGAGCCCCGAACAATGGGATGAACGATAGAAAATTAAATTATTGCAACATAAAGAGGCTGTAAGATAAGTCAGTCTAAAAACCCACCAAGAATGTTATTATATCAACATTCTTGGTGGGTTTAATGGTATAATAAAGGTAGTAAAAACAAAAAAACAGAGGAGCAGGCCCTCTGTTTAAAGATAATCCAGAAAGGACTACCTCCAATGTGTAACCATTATAACATAAACCAACTCTCTTTAGAACTATCAACTCAATATTCTCCTGAAGATAATCATATCGTCTGGACGATTCACGAATTTGTTGACACTTTAGAAATTCATCACCCCTATATCTTTGGTCGACCCAGAGAGTATGATTTTTCCATGTTGTTAAAACTTCTCCTATATGCTTATTCAAGGGGAATCTTTACCAGTCGACCAATCGCTCGTTTTGCACAAGAGAATTTACCAGCTAGATGGCTCACACAAGAACAGTGCCCCAGTCACGAGACAATCTGCCGTTTCAGACGCTCTGATGAATTAGCGGAGATTTTGACGGATAGCTTTGACTATTTTGTTTCATTTTTGAAAAAGCAGGGATTCATTGATGATAAAGTATTTATTGATGGCACCAAGTTACTCGCTGATGCCAATAAGTATACTTTTGTTTGGAAGAAGAATACGATTCGCTACGAAGAAATGAATCGCCAACAACTCGTGACACTGTTAAATGAATTGTACGATTATTACGGCAGAGCCTCCATCCCTGAAGATACCCCGCTAACCGTGGAGGACTTAGGAGAAATCATTACGGTGTTAGAAGTCAAATTACAGGATCTTGAACAACAAATTGAATCAAATCCCAAGCTGTCCCCCAATCCTAATAAGCGAGAACGACGCTTTCTAAAGCATCGAATAAAGCAAGTGAAGGAACGCCAATCGAAAGCGATGAATTATCAAAAACAGCACGAAACATTCGGTTCACGTAATTCGTATTCAAAAACTGACAAAGATGCGACTTTTATGCGAATGAAGGAAGACCCCATGCGTAATGGGCAACTCAAGCCAGGTTATAATCTTCAAGTCGCTACCCGTAATCAATTCTTTTTAGCCTATCAACTGTTTCCTGAAATGATAATGGCTCAAAGCATACAATTTAATAGAGTATAAAAGCCTTGATATAGCGGTTTTACTGGAGAGTAGAGAGGCTATATCAGGGCTTTTTTGGTTGCTGAAGGGGTGGAAATTGGTGGGTGAGATGGGGAGGTGCACTCTTTAAAAGTTGAGAGCGGGGTTGGTGTTAAATTGTTAGGTGGGGCGTTAAATAGTTAGTAAGCATTATATAAAGAAGCACAATTTATTTGAACAATAGATAATTATGTTCATATGAATGGATTTAATATAATACGACATCAACTCAACTTATAATATGAGTGTTTTACGGATATAAATATCGTATGATGAATTCATAATTCTTATATGTAGTGGGAGCGTCGGTAATTATACTGAAACATGATAGGGTAGATTAGATAAACAATACGAAAACAACCATCGAATTGTGTAACAATTTTTTAAAGATTGCTAATCAAACACGTATGGATAATGCGTGATGATTCTTATTTGTCATTGCCGTTGTATAGATGGAGAAAGTAAATATAACTTCCATTTATATATATATATATAAAACACATGTTGAACTTTCGGTTGAGCTTTGCTATAATCATCGCAAACATTAAAGAGAGGGTGTTGTAAACCTTTTAGAAGTGTATAAATATAAACGCCAATGAAGAGTATAGGTTTTAAGAGATGATATACATATTACCCTGAATTGGCTATAAACGATAGGTTTATATTGATTGTCTTTAGGATTTTTTTAAGGAGGTAAGGTTATGTTAATTAATGGAATACAATTTAAACGATGAGTACATCTCACTAAGCGTTGGGACAACGAGTATAAAAATCATTTGTTTCTAAGTTTAGGTGAGTGTTTCATTGTAAAATATTGACCTGAACTTAGAAACAATTGACCCTTATACTGAACGTCACCCCAGAGGTGTACTCACTGACTAAGCACATCATTAAGATGGGCTTATTGAGCGTGCGTTTTAATTGTATTCTGATCATTTAATCAACTCGAAAAATATAATTGTCGTCAAGATGGCGGTAACACGGGTTACCAGGTATATCTAAAAGGAGCAGAAAAAATGACAGAATATTACGAACAAGCAGTTAAGTTTGCAGAAGAACATATTGCGCCAGTCGCGAGAGAATTGGATGAGAAAAAAGAATTCCCGATGGAAATCTTCAATAAACTCCATCAGGAAGGTTATCTCAAACTTCTTATTCCTACTGAAGACGGTGGTTTGGGAGGCGATATTTATGATCACTCTGAAATAATTCGGGCTTTTGCCATACATTCAGCTACAGTCGGCTTGACTTATATGATGCATAATGTGGCCCTGAATATTGTGTTAAATGCAGCCAAACCAGATATACGAGCTAAAATCGTTAAAGAAGTTCTCGAAGAAGGTAAAATCCTTGCTTTAGCTTACTCTGAATCTGGTTCTGGAGTAAACTTCTACTATCCAGATAAGACTCGCGCTGTTAAAGAGGGTGACCAATGGATTATTAATGGAGGTAAGAGTATGGTTACCTCCGCAACGGCAGCATCATACTACATGGTAATTGCTAAGACCGGGGAAGGAAAAGCGGATACCGATAACTTCATTGTACCACTGGCAACAGATGGTGTTACATTCAAGATGGAACGTTGGAATGGGATTGGCCTGAAAGCGAATGTCTCATGCCCAATGTATATGGAAGATGTCAAATTGAGTGAAGAATATCGAACAGGCGAAGAAAATTCAGGTATGGAACAAATCTTAACTCTAGTGGCGCCACTCTTTGTACAAGGATTAGCCGCTGTCTATAGTGGTCTTAATGTAGCGATTTCTAACGAAGCAATCTTCCATGCTAAAGATCGGACTTTCCCTGATGGAAGTACCTTAGCTAATGTGGATTCTATCAAACTTCACTTATCACGTATCTATAACTATGCCAACGCAGGGGTAAGCGCATGTAAGTGTTCTGCGCTAGCAGCCAGAGAAGGTGTTGCCGATGCACTACCTAAGATCCTCTCAGCCCGTGTGATTGCGATTGAGAATGTTGTTGAGTCAGGTCGCTTGGGTATGTTAATCGGTGGGGGACGGGCTTATAGTCAATTCCGTAACTTCTCACGTTATCTAGCCGACGGACTGGCTGGCCAAGTGATGGCACCAAGTGTCGATATCTTACATCAATGGATTGGTAGTGTCCTGACCGATCAACCGATTCCATAATCAGCGGTTGGAAGATAATTAGATGAACAAGGAGGAATATTTAATGACCAAAAAATTAAAAGTCGGTGCTGTTATTTATGACCCCAAAATTACGATTGTTTGGGATATGATTCGCAAATTCATCGAGGATAAGGATCAAGGGATCTTGATTGAACCGGTCTTCTTCGATGAATATCGCAGTCAGATTGATGCTTTGATCAAAAAAGAAATTGACGTGGCATGGAACTCACCACTAGCTAATCGGGAAGCGGAGCTACGTACTAAGGGTGATGTCAAATATGGGTTGATGCGGGATACCGACCGCGACTTGCATACCGTTTTAGTCGCTAAAAAAGATAGCGGCATCAAGTCTGTGGAAGATCTCAAGGGCCAAAAAATTGCCTTTGGTGCAATTGACTCACCTCAAGCGCGCTTAATTCCGATTCAATATCTACGTGAAAATGGTCTGGAATTCGGCAAAGACTATGAAGAAGTGCGCTATGATATTGGTGTGGGTCTGGACGGTGACCATACCGGGGGCGAACTCGATGCGATCAAGTCGGTTGAAGCTGGAGAGAATGTGGCTGGCTTCGCCATTGAAGGGAACTATCAAGCTTGGACCCGGGACGGAACAGTCGATGGTAATCAACTTGAAGTGATCGGCAAGACCAACTCCTTCGACCACTGCATCTTCACCGCTCATAACGAGGTGCCAGATGAAGATCTACAAGCCTTCAACGAAGTATTGATGTTAATGGACTACAACAAAGAAGAGGACAAGGAAATTCTCGACCTTGAAGGCTTGAAAGAATGGTTACCAGGGCGAACCACTAATTTCGAAGAGATCCGTAAAGCAGTCGATTACATGAACTTCTTTGAAAGCTAGAATCGTTCGTGGTCAAAAGACTCATCAAGAACGTGGCTAGTTGTCAAGGATGAAAGAGGTGTGTAGATGTTCGAAGTGTCGTTAATGGGGAGTATGCCCCGAGGACAAGAACTACTGAAAGCAAGGAGAGATTTGGCCAAGGAACGGATCACTCAAGCTGAGTATGACCAGATGATTCATACTGCCACCGAGGCGGTAGTGCGCCTGCAGGAGGCCTATGCGGTGGACTATATCACCAGTGGAGAATTGTCACGTGATAATTATGTCTCCTTCATTGCTGAGGCCTTAGGTGGGGTCAAGATGATGAGCATGAGTGATTTGCTACCTTATATCGAGGATAAGAAAGCTTATGAAGAGATGTTGTCGATTCTGGATGTGCCAGCCAATAGTATTAAGAATGCGATCTGTGTGGGACCGGTCAAGCGGCGGCAGCCCTTGGTAGGCGGCGAACTTGATCTGTTACATGAATTAACCGATCGTCCGAAGAAGATCACGCTGCCAGGCCCTTATCTGGTGACTCGTTCTATGTGGCTTAAGGGCTTATCCGATCAATACTATGATTCCAAAGAAGCCTTGGCGGTAGATGTGATTCAGGCCTTCAAGGAGGAGATTGCAGCAATTCAAGTTCGTGGTGTTGAGATTATCCAGTTTGATGAGCCGGTACTGACGGAAGTGGTCTTCTCACCGGGGAATACCAGGACCTTTATGTGTGCGTCACTATCTGAAAAGAAAGATCCGACAGAGGAACTTGAATTTGCCACCGGCTTGTTGCAAGCTGTCTTCCAGACGGTGGACCGAGCAAAATCTAAAGTCGGCTTACACGTCTGCCGGGGTAACTGGAGTAAGGATGAGACCATTCTTCTCACCGGTCCTTATACACCGCTGTTAGATTTATTTGAAGCAGTGGCGGCCGATATCTATTTTTTGGAGTACTCGACCGATCGTGCGGGTAGTCTGGGCTCGTTGTTTGAGGGGCATCAGCTGTTTGAGCGGGCCTCGCTAGGACTGGGTGTGATGAATCCGCGCCAGGATGAGACTGAATCGGCGGAGGCGATCATTGAGCGAGCGGAAGAGTTGTTGAACTACTTGCCAGCCGAACGTATTCTATTGAATCCTGATTGTGGCTTTGCGACCTTCGCCAAGAAGCCGGTGAATAGCTATCCTTATATCGAGGAAAAACTGGCGGTGCTTCAGAAAGTCAAAGAAGAATTGAGAGCAAGGTATGAAAGCTAAAAAGCCCGACGAGTCACTATATTATAATCTGTTTATGAGGGGAACATGTCCCAACTTGGATACAGTAAATGTATATACGGATCGACAAAATATTGAAGTGAACGAAGTAATATCTTTTGATATTGAATTTGAGCAGATTACGGCTATCTCTTATCTTCTTTCGAGCTTATTATCATCAACAATTATAACTGCTATTAAAGAATTAAAGCAGAATGATATTTTTTTAGATGAGATTGAAGGAACAGTCCAAGCTCAACTGACGAATCCATTGCGAATGATACCTGTAAGAGGTTATTCTGATCCAAGTCTGATTAAAGATATTAGAATAAAGCTATTTTATTATGCGGATACAGATGATTGTGAAAAAGTTAGCGTTTTAATGAGAAATGCTCAATTATTTAATCCTGTTTATCAATTAATTGATAAGGGACAAGAAATAAATTTAAATATCGAGTTTGTGTTGTAGAGTATATAATAATATTAAAAAGGGGAGAGTCATTGGAGAGGCATTCGAACATTAAATGGGAAACGATGCGCGAGGCTTTATTGGATACCACAATTCCTTATGTGATAAGTTTGATCATTTTTATAGTGACCTTTTTTAGAGGAGTTAGAGTGACCTCAAATAGTTGGACCAGAGAGATAGGCATAGTTTTATGCTTGTCTCTCTTTTTGTTTGTTTAAGGCTATTCCTTAAGCAGCCAGTGTTTCTCGATATTCAACTGGACTTAACCAACTTAACTTTTCCTTAATTCGCACCTCGTTATAGTAACGAATATAATCAATGATTGCTTGTTTTAATTCACCGTAACTTCGATAAACTTTTCCAGAATACAGCTCAATATACAGCCTTCGAAAAACGGATGTGGAACCCGCATTCGGAAATTTGAAGGCCAATTAGGGGTTCAACCGATTCCATGTAAGAGGGATTGATAAGGTTCATAATGAGATTGGGTTGGCATTAATGGCCACGAACTTGAGGAAGTTGGCGCTGATAATTGGAGTAAATAAAAAGGTCCAGATTTTTATTCTTATCGAATAAAAATCTGGACTTTTTTGAGGACTTATCTTACAGCCTCTTATTGTATTTTTATTCAAAAGTTACGACGAAGTAGTTTTTCTTACCACGTCGAACAATAATATATTTTTCTCCAATCGCATCGGCTGGCGAAATTTCATAGTCTACGTCATCAATTACGCGGCCATTGATTGAGATGGCACCATTTGATACGAACTCACGAGCTTGACGTCTTGAACTGACAATCCCTGTGTCGACTAACCAAATCGGTAAGTTGGCAGCTTCTTTGGCGGCTGTGAAAGAAGGCAAGCTTGCAGCAGCAATCTTGATTTGTTCTGGGCTGAGTGATCCGACATCTCCAGTAAAGAAAGCCTCCGTAATGTATTGTGCATCCTTTAAGGCCTCTTCACTATGAACAAAGCGGGTTACCTCTTCTGCTAAGCGACGTTGAGCGACGCGAAGATGAGGGCGCTCTTTAATTTCTTCTTCAAGTTCTTCGATTTCTTCGTGGCTTAGGAATGTAAAGTATTTTAAGAATTTTACAATATCTTCGTCCTGCTGATTGTACCAGAATTGGTAAAACTCATATGGAGAAGTCATATCAGGGTCAAGCCAGATGGCGTTCCCTGCTGATTTTCCAAATTTAGTTCCGTCAGATTTTGTCATCAAAGGAATGGTCAATCCATACGCTTGTGTCTCAGAACCTTCCTTGCGACGGATAAAGTCAAGCCCAGAGGTAATATTTCCCCATTGGTCGGCCCCACCGATTTGAACTTGGATGTCATGGTGTGTTAATAAATAGTGGAAATCAATTGACTGTAGAATTTGGTAAGTAAATTCAGTATACGAAATACCATGCTCTAAACGACTGGCAACAACATCCTTAGCTAGCATTGTATTAACATTAAAATGCTTACCAAAATCGCGTAAGAAGTCGATAAGGGTAATCTTACCTAGCCAATCGTAGTTGTTCATAATACGAAATCCACTACTATCGACATCACCTTTTAAGAAGAGATGGTCCATTTGTTGGGTCAATCGATGTGCATTCTCCTTGACAACCTCAAAAGATTGTTGTGTACGTTCACTTGTACGGCCACTTGGGTCCCCAATCGATCCGGTAGCTCCTCCAATGACAATCATCGGATGATGTCCTGCAAGTTGGAATCGTTTAAGAATCATAAATGGAATTAAATGCCCAATATGCATCGAAGGGCCCGTCGGATCAACACCACAATAAATACCAATCGATTTTTGATTAATCAGTTCATGTAAGCCTTCTTCATCCGTTTGCTGGTTAATCGCACCACGCCATTTTAAATCATCTAAAATATTTTGTGTCATGTAGATTCTCCTAGTTTGATTTATTTATGTTTTATTATAGAAGTTGCTGTAAAGATAAACAAGCTGAAGTCGACTAATTCTTAAGAAATAGTTAAGAAAAACCTAAGGAAAAATTGCTATTTTACAGTATTATTACAAGTAAAATACGATTTGAATTTCTTGTTAAAATGGATCTGAATCTATGATACGATACATCTATCGTGGCGTGATAACGTTACTTGATAAACAATTTTTAAAATATAAATCAAACTTTTAATTAATAACTAATAATAAGAAAAAGGAGCCCGAAAATAATGACAGTATCATCGAAACGATTCGTTACTAAAGTTTTAGCTTCGGCATTAACGGTAGGAGCATTGAGTGGTCCAGTCGCAACCTATGCGCAAGACTTTGATGCATTAATTAACGATACCATCGTACAAATTGAAGGACTCTCAGCATCTCAAGCTGAATTACACCAAAAATTACAAGCTGCATACCAAGAAATTGAAAAGATTCAAGATGAATCAGCTGAAATTTCTAAGGCAATTGCTGAAGATACACGCACTTTGAAAGAAATCGAAGAAGAAATTGCAGTACTTGAAGAAACGATTGCAAATCGTGAGCAACTTCTAGAAGAACAAGCACGTGCAGTTCAAGTATCGAACGGATCAGCAAATTATTTAAATTATGTTGCTTCATCTAAATCTGTTACAGATTTAGTTGGACGCGTCGATGTAATTAACCGCATGGTTTCAGCGAATAAAGATTTAATCCAATTACAAATTGCAGATAAAGAAGCCGTTGAAACAAAACATGCACAAGCGGTTGAAACTTTAGAAGCAAAAGAAGCAAAACAAAAAGAATTTGAAACAGCAAAAGTTGAATTGGCGACTCAAACTGCTTCACAAGAAGAAGTTTATAATCAATTAACGAATGATATTACGCTAGCTGCAGCACAACGCGATGCGTTAGTTGCTGAAAGAGAACAATATCTAGAACAACAACGTTTAGCTTATGAAGCGCAGTTAGCACAAGAAGCAGCAGCAAATCAAGCTTCACTAGAAGCATCCGTTGCAGCGGCAAGTCAAGCGACTTCTGAAGCTGAATTACAAGCGCAATATAACCAAGCACTTGCTGAAGCACAAGCACAAGATGCAGCGATTGCTCAAGCTCAAGCAGAAGCAGACCAAGCAGCAGCTGAAGCTGAACAAGCTAGAGCTTATGCACAACAAGCTGAAGCAGCTGCTCAAGAAGCAGAAGCAAATGTAGGTGTTGTACAAGAAGCGGCGCCAGAAACATTGACGCAAGAACCTGTTGAAGTAGAACAAGTGGATCCAGAAATGCCATGGGAACCTGTGGAAGAGACAGAAGCACCGGTTGAGGAAACTGAAGCTGTAGTTGAAGAAGTTGAAACAGAACAATCATGGACAGCTGTTACACCTGAAGAAGCTCAAGCTGCTCGTGAAGAAGCAGAACGTGCTAAAGCAGTAGCAGCCCAAGCTGAAGAAGCAAGTCAAGTTGCTCAAGCAAACGTTCAGTCACTGATTTCATTTGCTGAACAATTTATTGGAACACCTTATGTATGGGGTGGTAAACAACCTGGTGGATTTGACTGTTCAGGCTATGTATACTACGTATTCCAACAAGTTTATGGCATCAACGTAGGTGGCTGGACTGGTGAACAACAAAATTCAGGAAGCCGCATCGGTGTCGGTGAAGCTCAAGCAGGAGACCTATACTTCTGGTCAAATGGCGAAGGAGCTCCATACCACGTAGCATTAGCAACAGGTAATGGTAACTACTTACACGCAGTAGACTTTGGTCGTCCATTATCATATGGAACAGTAAGTGATTATTTCATGCCAAGTTTCGCTGTTCGTGTTAACAAATAATTAGAAAATTTACGCTAAAAGCTTTCTGAAAATTCAGAAAGCTTTTTTGTTGTTAGCTGCTATCTCATCAGCTCAATGAATACTTTCTATGCTATAATGAGAGGGTACATTTATTTAAAAGGAGGACTCCGTGTGACTGAAACACAACCTACATATTATATTACGACACCAATCTATTACCCGAGTGGTCGTTTGCATATCGGGAATACGTATTCAACGTTAGTCTGCGATGCTATGGCACGTTATAAACGCTTGATGAATTATGATGTTTATTTCTTAACGGGTATGGATGAACATGGTCAAAAAATCGAAGCGAAAGCCGAACAAGAAGGAATTCACCCGCAACAATATGTTGATGAAATGGCAACATATATTAAAGATTTGTGGGAAAAATTAGAAATTACCTATGATGGATTTATTCGAACCACCGATAAACAACACGTTGCAGCAGTGCAACAAATTTTTGAGCGATTACTTGAGCAAGGCGATATTTACTTAGGTGAATATTCAGGTTGGTACTCGGTCAGTGATGAGGAATTCTTTACAGTATCACAATTGATTGAAGTCTATCGTGATGAAGAGGGGAATGTGATTGGTGGAGTGGCTCCTTCTGGCCATGAAGTCAAACGGGTTCAAGAAGCGTCATATTTCTTTAAATTAAGTAAATATGCTGATCGACTCGTAGAATACTATGAGACACATCCAGACTTTTTAGTCCCTGTTTTTCGTAAAAATGAAATGATTAATAACTTCATTAAGCCGGGCCTCGAAGATTTAGCGGTTTCACGAACAACGTTCTCATGGGGAGTGCCTGTTAAATCAAATCCAGAACACGTAGTCTATGTTTGGATTGACGCCTTATCAAACTATATTTCAGCGTTAGGTTATGGTTCAGAAGATACGCGTCTGTTTGACCATTATTGGCCGGCAGATGTGCATGTAATCGGTAAGGATATTTCACGTTTCCACATGATTTATTGGCCAGCGTTACTGATGGCTTTAGACTTACCATTACCGAAACAAATTTTTGCCCATGGCTGGTTAGTGATGAAAGACGGGAAGATGAGTAAATCAATGGGGAACGTCATCTATCCTGAGATGTTAATAGATCGTTACGGATTAGATGCGACACGTTATTTCTTATTACGTGAAATGAGTGGCGGAAATGATTCCGTCTTCACTCCGGAAGGATTTATTCAAACCTTAAATTCAGAATTATCAAATGATTTAGGAAACTTATTAAACCGTACGATTGCGATGATTAATAAGTATTTCGACGGTGAAATTCCAACCCATTCACTTGAAGAAACTGTGATCGATTCGAGTTACGAAGCCACAGTCCGAGAACTACTGGAAAAATATCATCAAGCGATGGATCAGATTGAAATTAGTGAAGCTTTAGATTGTGTAATGGCGATAGTTTCTCGCACGAATAAATATATCGATGAAACAGAGCCGTGGGTTCTGGCGAAAGATGAAGATCGTAAAGCAGAGTTAGCTTCGGTAATGTATCACCTAGCAGATAGCTTGCGTGTCGTGAGTCATTTATTACGTCCAGTGATACCGCATGCAGCTGAACAAATTTTAGAACAGCTCGGGTTAAGTGATCAGCTTGCTTTAGATTTAACGGAAGTCGAATTCAATCAACTGACCGCTGAACATCAAGTCGTCAAGAAAGGGCAACCACTCTTCCCACGTCTTGAGATGGAAGAAGAAATGGCTTTTATCCAAGAAATGATGCGTCCGAAGTCAGTCAATGCTCAACCTAAAGTTGACGACCCATCTTGGAACCCTGAAGAAGTTCAGTTAGCTTATGACGAAGTGGAACATGTCGAGTTTGATCAATTTATTCAAACTGAATTGAAAGTCGCCGAAGTAATGGATGTTGTCCCCGTCAAAGGTTCAAATAAATTATTACGATTTAGATTAGATGCTGGGGATGAGGGACACCGCCAAATTTTATCCGGCATTGCGAAATATTACCCTCAACCGGAAGCATTAATTGGACAAAAAGTCGCGATTGTAGCGAACTTAAAACCACGTAAAATGATGGGATATATTAGTCAAGGGATGATTCTCTCAACAGAAGCGAATGGCGAATTAAAAGTCGTGACCATCAGTTCAGAAGTTCCAAATGGCACACTACTCGGCTAGAGATTTAGTAGAGAGAAAGGAAATTATGCAACGTTTATTTGATACGCATACCCACCTCAATGCGACAGCCTTTAAAGGGCAAGAGGATCAAATCATTCAACAAGCGCATGACCAAGGTGTAGGTTATTTTGCGGTTGTTGGATTTGACCGCGAAACCATTGAAAGAAGTCTTGCCTTAAGCGAGCGCTACGATGAAGTGATTAGTGTTATTGGCTGGCATCCAACGGAAGCTTATTGCTACAATGGTGAAGTTGAACGGTGGATAGAGCAACAACTTGAACATCCAAAGGTGAAAATGTACGGTGAGATAGGTTTAGATTATCATTGGGATACATCGACAAAAGCAGAACAGTGGCGTGTATTTCGACGCCAAATCGCCATCGCAAAAGAACATAATTTACCGATTACGATACATAACCGTGACGCGACAGACGATGTATACCAAATTCTTAAAGAAGAAGGGATTCCGGATGCGGGTGGGATTATGCATTCATTTGGCGAGGGAGTCGATGATGCGAAGCGATTTTTAGATCTTGGAATGCATCTAAGTTTTAGTGGTGTATTGACATTTAAAAAGACGGAGGAAGTCCGTCAGGCTGCCGCGATTGTCCCTGATCATCGACTGTTAATTGAAACCGACGCACCGTATTTAGCGCCTGAGCCAATGCGTGGGAAGCAAAACCAACCTGCATATGTGCGCTATGTTGCAGAGCGGTTAGCCCAAGTACGCCAAATGTCTTACGCTGATTTAGCAGCATTAACAACCCAAAATGCGTTTGAACTATTTCGCTGGAAAGGTGAGCAAATCTAGTGGCTGAGCAGTGGATTCCGCAAGAATTTATTGTGGTTGAAGGCCGCGATGATACGCGCCGATTAGTTGAGGTATTCGGTCCTGAAGTTAAGACGATTGAGACAGGGGGGTCAGCGATTGATGACTCCGTGCTCGATGAAATTGGCCGAGCACTTGAACAATCGGGTGTGATTGTTTTAACGGACCCTGATTATCCTGGGGAACGGATTCGAACGATGATTCGTCAAGCGTATCCAACCGTAAAGCATGCGCATCTTAGTCAACGGCAAGCAGCAAGCCATCGCAAGCATCAAAGTTTAGGTGTAGAACATGCATCGGGTGAGAGTATCCGAGAGGCATTGGCGCAAGTTATGACCCCCATAGAGATAAACTCACAGCAAGTTGCGTATATCCCGCTGGCTCAATTAATTGCATTTGGGCTCGTTGCGTCCTCAAGTGCGCAACGTCGACGCGATTATATTTCGAATTATTTCAGAATTGGACGTATGAATGGTAAGCAACTGCAAAAGCAACTCGCTCGTTATCAAATTACATTGGAGAAATTACAACAAGCGTTAGAAGAAGGTGAACATCTTGGGAGAATCTAAAGTCTATATTGCCAATCCTCGACGAACGGCAGAAATTATGAAGCAATACCAAATAAAAATGAAAAAAAGTTTAGGTCAAAACTTCTTAATGGATACGAATATTTTACGCAAGATGGTCACGACGGCCGAGTTAACGGATCAAACAACCGTCATTGAAATTGGCCCAGGAATTGGTGCGCTGACCGAATTTTTAGCGCTTCACAGTAAACAAGTTTATGCCTTTGAGATTGATCAACGATTTATTGCGATCTTAGAAGACACGTTGTCAGATTACGATAATGTTCAAATAGTTCATCGAGATATTTTAGAAGTGGATTTTAGCGCGGCAGAGTATCAAGACCTTCGCCAAGCGGAAGATTTAGTTGTAGTCGCTAACTTACCTTATTATATTACGACACCGATTATTATGGGATTAATCACCAGTGGGCTACCGTTCCGCAAGTTGGTCATGATGATGCAGAAGGAAGTCGCACAACGGATGATTGCGCAACCTCAAACGAAAGACTACGGATCTTTATCGATTGCGATTCAAAATACAATGGAAGCAGAATTATCATTTATCGTACCAAGAACGGTGTTTAATCCACCGCCGAATGTTGATTCTGCTGTTCTAACGTTAACCAGACGCATGTCGCCCCTTGTTCCAGTGGAAGATACCGCTGCGTTTGAACAATTTGTTCAAGTGTGCTTTACGCAACGAAGAAAAACACTTTGGAATAATTTGAGAAATTATTATGGTAAGGAACAGAGTGAATTTTTACAGACAGCGTTAGACAAGTCTCAAATTAATCCCAATCAACGTGCAGAAGAACTTACAATCGATGACTTCTATGCACTTTATCAAGCTTTTAATGCGCTCAATTAATGAGCAAGAAAAACACAGCCTGCTTTCGCTAGAGTGACCCCAATTAGTTGGACCAAAGAGATAAGCATATTTTGCTTGTCTCTTTTTTATGTGTATAGGATTTAATCCTTAAGCAGCTTGTGCCTGTCTATATTCAACAGGACTTAACCAGCTCAACTTTTCCTTAATTCGCTCTTCGTTATAGTAACGAATATAATCAATGATTGCTTGTTCCAATTCCTTGTAACTTCGATAAACTTTTCCATAATACATCTCTTGTTTCATTACACCAAAGAAATTCTCTATCGGTGCATTATCGTAACAGTTGCCTTTACGTGACATACTTTGAAATATTTGATGTTCTTCCAATAACGCTTGATATTCTTTCATTTGATAAGCCCAACCACGGTCTGAATGGAAGGTTCGTCGATAAGAGCAGTCTTTTGAAACTTCAATCGCTTCCACTAATGCTTCAAGCATCGTTTCTTTATTAGGCTGATGAGAAACTTTAAAACTAATGATTTCTAGATTGTACAAGTCCATAAAAGGATCTAAATATAATTTCTTTACTTGAAGCTTGCCCGAATCATCTGCTTCATAGTATTTGAACTCTGTTGTGTCCGTCGTAATCTTCTGATACGGTATCGAGCTTTCGAATCGACGATTGATTCGATTGGGTGCAATTTGTCCGACAATGCCTTTATAACTATTATATCGACGATATTTGCGTCCAAAGTTTTTGACTTGAATCTTTAATTCTTGACAGATGCGTTGAACTTTCTTTCGATTGATTTTCAAGCCATCTTTTACAAGTTTTGCATGAATTCGACGGTAGCCATAATTTGAATGTGCCTCACGGATTGACATTATTTTTTCTTTTACTTCTTGATCTGGATCTGGTTTTTTCCATTGAGACTGCCAATACATATAGGTGGATTTAGGGAAGTTGATTGCCGCAAGAATCTCAGTTAAGGTAAATCTTTCTTGTTGACGGAGCTTGTGGATGATTCTTGCTTTGTCTTCGTTGCTTTCTGTAGCCGCAAGCTCCTTAGCATTTCCAAGTACTCATTTTTAATGGTCTGCATTTTAAGCTCATATTCAAGCTCTTTAATGCGATTGTTTGCCCGTTCTAAATCCGTTATTTTCAGTGGCTGAGAATCCATTTGATTTTTGTTTTTAGATTGTTTATTTCTAGACATCGGTGGCCTCCCTCGTTTTCGAGAAAGTCCTTCAACCCCTTGATTATGGTACTCTTGACGCCATCTAGCAATGAGACTTGGATTATTTAATCCCAACTCATTCGCTACGTCTTGATAGGACTTCTCACTTGCTTCATACAACGTAATTGCCTTCAACTTAAATTCTACACTGTATGAATTACTTTTGCGAGAACGTTTTAAACCTTCTATACCTAAAGTTTGATAAGCGTTGATCCATGTTCTAATTTGAATAGTCGATTTGAACTGATATTTTTTAGCCAATGATCTTAAGCTGATGGTTCCAGAAAGATACTCTGCGACCACTTTCATCTTGAATTCTAAACGATATTTAGCCATACAAATACCCCCTAAAGTTGGATTTTTCTTGGTCCAACTTTAGGGGGTCAGTTCATTCGCCTATAAAGTGAAAGGGGCTGTGTTCGTTTTTTTTAGATTCAAGCGTTATCACACTTATTCTGCTTCTGTCATAAGTTCATATTCTGCTTCTTCAAAAGAATTCACCAATTTTTGATCAACTTTTTTGAATTGGACTAAATCTTTTGAATAAAGTCGAATATCAAGAGCATCTTCGGTTTCATAATATTTAGGATGTGTAATTTTGACTTGGAGCTGTCCGCGGTCAACGAGTTGAAGATAGATACCACTTGATAAATCTTGAACTTCCTCAATCGCACGATATACATCTTGTTTTGCATTAATTTGCTGAACAATTTCATAGAAGTTTGCATTCATTGCGTTGAGCTGAATCATCAACTCTTTTTCGTCTGGATCTTCTTCGGAAGGAAGACGAGAATAGAGCTCGTTATTCACATAATTGGTGAAAACAATCATATAATATTCATAAGCTTCAGCATTTGGATTCATCGTTAATAAAGTATAATCATCCGCAATCACAATTTCTCTAAAAGTGGCAGACTCATCTTGACTTTGATAGACACGCTCTTCTTGAGCTTTAATCGGTGAGACAGAGGTTAACAATAACAATACAACCATACACGATGACAACAACTGTTTAACCTTATTCATATCAACAACGCCTCCTTAATTATTTTTGTGTAACAAAACATAGGATAATTCAAATGTTCTATTGCATTAGTTTAAGTATACACTACAAAAAAACGTTTTCAAGCTAAAATTTAAAATTCTTTGAATAGTCATTGACAGTGGCTACTTGCTCTTAGTGTAAAATAACTGTTGGTAAGCTAAAAGCAAAAAAGATAACCCTCTGCTATACTGTTAGTATCCAAAACACACAGAAAGTTAGAGGGTTATCCATGAATATTGTAACACAAGTTATGCAAGAAATTAGTAAAATGATGACAGATTTATATCATCAAGCGATTCAATCTTCTTATGATTTTACCACGATTTTAGCGACTAAACAAATAACCAAAAAAAGAAGCCACTATGTTAAGTGACTTCTAACTATTTATTGATTTAAACCGTTATAAATAACATCTAAATTCGTTTGTAAATACTTCAAATAGGTATCCGCGGGTGAACCTTTTTCACCGATTTCGTCGGAATAAACCGGCTTTTCATAAATCTCAACGCCCGTTTCCTTCGATACGGTTTGCATTGGACGTCTATCAACGTTTGATTCAACGAACAATACCGGTGGGTTATTATCTTTGACCCATTGAATCGCTGATTGAATTTGAGCGGGCGAACCATTTTCATCGGTATCAATTGCCCAAATATAACCATGATTTAAGTTAAAAGATTGAGTCATATATTGGAAAGCATGTTCGCTAGCAATAAAGTTACGCTGGTTACCTTCTAAACTGCCCAATTTTTCTTCATATTCATCGCGAATTGCTTCTAACTCTTTAATATAAGCTTCACCGTTTTCTTGATAGACCACTGCATTATTTGGATCTTGTTCTTTTAAGACCTCTACAATTCGTTGAGCCATTTTTATACCTACGTTAGGATCTGCAAAGGCATGAGGGTTAATTTCTTGCCTTCCTTCTTCATCTTTTAAATATTGTGGTTCTACGTCTTTAGCAACTTCGATGAGTTGTTCTGGTGACTTCTTCACTGAATTAGCTAATTTCATAAACCAACCATTTTCGGATCCTTCTAAGTTTAATCCGTTATAAAACATTAAATCCGCGTCAGTCGCTTTCATAATGTCTTCTGGTAAAGGTTCATATTCATGAGGATCAGTTCCAACTGGAACTAAGTTATAGACTTCAATATGATCTTGGCCGATACTTTCTAACATATCAGTTAAGAGAGAAAAACTTGAAACCACTTTTAGCGGTTCATCTGCATGAGCTGTGGTTGCGATACTTAATCCCATCATTAAAATTAAGTTGATCGCACATAATACTTTCAATAAACGTTTCATTTAATCATACCTTCCTACTATTTAGATAATTTATGAGCTAAACGCCAGACGTAGCCGTTATTAGGTGCAAATAAAAAGGCTAAAACAAACATTACTGTGGCACATAATACAATCGCTGCTCCTGACGGAACGTTAATAACAAAACTAATATACAATCCGACCACTGAAGAAATAACACCAAAAATAGCCGAAAGAATTAACATATTTCGTAAGTTGTTTGTTAATAGATACGCTGTCGAAGCTGGTGTAATCAGTAAAGCAACAACTAAAATAGCACCAACAGCTTGCAGTGAGGCTACAGTAACTAACGTTAACGTCACCATAATTCCATAATGAATTAATTTAGTTGGGTATCCCCAAGCAGCCGCCATTGTTGGATCAAAGGTGGTAATAAGTAATTCTTTATAAAAAGCAACGACTAGAATGATAACAATCACACCGATTACCATCGTAATATTTCGGTCGCTATCTTGCACGGTTAAAATATTACCAAATAAAATTTCTGTTAAGTCCGTGGCGCTTTGTGCCATTTGAATTAAAATAACACCAATCGCAAAAAAGGATGAAAAGACAATCCCTATTGCTGCATCACTTTTAATCCGGCTAGACTGTTGGATCAGTCCAATGAATAAGGCTGTAATAAAGCCGGTAATGGCTGCTCCAATAAAAAAGTTCGTTCCCATCATATAAGAAATCGCCACACCGGGTAAAATTGCGTGAGAAATCGCATCCCCCATTAGAGCGAGTCCTCTTAAAATAATAAAGCACCCTAATATTCCAGCAATTATCCCAATCATGACGGAAGTTGTTAATGCTTTTTGTAAAAACTCATAGTCTTTGATTTGTTGGATGAATTGTTGCATTTGTTCCAATGTAAACACAGTCGACCAATTACTCATTTGATGCACCTCCTCCAACAAATTGGGTAGAGGTTAAAATGCTTTCGCCAAAGGCTTCGGATAAATACTGCGGAGTAAAGCACTCTTCAACCGTCCCATAAGCAATTAATTGTTGTTTAAGTAAAATCACACTATCAAAGTACTCCGCTACTTTACTTAAATCATGGTGAACAATTAATATTGTTTTACCATCTCCTTTCATTTGACGTAAAATTTTAGCGATAATGGCTTCACTTTTAGCGTCAATTCCTACAAAGGGTTCATCTAAAAAGATATAATCTGCATCTTGAACAAGGACGCGAGCAATGAGAACGCGTTGGAATTGTCCACCAGAAAGTTCGCTAATTTGACGGTGGGAAAACTCTTCGAGTCCCACTTGCCTTAAGGCTTCCATAGCTTGGTCTTTTTGCTCTTTGGTGGGAAATTTAAATAACCCTAGTTGACGGTAAAACCCGATAGCCACCATATCTAAAACGTTAATCGGAAAATCATGGTCGATGTTATTCTTTTGTTCGACGTAAGATATTTTCTTTCTTACTTGACTCACATGCTGACCGTCATAGGTCGTTGTTCCGCTATGGGGAAGAATATTTAACATCGCTTTCATTAACGTTGATTTTCCCGCTCCGTTTGGCCCAATAATTCCAATTAGTTGCCCTGTCTTCAATTTAAATGAGACATCATCTAAGGCAAGGAATTTATTGTAGGAAACGGATAAATTATTCGCTTCTATCATATTATTCCTTCTTTCTTTTCTGAAACATTGTTTAGAGCAACCTAAATAATGTCCAGTAAAAAACAATAGAATATTCTATTGATTTATTTGTTTGTGTTTTTGTTCTCTTTGTTTAGGCTTACCTAAACTTTAACGCATCCTTTTTTCTTTGTCAAGCATCTTGATCAAATTGATAGTGTCAAATTATATTATTTGTGGTATAATACACTCGTGAGGTGAGCATACATGCCAAATGAGCTAGGAGAAATCAAGAGTTATCTTGAAGAGCGGGTTGGTGAAGAGATTTGTGTCACTGTCCAATTAGGACGTAAACGCCAAAAAGAACGACGAGGAGTCTTAACTGAAACTTATCGTTCGATCTTTATTGTTTGTTTAGATCAAGACGAAAATGATTTTGAGCGTTCTTGTTTCAGTTATCGCGATGTGTTAACGAAAGCCATTGAATTAGAATTTGTGTAATCATCAGTGGATGATTAAGTAGATAATCCCAAATATTTAGTGCAAACTGATATTTGGGATTTTTACGGTTTTTATGTTTTTTATGAATGGGTGTGAAAGACGATATGAAATTAATAATCGGTCTAGGTAATCCTGGCGAAAGGTATGCAGGAACACGGCATAATATTGGCTTTGAAGTTATTGATGATTTCTTAGCGATGCATGACTTGACGATGACGGACCAGAAGTTCCAGTCAGACTATACAATCTACCGCCACGGAGTAGAGCGTGCCATCATTATGAAGCCTTATACTTATATGAATCTGTCAGGTGAGGCATTACTCCCAATGATGAGTTATTTTGGCGTAGGGATGGAAGATATTGTGGTAATCCATGATGACTTAGATTTACCTCTTGGGAAGGTTCGGCTGCGTTACCGTGGTAGTTCAGGTGGACAGCGTGGTGTTCAAAATATTATCGATCTACTGGGATCAAATGAATTTAATCGAATTAAGATGGGAATTGGCCGGCCAGCTCCAGGATGGAAAGTTACCGACCATGTCCTGGCACCGTTTAATTCACAAGAACGAGAATTATTGCAACCAGAAATTCAACGTGCTGCAAATGCGGTGACAGATTGGTTGAATGGGACTACCTTCAATCAATTAATGAATCAATACAATTAAATACGAGTCAATGCGAGGGGGTCGTTAAGGCGAGCTCCTTACGTTATTTTACATAAAAGGATGTGATACAGTGCCCCGATTATATACCGAGGTTTTTGAAGAGGTCTCAGCGCAATTGATTGATGAGTGTTCTGACGCTGTCGATTTAATTACAGGATTGGATGATAGTGCAAGAGCGATTTTCATTGCGCAACTCTTTCATAAAAATCCTAAACCCTACCTAATCGTCGAACCACGTTCTAAGCAACTCAATGAATTATATGAAGACTTGACGGAGTTGATTGATGAACCGGTTTTACTTTTTCCAGCCGAAGATTCATTAGCGGTAGAGTATTCTATCGCATCACAAGAGCGAATTGCACAGCGCATTGACGTATTAAATCATCTGGCGACAGGACGTCCTGGAATTATCTTAACCAATGTAGCAGGGATTCAGATGCGATTATCGCCGGTTGATACATGGAAGAAGGGTGCTTTAAAGCTTCAATTAGGTGGCGAGTATGCCTTTAACCAATTAGAAGCTTATTTATCGTGTTATGGCTACCAAAGAGAGCCTCTGGTGGAACTTCCGGGTCAATATAGTATTCGTGGGAGTATTGTCGATATCTATCCTTTTGACCAAGCTAATCCGATTCGACTTGATTTCTTTGATGAAGAGTTGGATTCTATTCGGACCTTTGATCCGTTAGAGCAAACGTCGATTGATAATATTGACCAGGTGACGATTACACCCGCGATAGATATTGTTTTCCCAATAGAAGCGCAACAAGCGTTAATACCAGAGCTAAGGCAACGCATGGATCATATCGTGCAACATACGTCCAATGAAGAACAGCGCGCCTTAATTTCAGCGCGTTATCAAGAAACTTTAGACCAACTTGAGCAAGGTGAATCACTTAAGTTTGCTTCAGCATACTTATCCTTGTGGGATCGAACTGGGACAAGTCTATTAGACTATTTATCTTCTGACGCGCAGTTAATCGTGATGGAATTAGGCCGAATTCAACAGGTAGAGTTTCAACTACTTGAAGAAAATCAATTTTGGATTGAACAAGAAGTCAGTCGGGGACAATTGTTACCGAATATTGAGATGAAGCATGAAGCTTATCATCGATTGCGAGAAGCGCCGTTAAATACGTTGCATTTTGCTTCACTGCAACGTGGAATGTCGGGTGTTACGTTTCGTTCGATTCATAATTATCAATACCGCGGCATGAATTCATTCTTCCATCAAATGCCACTGATTGAAAGTGAACTGACGCATTGGTTGCGTCAAGGTTTTATTGTTCAAATTGCGGTAAGTTCTAAGCATGAAGTGCAGCGTACGTATGATTTACTACACGAGTATGATTTACCAGCGATTATTCAGTCTGATGAACCTCAATCCGAGAAAATCAATATATTACCTCTTTCATTGTCTAAAGGATTTGAACTCCCCCTTGATAAATGGGTAGTCATTACAGAGCAAGAACTATTCAATCAGCAGCGCCGGCCGAAAGTGCGTTCTGGAAAGCAATCGAATGCGGAGCGATTAAAAGATTATAATGAATTAGGTATCGGCGATTACGTCGTACATCCGATTCATGGTATTGGACGCTATACAGGCATCGAAACCATCGAAATTAATGGTAACCATACGGATGCGGTCGCAATCGAATACCGTGATCAAGCACGTATTCTTCTTCCAGTAGAGAATATTTCGCAACTTCAAAAATACGTCGCTTCGGAAAGTACAACGCCAAAGCTGAATAAATTGGGCGGAACAGAATGGAAAAAAACTAAAGCGCGAGTTCAGTCACAAGTTGAAGATATTGCGGATGAATTGATCCAATTGTATGCTCAACGCGAACAAGAGCGTGGATTTGCTTTTGCGCAAGATACGCCAGAACAATATAAATTCGAAGATGATTTTCCATATCCTGAAACGGAAGACCAATTGCGTAGTATTCAAGAAATTAAGCGCGATATGGAGTCGGATCGCCCGATGGATCGCTTATTGGTTGGAGATGTCGGGTATGGTAAGACGGAAGTCGCTTTACGAGCGGTTTTTAAAGCGGTGATGGATGGCAAACAAGTCGCATTTCTAGTACCAACGACGGTTCTTGCTCAACAACATTACCATACAATTATCGAGCGTTTTGCAGATTGGCCATTTGAAGTGGGTTTATTGAGTCGTTTTGTATCAAAAGCGAAACAACAAACAACGATTGATGGACTAAAGACTGGTGCCATCTCAATTGTCGTCGGAACGCATCGAATTTTATCAAAAGATGTCGTATTCAATGACTTGGGATTATTGATTATTGATGAGGAGCAGCGTTTCGGGGTTAAACATAAAGAGCGACTGAAACAATTGCGCAGTCAAGTGGATGTTTTAACACTCACTGCCACACCGATTCCGCGGACGCTCCATATGTCAATGATTGGGGTTCGTGACCTATCCTTGATTGAAACTCCGCCAAATAATCGATATCCAGTTCAGACCTATGTGATGGAGCGCAATAACGGTGTGATTAAATCGGCCATTGAACGTGAAATGGCTCGGGGTGGGCAAGTGTTTTACTTATATAATCGAGTTGCGAGTATTGACCGCAAAGCACAAGAAATTCAAGATTTAGTACCGGAAGCGCGCGTAGCGATTTCGCACGGTCAAATGAGCGAAGCCCAGTTAGAAAATGTTTTACTAGATTTTATTGAAGGGGTCTATGATGTTTTAGTAACAACCACCATTATTGAGACGGGAATTGATATTCCAAATGCGAACACACTGTTTGTTGATGATGCGGACCGGATGGGCTTATCAACGTTATATCAATTGCGTGGGAGAGTTGGCCGGACTCATCGTCTCGCGTATGCTTATTTATTTTATGAGCCTTTCAAACAATTAAGTGAAATTAGCGAGAAGCGTCTCAATGCGATCCGAGAATTTACCGAATTAGGGTCCGGCTTTAAACTGGCGATGCGAGATCTTTCAATTCGGGGAGCTGGAAATTTATTAGGTCAACAACAATCAGGCTTTATCGATTCTGTTGGTTATGAATTATATACCCAGATGTTGCAACAAGCGATCAAACGTAAACAAGGCGGAGGCAGCCAATTATTAGACCGTCCAACATCGACGCTCGACTGGCAATTTGAGATGGATGCTTATATTCCATCTGATTACATTAGCGATGAACGTCAGAAGGTTGGTATTTATAAATTAGTTCAGCGGATTGATTCACAAGAGGCATATGTTCAACTACAAGATGAACTGATTGATCGGTACGGAGAATTTCCAGATCCGGTGAGTAACTTAGTAGACTTTGCTTTAATCAAATACTATGCTTTAGAAATCGGGATTACTCAAATTCGTCGTAAGCGTCAAGAATTAATTATTACGTTTAATGAATGGGGTACGCAACATCTTCAAGGTGAGCGTATTTTTAAAGCATTATCAGCGATTGATAATAAAGCTTATATGGGAGTGAAAAATAACCAGCTTGAATTGACCTTAAATATATATAATCAAGCGGTTGACCAAGTTTTGAATGCGTTAATTCGTTTCACCCGTGCTGCATATGAGACATTTGATCAAAAAGAGGAGGAATAATATGCGATTAGATAAATTTTTGAAAGTATCGCGCATTATAAAGCGTAGAACCGTTGCAAAAGAAGTTGCCGACCAAGGCCGCGTTAAAGTCAATGGGCAAGTCGCTAAATCAAGTACGAAATTAAAAGTTGGCGATGAGTTAGAAATCCAGTTCGGCCAACGTATTGTAACTTATCGAATTGTATCCCTATTGGACTCAGCTAAGAAAGAGGACGCTGATAAAATGTATGAAATCATTCAAGAAGAACGCATCGAAACAGAGAAAGATTTATTTTTTAATTAAAAGAAGATAGAAATTTCAAGAAAAGATTGATATACTTTCATTAACAATAGGGGGTGACTTCATGAATCAGAATCAATCAAATACAAAAAATGTGGTGTTTTTAGATACTGCTCGACGACAGCCGCGTCAGATGGCGACGAAAAGTTCGAGAGTGCCTACGAGTCATTCGGTTGGAAATTTTAAAACGTGGGCAGCGATTGGAATGAGTTGTATTTTAATTCTATTCTTTTCAATTCAGTATTATCAAATAAGACAACAACATGCGCAAACGATGGACCGATTAAATGAAGTCAAACAAATCGAAACCCAATTAGTGAAGGAAAACGCTGAAATTCAACGTGAATATCAATTGATTCAAGACCCAGAATATTTAGCGCAAGTTGCACGCCGTGATTATTATTTCAGTAAACCCGGTGAAATTATTTTTAAAATCGATGAAAATTAAAAGTTTAATTCAAGGAGGAACAAAGCAGTAATGGCAGTTGAAGTTGGCCAAGTAGTTCAAGGTGAAGTGACAGGGATTACGAATTTTGGAGCATTCGTTCAATTACCCGAAAATCAATCCGGTCTCGTACATATTAGTGAAATTTCCGCAGGTTTTGTGAAAGAAGTCAGTGATTATCTGAGTGTTGGTGATACCGTTCAAGTTAAGGTGTTGAAAGTGACACCAGACGGTAAAATTAACTTATCGATTCGACAAGCGAATCCAGAAGAGGATTCTGCCTCAGCGAATCGTCAGCCACAACAAAAGTTTAACTCGAACGAACGCTCAGGACGCCCACAAAATCGTCGAGGTAATTTTGAAGATAAAGTAGCACATGAGCGAGAGGTAAAAAATACTTTGGCAGCTCCAACAGCTCAGTCAAAATCTCGAACTGATGCGGGAGATTCGTCTTTTGACTCTTTAATGAGCGCTTTTCTAAAGGATAGTGAGGATCGTCTAGCTTCTTTACGCCGTAACACTGAAGGGAAGCGCGGGGGTAGAGGCGGACGCCGCAATTAATTTTCTTAAAAGTTTAACTCCTAACAAATTGTTAGGAGTTTTTTTGTGGATAATTTTATAGTATTCACTATCAGTAAATTAAGTTATAATGAGAACAATGAAAAAGGAGGTGACAATATGATTCGATCACTTACAAGCTATATTTCACAGCATCGAACGCGTTTTATTATTGGAGTAATTTTTGCCTTAGTAAATTCATTAGCGTTACTCGTACCGAATTATATCATTCAACGTTTTGTAGATGGATTGGTCCAACAAACCATTTCAGTGTCAAAGAGTATTCAGCTTGTGGGAGTGCTTTTTGCTGCCGGTGTGATTTCCTATTTATCACAATTAATCTATTTACGAACGATTTTCTATCAAGGAATTCGGTATCAAGCAGAGCTCCGTCAATCGATGTTCGATAAATTATTAACTTTACGCCAACCCTTTTATGAAAAATTTCGATCGGGTGATTTAATGACTCGAATGACAACGGATATTGATATGATGGGTAATATGTTAAGTTGGGGAACGATTATCGCTTTGGGTGATGGACTCTACATGATTGCAATCATAGTGGTGATGAGTTGGGTCGTTTCTTGGCAAGCAGCGCTAGTAAGCTCATTACCGTTAGTACTGTTTGGTATCGCGATTTACTATATTGGTCAACAAGTCGATCAGCGCTATGAACGGAGTCGAGAAGAAGTAACCAAACTGAGCAATGAAGTGTTGGAAGTGGTAGAAGGCGTGCGTGTGATTCGATCATACACCACAACCCAAGTCGAACAAGCGAGATTTAGTGAGCGGACGCAACAAGCGAGGGATAAAACCAATGACTATATTGTTTATAATGCGAGTTATGGTCCAGTATCCCGGTTTTTTAGTGGGTTAAGTACGGCGGCAGGTCTACTATACGGTGGGTATATGGTTAAGGCAGGGCAAATAACAGTTGGACAATTTGTTGCTTTTCAAATGTACCTCGGAATGTTAAGTGATTTTGTCTGGGGGGCTGCAGATTTAGTAGCTATTTATAAACAAGCGAATATTTCATTTAATAAGATTTCAGAGTTGATTACGTATCCTGATGAAGTCGCTGTGCCGGGGCAAGTTGATATTGATCAGATTGATTCGATTGAATGGCGAGATTATTCTTTTACATATCCTAATGACACGCAACCTACCCTAAAAGATATTTCACTCACCTTAAAACGCGGTCAAACACTTGGAATTGTAGGAAAAACCGGAAGTGGTAAATCTACCTTAGTCCGACAAATGTTAAGACAATTCCCTGTTGAAAATACCGAGCAGTTTTTACTCAATGACCGTCCGATTACAGATTATGCCATCAATCAAATTGAATCATTAATCAGTTACGTTCCACAAGAACATATAATGTTTTCAAAGACCGTTCGCTACAATATTGAATTTGGTCTAAAAGAAGCTACAGAAAAACAAGTGATGGATGCGGTTGATTGGGCTGATTTATCGAAAGACCTTGCGCGGATGCCAGCGGGACTCGATACAATCGTAGGTGAAAAGGGCGTAACCCTCTCTGGAGGACAAAAGCAACGTATTAGTATTGCTCGAGCGTTGATTCGCCAACCCGAACTCTTAATTTTGGATGATTCACTATCTGCAGTCGATGCCCAAACCGAGCGGACAATTATTGATCATATTGCGCGAGCTAGACAAGATAAGACAAATATGATTGTGAGTCACCGTCTGTCCGCTGTTCAATCTGCGGATTTAATTATTGTAATGGAACAAGGGCGAATCGTGGAATCGGGTACGAGTGAACAATTAATGGCGCAAAAAGGATGGTATTATGAGCAATACCTTCGACAGCAAGTAGAAGGAGATCATCATGAGGACATTTAAACGATTGATAAGTTATTATCGCTATCATTTCGGGCGGTTTATGATCGGAGTAGTACTTCAAATTGTATTTGTGACGATCAATGTATATACACCTCGAGTCATCCAACGATTAATCGATTATATTACGAATCAAGTTAAACAAAATCAAGTTATTGCGATCTCAGTGATTTGGGAACATCTGGCGCAGATGATGTTATTGATTGTGATCGGAGCAGTGGTCGGGTATGTCAGTTACCTTTGCTTGGCTTATGTAGCGAATGCACTCACCAAACGTATCCGAGATGAAGCCTACGCGCATTTGCAACAATTGCCGGTCTCATACTTCGATGATAAGCCTGCAGGCAAGATATCTTCACGAATTGTTAATGATACTGAAAGTTTACGGGAAGGTTTTTTCCAAAACTTTGGCAATCAGGTAGTTGTCCAAGGTTTATTAGTCATCAGTACTTATATTGCAATTTTTAGAGTCAGTATCTGGGTAGGTGTGATTTTTTTAGGGTTAATTCCTATCTTAGTTTGGTGGCAATTAACTTATGCAAGGTGGTCCAAGCCGATTAACAAACAGTGGCGAGAGTCACTTAGTGAGTTGAATAATCAGACGGCGGAGATTGTTCAAGGGGTCTCGATGGTCCAGTTATATCACCAAGAAGATACGATTAACAATGAGTTCAAGAAAATGAACCTCAAATGGAGCGATTCGCGTTATAAAGACATTCAATTGAATTCGATGTTTTCATGGAACTTTTCGGAGTTACTAGGGAATTTATCAATTACTTTGCTAATGGCTTATATTATTTCGGGATATTTCAATCAAACATTGACTTTTTCAGTTGGGACGATTTTTTTATTGATTACGTATATTCGAAGTTTATTTTGGCCGATTAGTATGTTAGTTCGCTTAATGACAACAATTCAACAAGCTTTGGTGTCGGGAGGACGTGTTTTTGAGTTATTGGATGCGCCAGTGGAGCCGGACGTTGAGGATACGTTGCTTATTACAGAAGGGAAAGTAGAATTTCGAGATGTATCTTTTGGGTATCGACCGAATCAATTAGTATTAGACCATATCTCCTTCAAGGTTAAACGAGGTGAAACATTAGGACTCGTAGGTCATACTGGTTCAGGGAAAAGTTCAATTATTAATTTACTCTTGCGTTTTTATGACCCGCAAAGCGGGAATATTTTAATTGACGGTCAAGATATTGGTTGTTTTCGACGCGAAAGTGTTCGTGAGTCGATGGGAATCGTCTTGCAGGAGCCGTTTCTATTCACTGGTACGATTGCGAGCAATGTGAGTATGAATCACCCATCGATTGACGACACAATGATTGAAGAAGCACTTGAACGCGTAGGTGCGATGGAATTCGTTAAGCGATTGGAGCTTGGGATCCATCACCCGATTAATGAACGTGGACAGACGCTGTCGTCAGGAGAACGCCAATTAATTTCATTTGCTCGAACGCTCGTATCAAATCCAGCTATATTAATTCTTGATGAAGCTACTTCGCATATTGATACAGAGACTGAAAATGTCATCCAGCGTGCGATGGAAGTCGTAAAAGAGGGACGCACTACGATTATTGTGGCGCATCGATTGTCGACGATTCAACAAGCAGACCAAATTATATTATTATCAAAAGGTAAAATTTCTGAACAGGGAACCCATGCTCAACTTCTTGATTTAGAAGGGGAATATGCTAAGATGTATCAAATACAAGCTCAAATTAGTAATGAACCTTCAAGTTAATAAATAATGCCGCCTATCTTTAGCAGATAAGCGGCATTTTTTAGCTGGAGGATATGTCATCTGTGGGTATGGTCACGATGACTTGTGTTCCCTGATGCAATTGACTTGTAAAATGGATCGAGCCTTGATGAAGTTTTACAATCTTCTGGGTAATTGCGAGCCCTAAGCCATTTCCTTTCGTATGGCGACTCGTATCGGATTGGTAGAAGCGTTCCGTAATATGACAAATATCTTTTGGTGCAATCCCAACCCCAGTGTCGCAAATAATGACTTGGATATGTTTAGCATATTGATTAATTTGAACTGATAAAGTCCCCCCTTTTCGATTGTATTGAATCGCGTTTTGGATTAAATTCGTCCAAACTTGATAGAGTAGTAACTCATTGCCGAGAACATACGTCGTAGGTAAATCTAGTTTCAGTTGTAAATTTTGTTTTTCCCACTGAGGTTGAAGCGATAGGATACTTTCTCTAATTTGCTCGTCTAGGCGAAAATGCGACTGATTAAAAGCAATGGATTGATTTTCAAGACGAGTCAGTTCTAAAATATGATTAACTAAGGTGGTCAGCTGTTCGGTAGCGTGCTGAATCTTGTGTAAATATTGCGACATCTCATCAGGGGTAATTTGAGGTGACTGGAGCAGCTGAGCGTAACCTTGAATATTACTCAATGGTGTCTTAAATTCATGAGAGATAGTCGAGGTAAAATCGGCTTGAAAGCGCTCAATTCCGTTAAGTTCTTTGACCATTAAGTTAAAAGCGTGGTATAGTTCTGCAACTTCTTGAATGGGTTGATTTTCATCCACTTGAATTGAGAAGTCACTTTGAATGACTTGCTGCATTTGTTGTTTCAGTTGTGAGATTGGCTTTAAAATCACTAAACTGACTAAGGACGCGGTAATGACTCCAATGATAAAGCAAATAATAATCGGTAATAACCATCTTAAGAATGGGTAGTGGTTGAAGGTGGCAAGGAGGTTATGATACTCTAACACACCTAAAATCGTAATTGCGATGGTGGCAATGAGCAGACCAATCGCAAAGAAAATGAGTGAAAAATAAATCCATAATTTTGAATGAATCCATTGTTGGATTGATTTCATGCTTTAATCACTCCTTTGTACCCTAGACCGCGGATGGTAATAATTTCAAAGTCGGGATTATCTGAAAAACGATCACGTAATCGTTTAATATGGACGTCGACAGTCCGTTCATCAGTCTCGCTATCGAGCCCCCAAATATCATCCATCAGCTGTTGCCGCGTAAAGATTTGATTGGGGTAAGATAGTAATTTAAAAAGCAAGAGAAATTCTTTTTGAGGTAGCGTCTCCGTCTGTTGGGGGGTCTCAATTAATAAATTTTGTGAATCGAGCTTTGTTTCGTTCAACTGTAGAATATTACTTTGAGCAATCCGAGCTCGCCTCAAAAGTGCTTCGACCCGCAATACTAATTCCTTTAAATCGATCGGTTTTACCATATAATCATCTGCACCAATGTGAAAACCGATGCGCTTGTCGTCAATGGTTTCTTTTGCAGAAACAATTAAAATCGGTGTGAGTTGATGGATGGTGCGGACTTGTTGAATAAATTCAAATCCATCAATCTCAGGGAGCATGATGTCGGTAACAATTAAGTCTATCCGTTCATGATCGAGGGCACGGAGACCTTGCTGAGCATGCGTTACGGTGATTGTCTCGAATCCATGTTGCTCTAAAGTGACTCTTAGTAGATTCAATAAGTTTTTGTCATCTTCGATAATTAAGATGCGATTCATAAAAAAACACCTCCGGTTAGTCTAAATGGATTAATTTGTAAAAGGATGACATTATCAGTATAATTTAGCCGAATGAAATATTAGTAAAGGAGTGCGCTATGGACTTATTGCTTGAAGTACAACACCAATTAAATAATTCTTCACAGTGGCATTTTGCCAAGCGAATCGTACTTGCTATTTCAGGTGGTGTTGACTCGATGGTATTATTGTACCTAATGACTGAAGTAAATCAAAGGCTCCCTGAAGATCAGCGTAAAGAGTTTTTTATTGCGCATTTCAATCATCATCTAAGAGAAGACAGTGATTTAGATGCCGATTTAATTCGAAAAGTTGCAAAAGAATATAATTTACCTTACTTTTTTGGGGAGTGGTCTCAGCCGGCTGAGCGTGATGTGGAGTCCCAAGCGCGTAATGCGCGCTATGCATTTTTAGGGGATGTTGTTAAAATGACGGACAGCGATACTGTCATGACAGGCCACCACTCGAATGATTTAGCGGAAACAATGATTATGCGTTTAATTCGTGGGACATCACTCAGAGGATTAGGTGGAATTCGCAGTGAATACCATCGTGTGTTAAATGATAATTTTGAAGGTGGAGTTCGTGTTCAATTAGTTCGTCCACTCATCTTTTGGCCTAAAGATACGTTATATCAATATGCGCATCAACATCAAATTCCTTACCGTGAAGACTATACTAATTTAGACGATCACTTCGTCAGAAATCGAATACGGCAACGCATTGTACCCGAGATGCTTGAAATCAATCCAAAGTTTCTTGATAATATGTCGACACTTTCGGATCAATTATATACAAGTTATCGAGTTCACTTAGAGAATTATTTAAAGATTGAACCAGAATTGCTTCAAGTCTCACCGCAAGGCTACTTTATTCTCAATGTTCCTAGATGGCAAGCGTTGAGTCAAGCAGAGCTTCATGTGTATTTAGGTATCTTATTCGATGAAAGACTGCGTGCCGTTGTAGAGAAGTACAGTAAATCCTTAATTGAACAAATGATTGATTTATTGATGCGACAGCAGGATGCGAATATTCAGGTAGATATTGCTTCGGGTTGGGTAGCTCAACGTAGCTATCAAGAAGTTTATATTTATCAATTACAAATGCGTACAAGCCTTAATGAAATGAATGAGATTAAGCGAGTACCTATTAATGAATGGGTACGCCTTTATAATGATGATTTTGTAGGGGTTTTTGAAATCGCTCAATTGAATAAATTATTAGAAGACGATCGCATTCAATATTATTATGAAATGACCTATCAACAATATCATCAATTAAAAATCCGGCATCGTCATCCAGGAGACCGTTTAAAAGTTGCCAGTAAACAAGGGAAGTATTTTCACAAAAAAATTGCACGATTGATGATTGATCGGAAAGTCCCACGCAATGAACGGGAATTGTATTGGATGTTTCTAGATGATGCTGATCAAATTATTGCAACAGTACCACCCTTATCACACCCAATCAAATTGGATACATTAAAACCAGAGACAGAGTTGGTTCTAGCCTATAAGAAAAAGTACCGAACTCTATAAAACTGTGATAATATAAAGGTAACATTATTCATAGAAAGAGGCTTCACATGTTAGAAAAAGATATACTTAAAATTCTCGTGACACCTGAAGAAATCCAACAAGCAGTAGACCGCCTTGGTGAGCAATTAACGAAAGATTATGAAGGAAAAGAAGTCGTTGTAGTCGGCATATTACGTGGAGCGGCTATTTTCATGGCGGATATTATTCGTTCGATGGATACTTATTTAGAAATTGATTTTATGGATGTATCTAGTTATGGCGAGGCCTTTGAATCATCGGGTGAAGTACGTATTATCAAAGATTTGGCATCTTCTATCGAAGGACGTCATGTGCTAATTGTCGAAGATATTATCGACTCAGGTCGCACCTTAAAATATTTGGTAGATCTCTTCCATTATCGTAAAGCAGCATCGGTTCGCATTTGTACCTTGCTTGATAAAAAAGCACGACGTGTCGTCAAAGGAATTGAGCCTGATTATATCGGCATTGATATTCCCGATGAGTTTGTCGTTGGATACGGCTTAGATTACAAGCAAAAATATCGCAATTTGCCTTATATTGGTGTTTTAAAGCCAGAAGTTTATCAGTAAGTTGGAAGAAATGCAATTTAATAGCGATTCTTAATGGAATTATGCTATGATTGTTAAGATATATTATTTAAACGATCGGAGGAGTATGTATTGAATCAGAATCCAAGAAATAATCCGAACCGGAATCCATTTCGTAATTTCTTATCCATGGCAATTATAATCTTTGCGCTGATTGGTGGAATGCAAATGTTTACCGGTGATGGTGGATTTATGGGGCGTTCTACTGAAATCCCAGCCTCTGAATTTATTGAAGCCCTTGAAAAAGGTGATGTTGATAAATTCAAAATTCAGATTGGATCAGGTGTCTATATTGTAAAAGGTGAGTATCGTAAGCAATCTGAAGCGACTACCAAAGAAGAAGAAAACTTTATTCAAGTTATTCAAGGTTCAAGTCAAGCCAATAGTTTTGAAACGAAAATTTTAGGCAATGATTCGACCTTAGATTTAGTCACAGAGCTTGCGCGTGAATCACAAACGGAAATTACAACCATAGCGGAGTCGAGTGCGGGATTATGGTTAAGCTTTTTACCATTTCTAATTTTATTAATCCCATCATTCTTCTTAATTTATACAATGACCCAACAAGCCGGAGGCGGCGGTAAAGGGGTTATGAACTTTGGTAAGTCAAAATCCAAAGACGTCTCAAAACAAAAAGTTAAAGTACGTTTTGAAGACGTAGCAGGTGCAGAAGAAGAAAAACAAGAACTTGTTGAAATTGTTGAGTTTCTAAAAGACCCAACGCGTTTTACCAAGTTAGGTGCACGAATTCCTGCCGGAGTCCTATTAGAAGGCCCTCCAGGAACGGGTAAAACACTACTCGCTAAAGCGGTAGCAGGTGAAGCGGGCGTGCCATTCTTTAGCATTTCTGGATCTGAGTTTGTCGAGATGTTTGTCGGGGTTGGTGCAAGTCGCGTACGTGACTTGTTCGAGAATGCTAAAAAGAACGCACCTTCTATTATCTTTATTGATGAAATTGATGCCGTCGGCCGTCAACGCGGAACAGGAATGGGAGGCGGCCATGATGAACGCGAGCAGACATTAAACCAACTTCTAGTTGAGATGGATGGGTTTGAAGGCAACGAAGGTGTTATTGTAATGGCAGCAACCAACCGTTCAGATGTTTTAGACCCAGCGCTACTTCGTCCAGGACGTTTTGACCGTCAAATTTTAGTGGGTAACCCGGATGTCAAAGGTCGTGAAGCAATCTTGCGTGTTCACGCTCGCAATAAAAAATTATCTGATGAGATTGATTTTAAAGTTATCGCTCAGCAAACCCCTGGTTTTTCAGGAGCAGACTTAGAAAACTTATTGAATGAGGCGGCTTTAATCGCGGCACGATTCAATCATAAATTTATTACACCATCGGATTTAGATGAAGCGCATGACCGGGTGATTGCGGGACCTGCCAAAAATAATCGAGAAGTTTCTGAGAAGCAACGCCGAACGGTTGCGTACCATGAAGCTGGTCATACCGTTGTTGGAATGGTCTTAAGCGACGCTCGTATTGTCCATAAGGTAACTATTGTGCCACGTGGACGCGCTGGCGGGTATGCGATTATGTTACCTAAAGAGGATCAATACATTGTGACTGAAAAAGAATTATATGAGCAAGTAGTGGGTCTTCTCGGTGGACGTGCTGCCGAAGAAATCGTATTTAATTCAAAATCAACGGGTGCAAGCAATGACTTCCAACAAGCCACGCAAATTGTTCGTTCGATGATTACTGAGTACGGTATGTCTGAAAAATTAGGTACGATTCAATTTGAAGGCAGTCATCAACCTTTTGCGGGGCGTCAATATGGACAAACTCCAGCGTATTCAGAGCAAGTTGCCTATGAAATAGATCTTGCGGTTCGAGAAATGATGGCGAAAGCAATGGAAGAAGCACATCAAATTATCGAAGAACACCGCGAGCAGTTGAATTTAATTGCAGAGAAGTTGCTTGAAGTTGAGACATTGGATGCACGTCAGATCAAATCTTTATTTGAAACAGGAAAGATGCCAGAACCGGGTGACGATGATGAATCGGATTCTCATTCAGAAGAACCGGCTGTAGCTGAGACTTATGAAGAAGCTAAGGAAAAGGCGGAAAACGAAGAAGAACAAAAACAACATGATAACGTAGATAAATCTGTAATCGATGATCAGCAAAATAATTCGATCCAATCAAATGGATCAGCGGATCAAGATCACGACGAATTGTAAGCGAGGAACTATCATACGTTATGTGGCAACGAACATTTCAGGCAAGGACACCTTGCTTGTTATGTTCGTTTTGTGCGTTTATGTAATAGTAAAGGAGTTAATAAAATGACAAGTAAAATCATTCGCGCTTTAGCTTATAACGATGAGATACGGGTGTTTGTGATTGACGGTCTTGAGGTAGTAGAAACTGCACGTAAGATCCATGAGACATGGTATACATCGACTGCAGCAATGGGTCGTATGATAATGGCTACATCTCTATTAGCGATGAACCTCAAGGGAAGCGATCGACTCGTAACCGTTATCGAAGGTCAAGGGGCAATCGGGCGAATTGTGGTGCATGGCAATAGTCATGGTGAAATTCGTGCGGCGATTGACCACCCTCATGTTTCTTTGCCGCTCAATGAACAAGGGAAAATTGATGTGTCGGCAGGGATTGGTCTGCCAGGTTTTTTAACGGTGAGCAAATATATCGAAAATATGGAGCCCTTTAATGGAACCGTTGAGTTGATATCCGGTGAAATTGCGGAAGACTTTACTTATTATTTAGCTGTCTCAGAACAAACACCGTCAGCGATGGGTTTAAGTGTGTTAGTTGATGCGGATGAACATATTTTGAGTGCGGGAGGATTTTTGATCCAAGTCTTACCGGGAGCGAGCGAAGAAACCATCCAACAATTGGAGAAGACCATTCAACAGATTGGGCGGCTCAGTGATAAGCTACAGTCCGGTTTAACTTCTGAAAAACTACTTGACTACTTAGTAGGTGAGGGAAATTCTCGTATTATTGCTACGCAGGACATAACGTATCATTGTCCTTGTGATAAGGCGTTTTACGCGGATAAATTAATGTTACTCGGAGAATCTGAATTACAATTGTTGATCGATGAGCAAGGACAGGCAGAAGTAGTTTGTCATTATTGCTCGAAACACTATGACTTTAGTCAGAGTGAGCTGGAAACATTGATTGAACGGATTCATTCAAAGGAGACGGAATAATATGTTTAAAATTAGAGATATTGAAATCGACAATCCGATTGTAGTGGCACCGATGGCTGGGGTCTCGAATGCTGCCTTTCGTACAATTGTAAAGCAATTTGGTGCAGGATTAGTCGTTTGTGAGATGATTAGTGACCAAGGAATCCAGTACCGAAATAAGAAAACCCTAAGCATGTTGCATATCGAACCTAACGAGTATCCACTCAGCATCCAAATTATGGGGGGGAATAAAGAGACGCTTGTTCAAGCAGCAAAATATGTTAGCGAAAATACCGATTGTGCAATTATCGATATTAATATGGGTTGCCCTGTGAATAAAGTGATTAAAGCAGAAGCTGGTGCTCGTTGGCTACTTGACCCTGATAAAGTGTATTCAATGGTCGCGGCAGTAGTAGATGCCATCGACAAACCCGTTACGGTTAAAATGCGTACGGGATGGGATGATGAACATCTTTATGCAGTCGAAAATGCGCTGTCAGCTGAACGAGCTGGTGCCTCAATGATTGCGATGCATGGTCGAACACGTGTTCAAATGTATGAAGGTAAAGCAGATTGGGAAATATTGGACCGAGTCGGCCAAGCTATCGAGACCATTCCCTTTATTGGGAATGGAGATGTGTCAACGCCTCAACAAGCAAAGCATTTGCTTGAAACAACATCAGTCGATGGGGTGATGGTTGGGCGTGCGGCTCTGGGCAATCCTTGGATTATTAAACAAATGGTCCATTATTTAAAAACAGGGGAAGAGCTACCGCCGATGACACCGCGTGAGAAAATTGATACGGCGATCGATCACCTCCATCGCTTGATTGGACTTAAAGGGGAATTGGTAGCAAATCGTGAGTTCCGGACACAAGCCCACTATTATTTAAAAGGAATTCCACGTTCTTCAAAAATAAAAGTTCAAATTAATGAATATGAAGATCCATATCAAGTCATCCAAATTTTAGATCAATTTGCTAACGAAGCCATGGAGCAAATTGAAAAAATGGAACAACTTCGTGCCCAACGTGCACAAAATAATCCTCTCAATCGGGATTAGATTGTAATCAACGGTCAAATATGCTTTAATCAAAATGAGAGAAAATTTAAGGAGTGACAAAATGACGGAAGAATTAAATGATCAACTTCAAGTTCGACGCGACAAAATGATGGAAATGTTCGAGTCAGAAACGGTTCATCCTTTTGATGCGGGCTTCTATCGGACGCACTTATCACAAGAAGTCACCGAACAGTACGACCATTTATCTAAAGAAGAATTAGCTGAAGAAACCATTGCGGTGAGTGTGGCAGGACGCTTAATGACCAAGCGCGGTAAAGGAAAAGCGGGTTTTGCACATGTGCAAGATATGAGCGGGCAAATTCAAATTTATGTTCGACAAGACGAGGTTGGCGAAGCGGCTTATCATTGGTATGATGCTGCAGACCTTGGTGATATTGTCGGTGTTGCTGGAACACTATTTCGAACCAATACGGGAGAATTAACGGTACGTGCTAAAGAATTTATTCCACTTACAAAAGCATTGCGTCCATTACCTGATAAATATCACGGTTTAACGAACGTTGAGCAACGTTATCGTCAGCGTTACTTGGATTTAATTAGTAATCAAGAGAGTCGGACTCGATTTATTAATCGTTCTAAAATTATTACGGCAATCCGTCGTTTCTTAGATCAAGAAGGGTATATGGAAGTTGAGACGCCAGTACTACATAACTTGGCTGGAGGGGCCAATGCTCGTCCGTTTATTACGCACCACAATGCGTTAGATATGGAATTATATTTGCGGATTGCACTTGAACTTCACTTGAAACGCTTAGTGATTGGTGGCTTTGAAAAAGTTTATGAAATCGGTCGTGTCTTCCGAAATGAAGGGATCGATACAACACATAACCCGGAATTTACCATGATTGAAGTCTATACGGCTTACTCCATTTACACCGATGTAATGGACTTAACGGAAGAAATTATTAAAAGTGCCGCACATGCGATTCATTCAACAGCGATGGTTGAATATGACGGGGTACAAATTGATTTAGAATCAGACTTTGCTCGTGTGCATATGGTGGACATGATTAAAGAAATGGTTGGGGTCGATTTCTGGCCAGAAATGTCTTTTGAAGAAGCGAAAGCTTTAGCGAAGGAACATCACGTTCCATTAGAGGACTCTGACACGACAGTTGGCCATGTCATTAATCAGTTCTTTGAAGAAAAATGTGAAGAACATTTGATTCAACCGACATTCGTTTATGGTCATCCTGTAGAAATTTCTCCATTAGCGCGTAAGAATCAAGAGGATCCTCGCTTTACAGACCGATTTGAATTATTTATCGCCGGTCATGAGTATGCCAATGCCTTTACAGAGCTAACTGACCCGATCGATCAACGTGAGCGATTTGAAGCTCAGATGGCAGAAAAAGATCAAGGTAATGATGAAGCACATCCGGTGGATAATGATTTCTTAGAAGCTTTAGAGTATGGAATGCCTCCAACTGGCGGATTAGGAATCGGCATTGACCGATTAGTTATGTTATTGACGGATTCACAATCGATTCGCGATGTGCTGTTATTCCCAACCATGCGGAATCAATAAGTAATGCAACACGGATAAAATATTTGATAAATAAAACTGTCTTCGATCTAATGCGATACGTCTTAGATTGGAGACAGTTTTTAATTTTATAGAAAGTTGAGGTGTAGGCATAGAAAATTAAATTATGAAAATAGAATGTAAGCAAAAGAGTCAACAAGTTTCACTTATGCTTCGACGAACGTTGAAATAATCGACAAGAAAAGTGATAAAAGCGCTTGTAAACGAAAACAAAAAGTGGTATATTCTATTTACGGAAACGTTACCGTAAAGTGCTTTCAAAAATTAAGGTGTAAAACTGAAAGGTTTTTTCACTGAGAAAGATTGCATTTGAGGTAATCAAAAAAAGGAGGATTTAAGGATGAAACTTAAAAAGATGTTGCTTACTGGAGCTGTTTCATTAATGGCTTTAGCTGGTTTGGTAGGGAATCTTGGACACAGTCAAGTAGAACGTACAGTATCTGCTGAAGATGAAGGTACAGTTTATTATTTAAACTTTAAACCGGAAGTAGAAGATGTTTGGAGTAAAATCGCAGAGGATTATACAGCTGAATCAGGTGTTCCTGTAAAAGTTGTAACGGCAGCAAGTGGGAACTATGAGTCAACACTGAAAGCAGAAATTACAAAAGCAGATGCGCCAACGTTATTCCAAATTAATGGACCGATTGGTTACTTAAACTGGAAAGATTATACGAAAGACTTAAAAGACACTGAAATTTACGCACACCTTGTTAACAAAGAGTTAGCAGTCACAGAAGGTGAAGGCGTTTATGGTATTCCATATGTTGTTGAAGGTTATGGAATTATCTATAACGATGCGATTCTTCAAAAATATATTGCATTAGATGGTGCAAAAATTGCGAGCATCGATGAAATTAATAACTTTGATAAATTAAAAGAAGTTGCTGAAGATATGCAAGCAAGAAAAGATGAGTTAGGAATTGAAGGGGCATTTGCTTCAACGTCATTAGCACCAGGCGAAGACTGGAGATGGCAAACACACTTAGCAAACTTACCAATCTTCTATGAATACCGTGATAAAGATGTAAAAGACTTAGATGAAGTCGAATTTACTTACGCTGAGAACTTTAAAAACATCTTTGATTTATACATTAACAATTCAACGGTTGGTCCAGAAGTTTTAACAGGTAAATCAGTTACAGATTCAATGGCAGAATTTGCCCTTGAAAAAGCAGCATTTGTTCAAAACGGAAACTGGGCTTGGAGCCAAATTGCTGAAGTATCTGGAAACAAAGTTTTAGAAGAAAACATTAAATTCTTACCTATTTATACGGGTGTTGAAGGTGAAGAAAAACAAAGTATCTCTGTCGGTACCGAAAACTTCTTCTCAATTAACTCTCAAGCAAGTGAAGCGGATCAAAAAGCGACAGAAGATTTCTTAGCATGGTTATTCACAAGTGACAAAGGTAAACACTATGTTACTGAAGAGTTAGGATTTATCGCACCATTCGATACTTTCACGGATGAAGATGCACCAAAAGATCCACTTGCTTTAGAAGTAAGCCGCTATATGTCTAATACTGATTTATATAACATTGATTGGAACTTCACGTCATTCCCAAGTCAAGCGTTCAAAGACTTCTTCGGCCAAGCTTTAGGTCAATATGCTTCAGGTTCAATGGAGTGGGAAGATGTCAAAGAAGCATTCATCACTAGCTGGGCTGATGAAAAAGCAATGACTGGAAACTAATAGATAAATTTGACATTGAAGTAAGATATAAGAGGTCTGATGTATCGGGTTGCTTTTGCCGTAAATACATTTAGACCTCTTATCTATCTCATAGGTCTAGAAGGAGATTTCTATGGAAAAAATACTAAAAAAACATTTTCCACTCTTTGTTTTACCCACCTTTTTAGTATTTTGTATTGTCTTTATTCTCCCATTCTTCTTAGGAATAGGACTATCATTTGCTAAATTCACTACCATTTTTAATATGGAATTCGCGGGATTACAAAACTATATCGTCGCTTTCTCAAAAGGGCAAAGATTTGGAAAAGCTTTTATCTTTACGGTGCTTTTTACTATTGTGTCTGTAATTACAATTAATATTTTTGCGTTTTGTTTGGCTTTAATTTTGACGCGGAAAATACGCGCAACAAACTTGTTTAGAACGGTATTTTTTATGCCAAACTTAATTGGTGGTATTGTATTAGGTTATACATGGCAAGTGATGATTAACGCAGTTCTTTTAAGCTATGGTAAAACATTATTAGCAGATCCAAAATTTGGATTTTGGGGCTTGGTTATTTTAATGAACTGGCAGTTGATAGGTTATATGATGGTAATCTATATTGCAGGATTGCAAAATGTGCCACATTCATTAATCGAAGCTGCCAAAATCGATGGTGCAACACGTTGGCAAATTTTACGTCATATTACGATTCCAATGGTTATGCCATCGATTACGATTTGTACGTTCTTAACGCTCACCAACAGTTTTAAGTTATACGACCAAAACTTAGCGTTAACTGCTGGGGCGCCAATGTACAAGACAGAAATGTTGGCGATGAATATTGTCGATACAATGTTCTCACGGAATGGTTTCGAGGGAGTCGGACAAGCCAAAGCGGTGGTGTTCTTTATTATCGTAGCATTTATTGCCTATCTACAAATTAAGATTACTAGAGAAAAAGAGGTGGAACATTAGATGAAAGAGAAAACAATTGATACGATTTTATTTTTAATTATGCTAGTGCTACTGGCAATTTTCCTATTTCCAATTCTTTTTATCGTAGTGAACTCTTTTAAAGGAAAATTCTATATTAGCGACTCGCCATTCAGTATTCCAACTGGGGAGGCTTTTGCAGGGTTAGAAAACTACACTTCGGGCTTAGCGAGAACAGGTTTCTTGCAAGCGGCAGGCTGGTCTTTCTTAATTACGATTTTATCCGTAGCAGTGGTAGTCTTACTATCTGCGATGACTGCTTACTACCTAACGCGCGTGAAAACTTGGTGGACAAAATTAATCTATTACTTATTTGTATTCTCAATGATTGTACCGTTCCAAATGGTCATGTTCCCTACGATTAAAATTGCGGACTTCTTACATTTAAATAATCCGATTGGGATGGTGGTATTATATCTCGGTTTTGGTTCAGGGCTATCTGTTTTTATGTTCAGTGGCTTTATCAAATCTATTCCAATTGAAATTGAAGAAGCTTCAATGATTGATGGGTGCTCACCACTTATGCATTTCTTCTATATTATTTTGCCAATCTTAAAGCCGACGGCCATTACCGTAGCGATATTGAATGCGATGTGGATTTGGAACGACTATCTCTTGCCTTATCTAGTGATTGGTGTTTCAACGCAATATAAGACCGTGCCGGTCGTTATTCAAATGTTAGTAGGAACAAACGGAAACAAAGACTTAGGAGCAATGATGGCAATGCTCGTTTTAAGTATGCTTCCAGTTATTGTCTTCTACCTATCAATGCAGAAACATATTGTAAAATCTGTTACGGCAGGAGCAGTTAAAGGTTAGTATGAAAAGGACAACGATTAAAGATATTGCAACAATGTGCGGTGTAAGTCCAAGTACCGTCTCGCGAGCAATCAATAATACCGATGAAATTTCTCAGGCTACCCGAGAAAAGATTTTAGCCGCGATTGAAGAGACAGGATATATTCCAAGTCAAAATGCTCGGAACTTAAAAGTGCATAAAAACAAGACAATCGCTGTGATTGTTAAGGGAGTTACCAATCCATTTTTCACGCCGATGTTAAATGTGCTTGAGGAAGAAATTACTAAGACCCATTACACTTTCTCGCTACATAAAGTAGAAGAAAATCGATGTGAATTAGAGGTGGCTCAACGTGTGGTTGAAAATGTGAAGCCAGAAGGGATTATCTTCCTTGGGGGTTACCATATTGAAGATCCTCGAAAACTCCATCGATTAGGCGTGCCATTTTCAATGACAACAACCATCAATCGAGACTTAGAGGTTGATCAATCAACGTGTGTTGGTGTGGATGACTATGCTGAAAGTAAAAAGATGATTGAATATTTGATTAATCTTGGACACCGGAAAATAGCCTTCATTGCAGCTCGTTCGGATGACGAAAGTATTGGACGATTACGACTTGAAGGGTATCGAAGTGCTTTGGAAGAGCATGGCATAGATTATGATGAACGCTTAGTAATATATCCAACAGCGGATATAAATCCTTATTCGCTACAGCATGGTTACCGATCAGCTTCTAAAATTATTAAAGAACAAATTGACTGTACTGCAATTTTTGCAATTTCAGACTTTGTGGCGATTGGTGCGATTAAAGCGATTGATGACCATGGCTATCGTGTCCCAGAAGATTATTCGGTGGCAGGGTTTGATGGGTTAGAAATCAATGAATTCCTACTGAAGCCGATTACAACAATTATCCAACCCTCTGCGAAAATCGCTTATCAATCGGTAGTTGATTTGTTCCATATTATCAACAATGAAGCCTATCCGAAGATGAGTGAATTCGAAGGAGAGCTGTATATTGGAGCTACAACTCAACCGTTAGAAAATTGCTAAGGCGACAGAGTCATATAAGTAAGTGATACACTATTCCCCTCTGTTCATTACACAGAGGGGATCTCTTATATTTTACAGTTTTTTTAAAGCGAAAAATGCATACGATGGGTTGACGGCTACCGTCAATCGTGTTAAGATAGCAGAGGTGTTTTAATGACAGATTCCTGTATATCAGTCGTGCTGACTGCATTAAACCCTATGATACCAACGTTTCACCGTTGGCTTATTATTTTTCATAAATATGACACACTTGGATGTGTGGACTAAGATTCTTAAGTGGAAGGAGGAACTTTAATGCCTACAATTAATCAATTGATTAACAAGCCTCGTAAGTCTAAAATGACAAAATCTCATTCACCAGCACTTAACGTAGGTTACAACAGCTTCAAACGTTCTCAAACTAAAACAATGTCTCCGCAAAAACGTGGAGTATGTACTCGTGTGGGAACAATGACACCTAAGAAACCGAACTCAGCTTTACGTAAGTATGCCCGTGTTCGTTTATCTAACCTAATGGAAGTAACCGCGTATATTCCAGGTGAAGGCCACAACTTACAAGAGCACAGTGTGGTACTAATCCGTGGAGGACGTGTAAAAGACTTACCAGGGGTACGTTACCATATCGTTCGTGGTGCGTTAGATACATCAGGTGTTAATGATCGTAAACAAAGCCGTTCTAAATACGGTACAAAACGTCCTAAGGGATAGAAATAAGACTTTTTAACTAATTATTACTTATTAAAAAACGAAAGGAGGAGTATGAATGCCTCGTAAGGGAAATGTTCCAAAGCGTGAAGTGATCGCAGATCCAATTTACAATTCTAAACTTGTAACACGTACAATTAACCGTATTATGGTTGATGGTAAACGTGGGAAAGCTTCTAAAATCTTATATTCGGCATTTGATATCATTCGTGAAGAAACAGGCCAAGAGCCATTAGAAGTCTTCGAACAAGCGATTGAAAATATCATGCCATTACTTGAAGTTAAGGCTCGTCGTGTTGGGGGGTCAAACTACCAAGTGCCAGTGGAGGTTCGTCCAGAACGTCGTTATACTTTAGCGATTCGTTGGTTAATCCAATATTCACGTTTACGTGGTGAAAAAACCATGGAGACACGTTTAGCGCGTGAAATTATGGATGCAGCAAATAACACAGGTGCATCAGTTAAGAAACGTGAAGATATGCACAAAATGGCAGAAGCGAACAAAGCGTTCGCACACTTCCGTTGGTAATAATTTACCAAGCCGTTTTCTAGTTTATATAAAATTTTATTATGAAAGAGGGGTAATATTGTATGGCGAAGAGAGCTTTCTCTCTAGACAAAACTCGTAATATCGGTATCATGGCGCATATCGATGCGGGTAAGACGACGACTACAGAGCGTATCCTCTATTATACAGGCCGTATCCATAAGATTGGTGAAACCCATGACGGTGGAGCACAAATGGACTGGATGGAGCAAGAGCAAGAACGTGGTATTACCATTACATCAGCTGCAACGACTGCGCAATGGAAAGGTCATCGTGTAAATATTATCGATACCCCAGGGCACGTGGACTTTACAGTTGAAGTTGAACGTTCACTACGTGTTCTTGACGGTGCGGTAACAGTACTGGATGCTCAATCAGGTGTTGAGCCACAAACTGAAACAGTTTGGCGACAAGCAACAACTTATCACGTACCACGTGTGGTTTTCGTTAACAAGATGGACAAGTTAGGTGCTAACTTCTTAAACGCTAACGAGACAATTCGTGAACGTCTACAAGCGAATTCTCATCCGGTTCAATTACCAATCGGAGCAGAAGACAACTTTACAGGAATTATTGATTTAGTTGAAATGAAAGCTTACAACTATGCGGACGATTTAGGAACGCAAGTTGATGAGATTGAAATTCCTGAAGATATGGTTGACTTAGCTGAAGAATGGCGCGCTAACTTAATCGAAGCAATTGCAGATTATGATGAAGATATCATGGTAGCTTACCTTGAAGGTGAAGAAATTTCAGTTGACGCGATTAAAGCAGCAATTCGTAAAGCAACTCTATCTGTAGAGTTCTTCCCTGTTTTCGTAGGTTCTGCTTTCAAAAACAAAGGGGTCCAACTTCTATTGGATGGTGTTATTGACTACTTACCATCTCCACTTGAAGTACCGCCAATCGTTGGTACAAACCCAGACACAGGTGAAGAAATCGAACATCACGCGGATGATAGTGAAGCTTTTGCGGCATTAGCGTTCAAGGTGATGACAGACCCATTCGTTGGTCGCTTAACATTCTTCCGTGCTTATTCTGGAACGCTTGAATCCGGATCATATGTACTCAACGCAACGAAAGGTAAACGTGAACGTATCGGACGTATCCTGCAAATGCACGCGAACTCTCGTGAAGAAATCTCAGAAGTATTCTCTGGAGATATCGCTGCTGCAGTAGGTCTGAAAGATACAGGAACTGGAGACACTTTATGTGCTGAAGATACCCCTGTTATTTTAGAGTCAATGACGTTCCCTGAGCCTGTTATTAACGTTGCAATTGAACCTGACTCAAAAGCTGACCAAGATAAGATGTCAACAGCTTTAGCGAAATTAGCTGAAGAAGACCCAACATTCCGTGCATCAACAGATCATGAGACAGGTCAAACTATTATTGCTGGTATGGGTGAGTTACACTTAGACGTTATTGTTGACCGTTTGAAACGTGAATTCAAGGTTAACGCAACGGTAGGTGCACCACAAGTATCTTACCGTGAAACATTCCGTAAAGGTGTTGAAGCGGAAGGTAAATTCGTTCGTCAATCAGGTGGTAAAGGTCAATACGGTCACGTATGGATTGAGTTTACACCTAACGAAGAAGGTAAAGGATATGAGTTCGAAGACGCAATCGTGGGTGGGGTAGTTCCACGTGAATATATCCCGGCTGTCGATGCAGGTCTTAAAGACGCAATGGAAAATGGTGTCCTTGCTGGTTATCCATTAATTGACGTTAAAGCACGTCTATTTGACGGATCATACCACGACGTCGACTCTTCTGAGACTGCCTTCAAGGTTGCTGCTTCACTTGCTTTAAGAGAAGCTGCGAAGAAAGCAGACCCAGTTATTTTAGAACCGATGATGATGGTTGATATTACAGTTCCTGAAGATTACTTAGGAGATGTAATGGGACACGTAAGTGCTCGTCGTGGACGCATTGAAGGAACAACCGCTCGTGGAAACGCACAAATCGTTAAAGGATTTATTCCTTTATCTGAAATGTTCGGTTATGCAACAACATTACGTTCTGCAACACAAGGTCGCGGTACTTTTACAATGCAATTCGACCACTACGAACCAGTTCCAAAATCAATTCAAGAAGAAATTATTGCAGCTCACGGTAAGTAATCCGAGATAACTTTGCAATAAAAATACGTTGGAATGCTAGTAATTGATTGAATTTACTAGCGTTTCACGTTATAATCATTTCGATAGGTTAACATTAGTAATCTATAATACATTCAACATTAGGAGGATTAATCAATGTCAAAAGAAAAATTTGAACGTACGAAACCCCATGTTAACATTGGTACTTTAGGCCACGTTGACCACGGTAAAACAACTTTATCTGCTGCGATCGCAACAGTTTTAGCAAAACACGGTTTTGGTGAAGCAAAAGACTACGCAGCAATCGATAACGCTCCAGAAGAAAAAGAGCGTGGAATTACAATTAACACATCTCATATCGAGTATGAAACAGCGAACCGCCACTATGCGCATATTGACGCGCCAGGACACGCGGACTACGTTAAAAACATGATTACTGGTGCTGCTCAAATGGACGGTGCGATCTTAGTTGTATCTGCAGCTGATGGTCCAATGCCACAAACTCGTGAGCATATCTTACTTTCTCGTCAAGTAGGTGTTCCATACTTCGTAGTATTCTTAAACAAAGCTGATATGGTTGACGATGAAGAGTTAATCGAATTAGTTGAGATGGAAGTTCGTGACTTATTATCTGAGTACGACTACCCAGGTGATGAGATTCCAATCGTTGTAGGTTCAGCGCTTAAAGCTTTAGAAGGCGACGAAGCTTACGAACAAAAAATCTTAGACTTAATGGAAGAAGTTGACGCTTATATTCCAGAACCAGAACGTGAAATTGACAAACCATTCATGATGCCAGTTGAGGACGTATTCTCAATTACTGGTCGTGGTACAGTTGCAACTGGTCGTGTTGAGCGTGGACAAGTTCGCGTTGGTGACGAAGTTGAAATCGTTGGTATCAAAGATACAAACAAAACAACTGTTACTGGTGTTGAAATGTTCCGTAAGATGTTAGACTACGCAGAAGCTGGAGATAACATCGGTGCATTATTACGTGGTGTAACTCGTGATGATATCGAACGTGGACAAGTTCTTGCTGCTCCAGGAACAATCACACCTCATACTAAGTTCAAAGCTGAAGTATACGTATTATCAAAAGAAGAAGGTGGACGTCATACACCATTCTTCACAAACTACCGCCCACAATTCTACTTCCGTACAACGGACGTAACAGGTGTTGTAGACTTACCAGACGGTGTTGAAATGGTTATGCCTGGCGATAACGTAAGCATGACTGTTGAATTAATTCACCCAATCGCGATCGAAGAAGGTACACGCTTCTCTATCCGTGAAGGTGGACGTACTGTTGGTGCGGGTACAGTTACAGAAATTTTATCTTAATCTAATTAAGAGATTTATAAGCGCCTCGGTTTCTTGAGGCGCTTTATAAAAAAGTTATATGTAAACGCTTTTATAAAAGGAGAAAAAACATGAAAACGTATATGCAGAAATTAGGTAAATCGTTGATGCTACCTGTCGCGACGCTACCGCTAGCTGCCCTCTTACTGGGGATTGGTTATGCGATTGACCCTGCTGGTTGGGGTGGCGATAGTGCGATAGCTGCTTTCTTAGTTGGGGCAGGAGGCTCAATCTTAGACAATATTGGATTGGTGTTTGCAATCGGGGTCGCAGTTGGGATGGCTGAGGATAACGATGGTTCAGCAGCTTTAGCAGGGTTGATTGCGATGCTTACCGTAAATACGTTGCTACAACCTGCATCCGTAGCAAACTTAACTCGAATTCCTTTGGAAGAGGTGGACGTTGCATTTAATGCGATTAATTTTAAAAACGTCTTTATGGGAATGCTCTCAGGGGCTATAGCGGGTGAGCTCTATAATCGATTCCATCGAATTCAAGTTCCAAAAGCCTTTGCTTTCTTTGGAGGCCGCCGCTTTGTTCCGATTATCACTGGACTAGTTATGCTCTTAGTATCGCTATTATTAATCTTCATTTGGCCAGTCGTTTATGGAATTTTATTATCATTCGGTACGTGGATTGCTGGGATGGGCCCACTCGGAGCTGGTTTATATGGATTCTTTAACCGCTTATTAATTCCAACGGGATTACACCACGCTTTAAACAACGTATTCTGGTTTGACTTAGTAAATATTAACGATATCGGAAAATTCTGGGCGAATGAAGGAGTCAAAGGAATTACTGGAATGTATCAAGGTGGTTTCTTCCCGATTTTTATGTTTGGTTTGCCTGCAGCTTGTTTAGCAATGTATCAACAAGCAGATAGTAAAGCTAAGAAAGTCACTGCGTCGTTATTATTAGCGGGAGCTGTTACGGCATTTGTAACAGGAGTAACTGAGCCAATCGAATTTACCTTTATGTTTGTGGCACCACAATTATACTTTGTCCATGCATTATTAACAGGCGTATCATTATTTATCGCTGCAACGATGCAATGGACTGCAGGGTTTGCATTCTCAGCTGGAGCCATTGACTTTATTCTTTCACTTGGAGTTCCGATGGCAAATCATCCATGGATGCTAATTGTCCAAGGGCTTGTCTTTGCTGTAATTTATTATGTGATCTTCACTTTGATGATCAAAAAATTAGATCTTAATACACCAGGTCGAAATGTTGAAGCTACCGAAATGAATGAAACAGTTTTAAAAACAACAGATAGCTCAGCATATGATGAACGTGCCACTGCGATCTTTGAAGCATTAGGAGGAGCTGAAAATATTATTTCACTAACAAATTGTGCAACACGTCTGCGCTTACGAGTGAATGATATGGATAAAGTGGATATGGATCGCATTAAAGCAACAGGTGTTCCGGGAACGCACGTGCTCGATGATCAAAACTTACATGTTATTGTCGGTACGGATGTTGAGTTCGTGGCAGATAGAATGCGCGATTACTTAAAACACTAAAATTATTTGATAATAATAAATACAAACTTCAGCGATGAACATCATCCTCTGGCATTGATTTTCCTTTCAAAGCCGGGGGATTTTTTGTTACTTCACAGATGTTTCTAAAAGTGATATTTCTGGTCATTTTTAAAAGGTATATATATTGCAAACGCTTCAGATACTGGTATAATAAGCTTATGTATCGTGAAAGGAGGGAAAAGGTGAAAATTATCGAGCAATTATTTTTCATTTTACTATTTTCGTTGATAGGTGAAGTTATAGCGGTTTTATTATCGCCGTACATCGCAGTGCCAGGTCCGGTAATGGGAATGTTGATTCTTTTTGCTGCGCTCCACTTTGGATGGATCAAAAAATCGAGCATAAAAATGGTCGGAACTTGGTTGACGGATAATATGGCGATATTTTTCGTGCCAGCTGGTGTAGGACTGATGACGCATTTTGATACACTGCAATCCATTTGGTGGCAACTATTATTGGTTGTTTTAATTACGGTCATCGTGCTATTAATTTGTATCGGTAAATTCGTCCAAAAATTTATACGACAACCTAATCAATTAGAGGAGGTGAACGAATGAAAGAAGCCCTGTTATCTAATCCCTTTATTTGGTTAGTGTTAACCCTCGGCGTATTTCGTTTGCTGACAATGATTCAAGGGAAATTCAACCACGTTATTATAAAATCGTTATTTAATCCGTTATTATTGACGATTGCTGTAATTATTCTTATTTTGAAGTTGAATCAAATCCCTTATCAAGACTATGCTCAGGGAGGGCATTTTATATCGTTTATGATCGCGCCTGCTACGGTTTCTTTAGCCATAAAACTTGAAGAGAACTTTGAATATTTAAGACGTTACTTTAAAGTGATTGTGAGTTCAATTGTAATGGGAGTTATTATTCATACGACATTAATTGTGATACTCGCAATCTTATTCAAATTTGACTATGCGATGGTAGCGACGCTCTATCCTAAATCAATTACAACCGCGATTGCAATTGGAGTGAGTGAATCATTGGGAGGCATTGTATCGTTAACGGTGGCTGTAGTCGTCTTTACAGGTGTCATTGGCGCAATGCTTAGCGAAACTGTTTTTGGAATTTTTAAAATAACCGATCCTGTGGCACAAGGCGTAGCATTAGGCACGTCAGCCCATGCGATGGGAACAGCGAAAGCAATCCAATTGGGGGATGTACAAGGAGCGATGTCGAGCATTTCGATTATTATGACTGGGATTGTCGTTGTCTTACTTGCCCCGCTTGTTGAGCCGATTTTGCAATGGCTAATCAAATAAACAAAGAAAATGAAGGAGAAAAAATATGACAGAATTAAATTATAACGCACCGAAAGAAGTAAAAGAATTACGGATTATTAATACTATTGAACTGGAAGACTTTGCTCAAGAAATCGTTCCGCATGGTGGCTTTAACTATATGGCTGGTGGTTCAGGAGATGAATTTACATTAAGACGTAACGTTGAATGCTTTAATTTTAAAGGGATCCTTCCTCGAATGGCAGCGGATGTTGAATTTCCGGACACAAGTACAAAAATTTTCGAGCATGAGTTGAAAGTGCCATTTATTATGGCGCCAATTGCTGCTCACGGGTTGGCACATGAAAGTAAAGAAGCAGGAACAGCTAGAGGAATTCGCGAGTTTGGTGGTTCCCTCATGTCAATTTCTGCTTACTCTGGAGCGTCATTTGAGGAAATCTCAGAAGGATTAGGCGATACACCACGCTGGTTCCAAATCTATATGTCAAAAGACGATGAGCTAAATAAAAACATTCTTGATGAAGCAAAAGCGGACGGAGCCTCAGCGATTATTTTAACAGCGGATGCCACAGTATCGGGTAACCGACACCGCGACGATCGTAACGAGTTTGTCTATCCATTTGGAATGCCAATTGTATCTCGCTACTTAACGGGAACGGGCGCAAATATGTCACTTAACAATATTTACGGTCAATCAAAACAAAAAATTAATTTAGATGATATTCGTTTTATCAAGGAGCACTCAGAGTTACCTGTTTTTATTAAAGGGGTGCAAACACCTGAGGATGCGTTAGCTGCTATGGGCGCTGGAGCAGATGGAATTTGGGTATCAAATCATGGTGGTCGCCAATTAGATGGTGCGCCAGGTTCATTTGAAGTGTTGGAAGAAATTGCTGTTGCGGTGGCAGGTCGGGTACCCATCGTATTTGACTCAGGTATTCGTCGTGGAGAACATATCTTCAAGGCGCTCGCAAGTGGAGCAGATATCGTAGCAATTGGACGCCCGGTGCTATTCTCGCTTGCCTTAGGTGGATGGAAAGGCGTGAAGTCTGTTTTTGAATACTTTGAAACAGACCTTAAACGTGTAATGCAGCTAGCTGGAACCCAGACAATTGAAGATGTTAAAAATGCACGTCTAAAAGATTTAAAGTAAAATAAAACCAAAGATCAGCAACTTGTTTTTCAGCAAGTTGCTTTTTTAATTCAAAGAAAGAAAAATGGTTAATAAAAACTTAAAAAAGATTGAAAAAGGTGTGTCAAGCACAAATGAATATGTCCCGATTTTTGGGTTTTTAGCGTGTAACGAAAG